>Ga0209723_1000049_pt1 | contig 234409 bp, 212 predicted proteins | sample BiotimSIPDNA_2_FD_185750 | JGI IMG/M metagenome (GOLD analysis project Ga0209723, IMG submission 185750) | Anaerobic biogas reactor microbial communites from Washington, USA - Biogas_R2 time_0 SIP DNA (SPAdes) (version 2) | ecosystem: Engineered > Bioreactor > Anaerobic > Unclassified | place...
TTATATGGCATTCGGCTCCATATTTTTCAATATTTTCATTCTACCTGTCAGTTATGAACTGTCAAAGTAAAAATTTGGTGGTTCTCTTGTCTGTTCGTGTCTTGTCATTTTAAATGTGCTACAACGGACGAGTGTATGTGCCGTAAGGGATTGCGGGGCAGTTTCCTGTCCACCGACACGAAACTTTGAGCGGGCTACAACGCTCGAATACCTACTGAAACCCTTATGGCATATACACTTTGTTGTGCGTTCGGCTTTTATTTATTTCATTTTCTTATTGTAAATTGAAGCAAAGTTACTAATTTTGCATTCAATTATTTACATCGCTACGATTTGAATTCAAGTATTCACCTGTAAGAAGTCATAATGAATAAAAATAAATTGCCTGTAAGATTTACGGGTCAGCACTTTACAATTGACAAAGTGCTAATTGAAGATGCAATAAAACAATCAAGAATTAATCAAAACGATACGGTCTTAGATATTGGTGCAGGAAAAGGATTTCTAACTGTACATCTACAACAAAAGGCTAAATTAGTCATTGCGATTGAGAATGATTTTGAGTTAATAACGCATTTAAAACACAAATTTAAACAAACTCAAAACATTCAAATTTTTGGATGTGATTTCAGAAATTATAAAATTCCAAAATTTTCGTTTAAGGTTGTTTCAAACATACCATTTGGTATAACATCAGAAATTTTAAAAATATTGATGTTTGAAAATATGGAAAGTTTTCAGGGCGGGTCAATCTTCCTTCAATTAGAACCTGCTAAAAAGTTATTTGCAGACAAAATCTTTAATCCTTACACTATCCTATATCATACATTTTATAGTTTGAAGATAGTTTACGAAATTAATCCTAATAGTTTTATACCTCCTCCAACTGTTAAGTCTGCTTTTCTTAAAATTGAACGAAAACCTTTACATATTGATTTTAATCAGAAAGTCAAATATTTAAATTTTCTATCTTTTCTGTTACAAAAACCTAATTTACCTGTCAGAACGGCTTTAAAATTAATATTCAGAAAAAGTCAGGTTAATGAAATTTCCGAAAAACTTGGAATTAATTTGAACTTAAAAATCGTGAATCTATCTCCAAGTCAATGGAAAGATTGTTTTGTTGAAATGCTGAAAGTTGTCCCTGAAAAGTTCCACCCTTCATAATCAATTCTTTTTTGTTAAGGTAGTATTTCTATTATCGGGGTCTTTTAAGCTGACGCACAACGGTTTGGCGGTATGTTTTTGTTGCCGATTTCGAAGCACTTCACTGTCAAGTTACACGAAAGTTTATTAGATGCAGAAACGCTGAAACCCGCACTGTCTCGGCAATAAAATATACCGCCTGTTATGCACTGGCGGTTCTTGTCTGTCCGTAGGTTCCTGTCAAATCGCACTTTCATATTAAACTTGTCAAATTACTACTTCATTTTCTTTTCTGTCAGGGTCGCCCGTGTGCCTGTCCGACTTTGGCGGATTGGCGTGTTTTAATTTTTTTTTCTTTTAAGCGTGGTAGAAAAATTTTGAAATTCTTCTCTTGGGCTGGCTTTGCAAGCTCTTTGACAAAGCTTTGGTTGGAGCGTTGGCTCGTGGGGCTTTGGCAATGTGCTTGCAAATGCGTTGGGTTTTATTCTGCTTTCCATCTTAACTCAAATTGGTCTGGACTAAGTTTTAAAATCTCTTTAATATTTTTGCCGCCAATTGAACTCATGCCTTCCATCATGCCAACCATTGTACTAGCAACTAATGATTGAGCCATAACACTGTCATTTTTCTTTAACCAGTTTTGAGGGCTAAATATTTTTCCACTTAGTTGTGCTTGTTGATTAGCGCTTTTTAAGGCTTGATTTAAACAAGTTGCTGCAAAAGGCAAAATCTCTTTTCCATGCTTTTCTACAATGTCAAGTGTTGCAGATGGGAATGGAACTTTATCACCTTGATTATTTGCATAGGCAATTATTGAGGAAATTGAAAAAAGAATATGAAATCTTACATAGCTTTTTGTTGCTTTCAGTAAATCGTCTAAAGGCAAATTATCCCAATCCTTCATAATTATTGAATCCCACTTCTTAAGAGCCAATACAGAAACAGGGTTGTAATCGGGCTTAAAAACATTTTTATATAGTTCGTCAAATAGTTTTTTCTCGTTGTATGATATGTTTGGTCTTTGGCATTGCCAAGCCATTACATTCTTGGCAAAATCAGAAACATCAACTACTTTGCTTTTATCTTTATCACCTGGAATTTCCATACCCCTTTGATTGATCAATAAACCATCAGGATACATTGCTTCATAGGCTCGTTTCAAACTTAAAATAATTCTGTCATTACTTTTCAAATCACGCGGTTTAACCGCACTTTGACTATTGGTGTTAATGCTAATTTTATCTGCTAAATCTTTTTGTGGAATTTCATAAAAACGGAATAATATATAACCTGCCTCCTTCTCAATTCTTCTAACATCCTCCGAACATTTAAAAATTGTCGTTAAGCTTTGGCAACCATTAACAACATTTAAATCAAAACATTGAAGTGTTGTTTTTTCAGTATCTAGTTTGAATTCTTTACAAATTGCTGTTATTCCATTGTGTGAAAAGAAAAAATCTTGCGGACGGTCGCTTTTTATTGATTGTTTAATTTTCTTATTTATTGTGTTCCAACCAAGAGATTGACGTACATTTTTTCTAAAAAGTCGTTGGTCTGCTATTCCCGGAAATTTTAAACATTCGGATAGTGGCAATGCTACAATAACGCTTCTTGTTCCTTTAATATCAAATGTCATTACTTTATCTTTCTCAATTTGAACCGTGTGATTTATAGCTGGCAGTTCCTTCGATTCAGCATCAGTTAATCTTAATTCTATTACCTCAGAATCAACAAGTATAATATTGGCATTGAAATCCTTCGATTGTTCAAGTTTTTCTGAAAATACTTTTAAATCACTTTCAGCGGCTTGAGTGAGTTTTCCTGTTGTAAGCAATTCAAATGTAATATCGTACTCGTCATCTAATGCCTGTCTGAGTGCCTCAATTCGTTCTTTAAGTTTATCATTGCCATCAGTTTGTAGTGAATGTAAATCTTGAATTCTAACCCAAGCCGATAAAATTTCTTGTAACGGCCCGCTGTCAATTGAGCCAAATTCAAAGAATTTACCTTGCACAATGATTATATTCCTATTATCATCATCAATTACAAGAGCATCAATTTTTTTATCATTTGCTCCATCAACAACACACATTTTAGTGGCTTGAGGTGACTGCAATAAGACACGTCTCACATACCAAGCAACAAAACGAAACCCATCATTTGAGAAATGATCCTGATAAAACTTATCGTTACCAATTTCGGTTTTGATTTTTTGTAAAATGCTCATAATATTTATTTTTCAAGTTGATTCATTAATGTCGATTTCCAGATTTTGTATTTGCCGTCTTTTATGGATTTGAAGAAGTCGGCTATATCGCTTCCATCATCAGAGAGGAATTTGAAATAGTATCTTTCTTTGTATTTTCCTTCTTCAAGCTTTTTATTCAGATTATCAAAATGAACTTTCCCATCACGATATTTAGCTCTGTTTTTATTGCTGTCATCGTCTTTCTTTTTGGTTTCTATCACGATGATGTTGTCTGTCCCTTTAACTTTCAGGAAAAAGTCAGGATTGAATGTTTCGTTTTTAACGTGAGTTTTAGCTTTAGTATTTGGTTTATATGAATATGGAAATCCGTAAAACCCTTTATCAGCTGATTTAAGAAATGCATCAACCAATTCAATATTCAGAAAAAGTGTTTTTGCAAATTCTATTTCGGGGGTATATGAAACGTAAAGTGCATTTAAAACCGATTTGAATTTTGCTTCATCAACCTTTTGCAAATGCTGGTTTAATTCACCCTGAAGTGTGGCAAGTTCTGCAATCTTTTGGGCGATTAATGCCTTATCTGAATCGGGTTTTGTTAATTCTGTAGTTAATTCAGTAATTTGCTTTTCAAGGCCTGTGTAGGTTTTGAACAGTGTTTTTTCTTCATCTTTATAAAACTCTTCTGTTTTATCAGTATAAAAAAGAAATCCGTTGCGTTTCAAACTGTCCTCGCTGAAAGATAATCTTGGAAAATGGTCTGAACTGATTTCAAACAATGCATCTGCAACATTTGAAACTCTTGGCACTTCCTTGCCTGTTTCCCTGAATACCGGCCCAAATGACTGCTGTGCCGACAAATAATTTTCTTTGCTCAAAAAGTCATCATCATAGCCCTTTGATTTCAATTCTTTTTGAATGGCTGATTTTAGTTTGGCTTTGGGATATTCTTTCGCAATTTTCGGGTCTTTGTCTTTTAGATATGTGTACAAATTGGTTACTGCCTGTTCAATACCATACACTTCTTTATCTTCAAAAACATAACGGATTGAGTTGTACTGAAAATCGGCTTTGTAATCTGATACTTTTCTTTGAGGATTGAAACCAAAGGTTTTCGGTGCTTGTGCTTTCTCTTTCTTAGTTTCCTTAGTTGTTTCTTTTGGCTCGTATTTCAGATTGTGTAAAGTGAAAGCATATTTGCTTCTGTTTTTATCATAGCCCCATGAAAGACGGTTTTCCAGTTCGAGAATTTCATTGTACAAATTCTGAATTTCATGATTCCATTTTTCGTGATTATTCACTTTCAGGAATATTTTGTCGGCTCCAATAGAATCTTTTAAACTCTGAGGAATACGTAACCCCCTGCCCAAAACCTGTGCAATAAGTAATTTTGAGTTAAAAGCTCTTTGTTTGTGCGGTACAACCTGAAAAACATTTTTAACATCCCAACCTTCTGTTAACATAGATACAGATACAATCCACTCAACCGGATTTTCTTTGTCGTCAACTAATTTCAATTGCTTTAAGTTTTCTTTACGAATTGTTTCTGCTGCCCGGCTGTCTTTATCTTTGGCTAAAATGGGTGCAATGGCTTTTCCGTCTTTTGTATCTTTTCCCGGAATGCCTGATGTTACCCAAATTGCTTTTAATGCTGCTTCTTCAATGGTAATTTCTTCTTTCTCAGAAATGAATTTTACCAAAGCATCCCATTCAATAATTGCCTCTGCAATACTTGCACAAACTACAATGGTAATTGGCTTTACATACTTACCGTAGGTTTTAATGTTTTCCTGATGCACTGCCCAAATTTGCTGATAACCTTTATCTTCTTTGTATTCATCATAAGTTTTCGGGTCAACTTTTTTTACGATGCCTTTGTCAACGGCTTGTTTTAAACCAAAGCGATAAATCACATCATTAAAATAATCGTTGTTGTCAGAGCCGTAATAAGGCGTTCCGGTAACATTTACAATGAATTTGAAATTATATTCCTTGTCCTTTAGAAATTCAATCCACTTCTTATCCTTGCTGTCGGCTTCACCCGAAAAAATATGATGGGCTTCATCATTTAATACCAACACACTTTGACCTTCATTCTTGAAACTTGCCTGAATGGATGAACCGGTGCGCTGATAGGTAGCGTGAATGTTTTCAATGCAAATATCGTTTGGAAGAATAGTTTCAGAAGCATTTTTGATTTCCGGTTGAACGTATTTTGGGTTAATGGCTTTCAGAATATCAACCAAGTCTTTTCTGCTGTTCAGCGTTTTGAATTTGTCAGTTAATCCTTCCTCAATCGTTAATGACGGACAAAGAACCAACACCTTATCAATGGCTTCTTCGCAAAGCATAACCTGTGCAATTCCAAACATCAAAAAACTTTTACCTGAACCTGTAGCCAAATCCATAGAACAGGCTTTGAATTTGCCTAAGGGTAAAGCTCCGAGATAATCTTCTTTTGACGGATAACGGTCTTTAATTTTCGGGTTTTTCAGATAGTTTTCTTTGGCAAGATCTTCCATTGTTTTGTATTTCTCCGAAAGAAGAAAACCAACAGCAGACTTTACCGCCTCACGATGAAAAGAATAATCATCGTTGTACAATGCTTCCAGATAGGTATCGTATTTATTCAGTATTTCGTTTACAGCATCATCGCTGAATTGCAAAACCAAATCGGTATTTTTAATTTTAATGCTCATTATTTGAAATCTTTTTTGTCAAACACTAATTTCTTTTCGTTGCCGTATTCATCAATCAGAATTACTGCAAGTTTTCCTTTTTTCCATTTATCGGCTTCAATGTTAATTTCTACCGGAGTGGTTTCGTCTTTTACAAGGTCTTTCCCCCATTGGTGCATGTCCATAGTAAAGGGTTCGCCCTCGTAATCGTAGTCAATGAGCACCAACGACAGGGTTTCAAAGTTTTTGAAATCTTCGGGTGAATAGAGCAAACCATCTGAATAAAACTCGGTGAGCTTAATAGTGAAAATGTCGCTCTCAAACATTCCTTCCTTTTTCTTTTGTTTGTGAAGGGTATATTTCAATTGAGGTTGTGAAACAAAATCAAATCCAAAAGCATCTATTACTTCGTTTACATTATCCTCCGATTTGGGTTGTTTGAAACTTCCTAATTCTCCGCTTTGAATCAGACGGATTAAAACAGAAACCGGTACTTTCAGGAATGTATAAACAGTATCGCCCAGTTTTATTTCGTCCTGCATAAAGCTAATGCTCTGGGTAGGGGCAATCACATAAAAGCGTTCACCGGCTTTGCCTTTCAGGTAATTGTGCAATTCTGTTACATAATCTTCATCAATGGCAATGTTTTTCTTTTCAGGGTAGTTCCAAATGTAGGCACTATGAACACCAATGTAACCATCTACTGCAAAGCCATTGATGCTATGCTCGCTTTTACGCACCTCAAACAGTTTCATTACAAACTCTTTGTATTGCTCCCAGTGCAGATTTAAAATATTTTCTTTATCGTAAACTCCTGCATTGTACAACACAAATGTTTTGGCTTTAAGTGGCTCCGATTTAGGCGGTTTGACTTTAGGTTCAATAAAACTGATTTTATAGGTGATATGGTCTTTTTTCAGCAATCGCAGACCGTTTTCATCTTCTTCGTAGTTGGTTAAATGAAATTTTTCTTCGGGACAAACCAATGAAAACTCATCCAAACCTTTTACATTTTTCAGCAACTCGTGTAAGTGATAAAGAAAATCATCGGTTAAATCAAACTGTCCTTTCTTTGCTTTTTCGGAAATGAAAAACATACCTCTTGCGTCTTCCGCCTCTTTTTTTTCTTTAATCCTTTCAATTTGACTTCGCTTATCAGTTTTTTCAGAACCAATTTGGGTAGTTAGATTTAACATCCTATTCTGAATTGTGTAAACCGAAAGTTTTCCAACATCAATTCCAATCCATTTGCGGTTTAATTTTTCAGCAGTTGCTAAAGTTGTTCCGCTACCGGCAAAGCAGTCAAGAACTACATCTCCTTCGTTTGAAGATGCTCTGATTATTCTTTCTAGAAGTTGTTCAGGTTTTTGTGTCGGATATGCACCAGTAATTCTCCTTTCAAATCCTGCTCGGTTAACAAATGAAATATCTGCCCACCAGTCACGGGGTAATATGCCTTCCTTTTCGTTCAAGTAGTCTCTATAAACAAGGTCAGGAAATTTTATTTCTGTTTCTAATGACAATCCTTGTTTACCAGTGAACTCACCACCTTTCCCTCTAATTTGAAATGGTCCTCTTTCCTCGTCAAACAAATTAAATTTAGCTAATGTTCCAGGTGAATAGTTTGAAGTAATTTCCTTCCAATTAAAAGTGTAGTTTGAATCTCTATTTTTTGTGTAAAATAAAATGTAATCATGCTTTTGGTTGAATTGTCTTGTGGCAATTTCTCTTTCTTTGTAACACCATGAAATATGATTCATAAAATTCCCCTCTCCAAATACTTCATCTAATACCGCTTTGACATAATGGCCTTTCTTCCAGTCAAGGTGTAAATAAAATGAACCATCATCAGCAAGAATTTCCCTCAGCATTATTGCTCGTCTCCTAATGAACTCAAGAAATTTAGACCCGAAAACTTTGTCCCGATAAGCTTTTTCTTTATCCTTCATAAAGTCCTGCTTGGTAGCAAAAGGCGGGTCAATATAGATGAGTTTTATTTTATTTCGTAGTCCGTATTTATTGGGGCCTCCTTCTTTTATGTCTTCGTAAAGGGTTTTCAAAGCCAGCAGGTTGTCACCAAAAATGAGCATATTTCGCCAGCCGTCTTCCCATTCGTTGCCCTCGTTAAATACTCTAACCTCCTGTAAAGGGGCTTCAAGGGTATTGGTCAGAATGCTTGCCTTTGGCTCTTTTCCGGCATATACCAGTTCGTACTCTGCTTTTACTTTTATGTATCCGTTTTTGTCGTTTGCCATTAATACAAATCTTTAAAATAAATCTTCTGTTTGTGCCTGCTCAAATACTTTGAACGAGCTGTTGTAAAAATCTCTGAAATTAACAATCATTTTATCTAGTTCCTTGTCGTTGGAGGAAAGATGAAATAAGTTTTTGTGTCCGATTACAATGCGCTTTTTCTTTGCCCGTGTTATGGCAACATTGAACCTATTGGGGTTAAAGAAGAAACTGGCACGCTGCATGGCTTTTATTGGATCAGTTGTCGCCAATGAAAAAATTATAATATCTCTTTCCTGTCCCTGAATACGTTCAACTGTATCTAAAAAAAGTTCATCCTTAAATTCCGTGTAATTACTCATTCTCATTAAGGCTTTTTTTATTTGTCTTACTTGTGCCCTAAAAGGAGTAAGAATCGCCATATTATCCGGTTTAACACCTTGTTTTAAATATTCTTCAATAAGCACCGCAATGAAATCTGCTTCAAATTCTGACCGTGATTCATTGCTTTCATGGAAATGGCAAAACAAGACTTCTGGTTTAGCCGGATCAAGAATTTCAGCATAATTGTTAAACTTATTTGGTATATCAAGTAACCATCCTTCATTCTTTTTATCTGGAACCAGTTTTCCATTATAAAATTGACGAGAGGGGAAGTCGTTAATCCATTTATTCATTCGATATGTGATGTCCAGCATTATTCCTGAATTAAACTGATGTAAATGTTCAAATATGGATTTTTGAAAAACTTCATCGGGATGATCCTCTGCAATAATTGGAGGCAACTGTTTATGGTCTCCAATAAAAATATACTTTGAACCTTTAACCATTGCAGCGATGGCCAATGGAATACTTAACTGCCCAGCTTCATCAATAATAATCACGTCCCAGTCCATAAATTCAAGTTTTCGGGTGTGGGGCGAATAACAGGTTGCACCAACTATTATACCTCTACTGCTGTTTGAATGTCCCGTATTTCTGAAATCTGGTGAATTTCTGGCTGTAGAACCATCATAATTCAATCCTTCCTTCTGATTGCTTTTTCCAACCTTGATTATGTGTGGATATTGTGAGAGTGTTGAGCATTTTTGAAGTGCATTATTAATGGCAGTATGTGTGGGGGCAGTGATAAGCACTTTTTTCCCTTCAATTGCAAATTGATGGGCTAAATGTGCAAGTAGCCATGTTTTTCCGGAGCCGGGAGGGCCTTGTATTAGAAAGTAATTGTTCGTTGAATAAGCTTTAGCGAATGCTTCCTTTTGTGTCGGATTAAGATTTGTCTTTGAAGCTAATTCTTTTCCTTTATTCAGTTGGTTTAATGGTATATCTGGTAAAATCTTACCCTCAAAGAGTCCATTTATCAAATTGTATTTATTGGGGTCTGTTCTTAAAATAAAAGTTGACTTTTTCACAATATGCCTGATATCAACAGCAGCTTCATCAATTCGCCAACCATTCTTTTTATTTAATGACTGATGAATATTTTCATTCATGAAGCCAACCTCTAATATCATTTCAGAATCATTGTCTTCCAAAACGTCAAGTTTAAAAGATTCTCCATGACCACTTAAAACAACTGGTGATGTTTCACGAAACTTGGATCGATTATCCTCACATTTTATTTTTACTTTTGTAAAAACCAGAGTACCATCGTTGCAAAAGTCAGGGATAAATTCTGCAAATGCATTTTCTATAGTATCTCCTTTTTTGACTCTGTCTGCAATTGGTGTTTTTAATGCTTCAGCGACCTCATGGTTTTTCCAGTCATATTCATGGTCGATTGCATTATTCAATCTTTCAATTAAGTTTAGCATATCTTTAAAATAAATCTGTTGGTACTGATTTTACTTTTAATGGATTTAATAAATACCCATTTTTCTCTTTTATAAACTCGATTAATTTCTTAAAAGTCCTGTCTTTAATAAGAACATCTTCGGAACCAATAAGAATCAAATGATCTTTTGCTCTAGTAATTGCAACATTTAATTTTCGATCAATCCCTTCGTCATTAAGTGATTGAATGGCCCCTAACTGTGTGGTGCTTTTGACAGCGAAAGAGACAATAATGATTTTTCGCTCGCTGCCTTGAAATCTTTCAACTGTGTCAATAGTAATATCCTGAAACTTGTGATCTAAGTGATTTCTTATGTTTGCTATCTGAGCCCTGAAGGGTGTAATTACTCCAACAGTCTTAGAAGGATCAAAATCTTCACCATACACATCTGCTATATGCTTTATTGACTCTGCTACAAGTTTTGCTTCTTCATTATTTATTTTTGAGCGTAAATCAATTTTTGAAGGAACAAAGACAATTCTAGACTTTGTGAATAGTTGGTTGATTGGATTTGAATCAAAATTGCTTTGGTCAACAATTTTTGTTCTTTGAGAGTCATTACTTTCTTCAAGAACATTCTTATAAAATTCTTTTTTCGGAAATTCTGCAATATCCGCATGCATCCTGTATTGAAATTTTAATGTGCCGTGGCAATCAGTCCAAGATCTCTTTATTGCATTTTTCTTTAGTCGATAAAACAATGATTCTCGAAAATTCTTTAGCGACAAGTCATTAAGAATAGCATCATCACATTTACTATCATTTATACTTTGTACTACAACTGCTGGTAATTGGTTCTCGTCTCCGATAAAAATCCATTTCTTAAAGTGCTTTAGAAATCCAATGATTTGAGGTTCCAGCACTTGTGATGCTTCGTCAATTATAAGTGTCTCGAATTTTTTAAATTTTAAGATGTCGAGGCTATTTGCAAAAGTTGATATAGTTGAAACATAGACATTATTTTTCTGAATAACTTCGTTAAGTTCATCGAGCTTTAATCGACCTGATAAGTCAGACCAATAATATGGTTTATCGCCTTTCCCTAAGCGAATGCAGTCAATCTTGAGACTAAGTAATTTTTCACAAATTTCATCAACGGCTCGGTTAGTAAAAGCAACAACCATTATGTCATTATCGGGGTTCGCTAAGTTCCTTACAATTTCTACCAAAACCTTTGAGGTTTTTCCAGTTCCAGGAGGTCCTTGAATTAAATAATAATCTTTAGCTCTTACAGCATTCTTTACATTATCAAATTGTACTTCGTCTAATCCATTATTAGGTATTTCAATTGAGCTGTCAAACTGAGGTCGTGACATACCCAAAACGAGGTCAGTTACTCGTTTTTCCGATTTAAGGAATTCATAAAGCAGCTGAAGTAATTGCTTATATCCTGTTTCTCTGAAATCTCTGTCTAATGCCCAATATTCACTATTTTTAAAATAGTTCTTGTTAAGTTGTTTATTTATTAAACTTATCTCAATAGAATTTGCATTTACCGATACCACATAGCATTTAAGTATCTGAGATTTTAATGGATGTATTTCATCGGGATTGGGAGTTGGATATAAGATTGCCGTATCTCCAATCCGGAAGGAACTAACATTGACGACACTTGAAAAGATATTTTTGTCGAGAGATAATTTAATATGAAAATCATCCGAAATTTCTTTGACTTTCAAATATATTAAAACATCATAGTTCTCTATTTTATCCGACTTTGATGCTTTCCATAATTCAGCGTATCCATTAGACTTGTTGTAAGAGTCATTACTGCCAATTTTTGCAACTTGTAATTCTCTGTAAATAAACCTTAAGAAACCAAAAAAATACGACTTGAGTATTTCATCCAGATTTTCAATTGTACTTTTAAATTCAACTACCAAATCTTCAAGAAATTTTGGATAAGGACCAAATGTTTCTGAAAGGATTTCAAGAAATGGTTCGTAAATACCTCTTGCAAGTTTGAGCTCGCTTGAAACTATTCGGTTACGAAGCATTAACAATTCCTGCTTAGACAAATATTTTTCACCTGCATCAACGTTTCTTAAAGGTTTCTCTTCAATTGGTGCACTGGAATATAAAATTGAATTGTAGCCAATCCGGTTGGGATATGTTGATGAAATAAGTAAGTCGTAACACATAGTTTGAGCTTCATGGTTCAGGTATAATCCAATATTTGTTCCTGGATAGTTCTTTGATGATTTGAGTTCAATAATATCTTTTTGTTGACTTTCACTGCCATAATCAATGAGCATATCAAGCCTTCCTTGCAGACCGTATTTGTTGGATATAAATGTGGGTTCGAGTATAATTTCTTTACCCTTATAATTTTGGATAATCTGTTTTAACTGTTTTTCATGATCATTGGCCTCAATGAAGGTTGCTTGAATTTTTGACCGGTCATATTCACCTTTTTCATTAGCTATACATAACATACCAAAAGAATTCTCACGCATTACTGTTTCAAAGGATGTTTTGTAATTATAATTCTCATCTGTCACAAGGTCATCCAACATTTTACCAACAATATTTCCCACCATAATTCTATCGGTTATCTCCCCTTTAGTAAAACGATTAAGAATATAGAGCAAAGGATTGTCTTCGTACTTTCCAAATGATTTATTATTGAATTGCCTGCACTCTGAAAGTTCCTTTGCATCAATTAAATAATCTGGTTCCAATACAACATATGACTTATCTGTTGTATAAAATTCATCTTCCTTGTCTTTGTATTGCTTAACATTGGTTACATAAATATTTTGATATGGTTCTACGATTTTTCCAAAAATCGACAAATCACTTCCAAACCCGTTTTCATTTTTATTGTTCCAAAGTTTAAGCTTGATTACTCCTAGGCTGTCAGTATTGCATGTCAATACACAAAATTTTCCTTCAATTTCACCGAAAGGCATAAAAATATCTTCAACTACAGCGTAAAAATCATAGGTTGGTAATGAAGGTCTTTTAAATGCTGTTTTCTTAGTTATTTCATCAATAGATGATTGATAGTATTCAATTATTTTAAGAGGAATAGCTTCCTTCGAGAAATGTGATATGACTTCTGCCAGTTGATATACGCTTTTTTGGTCATCCAATTCTGTCGGTTGAAATTCGGTTTCATGTACAACCTGATTTGCGAATTTTCTTAATGCATGAGTATTGTCAACTATATTTTTTGGTGTTTCATATTCGTTGAAAATATAAATGCTTCTTGCATTTAATCCACTAATGTATTGCTTGGCATCAACAGTTAATGCTTTAAACAAGTCATCTAGAATAGACCTGTATTTTGGTATCTTTTCTTTTGGCTTAAGAGATTTATTTTCAGTTGTCTCTAAAATTCTATCAAAAAGTAATGCTCCTATTTGTTTATCAATATTTTTCATAGTAACGATATCTTTAGCGTTGGTAAAATTGCACTCTTTGACAAAGCTTTGGTTGCAGTGTTGGCTCGTGGGGCTTTGGCAATGTGTGCAATGTGGGTCGGCTGAATTTCAAAATTTTTGTGCGGTGGGTAAAAAAAATTAAAACACTTTCGGGTCGGCAATGAGTGTCGGATTATTTGTCTGTCAGTTTCGCTTTTCATTCCAAGTTTAATATTCATTTTTCATTGTCAATTTGCTGTGTCGTTGTCTTTCTCCGCTTGTGCATAACGGCTCGGGTGTATGCCGAGCGAACAGCGGGGATTTGCGAAAGCAAAGCCGGAAAGCTGGAGCCGGCATCGCCCGCTGGTCGTTCGGTATAACACCGTGTTATGCGCAGTCAATTATTTTTAAAAACTCTAAACTGTTTGAAATACGGAAAGAACGACCAACGGGTTACACTCGAGCCGTTGATGCGCAAGCACAAGACCGGGAGTGCGAAGCACGGAGGGATTGTTCAGATTGCGCATCAACTTGTTTATACAATTGGGAAAACTGTACTCTTTATTTGTAATAATGGTGTACTGTATGGTTTTACCCATTTTTATTACATGGTAAATATATTGAAAACTTCACAGATCATCAAAGGGAGACCGGATATGTTGTATGCTTTTCTGACTTACATGGGTGTAGATTTCCGTGGTCCGGCTACTTTTATGCCCCAGCAATTCCTGAATATACCGCAAATCTGTCCCGCTCTCCAACAAATGGGTGGCATAAGAGTGCCTTAACCAGTGCAATGTGACCGGTTTTCGAATACCCGCCTTTAACACACTCTTCTTTAAAACTTCCTGCAAACTCGTGCTGCTGTATTGTTCCCCTCTAATCTGCCCTTCAAAAAGCCACTCCTTGGGACGATAAGCTTTGTAATACTCCCTGAGCATCTCAACAACCTTTACCGAAACAGGCACCACCCTGTCCTTATTCCCTTTAGATTGCCGTATAACCAATAAACCACGGGTGCTTTCAACGTCGGCAGGCTTCAGGTTGATCAATTCGCTCCTCCGTAATCCGCAGGCATAAATCAGACTCAACATCGCCCTGTGTTTTAAATTGACCGGAGCATCAAGAATGCTTTTTACCTCCTCCTTGCTCAATACATTGGGTAAATGGATTTCCTTCCGAGGACGCTCAATCTCCTCCGGAATCATCTCCCTCTTCACCATCTTCTGAAAAAAAAGCTTCACCGCATTGATCACCTGGTTCTGATACGATGCAGAATACCTGTTCTTCAGTATGTAGCCATTGTTGAAATCCTCCAGATCCCTGTTGGTGAGTTTCTCCACCGGTTTCTCCGGATGAAAGGAGAAAAAAGATCTAACCCCATTTGAATAGGTTCTGATGGTACTCTCACTGTAACGCATCTGCTTCATCCACTTTTCAAACTCATCCACCTTACGACTGACCTCCGGAATTAGCTGAGGTAATCGCTCTACTCCTGGTTTCCGAACTTTGCGTTCCGGAATCAGTTCCACCGACACCCCTTTTCTTCCTCTTGAAGCAAAAAATTCCTCTTTGTCGATATAGGCCTTGCCCCAAAATGCCCGGAACAAATTCCGCAGACTCTCAGGATTGTTCGGAACAGACCAACTTCCTCTCTCCTCACTCCAAACACTTCCCGGCAATTGCCTGGCAACTGTATCAAGGCTCTCCTGTGGGGGAAAAAATAACGCCACCCGCCCGTCACTCCCATCCCTGAAGGCAACGATCTTAATTCGGGGTAAATCAGCCATTTTTACCGCTCTTTGCTTAGGATAAATGTAATCATTTTTTCACTTTTTTAATAGTCTAATCATTTATATTTCATTAATATCTAAATATTTAATTTAAACCACTTTACCTGTGCAAGACTAGATACCAGAGACAGGTTTGATCCAATAATCTGGTAAAACGAGCTTGAAACGATTCACATAAAAGCCATATTTTTCGTCTCCATGCGAGTTTCAAAGTTGTGAAGAACAGAAATTGCCCTAATAACACTGAATAACTGCAAATTAATTCTTAAACTATTGAACATGCGAGTGAAACATCCATGCACCATTTATACACTCTCCGGAATGACAATGTCGAAAGCAACACGAAAGCGGGAAAAGCAAATTATTCCTGTCATACGGATTGGAAAAAAACTGAAGAAAATTATGTTGACACACACAACACCTTCCAGGGCTTTTTTCAGGACAATGGTACTCTTTTCTCTTCTTCCATTGGCTGTATCCTCACAACACCTTCAGCAGTGGCATCCCGGTATTCCGGCCGACATCTCTTTCAATATCAACTCGGAATTCCGGAAACAGGTCTAACACTATCCCCACATTTCCATTGCCGAAGCGGATACCGCTGGACTCAGGGTATGGCACGACCTGGTCTATACACGATACGACAAGCGGGAACTACATCTCGATCTTTTTACCCCGGTATCTCCCCGGGAAGAGAAACACCCTGCGGTCCTGCTGATCCATGGCGGAGGATGGCGGTCGGGCGATAAAGCGATGGACTGGCCCATGGCTGCCGCCATCGCCCAAAAAGGCTTGGTCACCGTCTGCGCTGAATACCGTCTCTCAATGGAAGCCCCTTATCCGGCAGCGATCACCGACCTTAAAACCGCCATTCGCTGGATCAGAAAAAAGGTACGAAATATGGAGCCGATCCCTCCCGTATTGCCCTGGTGGGCTCCTCGGCGGGCGGACAACTGGCTTCCCTCATCGGAACACTCAACGAAAAAGACTGCCTGTTCCCGGTGAAGCGGATGAAACGGATTTCCGGGAAAGTCCAGGCGGTTGTCAACATGGACGGTATTCTGGCCTTTATTCACCCGGAATCGGGGGAAGGAGCCGACACTCCCGGGAAACCTTCGGCCGCCACCCTCTGGTTCGGGGGAAACACCTCCGAAAAAAAGGAACTCTGGCTCCAGGCTTCACCCCTCTCCCACCCATTCCCCGGAACCGCCCCCTTCCTCTTCATCAACTCTTCACAACCCCATTTTCACGCCGGAAGGGACGAATTTGCCGCCCAACTCGATTCCATGGGCATACCATGCGAGATAAAAACCCTGGAAAACACTCCACACACCTTCTGGCTCTTCAACCCCTGGCTCCCGGAAGTGGTCAGACTACCAACACGCTTTCTGAGTAGAACCTTAAAACCTTAGTGCGAATTATTCACAATTCCTGAGTAGAAAGATAGTTTTGCTTATTTTTGAGAATTCTGCCCTTCGCTGTTTGCCTGCAAGCATGCACTGAACGACCGGCAGGGAAGGAATATTTCGGCTGGTAAGGAAGGCTGCCAATCCGGCAGATTTCGCTGACTGCCGGGAATAGTTACGGAACATCTAACGCGGGTATATTAATGAATAAAATTGTTGAAAAAGAGTATTTTTCCGAAAAGGTGGTGAAGATCGTTGTAGAAGCCCCGGAAATCGCCAAATCCCGGAAAGCAGGGAACTTCGTGATCCTGAGAGTTGGCGAAAAAGGGGAGCGGTTTCCGCTGACCATTGCCGGTGCAGATCCGGAAAAGGGAACCATCACCCTGGTGGTTCAGACGGTGGGGGTCAGCTCCTCGAAACTGGCTGCCCTTCACCCCGGCGACTTTATCACTGACCTGGTTGGCCCGCTGGGACAAGCCACCCATGTGGAAAAGAAAGGAACCATACTGGCCGCCGGAGGCGGTGTGGGAATCGCCCCGATGCTCCCTATCGTCGAAGCCTTTAAAAAAGCCGGCAACCGCGTGATCTCCGTCATCGCAGCCCGAAGCAGGGACCTTATCATCCTCGAGGAGCAAATCAGGGAGTGGTCCGACGAGGTGGTCGTGATGACTGACGACGGCTCCTACGGCCGGCAGGGACTGGTGACCACCGGCATGGAGGAGGTAATCCTCCGGGAGAAAGTGGACGAATGCATCGTCATCGGTCCAGCCATCATGATGAAATTTGCTGCCCTTCTCACCAAAAAGTACAACATCCCCACCCAGGCCAGCCTTAACACCATCATGGTCGATGGCACGGGCATGTGCGGGGCCTGCAGGGTCACCGTGGGCGGAAAGACACGCTTTACCTGTGTCGACGGCCCTGAATTCGACGCCCACCAGATCGACTTCGACGAGATGCTCATGCGAATGGGAGCTTACCGCAACGAAGAAAAGCAAGCTTTCGATCATTATGTACACCAATGCCAATGTCAAAAAGAGAAACCATGAGCATCGACCCTGAAACAATAAAAAAAGAGAGAAGTGTTGGATGGCGCGAAGAGCTGCGCTCCAAAACCAAAAACAAGGACCGCGTTGCCATCGAGCGGGTACACATGCCTGAACTGGAACCGGAAATCAGGGTACACCACCAGGACCGTGAAGTCAACCGGGGACTTACCCTGGCTCAGGCTACCCTGGAAGCCATCCGATGCATGGACTGCGTGAATCCCACCTGCATCGAAGGGTGCCCGGTAAGCATCAACATCCCCAAATTTATCAAATACATCGAAAGCGGTGATATCCTGAGCGCGGCATCCACGCTGAAGGAAACCAACGCCCTCCCGGCCGTATGCGGCAGGGTATGCCCCCAGGAGAAACAGTGCGAATCACGCTGCTTCTATGTCGAAAAACTAAAAAAGCCCCCCGTGGCCATTGGTTACCTTGAACGATTTGCAGCTGACTTCGAAAGGGAATCGGGAAGCTGCAATATTCCTGAAACACTTCCGCCCAACGGTATCAGGGTGGCAACCGTGGGCTCCGGCCCAGCAGCCCTCGCCTTTGCCGGCGATATGGCCAAGTATGGCTACGACGTAACCGTGTTCGAAGCTCTTCACGAAATTGGCGGAGTCCTCAAATATGGTATTCCAGAATTCAGGCTTCCCAATGCCATCGTCGACTTCGAACTCGAAAACCTCCGGAAAATGGGGGTGAAATTTGTCACCAACTTCATCGTGGGGCGCACCGCCACCTTCGACGACCTGAAGGAACAGGGATTCAAGGGCTTCTTTATAGGGAGCGGGGCAGGACTTCCGCGTTTCATGGAGATCCCCGGAGAGAATTTTAACGGAATCCTCTCTTCCAACGAATACCTCACCCGGGTGAACCTTATGGAAGCCCATTCCGATGATTCCGATACACCGATTTTAAGGGGGAAAAACGTGGCTGTCATCGGCGGGGGAAACACCGCCATGGACTCGGTCCGCACTGCCCTCCGCCTGGGCGCCGAAAGGGCCATAATCATTTACCGCCGTTCGGAAGTCGAAATGCCCGCCCGCGTTGAAGAGGTAAAACATGCCAAAGAGGAAGGCGTGGAATTCATGACCCTCTGCAACCCGGTAGAATATTTCGCCGACAAGAATGGACGCGTCAACCGTATGCGGGTGGTCCGCATGGACTTAGGTGAGCCCGACGCTTCGGGACGCCGCCGTCCCATGGTCATCGAAGGCTCCGAATTTGACCTCGATGTCGACCTGGTGATCGTCGCCGTGGGTGTATCCCCCAACCCGCTGGTCCCCGCCTCGCTGCCGGGACTGAATGTCTCGCGCTGGGGAACCATTATCGTCGATGAAGACAAAATGCAGACCTCCATCCCTGAAATGTTCGCCGGAGGAGATATCGTACGCGGAGGAGCAACTGTCATCCTGGCCATGGGCGACGGCCGCAGGGCCGCTGAACATATGCATTTCTTTCTTATGACTAAGTAGCTAAGAGACTGAGAGACTGAGAGACTGAGAGACGGGGAGACTGAGGGACTGAGACGAAGAGATAATAAAATAAGAATCTTATACCGAAATAATAGAATTCAAGATGAAACCCACATGTATTGCATACACAAACACGTATCTATATAATTTTCAAACATGTGGGTTCCCCCGCTTGAGCGGGGCAGGCTATCAGACCATTGAAATAAAAATTATATACTGATGAAAATAAGGTCACATAAAGAACTGGATGTATATAAACTTGCTTTCGAAGCTGCATTTATGATTTTTGAAGAATCCAGAAAGTTTCCTCCTGAAGAGAGATATTCGATGACCGATCAAATAAGAAAATCATCAAGGTCAGTATGTGCCAACCTGGCTGAAGCTTTTCGTAAACGTAAATATCCAAATTTCTTTGTTTCTAAACTGTCAGATTCTGAAGGAGAAGCTGCAGAAACCCAGGTATGGCTTGATTTTGCATTAAAATGTTCGTATATTTCAAACAATGTTTATGATGAACTTTTTTTAAAATATGATAACATCATCGGTAAATTAGTTACTATGTCCCAACAACCCGAAAAATGGCAATACTGACCGTTCTTCACATATCTCTTAGTTCCCTCAGTCTCTAAGTCCCTTATTCAATAATTTTTAATCAGCAATTTACAATGAATGAACTGTATACCAAATACCTGGGTCTGGACCTGCGGTCGCCCCTGATAGCAGGCAGTTGCAACCTGACCGACAATGTAGATAACCTCAAGGAGATCGAAAAAGCTGGTGCAGGCGCCGTCGTCCTCAAATCGATATTCGAGGAGGAGATTTACCTCGAATATGCCTCTGAACTCAAAAAAATTGGGCCCATGGAGGAAAACCTCGAGTTTCTTGATTATTACGATGTGGAAATCCGCCAGGACAATCTGAAGCGCTACCTAGGCCTGATCACCTCGGCGAAGGCGGCCCTTCATATTCCGGTGATCGCCAGCATCAACTGCGTCACTTCCCAGGAGTGGAGCTTCTTTGCCCAAAAAATCGAAACCGCCGGCGCCGATGCCCTGGAGCTCAACCTTTTTATTCTCCCCTCCGACCTATGCCAGAGCAGCAGCGACAACGAGAATACCTACTTCGAGATCATCCGGCAGGTGATCGCCCGGGTGAAAATCCCCGTATCGGTAAAAATCAGCCCCTATTTCTCGAATCTGGGAAGGATGATTCAAGATATCTCGGCATCAGGGATCAAAGGGATGGTGCTTTTCAATCGCTTTTACTCCCCTGATATCGACATTGACCGGGAGATTGTTAGAAGCGTACCCAAGCTGAGCAGTCCGGACGATTACCTGCTCCCCCTGCGGTGGATCGGCATGATGGCCCACCGAGTGGAATGCGATCTGGCCGCTTCCACGGGCGTACACGACTGGAAGAGTGCCGTAAAACTGCTTCTGGCCGGCGCCCAAACCGTCCAGTTGGTCTCGGTCCTCTACAAGGAGGGATTCAAAGCGATTGCCGATTTCAATTCGCAAATCGTTTCCTGGATGGAAAAGAAGAATTACGCGGGTATAGAAGATTTCAGGGGAAAACTGGCAATGGGAACCCAAATCAACCCTGCCGAATACGAAAGGGTCCAGTTCATGAAAACCTTTTCGGAATACACAAAATAATTCAGTGGACTGATTTATAAACCGGCTTCAGGTGTTCCTGTTTTTCGTTCTATGGTGAATGAAGTGAAAACACACCAGGCAACAAAGTAGGTAATTCATCAAACCCGGAGAATAAAGGATGCATGAAGAAGTTCTGAATGCCATCGAGCCGTTTCATTTTTTCTCCTGTTCCCCTGAATCTCCTGTATTAACCTCGATGTTCAGCGCCCCGGTGATCTTACCGATGTTCTCAGGATCAATCAATCCCCTGATGCTGATCAGGGTATAATCATTACCCCCGATTACCAGTAATAACTCGGAAATTTTGCCTCCACCCGCATCCTTTGCATAAAACCTGACCACCTCATCCTCGTCGGTCACATCCATCAGCAATTCATAGTTGTTGTTTTTAAAAAAACCCATGTCTTCAAGTTCGTCGTAGAAATCGGCTCGGGTGTATGCCGAGCGAACAGCGGGGATTTGCGAAAGCAAAGCCGGAAAGCTGGAGCCGGCATCGCCATAAAAATCATCAAACGTTTCATTGTATTCTGAATTAATTGTTTATAAATGTTTATACTTAGCTTAAATTCGTTTGTATCATCACTTGTGAATGAGTTTCCACATATCCCTCCCTCTGTTTATCTTCAGTGTTCTTCCCGGTATCGGAAGAGATCGGCCTTTTCAAAACCCTTTTTAAGGGTTTCCAGATGCTTACGGGCCGGCTGCACCGATTCCGTCAGTTTTCCGAAGAGAGCCAACTGTTCCAGGCCCTTGTTGTATTTGACTGACACATAGGCCAAAGTTTCCTGGGCCACCGCCATCGCCTGTGCAAGATCGTCAAAGGTATCGCGGTAATCAGACTGCTGCTGGTACCAGAACAACATTCATTCCCGTAATTCCGGCAATCTCCTCAAACTCCATCTGTTCCAGATCCCGAAGTAGTATCACCGTTCGCTGCTGGTCCGGAAGCCTGGCAATCAATTCCCTGACCAGGACATCAGTGTCCCTTCTCTCCCAAAGACTTCCATCATCCGATGCCCGGGCATTCATCCTGACTTCCGCCTCCTGGTTCATCGGGATCAACCGCGACCCCCTGACCTTATCTAGACACCGGTTCCGGATCCTCCGCATCAAAAAAGCTTCAAGGTTGTCAATCCTCGTCAGGTGATCCCGCTTTTCCCATAATTTCATCAGAACATCCTGCACTGCATCCCGGGCATCTTCCCGGTCCTTCAGAAAACTACCCGCAAAACGGGACAACCTATTTTTCAGCGGCAATACCTTCTCTGTAAATTCATCGATCTCCATGGTTCCCGTTTCCCGTTGTCCTGTTTTAAACTCACCACGGCAGAGCCTGCAATGAAACCAATCCCCCCAGGGAAATGTCCTGTTTCCCGTTCACATCTTCCGTACACTCCCCGGAATCTAAAGGTAAGACGTTTGGCTGGCCTTTTCATTACAAAAAAAAGTTTAATTTTAGTGATTAAATTTCCGGCTATGACCAACAAAGAATACCGTGAGTCCCTGATGGAGGCTTACGTCATCAAATCGACAGTGAAGCAGCAGGTTTTCGCCAATACTGCCGAATCATTTCTGATCCTTAAAAAAGTACTCCGACAACTCGAAAAGGACTATATAAATGTTCTGAAAGGGAAGATCCCCGACAATGCGTTGCCCCGATACCAGGAAAAAGGGCCTTTTGAAATGGATTTCCAGGTGGGAGAAGACTTGTTGCTCTTCAGTATGCACTCCAACGTTTTTGAGTTCGATAACAAACACCCGATCAACCAGATAAAATATGTTCAGGACGATCCTCTGCGCAGCTATTGCGGCATGGTCATGATCTACAACTTCCTCGCCGACTCCTTCAAATACAACCGTATCAATGACCTGGGATACATGATCGCCCGAATATTCATCAACAAGGACAAACACTTTTTTGTGGAAGGCAAACGTCAGACCGGGGAATTAATGAAGGATTTTGCCGTGGATACTATTTCCCCGGGCATTCTACGCGAAATCGTTGAAACGGCAATTGAATACTCGGTTCAGTTTGACCTGCTTGTGCCTCCGTATGAACAGGTAAAAATCGCAACGGTCGACCAGATGATGGAAAAGATCAGCCACTCAAAGATGACCACCGGCAAACGGTTGGGATTCGGTTTCCGCACCGACGACGTGTGATGTCGCAATCCCCGCCTTGAGGCGCCCCTAGGTTTTAACCTATCCCATCACCTTCCCGTATAAGAAAGTTAAAAACCCTTATGTTATGAAAGATATCCTGACAGAACGGTTTATCCGCTATGCCCGGGAACATACCACCTCCGACCCGAAAAGCGACACTTTCCCGAGTACCCCGCGACAGATGAAATTTGCGGTGATCCTCGCGGAAGAACTGATCCGGCTCGGACTGAATGATGTGGAATTCGACCGGAACGGTTATGTCACTGCCACCATCCCGGCAAACATTCCAAACGAAACTCCCACGGTGGGATTTATTGCTCATATGGACACCAGTCCCGATTTCAGCGGTGAAAATGTGCAACCCCGGATCGTTCAGAATTACGACGGGGGCAACATTCTCCTGAATGGCGATACGAACAGGATCCTCAGCCCCGGCGAGTTCCCCGAAATCAGGCAGTACACCGGGCAATCCCTGATTGTCGCCGGAGGGAATACCCTTTTGGGGGCCGACGACAAGGCCGGAATTGCCGAAATCGTAACCGCCGCCGAAATTCTGATTACCAGACGCGATATCCCACACGGCAGGATCAGGCTTTGCTTCACCCCCGACGAGGAGATCGGCCGCGGCGCCGACCGCTTCGACGTACAGAAATTCGGCGCTGACTTCGCCTTTACCCTCGACGGCGGGGAACTTGGGGAACTGGAATATGAGAATTTCAACGCCGCCCTGGCAACCATTACCATCCGGGGAAAAAGCGTACACCCCGGAACCGCCAAGGGGAAAATGGTCAATGCCCTCCTGGTGGCCCACCGGATCACTGCCCAGCTCCCGCCCCATGAACGCCCCGAACATACAGAAGGTTATGAAGGATTCTTTCACCTGGCGGAACTCTCGGGTACCGTCGCAGAAGCCCGGCAGGAGTTTCTCATCAGGGACCACGACAGCGTAAAATTCCGGCAGAAAAAAGAAATCTTCAAAGCCATCGCCAACCAGCTTAACACAGAATATGGTTACCAGGCTGTCCACATTCATCTCAGGGACCAGTATTTCAACATGAAAGAGAAAATAGAACCTGTCATGGAGGTGGTGGAACTGGCAAAACAAGCCATGAGGGAAGCGGGAGTCACACCGAAAATCATCCCCATCCGCGGGGGTACCGACGGGGCACGCCTCTCCTGGATGGGACTCCCCTGCCCCAACATCTTTACCGGGGGACATAACTTCCACAGCCCTTATGAGTTCATCCCCATTCCCTCGATGGTCAAAGCCACAGAAGTCATCCTGAACATCTGCCGGATGGCACCCGCTCTCAGGTTTCCGTTATGACAAAGGCGGAATTTGTAGTAGTTTTGCTTTTATAAAGATCAATATTTCCCATGATTGACCGATTCCGCAGTTTCCTTATCAGTAACCGGCTGCTGCCTCCAGAAGGGAAAGTACTGCTGGCCGTCAGCGGAGGAGTGGATTCCATGGTAATGTGGGACCTCTTTCATTCCATCGGAATTGATTACGGCATCATCCACTGCAACTTCTCCCTCCGCGGAGCGGAATCCGACGGCGACGAAGACCTCATCAGGGACCTGGCCGCCGACCTCGCTGCGCAACTCTATGTCAAAAAATTCGATACCCTGGAGTATGCCCGCATGAAAGGAATCTCAGTCGAGATGGCCGCCCGGGAACTCCGCTATGCATGGTTCGGAGAAGTCCAAACTTCCGAAGGGTATGACGTTGTCGCCACCGCACACCACCAGGATGACCTGATCGAAACTTTCTTCATTAACCTGATCCGGAAAACAGGAATCAAAGGAATTACCGGCTTCCGCGAAAAATCGGGAACCCTGATTCGTCCTCTCCTCTTCACCAACCGCAGGGAAATCGAAGCCTGGGCCGCCGCCCGGAAAGTGCCCTATCGCCATGACCACACCAACAGCGAAGTCGTTTTCCAGCGAAACTACATCCGTCATGAGATCATCCCCCGTCTCGAATCCCTGAATCCCGGCTTCCGCCAAAACCTGGGCGAAACCATGACCAACCTGCGGCAGGTGGAGGATTTTTATCAGACGGAAGTAAAACGTCAAATCAACAAAATCACCGTCCCCGAGACAACCGAGCAAGAGATCTTCATCTCTCAACTGCTGAAACTTCCGCACCCCAAACAGGTGCTTTTTGAATGGATGAGCTGTTATGGATTCAATCCTTCCGTTATCGAGTCTGTATGGACATCCCTCGGAACAGAACCTGGAAAACGATTCTTTTCATCCACACACCGCCTTGTAATCGATCGCAATAAACTAATTATCAATATCATATCCGAAGAGGCAGACCTATTGTTTTACATCAGCGGCAATGAAGAGGAAATCACACACCCCATTCACCTGAAACTGGAAAGACGCCCCGCTTCGCAATTTGAAATCATCAGTGACCCGGCTGTGGCCTGCCTTGACGCACAACACCTCGATTTTCCCCTCATCATCCGAAAATGGAAACCCGGTGAATATTTCCAACCCCTGGGAATGAGCGGATTGAAAAAAATCAGCGATTTCTTTATCGACGAAAAACTCTCCCTCCCCGAGAAGGAGCAGACCTGGATCCTATACAGCAACAACAAAGTAGTTTGGATCATCGGCCAACGCATCGACCACCGCTTCCGGATCACCCCCAAGACCCAAGAAGTTTTACTGGTCAGATTGCTGAACCAATAATCCTCTTCCCCGGAACTTCTTTCAAGGGCTTCCCTGCTGACGGCGCCCAGCATACTTTGCATGGAAGTCACCACAAGGGATACCAAATCCGGATCGTTATACAAAACAGGAGTTTGGTTTTCGCCAAATACCAGATCGGGCATTTTGTCCGAGGAAAGAGTTGATGAAAGGGTGATGCCTGAAGCAAAAAAAATCACCGCATAGTTGTACGCGGTGATTTTCTAAGCTTGTCTGAATTTAATTGTTTACATGTTCATGGTGGTTAGCAGCTTCATTCTCATGGGAAAAAACAGAACTCTTTTAATAGGCAGTCTGCATTTTAATTTCCAGATGTGTCCCATCCCTGCCGGGATTGAATTTATGCACTTCATTCCGGTTATAGGAAATAAAAGTGGCGGTAAGATCATATTCTCCCGGTTTAACATTCTCAAACCTGAAAACGCCGTCGAAATCAGTGTAGGCCTTCATGTCGCTTCCCTCCAGGGCCACCTTGACTCCCGTCAGGGCTTCACCGGTCGTCTGGTCTGTGACCTTCCCGGTAATTACCATTGCTGAAGATTCAACAGAGACAGGAACAGGCTCCTTTTTGATTTCAACCCCTTTGTCGTTGCCGGCAAAAACTACCGTAGCAAATAACAGCAACTGTAACAAAATGATCAGTTTCTTCATGACTTTTCAGTTTTTTATACTACAAAAATCATCTTTAACTGTTACATGATGGTCGCAAACTTGTTACAAAATAGTTAAAAAACAACAAGGGGAGCATCCTGTTACCAGGAGGACTCCCCTTGTCATTTATTCTCCTTACGAGTTTTGATACTACGGTTAACAATTATCCCGACCGGAATTAACTATCTGTTTTTCAATTAGAAACCAATCATCAATAGGCTCTTGTATTGACCACTTCCCCCCGATCGTTATAATTCTTCCAGATTCCTGTTTTTTCACCTTTCTTGTAATGCATTTCGTAAATCAGGATTCCTTCATCGCTCCACACCAGCCACTCTCCATGTTTCTTGCCTTTCCGGTAGCCTGCCTCCCCCACTTTTACACCCTTTTCATTCCAGGTCGTCCACACGCCATCCATCTCATTCTTCCGGTAGTGCCTTATTTCATTCAGCTGCCCGTTCTCGAACCATACTCTGAACAAACCGTCCTTTTTCCCCTTTTTAAAAGAAGACTCCATCTTCACCGTTTCGTTGTCGTAATGGGTCACTGTTTTCCCGGTATAGGGTTTCCCCCCGGAATAACAGATCCCGTCGACTTCAGTCACCTCCTGGCTCAAGCCGGTTAAGGCAAAACAGATAACAAATCCTACAAGCACTAACAGTTTTCTCATAAACAACAGACACAATTTAGATCGGTGAACTCACCGGGATTCTTAGTTGCCGGTGTGCCCGGGAACAAAAATAATCAAATAATGGACTTAATATGGTCAATGAACTGATATTGATTTGCAGAGGGTGTATTCCCTTTCGGCCTGGCCCCGAAGGGCTGCAATGCCCTATTTATTGAGCTAGAATTTTCAGGGTTTTGTTCTCCTGTGGGGTGATCAGCCTGACCAGGTACAATCCCTTTGGAAGGTTTTCGGCATCAAAGGTAAAATGATGCATACCAGCCATCAATACACCTGAATGGAGCAGGGTCACCTCAGCACCTGACATATTGTACACCACCAGAGTTCCATTGGTTTTCCCCGACACGTTGACCTCAATGTTAGCAGACCCTATGAAGGGATTAGGATAGCTGCGAAGTGTCAACGATCCTTCCTTCATCGAAATTAACTTTGAGCTGGTCAGCACCCAGTAAGAGGCGTTGAAGACTGGTGAGCCGGCCTGGGGCTGGAAGTTGGGGGCTGCCAGGTTGAACGGGTCGGCAATTTTCGCTTCGGCATCGCTGACCAGCATCCTGTTCTTACGCGCTTCCGCCAGAAACCAGCTCTCCACCTCAGCTTCTGTCATCACCGAGGCATCCCCGTATTTCTTCCCGTAAATGCCTCCCAAAATATTGTTTTTCACAGCCAACTCATCCGACACCGCTGCGTTGTGGGTAAAACTCGACTCCAGCCTTACACCCTTGCCCCATCCCAGGAACAACGAATTATAGATCGACAACCGGCTTGCCCGGCGGATACGCATCGCCGCTCCATCCTTGTGATTCTGGGGATTCCCCGCCCAAGTCGCCTGGTCCTTCGAGGCACCAAAGGCACTGATGTTGCTGAAGATCGCTTTGGTCACCGGAGTCAGCTCCGTGCCGCTGCTGTTGTTATCCGACTCAAAAGCATTCGCCGTGTCGGTATCCACAATCGAAGGATCACGCAGGATCAACCCGAACTGCACCATTCCCGAAAATCCGTTGTCGGTGTCAAAATCATCATCTTCAGTCTTGTAGCTGATCAGGTATTTCGCGTTTACCGATCCACCGAACCACTCAAAACCGTCATCACCCGAATAGGAAACCTGCACGTATTCAATCCGGGTGCCGCTCCCCACCGAATTCAGAGTCAGTCCGTTTACCTCGCTCCCCGTAGCCACTTCATATCCCGGAAACTCAATGCGAATATAGGTCAGCACCCCTGAATTGTCTTCATTGTTGCTGCCCCCATATTCGGAACCAATACCACCTTCGGCAACTCCCGTGCCACCCGGAAGATTGTTGATCCCGTACCCGTTGATCACCAGGCCGCCCCAGTCGCTGTTGGCCCTGAAACCAGCCCCCTGCAAAGAGGTGAATACGATGGGCTGGGCCTTGGTGCCCGCAGCCATGATCTTGCCGCCCCGTTCTATGGACAGCACACTCTTGTTGGTCGCCCTGATCAACGTCCCGGGTAAAATCGTCAGCGTGGCGCCGGCATCAACAAACACCCATCCGTCGAGCTTGACAATTCCGCTCCAGGTTTCATCGGCGGCAATATGAACTCCCCCGGCGCGCGTAAACTGCCCGTTCCCCTTGGTCACCGTCGGTGTCCCGTAATCTGTGTTCACCGGATCCCAGTTGGCCCAACCTTCCGTCCAGTCGTTCACTCCGTCAAAAGCACCTACATAACTAACCTTGTCAAAGAAAATATGATCTATGGACGCAGGGGCTCCGGGAACATACCAGTAAGAGGCGTTGAAGACTGGTGAGCCGGCCTGGGGCTGGAAGTTGGGGGCTGCCAGGTTGAACGGGTCGGCAATTTTCGCTTCGGCATCGCTGACCAGCATCCTGTTCTTACGCGCTTCCGCCAGAAACCAGCTCTCCACCTCAGCTTCTGTCATCACCGAGGCATCCCCGTATTTCTTCCCGTAAATGCCTCCCAAAATATTGTTTTTCACAGCCAACTCATCCGACACCGCTGCGTTGTGGGTAAAACTCGACTCCAGCCTTACACCCTTGCCCCATCCCAGGAACAACGAATTATAGATCGACAACCGGCTTGCCCGGCGGATACGCATCGCCGCTCCATCCTTGTGATTCTGGGGATTCCCCGCCCAAGTCGCCTGGTCCTTCGAGGCACCAAAGGCACTGATGTTGCTGAAGATCGCTTTGGTCACCGGAGTCAGCTCCGTGCCGCTGCTGTTGTTATCCGACTCAAAAGCATTCGCCGTGTCGGTATCCACAATCGAAGGATCACGCAGGATCAACCCGAACTGCACCATTCCCGAAAATCCGTTGTCGGTGTCAAAATCATCATCTTCAGTCTTGTAGCTGATCAGGTATTTCGCGTTTACCGATCCACCGAACCACTCAAAACCGTCATCACCCGAATAGGAAACCTGCACGTATTCAATCCGGGTGCCGCTCCCCACCGAATTCAGAGTCAGTCCGTTTACCTCGCTCCCCGTAGCCACTTCATATCCCGGAAACTCAATGCGAATATAGGTCAGCACCCCTGAATTGTCTTCATTGTTGCTGCCCCCATATTCGGAACCAATACCACCTTCGGCAACTCCCGTGCCACCCGGAAGATTGTTGATCCCGTACCCGTTGATCACCAGGCCGCCCCAGTCGCTGTTGGCCCTGAAACCAGCCCCCTGCAAAGAGGTGAATACGATGGGCTGGGCCTTGGTGCCCGCAGCCATGATCTTGCCGCCCCGTTCTATGGACAGCACACTCTTGTTGGTCGCCCTGATCAACGTCCCGGGTAAAATCGTCAGCGTGGCGCCGGCATCAACAAACACCCATCCGTCGAGCTTGACAATTCCGCTCCAGGTTTCATCGGCGGCAATATGAACTCCCCCGGCGCGCGTAAACTGCCCGTTCCCCTTGGTCACCGTCGGTGTCCCGTAATCTGTGTTCACCGGATCCCAGTTGGCCCAACCTTCCGTCCAGTCGTTCACTCCGTCAAAAGCACCTACATAACTAACCTTCTGAAAGAAGGCATGATTGATATTCTGCGCTGTGCCATTCACAACCACAGCAATCATCACAATAGTAACAAGTAAAATTTTTTTCATGTTTCTGTTTTTTTGTTTCTGATTATTTGATAAGAACTGATTTTTTCAATATTCTTTATCTGTTCTCTCTGCTCTTTTATCACTTATGACTAAAGACTTACGATTTAAGATTCTTTGTATTCTGATATTCTGATCTTCCTATAGTTTCCACACAAGGCTGAAAGAAAACTGTCTGTTGGGGGTGTAATCCCTCGTAAACGCCTCAATATTTTCATTCACGCCATGGTATTGGGCAAACCTGACCGGTTCATTCAGGATATCCTTCACTCCTGCTTTCAGGCTGAAATGGTCTCCAATCCCTTTTTGGAGCGTAAAATCCAGCACATTCCGGGGAAGTTCCCAGGTATGGGGATTGGTGGGGGTACCCACATATGCGATCCGTTTTCCCACCACATTATAGCTCAGGTTGATATCGAGGTCTTTCTCATTATTATTGTAAAACAGGCCCAGGTTAATGATATAGGGTGACTGGCCGGCCATCACCCTGAGGGTGTCACGCGTGAACTCTTGTTTCGATGTATTGATTTCGCTCTTTATCAGTGAGGTATTGAAGACAATTGTCAGGTCTTTCATGAAACGCAGGAATCCCGGGGCCAGTTCCAATCCTTCAAAGCGCTTTCTGATATCTATTTCAACTCCTGAGCTGTAAGCTTCTCCGGTGTTATAGGGGAAGTAGTCGTAGGTGGTCCCCGATGGGCGGAGGAAAGTCTCAATGGGATCGGTGAACTTTTTATAGAAGCCGGCCACCGATATCATTTCCCCCTGCCGCGGATACCACTCATACCGTAGGTCATAATTGGCCGCGTAGGCGCTCTTCAGATCCGGATTTCCGTAGACAATGGCGAACAGTTCAAAATCCTGGTAGTCAAAGGGAGCCATCTCCCTGAATTCGGGCCGGTTGACGGTCTTGCCGTAGGAGAGTCGGAACAGGTGGGAATCGGTCAGGTTCCAGGTCAGGTTCACCGACGGAAAAACATCGAGGGTGTCGCGCGCGATGGGTGTTTTATCGGCATCTTCCCGCATTTCAAAGAAGTTGGTAATTTCACGGGTCCAGTTTTCAAGACGAACCCCTCCATAAAGGGTGATTTTGGGAATGAGGGGCAGAGAAAGCGCCAGATATCCCGACGTCAGAATATCGGTGGCATCATAGCTGTCCTTGGCCCTGGTGTTGTCACGGTATGAAAGCCCGTGCTGCGTATAGGGAGCCGTCTGGTCAAACCAGAAATTTTCAGGACTCATGATCTCCTTCACAGGATTAAAAAAAATATCCGGAGCATTCCGTACGGCGACCACCCCTACCAGACGGGAATCAAGCGATCGTTCCTTCTTTTCGTAAAAGCCCCCTGCTTTCAACTGCCACGGTGTTTTTGAAAAGGGAAAATTCAACTGGTGGATCACATCCAGCTTTCCATCGATTATCTTTTCATCCATGTTGATCCAAAGTCGCCCTGCCAGATAGGGATTGGGAACATTCTGAACCCGTAGATAATACTGGTTATACCGCTCACTGCCTTCATCGGTAATTTGCACCTGCGTAAGGCGGCGGTTATCGGGCTGATTTTTATTGGTAGTTCCGAATCCCAGAAGCCAGTTGATCCTGGTGCGATCCCTGTTAAAGGTCTGCTCCCCAGCCAACTGGCCCGAATAAACCAGCCGGCTTTCATATTTCAGGTCGAACATCCGCAGGGTCTCCACATTATAGTAATTGATTCCGTCACGCTGGGTAGTCGACTGCAACCCCATCTGGTTCAAGAAATTCCGGAATTCCAACTTTTGGTTTTTTCCGTAGAGAATATTAAAGTTCTGGATGATGCCGGTTTTGTACTCCGATTTGGCCTGCAGGTCGGTAAAATCAAAATTGCAGATCAACCTCCCCAGGGTTTCGTCATAATTCTGGTACTCCACCCGCCGGTTGGTGGTGTAACTGTTGGACGATCCATAATTCAGGGAGGTGATGTTCCCCACCGAAACTTTTCCGATCAGGAACCTGCGCAGAAAGGAGACCGAGAAGTTCTGGTCGGGAAGGGGAGCTTTTGCCGACACCTCCCAATTATTTGGGAAAAGTGCCGATATGGAATTGATCTTACCAGTCCGGTCGAGATACGTGGCAGCATCGGGCCAGTCATAAAGAACGGCAAAGGCCTGTGGAGAAAGCACACCGGCAGGGAGTGCCCTCGAACCGTCGTCCCACCCCAGCCAGTCGGTCCTGCTTCCTTCGCTGGTCAAAACATCCCTGTTAAAGGTGACTCCTTCGTTGTATTTGGCACCGTAAGAAAAGCTGAAACTGTTTTCGTCGGCCACATTCTTAGTCTGGATTTTGATCGCCGCCCCAGCAAAATCGGCAGGCAACTCGGGGGCCGGACTCTTATAGATCAGGATGTTGTCGATCAGACCGCTGGGGATGGCATCAAAGGAAAAGGCCCGCTTATCGGCCTCAAAACTGGGTGCCGTGGCATTGTTCAACATCACCGAATTGTACCGCTCCTCCAGTCCGCGTACCACCACAAACCGGCCATCGGTAATCGTGATCCCCGGTACCCGCCGTACCACTTCGGCCGCATCCTTGTCCTGGCTCTTCGAAATCTGTTGCGCCGTGATCCCGCTGACGATCAGGCTCCCCGACTTTAGGGTGTTCATCAGGGCCACTTCGGTGTTGCCCCGCTTCCGGGCCACCACCTTCACCTCCCCCACATCGATAGAAACAGGCAACAGTTCAATAACCACTTCCACATCACCGGTTTCAGGAACTTCCACCTTGATGATCTGATTCTCATAGGAGATGAAGACCACCACCAGGTTATAGCTCCCTTTACCTACGTCGGAGATGGTAAAATTGCCGTCAAAATCGGTAATGGTACCCCGGGTTGTTCCCTGAATCAGCAATTGCGCCCCCACCAGGGTTTCGCCGGTCTTGCCGTCCCTGACCGCTCCCCTGATGTTCCCCGCCCACGCTTCATGAAACGTAGTCAGGAAAACCAGGAGCATAACGGAAATAATCCCTGTTCGCCATACTACCGCTATACCTGTGGAAGGGTTTAAAGGGGATGATTTGCGGTTGTTAACATTAAAGAAGGGATGGGTTTGGCAGGAATGGACTTTCCCTGATTTCGTAAAAAACATCATAACAATTACTCCTGTAATACCAACCGCAAAGGTGAGGGGAAATTGTTACACGACTGTTTCAAAAGAATTACAGTAAAATTAAAGTTCCGGAATGCTGGAACGGCTTCTTACTTACTTGTCAGGGGAACAATAGTAATTGGTTTATAAACAGGCCCGTCAGGGAATAACAGGCTTTCGAAGAAGACCACCTTTTCAAGGGATACCGGCTGTATTTCTCGCTCTTTATACCGGTCAGTCAATCGGGAAAAACCCCGTTTATCCTTCTGAAATTTTATCCTGGCCAGGGTAAGGTGAGCGTTGAATTTTCTGGTTTCCATCGGGAAGCCCAACTCCTCCAATCCGGCGTCCAACACTGCGGCTATCTTTTCCGGAAGCAAGAGACCTTCCAATCGGGCAAAGAGCACCGAAGGATTTCCCTTGTAAGAGAAATAATCCAGACCACGGAGCCAGCCCTGTTCCTGTGAAAATCCAGAAACCGTATTCCCGAGCAGACGCGCAACCGGGGCTATTAAATGGTCAGGAGTATCCCCGAGGAACTTCACAGTCAGGTGCAAGTTGGACGGATCCACCCAGTTGATAGCCTCTCCTTTCAACTGCTCCTTCAACAGCGAAAGAAAGTTGTAGAACTCCGATGAAACAGCCACCGGTATGGCTATGAATGTTCTTTTCATAAAAGTATTTTCAATTCCACAGGCAGAAAATTGAAGCTGTCGTTGTTTACGTACCGGAAATGCGTTCACCAGAACTGAAGCTCATCGCGAAATGGCCGGCCGGAACCGGGTCATACAGTTGTCAGAGATATCCCAGTTCCACCAGGGTGACAATCTCTTCAATAAGCAGGTCCTCACCATAAGGATCAAATTCATCCTTCAGGTTGTTCCGGAAAAGACGGGCGATACCCTGCCAGAAGGCCGCAGTAAACCCGCCCTTGAATTCCTTGATAATATCATATCCGGTCCGGCCGGTTTGCCGGTCAATCAGTTTGATCAGCACCTTCCCGTCAGAGATGGTCATCTTTTTAAACTCTTCCTTATACTGAGCCATCAGCTGGTCTTCAACCTTATTTATAAGCTTGCGTTTTTGCCTGTCGGTTTGTAGCCGTTCATATTCCGGCTCATAGATGGACAGAAGCTCACTCGCCTTTTTTGCATATGGATACACCTTTTTTACCCGTCGAATTAACCGGGTATACTGCCTTTCGAAACGGGGACTTTTAAACTCACGACGGGGGTATACCCAAACTTCCTTGATATCGCGATGAATAACAGTGTCGTCACCGATCACATAACCGATCCCCATGCGGGTGCTGTCTGGCTTTTGTGCAACGGCATTCCTGGGGAACATCCCCAGGACCCCGAAAAATGTAAGTATAAATAAACTCCTTCTCACGCGCTTCCTTGTTACGCAAAAGTAAAACGAAAAGTTGAACCCTTCATTATCCCTCTGGCAAAGTTTGTATCTTTGGGGGATTTCAAAAACCGGACCATGACGGAAGCATTGAAAATTCAGGTAACCTCCGAAACCGGACCTCTGGAAGCGGTAATCCTTCACCGCCCCGGTCCCGAGGTAGAGAACATGACCCCTGCAAATGCCGAAAGAGCACTGTACAGTGATATTCTGAACCTCTCTGTGGCGCTGGAAGAGTATGGCCAGTTGGAAGGCGTCCTCAAAAAGGTGTGCCGTACATTTCAGGTCAAAGATCTGCTGACTGACATCTTGCATGATCCAGACACCAAAGAGCAGCTGGTTCGCAAAATCTGCTTCAATGAGGGTATCTGTCAGGCAGCCGGGGATTTGATTGCATGCCCGCCTGATATTATCACATCCCAACTGATCGAAGGGGTTCCCCTGGTAAAGGATAACCTCTCCCGCTACCTGAGCGTCGAACGATACCTGCTGCGACCGCTTCACAATCTTTTTTTCACACGCGACACGACCATAGTTTTCAACAACATCATGATTGCCGGGAAAATGGCCACCAGGGTTCGTGAAAGGGAGTCGCTCATTATGGAGGCAGTCATCAGCAAACATCCGCTGTTCATCGCCACGAACGCTATCGCCGGAGGGGGAATTGCCAGGCCGGAAAATCCCCTGGCCACCCTCGAGGGGGGCGATGTACTGGTTGCCCGAAACGACGTTCTGGTGATTGGATCCGGACTCAGGACCAGCACCCACGGCATCGATACGGTATTGGAAAAGATTTGCGAATCCACGAGGGAGAAGCAGCATATCATCGTGCAGGAACTGCCCACTTCCCCGGAATCGTTCATCCACCTCGACATGATCTTCACCATCCTCGATTCCGATGCCTGCATGGTCTATGAACCGGTTATTTTTGAGCTGAACCGTTACAAAACCATCCACATAGAAATTGACAACGGCAGCGTGACACGAATTACCCAGGAAGCTAACATCGTTGAAAGTCTCAAAAATCTGGGGATGGACCTCGAACCCATCGCCTGCGGCGGTAGCAGGGATTCCTGGATCCAGGAGCGCGAACAATGGCACAGCGGAGCCAACTTCTTCGCCTTTGCCCCCGGAAAGGTGATTGGTTATGCCCGGAATGTCCATACCCTCGAAGAAATGAATAAGCACGGCTTTGAAATCATCACGGCAAACGATGTGATGAGCGGCATAAAAGCACCCAGCGATTACAACCGTTGCGTGGTGACCATCGCCGGCTCAGAGCTGGCCCGGGGCGGCGGAGGCGCCCGCTGCATGTCCCTTCCAATCAGAAGGGCAGAATAACCTTACTGCTTAATACGTGGCATGAACCCGCATAAACCAGGAAAAAAAATATCGATGGCGGAACTCAACCGCCTTTCTGAGGCTGAATACCTGTCAGCTCCCAAAATCCCGGTTACGGTAATTCTGGACAATATCCGCAGCTGTCACAATACCGGATCGGTATTCCGCACCGCTGACGCCCTCCTGATCGAGAAAATCATCCTTTGCGGCATCACAGCCACCCCACCCGATAAGGAGATCCACAAAACCGCCCTCGACGCGGAAAAAACCGTTCCGTGGGAATATTACCAGGATACGGCGGAAGCCGTGGAATCCCTCCGGAAATCAGGATACCGCATCTATGCCGTGGAACAGGTGGAAAAAAGCATTCCCCTTCCGGAGTTTGCCCCTGAAGCCGGTGAAAAAATCGCCCTCGTTTTCGGGAATGAAGTGAAAGGAGTCCATCAGGAGGTGGTCAACCGTTGTGACGGCGCCATCGAAATTCCACAATATGGCACCAAACACTCCTTTAATGTTTCGGTCAGTGCCGGCATCGTCCTGTGGTATATCACCCAAAAGCTGCGTGACCGGGAGCATCATCTCAGCAGGTAACCTTCGAAACCTGAAAAGAAACCGGGCAAAAATCTTTGCTCCTGTAACGGAAAAGGGCCGCCCTGACGCTCAGAACAACTCTCTCCGGATATAACGGTCAGTCAGGAATCACTCAATTCCCTTCCTGATGAAATCCCTAAATTCCGCAGTGTCAAAAGTAACGGCCAAATGATGTTCCGTACCATCAGGCTCTATGATCACATGGAATGGAATGCTGTTGGTGTTGTATTTCCTGATTTGCAGGTCCAGGTTCACTTTTCCCATGGTTTTAAGGGGTTTGCCCCCGGCATCGCTCTTCCAGGCCGACTCGGGCAGGGTTGTCCGGTCATCGGTATAGAGTCCGACCACCACATATTCTTCGGCCAGCATTTGTAACACTTCGGGATCTGTCCAGACGGAATTTTCCATTTTTTTGCAGTTGGCGCAGGCATGTCCCTTGAATACCAGAAACATGGGTTTCCCCTGTTCTTTGGCGCATGCCAGGCCCTGGTCATAGTCGAAATAGCCGTTCAACCCGTGAGGAAGATGAAGTTGATCGCCATACCTGGCAGGGCCGCACAACTGTTGCCGGTCGGGGCTTCCCTGCTGGAGGTGGCCTGTCACGGGAACTGCCTTGGCCGTTGACGGTGGCAGCAGAGCAGCTATCGATTTCAAAGGAGCCCCCAGGAGCCCGGTAAAAAGATAAACCACAAAGGCAAAGGTAATGATGGCCAGGAAAAACCTGCCAACACCCAGGTAAGGCAGGTCGCTGTCGTGTGAAAATCTGATCTTTCCCAGGAAATAGATCCCCAGAAGGAAGAAAAGAACAATCCAGACTGCCAGGTAAAACTCACGCGTGATGATGTTGAAACCATAAACCTGATCGATGTTGCTGAGGAACTTCATGGCGAATGCCAGGAGTATAAAGGCAAATACCACCTTCACCACATTCATCCACCCGCCCGATTTGGGAAGTTTGCTCATCGCCGAAGGGAAGATGGCCAGCAGGGTAAAAGGGGTGGCAAAGGCAAGACCGAAGAAGAACATGCCGATCAGCGGCCGCATGCCTCCGCTCTGGACCGCTTCGATGATCAGCGCCCCGATGAAGGGACCTGTACAGGAAAAAGAAACAATCACCGTGGTGAGTGCCATAAAAAACGCCCCTATCATCCCTCCCTGGTCGGCCCTGGCATCGGTTTTATTTACCAGACTGCTGGGCAGCACGATCTCAAACAATCCGAAAAAGGAGAGGGCAAATACAAAGAAAAGGATGAAAAAAAGAAGATTGGGGATCCAATGGGTGCTCAGCAAGGTTCCTACGTTAGGCCCGAAAATCCCGAACGAAAAAAGAGCCCCCAGAAGGGTGTAAATAGCTACAATTGATAAACCGAAAAAAAGCGCGTTACGGATGGCTTTCCCACGGTTTTCACTGCCGCGCATGAAGAAGGAGACCGTCATGGGGATCATCGGAAAAACACAGGGAGTTAAAATGGCTGCCAATCCGGCCAGTAAGGAGATCAGAATGAACAGCCACAGTGTTTGCCCGCTTCCTCCTGATGCCATCGCCGTCACGCCGGTGCCTTGCTCTCCCGAAACGACACCCCCCGGACCGGTTGATTTGCCGAATACAAAAGAGAAGGGAATCTCATTGGGGGGAAGACATTGCTCATCATCACACCCCATGAAGGTTACAAAACCTTTGATCTCAGCCGATGAAGGATCCTTAAGCCTTACCTTTTGCGTAAATACCGCCGTGTCGCTGTAATACCGTAGGTTCATCAGAAAAGTATTGTCGTACATCTCTACGGGAGCCGGTGATTTGGTAAGCGTCCCTGCAAATTCAAAAAGCGTGGAATCTTCATATACAAAGGCCGTCGGTATCGGGCCGCCATCGGGTAATTCGGTATCATACAAATGCCATCCTTTCTCCATCACCGCCGTAAAAACAAGTTCGGCATCAGCGCCATTGACAGAGGAGGAAAAACTCCATTTGATGGGTTCAATGACCTGTGATTCAGCCGCCAGGGCAATAAAAAACCCAAAAACAAACATCAACCGTCTCATCCTTTATAATTTTTCGTTTTTAATCTGTTATAGTCCTATAAACAAACAAAACCGGAAAAGTTTTGACAATAATAAGAAAAAGGCGCTTTGCCGCCTTTTTCTTATAGGATAATCTCCTCCTTATTCTCATCCAGAAACTGATATTCCAGCAGTGAGAGCGCCGGATTCACCCTGACCCGGACCCACTTGAAATATTTAAGGAACCATTTGTTGCGCGGAGAACGCCACCCCTTGGTTAGGTAAGCCACCACGAAAGGATGAGCCTTCAGGGTGAGTTTGAGCTTGTTGAGGTCCTTCAGGATATAAGTAACCTTGTTGTTAATTTCATCGGCATGGAGAACCGTGGGAACCACCTTCCCGCTGCCCTTGCATATGGGGCACACCTCGGCGGTTTCTATGTGCTCCTCGGGCCTCACCCGCTGACGGGTGATCTGCATCAGACAGAACTTACTCAGGGGAAGGATATTATGCTTCGTCCTGTCGACCGCCATCACCTCCTTCATATATTCAAACACCTTGTGCCGGTTGGGTGCCTGGTTCATGTCGATGAAATCAATAACGATGATCCCGCCCATGTCACGCAATCTCAGCTGACGAGCAATTTCATCACAGGCAGCCAGGTTGACATCCAGGGCACTGGCTTCCTGGTCCATCCCTGACTTCGCCCGGTTACCGCTGTTCACATCAATCACATGGAAAGCCTCGGTATGTTCTATGATCAGGTATGCACCATTCTTGAATGAGACCGTTTTCCCGAATGAGGTTTTGATCTGTTTGTCAATGTTGTAATGTTCAAAAATCGGCTGGCGCCCTTTGTAGAGCTTGACGATTTTTCGTTTTTCCGGATCTATCGATTCCAGGTAAAGGGCTATCTCTTCCGCAATGGCAGCATCGTTGACGATGATATTGCTGAAATTGGGATGATAAATGTCCCGGATCAGGGCGGTTGCCCTGTCCATTTCTCCCAAAACCAACCCCGGCGGATTCATCCGGCCCAACTTAATGAACGTGGATTCCCATTTTTCCAGAAGCCTTTTGATTTCCTGGTCGAGTTCCGCCACTTTCTTATCCTCGGCAGCGGTCCTGACAATGACTCCGTATCGTTTGGGACGTATACTCTGTACCAGGTTCTTCAGCCTGGTTTTCTCTTCATTCGACTTTATTTTCTGGGAAACCGATACCTTATCGCTGAATGGCATCAGAACCAAGTTACGCCCCGCAATCGATAACTCCGAAGTAAGACGGGGCCCTTTGGTAGAAATAGGTTCCTTGGCAATCTGAACTAGAACTTTCTGCCCCACCTTCAGCAAACCTGCTGCCACTCCGTCCTTGTTAATGTCAGGCTCAGGCTGGATCCTGGAAATGGAGGTAATTTTATTCTTTCGGGAAGAGACCAGCCTCAAAAACTTACTGAGTGTGGAAAACTGCGGGCCAAGGTCCAGGTAATGCAGAAAGGCATCCTTTTCATAACCCACATCAATAAATGCTGCATTTAAACTGGGCATGATCTTCTTGACCTTGCCCAGGTAAATATCGCCGACGGCAAACTTTGCCCCGCTCTTTTCGCGACCGAGTTCTACAAGTCTCTTATTTTCAAGTAAGGCAATAACAATTTCGGATGGAGAGACATCAATAATTAAATCGCTACTCACAACCTCAGTTTCTTGATTTATTAAAGACCGTATTCCGACACTATATAACAGATTAAACCTAAAGTAGCATTTACTTTAGGTTTAACCCGACATGTCCGTTATTCACTGAAAAGCTGTTACTTTCTCTTCTTATGCCTGTTCTTCCGCAGCCTTTTTTTACGCTTGTGCGTGGCCATCTTATGTCTTTTCCTCTTCTTTCCGCTTGGCATCTTCTTCTATTTTACCTGGTTCTTGACTTTCGACACAAATGATTTAGCCGGTTTAAATGACGGAATATTATGCGCAGGAATAATAATCGTGGTGTTCTTCGAAATATTCCGGGCTGTCTTCTCAGCTCTTTTCTTCACCACAAAACTGCCAAATCCACGGAGGTAAACATTTTTACCACCCACCAATGAATCTTTCACCGTTTCCATAAATGCTTCTACTGCTTTCTGCACAGTCAACTTTTCGATACCAGTGTTTTTGGAAACCTCGTTAACAATATCAGCCTTTGTCATTTCTAAAAATATTTAATTTTCAACAATTTAAAATACCTAAACCGGTGTGCAAAAATATAAAATATTTAAAAAAAAAATCAACCTTTGGGAAAATATTTTTGTTTAATACTCTTTTAAACGGCTTTTGGCTTTGGGATGACCCATTTTACACATTATATATACCAGTGGTATGACCAGAACCAGCGTGCGTTGCCCTGGCGCTCAACCCGTGACCCCTATTTGATATGGGTATCCGAAACCATCCTTCAGCAAACGAGGATTTCTCAGGGATTGCCTTACTATCACCGGTTTGTCGGACGGTTTCCCGACATTCACAGCCTGGCAGCAGCTCCCGAAGATGAGCTGATGAAGATGTGGGAAGGCCTGGGTTATTATTCAAGAGCCCGAAACATGCATGCCGCCGCCAGAATGGTCGTCAACGAAATGGGCGGAATTTTCCCGCAAGAGTATGAAAACCTGCGCAGGTTAAAAGGAGTGGGCAATTATACCGCCGCTGCCGTGGCCTCCATCGCCTTCGGAAAACCATATCCTGTCATCGACGGAAATATCACCAGGCTGTTTTCTCGCTATTTCGGAATCCTGGAACCTGCTGACACCCCAAAAGGCAAAAACACCCTGGCCGGAAAAACCCGGGAAGCTATGAATCATTCAGATCCCGGATATCATAACCAGGCAATGATGGAATTCGGAGCATTGTGCTGCGTCCCGAAGAATCCTTCCTGCCATGATTGCCTCTTGAAAGATTCCTGTTTTGCTTTCTTAAACGGAATGACCGGCTTGCTGCCCCTGAAAAATAAAAAAATAGCGCGCAGAATACGCCGATTTTATTTTTATCTTCTTGAAAATAAAGAAAATATTATCATTGAGAAAAGGGAAAATGCCGATATCTGGAGAAACCTCTATCAGCTGCCCCTTTTGGAAGCAGACGAGGACCTTGCCGACGCTGCAATTCTGTCAAACTACCTGACCCGCGAATTACTCGCCGGGGAAAAACCTGCAGTTCAAAAAATCAGCAACACCCTCCGGCATGAATTGACCCACCAGATTATCCGGGCGAAATTTGTCAGATTCAAAATGCCAAAACTTAAAGCATCAGGTAACAGGATAATAATAAACAAAAAAGAAATTCATAAATTTGCATTTCCGGTCCTGGTCAGAAATTATCTTGCAGGAACGGTTGACAAATAAACATCATGTCTTTGAAAAAAAAAGAGTTTACAATAACTTAATTCGTAAAGCCATGTCAATCAACAAAGTTATTTTGGTCGGAAACGTAGGGCGCGATCCTGACATCAGGCATCTCGACTCAGGCGTGGCGGTGGCAACCTTTACGCTGGCAACGTCAGAGAACTACACCGCAAAAAACGGAGACAGAGTTACCACCACGGAGTGGCACAATATCGTTCTATGGCGCGGGCTTGCCGAAGTTGCCGAAAAATATGTCAGAAAAGGAAAACAACTTTATATCGAGGGGCGCATTCGCACCCGTTCCTATGAAGACAAAGAAGGCCAGAAGAAATATGTCACCGAGATATATGGTGATGTGATGAAATTGTTGGGCAGCCGCGAGGCTCATCCAACAGCAGGCCCCGGTTCCCCTGCGAAAAATGACATTAAGCCTCCCCTCGCCGAGGAAAATGATTTTACGGGTGGCCCCGACGATGATTTACCGTTTTAACTAATTATCGCTTAAATTGGAAAACGATCCTCTTCCGGCTGTTGGTCATGTGCCCTGGGCTGTTCATCTGAATCCTCCCACCAATGAGATGCTCGCCGTGTTGTTTGTTATTGTGTTGCTGCTTTCTCTTTTAGCCCTCTTAAACGGCTCTGAAACAGATTTCTTTTCCCTGAGCCGGGAAGAACAATCCCACCTGAAAAAGAACAAAACCAACAACAAAATCCTCAAAAATCTAGAAAAGCCTGAAAGACTGCTGGCGACCATCCTCCTGTGCAACACCCTGATCAACGTCGGAATAGTGGTTCTTTCTGCCAAATTCTTCATCCAACTGGTCAATGCAAACCTGCCGCTCGCCCTGGAACTGATTCTTCTCATCTCATTAATTTCACTGTTGATATTTTTCTTCGGAGAAATCATCCCTAAGCTCTATGCCAGCCGCCATCCGATGAAAATGGCAACCCTCATGGCATCCCCGCTGCTCGTCCTGGAAAAGCTTTTCAGACCTTTCAGCTTTCTGCTGATCAGGTCAAATGCATTGATCAACGAAAAAATAAAAAAGAAACCCCAGAAAAACATATCTGTTGACGAGATTTCCCAGGCCCTGGAATTAACTTCCGATACCGATATTTCGGATGAAAAAGAGATCCTCGAAGGAATTGTCCGATTCGGAAACAAAAATGTCTCCGCCATCATGTGCCCCAGAGTCGACGTGGTTTCTATCGATATCACGTCATCTTTTACAGCAGTCCTCGATGTGATCAATAATTCAGGGTATTCACGCATTCCCGTTTACCAGGAATCGTTCGACCAGGTCAGGGGAATCCTCTACATCAAAGATCTGTTGCCTTACACTGAAAAAGGAGAATCCTTCCAATGGCAAACCCTCCTGAGACCCCCTTTCTTTGTTCCTGAAAACAAAAAGGTCAAAGACCTGCTTGAAGATTTTCAGAAAAACAAAATCCACATGGCCATCGTCGTCGATGAATACGGGGGTTCTTCAGGCATCGTCACCATGGAAGACGTTCTGGAAGAGATCGTTGGCGACATCGCCGATGAATTCGACGAGGAAGAAACCAATTTTGTGATCCTGGGAGAAAAGGAATTTCTTTTTGACGGGAAAATCCTCCTTGAGGACTTTTACGAAGTGGTGGGTTGCGATAACGATAGATTCAGCGAAGTAAAAGGAGAAGCAGATACCCTGGCGGGATTGATCCTGGAACTCAAAGGAGATATCCCTGCTTTGCACGAACACATAGATTTTGAAAATTTCCGTTTTACCATTGAATCGGTAACCAACCGGAGAATCCGTCAGGTAAAAGCTGAAATCCTGTAAAACACTGCTGTTTGAAAAAACCTGGATTATTAATTGCCGACCAGCCGGGCACCCGCCAGTCTGGTTTCTTCCTGAACCACCAGACAGGCACCCGGTTTTTCATATTTCAGGCATTGTTGGCACTTTTGCTGCTCAGTGCATGTCGGGAACCCGCTGTTCCCAAACCCCATGGATATTACAGGATCTCATTTCCGGAGAAAAGTTACCAGCCGATTCCCGAAGGATTCCCTTACCGTTTCGAAATTCCCGGGTATTCCCGGGTCGTGCCCGACAACAGCAAAAATGCAGAACCCTGGTGGATCAACATCGAGGTTCCTGCCAACAAAGCGGAAATACACATAAGCTATAAAAGACTGAATGATAACCTGGCCGTCTTTGCTGAAGAATCTAGACAAATGGTATATGACCACACCGTGAAGGCCAGTTCCATCGATGGACGGAATTTTATAAACCCCGCAGACAGGGTTTTTGGTACCATTTTTTATATCAACGGGAATGCCGCCTCACCCATGCAGTTTTACCTGACCGACAGTGTCCGCCATTTCCTCCGGGGTTCGCTCTATATCAGGGCTACCCCAAATATTGACTCCCTCAAACCCGTGATCGAATTCCTCAAAACCGATGTGGTAAGGCTTATCGAAACGCTGACATGGACCACTTCTCAATGACGGCCTGCCGCTTCAGTGACATTCCATAATACTGAAAAACGGAAAGAAAATGCCCTTACTGGAAATCAGGGACTACAAATCATCGTCCGTCGGCCTTTGGTCCATGACGGAATCCTCCTGGGAACTGGCTTCCAGGGTTCACCTTACGGAAAAAGAAAAAACCCTCTGGAGAGGGTTTTCAGGAGAACACCGGAAAAAAGAGTTTCTGGCAATCAGACTGTTGCTAGCCCAAATGATCGACGAACAGGCTGAAATTGTCTATACGGCCCTCGGCAAACCTTTGTTGACAGGTAAAAGAAAACATGTCAGCATCTCCCATTCCCGAAACCTGGCTGCCCTGATCCTTTCAGATTACCCGGCAGGGATCGATACCGAGGAAACCCTGCGGAAGGTAGGAGATATTGCCCCACGGTTCCTCTCCGAAGAGGAACTTGCCTGGACCAGGAATTCCCCGGACCCGGAACTGGCCCTGATTTTTTGCTGGAGCGCCAAGGAATCACTGTATAAAATGATCGGGGAGAAAGGCATCAGCTTCAGAAACCAGCTCTTCCTGCCCGAAACGAAACTCGTAACAGACGGTTCCGTAACTGCTTATTACAGGAAATCAGGGAAAACAGCGGAAATTGAACTGAACTTCTTTTTCAGGGAGAACAATGTTATCACCTGGTGTGTTCTTACTACGCCCGGCATATGATCATCATGGTGACAGGTGAAAAGAAAAGGCATAACCTCTCCCTGATCATGAACAACAGGAAGAAAAGCGCTAAATCACCGACTTACCACCTGGAACCTGTCGATGGCAAAATGAAGTGGTACCCTGATGTGAAGGCTGCCTCCCTGATATGAGCCAAGCCCACGAAACCCTTGGTCACGAATCAGAACCCTTCGGTAAAGGCGCTACGAAATACGGCCTGAGGAAGATCAGAAAAAAAACTACAGCAAAGACGAATTCCCGCAACTCCCCTGCCTTCAGGAGATGGTACTGCGAAACAAGCACCGTTCCCGTCAGCAGCGCCACAACATGTTCCCACCGGGGCAAAGGAATTCCGAACTGTCTGACCGCCTTGTTGAAGAACCTGGTCTTCTGCGCCAGAATCCTGAGGAATAGAATATAAAAGGCCAATACCGCGGTCAGGATCTGTGAAAAAATCAATTTGTTGAGTTTGATACCGCCAACAACCAGGTTGTGCAAATTGATCTCCTGCTGAAGATTCTTTTCCAGGAAATAGTCGGAGGAAGCTATGTTGAAAATCCGCTGTCCCCAGCTGATCTCTTCTCCTGCCGCGAAGAAAAAAAGAAACGCAAGCACCGACCAGGTAACACTCCATAACTTCTTCCCTTCCCTGCAGGCAGCGATGGCCCGGTATACGGCAATGCCACAGGATGCCAGCAAAAACAGGGTGGTCAGATTCTCTACCAATCCGTCTTCCTTCAGGTATTCCATGAAAGCTTCCTGCCCCTCGCGGGCTTTTACAAACCCGATTATTATAAAGACAAACATCAATGCATACCCCAGCCAATGGAGCAGCGTAATCACCTTTCCCTGTTTCATACCTCTCATTTTTCAGGGCGCAAAAATAACAAATATAGAACTTCAGGGCAAAAAAGCCGCTTCATGGGAAAAGTCAGTTATCTTCGTATCCATAAAAGCAGCGACCTGAATGCGAATATTAACATTAGGCAGCCATGATTATAAACCGAACTTTCTGGTTGATCACCATCCTGTTGCTGTTGGTGGTCACAGGCCTCAGCCTCGATCTCCCGATGGTAGTGAATGCAGCCAAGTATGCCCAGGTAAGCCGGGAGATCCTTGACAACGGGGACTGGATCAATCTGACCATTGCCGGGGATCCATACGATCAGAAACCTCCGCTGATGTTCTGGATCGGAGCTTTGTTCTTCAGTATTCTGGGCGTTTCAACCCCGGTCTGGAAACTTTCCCTTTTGCTGGTATCGGGGGTCGGGATCTATTCCACCTACCGGCTGGGGAAACTCCTGTACGATGAAACCACCGGCCGCCTGGCCGCCCTTTTCTGGGCCACAAGCCTGGGATTTCTCTATTTCCACAACGACATCCACATTGATACCCTGCTCGCTGACACCATAACCTTTTCTATATGGCAGCTGGCTGCCTTTTTCAAATCCAAAAAACCGGCTCACTTTTATCTCGGAATGGCGGGAGCAGGCCTTTCCATGCTGGCAAAAGGACCTGTCGGATTAGCCATCCCCGCTTTTTCAACAGGATTCCACCTGATCATGCACAAAAAATGGAAAGAAATTCTGCATCCGCGATGGATTGCTGGCACCCTGATCATCGCCATTCTCATCATCCCGGCCCTGGTGGGCCTCCTGAATCAATTCGGGCCCGAAGGGATAAAATTCTATTTCTGGACAAACAACATGGGCAGAATCACCGGTTCCTATGCCGGGAAAAACAACGACCCCTTCTTTTACCTCCACACCTCACTCTACGTTCTGGCTCCTTTCACAATCTTTGCCCTGTTCGGCCTTGGCCGGAAAATCGCCGGTTATTTCCGCGAAAAAGGGAAAGTCCCCCCCTCCTTTGAATTCTATACCCTGGGAGGAATCATCCCATTCTTTCTGATCCTGTCGGTAGCCCGGGCAAAAAATCCCCACTACCTGATGGCTGTTATTCCCCTTTTCATGATCCTTGCCGCTGCCTTTACCGCATCTTTTTCTTCAGACAGAATCGGGAAAAAAGTAAAAAAGGTGGTGACCCGATTGAATGTTTTCATGTCCGGGCTTTTCTGGCTGGTGATATTCCTTTTCGTCTTCTGGCTGTTTCCTGAAAAAAATCCCTGGTATTGGGCCGGACTCGCGGTCTTCGCCGGAATTCTCATTTTCTTCGTCAGAACCTACCGGGGAATCTCAAGGCAAATCGCCATGTTGACCATAACAATCCTGGCATTTATGTTCAGCCTTAATGCCAGTTTATACCCGGCAATGATGAAATACCACGCTCCCATACATGCCGTAAACGACTTCAACCTTCAGGCGGCACCAGGTGAAAAAATCCATTGTTACCTACCTCCGGCACGCTACTGGGAAGTTTTCTTCTATAGCAAAAATCCCGGGAATTATGTGGTTACACAGGACCAGCTCCCATCGCTGGTTTCACAGACGAAAGACTGGGTCTTTACCGATCAGAAGGGAAAAGACCAGATCATGAGAGAATCACCTGCATGTGAAATTGTACGTGTATACGACCACAGCAGTCTGAGCAAGATAACACTCCCCTTTCTGATCCCGTCAACAAGATGTGAAAAACTCGAAAAACGATATCTTCTGCACCTTCCCTGACCTTTCAGATCAGGAAATTATTACAGCGCCTTAAACCAATCCTGGAACAGCTGACCCAGCCAGGGTACGGGTTTCATTTCACCCGAAATTGACCAAATCAGGCTCATCAGCCAGAAAATAAAGGAAACAATGCCTCCGATTATCCCGATTAACCAACCGATCAACGGTACCGTGGAAATAATCGACAGAGCAAAACCCAACAGAATCAAACCCAGATTCTGCCTGATGTAATAGCTGGCATACTCCTCCTTTTGATTCATGTTAATAACCAAGGCAATAACCCAGCCAATAAAGAAAATGTGCGCTACAATAGCTTTCGTCTTTGCATCCATTTGATTAGATTTTATCAATAATCAAATGTATAAATTTTCTTTCATTCAGGACGAAATAAATTTAGCAAGGCCAGAAATCGCTAACTTGCAGACGCTGAATTTTGTTACCGTGGTAAGCATATCGGTAACCGTTGCATGAGTACCGGTTGCTGTAGTTTGCGTACCGGTTACTGTGGTAAGCGTACATTGATTAATCATATTTCATTTATGATAGAACGTGACTTCCTCATGCGACAGCTGAAACAACTTTTCGCAGTTCTGCAGGAAATCATCCGCCACAGGAGGAAAGGGGATTTCATACGAGCTGCTGAAGAGATTCAGTTTTTTTACTCCAGCCTGAAAATTGAGGATGACATACGTTCCCTTTCCATTGCTGAGATGATGACTATACTCATTGACAAGAAGGAATTCACGGGCGAACAATTGGAGCTTATCGCCTTTGTTCTCAAGGAACAGGGGGAGATGGAAAGGGATGCAGCGGTAAGAAGAGAACTTTTCGGCAAGGCATTTTTCATCCTGTCGAAAGTGGAACAGGAAAGCATGACCTTTTCAATGGATCGTCTGATGAAGATCGGCGAACTCAAGGAGTATCTGTCATAAGAAAAAGAGCATGATGCCTCCCACCGTGATGATGGCGCCGGCGATCTCTTTCCAGTTGACCTTTTCTTTAAAGAGGATCACGGCAGGCGGGATTATCAGCACCGGCACAATGGCCATTATGGTGGCGGCAATTCCTGCCCGTGTATGCTGGACGGCAAGCAGGGAGAAGGAAACTCCCAGGAAAGGCCCGAAAACGGAACCCAAGACAATCCGCTTCATGGCCGGTTTGTTGCGGAAAGCCCTGGCCACCATTGGCCACCGCTTCATCACCAGAATGATCAACAGAAAACCTGCCAATCCGCTCAACACCCTTATTTGCGAAGAAGCAAATGCATCATAACTGCCCATTCCCTTTTTGCTGAGCACAAGCCCGGCAGCCTGGCCTGCTGCCCCTCCCAGGGCCAGCAGAATGCCTTTTAGCGAATAGGAAGAAACGATTTTGCGCCGCAAGAGTCCCTGGCCGCTTTTTTCTCCTCTTTTCAGAACCACCATAACGATCCCCGTCAGGGTTACCGTCATGCCTAGCCAGTTCATGGGTGTCAGGATCTCGCCAAGCATCAGCCAACTGATCAGGGCAGTGATGGGCGGCGAAAGCGACATGATAAGCATGGATATCCGGGCTCCGATCACCACAAATGCCTGGAAAAGAAGAAGATCCCCGACTACAAAACCCACCAGTCCCGACAGGCTGAGCCAAATCCACCTCTCCAAGCCAGCATCCAGAGGAAGAAACATGCCCCGGGTAATCTTCAGATAGACGGCATAAAGGAAAAACGCCAGGATGAGACGGATCAGATTGACAGACAGAGACCCTACCCTTTTCCCGGCCGATTCGAATGATAAACTGGTTACCGTCCAGAATATAGCCGTCAACAAAGCTGAAAACTCACCCAAATAGCTCAACGAAGATCCTCCGTAACGCTGAAATGAAGAGCAGGGACCATGTCCGGAATCCCCTTGCCCCCGAAAGTCAGTACCCGGGAGGAGAGGGATGGTGACAACTCAGGGCAATTATGGAAAAGCTTTTCCATCGCACTATTTTTATACAAGAAAGGACGGGAGTTCCCGTCCTTTCTTATGCTATGGCAGCAATTCAGCCACCTTGTCACGCAAACCCTGCGCTCGCAGGTTGCGGGCGATGATTTTTCCGCTTTTGTCCACCAGGATATTGGCGGGTATGGAACTGATGCCATACAGTGTTGCGGCTTCATTCTGCCAGTATTTCAGGTCAGAAACATGCGGCCAGGTGAGTTTATCATCTTCAATGGCCTTTAACCAACGGTCACGGTCCTGGTCAAGGGACACCCCGAATACGCCGAATCCCTTCCCTTTGTAATCATTGAACACCGCTACCACATTGGGATTCTCCTGCCTGCAGGGACCACACCAGGCAGCCCAGAAATCAACCAACGTATATTCGTTCTGCGAATATATGTCCGACAGCTTTACAGGATTGCCATCCTTGTCATTCTGAACAAAGTCAGGGGCTATCTGGCCAATGGCCACCGCCCTGAGCTTAACAATCCTCTCTTTCAAGGTAATGACGGCAGGCACCACCGAGAGTTTAGGATCCAGAGCACTCACCAGGGAATCCAATTCCGCGACTTCCATGCCCGCTTGTAACTGCGTCAGAAACATGGGGGTCACCCAGGATGCCGGATTGTTCCTGACAAAATCGTGGATCTTCTTCTCCTGTCCCTCGAAAATCGCCCTCACCTCCTCCATGATCCGGGGAGCATTCACCGTGTCACCCGTCTGAAGCGCCTTCTGGTACTCCTGGTACTTCGCCATCCCGGCCTCATTATCCTTGTCAAGTTCAGCCTTGATCGCCTGGTATTCATCATTGACAGGCGATCCCGAAATTTTAATGAGTTGCAGAGAATCCACATGCCCGGTCACCTTCATTTTTGTGTTCTCCACAAATAAAACGGCCCGCTGGTTCATCCCTTCCACATTCAGATAATAGATATCGGGAAATTCAACATTCCCCGTCAAAAGAGCAACCCCGTCAACAATCTCAGCCGTGTCTGTAGGAACAAAATTCCTGCCTTCACGCTGCTCCAGAAAAACTTTCCCCGTTGCACCGTCAAGCACCACTTCAATTTGATAGCCACCGGGCTTCGTACATCCGAAAGCAAGAGCCATCAACACAATAGCAAATAATTTACTCATCATTTATATTTTCGTTTATCAAATGAATTAATGCTTCAAAAATATAAAAATCAGGATTTTAATTCCACAACAACGTAAAATTTACTGTTATTAAAATATTAAATCTCTTATCCCGAAGTTCATTGCTGAACAACCAGGTTACAACACAAGCCGGTTGTGACAGAACGACCGGAACAGCCCGATCCGGTATCAGACAAATATTCCTTACTGTAAAATGACAGTAAGAAAAAATATCGTATCTTTAAACGCACAATATTTAACAATGCACCCTGATGTTATTAAAGAACATATCAGTAGACTGTGTAATTTTTGGTTTTGACGGAGAACGGTTGAATGTTTTACTCTGGCAGGCCGATCCGCAATTGTTGCTCAAGGTAGTCCGGGAGAATGAAGATTATGAACAGGTCAGGATTCTTTATGAAAGTCACCCGAGTTTACTGACAGACTATACCTGGGGATTAATCGGGGCCCATGTCCCTTATGAAACAGGACTTGACGAATTTGCGCAGGACATCACCTCCGGCTCCACCGGTTTGAGAAACGTCTATCTCAGGCAGTTTCAGACTTTCGGAGATTGTAACAGAGTCGCCTATTACAGGGTGATCACCGTCGGGTATTACGCGCTGATCAATCCCCGGTACCACGATCTACAAATGTCACCCCTTACCCGGAAGATGATGTGGTTCGACATTGACCATCTGCCCCGCCTATGCTTTGACCACGAAAAAATCATCATATCGGCCCTGAATCATCTCAGGGAATCGGTAAAATACCATCCCGTAGGATTCCATTTGCTACCTGAAAAATTCACGCTTACCGAACTTCAGACGATGTATGAAGTTATTCTGGGTGAAAAACTGGACATCCGCAATTTCAGAAAGAAGATTCAAAAGATGGATTTTCTGCTCGAGAGCGGTGAAAAACAGGTAAATGTACCCCATCGGGCAGCCAGACTGTACAAGTTTGATAAGGACAAATATGAACTTCTGGTAAAAGAGGGCCTCACCTTCCGAATTTGATGCCGGGTTAAACCTTTCCTCTTACTTGTTGTCCTATTAAGAAAAAATTCACAATGCAGAATTCCGACCAGGAACTGACAGAGAATCTGCGAAAGGAGGAAACCCGTGACCGTGCCTTCCAGGAACTGGTTTTAAAATACCAGGAGCGGCTCTACTGGCATATTCGGAAAATCGTTCTCAACCATGACGATGCCGATGACGTTCTGCAAAACACGTTTCTGAAAGTCTGGAGAAACATTGGCCAGTTCAGGGAAGAATCCTCCCTCTTCACATGGCTTTACCGCATCGCTACCAATGAATCGCTCACCTTCATCAATTCCCGGAAACGGCATACCCTGATTTCGATGAACGATGTCAGCGATTACCTCAAGGATCGGCTTGAATCTGATGAATTCTTCGAGGGAAGTGACATTCAGAAAAAGCTGCAAAGTGCTATCGTGACGCTTCCCGAAAAACAACGCCTGGTTTTTAACATGCGTTATTTCGGCGAAATTCCCTACCAGGAGATGTCAGAAATCCTGAATACCTCGGTGGGGGCCCTGAAAGCATCCTACCATCATGCCGTGAAGAAAGTGGAAGACTATATTTCAAATCTCGAATAGGTTTTGTAATTAAACTTTTTATCCTTAAAACAGTCAATACAATAAAATTAACAACAATGGATTTTTCAGAAAAGATACCGGCTAAACTGGCTGAAGCAGGCAAGGAGTTGCCATTCGCTATTCCCCCCCGGTATTTCGATGATTTCCCTGCCCGGTTAAAGGCAAGGATCGACAAAGAATCGCTCCGGGAGGAGCCCCGGAAAGTGAGGATGTATGATTACCTCAGGCCGGTACTCGGACTGGCTGCAGCTTTTGCCGCCGTTTTCTTGCTGGTGTTCTTTCCCGTGAAACTGATCACCCAGCCGGCCCTGACGGCGGAGGCATCTTCCGATGCCCAGAATATCATTAACCTGGTGGAACATGTCGATGACCATACGTTCTTCTCCCTCCTGGAAGGCGAAACCGTCCATGACACCATTTCAGATGACGCCCTCGAAAGTTACCTTGCCGCGAATTTCAGCGATTACGACATTTACCTTGAAATTCATAAATAGAAGACCATGAAAAAATCCATAACTATCCTCATTCCGGCACTTCTCATGATCGCCCTGGCGGTTTCCGCCCAGCGAAAGGAGGGTCCCGATTTTGATAAATTCAAAAGCCAGAAAATAGCATTCCTGAGCGAAAAAATGAACCTTACCCCTAAGGAAGCACAGAATTTCTGGCCGGTATACAACCAGTTTGAAAAAGAAAGGATGGAAATTCAGATGCAACGACGGGAACTAGAAATGAAAACCCGTGATGAAAGAGTGTCATTCACCGATCAGGAAATCATCAAAATAACCCGTCAAATTTCAGCCACCTATAAAAAAGAAGCGGAAAGTACTGAAAACTATAATGAAAAATTCCTAAAAATCCTTCCTCCGCAAAAGGTGTTGCTGTTGTACCGCGCCGAAAACCAGTTTCGTTTTCACATGTTCGACCAATACCGCAACAGACGGAACTAGTATTCCGAACTTCAAAGGACAAACCGTCCGGTTTCCAGGAAATCCACCGTTTCATTGATATCTTCATACATGAGGGTGTCTTCTTTTACAAAAGCCACCCGGGTGCGATATTGCGCCAGGAAATCCTCCAAAACCGGGGAGGTGTGCAGAGGCCGTCTGAATTCTGTTGCCTGTGCCGCATTGTATAATTCTATAGCAATAATTTTCAGCACGTTATCAGCTACCTTCAGCGCCTTGGTGGCTGCATTGGCGCCCATGCTCACATGATCTTCCTGTTCATTCGACGAAGGGATTGAGTCGACCGATGCCGGCGTACTGAGTTGCTTGTTCTGGCTTACAATGGATGCTGCCGCATATTGCGGGATCATGAATCCCGAGTTCAATCCCGGATTGGCCACCAGAAATTCAGGAAGATCACGCTCTCCCGAAATCAGCCTGTAGGTTCGCCGCTCCGATATGCTGCCCAGTTCTGATAAGGCGATGGCCAGAAAATCAAGGGACAGCGCCAGGGGTTCCCCGTGAAAATTGCCTCCCGAAACGATCTTGTCTTCATCGGGAAAAACCGTCGGATTATCGGTCACGGAATTGATCTCCACCTCCACCACGCCGGTAACATACCTGACAGCATCCTTCACCGCTCCATGGACCTGGGGGATACACCGGAAGGAATAGGGATCCTGGATATGTTTTTTAGGCCGGGTCATCATCTCACTTCCCGTCAGAAGGTACCGGAAGTTGGCGGCTGTATGTGCCTGACCGGGATGTGGCCTGATCCGCTGGATATTTTCTAGGAAAGGTTCAATCAGTCCGTCAAAGGCGTCGAGCGATATTGCCCCGATGATATCGGCCAATTTAACAAGACGGAACGATTTGAGGAGGGTATATACTGCGAGGGCACTCATGAACTGGGTGCCGTTCAGCAAAGCCAGTCCTTCCTTGGCTTCCAATTTCAGCGGTTCCCATCCCAGTTCTGCCAGAACTTCCCCGGCATGACGACGCCGTCCCTGGTACCATACCTCTCCCCTGCCAAGCAACGGAAGGAAAAGCATGGCCAGGGGAGCCAGGTCACCGCTGGCACCCAGCGATCCCTGCTCACACACCACCGGGACAATATGATGATTAAAGAGACCAATGATCATCTCTACCGTCTTCCGCTGAACAGCGGAATTTCCCTTGGCCAGGGCATGAGCCTTTAGTAAAAGCATCAGCCTTACCACATCGTGCGGAATCTCTGGCCCTACATTGCAGGCATGCGAAATCACCAGGTTCTCCTGAAGCTTGCTCAGATCACTCTTCGAAATCCTGATGTTGCACAAAGCCCCGAAACCTGTCGTTATCCCGTAAAGGGGACCTCCGGCCTCCTCAATTTTGCGGTCAAGATATGCCTTGCTTCTTTCAATCAAGGCAACAGAGCCGGGCGACAGCTCCAGCTTCATATCTTTCGACAGGATCGCTTCAATCTCCTCAAAGGTCAAAGGTTCTGACGTAATGCTATGTACTGTGTTCTTCATGAGAACCGGTTTTGGCGCAAAATGACAAAAAAAAACGCTATTCTGACAGGATTTTTATCAGTTCCCCGGCGGTAACTGGTGTCTGTTCCCCCGTCCTCATATCTTTGAGAGTGAATTTCTGCTGTCTGAGCTCTTCCTCCCCGGCAAGCACCACGTAGGGGATCTCCTTGCGGTTGGCGTAGTTCATCTGCTTCTTCATTTTGTCCGGCTCAGGATATACCTCAGAGTGGATGCCCTTTCTGCGCAACGCACCGATGACCGGCAAAATATATTCTTCTTCACGAGAACCAAAATTGATGAACAAAACCTTGGTGAGCAAACGGCTCTCCCCGGGGAAGAGGTTCAGCCGGGTCATCACATCATAGATTCTTTCAGCCCCGAAGGAAATGCCGACACCCGAAATTCCGGGCATCCCGAAAACACCGGTCAGATCATCGTAACGGCCGCCCCCGCAAACGCTCCCGATGGCCTCATCGATCGATTTGACCTCAAAAATAGCACCTGTGTAATAATTCAGTCCGCGGGCGAGGGTAAGGTCAAGCTCAACACCATTTGTCAGGGTAAACCCGGAAATATACCCGAAAAGCTTCTCCAACTCCTCCAATCCCTTTAATCCCGCTGCCGACGAAGAGAGTACCCCTTTCAGAATGTCAATTTTTTCGTGCGTGGTTCCCTTCAGCATTAATATAGGTTCCAGCTTTTCGATGGAATCTCCGGAAATTCCCTTTTCCGAAAGTTCTTCCTTCACTCTTTCCAGACCGATCTTTTCCATTTTGTCAATGGCTACCGTCAGGTCGGTGATCCTGTCGGGATGTCCGATCACGTCGGCGATCCCCGCCAATACTTTTCTGTTGTTGATCTTTGTGACTGTTCTAATCCGGAACCGGGAAAAGATATCATCAATGATCTGAACCAGTTCAGCTTCATTCAGGAGGCTGTCGCTGCCTATCACATCGCAATCGCACTGATAAAACTCGCGGTAACGCCCTTTCTGTGGCCTGTCGGCACGCCATACCGGCTGAATCTGGTATCTTCGGAAAGGGAATAGGATGTCATTGCGATGCTGCACCACAAACCGGGCAAAGGGTACCGTCAGGTCATACCGGAGCCCTTTTTCAGCCACAAAGGGGGCCACCGCATTTGACGATTTTTCCTGCAGAAGAGAATCGGGAATTTCCGACAGGAAATCCCCCGAATTCAGGATCCGGAAAAGGAGTTTGTCCCCCTCCTCCCCATACTTCCCCAGCAGGGTGGAGAGGTTTTCCATGGCCGGCGTTTCTATGGGCTGAAATCCGTACAGGTGAAAGACCTGCCTGATAACGTCAAAAATAAAGTTGCGCCGGAACATCTCCGAAGGCAGAAAATCGCGCGTTCCCTTGGGAATTGATGGTGTCATGGTGTCGCCTTATGCCGTTTATTGTAAGTTCAGCGACAAAAATACAACTTTCCGGTGGTCAAATCCTTATTTTTATCCACAATGACTCAAAGAAAACAGAATGAGCGCAGTGATAAAATGAATAGTATCTTTGTGGCCTTTATTCATTGTGCCGTTGTGGCAGTTTAGTTATGGAAACCAACAAAAAAACGGGCCGTTACGGCCGTATTTTTACCCAATTGGAAGAACTGGTCAGGAAAACCAATGACAAAAATGCCCGCATGGCCACCATTGCTGCGGTTTTGCATCACAAGATGGATTATTTTTTCTGGACCGGGTTTTACCTGCTTGTTGAAGGGGAACTGGTGGTCAGAACTTACCAGGGACCGGTGGCCTGCCAGGTGCTCGAAAAGGGGAAAGGCGTCTGTTGGGCCGCCATCAACGGAAACAAAACGGTGATTGTGCAGGATGTACACCTCTTTCCCGGTCATATCGCCTGCGACTCACGTTCCAGTTCTGAAATTGCGGTACCCCTCCATGACTGTCACGGAAGGATCACCGGGGTCCTTGACGTTGACAGCAGGGAGAAGGGCTCCTTTGACGAAACCGACAGGGAATGGCTTGAAAAAATCGTATGCCTGATCTGACAGTTACAATTGAAAAACTGGCAACCAACACTTTACATCAAACCAGCTCCCGTACGGCTCCCTGACCTTTTACCAGCGGTTTGTATTTCATTGACGGACAGGGGAGGAAGTCGCCAAGTCCCAGCAACGGCCATTTCAGGTCAACGGCAGCAACGGTGGCATTATCCATGGTGACGATGTTGGGCCAGTCACGCTGAAACCGGTCGTGATGCCCGGTTTTGATAGTGGCATCCACCAGCATGACCCTGCCGTTCCCATTGCCGGGAATATCAATAAAGGAGATGTCCCGGTAAGGCTCCAGATTACCTCCCAGCAGCCATACCAGGGCAAACAGATCATCCAGGCACGCCCCGTGATCAAACAGCACAACGGCCCAAAAAGAATCCAGACCCGTGATCTTTGACAATGCCTCTTCCAAGGCTCTCTTACTGTACCGTTCATTTTTGTCCACCGTCAACAACAGCACAGGCAGCGTAAGCGATTCACAGAGATTTGCGGTCTCCTTCAGAAAAGGCAGATGTTTTTTGAGATCGGGGGAATTGAATTCCGGCGAGAGCATTCCCCGCAGCCCTGTGGCGGGGAGTTTCCATTCTGCCCAGGGATTCCCCTTTTGCCGGTGCTGAACCTCTTCAGGAAACGGCCGCGTGAGATCAATGCCCAGTTTGGATCCAAAACCGCAATTTTGGGAGGAATGATCCAAAATGTCGAGCGGACCGCGTGAGAAATGAAGACTGTGCCTGGTATCGAAATTGTCCCTGAAAATCCGGGCAATGACGGAATAATCATGAATATCGGCCGAACTTTCGTCCACCACCACCATGATCTTGTTAAACATCATCTGTCCGGCCCCCCAGAGGGAATGCATCACCTTGACAGCCTGACCCGGGTAAGTTTTCCTGATTTTCACGATCGCGATGTTGTGAGCCACACCGGCAAAGGGGAGATCCATGTCCATCAGTTCGGGAATCATCGTCAACCGGATGGGTGAGAGAAAAATCCTTTCCGTAGCTTTCCCGATCCAGGCATCTTCCATGGGAGGAATACCCACGATAGTGGCCGGGTATACGGCATCTTTCCTGTGTGTGATACAGGTGACATGGAATTTCGGAAAATCACCTGCCAGGGAATAAAAACCGGTATGGTCGCCGAAAGGTCCTTCCCTGACCGGCTCTTCGGAGGGATCGACAAATCCTTCGATCACAAAGTCAACATCTTCGGGAACATAAAGGTCATTGGTAAGGCATTTTACCATTCGTACCTGTTTCTTCCGGAGGAAGCCTGCCAGCAGGTATTCGTCCATATTTTCGGGCATGGGTGCCGTTGCCGCATAGATATATACCGGATCTCCTCCCAGGGTCACGGTCACCGGCATGAGCTTCCCAGAGGCTTTGTATTTTTCGAAATGAGCGGCACCGGTTTTATGGGGATGCCAATGCATTCCTGTCAACGCTTTCCCAAAAATCTGCATTCTGTACATTCCCACATTGGGGATGCCGTTTTCCGGGTCAAGGGTGTGAACCGCAGGAAGGGTGATGAACCGTCCGCCGTCAGCAGGCCAGCATTTCAATACCGGGAGCATTTCAAGATCAGGTCTGCCCATGAACACCTCCTGGCACAGGCCTCTTCCCGCAATTTTTTTTGGCATCCACGAAGCCACCTCTTTCAGCATGGGTAACATCCGCAGTTTCTCCCACCAGCTTGCCCTGGGGATGACAAGTTCCCTGAACAAACGGGTCATCTCTTCTTCCACTTCCGACACATGATGCCTCCCAAAGGCAAGCGCTATGCGGTTTTCAGACCCCAGGGCATTGATCAGCAAAGGAAACGGAGTTCCGTTGTTTTCAAACAACAAGGCCTTCCCGCCACCAGGCAACTTTGAAATCCTGTCGGTTATTTCGGAGATTTCCAGCTCCGGATTGACAAATTCCCTGATTCTGATGAGTTCCCCATGCTTTTCCAGCTGTTCAATGAATCGGGCAAGTCCACTGTATGCCATCCTTCAAATCCTTAACAATGATCTTGAAAAATACAAAAAAAGGCCGGCAAATGCCAGCCTTTCAGCGATATTTGCAATTGTCACGTTATTCTCCGGCGGGTTTTTCCACATCTTCTCCTTCGGAAGTTTCGGGAGCTTCAGAGGCCTCAGGGGCTTCCTGCACAGCAAGAGTTTCCTCAGCTTTCGGAGCTTCCTCGACTTTCGGAGTTGCGGGAGCTTTTTTCCCTTTCGGGGTGGTTGCTGCAGGAGCGGTTTCTTCATCCTTTTTTCCGCTACCCCGGCGTGAACGCCGTTTTTTAGTCTTCCTGGCGCCGTCTTTGGAAGCGAGCATCGCTTCATTGAAATCGACGAGTTCCATCATGCACATCTGAGCATTGTCACCCAGACGGTTTTCGGTACGCAGAATCCGGGTGTATCCTCCCGGTCTGTCACCGATACGGACCGACACCTCTCTGAAAAGTTCCGTCACGGCATCCTTATCCTGAAGATAACTGAATACCACGCGGCGCGCATGGGTAGAATCATCTTTTGACTTGGTAATCAGCGGTTCCACATAAGTCCGAAGGGCTTTTGCTTTTGCCAGTGTCGTAGTGATACGTTTGTGCAAAATCAAAGAAGAGGCCATGTTCGACAACATCGCCTTGCGATGAGCACTCTTTCTGCCTAGATGATTGATTTTCTTATTGTGTCTCATTATCTCTTAATCCTTGTCTAATTTATACTTGGCAATATCCATTCCAAAATTAAGTCCCATCCCCATAAGAAGGTCATCGAGTTCGGACAGCGATTTCTTTCCGAAATTGCGGAATTTCAAAAGGTCGGTGCGGTTGTACTGGACCAAATCTCCCAGTGATTCCACATCGGCGGCTTTGAGGCAGTTGAGTGCACGGACCGACAGGTCGAGGTCAACCAGTTTTGTCTTCAGCAGTTGCCTCATATGCAGCACTTCCTCATCAAATTCCTCATTGGCAAATTTATCATCCGAATCGATGGTGATTTTCTCATCCGAGAAGAGCAAAAAATGATAGATCAGAATCTTGGCGGCTTCCTTCAGGGCATCTTTGGGTTGGATGGAACCATCGGTGGAAATCTCCAGCACCAGCTTTTCATAGTCGGTTTTTTGTTCCACGCGGAAATTCTCAACCGTATATTTCACTTTGGTGATCGGGGTGTAAATAGAATCGATCGGGATGACACCGAATTCTGCTTCCGCCGGTTTGTTTTCTACCGCCGGGATGTACCCGCGGCCTTTGCTGATGGTAATTTCCAGGTGCAGTTTCAGATCAGGTTCCATTCTGCAAATGACCAGCTTGGGATTCAGAACCCTGAATCCAGTCATGAATTTGTTGATGTCGCCTGCCGTGAACTCTTCCTGCCCGCCAATGGTGATATTTACTTTTTCACTATCCACGTCCTCGCATTCCCGTTTGAAACGGATCTGTTTGAGGTTGAGGATGATTTCCGTTACATCTTCAATAACCCCCTTGATGGTAGAAAATTCATGATCCACTCCGTCGATCTTAATGGTGGTGATTGCATATCCTTCGAGTGACGACAGGAGGATCCTCCGGAGGGCATTTCCGATGGTAATACCATAGCCGGGCTCCAGCGGCCGGAATTCGAATTTTCCGTACCGGTCGCCGGATTCAATCATGATAACCTTGTCAGGCTTTTGGAACGCTAATATTGCCATAATACCTCAGGTAAATTTATTATTTTGAATACAACTCGACGATGAGCTGTTCTTTGATATTTTCCGGAATCTCATCCCGCTCGGGACGGTTAATAAATTTGCCGGCCATTTGTGACTCATCCCATTCAAGCCAGCCGTAACGGGAGTACCTGCGGGAATTCAGCGATTCGTTGATAATTTCCAGGGATTTTGATTTTTCACGAACACCTACCATGTCGCCCGGTTTCAGGATGTAGGAAGGAATATTGACCACGTTACCGTTGACAACGACATGGCGGTGGGTAACCAACTGACGGGCACCAGCTCTTGATTTGGCGACGCCCAGCCGGAACACCACATTGTCAAGTCTCGATTCCAGCAACTGTAACAACACATCACCGGTTTTCCCGGTCGATGCCGCAGCCTTCTGAAACAGTCCCCGGAACTGCCGCTCCAGCAAACCATAGGTATACTTGGCCTTTTGCTTCTCTTTCAACTGTAAGCCATATTCCGACTTTTTCCTTCTTTTGGCATTCAGCCCATGCATTCCGGGAGGATAGTTCTTGTGTTCAAAAGCTTTATCCGGCCCAAAAATGGGTTCACCAAATTTTCTCGCAATTTTCGATTTTGCTGCTCTGTATCTTGCCATTACCTGATCTTTTTTTAATTAGACACGTCTTCTCTTGGGAGGCCTGCAACCATTGTGGGGAAGCGGCGTCACATCCATGATCTCTGTTACCTGAATTCCGGTATTGGCGATCGCCCTGATGGCCGACTCACGTCCGTTACCCGGGCCCCTTACAAACGCCTTCACCTTACGCAATCCAAGGTCAAATGCCGTTTTCGCACACTCCTCGGCAGCAACCTGCGCAGCATAAGGTGTGTTTTTCTTAGAACCCCGGAATCCCTTTTTCCCTGCCGATGACCAGCTGATCACCTCCCCGTTCATGTTTGTCAGGGTAACAATAATATTGTTGAAGGAAGAGTGCACATGCGCCATCCCATTGGGCTCCACGACAACAACCCTTTTCTTGCTTGTTCCAGTCTTTTTTGCCATAACTTAAATCGATTATTTAGTGGCTTTTTTCTTGTTTGCAACAGTTTTCTTCTTCCCTTTGCGGGTACGTGCATTGTTCTTGGTCGACTGACCCCTTACCGGTAACCCGATACGGTGACGGATACCACGGTAGCAGCCGATATCCATTAAACGCTTGATATTCAGCTGTACTTCCGACCGGAGTTCTCCTTCCACCTTGAAATTGTCAGTGATCACCTGCCTGATATTTCCGAACTGCTCGTCGTTCCAGTCCCGCACTTTCAGGTCCTTGTCAACACCGGCCTTGGCCAGGATGGCATTGGAAGCACTCCTGCCAATACCAAAAATGTATGTCAGAGCGATCTCTCCCCTTTTGTTATCAGGAATATCAACACCTACTAAACGTGCCATAGTTTGTTATTTGTATTATTTAAATTATCCTTGACGTTGTTTGAACTTTGGGTTCTTTTTGTTAATCACATACAAGCGTCCTTTCCTGCGTACAATTTTGCATTCGGCGCTGCGCTTTTTTATAGAAGTCCGCGTTTTCATTGTGCAAATCTTTAATTCTTATATCTGAAAGTAATTCTTCCTTTTGTTAAATCATAGGGAGACATCTCCACTTTAACTTTATCCCCGGGCAAAATCTTGATATAATGCATCCTCATTTTCCCGGAAATATGGGCAGTAATGACATGGCCATTCTCTAGTTCAACCCTGAACATCGCATTTGACAACGCTTCGATAATTGTTCCGTCTTGTTCTATGGATGGCGTTTTTGCCATAAATGATTTCTCTTTAACTTTTTACTGAATTTCCGATGAACATATCAGCCTTAACTTTCACCCGAGGAAGAAAACCGGCTCTCCTTAATACATCGATTGTCCGCCTCCTGTCCGCCCCTTGATGCGGCCCGATTTCATCAGTCCGTCGTAGTGGCGCATGAGAAGGTGGCTTTCGATCTGTTGCAAAGTATCAAGAACGACACCCACCAGGATCAGAAGCGAAGTTCCCCCGTAAAAATAGGAAAACTGGGTATTGATCCCAATCAGCCTAGCAAAAGCGGGAAGGATCGTGACAATCCCCAGGAAGATAGAGCCGGGCAGGGTAATTCTCGACATAACGGCATCAAGGAATTCCACGGTTTTCTTGCCTGGCTTCACTCCGGGGATGAATCCCCCGTTTTTCTTCATATCCTCAGCCATCTGCACCGGATTAACGGTAACGGCAGTATAAAAATAGGTAAATGCAATCACCAGGAAGAACTGGACAAAATTGTACCAGAACCCGGTTGGATTGGCAAAGGCAGTCGCAAATTTACCCATACTTTCCGAATTGGCAAAACCCGCCAGTGTGATCGGCACGAACATAATGGCCTGCGCAAAGATGATGGGCATCACACCTGCGGCATTCACTTTCAGGGGAATGTACTGCCTGACACCACCATATTGTTTGTTGCCCACGATGCGCTTTGCATACTGAACAGGTATCCGGCGTGTTCCCTGCACCAGGAGAATAGTCCCCACAAAAACAAAGAAAAGCAATACAAATTCCACCAGGAACATGACCAGTCCGCCTCCCTGCTGATTGATGCGGGAAGCAAACTCAGCAAAGACGGCAAAGGGAAGCCGGGCAATAATCCCGATCATGATGATCAGGGAAATCCCGTTTCCGATCCCTTTGTCGGTGATCCTTTCACCCAGCCACATGATAAACATGGACCCTGCGGTCAGGATGATCACCGAGCTCACTGTGAAAAGCGTACCCCCTCCGCCGGCGAATGCAGTCTCAGGCAACTGGTAATGCAGGTTCGTCAGGTAAGCAGGTGCCTGGAAAACCAGAATCAGCACGGTAAGGTAACGGGTGATCTGGTTGATCTTGCGGCGTCCTGATTCACCTTCCTTCTGAAGACGCTGAAAATAAGGAACGGCAATTCCCAACAGTTGGATAACGATCGACGCACTGATGTAAGGCATGATTCCCAATGCAAAAATGGAAGCATTGGAAAAAGCACCTCCTGAAAACATATCCAGCAATCCGAGCAAACCCTCTTTCGTCTGATTCTGCAATTGGGCAAGCTGTGCCGGGTCAATCCCGGGGAGGGCAACATAGGATCCCAAACGGTAGATCAGAAGAAAGAACAGGGTGGTGGCCAACCTGGACCGCAAGTCTTCAATCTTATAGATATTCTTTAATGTTTCTATAAATCGTTTCATTGCAGCTTACAATATTTCAGTTGTTCCTTCCACTTTTTCTATCGCTTCCTTAGCGCTTTTAGAGAAAGCATGGGCTTTCACCGTCAGTTTCGCTGTAAGAGTTCCGTTTCCAAGGATTTTGACCTTATCATTTTTTGAAATGACACCGGCCTGGACCAGCGATTGCAGATCAATAACCGTCAGGTTCATGTTTTCGGAAATTTGCTGCAGCACGTCAATATTAATGGCTTTGTACTCCACCCGTTTCAGGTTTTTAAATCCCGATTTGGGCACCACACGTTGCAGAGGCATCTGTCCGCCTTCAAAGCCCACTTTGCGGGAGTATCCCGATCTTGATTTCGCACCTTTGTGGCCGCGTGTAGAGGTCCCCCCCCATCCGGAGCCCTGCCCCCTGCCCACCCGTTTATTGGTGGCTGTAGATCCTTTCGCCGGCTTTATCTTGCTTAAATCCATCATTACAATAGTTACTTGATTATTTTACTTCCTCTACAGTTAACAAATGCTTCATCTTTGCCACCATTCCCAGGATTTCCGGGGAATCGTTATGCTCAACGGTCTGCAGCCTCCGGTGCAGTCCGAGCGAAGCCAGGATCGCTTTCTGGTGTTTCGTGGCACCAATGCTGCTCCTGACCTGGGTAATTCTGATCTTGGCCATAACTGTCTATCCTTTAAAAACTTTTTCCATCGTAATGCCGCGTTGCTGCGATACCGTATAGGCATCCCTGAGTTCGAGCAATGCTTCCATGGTAGCCTTCACCAGGTTGTGGGGGTTAGATGATCCCTGCGATTTTGCCAGGATATCATGAATGCCCACACTTTCCAGAACAGCACGCATAGCACCTCCTGCTTTGACACCGGTACCCGAACGGGCAGGACGGAGAAGCACCTTGGCGCCGCCGAATTTGGCCTCCTGCTCATGCGGAATGGTCCCTTTGATAACCGGAATCTTTACCAGATTCTTCTTGGCGGCATCTACTCCCTTGGCAATGGCAGAAGTCACTTCGCTCGCCTTTCCAAGGCCCCAGCCGACAACCCCGTTTTCATTTCCCACAACCACAATCGCTGAAAAACTGAAGGTACGGCCCCCCTTGGTTACCTTTGTCACCCGGTTAATGGCTACCAGCCTGTCTTTCAGATCCAGATCACTCGTCTTGATATTTCTGATATTCTTCGCCATATCGATTAGAATTTAAGGCCACCTTCACGGGCAGCATCGGCCAATTGTTTTACTCTACCATGATACAGGTAACCTCCGCGGTCAAACACCACTTCCGTGATGCCTGCAGCCAGCGCCTTTTCCGCAACCAGCTTGCCCACCATCCCCGCTTTCTCGGTTTTGGTCCCTTTGGTCCCGGCAATCTCCTTCTCTTTGGATGTTACGGCAAGAAGGGTAACCCCCTGCACATCGTCGATAAGTTGCACCCCGATCTGTTTGTTGCTGCGGAACACACTCATCCGCGGCCGATCGGCACTGCCGTGAACGATCTTACGGATACGCTTCCTGATCCTAAAACGTCTTTCTATCTTTGTCAGAGACATATTTCTTCAGATTTTACTATTTAACACCAGCGGCTTTACCAGCTTTGCGTCTGAGCTGTTCATCCACAAATTTAATCCCCTTGCCATTGTAAGGTTCAGGTTTACGGAACGACCGGATCTTGGCGGCGACCTGGCCGAGAAGCTGCTTGTCGATACATTTCATCAGAATGTAAGGATTGGTCCGCTTTTCGGTTTTGGCTTCCAGGGTGATCTCCGGAGGCAATTGAAGGTAGATGTGGTGGGAATACCCCAGCACCAGGTCCAGAACGTTGTTGGGAAGCTGTTCCACACGAAAACCCACGCCGATCAGTTCCAACTTCACCTCAAAACCTTTTGTTACCCCGGTAACCATGTTGTTTACCAGCGAACGGTAAAGGCCGTGCATGGAGCGGTTGCCCTTCTCATCATCGGGTCTGACGAAATGAAGGGAATTATCTTCCCGGGTCACCTTGATGGCCTTGTCAACCTGCTGGGTCAATGTTCCCAGGGGGCCTTTCACGGTGATGGTGTTGTCTTCACCGATGTTTACCTGGACGCCCGCCGGAATTTCAATGGGTAATTTACCTATCCTTGACATGGTATTCCTCCTATTAATAAACGTAACACAATACTTCACCACCCACCTTCATTTCACGGGCTTCCTTATCGGTAATAACCCCCTTTGAAGTGGAAATGATGGCAATACCCAACCCGTTCAGTACGCGCGGGATATTCTCCGAATCACAGTAGTTGCGGAGCCCCGGGCGGCTAACCCTTTCCAGGGCCTTAATCGCTGGTACCCTGGTCTCGGGATGGTATTTCAGGGCAATCTTGATATTCCCCTGGTAATTCACTTCGTCTTCAAATTTATAGTTGAGGATGTACCCTTTTTCCTTCAGAATCCGGGTCATTTCCTTCTTTAAATTAGAAGCCGGAATGTCAACTACCCTATGATTCGCACGGATAGCATTCCTCAACCGGGTAAGATAATCTGCTATTGGATCTGTAACTTTGCTCATTTTTCTACTCTTTTACCATTTTACCAACTTGCCTTTTTTACACCCGGGATCAATCCTTCGGAAGCCATCTCACGGAAGTTGATCCTGCTGATCCCGAACTGGCGCATGTACCCTTTGGGACGACCGGTGAGTTTGCAGCGGTTGTGTAACCTGACACGCGAGGAATTCCTGGGTAGTTTCTGCAGTCCGATGAAGTCGCCCTCAGCGATCAGCCGGGCCCTCTTGGCTGAATATTTTGCATGCAACGCCGCACGTTTCACTTCGCGTGCTTTCATTGACTCTTTTGCCATAATTTAATCCTTTTTGACATTTTTAAATGGTAATCCTAATTCTTTCAGCAAGGCAAAGCCTTCTTCGTCGGAGTCGGCAGTTGTGACGAACGTGATGTTCATCCCGTTGATCTTATTCACCTTGTCAATGTTGATTTCGGGGAAAATGATCTGCTCGGGCACGCCCAGGGTGTAATTCCCCCTGCCGTCCATTTTGCTTTCAACCCCGCGGAAATCACGGATACGCGGAAGAGCCACTGAAATCAAACGGTCCAGAAATTCGTACATGTGGTCGCGACGCAAAGTAACACGCACGCCAATGGGCATTTTCTTCCTCAGTTTGAAGTTGGAGATGTCTTTTTTAGATTTGGTCTGCACTGCTTTCTGACCGGAAATCAGGGTCATCTCTTCGGTGGCCACTTCGATGATTTTCTTGTCGGCAATGGTGGAACCAACCCCCTGGTTGAGTACAATTTTCTCCAACCGGGGTACCTGCATCACTGATTTGTAACTGAATTCCTTCATCAGGGCAGGAATAATTTCGTCCTTGTATTTCTTTTCAAGGGTAGGTGTGTAAGCCATTACTTAATCTCCTCTCCAGATTTTTTGGAATAACGAACTAACTTTCCATCATCATTCAATTTCCTTCCGATGCGTGTCGGTTTTCCCGTTTTCGGATCCACGAGCATCAGGTTGGAAATGTGGACGGGTGCTTCTTTTTCGATAATACCCCCTTGCGGATACTCCGTATTGGGTTTTGTATGTTTCTTAATTATATTCACACCTTCCACGATTGCTCTTTCGGTTTTGCGGTCAATCTGCAAAACCCGGCCTTTGCTGCCGGAATAATCACCGGAAATCACGACGACCATGTCGCCCTTCCTGATATGTAACTTCTTCTGCATAGTACTTGGTTTTGCGGATTAAAGCACTTCGGGTGCCAGTGAAATGATTTTCATGTTCATGTCACGCAATTCACGGGCAACAGGCCCGAAGATTCGGGTACCCCTCATTTCGCCTGCATTATTCAACAGCACGACGGCATTATCGTCAAATCGGATATAGGATCCGTCGTTGCGGCGGACTTCCTTTTTGGTACGAACCACGATGGCCTTTGAAACAGCGCCTTTCTTCACATCGGCTCCGGGAGTGGCACTTTTCACAGTCACGATAATGGTGTCACCGAGGGTGGCGTAATGTTTGCGCGTTCCGCCCAGCACCCTGATGCAAAGCACCTCCTTGGCTCCGCTGTTATCAGCTACTATACATCTTGTTTCCTGCTGTATCATGACTACTTGGCCCTTTCAATAATTTCAACTAATCTCCAACATTTCTTCCTGCTCAGGGGGCGGGTTTCCATGATCCGCACGGTATCGCCAATATTGCAGGTATTGCTCTCATCGTGGGCATAAAACTTGGTGGTTTTGTTGATAAACTTTCCGTAAATCGGATGTTTGAATTTCCTTTTCTCAGCCACCACAATGGTTTTATCCATTTTATTGCTTACCACCACTCCGACGCGCTCTTTTCTCAGATTTCTCTCTTTATTCTCTTCCATTGCTGCATTACTCAATTAAAAATTAAACTTCCCTGCTGCGGAGAATAGTTTTCATCCTGGCGATATTCCTGCGCGACTCACGGATTTTCATGGGGTTGTCGAGCGGTGACACACTGTGGTTCAACCGCAGACGCACCAGATTCTCCTGCTCGGTCATCAGGCGCTCAAGAATTTCCTTGCTCGTCAGTTCCTTTATTTCAGACGTTTTCATACTCCTTCAATATCAAGATTCAACAAAATCACGTCTTACGACAAACTTGGTGGTAATAGGCAGTTTCTGTGCTGCCAGGCGCAGGGCCTCCTTAGCCATGTCGAACGGGACCCCTTCCGCTTCAATAATAATACGGCCCGGGGTCACCGGTGCCACAAAAGCCTCGGGAGCTCCCTTTCCCTTACCCATACGTACTTCAGCCGGTTTCTTAGTGATCGGCTTGTCAGGGAAAATCCTGATCCAGATCTGTCCCTGGCGCTGCATATAACGGGTTACAGCAACCCTGGCAGCTTCAATCTGCCGGCCGGTGATCCACGCTTCCTCAAGGGCTTTGATGCCGAAGGAACCAAAAGCCAGCTGGTTCCCCCGCTGGGCATTTCCTTTCATCTTCCCCTTTTGTACTCTTCTGAATTTTACTCTTTTTGGTTGTAACATCTCTTTTATTTCTAGCGTGTTATACCATTACTTTCTTCTTTTCCTACTGCCTCCGCCGCCTTTCGGTCCTCCGTTGCGACCCTGCTTCGGGCTCACATTGGGTGAAAGATCGGGGACACCATAGACCATTCCCTTGCAGATCCATACTTTTACGCCGATCAGACCGGTCTTGGTGAGTGCCTCACCCAGCGCATAGTCAATATCAGCCCTCAGGGTATGCAAAGGCGTACGGCCATCCTTGTACATCTCAGACCTAGCCATTTCAGCACCGTTCAGACGACCCGAAACCAAAACCTTGATCCCTTCGGCCCCCATGCGCATCGTGGATGCAATCCCCATTTTTACAGCTCTCCGGTAGGCTACCTTCCCCTCAATCTGACGGGCAATATTGTTGGCCACAATCCTGGCATCCAGTTCCGGCCTCTTGATCTCGAAGATGTTGATCTGAACTTCCTTGTTGGTGATCTTCTTCAGTTCTTCCTTTAATTTGTCAACTTCCTGGCCTCCCTTGCCAATAATGATACCCGGACGGGAAGTATGAACGGTGATGGTGATCAGCTTCAACGTGCGCTCAATGATGATCTTCGAGACACTTGCCTTCGCCAGTCGTGCATTCAGATAATCACGGATCTTCTGGTCTTCTACCAGCTTGTCACCGTAATAGTCCCCGCCAAACCAGTTAGAATCCCATCCTTTGATGAATCCCAGACGATTTGAAATTGGATTTACTTTTTGTCCCATCTGATATCAGTTAACATTTTCAACAACTTCATTCTTTTGATCAACGAAAATGGTCACATGATTCGACCTTTTTCTGATTCGGTGAGCCCTGCCCTGGGGTGCGGGACGCAACCTCTTCAGAATACGGCCTGAATCCACCATAATCCGGCTCACAAAGAGGGGATTCTCTTCAATCCGGGCCCCTTCGTTCTTCGCCTGCCAGTTTGCAATGGCCGACATCAGCAATTTTTCAACCCGCTGCGAAGCCTCTTTCGTTGAAAATTTCAATACATCCAAGGCCCTGTTGACCTCCATACCACGGATCATATCGGCGACAAGCCTCATTTTCCTGGGGGAAGTCGGGCAATTCCTTAAAACAGCAAAATATTGTTGTTTTTTAAGCTCTTTGCGTTTTTCAGCTGCTTCTCTTTTTCTGGCACCCATTCTTTTTAATTTAAAAAATTACCATTCACGGTTTGCATTATTTCCTGTTACCAGAATGTCCCCTGAAAGTCCGGGTAGGCGCAAATTCTCCCAAGCGGTGGCCTACCATATTCTCAGTGATGTAAACGGGGATGAATTTGTTCCCGTTGTGGACGGCGATGGTATGCCCGACAAAATCGGGGGAAATCACGGAAGCCCTGGACCAGGTCTTTACAACCGATTTCTTTCTGGTCTCATTCATTGCCATCACTTTTTGCTCCAGTTTGTAAGCAATGTATGGACCCTTTTTTAATGAACGACTCATGTTTCTCTCCTTTAGAATTATTTCTTCCTACGTTCAACAATATACCGGTTGGATGCCTTCTTCGGCGTACGGGTTTTAAAGCCCTTGGCCAGCAATCCCTTACGGGAACGCGGATGTCCTCCCGAAGCACGGCCTTCTCCACCACCCATCGGGTGATCCACCGGGTTCATGGCAACCCCGCGAACACGCGGACGGCGGCCCATCCAGCGGTTACGGCCTGCTTTCCCCGATTTCTCCAGGATGTGGTCTCCGTTACCTACTATCCCTACGGTAGCCCTGCAGGTGGTCAACACCATGCGGATCTCGCCGGAAGGTAATTTTAAAGTGACATACCTGCCTTCGCGGGATGTCAACTGCGCATGAGTTCCTGCACTACGTGCCATAACGCCCCCCTGGCCGGGCTGAAGTTCAATGTTGTGAACCAGCGTGCCAAGCGGTATTTCAGCCAAAGGAAGGGTATTCCCGATTTCAGGATCTATCCCACTGCCACTGAGAACTTTCTGACCTACCTGCAACCCGTTGGGCGCCAGAATGTACCTCTTCTCATTGTCTTCATAAACCAGAAGCGCAATGTTGGCCGTACGGTTGGGATCGTACTGTATGGAATCGACAACCGCAGAAATACCATCCTTGTTCCGCTTGAAATCAAGAATGCGGTATTTCCGCTTATGTCCCCCACCTATATGCCTCATTGTCATGCGGCCCTGGTTGTTTCGCCCACCAGACTTCCGCAGGGGCTCCAACAATGATTTCTCAGGCGTAGATGCAGTAATGGCGTCAAAGGCACTGATAACCTTGTGCCGCTGACCCGGTGATACTGGTTTAATTTTCCTTACTGCCATTTTCTATTGTTATATATTACTGTAAAAATCAATACTCTCTCCCTTGGCCAAGGTGACAAACGCCTTCTTGTAAGCAGCCGTCTTCCCCGAAATCACACCGGCCTTGGTAAACCTTGACTTCACCTTTCCACCGTAAACCATGGTATTTACAGTGTCAACCGAAACGTTGTACAGACTCTCCACGGCATGCTTGATCTGCTGCTTCGTGGCATTGCGCCGCACAACAAACCCGTAACGGTTGAACCGCTCCCCCTGGGCATTCATCTTTTCGGTAACAATTGGTTTTATTAAAATATCCATTGTATGATGGTCTTATTGCTTAAATAAATCTTCGATTTTGCCTACCGAACCTTCCAGAATCACAAGCATTTTGGCATTTAGTATCTGGTAAGTCGTTAATTCTGAAGCAGTTACAACCGAAACGCCCTTTAAATTTCTGGAGGACAAATATATACTTTTATTTTCTTCCGGTAATACGAAAAGTGCCTTTTTATCAGAAATTTTAAGGTTTTCAGAAATAGCCACCATTTTTTTGGTTTTCGGGGCATCCAGGGAGAAATCCTCGAGGATCACAACGTTGTTGTCAAGCACTTTGTATGCCAGAGCCGATTGACGGGCAAGGAGCTTGACCTTTTTGTTCAGTTTGAAACTGTAGTTCCTCGGCCGCGGACCAAAGGCACGTCCTCCACCCACATTGATCGGTGAGGTGATCATACCGGCCCGGGCGGTACCCGTCCCCTTCTGACGCTTAATCTTCTTGGTGCTTCCGGCGACTTCACCCCTTTCCTTGCTCTTATGAGTTCCCTGACGCTGGTTGGCCAGATACTGCTTTACATCCAGGTAAATGGCATGGTCATTGGGCTCTATACCGAAAATATCGTCACTCAATGTGACTTTTCTTCCGGTTTCCGTTCCTTCAATATTATATACGCTTAATTCCATTGCTTCCGAATTGAGATATAAGAACCTTTTGCACCCGGGACTGAACCTTTGAGTACAAGAATATTTTGCTCAGGGATCACCTTGATGACCAGCAGATTTTCAATGGTCATCTTGTCGCCACCCATTTGTCCGGCCATCCGCAGCCCTTTCATCACCTTGGAAGGCCAGGAACTTGCCCCCAATGATCCGGGAGCCCGATTACGATTGTGCTGGCCGTGCGTGGTACCCCCGACACCACCGAAACCATGTCTCCTGACGACCCCCTGGAAACCTTTCCCCTTGGATACCCCTTCAACATCGACATAATCATTCTCGCTGAAGATCGACACGGTGATGGTATCCCCCAGATCAAAACGCTCCCTGAAGGTGTCCTTGAATTCCACTACCTTGCGCTTGGGCGTGGTGCCGGCTTTTTTAAAATGCCCGAACTCCGCCTTGTTGGCACTCCTCTCCCTCTTTTCATCGAAGGCGAGTTGCAACGCATGGTAGCCGTCTGTTTCCGCGGTCTTGACCTGTGTGACAATACAGGGACCGGCTTCAATCACAGTGCATGGGATGTTCCTCCCCTCAACACTGAATACGGATGTCATTCCGATTTTTTTTCCGATAATTCCAGCCATTTTTCGACTACTTTTAAATTTTTATCACACTTTAATTTGAACCTCAACGCCGCTGGGCAACTCCAGTTTCATCAGCGCATCGATGGTTTTTGCCGTTGAACTGTAAATGTCGATCAACCGCTTGTAGGAGGAAAGCTGAAACTGTTCCCTTGACTTTTTATTCACAAAAGTCGAACGTAATACCGTAAACACCCTGCGATGGGTAGGCAGCGGTATAGGACCGCTGACCACTGCGCCGGTTGATTTTACTATTTTTACGATTTTCTCAGCAGATTTGTCCACAAGATTGTGATCGTACGATTGCAGTTTGATCCTAATTTTTTGACTCATAATGAGAAAATGATTAATTTTTTATTCCAATAAGTCTGTTTTTCCTCTTATTTCAGTAAGAATTTTCTCTGCCAGGTTACGGGGAACCTCTTCGTAATGGCTGAATTCCATTGAAGAAGTGGCCCTTCCGGAAGAGAGGGTGCGCAGCACGGTCACGTAACCGAACTGCTCAGCCAGCGGGACCAGGGCATGGATCATCCGCGCCCCGGATTTGGATTCCATCCCGGTAACGTCTCCCCTTCTGCGGTTCAGGTCACCGATAATATCTCCCATATATTCATCGGGAGTGACAATTTCGAGTTTCATGACAGGCTCGAGCAATTTGGGGCCGGCTTTCTGGGTGGCACTCCGGAAAGCCTGTTTGGCGCAAATCTCGAACGACAACTGGTCAGAGTCCACGGAATGGTAAGAGCCATCCAGAAGGGTTACCTTCAGTCCGGCGACCGGAAAACCGGCAAGTGGCCCGTTGACGAGTGATTCGCGAAATCCTTTTTCAACGGAAGGGATGAATTCCTTCGGGATATTCCCTCCTTTCACCATATCGAAGAATTGCAAACCGGTAACACCTTGTTCCACGGGTTCGATCCTGACAACGATATCGGCATATTTTCCGCGTCCTCCGGTCTGCTTCTTAAACACCTCCCGGAGTTCCACAGGGCGTGTGATCGCTTCCTTGTATGCCACCTGAGGAATACCCTGGTTGCAGTCCACCTTGAACTCCCGCTTCAGCCTGTCAACAAGGATTTCCAGGTGAAGTTCACCCATCCCGCTGATCACCGTCTGACCCGAATCAGGATCGGTATTCACTCTGAAAGTGGGATCCTCTTCAGCGAGTTTCGACAGACCGGTGGCCAGTTTGTCAATATCGTTCTGTGATTTGGGTTCAACGGCCACTCCGATCACAGGCTCAGGGAACACCATGCTTTCGAGTTCTATAGGATGGTCAATCGCGCAGATCGTATCTCCGGTGCGGATATCCTTGAATCCTACCGCCGCACATATATCGCCTGCTTCGATGACATCCTTGGGATTCTGCTTATTGGAATGCATCTGGTATAACCGAGAAATGCGCTCCCTCTTGCCGGTTCGAGAATTCAGTACCTGTTGCCCTGACTCAATTACGCCGGAATAGACCCTGATGTAACACAACCGGCCTACGAAAGGATCGGTGGCGATCTTAAAGGCTAAACCGGCCAAGGGTTCCCCCACATCGGGTTTCCGGGTGATCTTGTGATCAGGATTTCCCGGTTCGTTCCCTGTTACGGCGTCAATATCCACCGGGCTCGGAAGGTAGGCACACACCGAATTGAGGAGACGCTGTATCCCCTTGTTCTTAAAAGCCGACCCGCACATTATGGGGATGATGGATCCCCTGATGGTAGCCTGCCGGATGACCTGGTTCAGCTCATCAACGGTGATGGAACCGGGATCATCAAAATAACGTTCCATCAACGCATCATCACGTTCGGCAGCTGATTCCACCAGCTTGCCCCTCCATTCAAGGGCCTGTTCCATCAGTTCGGCGGGAATCTCCTCCTCGGAGAACCGTGATCCTAAGGTCTCGTCATCATACCAGAAAATGGCTTTCATCGAAATCAGGTCGATCACCCCCTGGAAATGCTCCTCCGACCCGATGGGGATGACCACCGGCACCGGATTTGCCTTCAGTTTGACTTTGATGTCATGGTATACCCTGAAGAAATCGGCTCCCTGCCGATCCATTTTATTGACAAAGGCAATCCGGGGAACCCCGTACTTCTCAGCCTGCCGCCAAACCGTTTCCGATTGAGCTTCAACACCCCCTACCGCACAGAAAAGAGCAACCGCACCGTCAAGAACCCGCAGCGACCGTTCCACCTCAACGGTGAAATCGACGTGACCGGGGGTGTCGATGATGTTGATCTTGTACTTCTGATCCTTATAATTCCAGAACGTGGTCGAGGCAGCCGATGTTATGGTAATCCCCCGCTCCTGTTCCTGTTCCATCCAGTCCATAGTGGCAGCGCCATCATGTACCTCACCCATGCGGTGAGTTAACCCTGTATAGAACAGAATCCTTTCCGAAGTGGTGGTCTTACCGGCATCGATGTGTGCCATGATCCCAATATTCCGGGTATATCTCAGATCCTGCGCAGTCATCCTTTTCTGATCCTATATATATAAGGTATTACCAAAACTGATAACTGCCGTTAAAATCTGAAATGGGCAAAAGCACGGTTGGCTTCGGCCATCCGGTGGGTGTCTTCTTTCTTCTTATAGGCACCGCCTTCCAGGTTGTAGGCTGCGATGATCTCGGAAGAGAGCTTGTCGGCCATGGATTTTCCCGAACGCTTTCCTGCATAAAGAATCAGATTCTTAATACTGATGGCTACTTTACGCTCGTTGCGGATTTCCATGGGGACCTGAAAGTTGGCTCCTCCTACCCTGCGGCTTTTTACTTCGACCTGGGGAGTGATATTTTCCAGGGCTTTCTTCCATACATCGAGAGGTGTGACTTCGTCATTTTTCATCCGCTTGGCTACCAGGTCCAGGGTATCATAAAAGATGGTGTAAGCGAGTGACTTTTTCCCGTCTTTCATCAGGTCATTCACAAAACGGGTTACCAATGCATCATTGAACTTGGGATCGGGAAGAAGATGTCTCTTCTTCGGTTTTGTTTTTCTCATTTTTTGTGTTTTAGTGTTATTTAAATTGGCTGCCCACAGGCGGTGTCTTCAGCGCTTCCCCGGAAGACAGGAAGAGAAGCTGCTTACTCAACCAAACCACTTAGCAATAACTTAAATGAACGTGTTTTTTATTTCTTTTTTCCGGCTGCCGCAGGAGCTTTTCCTGCTTTCGGCCTTTTGGCACCATATTTCGAACGACGTTGAAGACGACCTTCAACACCCGCCGTATCAAGCGCTCCGCGAATCAGGTGATAACGGACACCAGGAAGGTCTTTCACCCTGCCGCCACGCACCAGTACGATGGAGTGCTCCTGAAGATTGTGTCCTTCGCCGGGAATGTAAGCATTCACTTCCTTGCCGTTAGTAAGACGAACCCTGGCCACTTTGCGCATGGCGGAATTCGGCTTCTTCGGCGTGGTGGTGTAAACACGTACACATACCCCCCGACGCTGCGGACATGAGTCCAAAGCCGGCGATTTGCTCTTTTCGGCTTTACTTTGTCTTCCTTTTCTGACTAACTGTTGAATCGTTGGCATAAATACCTGTTTTATCTATGTTAATGTTTTTCCGAAAATGGACTGCAAAATTATGTATAATTCTTGAATTCCAATGGTTTTCAAAATTAAAAACACATTTTGCCCCCAAAATCGGCACGCAAAAGTACTAATTTTCACTTAACGGCAAATTCCGGGCTTTAAAAAAAAACAAAAAAACAGGATTCTGCTGATTTTCGGCGCCATCAGCTTCCCAGTTCCAGCTGATTCTTTACCAGGTTAAAATAGGCACCCTTTTTCGCCGCCAGTTCATCATGGGTGCCTGATTCCGCCACCCTGCCCTGGTCCAGGACAACGATGCGGTCTGCATTTTTTACCGTACTCAGCCTGTGGGCTACCACAACCACCGTCTTCCCCCGCGAAAACTGTTCCATATTATTCAGGATCACCCTTTCATGGATCGCATCCAGGGAATTGGTGGCTTCATCAAGAAAGAGAAAGAGGGGATCACGGTATACCGCACGGGCGATCAGGATCCGTTGCTTCTGCCCCTGGCTCAGCCCGGCACCTTCCTGCCCCACCTTTGTATTGTAACGCAACGGCAGGCTTTCGATGAAATCGCGGATTCCGGCGACTTCCGCCGCATGCTCTATTTTCTGAACATCGGGGTTTTCATCTCCCAGGCTGATATTTCCTGCGATGGTATCCGAAAAGATGAATCCCTCCTGCATGACCACTCCGCAGCGACGGCGCCAGGATTGCATGCTGTACCTGTCCAGGGGAGCATTTCCCAGAAGGATCTCTCCCTCCGATACCGGGTAAAATCCCAGCATGAGCTTGATCAACGTAGTCTTGCCGCTTCCGCTGGCCCCAACAATCGCCGTCACCTTTCCGGCGGGGATATCCAGAGTGACGTCGTCAATAATCTTCGGGCTGCGGGGACCTTCATAGTGAAAAGTCACATTCTTAAACCTGATTTCACTGTCACCGGCGATTTCGGTTAGCCTGCCCTCTCCGAGGCTCTCTTCTTCCTCCCTTTCATGGATTTCACCCAACCGTTCGAGACTTATCCTGGCATCCTGCGCCGTTGCGGCAAAGGAAATGAATTCGTGCAAAGGGGCGTTGAGCTGGCCAATGATGAACTGCACAGCCACCAGCATGCCCAGGGTCATGCTTCCGTCAAGCACCGATTTGGCAGCCAGAAAAATAATCAGGATGTTCTTCGCCTGATGGATGAAAACCGACCCGGCCTGCTGGTTCTGATGCAGCTTCAGCGCTTTCACGCTTACCCTGAAAAGCCTCATCTGAATCTGCTCCCACTCCCACCGCTTCCGCTCCTCACAATTGTTAAGCTTAATCTCCTGCATCGCCGTAATCAACTGGTAAACATTGCTCTGATTGGCAGCAAGAGCTTCAAACCGCTGATCATCGAGGATCTTCCGCTTTTTCATGAACCAGTTGATCCACAAAATATAGAGCGTACTGCCCACAATGAAAATAAGAAAAATACCGCGACTGTACCAGACAAGGACAACGCTGTAAATCAAAAACATGAAAACACCGAAAGACATGGTGACAAGGTTGGTGGTCAGAAAAGACTGAACCCTGTTGTTGTCTTCAATCCGCTGACGAAGATCCCCGGTCATCTTCGAATCAAAAAAGCGCACCGGGAGTTTCATCAGCTTGATCAGAAAATCGGAAATCAAAGCAATGCTAACCCTTGCGCTGATATGGAGCATAATCCAGCTTCTGATGAATCCGACGGCTGTCTGGCTGACAATCAGCACCAGTTGCGCCAGGAGGACCAGAACAATGAATCCCAGATCCCGGTTGCCAATGCCGACATCCACGATAGCCTGGGTCAGGAAAGGGAACAGCAGACTGATAATGCTTCCGGTCAAAAAACCAAGCAAAATCCTGACGATCATCTTTTTGTATGGTTTTAACCGGTCGGTCAGAAACCGCAATCCGGGCCTCTTTTCCCGCTCATCCTCCTCCAGGAAAAAATCCTTGGTGGGCTCCAACATTAATACGATGCCGGCAGGCTCGTCCTGTATCGAAGTAGTTGCCCAGTTCCGGAGAAACTCCTCCTTTCGGCATTTAACCAGGCCACTCGCCGGATCGGAGAGATGATACACCGTTTCCTTTTTGCGTTTGCTGATTTTGAAAAGTACCACAAAATGATTTTGCCGCCAGTGAAGAATGGCAGGCAGCGGCAATTGATCCAGTCCCGGCAGCGAAACCCGCATACCCCGGCTTCTGAGGCCGATTTTTGCGGCAGCATCACCCAGAGAAAGCAAAGAGATCCCCTCCCGGGTCTGGTAAGTAAGCTCCCGGAGCCTGTCAAGCTGAAAATACTTCCCGTAATATTTCGCGACGATTTTCAGGCAAACAGGTCCGCAATCCATCGCATCGGGTTGCTGATAATGCGGAAAATGAGCCATTTCAGGAATAAATTAGCGGAAAGTTAAGAAAAAAAGCTTCAACGAACTTCCAAAGTTGATTTTTCAAAATTGATTCAAATAGATTGTTACCAAATTATTACTATTTTTGGCGCCTTTGAAACCGGCATTCTTCATAGAATTAATCATTCAAAAATAGATATCATGAAGGTTTATAAAACTGGACAAATTCGCAACATTGTATTACTGGGAAATTCCGGCAGCGGAAAGACCACCCTCGCAGAGGCCATGCTGCTCGAGGGTGGAGTGATTAACCGCAAGGGTGAAGTAACGGCAAAAAATACGGTTTCCGACTTCAACACCATTGAGCAGGAATATGGCAATTCGGTATTCTCTTCAGTGCTGTATGCCGAATTTTTGGATAAGAAACTAAACATACTGGATTCTCCGGGGATGGATGACCTCTGCGGCGGTTCCATTTCATCGCTCGAAGTAGCCGACCTGGGGCTTATGCTCGTCAACGCTTCCGGCGGTGTCGAAGCAGGCACCGAAGCCGCCTTCCGCAATGCCGATGCCAAGCATAAACCGCTGTTTTTTGTCTTCAACGGTTTGGATCATGAAAATGCAAATTTTGAACAGTCGCTTGAAAAATGCAAATCCTCATTCGGAAACAAAGTGACGGTGGTGCAATACCCCCTTGAAACAGGACCGGCTTTCAGCAGCATCGTTGACGTACTGAAGATGAAAATGTACAAATACGGTAAGGATGGCGGCCAACCCCAGATCCTGGATATCCCGGCATCCGAAAAATCACGTGCCGAAGAGTTGCAGAACCAGCTTTTCGAAATGGCAGCCGAGAATGACGAATCCCTCATGGAAAATTATTTTGAGCAGGGCATGCTCTCCGAAGAGGAAGTCATTAAGGGGATGAAACTGGGCATCAACCAGCGCGATCTCTTCCCCGTGCTGTGTACCTGCGCCAAGAGGAGCATCGGCATCAACCGGCTCATGGAATTCATCATTGATGCGGGTCCTGCTCCCGATGAAATGCCCATGCGCGAAATCGCAGCCGGCAAGGAGGTGACCATGAAAGAAAGTGAAACCCCTTCCTTGTTTGTCTTTAAAACCTCTATTGAATCGCATGTGGGGGAAATCACCTATTTCAAGGTAATGTCAGGAAAATTGACCGAGAGTATCGACCTTGTCAACATCAACAACGGAGGCAGGGAAAGACTCTCCCAGCTTTTTGCGACCGCCGGGAAAAACAGGGTCAAGGTTCCGGAGATGCTGGCCGGGGATATCGGCTGCACGGTGAAGCTCAAAGATACCAAATACAATCATACCCTCAGCCTGAAAGAGGCCGGAACCCAGTTTGTCCCCATGGAATTCCCCGCTCCGCGACACCGGGTGGCTGTGAAAGCAGTCAACGAAACCGATGATGAAAAAGTGGGCGAAGTGCTTAACCGCATCAAATTTGAAGACCCCACCTATATCATTGAATACTCCAAGGAGCTGCGCCAGCTGATCGTCCACAACCAGGGCGAATACCATATGAACGTGCTGAAATGGTTCTTTGACAATGTTTATAAGATCGAAGTCGACTTCAAGGAGCCGAGAATCCCTTACCGTGAAACCATCACCAAGGCCTCCCAGTCTGATTACCGGCACAAAAAACAGTCGGGAGGCGCCGGTCAGTTCGGTGAAGTCCACATGATCATAGAACCCCTCGAAGAAGGGGACACTCCCAAAAACGGATTTGTCCTCGACGGGAAAGAGTATAAACTGTCAATCAGGGACACACAGGAACTCACATTGCCCTGGGGAGGTCGGCTATTGTACTGTAACTGCATCGTGGGTGGCTCCATCGATGGCCGCTTCATGCCCGCCATCCTCAAGGGAATCATGGAAAAAATGGAACAGGGCCCCCTTACAGGCTCCTACGCCCGCGACATCATCGTTTATGTTTACGACGGGAAAATGCACCCGGTGGATTCCAATGAAATCTCATTTAAACTCGCCGGAAGAAATGCCTTCAGCATGGCTTTCAAAAAAGCCAATCCGAAGATCCTTGAACCCATCTACGACCTGGAAGTCTGGGTCCCTTCCGAAAGAATGGGAGATGTCATGAGCGACCTTCAGTCACGCCGCGCCCTCATCATGGGAATGGGATCGGAAAAAGGATTTGAAAAAATTACCGCCCGCGTGCCGCTGAAAGAAATGAACAAGTACAACACGTCGCTGAGTTCGCTGACCGGTGGCCGAGGACAGTTCAAAATGGCTTTCAACTCTTATGAAAAAGTCCCCGCCGATGTTCAGGATGCCCTCCTGAAAGCCTATGAAGCAGAACAGGAAGAAGAATAACGCAACCGACCTAAAAAAAAGGCCTCCCCTCCCGGGGCGGCCTTTTTTTTAATCCTTATCCCTGATGAGATATACATCTCCGTGTTTCCACCGCTTTTTGCCATCGCGGCCGGTACCTTCGACCACATAGAAATAGACGCCCGGACTGGCATAGCGGCCGCCGATGCGGCCATCCCAAACACTCTCCATCCAGGTGTTCTCAAATCCCTTTACATTGTTGCTCTCCCACACATGAACCGTCCGGCCCCACCGGTTGAAAACCGATATCTTCACCTTCTCCATTGACCAGAATTTAACCACGAAATTGTCGTTGGTACCGTCGCCGTTCGGTGTAAATACGTTGGGAACCGCCACAAAGGAAGTGTCCACCATGATGTAATCCTCAAGATAAACCGTATCGGTACAAACCATGTCGCCTGTCGCCTTCTTGGAAACCAGCTTGACCATGTACGTTCCCGATCTTTCAAAAGAATAGGTCAGGTCAACATCCACAGCTGTGTCCAGAATACTGTCGACCGGCACCGAGGGATCCTTTTTGATCTCATCCAGGTCCCTGAAAATGAACCATTCATACAAACCCGGATCGCCGTTTTCGGAGTTATTGGTAAAATTGACCTTGAGCGGAGCTTCTCCACTCATGGGATCGGCCTTGAAAGAGGCTTTTGTGACAATAGAGTGGTAGGTGACATTGACGGAAGTTTCACAGCCGAACCGGTCGGTTACCATCAAGGTATATTCCGTGTCTTTGGCTGGTGGGTCATACACCTGCCTGACCGCCAGTAAGGACAAGATGTCATCCCCCTGACGCCATTCCGTGCGGAGATCTTTGTCCAGCACCACGGGAGCAAGGGATGAAAGATCGTAATAGACCAGGGGTACCTCTTCCAGGGATGCCCTGAGTGTGAAAAAAGTGCAGTTCGACTCCGAAATCACCGCCTCCGCATTGTTCCGGTTGTTGAATACCCATGCCCGGAGTATTTGGGTGGTACCCCCCGAAGTTATCCTTACCCGGTAGCATCCGTCCTCCAGGCCCGTGATCTCTGATTGGTTGCTGCCTGTATTCTCGGAAAGATAAAAATCAAAGGCACCCGTCACCGGATTGAATTTCTCCCATTCCCACGATTTTGTGCCCTCCAGATCCGTGGTCGCCATCAGCCGGGCATCCGGTCCGTCATCATTGACACAGAAAATGAACATCGGGTCCTTTTCTCCAAAATTGGGATACTGGGTATCCTCCCGGTAAACCGACCCCGGTGCCGTAAGCTGACCCCCGGAAAGCAGGGGAGTTAACAGCATCAGGCCCATGAAAGCCAGATAACAAATCAACAATCTATGTTTCATTTCAGTCGCTTACTTTTCAATTCAATAATAACGGTAAAAAACCAGTAAATTGCCTTACAAAGGTAAAAAACTAAACTTAATACCGTCTTATTTTCTTATTTTGCCCCACGTAAACCGAAATCCAAAAAAGTGTTCGATTATCTTGAAAACCTGAATGCTGCCCAACGGGAAGCAGTGATCCGAACGGAAGGCCCGTCGTTGATTGTGGCAGGTGCAGGATCGGGGAAGACCCGCGTACTGACATTTCGCATAGCCCACTTGCTGAAACAGGGTGTTCGTCCCTCCTCCATCCTGGCACTGACATTTACCAATAAAGCGGCAGGAGAGATGAAGGAACGGATAGCGGCGGTGGTCGGCACATCCCTGGCCCGGTACCTGTGGATGGGTACCTTTCATTCCATTTTTGCCAGGATTCTCCGCATCGAACATGAAGCCACGGGATTTCCCGCCGACTACACCATATTTGATGCCGCCGATTCCAAAAACTTGGTCAGAACCATCATTAAAGAAGCCGGACTTGAGGAGACGGTATACAAACCCGGGGTGATCACCAGCCGTATCTCCATGGCCAAGAACAACCTCATCACACCCGCGGTCTACAGCAGGAACGAAGAGATCAGGGAGTATGACCGCAGCATCAACATGCCCCGGACCGCTGAACTCTACAGGGAGTACACGCGACGGAGTAAACTTAGCAGTGCCATGGATTTTGACGACCTGCTGCTGATCCCCAACCTGATGTTCAGAGACCATCTCGATATCCTCGACCGCTATCAGAAAAAATTCGATTATGTTCTGGTCGATGAATACCAGGACACCAACTTTGCACAGTACCAGTTGATCAATCTGCTGGCGGCCCAACACCACAACATATGCGTTGTGGGTGACGATGCACAGAGCATTTATGCCTTCCGGGGCGCCCGCATCGAAAATATCTTCAGCTTTCAGCGGGACTATCCCGAACATAACGTGTTCAAGCTGGAACAGAATTACCGTTCCACCCAAACCATCGTCAACGCGGCGAACAGTGTGATTGCCTATAATCATCGGCAAATCAGGAAAGTTGTTTTCTCGGAAAAGGAAAAAGGCGCCCCCATCAGGGTATTGTATGCCCTTACCGACATTGAAGAGGGACTCCAGGTGTCGGCCCTCATTGCCGAAACCCAGCTGCGCGATCATTTCTCCTTCGGGGATTACGCCATTCTCTACCGGACAAACGCCCAGTCCCGGATTTTTGAAGAGTCACTGCGGAAAAGAAACATCCCTTACAAAATCTACGGAGGCCTCTCCTTTTACCAGCGGAAAGAGATCAGGGACCTGCTGGCGTATTTCAGGCTTATCGTCAACAGCGACGACAACGAGGCGTTGAAAAGAATCATCAATTACCCGGCCAGGGGGATCGGAGGGACCACCGTAACAAAGCTGGAAAAGGCCGCTTCCGGCATGGGAACCTCAATCTGGAACGTCATCAGCCGGTTGCCGGAAGAAAATCCCGCCGAACTTAACCGGGGGACCACAACCAAAATATTGAATTTCATCGCCCTGATGGAAGGGTTTAAAACGCTTTCGGAAACCAGGAATGGTTTTGAATTGGCAAAGAGAGTAGCCGTGGAGACGGAAATCCAGAAAGATCTCTACAACGACAGATCCCCGGAGGGGCTGAGCCGTTATCAGAATATCGGGGAATTGCTGAACGCCATCCAGGAGTTCAGTACCAATGCCGCCGAGGAAGGTCGTCCGGGAGGCATAGGTGATTACCTGCAGGATGTGGCCTTGCTGACCGACCAGGACCATGAAAAACCGGAAGACCAGGACAAGGTGACCCTGATGACGGTTCATTCCGCCAAGGGGTTGGAGTTTAGGAACGTCTTTATTGCAGGTCTGGAAAGGAATCTCTTTCCCTCGGGTCAAGCGGGTGAAATGATGACACAAGAAGAATATGAAGAAGAACGTCGTTTGTTCTACGTGGCATTGACGCGTGCAAAAGAGCGGGTTTACCTCTCCTGGGCAGGTCAGCGCTACCGTTGGGGGAAACTGGAATATTGCCAGCCAAGCCCTTTCCTCAGTGAGATTGACAGCGTCTGGCTCGAATCTGCCGACATGGGCAGATCACATCACCCCCGAACCCCCTTGCACGGATCATCCATTGCCCGGGAAGCCGATTCCCCCGGGGGAACGGGCAGGCTACCAACACCCGGATTACAGGAGAATTTCAGCAGGAAGATCGCCAGCCTCAGGGAGACATCCAATACAAGTTCCGGCTTTGCCGGCGACGACCCTTCAGCGATCCTCCCGGGGATGAATGTGGAACACCAGCGCTTTGGGCATGGCAAAGTTCTTCAGGTAGAGGGCACTCCCCCCGATCTGAAGGCAACAGTATTCTTTCACAACGCCGGGCAGAAACAGCTGCTCCTTCGCTATGCCAGACTGAAAATTGTCAGATGATGCCTGATGAAATAAATAAAACCCCCCTTAATTTGCAGTATCGCTGAAAACCACTACTTTTGCACAGGCAAAACCCCTGCTGATATCTTATTCACCAGAATCTGGAAGATATGACCTACGATTCAAAAGATTACAATACCAGCCGAAAAAAGCTGGCTTTGCCCGAATACGGGCGGAATATCCATAACATGGTCGACTTACTGAAACAGATAGAAGACCGGGAAAGGAGGAACCGGGCGGCTCATGTCCTGGTCGATATCATGGGAAGCCTGAATCCCTACCTTCGCGATGTTCCTGATTTCAAGCACAAATTATGGGATCATTTGGCCATCATGGCCAATTTTAAGCTGGATATTGACTATCCTTACGATCCCCCGTCACCCGAAGTGTTGTTTGAAAAACCCAAAAGAGTACCCTATTGCCAGCGGGACTTCAAGCACCGGCACTACGGTTATTCCATGGAGCTGATGATTAAAAAGGCAATGGAATTCGAGGATGGGAAAGAGAAGGACATCCTGGTTTATCAGCTGGCCAACCATATGAAGAAATCTTATCTTGCCTGGAATAAAGATTCGGTCGAAGATGAAAAAATTCTGGATGATCTGGAGTCGATTTCCAAAGGCCAGCTCAAATACCCTGATCTGGAACTGGCTGAAATCAAGAGCAATGTTCCGCGGCAGCAATATCCGGCCAAGCAAAAAACCAACCGCCGGGGCAATCCCTCCAAAAGGCACTGATTCATTCCATATCGGTCATGGCTACGTTTCATATTGAAGGAGGGCACCGGCTTTCCGGAACGCTGGAGCCCCAGGGCGCAAAAAACGAAGCACTTCAGGTCATCTGCGCCACCCTGCTCACCGACCAGGACGTCACTATCACCAACATCCCTGAAATCATAGATGTGATGAAACTGACAGAGCTTCTGAAGGGGATGGGTGTTTCGATAATCAGGCACGGGAAAGGGAATTATACCTTTAACGCGGCGAAGACAGATCCCGGTTATCTTAATAGTGACGATTTTGTGCGTTTGGCGGTAAGCCTTCGCGGGTCCATCATGATCATCGGTCCTTTGCTTGCCAGGTTCGGGTTAGGGTACATCCCCCAGCCCGGTGGAGACAAAATAGGGCGTCGTCGCGTAGACACCCACTTCCTTGGATTCCAGGCGCTGGGAGCTCAGTTTGAATTCGATGAATTTCACCAGCGGTATGTGGTAAAAGCCTCCCACCTGAGAGGCACTTACATGCTCCTGGAAGAAGCTTCGGTTACCGGAACCGCCAACATCCTGATGGCAGCGGTTTTGGCGGAAGGGACTACCACCATTTACAATGCAGCCTGTGAACCCTATGTACAGCAACTGTGCAGGATGCTGGTTTCTATGGGGGCACAGATCGAAGGAATCGGATCCAACCTGCTGACAATCTGCGGAGTAACCTCATTGAAGGGATGTTATCACACCATTCTTCCCGACATGATCGAAGTGGGCAGTTTCATAGGCCTCGCTGCCATGACGGCCTCGGAAATCACCATCCGGAATGCCGGAATTCCATACCTGGGAATGATCCCTGCCGCCTTCCGGAGATTGGGGATTACCATCCATCAGGAAGGAGACAACCTCCTGATCCCTGCCAACGAACATTACGAAATCGAAAGCTATATCGACGGTTCTATCATGACCATCGCCGATGCCCCCTGGCCGGGACTAACACCTGACCTCCTGAGTGTTTTCCTGGTGGTGGCCACGCAAGCCAAGGGAAGCGTCCTCATCCATCAAAAAATGTTCGAAAGCCGGCTCTTCTTCGTTGATAAACTGATCGATATGGGAGCTCAGATCATCCTTTGCGACCCCCATCGCGCCACAGTCATCGGACTCGACCAAACCCACTCCCTGAAAGCCACCACGATGACCTCCCCCGACATCCGCGCAGGAATTGCACTGCTCATCGCAGCCATGTCAGCCAAAGGAACAAGTTCCATCAACAACATCGACCAGATTGACCGGGGATACGAAAATATTGAACAACGGCTCAACAGCATCGGAGCCCATATCCGCAGAAACTGACCCCTTCTTCTGGCACAAAGGTTGTTAAAGTGAAAATCGGGAAATAATAACGAACCTGCAACCCTGGTGGTTGCTCGTGGCCGGGAACAGTGTCAGCCTGAAAAAGGGTAAAAATAAACATGGTTATAAAATATGAAGATGAAGAGTAAGATTCTAATCCTGTTGATTGCCGTCATGCCCGCATTGACCCTGCCGGCTCAGAATGAGAAACCTGTGCTTGGAACCCGTATCGGGAATATCGCTCCTGAGATTATTGAGAAATCAAACACGGGCACGACAATGAAACTCTCCGACACAAAGGGGAAAATGGTGTTGATTGATTTTTGGGCTTCCTGGTGCGGGCCCTGCCGGCGGGAAAATCCGACCATCATTGCGGCCTACCAAAAATACAAAGACAAGAAGTTCATCTCAGGAAAAGGATTCACCGTATTCAGCGTCTCTCTTGACAGAACCGAGGAAGCCTGGAAAAAGGGAATCGCAGACGACAAACTGGAATGGCCATACCATGTAAGCGATTTAAAATACTGGAACTCAAAACATGCTGCCATTTATGGTGTCCGCTCCATACCGGGGAATTTCCTCATCGACGGGAAAGGAATCATCGTTGCCCGGGATCTTCGCGGGCCTGCCCTGGAAGCAGCCCTGGAAAAACACCTCAAAAAATAAGCATCCGGGAACAGGCAGGGCACAACCCTTCGACAGGTAATCTGCACAGGCTCCTGCACAAATTGGCATTCCGGAACAAAAGCAGAATGTCAATTTGTCGTTTATTAACCCTTGGCAGATTTTTTGATTCAGTAGGAAAAACAAAAAAGAGCGCCATTATGTCAGCAAAACAAAAAGAACAGCAGGAAGATATACCGGAAGTGGAGACAGACAAGGGAACCAGGGAAGAGAATCAGGAGACGGCATCAGTAGTGACGGATAAGGAAACCCAAAAGCCACATAAGGAACATTCCAGGCACAAAAAAGATAAATATCAAGAACATATTTCAGAACTGGAAGAGATCATTGCCGGGCTGAAGGATAAGCACCTCAGGTTGCAGGCTGAATTTGATAATTTCAGGAAGAGAACATTGAAGGAGAAGGCCGAATTGATCAAGTCGGGCGGGGAAGCGGTACTTTCCCGTATCCTGCCCGTCGTCGACGATTTTGACCGGGCGTTGCTTTCCATGAAAGACACTCCCGACGAAGATCCCGCCAAGAAGGGGGTCTTACTGATATTCAACAAATTCAAAGATTTTCTCAAACAGAATAATGTCTGTGAAATCGAAGCTGCCGGATTGGATTTTGATGTGGATCATCACTTTGCCGTAACCAAGGCCCCGGCTCCTTCGGAAGAATTAAAGGGGAAAATCGTGGATGTGATCGAAAAAGGGTATACCCTGAATGACAAGGTAATTCGGTTTGCCAAGGTAGTGATTGGAGAATAACAAGGGCAAAATGGCGAAAAGAGACTATTACGAGGTACTGGAAGTCAGCAGAAATGCCACTCCCGAAGAGATCAAGAAAGCATACCGGAAGAAAGCCATCCAGTATCACCCTGACAAGAACCAGGGAGACAAAGCCGCAGAGGAGAAGTTCAAGGAAGCTGCGGAGGCCTATGAAGTTCTGAGCAATCCGGAGAAACGGAGCCGTTATGATCAGTTCGGGCATAGCGGGGTAAGCGGAACAGGCGGATTCAGCGGCGGGAACATGTCGATGGATGATATCTTCTCGATGTTTGGTGACATTTTCGGAGACGCGTTTGGCGGGTTCGGAGGTTTCGGCGGTTTCGGAGGCAGCAGGAGCAGTCGTTCGAGGCGCGTCAGCAGGGGCTCTGACCTTCGTGTAAAAGTTACGCTGACCTTAAAGGAAATCGCCACCGGAGTCGAAAAAAAGATCAAAGTAAAAAAATACGTCGCCTGCAGTCATTGTGGCGGAACGGGGGCCCGGGATGGTTCTTCCTTTTCCAAATGCGGTACCTGCAACGGGAGTGGTCATGTAACGCGGATTGCCAACACCCTCCTCGGCCAGATGCAAACGACCACCACCTGCCCGACCTGCCAGGGAGAAGGACAATCCATTACAGACAAATGTGTCCATTGTGCCGGAGAGGGAGTTGTCCGCGAGGAGGAAGTGATTTCCATCCGCATTCCTGCTGGAGTCGGGGAAGGGATGCAACTGAATGTCAGCGGAAAGGGGAATACAGGGCGCAGGGGAGGAGTCAACGGCGACCTGCTGGTCGTGATCCAGGAAGAAAGCCATCCCCATCTAATACGTGATAACAACAACTTGATATTCAATTTATTCATCTCATTTCCACAGATTGCTTTGGGAACGACGTCGGAAATCCCCACGGTCGACGGAAAAGTGAAAGTGAAAATCGATGCAGGCACGCAACCCGGAAAGGTACTCCGTCTGCGGGGAAAAGGTCTTCCCGATGTCAACGGTTATGGCAGGGGTGACCTTCTGGTCAAAGTCCATGTTTGGATTCCCCAGAAATTAAATGCCGAGGAGCGGAAGTTACTAGAAAAACTGCAGGATTCTCCTGCATTTCAGGGAGGCCCCAGTGAGTCGGAAAAGGGTTTTTTTGAAAAGATGAGGGATATTTTCGAATAGGGGCTTACAGTTTTATCACTTCGCTTCCTGCCAGGAGAAAAGCTCCGGTACCAAACACTTCCCAGCTTTCTGCCGAGAAATTTTTCCGGGGGTCGGCGCCGATGGGCTGGACCCATCCCACCCTACCGTCGGGCTGTATCAGCGAACTAAGCCCTATCCAGGCTTTTCTTACCACAGGCAGGTATTTGTCCCACTCGAGCAGCCCGTTGTTGATGCCCCAGGCCAGCGCGTAACAGAAAAAACCGGAACCACTGGCTTCCCCGCCCTGGTATGAATCGGGATCCAGCAGACTGGCACGCCACAAACCATCGGGCTGTTGAAGCGAAGAAACCCGGGAAGCCATTTCCCTAAAGTTGTTTTCATAGAATTCGCGCTCAGGGTAATCCGCAGGCAACTCCTCCAGGATTCTGGCAAGGCCTGCCAATACCCAACCATTTCCTCGTGACCAGAAAACCTTTTTCCCGTTGGCTTCCTTCCGAGGATCTATTCCCGGCTCATCCCACTTATAATTCAGGTCCCGGGCATACAAATGCTCTTCCTTGTCATACAACATCTCCCAGGTTTCCCTGAAGAGGCGGTCATTCAAGGCAAGATAGTCGGGATTCTTAAGGGTCATCCCCAGTTTTACCAGCGCCGGGGGAGCCATGAAGAGGGCATCACACCACCACCAGGTGATCCTTTCAATTCCCTTTACGTCAAATGGGGTTTTTTGAAAACGGTCGAGCGTCCTGATAAAAGGACCCACCATGGCAGTGTCCCTTTCCACCCGATACAGGTCTATATAAGTCTGGCAGATCACATGATCATCGGCATGGTGAAGCCTTGGACCGGGCTTCCATCCGTTTTGCCTGCCCATCTCCATCATGGCTTTGTAAAGCTTCGGTAATCCCGTAGTTTCCCAGGCTGCAAAAATCCCCGCATAAAAGGCACCATTGGTCCAGTCGTATAAATTGTGCCGTGGATGCTTCAACTGCCACGAGGCCGCTTCCACCATGCGCATTTTAATATACCTGTCCCTGAAAAATTTCTTATCCCGCTGCGCCTGTGCGCTTGAGAAAAGGATCAGCAAAACTGCACATAAGACGGCTTTCTTCATTATCTCTTTCATTTTAAATTGACCAATAAGCCGGAAGCACCCAAGCCACAGGACTTCAGGGAATTGAGACTCCCCGTCGCAGAGCAGCGGGGAAACGAATCCCGGACAACCGGGATGAGTTCGACAGTGTTCAGCACCGGATCAGCCATAAACAGAGACCAGGCACTAATGCTTGTCTGGCACAAAGAACGGATGTAGTCAATGCGCTCGCCGGAATTCATACCGGCCTGGCCACCATTATCCCGGTGGTCATTTTGCTTTTTTTCAGGTATTCTTCAAGGGTTTCCTCAGAAATGACCACCTTTTTCTCCTTTGAACTCGCATGAATGAAACGAATATGGCCGTCAATGCGCAGAGCGATCACCACATGCGAAACATCCAGTCCCTCAATGCCTGTCGTGAGACCGAGAATATCCCCGTTTTTCAATTCTCCTTCCAAAACCGAAACCTTGTCTTTCGGAATAAACCAGGTCATCCTTCCCGAGATTTCCTTTTCGATGGCGGCAATTTCTGCTATCACTGCAGGATTATCTTTCAGCAACGGATAATTTGCCGGATGGGTAGTCATGAAATTCACCTGGTTCGGCATCAGCAAATGTGCAATGCCCCGTGAAACATCCTTCACCACTTTCTTTTTTTCATTGTCGTAAATCCAGTCACTGAAATAGTGAAGCCGGGAGGCATACCCGTCCCTCACCCCTTCGCGGTACCTGATTTTTTCCAGTTCTTTGGCAAATTTCCCGAAATTGGGTTTTCTCATCTGAGCAGTCCGGGCCAGGGCCAGGCAATTCTCAGCAAAAGTAGTGCAATCCAGTTCCCGCAAATTAATGACTAGTTTTTCAGTATCTCCCTTTTCCAGGGTATGGCCCACATACGGAGTTTCCAGGAATTGACGGCCGATTTCCGCTACCAATTCCCCGGTCCCGGATTCCCCTTCACCGGCATATCGCTGCAAAATCATTTCAACGATCTCAAGGTCACGAGATTCATAAAGCGAATCCTTTTTTTCAGGGATCTCACGGGAAAACTTGGCCTGGCATGAAGTAAATCCGGCACTCAACAACAGGAAATATACAATTATCTTCATTTTCATAAAGTCCGGCCAGTAAAAATAATCACAATCTGTTTATGTTGCAACTTATTACAACGAATATCGTTTTACCGGAGATGCAATTCTTCAAGAAGCCCGGTCATAGAGGTGATCCCCTCGAAGATTTCGCTTTTCAGGATATATTCATCCGCCGTGTGGGAGCGCGATGAATCTCCGGGACCTATTTTAACCGAAGGATAAGGAATCACCGCCTGGTCAGAGGTTGTGGGTGATCCAAACAAAGGGATTCCCGACTTCCGGGCTTTGACAACCAGGGGATGATCCACAGGAATGCCGGAAGAGTTCAGCCTGAAAGAACGCGGTTTCAGTTCCGAGGAAACAAGGGTTGATAGTTTGTTAAAAACCGCTTCATTGCTGTAAAACTCATTGGTTCTTATATCGACCACGAAGCGGCATACATCGGGCACGACGTTGTGCTGCGTTCCGGCTTCTATCTGCGTAATGCTGATTTTCACCGGTCCCAGTAATTCAGATGAATTTTCAAAATGGAAATTTCGAAGAATTTCAATATCGGCGACGGCTTTGTAAATAGCGTTGACGCCTTCCTGGCGAGCTGCATGGCCGGCCTTTCCCCTGGCAATTCCATCCAGGACAAGAAGTCCTCTTTCGGCAACGGCCAGTTCCATACGGGTTGGTTCCCCGACGATGGCCAGGTCGAGGGGAGGCCATTCATCAAGAATACTTCTGATGCCTCTGTCTCCGGAATTCTCCTCTTCGGCAGTGGCGCTAAAAATCAAATCGAAGGGCAGGTCGTCACGGTTATAAAAATGCAGGAAAACAGCCAGTAAAGCCACCAAAGGCCCTCCGGCATCATTCGATCCCAAACCAGTGATCCGGTCTCCCTCCTCCAAAGGGAGAAAGGGATCGGTGGTCCATCCGGCCACTGGCCGGACCGTATCAATATGTGAGTTCAACAGGATGACGGGTTTCTCTCCTGTGAAATGACGGCAGAATGCCCAGGTATTGTTGTTCCGGATGTAGAAGTGGACACCGGAATTTTCCAGAAAATCCCGGATCACCTCCGCTGCCTTATCCTCCTCCCGGCTAAGAGAAGGCGTGCTGATCAGCCTCTTAAGCAATGAAATGTATTCCTGCATAATTCCTTACAATATATTTCCGGCAGAAATACCGGTACGTCAGCCTTCCGAAGTTTTTCTCCTTTTGTAAGCCACGAAAGAAGTGATTGCAAGCAGTACCACCAGGGAAACCGCAACGTATACCCCTGCTGGAATGGGCACCGGTTCACCGCCCGCATAGGAATGAAGACCCGAGAGGTAATAGTTGACCCCAAAATAGGTCATCAGCACGGAGCCGAAACCTGCCAGAGAAGCTAGGCTCATGGCGTAAATCCCTCTGAATCCCCTGATATTGTGCATATGGGCAATGAAAGCATATACCAGGATGGTCACCATAGCCCAGGTTTCTTTGGGGTCCCATCCCCAATAACGCCCCCAGGATTCGTTGGCCCAGATTCCTCCGAGAAAAGATCCTGCCGTCAACATAAACAAACCGGCGATAATCGCCATTTCAATGATCAGCACCAGTTCCCGTAAGGTGAAACCTATCTTTTCATTGTTTCCGGCCCGGTCAATGATGATCAGTAGAAGGTTGACCATCCCCAGCAGGGCGGCCAGGGCGAAAAATCCATAACTCGCAGTGATGACGGCCACATGGATGACCAACCAGTAGGATTTCAGCACAGGAACCAGGTTTGTCAGTTCGGGACTCATCCAACTCATTCCGGCAACAAAAAGCGAAATGGCCGAAAGGATGGTGGTCACCGCCAGGGTCATAGGAGAACGACGGGCAAAAAAGAGTCCGGCCATACAGGTCGCCCAACTGATGTAAAGCAGGGTTTCATAACCGTTGCTCCAGGGGGCGTGCCCCGATATGTACCACCGTATGCCCAATCCAAGGGTATGAACCGCCAGCAATCCCGCCACCACCCAAAAACCAGCCCGCTCCCATCGCCCCGGCCAGGACCGCAATGTGAGCAAACTCACAAGTTGCAACACCAGCAGGGCCAGACCGACAACAATATAAATCTTCGAAAGTTTGCTGAAAATGTTGAAGTTGATATAAAAAACCTCCAGGTTTGTTTTCAGGTTTGAAGGATAGATTTCAGCACCTTTTTCTTTCTGGTTCACTTTCAGCTGATCCAGGAAACGGCCGGCTTTCCCGTAGTCGCCCGACCACCGGGCTGCCTCCAGGGCAGACAGGTAATTTCCAAAACTTTCCCTGATAAAATCGCCCTCCCCGTGAAAGTCAGGCTTTACCGCATCGGCAGGAGAAAGCCATTTGTTGGAAGCGTCCCCGGGAATGGGAAATATGGTCAGAAAACCGCCGTTCATAAATTTGAAAAGGATATTTACCCTTTCATCCACGTTGATGATCTCTTTGTCAAATTTATTCCGTTCGGCAGGTTCCTTCCCGTAGGCTTTGCTGACATAGTCGCGCAACAGGTAATTTCCATCCTCTTCGGAAAGTATGTTGCTGAAACTGACATAACCATCCGATGCCATAAGGATTCTGCGTAATTCAGCATCACCGACCCTTATGATGGGGACGTTCCGCCATTTTTCCGGTTCAATCATCATCTCCAGCATTACCTGTACCGGATTCAACCCGTTAAAACTCCCCTTTTTGGCTACCTTCCGCAACACCTCAGAAGCGAGGGTGTTCACAGGTTCTATTCTCCCTTCGTTATTCTGGACCAGCAGGGTTCCAACCCGGGCAGCATGGTCAGGCGAAACCACGGGATTTTGGGCCTGGGCAGAAAAATCAGGAATTAACAGGGCGGCCAAAGCCAGGAGGGTAAAGATCTTCTTTCGCTCACTGGCCAGCCGTGAGGAAGTCCGGGCAAGGGAAAGAAACCGGGAACGGCGGCTGAACAGGGTGAGGATCATCCCCAGGATCATCAGGAAATAGCCGGCATAGGTCACAGCGGTTCCCACTGAATCATAGTTAACCGACAGGATGGTTCCTTTCTCATCCTCATCAAATGAAGACTGGAAGAACCGGTAACCCCTGTATTTCAAAATATTGTTCATGAAGATCCGGAAAGGGCGTTCCACCTTGTTCTGCGGGTCGATGAGGATGACTTCACTGGCAAACGACGAAGGGCTGTTTGACCCCGGATACCTTTCGATCTGAAAATCATCAAGTTTCAAGGTAAAAGGAAGGGTATGGACCACCGATCCATAGGAAATGGAAACAGTAACACCTTCAAACACAACATTCCGGGGAGCGCCGGTTTCCCCTTTTTTGCCATAGAGGAACACCTCTTTCTGTTTGCCGTTCACCGTTACCCTGGCATGCAAGGCATCCCTGGTAAAGGTACCGGCATGCGAGGGAACATATAACAATTCCGATTTGGCTTTAGGCAGGTATTTCTTCAGTACAAAGCCCACCTGCCCCACCTGGTAAATGACTTTTTCAGAAAGAAGATGGCTGATTCCCGGAGCCAGGGCCGACATTTGCGATTGGTCCATTGAAGTAACATACACCGTATCGGGATAGCGAAAATGAAGTTCCCCGTTCGCGCCGGCGATGATGACTCCTGACGTATCATCACATGGCATGAAGGCAAACCCAACATCACCGTGTTGGACCGATTCCCCCGGTTTCAGAAGAAAATCTGCCCGGCTGGAATTTCTGTCCACCACAAGCATCGACAGGATGGATTCTCCCGCAGGATCTTCCACAATGGTCTCCGTCGCCGAAGGCACGAACCTGAGGTTTTCCACTCTCACCTGATGGTTTCCCACTTCCAGGCTTTTGCTGAAACGGTTACGGGTGTAGGGTGAAAACCTCACCTCTTCCGATACCTCTGTCGTATCAGCGCCGGAGTTGGCCTCGATGGTGATAAAAGTTCCTTCAGTCATCAGCTGGTTATTTTGTTCTCCCTCCCTGATATGCAGGGAGCCTTCAAAGCTGTAATGCCTGGTAATGGCCGCCCCCACCAGAATCACGAGAAATGCGGAATGAAATAACAAAACCGCCCACTTCCCCCGGGAGACCAGTTTGTGGTAAAAAATGCTGCCGGCAAGGTTTACCGAAAGTAACAACAGCAAAATTTCAAACCATACGGAATTGTATATCAAAATCCTCGCAGTCGCAGTTCCGTAATCATTCTCAAGGAAAGTGGCATAGGCAATGCTGAAGGCGAAAACAACCAGCAAAACCGCCGTCGTTGTCATCGAGAAGAATGATGATATCAATTTCTTCATGGTGTCATTCAATATCAGCGTAAGTTATCTTGACAAATTCCGCAACAGAAATTCGGAAATCCTGATCCTTCAGGGACTTGTATCCCTTTGTCACCCGCCGCCGGGCCGGGACTGCACGGGAAATGGCAACCGGAGTTTCACCCTGCCAATATAAAGATGTTTTTCATAATAACAAACCGTCCCGGAAATTCCGGAATATCCATGCCGATGGTTCTGAATCAGCTCCTTCAGGAACTGGCGGGCCTGCCATATGAGTACTTCAGGGTACATCAGGGCCAGGCCCGTAATAAAAGAGAAATTCACCTGAAGGGCTGAATCCCTGCCGCCCGGCAGGCTTCTTCACAGGAAACAATTCCTATGCGAAAGAATTCATTGTTAAACTTTTGTTGCAAAAACAGAAAAAATAGGGAAGTTTCGCGGTTACAGAAAATAATGTATATTTTTGCATTATAAAATTGCATATTTATTCATGGTTCGTAATAAACGACATCGGCAGGAGATGGCCAGGGAGTTGATACTATCGGGCCGCATTGGCAGCCAGGAAGAATTGCTGGCCTTGCTTCACGAGAAGGGATTTGCCTGTACCCAGGCCACTCTCAGCCGTGACCTGCATGAGTTGAAGGCAGTAAGGGTTCCGGATGGTAGCCATGGATATGTGTATCAGATTCCCGGGGATGTTTTGCTACTGGGAAGCAATGAACAGTTAAGGATCAATTACCTGGTCGACGGGTTCCGGGACCTTCAGTTTTCGGGAAACCTGGCCGTGATACGTACCCTGCCCGGTTACGCCAGCAGCATTGCGGCCGTGATCGACGGCAATCCACGTCCCAGCCTGCTGGGAACCATCGCAGGTGACGATACCATCCTGCTTATCCTGAAAGAAGGAATCACCCGTAACACCCTGATTGGGGAGTTGGTGGAAACCATGCCTTACCTGAAAACAAAAATCGGTTGACAACCAATTGATATGAAGCAGCTCAAAGATATTACAGTTGAAGTTGCCGCGGAAAAACACCTGAAATACGTCGACACCATTAACGACACCATTGATATGGCGGCCAAACAGCGCGGCACCGGGATTGCCCGCCGTACCCACGAGTACCTTGCCAGAAAAATAACGGAAGGGAAAGCCATCATCGCCCTGGAAAAGGAGGAATTTGCTGGTTTCTGTTACATCGAATCGTGGGGGACAGCAAAGTATGTGGCCAATTCGGGACTGATCGTCAGTCCGGAATACCGCGGAATCGGACTTGCCACGGAGATCAAGCGGAAAGCCTTTGAACTCTCCAGGAAAAAATTCCCGGATGCCAAGTTATTCGGACTCACAACCGGCCTGGCCGTGATGAAAATAAACCACTCCCTGGGTTACCGGCCGGTCACATTTTCAGAACTGACCGATGACGACGCATTCTGGAACGGCTGCCAGGGTTGCGTCAATTATGACATTCTGCAGCGAACGAACCGTACCAAGTGCCTCTGTACAAGTATGCTTTACGACCCCGCCTGGGAAACGGGAAATAACGGCAATGGAAATGAAATCAAAAAACGGTCGCTGCTCGAGACCATCAGCAAGTTCAACCCCAAAAACACCCTCATTCTGTTGAAGAAATACAGGGAAAACAAAAAAACAAAATAAGATGAAGAACAAATTGGTACTGGCGTTCAGCGGGGGACTCGACACCTCATTCTGTGTAAAATACCTCACCGAAGAAAAAGGATTCGAAGTATATACGGCAACGGCCAACACCGGAGGGTTCAGCGAGGCCGCCCTGGAACGCATTGAAGAAAAGGCATACCGGCTTGGGGCCAAAGAACACGTTACCATTGACGTTACACGAGATTACTATGACAAATGTATCCGTTACATGGTTTTCGGCAATGTCTTACGGAACAATACCTATCCCATTTCCGTCAGTTCAGAAAGGATTTTCCAGGCCATCGCCATCATCGAATATGCCGGGAAGATCGGTGCCCGGTATGTGGCCCACGGAAGCACCGGGGCAGGAAACGACCAGGTTCGTTTCGATCTCACTTTCAAGGTGCTTGCCCCTGACATTGAAATCATCACCCCCATCAGGGATCTTGTCCTCAGCCGCGAACAGGAGATCGCCTACCTGCGCGATCACGGATTCGACGATGACTTTGTAAAAATGCAATACTCCATCAACCAGGGACTTTGGGGGACCAGTATTGGTGGAAAGGAGACGCTCACTTCTGACAAACCCTTGCCTGAGGAGGCATATCCCACGCCCATGACTGCAACGGAATCCCGGGAACTGGAACTTACCTTTCACCAGGGAGAACTGAAAGCCATCGACGGTGAAACCTGCGATTCGGGTCCCGCATTGATCAGCGCCCTGGAAGAAATAGCGGCCCCGTACGCCATCGGGCGCGACATACACATAGGCGATACCATCATCGGGATCAAGGGACGCGTAGGATTCGAAGCAGCCGCCCCCCTGTTGATCATTAAAGCCCACCACCTGCTCGAAAAACACACGCTCACCAAATGGCAACTTTACTGGAAAGAACAAATCGCCACCTGGTATGGCATGTTCTTCCATGAAGCCATGTACCTCGATCCGGTGATGCGCAATATGGAGGTTTTCCTTGAAAGTACACAGGAGAAAGTCAACGGGAAAGTATTCATCAAACTCTCCCCCTACCGCTTTGAACTCCTCGGTATTGAATCTCCCAACGACCTGATGAATCCGGCTTTCGGCGTTTATGGCGAAGAGAACAAAGCATGGACGGCCGCCGATGTCAAGGGGTTTACCGCGATCCTGGGGAATGCCCAGAAAATATTCTATTCCGTCAACAAAAATAAACCGTGAAGCCTCCATTGGAAAAGAATATGCAAAAGATCAGAATAGGCATCATAGGAGGTGCAGGCTACACGGCGGGAGAACTCATCCGCATCCTGCTCAATCACCCGGAAGCGGAAATCCGGTTTATCCACAGCATCTCACATTCCGGAGAACCTGTGACTTCGGTCCATGATGATCTCCTTGGCGAGACCCCTCTTTTGTTTTCCGACGACATGGACCTGCCGGAAACCGATGTGCTTTTCCTCTGCCAGGGACATGGCAAATCCAGGAGCTTTCTGGATAACCATCCCCTCCCCGATTCGGTAAAAGTCATCGACCTAAGTGCCGATTTCAGGTTAAACGACGGCTCACACAACTTTGTCTACGGACTTCCGGAACTCAACCGGGAAGCCATTCGTCATGCCCGCCGGATTGCCAATCCAGGTTGTTTCGCCACCGGAATAGAACTGGCATTGCTTCCCCTGGCGGGTGCCGGACTGCTTTCCGATGACATTCACGTACAAGCAATTACCGGATCGACAGGGGCCGGGCAACTGCCTTCAGAAACCACCCATTTCAGCTGGAGGGAAGGAAACCTGAGTGCCTATAAAATCTTCAGCCACCAGCACCAGGAGGAAATCCTCCAATCCATCAGGCAACTGCAACCCGCTTTTGACTGGGAATTTAACTTCATCCCGGTCAGGGGGAACCATACCCGGGGGATCTTTGTGACGGCGTACACCCGCTTCGGCGGTTCCGCAGGAGATGCCCGAGAACTCTTTACCAACTGGTACTGCGACCACCCCTTTTCAGTGGTCACCTCGGAAAACCCATCCCTCAAACAGGTCATAAATACCAACAAAGCACTGATTTACATTGAAAAACAAAACAATAAACTGGTCATCGTCACCTGCATCGACAACCTGCTGAAAGGGGCTTCCGGACAGGCTGTCCAGAATATGAACCTGATGTCCGGACTGGAAGAAACCACCGGACTGAAGCTGAAGCCTTCCGCATTTTAAACGCAACACATGCGACTATTCGACGTATATCAACTACTTGGGATTACTCCTGTAAGCGCCTCGGGTTGTACGATCCGGGATGACAAAGGGATTTCATACCTCGACCTGTACGGCGGCCATGCCGTAATTTCCATCGGCCACTCCCACCCCTGGTATATTGAAAGAATAACCAGCCAGTTGAAAAAGCTGGCTTTCTATTCCAATTCGGTACAGAATCCCCTTCAGGAAGAATTGGCTGACAAACTCGGATCCATGTGCGGATATCCCGGTTTTCAGCTTTTCCTGTGCAATTCAGGGGCAGAAGCCAATGAAAATGCAATTAAACTAGCCTCCTTTGCCACAGGAAGGAAAAAATTCATCGCTTTCTCGCGCGGTTTTCACGGTCGCACATCGGCTGCCGTCGCGCTTACCGACAATCCGAACATCATCGCCCCTGTCAACCGTACCGAAAACGCGCTCATCCTTCCTTTCAACGATCAGGAAGCGGTCAGGGAGGCATTTTCGGGTCATGAAATCGCCGGAATTATCGTTGAAGGGATCCAGGGGATCGGAGGCATACAACTGCCGGCACCCGGTTTTCTTAAAACGTTGCAGGGCTTCTGCCGGGAAAACGGAGCCATGCTGATCCTGGATGAAATCCAGAGCGGATACGGACGAACGGGAAAGTTCTTCGCCCATCAGTATGACGGCGTGGTACCTGATATCATCACCATGGCCAAGGGAATGGGCAACGGCTTCCCTATCGGCGGCCTGCTTATTTCGCCTGACATCAAACCCAGGCGTGGCATGCTGGGAACAACTTTCGGAGGAAACCACCTGGCCTGCGCGGCAGCATTGGCCGTCCTGGAAATCATGGAAAAAGAAAATCTCATCGAAAACGCGTTGCAAACAGGAAACGATCTGATGAACAGGCTGAATGAACGAAATGACCGTTTTGCAGTCAGGGGACGCGGACTGATGACCGGCATAGAATTTCCGGACCCCGTCGGGGGAATCAGATCCCGGCTGATTTATGACTCCCATATTTTCACCGGCATCAGTGGTACCAACACCCTCCGTCTGTTACCACCACTCTGCCTTACAAAAGAGGAGGCCGCCAGGTTTGCGGATTCATTATTCGAAATTCTTTGATGCGACACCGTCATTACAACCAAAACAACGATGTGTAATTAATGAAATACAATAAGGAATAGATGAAAGAGAAAAAAATAGCCATCATCGGAGGCGGGAATCTGGGAACGGCCATCGCAGAAGGACTTATTTCATCGGGCGAGGTGTTGCCCGCTGCTCTGACAGTCACCCGCCGAAGGGTTGAAATGCTTCAAAAGCTGAAAAACCTGGGGATTCATGTCAGTTCTGACAATTTAAAAGCGGTTCAGGATGCCAATTTGGTCATTCTGGCGGTGAAACCGTACCAGATCATGGAAATCCTCCGGCAAATCAAGCCGGTACTCCGTGCAGACAAGGTGCTCATCTCGCTGGTGGCAGGGATCGACCTAAAAGAAATCACAGAGGTTACCGGTAATGGAATTCCGGTTTTCAGGGCCATGCCCAATACCGCCATCGCCATCAGGGAGTCGATGACGCTGATTTCCACGAACGGCGGAGATGAGGGCAGCAAAAAGTTGGTGGTTGAACTGTTTGAAAAAATGGGGAAAACGGCGCTCATTCCCGATGAGTTGATGGCCGCCTCCACAGTGCTGGCATCCTGCGGAATAGCCTACGCCCTTCGGTATATCCGGGCGGCCATGCAGGGAGGCGTCGAAATCGGATTCGGAGCTGAACTTGCACAGTTCATTACCGCCCAAACGGTTCTGGGAGCGGCAAAACTTGTACTCGCCACAGGCAATCATCCTGAAAAAGAGATCGATAAGGTGACCACTCCAAGGGGGGTTACCATAACCGGATTAAATGAGATGGAGAACAAAGGGTTCAGTGCATCCCTGATTCAGGGCTTGCTGGTCTCTTTTAAAAAGATTGAAAAACTTGAAAATCCCTGATAATGGAGTTGCGGTATAAGAAAATAACGGTCAAGGCGGGGAGCAACCTCCTGGCCAAGGAGGACGGCTCGCTGAATGTTCCTCGGATCGCCCACCTGGTCGACCAAGTCGCCATGCTTCACAAAGCGGGGGTCGAGGTGGTGCTGGTCACCTCAGGCGCCGTGGCTTCGGGCAGGGCAATCCTGACTCCGTCGCGCAAAACCGACGCGGTATCAGCAAGGCAACTCTGGGCAGCTCTAGGCCAGGTAAAGCTGATGAACCGTTATTCTGACTTCTTCAGAGAATATGGCCTTGTGTGCGCCCAGGTGCTCACTACCAAGGAGAATTTCTCCAGCCGTACCCATTACCTGAACATGAAAAATTGCATCAATACCCTCCTGGAAAACCGCGTGATCCCCATCGTCAACGAAAATGACACCATCTCGGTTACCGAACTCATGTTCACCGATAACGACGAACTCTCGGGATTGATGGCTACCCTGGCAGGCAGTGAAGCCTTGGTCATTCTCAGCAATGTCGATGGGGTGTACGACAGCCACCCTTCCGATCCCGAAGCCAAGCTGATTTCTCAGATCACCAGCGATCCCGACTATGAAACCATCCATATCTCGGGGGAGATGTCAGGATTTGGAAGGGGAGGTATGAAAACCAAACTGCGTATCGCACGCAAAGTGGCTGCCAGCGGAATCGCAGTCCATGTTGCCAACGGCAACCGGGACAATATACTCCTCGATATCATGGATACGGCCACTAAAGTACCCAACACCTATTTTGTTCCCGAAGACAAACAACCTTCAGGGGTGAAAAACTGGATCGCCTATTCCGACAGTTTCGCCAAAGCCGCCGTCATCATCAACAGGGGAGCGGTAGCAGCCCTCCTTTCCGAAAAAGCAGTCAGCCTTCTCCCCGTGGGAGTGATCGGCGTGGAAGGGGAATTTAAAAAAGGTGACCTGCTTAAAATTGTGGATGAAGACCGTCATTTCCTGGGGGTCGGCAAAGCAGCTTTCGGCTCCGACAAACTAAAGAGGGATATCCCCGCCGGCCACCAGAAACCATTGATTCATTACGACTACCTCTACCTGGAAAATGGAAAATAAGAAACCGATGACCATACTACCCCAACTTGAAAAGGCAGTGTCAGCCGCCAGAGCGCTGGCGCTGATCCCTCCGGAAAAGATTGAAGAACTCCTGCTTGCCCTGTCAGACGAAACCATCAGGGAAATTCCTTTTATCCTTACTGAAAACCAAAAGGACCTAGAACGAATGGATCCCGCCGATCCGGTCTACGACAGGCTACAGCTTACGGAAGAAAGGATCAGCTCCATCGCACAGGATATCCGGAACGTGGCTGTCCTCCCCTCTCCTCTGGGAAAAATCCTGGAGGAGAAAGAACGGCCAAACGGATTGCTGATCAAAAAGGTGATTGTTCCCTTCGGCGTTATTGGCATCATCTATGAAGCGCGCCCCAACGTCACCTTTGATGTCTTTTCCCTTTGTCTCAAATCGGGGAATTGCTGTGTCCTGAAAGGAGGCAGCGATGCCATTCATTCCAATACGGCAATTCTTTGTGTTATCCGGAATGTTTTAAAGAAACACCATCTGCCCGCAGATGTGGTGACACTGTTACCGGCCGGGCGGGACGAAACCCGTGAAATGCTGCAAGCCAGGGCATTCATCGACCTTGTCATACCCAGGGGGAGCCAAAAACTGATTGACTTTGTCAGGGAGAACTCCACCATTCCCGTCATTGAAACAGGAGCCGGTATCTGTCACACCTATTTTGACAGGGAAGGCGATGCCGGCAAGGGAAGTGAAATCATCTTCAATGCCAAGACCCGTCGACCCTCGGTATGCAATGCCCTTGACTGCCTGGTTATCCACAGCAGCCGTCTGGTTGACCTTCCCCGTCTGACAGGGCCCCTGGCGAGAAAAGAAGTCATCCTGTTCGCCGATGAAGCTGCCCGCAGCGTACTTACAGGAAATTATCCCGGGCACCTGTTGTTCCCCGCCACTCCGGAATCTTTCGGCACCGAATTCCTTTCCCTGAAATTAGCAGTAAAAACCGTGAATTCCCTTAACGAAGCACTTGACCACATCAGCAGGTACAGTTCCCGGCACAGTGAGGCGATTATAACTGAAAACAAGGAGACTGCATACCAGTTTACCCGGCAGGTCGATGCTGCGGTGGTATATGCCAACGCATCCACAGCCTTCACCGACGGTGCCCAGTTCGGACTGGGTGCTGAAATCGGCATCAGCACCCAGAAACTCCATGCCCGGGGTCCCATGGCACTGGAGGAACTGACTACCTATAAATGGATCGTGACAGGAAACGGGCAAACAAGGCCATAAGCTGAGGTTGCGGTCGAGTTGGGGCTGAGGTTGAGGTCAGGTTAATTTGAAGCTGAAGTTGAGGTTCCCCCTGCCCTTTGACATGTGTTAACCCGGATCCAAATCCCGGTCTTGCAGAATAAAAAACTACATTTGCATAAAGAATAGATCATGAGACATTTCACTTCGGTCAATGATATCCCCGACCTGAAGAAGGCGCTTGAAACAGCCTTTGACGTTAAAAGTAATCCTTCTGCTTACGCACACCTTGGAAAGGGCAAAACCATGGTGCTGATTTTCTTCAATTCGAGCCTGCGTACCCGGCTGAGCACCCAAAAGGCAGCCATGAACCTGGGAATGAACACCATGGTGCTCAATATAAATGAAGATAGCTGGCAACTGGAAACAGAACTGGGCGTAGTCATGGACGGGAACAAACCGGAACACCTCAGAGAAGCCGTCCCGGTGATCGGAGCCTATTGTGATATCATTGGGGTCAGGTCATTTGCCCGTTTTGAAAGCCGGGAAGACGACTACGGGGAAAAGATCCTCAGCCAGTTCACGGACTATGCTGGTGTTCCCATTGTCAGCATGGAAGCGGCAATTCGTCATCCCCTTCAGAGTTTTGCAGACCTGATGACCATCGAAGAATTAAAAACCAGGGAGAAACCCAGGGTGGTCCTTACCTGGGCCCCGCACCCCCGGGCCCTGCCGCAGGCGGTGCCCAACTCATTCCTGGAGTGGATGCGCAAGGCCGGATACGACCTGGTGGTTACCCACCCCGAAGGATACGAACTGGCACCTCAGTTCATGGAAGGACTTACCGTTGAATATGACCAGGACAAAGCTTTTGAAGGGGCTGATTTCATCTATGCCAAGAACTGGGCGTCGTACACCCATTACGGACAGATTTTGTCGCACGACCGCTCGTGGACCGTTGATTCCCGGAAGATGGAGCGAACTGACAATGCCCGTTTCATGCATTGCCTGCCCGTACGAAGAAACATGATTGTGACCGATGAAGTCATCGATAGTCCCGCTTCCGTGGTGATCCGGGAAGCCGCAAACCGGGAATGGGCGGCCATGGCGGTGCTGAAGATGATACTGGAGGATAATCAATGAGGTTGAGGTGAAGATGTTTGGCAGAAATGATGAAGATTGAGATCATACCGGCGATGGATATCCTGGAGGGCAGGTGTGTGCGCCTCTCTCAGGGAGATTATGCCAGGCAGACGGTTTACAAGGGCGATCCCGTCGAAGTGGCCCGGATGTTTGAAGATGCCGGCATCAACCGCCTTCACCTGGTCGATCTGGATGGTGCCAGGGAAAAACACATCGTCAACCACAAAGTCCTGGAAAGAATCGCTCTGAAGACCAGTCTGGTTATTGACTTTGGCGGAGGGTTGAAGAGCTGCGCCGACCTCCGGATCGCCTTTGAATGCGGGGCAGCCATGGTCACCGGCGGAAGTATCGCAGTCAAAGATCGGGGCACTTTCCTGAAATGGCTCGAAAAATACGGCCCGGAAAAAATTATCCTCGGAGCCGACGCCCGGAACGGCAAGATCGCCGTCAGCGGCTGGCAGAAAGAATCGGCCGCGGAAATCATCCCTTTTATCGGAGGATACCTCAAAAAAGGAATCCGGCAGGTCATTTCCACCGATATTGCCAGGGACGGCATGCTCGAAGGACCCTCATTCGATCTTTATGAAAAAATCCTGTCGGAATTTCCGGGATTACACCTGATCGCCAGTGGAGGCATATCCTCGGTCGGAGACATCGTTGCGCTGGAGAGAAAGGGGGTACCGGGGATTATTATCGGCAAAGCAATTTATGAGGGGAAAATTACGGTAAAGGAACTGGCAGCATTCAATGCCGGTCAATAAACCGGAGATTTTCCTGAACAAGTTAAAACAGAAAAAGATGCTGGCAAAAAGAATCATTCCCTGCCTCGATATCAAAGACGGGTTTACCGTAAAAGGGATCAACTTCATCGATATCAAAAAAGTAGGTGATCCCGTTGAATTGGGCGCTTTGTATGCAGAACAGGGGGCCGATGAACTGGTTATTCTGGACATCACGGCTACCCACGAAAAACGAAAGACCTTCGTGCAACTGGTCAGGAGGATTGCCCGCGAGATCAATATTCCCTTTACCGTTGGCGGAGGCATCAGTGAACTGAAAGATGCCGACCTCCTGTTGGATGCCGGTGCCGACAAAATCAGCATAAATTCCGCGGCAGTCCGTAATCCCCAACTTATCGATGACCTTGCCCGCCATTACGGGAGCCAGTTTGTCGTACTGGCCATTGATGCCCGGGGAGATGAAACAGGCCGATGGACCGTCATGGTGAATGGGGGGCGAATACCCACCGAGAAAGAACTCTATTCCTGGGCACGCGAAGGGGAAAACAGGGGTGCCGGGGAGATACTCTTCACCTCCATGAACCATGACGGCACCAAAAATGGCTTTGCCTGCGACGAACTGGCTCGTCTTTCCGAAATGCTTACCATCCCGTTAATTGCATCGGGAGGCGCTGGAAAAATGGAACACTTCGAAAAGGTTTTTACACGGGGGAAAGCCGATGCCGGACTGGCAGCCAGCATTTTTCACTACCGGGAAATCTCCATCCCCGCTCTGAAAGCGTATCTCAGGACCCGCGGAATCGTGGTAAGGTAAGAGGAAAAACCGGTTGCTGACAAAAAACCACGGCAAGCCTTTCGCCTGCCCCTGCCGTTCCTGAAATAGATGCCGCCGGAATTTGAAACAAGAAACACGTTCACAACATGGAATCATTCACAGAAAAAACCAGCCCCGACTTTTCCAGGCTCAATGGTCTCATCCCCGCAGTCATTCAGGACAACACCACCCTGAAAGTGCTGATGCTTGGGTTTATGAATCCGGAAGCACTCCGGATCACGGAAGAGACCGGCAGAGTGACCTTCTTCAGCCGCACCAGGCAACGCCTGTGGACCAAAGGGGAAGAAAGCGGCAATTATCTGGAGGTGGCTGAAATTCTGACCGACTGCGACAACGACACCTTGCTCATTAAGGTCAATCCCACCGGACCGGTGTGTCATACGGGGGCCGACACCTGCTGGAATGAAACCAATGAAGAGAGTGACCTCCTCTTCCTCGAATACCTGCAGGACCTGGTGGATCAGCGGAAATCCGTAATGCCGGAGGGCTCATATACCACTTCCCTGTTTAGGGAAGGCACTCCGAAAATCGCCCAGAAAGTGGGAGAAGAAGCAGTGGAAACTGTCATTGGTGCTTTGACCGGAAATGACGATAATTTCATCTACGAAGGAGCCGACCTCTTATACCACCTCATCGTCCTTCTTTCCCAGAAAGGATATCGCATCGAAGATCTGGCCGCCGAACTGAAACGGCGTCACGGCTGACCTGCAGGTTAACCCGCCGGAAATATTGTAAAACATGGTTGCATAACATATCAGGATACGCTGTGCAACATGTAAAAGGCTGGCCCAGTTTCAACTTTTTTTCTGATTTTTAGCAGAAATAAATTCTGAAACTTATTTTTTGAGATTATGGAATCAAAAAACCTGTGCCCTTCTACCATAGCAACCATTTTTGCGTGTAAGTCCATCGTTAACTCATTTGCTGAAAATATTTATGAACTGGCTCACATCCGGAAGGAGTGGACCGTCGATTATGCCAATTCCCTTAAGAAAGAAGCCCAACAGATTGTTGACAAAATCGCAGCATCAGGCAATATTAAAATCACCCTGGACAAACTTAAAATATGGCGGGAACTGATGATATCTTCGCTCACCGACATCGGGATCGTCAGGGCATCAGTAAAAAATGACTTTAAGAACGACAAGCCCTTCCAGAAGGAATTTTACCAGCAACTCGGATACAACGACTATTTCAGTGATGCCAAGAACGGTGACCATTATAGCATGTTCCGGTTTGTAAAGGCATTTGCTGATAATATGACCGCTGAATTGCGGGAGAAAATCCTTGCCGGAGGACTCGATCCCCGCATAGTGGACCGCATCACAGAAAATGCCGGGGAACTTGACAACTTCTCCGAATGTTTTTCATTGATGAACGACAGCACCGTCATCTCATCAGAAGAACACCAAAGCATTGAAAAACTATATAGTGAAGTAAGGAATATCAGCCGGATAGCAACAGCCTATTTTTACTTCGATCCGCAGAAAAGAGAGGCATTCAACTTCTTCAAAACCCTGCGGAATATGAAATCTTATGCATAACCCGTGCTGAACCGACACTCAGGCAGGTTTTTATCCGGGAGTGGTAAAAGGAATTGTCACGGGAGGGATCTGCTGACCGGGCACATACGGAAATACATCAGCGATAGTACTGACCGCTATGGAAGAGACTACATAGGGAACTATCAGAAAAGAAAGGCTTTCTTCCAGGCGGGTCAGAGCATTTTGAATATCATCAGCCTGTACCAGGTAAAATGTCCGCAGCTTTTTTTCCTTTCCGGCCTCCTCGTCAATGGTGGAGAGGTTAATGGTAGTGCGAAACCACCATTCACCCGATTCATTAGGAAATACTTCGGCAATTTTCGACTTCCGGATATCGGTGACAGTAAATTCACCCCTGACCATGGTTTGCATGATGGCCGTAATACGTGTCTCGGCATCCGTGAAAGAGACAGCATCGAGAAGAAAATTGTCAGTAACCAGCCTTTCACGACCGTCGTTATCCATTTTCTGATATTTGATTTTGCATTCAAACCAGGTCTGTACCATAACTTTTTTTTGACCGCAAAAATAGGCGAAATAAGATAAAAAGAAATCGCCGAATCAAGATTCAACGAAAAGGGGAAATCAATGGCACGAATAAAAAAATATCCGCCTCCTGATCAGGATTATTAACGCAGAATTTCTTAACTTAACAAAAACAATACTAAAACAGTACTATATGGCAAAGATCAGTAAACAGGAAGCCCTGGATTATCATTCATCGGGACGGCCGGGGAAGATAGAAGTCATCCCAACCAAACCAAACAGCACGCAGTATGACCTGTCTTTGGCTTACACGCCGGGCGTGGCCCAACCCTGTCTGGAAATCAAAAACAACTTAGATGATGTTTACAAGTACACCTCCAAGGGGAACCTGGTGGCGGTGGTTACCAACGGAACCGCGGTTCTGGGTCTGGGAGATATCGGTCCCGAAGCGGGAAAGCCGGTCATGGAAGGTAAAGGATTGTTGTTCAAGACCTTTGCCGACATTGACGTATTTGATATTGAAGTAAATGAAAAGGACCCTAAAAAACTGATCGAAGTGGTAAAAGCCATTTCGCCAACCTTCGGAGGTATCAACCTGGAAGACATCAAAGCCCCCGAATGTTTTGAAATTGAGGATCAGTTAAAGAAGGAGTTGAACATCCCGGTATTTCATGATGACCAGCATGGTACGGCAATCATTTCAGGGGCTGCCCTTATCAATGCCCTCTTGCTGGTAGGCAAGAGAATTGATGATATCAGGGTTGTTGTCAGCGGTGCCGGAGCAGCTGCGGTTTCATGCATCAAACTCTATTTCACGCTGGGGGTAAAACCCGCGAATGTGGTCATGGCCGACAGCAAGGGGGTGCTGAACCGTTCCAGGACCGACCTGAATCCCATCAAACAGAGATTTGTGACCGACAGGAACCTGAACACCCTCGCCGAAGCTATGGTGGATGCCGATGTGTTCCTGGGATTGTCCGCAGCCAACATTGTCACGCCTGAAATGGTCCTGACCATGGCACCCAACCCAATTGTCATGGCCATGGCCAATCCCGATCCCGAGATCCCTTATGATGTGGCCATGGCAACACGACCCGATATCATCATGGCCACCGGGAGGAGCGATTTACCCAATCAGGTCAACAACGTTCTGGGATTTCCATATATCTTCAGGGGCGCTTTGGATGTAAGGGCCTCTTCCATCAATGAAGATATGAAAATCGCTGCCGTTAACGCACTGGCACAACTGGCACGCGAAAACGTTCCCGATTTCGTTTGCCAGGCTTACAACTTGCAGAATCTCTCCTTCGGCAGGGATTACCTGATCCCCAAACCCCTCGATCCCCGGTTGATCACCACGGTAGCTCCGGCAGTGGCCAGGGCAGCCATGGAGACAGGCGTGGCACGCCAACCCATTGCCGACTGGAACGAATATGTCAGGTCCCTGGAGAAAAGACTGGGACTCGACAACAAACTGATGCTCCTCATCCGCAGCAAGGCGCAGCAAAATCCCAAGAGAGTGGTATTTGCCGAAGCTAATAATTTCAAGGTCCTCAAAGCCGTCGAAGCTGTGATCCGCGAAAGAATCGCCTTTCCGGTGCTTATCGGCGATAAGAAATTGATCAACGGAATTATCAGGGAAAACCAACTCAATATCCCCGATCCAGAGATCATTGACATCTTTGAACCGGCCATGGCTTCTAAACGGGAGCATTTCGCCCGCATCCTTTATGAAAAACGGCAGCGCAAGGGGATGACGATGGAAGATGCGCAAGACTGCATGCTCAACCGCGATTATTTCGGATCGATGATGGTGGAAACCGGAGAAGCTGACGCTTTGATCTCAGGATTCTCAAGGAAATACCCCGACACCATCAAGCCCGCCCTTCACGTGATCGGGGTGAAGGAACAGTTCAACCAGATTGCCGGCATGTACCTGATGATTACCAAGAAAGGCCCCCTCTTCCTGGCCGATACCACCGTCAATATCTTGCCGTCAGCGCAGACCCTCGTGGAAATCACCTTGCTTACAGCCGCCGAGGTCAGGAGATTTAACATAGAACCGGTAATCGCATTTGTCTCCTTCTCCAATTTCGGATCGTACCGAGGAGCCGGAGACCACCGGAAAATAACCGAAGCTGTCGCCCTCCTCCACCGCGATTACCCTGACCTGATCGTTGACGGAGCCATGCAGGCAAATTATATTTTCGACCCTGAACTACGCATGAAGAAATTCCCATTTACGCGACTTCACGACAACGTGGTGAATACCATCATCTTCCCTGACCTCAATTCGGGAAATGTTCTGTATAAATCTCTTCACGGACTGGGTGCGGCGGATGCCATAGGGCCTATTCTTCTGGGGATGAAGAAACCCGTTCACATCCTCCAGATGGAAAGTGCCGTCAGGGATATCGTAAGTATGACGACCATCGCCGTCGTGAATGCCCAGGATGCGGGGGAAAAATGAAAGGCATGATCCTCCCTGATGCCTCTTCTCCATCGGTGGATCAGGAAGATCAGATTATTGTTCCAACTGTTTTTTTAACCAGTCGGGACGGTTTGTGGTGAAATGGGTGATGCCAAGAGCGGAGAGTCTGCGGGCTTCTTCGGAATTGTCAACCGTATATGCTATTACTTCAAGATTCCTTTCCTTTGCCAGTGTTACCAGTTCCTCATCGATGGCCCCATAATCTACGTCAATCCCTGAAAGTCCTGCTTCAGCTGCTTCGTTCAGCCTTTTTACAGCAGTCTGCTTCGACCCGGAAAGGAAGTAGGCTTCGTTTTCGGGGAAGGCCTTCTTCAGTTCCACAATCGTCTCCCACCCGAAACTGATGAAAACAACCTTCGGCTTCCTGGTGCATTTGGCGAGGACTCTTTCCAGATGCGGAATCACTTCCCTGCCGCATTTGACTTCCACCACCAGGGTTTTACCCTCGGGAACGGTTGCCAGAACCTCTTCCAGGAAGGGAATCCTTTCTCCTTTGAACTCCGGCGATTTCCAGATCCCCGCATCGAGTTCGCGCAATACGACGGAGGGAGTCGACCTGACAGTCATATTTTTGCCTGTACAGGTACGGTGGGTGTCTTTGTCGTGGATGACCATCACCCTGTTGTCGGCAGCCAGATGAATATCAATTTCCACAGCATCGGCTCCCAGTTCCCACGCCAGCCTTACAGCGCTGACCGTATTCTCGGGAGCATCATGCGATGCCCCGCGATGGGCTATGTAAAAATTCTGCCCGCCTGACACCGTGGTCAGCAAAAGCAAAAATAACGATAAACCGGTTTTCATATGCCTTGTTTTGTTTGACGAAGATATCAGGTTTCGTCAATAATTTCACCATTTCATACGTTAATTTGTTAATTATTGCGCTGTTGTTCAATTCATTTTCGCAGACAGGCATGTGAGGATTCTTGATACCCATGTAATTGGCTCCGCGTTGCTCTGCCGGACTTCGTTTCGCATGAAGGCAATAAACATGCTCTTTGGTGTAAACCGTTAGGTGCTCGTTCATCTGTTGGGAATTTTTAGTTACTATAGCGAAATCCGCAAAACAGATGTAATTTCCATGTGGTTTATTATTGCGGCTATTGTCCGTTTTAGCGGTTGCAAAGCATAGCTCCGCAATTTCATTCCGGTTGGTGCATAATCCTGCATGGTCATTTCATCTAAAAAACATAATTTTGTCAAGGCTAAAACGATGGTTGAAAAAGTCCCGAAATACGTGGTCCGCACCTTTCTGACGGGAGTCTCCAGGCTTCCGTTTTCCGTGTTATATGTCATTTCAGGCATCCTCTTCATATTTGTATACCACGTATTCAGGTACCGCAGGGATGTTACCCGAAGGAACCTCAAGCTTTCCTTTCCGGAGAAAACTGACGATGAACGAAAAAAGATCGCCCGGCAATACTACCGGTATTTGTGCGATCTGGTTGTTGAAATCCTGAAAACCCCGGTGCTGAAAAAGGAGGAAATCCTCCGGCGTATGGTAATAAAAAATCCTGAAGTTGTAAACAGGTACTATGACAAGGGAAGGAGTGTGATTGTCATGGCCATGCATTACGGAAACTGGGAATGGCTCTGCTGTATGCCGCTGTTGCTGAAGCATTATCATTTTGCAGTTTACAAATCCCAGCAGGACAGTGAATTTGAAGCCCATCTCAATAGTGTCAGGGCCCGTTTCGGTGCCGAGCCCGTATCCATGTCGATTACCCTTCGGAAGATTCTGAAGGCTGAGAAAGAGGGCACGTGTGTTTTGACAGGACTCCTTGCCGACCAGTCACCTCCATGGAACCACCCCTTCTGGACAACGTTCATGAATCAGCCGGCCCTGTTTTTCAACGGCCCTGCCAAACTGGCCATCCGCTTTAACCACCCGGTACTGTTTCAGCAAATCAAAAGAATAAAAAGAGGGTTTTATGAGACCTCTTTTGAAGTTCTGTTTGAAAATCCCCGGGAAGTATCTGAAGAGACCATCATCAACACTTATGTACGCAGGATTGAGTCGGTCATACGAGAAGAACCCGCCTGGTATCTCTGGTCACACAAGAGGTGGAAATACAAAAAACCCGGAGATAAACCAGTATACTGACTTAAAAGCAGGATGTTACATTCTAATATCAAAAGGAAGCACAATGGTTGAGGAACCAAAAGGAATATTCTCTCCGCTTGAACTTATGAAAGCGACCGGAATCAGTGTACTGAAACTGATTTCTTATCTTCCCTTTCCGGTTTTGTACGGATTATCAGGCCTGTTTGCCTTTATCCTGCAACATGTAGTAAGATACCGCAAAGATGTGATCGTCAACAACCTCCGTCATGCTTTTCCGGATTACACTGACAAACAGATTGCTTCCACCGTAAATAAGTTTTACCGCCATTTTGGCGACATAACCGTCGAGACAATCAAGGCATATTCCCTGTCGCACGACGAATTCAAAAAAAGAATCACGTTCCGGGGGGTCGATCTGATGAACAGCTATGCAGAGAAAGGGACAAGCGTCATTTTGCTGGCCATGCATTACAACAATTGGGAATTGAACAGTTTCGCACAGGTGTTTCTGAAGCATCAGTTTCTGGTAGTGTACAATCCGGTAAGGGGGAATCCGCGCTTTGAAAAATATCTGTTGGGGATCAGGGAGCGTTGGGGAATGCAAACAATAGCGGTACATAAATCATCACGCGCCGCCATGGAATTCAATCTGCGGGGGCTTCCCGTTGTCCTGACTCTTGTAGCCGACCAGCGACCTGCCGTCATTACCCGTTTCTGGACCACCTTCCTGAACCAGGAAGCCTGCTTTTATCAGGGGCCCGAAAAAATAGCCCGTAAAAGCAACCTGCCAGTCTTTTTCCACCTCACCCGGAAAACCAGCAGAGGCCACTATGAAGTCTCCTTTATTCCGCTATTTGAAAAGCCGGCAGAAGTGACCGAACAGGAGATTCTGCTAAGATATGTCAGAACCATGGAGAAGCACATCAGGGAAGAACCTGCCTGCTACCTTTGGTCACACAAGCGGTGGAAGCAGCAGCGACCCGAAGGATATCCGTTGGTTGACGAACACCGGGTGGGCGGAGAGGAAGGGACAGGGCATCACAGCCAGCCGGGGCAATAGCCGGATGTGTGTCGGTTTCAAATCAGGGGAATTTCCCGCTGCAAAGTCCGGAATGATCGTGAACAACAGCTTAAGTAGGGCAACCAGATGGGAAAAAGAGTGGACCTGAAAGGAAAGGTGTTCATGCCGGCATTCCGGCAGGGGATGAAGACCGCGCTGTGGCTCCTGAAGCTCACCATTCCCGTTTCATTGGGTGTATTCCTGCTCAATTGGCTCGGGGTGCTGGAGGGCCTAGCCATTCTCACGGAACCCCTCTTCAAGTTATTTGGGTTGTCGGGGAAAGCTTCCATCGTGCTGATTACCGGCTATTTCACCAACATCTATTCAGTTATTGCGGTGATGGCCACCCTTGATCTGCCGCTCAGGGAAGCATTGATTCTGGCCAACATGACCCTGATCGGGCATGCCCTGATTGTGGAATCGGGGATTCAGTCCAAAACGGGATCGTCGCCATGGAGAATGACGCTGTTGAGACTGGGCACAGGCTTTGTGGCAGCCCTGTTGCTGAACCTATTACTGCCGCAGATGCCCGGAAAAATCGCATTACGGCCCGAAGATACCGACGGCAGATTTATCCCCGACTTCCTGGAGTGGCTGAAAGCCATTGGGATTACCTCCCTGAAAATCGTAGTGCTGGTCAACATCCTGCTGGTACTGCAGCGTCTTATGAGCGAGTTAGGCGTACTCAGGTGGCTGGAGCGGCCTTTCTATCCGCTACTCAGGCTCATGGGGCTGCCTGCCTCCAGCAGTTTTCTTTGGTTGGTGGCCAACACGCTGGGACTCTCATACGGGGGAGCCATCATGATCAGCCAGACCGCGGAAGGAGCCTTTACACGCAGGGATGCCGACCTTCTGAACCACCATATTGCCATCTCACACTCTCAATTGGAAGATACGCTGTTGTTCGCAGCAATAGGGATGCCCATCCTGTGGCTGGTATTTCCCCGTTTTCTCCTTGCCATTGGGGTGGTCTGGCTTCGCCGTCTGGAATTGTATGCAAAAGAGAGGTAGATGAAACAGGTAATCCACCGGTCCGGAAACCTACCCGGTGAACCTGACTTCTTATTTACAGGAAAGCCGGAATCCTACCTTGGGGATGTTTTCAATCCTGACCGATGAATCACCATTGAAATATTTTCGAAGTTTCGAGATGAAGACATCGAGGCTCCTTCCGGCAAAATAGTCGTTTTCTCCCCATATGGAGGTTAGAATCAACTCCCTTTTCACAATGTTATTCCGCGAGGAGCACAACAGACGAAGCACATCAGCCTCCCGGCTGGTCAGCCTTCGCTTTTCATCCCCCCGCTTCAGCGCCAGGTTGGAATAGTCAAATTCAAAACTGCCAACGTGAAAAATATCATTTCCCTCTTTAATGTCAGCCGGCTCCACCCTGTTCGACACAGCCCTGATCCTGCATAAAAGTTCGTCCTCGTCAAAGGGTTTGGTGATGTAATCGTCGGCCCCCAGCGAATATCCTTTCAGTTTATCTTCTTTCAGCGAACGGGCGGTAAGAAAAATCACCGGAATTTTCCGGTCCATTGATTTTATGGTGCGGGCAAGGTTAAAACCATCTACACCGGGAAGCATCACATCAAGGATACAAAAATTAAAACTCCCCGTCCTGAACCCTTTCAGGGCTGACTCGCCGTCACGGAAAAGCTTCACATAAAAACCGTTTCCTTCCAGGTATTCCGTAAGGAGAAAACCCAGATTCAGATCATCTTCAGCCAACAGTATTCGAAGTTGTTTCTCATTCATCCCTATTCACGGCAAGAGGTAAAACCACTGTAAATATACTTCCTTTTCCCGGTTCACTTGAAACGGTCACTTTCCCATGGTGTGCAGTCACTACGCTCTTCACATACGAAAGTCCGATGCCGAAGCCCTTGTTATCATGCACATCGCCTGTGGGCACCCTGAAATATTTGTCAAATATATATTTCTGGTATTTGGTAGGGATCCCTATCCCATTGTCAGTGAACTCCACCACAATTTCATTTTTCATTACAACGCTTCTGATCTGCATATCAGGCTGTCTTCCTGAATACTTTAAAGAATTGGTGAGCAGATTGACAAACACATTGGTGAGATGGTGCCTGTCGGCCATGACTGTATCATCCTTTTCATCGAGTTGAAGGGTAATGCTTCCCTGTTTGTCTTCAAGCAACAACTTCACCGATTCCATGGCATCGTTCACCATTGCACTGAGACTTTCGGGCTTCCTGTCATATTCGAAATCTTCCCTTTCCATGGCAGCCATATTGAGCAAGGTTTCCACCTGCCGCTGAAGTTTCAGATTCTCCCTGAAAATAAGATCACCATATTCCCTTTGCTTCTCCGGGTTATCGCTGCTCTTTCCCTTTCTGATCAGATTGGAAGCCAGCGAAATCGAAGTGATCGGCGTTTTAAACTCGTGGGTGATGTTGTTAATCAGTTCCCTGATATTTTCAGACAGCCTCACCTCCTCGCGGTAGAGCCTCACCATTTGAAAAATAGAAAAGAAGATCAACAGGATCAGGATCACCGACGCAAAAACCATCACTCCTGCACGGTTCAGCAAGAAGCGGGTTTTGTCGGGGAAATTGACTGCCAGCTCATAGCCGCTGGTCTGGAGCAGTTCCCTCAGGCTTTGGGTATAACAGGTCCCCTTACCCACAACAAGCCGTAAAGGACCATTCCGCAGGGTATCTCTCTGATTTTTGGTGATGAAGATTTCATAATCCAGGTCAATGTCGAAAGCCGCCAACTCAGCATCGATGGTGGAATGAATCTGGTTCCAGATTCTGTGCGACAACAGGTGATTATCCGTCTGGACCGTGTCGCATCCCATGCATTCACGCATAGCATTGCAAACCATCTGGTCATTGTTAAGGCTTGCAATGGTCTTGTCAAGCGCCAGATCAACGCTGTTCCTGAAAACTCTTTCCTGAAAACTGACGGAATATAAAATCCATCTCACCTGCAGGAACAGGAGTAATCCCAACATTATCAGGGTTATCCATACCAAATGCTTTCTCAGGTATTTTTTCATTAGACAAAGATAGCCATAATAAAAGAGTAAAAAGTCTAATTTAACATCATGTTAACATTTATGTGGAATGATTAAATATATATTTGTCACAAAATTTAATTAATAATTGAGAAACCATGAAAAAGTTACTATTCATTTTAGCGATCATCGCCGTTTACGGTCTTTCAGTCACCCGGGCATATGCCGGTGCTGTAACAATTGAGAAGGCAAATGTAACCATTGTTGCTGACGATAATGATCAGGATAGTGTAAAGGAGAAGGTAAAGAAGGCGGTTGTCAAAACCAAGACAAATAGTGATGACAAAGCTGCGGTTAAGTCAGATGCAGGATGTACAGGCAAGGCCGAAGTAAAAAGCGGATGCTGCGAAACACAAAAAGCTGCCTGTGCTGAAAAGGGCAAGGCCTGTTGCGGAAGCAAGAACACCGAAGCCGTTCCCGTCCCGAAAAAGTAATGATCTTAATAAAATTGAACCGGGGGTACTTGTAAGGGTACCCTTTTTTCATTTACAGAAGATCCTGTAAATTCCGTATCTTTGGTAGAAAACAGGGTATGCATGAAGCGTGCTGTTTCACTAAAGAAGGAGAAGGCAAAGTAAGGTGCAGGCTTTGTCCGCATGAATGCGTGATACCGGAAGGGAAAGTAGGGGCATGTCATGTCAGGGTGAATCGCAACGGCCAACTTATCAGTCTGGTGTATGGACAGTTGGCTGCAATTCATTCCGATCCTGTTGAAAAGAAACCCCTTTATCATTTTTATCCTGGGAGGCAGATTCTCTCTGTCGGGACACATGGATGCAACCTCCGTTGTTCCTTTTGCCAGAATTACAATCTTTCCCAATGTGATGCCGACGCCCCTTCCCGTGATTTCCCGATAACGCCTTCCCAATTGGCGCATCAGGCGATGTCGATCCCCGGAAATATCGGAATTGCCTATACCTACAATGAGCCCACGGTTTTCTATGAGTTTATGGTCGATGTTGCGGAACTTATCCATTCTGCCGGATTAAAAAATGTAGCGATCACCAATGGTTTCATCAATTCCGGTCCATTGTTGAATCTCCTGCCGCTCACGGATGCCTTCAATGTCGATCTAAAATCTTTCAGTGATAGTTTTTACCGGCAGATGACCGGCGGGAGGCTGGCACCGGTAATGGATACCCTGAAGGCCATTGTCAATGCAGGAAAGCATCTGGAAATCACCTATCTGGTGATCCCCACCCTTAACGATTCAGAAGAGGAATTCCGGGAAATGATTGACTGGATCAGTCTGGAACTGGGTCCCGATATCCCCTTGCATCTTTCCCGATATTTCCCGGCATGGAAATTATCGCTTCCGCCCACTCCGGAATCCACCCTCGACAATTTTGCTGACATTGCTGCTGAAAAACTTCGGTATATATATACCGGCAATGTTTCCACGGATATTCATTCCTGTACCTATTGCCATGAATGCAAAACACTATTGATCAAACGCTTACACTATCATACAGAACTTTCCGGAGTTACCGGGGATGGGAGATGCAGCCATTGCGGGGCCACGTTGGCCGGTTACTTTTAGGGAGACACAAATCGCCGGGAGTTTGTATCTTTGCACCTGATTTTTAATATTATCCCTTCCTTTCATGAAATTTGAAGAGTTTAATCTGACCCGCGAGTTGCTCGACGCTATTTACTATATGGGGTATCGTGAAGCCACCTCTATCCAGGAACAGGCTATTCCTCCCATCACGGAAGGTCGTGACGTGATTGCCTGTGCCCAGACCGGTACCGGGAAAACAGCGGCATTTCTTTTACCCATTCTGGATTTTCAGGCCCGGAAACCCTCTCCCGACACCAATACGCTGATTCTGGTTCCCACCCGGGAATTGGCCATCCAGATCGACCAGCAGATTCAGGGACTGGCCTATACCCTAAATATTACCTCTATTGCCATCTACGGGGGAGGTGACGGGAGTGAATGGGGCCAACAAAAGACGGCCCTCACCAGAGGAGCCGATATCATCGTGGCCACCCCGGGAAAGCTGATCAGCCACCTCAGTCAGGGGTATGTGAAATTCGATAAAATTGAGCATCTCATCCTCGATGAAGCCGACCGCATGCTCGATATCGGTTTTTATGACGATATCATGAAAATCATCTCCTATGTGCCCCAAAAAAGGCAAACCCTGATGTTCAGCGCCACCATGCCCCCGAAGATCCGCTCCATGTCAAAGCAGATACTCACTCGGCCCGTGGAGATCGCCCTGGAAATGTCAAAACCTGCCGAAGGGGTCACTCAACTCGCTTACCTAGTCCACGAAACCCAGAAAATCCCGCTGCTTCGGTTGGTCATCGCTGGAAAACCAGACTTCAGGAGCATCCTGGTATTCTCCTCGACCAAAAGAAAAGTCAACGATATTGTGCGTGGGCTCCGGTCCAGGTCATGGAAAACGGAAGGAATCTCGTCCGACCTGGAACAAAAACAAAGGGAGGAGATTCTTTTGCGTTTCAAATCACGAGAGACCCGGATCCTGGTCGCCACCGATGTGTTGAGCCGGGGCATCGACATCAAGGACATCAACCTGGTCGTCAACTTTGATGTTCCGGGCGATGCCGAGGATTATGTCCACCGGGTTGGACGGACGGCACGTGCCGAAACCACCGGCATGGCGATCACACTGGTCAATGAGGCTGACATGCAGAAGATGTACCGCATTGAAAAGCTTATCGAACGAGAAATTACCAAAGCCCCTCTTCCCGAATCAATCGGAAACGGTCCCGAATGGAAAACCAGGACTTCGACCCCCCGTGACCACTTCCGGAAAAAAAGAGGATTCAGGGAAGGACCCAAAAACGGCTCTTCTTGGTCTGGTACCAGAAGAGAAAAAAAACCGCAATAAATCCTATTTCCTTCAGAAGGTCAATGACCAGGAGACGGAGGGAACTACGGGAAGCATGGAAATCTGCTTGAAAGAATCGTGCGTCTTATAATAGAAGTAGGGATTTAGCCGGTTATACACATTGTAAACCGAAAAGGTCCAGGTCCGCCTGCGGTCGTGCCTCAGTTTTTTAGTGGCGGCATAAGCCACGTCAAGATGGTGGAAAGGAGGCATCCTGTAGTTGTTGGGATGAGGGAACGATTCGTACCAGGAAAAACTGTCAATATAAGAGAAATCAGCAGCCAATCCAGGGAGCATCATTCCCCTGATATGGTCATCGGGAATGGTAATGGCATTTCCTGACGCGAATACAAAAGAGCTGGTGAGCAGCTTTTGTTTCATCCCGGTCTCTCTGACCCGGTAAGTGGCAAGCAGGGAGAAATCGTGCCGCCGGTCATACTTGAACGGGAAGTACCTGCCGTTGTTGATTTCGTCGAATTTCCGCAGCGCCCATGAAAGGGAATAGCCTGCCCATCCGGTCAGCCGGCCTGTTGTTTTCTCCACCATGACCTCAGCGCCGTAGTTTAGTCCTTTCCCTACCACGGTCAGTTCCTCCCAAAGTTTTCCGGAACCTGACCATATGATAACTCCGGGCCTGTATTCCAACAGATTATTCATGGACTTACAATATAATTCACCTTCCAGTGTCAAACCTTCTGCCAGACGCGTATTAATGCCCATGTCATAAAGCCAGGCTTCTTCGGGCGGCGTTTTCTCGCCTGCCGTTACCCAAAGGTCGGTCGGCATATTCAGGGCATTGTTCGTCAGGAGGTGAACCGTCTGAACCATTCTCTGCACCGACATCTTGAGATCTGTCATTTGGTTTGCAGAATAACGAACCGACAGACGGGGTTCGGGGTACAACACCGTTTCATTTCCCGAGTGATAAACAAGGCACCGCAAACCTGCATTCACAGCGAAACGGTCAACGGGACTGAATTCATCCTCGCCGTACAGGGAGAGGGAGGCTGACTTCGTTTCAGGAACCGACGGAGCCGGAATTCCGGACAAGTCTCCTGATATGGAGGTCATTTCAGGAGAGAAGGATTGCCATGATACCTGATAGCCAAATTTCACGGCATGACCGGTGAGAGAGCAGTCAAAATCACCTTTCAGGGAGTATTCCTCCAATCCGCTGCTCGTGTGCTGGCCGGTTTTTTCCTCTCTGACATTTTCAAACGCCTCCCTGAATCGGTACAGGCTGTGATATGCCGAGGTATTCATGAACAAACGGGGCGAAAGGACCAGGTTCCACCGCGCCACCGAGGTGAAGTTTCCCCAGTTAAAACTGTACCGGTCGGTACTCGCGGAATCTTTTGTGTTTACAAAATAACCGTCTCTTCCCTGGTAGTGGCTCAGGAATACCCGGTTGCGGGGATTGATGATCCAATTGATTTTGGCGTTTAAATCATAAAATGCATACCCCAGGGTTTCCATATTACCGGAAATCCATTGGCCGGCGCGAAGCGGGATATCAAGCCACGATCTCCGGCCGGATATCATGAAGGAGGCCACCTCTTTTTTCAGAGGACCTTCCAGCATCAGCCTTCCCGAAACGGGATTAAGACCGACCTCTCCACCGGCTTCCTTGCTGTTCCCCTCCTTCATGGCCACATCCACCACCGAAGAAAGCCTTCCTCCGTAACGGGACGGGATTCCTCCCTTATAAAACCGGATTTCCCGGATGGCATCGGTATTGAAGGTGGAAAGATAACCGAAGAGGTGGTTGGTGTTGTATACGGGTACCCCGTCGAGGAGAATCAGATTCTGGTCGTGCGACCCGCCCCTGACATTGATCCCCGAAGTCCCTTCATTTCCTGATTTCACCCCGGGAAGCAGTTGGATGGATTTTAGTGCATCCGATTCTCCCAGAAGCGCCGGCGCGAGCTCTATGTTACGGGCACTGAGGTAGTAAATTCCAGGCATCACTCCGTTGACAAGGGTTTTATCCATCCGCTGTGCCGTGACACTGACTTCTGCCATATCAACACCGGGAATCAAATGCCAGTCTGCGACCGTATCTTTTGAAAAGGAGAGAACAACAGCAATTTTTCCATACCCTACAAAGGAAATTTCCAGGGCATGACGCCCTTGAGGCAGTTGAATGGCATAATAACCATAAGAATTTGAAGAGGTCCCTCTTTTCAACGCCGGAAAGTAAAAAGAAGCCCCGGCAAGGTGCTCCCCACTTTTAAGATCTGTAATCATCCCTGAAAGGGTGACATGACTGCCTGATTGTCCATACCCAAAAAAAACAGCCAGAACAAAAATCGACAAAAGCTTTAACCGGGGCATCATATCAATTGATTTAAATGGAAAATTAAAAGTTGCCGTTGCGGATTGCGGGTGATAGTCCATCCACGAGAACAAGGACTATCATGCATAAACCTGAACCAACAACCTGTACCGGCATCGCAATGAAATTTACAAAATGTAAACATCTGTTTTTAAAATACATGGCTCTTCGATTCATATAAAGTTTTTCGTTCAATTCCCACTTCATCGCACAAACTAAATGTCGCGTAAATTTTCTTGTAATGTATTCTCATCTTATAAGCGAATAATGGAATTTCATAATTGATCTTAACCCATTTATCTTCGATAAGTTTATATAGGTACTGATTTATTTCAAATTGTTGCTTTTCTCTTCCTTTCCGGGTTAATTTCGATTTTTGGGTCGTCAACAAATATATCTCTTTTGTGCCTTCATCAGATAGTAACTCATAAGAAACAAAGTTGTCAAGCGTATCTCTAAACTGAACAGTGTTTTTTAATGTATCTATTTTATAAATATTTTCATTGTTAAATTTATAAAGTACATTTTCAATAATATCAAAAACATAAAGTTTATTACAATTTTCTACAAATGGGAAAAAAGTATTAAAAATACTTTTAAATTTGGGATTCTTTCTTTTGACTATATATTTATCGTTAATTGCAAAGCCAATATAATTAATCTCAGATTCAGTATTAATATTTTCTTTTGATTCCTTTTTCTTTACTTTTTTTTCTCTTTCCAGTAATGTTATTTTGAAATTTTTCGTAGTCAAAAATAGTTCATCTCTTATGTAAGAATCATCAATAGAATAGCATCCTTTAAATTTCAGTTTATCATTATCAACGTAAAAGGATGCAATCCCAGGTTTATAATCAAGGTCGCAAAAGTTTGATTTATAGAAAAAAATGGATTGATAGTAAAAAATATCATTATTACACCAAAATTTAATATTTGCCGGCGCTGATTTTAAAAAGAGAGTGTCAATTATTAAATTATAGTTATCTAATAGCACGAATAAAGCTCCATCCCTTTTTGTCAGTAATAATACCTTGTATTTATTAATTATCTCAAAATCATAAATGTCAAAACCTGCATTCCCATATATTAAGTTGAAATTATTTAATTCGAAAGGATTGCTCTCAATTGTATCATTGTTTTGACCAATCACTTTACTTACTATAATAAAATAGATAAGACATAAAAAGAAATATTTAAAAGCTAATTTCATAAACATATATTATATTGTCCCATACATGCTTGCACTATATGCTTGATAATATGGTGGAGAGCCAGCATTGCCAATAAACTGTTTTTCATCACCTAATAATGGAAGTAAATCATGTTTAATCGTATTTTCATTACTTTTATCAATGATATAATATTCTCCCAACCAATCAAATATAAAAAAAAGTCTATTGTTATTTTGTAATAGATGTCCTGTAAGTAAATAGTTTTCAACTTTGTTTTCAGGCTCTAAATTTTTAATTGCAACAGGTTCAAAACGTCCATCGCAGTAATCAATAACATTTATAGAGAACAAAGGGGTTTCCGAATCAAAGTTTATTCCTGCAATATAAATATTTTCATTTGACAAAATTGGGTTACTAGTCATATCCATATTTTTAGGATAAACTATGTAATCATTTCGTTGCAGATTAAAAACTATGAAGTTTGGAATACCGTCTATATAAATTAAAGAATCATTTAATATTTGTAGATTTAAGATGTGACTTAATACAGATGAAAAATTAAGATCTTTTATTATTCCATTTTTTAAATTTTTAGAGAAAATCTGAATTTTTTCTTTATCAATGAAATACTGATGATCTCGATATATCTCCGGGAGTTTATCAATTTGGTGATTTAATATTGTAATGCTATCAATTAAGGTAATGTTTACTTCATTGGTAGGAATCTGACCAATTTTACAACAGTAAAAAAATGATCCAGTTATTAAAATAGTTAGTATTATTTGTTTCATGAGTTAAGTAAAATAAGGAGTGGCATTTGTTGCCACTCCAAAATTTACAATATAGTTAAAGGCAAATTTTAATTATAAAAAAACATGTAAATCATCTTAGCAGAAAGCGCGTCAGTCTGTAAACTCAATCAGATGGGCACTAACGGTGACTGTCCGTTTGACGTAGAAAATCAGAAACGAGGAAACATGGTCTTCAACGGTCAGATTGATAATGGCCATTGAGCCACCGGTCAAATCGTGCCGGGACAACATGTCCGCTTTGGCTTTTTCGATCAGCGCCTTGTTAGACAATCCTCCAATCCCCATGATGTAGGTTGCCGTGGAAGTACCGCTGATCCGTTCCAGGACAGTGAAGTTTTTCCTGGTGAGTTCCACATTGGTCATGTTGCCGTTCAGGTTTCCCACCAGGGAAGTGTGTACCCCACAACCTGAGAGGAATAACAATGTCAAAAGAATTAAGGTCGGCATTTTTCTGGTTTTCATAATTTTTCAATTGATTACGTTTAAATTCAGTGTTTTATGATTTACCGGCTTACATTCGCGCCTGATATACCAAGGGATCAGTTTGGTTTGTATGTTGGCCTGAAAAAGACCGGAAATCCGGACTAATGATCCCAAACCTCTCCGGGAGAAAGCCGGCATGTCGTATACCTCCCGGGGAGGAGCTCAAATAAACCGGTTAGAACCATCCTTTAAAATTTTTTTCATAATCGTAAAATTGAAGGAGTTGTGATGTCAAATTGGCTCATGGTATAGGAACCAAAGATCCCTTTTCCGTTTTCAATATTGGAATACATGTTGATAGGGGTATGAAACACCGGCATGTCACCGATCACCCGAAGGTCATACTGGATCAACGCCGACTTCATATACCGGTCAAGGTGTTCGTCAGCGTTGATTATATATATGTAGGACCTGTACGATAAAAACTCATAATCCTGAGGATCACTCCAGTAATGTGGGAGTGTAAAGCTAATTTGCCCACCGTTAAATTTATAATCCGGCAACCTGGCATAAAAATGATAGGAATATTTTGTTTTACTTAAACCATTCCCCTGCGTTCTGTTAAAATCGTCCAATAAGAGGAAGTCACAAGAAACATAAGTCTTGTAATACATCATTTTATTTGAGATTGAAAAACTCTTTAGACCTATCCAGTAATAATTTGTTTCTTCGCGATTATCTTTTATGTTAACTTGCACCAAATGTTCAGCGACAATAGGGGTAATAGAAATCTCAGGTTGAACTGGAATCTTTGTGACCGATTTTAATGAATTCTCGTTGTCTAGATGAATGCTCAATTTGTACTCTTTCCCGGCAATTGGGTAATAACCTGCACTATATGTTCCATTTCCCTGATTGGCAAGTTCAATACTACTGGTTCCATCTGAAATTTCCACCTTTGCCCTGGTCAATTCAGGAAAAACTTCCGGCTTGTCGGCCCGGGATGAAAGGCTCAGGTGGACTGCCATAACGGAATCGGGAACCAGAAGTGCATTCACCACCGGATGGGTTTGATAATCTTCGAAATCGAGATCAACCTGCTTAACGCACGAACAAATAACAAGCATAAACAGGATTGTCAGCGCTTTATCAAATATCCTGGCACTCACTATCAGCATAGGAATGATTTATTTGATACAACGAACCGATAGTCGATAGTCATTAACCTTTGATCTCAGCCGGCCGATTGCGTCAGAATGAGAATAAAACGACCTGGTTGATGAATTTTCCGAATCTCCTGCATTTGCCCAAAACTGTGCACAAAAATTTGGATAGGAGAACTTTTGCGTCCTATTGTTGTACCATCCCGACGGCACGATAGAAAAACCGGAATGGTTATTGGAATTCAGGGCATTTGAAGATTCCCACAACCGCATTCCCGGCTCCTTCATCATTCCGCCATACGGACTCCCCCTTTGAGCGGTTTTATCCAGATCTTCAGGGAGAACTCCTATAAATTGTTCCAGAGCCTTCCACTCCTCATCTGTCGGGAGCCGCCATCCGGGCGGACATGCTGAAAGCGCCTCAGCGTAGGGATACAAACGGCCAAACAGGGCGCCATTGCTGTCCTTATTCTCAAAAACCAGACTACCCGGGGTAACATGATCGAGGTTCCGGAGCATCCAGAGGTGATTTCCATACTGTTTCACCTCATATTCCTTTCCGTCCCGGGGATCGGTCATGTATTCCACCGGTGTAGTCCGGATGATCATGGTATCGCTGTAAACCATTCCCACATTTGTTTCACAGTAGGCACGGATTATATACCGGGTATCCGGCTCAAAGCCAGAAATACCTGTGAACCATTCCTGAAGGGGCCCGGGAGGAGTTGTCCCTTCAAAATGGTCCCGGTCAGCCTCCGGCATCCCGGTTTTGTCAAAACATACCCCTTTCACCTGAAGTCCTACACCCTCCCCCGTGCCTGATATAGAGGCTTTGACAACCAGGCTGTTGTGGGTAACATCTGTTACCTCCACAATTTCCACTTTCCCGGGGTATGGATCCTTGCTGCAACTGAACAGGATCAGCATGGAAAGCAACATCATCGATTTCAACGTACATTTCATAATCACTTTATTACATTGGGTAAAAAAAGGAGCCAGCCAAGCTGGCTCCTGCAGATTCTATTGCTTAAGGTACATTCTTGCGTCACCCTTGTCGGGAATAAGGTTGTATCCGTCTGATGGGACTCCGTCAACAACAGGCCCGCTTCTGGGTTCCCAATACAAAACAATCACTTCGCCGAAGTCTTCATCTTTATCGGCAATGGTAAATTCAATCCCCGGCGAAACTGAAATATCCACGATCTTCAGCACCTGGACTTTAAATGTTACACCCAACTTGATCTTGGTTCCGTTACCGTCCCCGTCATCTTCAATCATTTTAAACCGGTAGGAATAAGAATGGTTCCTGACGTCCCAGGGGAACATGTAATGGTTGTAATAACACCACTTATTCCTCTGCTGATCTTTGGTTTTTTGACCCAGATTATTGACACCGTTTGAGGGATAGGCCAAATTGGTATTCCCCGGCAACTGCAAATAGGAGGTTTTGTATTGCAGTTCGATTTTGCCGTCAAACAATCCGCAACACCATCTCCAGCAGTCGGAACTGATGAAGATTCTGTCGATAACATCCCGACGACCATTGGTTCTCCAACTGGAATAGGATTCCTTGCCATCTGTCAACGGGGATCTGTTCCCGGCGGCATCCACCGCCCTTACCGAATAGGTGTAGGGCTCCCCGATGCTTAAATACCGATCAATGTAATTGATCTGGTTTTCATCTACGGTGGCGATCAGGTAATTGGGATAGGTCTGGTATTGCCGGAAAATCTCATAGGAGACCGCCCCAGGAACCTGGGACCAGTTGATCTGAATGGTATACGGTCCGGCGGGATGCACCGTGAAATTGGCGGGTGCAGCCAAAGCAGTTGCAGCAGCCGATTTCAGCATAGATCCGGGCGTGATGCCCGTACTATTTACGGGTTTCGTTTCCCCGGGCGCATACATCAGCCTTCTGGCTACCAAAGCATCATGGAATTTTTCATCATCCAGTACCTGAATGACAGGCTCCTCCAGAACGGAGGAAGCAGATTTCAGGTGGGATTCGGCAAAAGCATAGGCTTCGGCGGCAGAAACCCACCGCTCCTCCTGGGGAATGACAAATCCGTCAGGATCCACCCGCATCATACCGTCCGCATCGACCCTTTCGGCCTGCCTTACCAGCAAAATCGGGCTATTTAACTCCTCCTCCAGCACCATCATTTCACGGCCATCGGAATCATAAGCCTTTACAGCCATCTTTTCTCCTTCCTTGTACTCCTCGGGCAGACTGATCACCAACGGGATAAAACCGTGGGGATCCCAGTTGCTATAATAAACCGGACTTGAGATCTGGAGGTTTCTGTACCGCAAAACGGACTCATCAAACATGGAAAATTCAATGCCCGCCCCGGAAGCTATGTTTTTCAATAACCCGGAGAAACTTACCGGACCATACTTCTCCGTCATAATCTCCTTGTCCTTGATCAAATCATAAAGGATATCAAAATCATTGGTAAACTGCTTACCAATTTCAGCATGAAGGAATAACCTTACATTTCTGTCTGTAAGTGAAAGGGCTAAAACCTTTGCAAGCGCATCATGAGTCTGATTCAACGTGAAAGCTTTTTCAGGTGCGGAAGTTGGAATCATATCCGTCTCAGGGATTTCAGGATCCTGCTGGCATGCACTGAAAATGATCAGAAGCAGGAATACTCCAAGTAACTTTCTTTTCATTTTTTGCTTAATAATAATATGCAGCACTTTGCCCCATTTTGCAATTGCCACTTGCAAAATTGGTCCCCGTATTGTAGCTTTGTATTGGCTTTTTACAAAGCTAATCCTCCCCGGGACGGGAACAAGGTAACGCGTGGGACCCCCGGGGAGGCTCTTAAAGGAAATCGTTTTTCCCAATTTTCACCAGGTTCTCCATTTTGTTTTTTTTAAGGGTACATCTTGTAATGCAGGAAGTTAAGTATCCTGAAAAACTAAGGGTTTGTAAATCATTAACTAAAATAGTAAATTTCAGGCTCTCCTGCAAACGGCCAATTGGCCATTTTATCATACTTTATCATATAAATATTTTATTATCACTTAAATACCATAAGCGTTTAATTTTATGTTTTAAAACATATTAGTTTCGCTCGAAACCCTCACACTCTTCCCATCCGGGAAGACAAGCCAATCGCATCACCCGTTTGCAGGCGCAGGATGTGTTAGAATCCGGAATGCAAACCTCAGTTTCAATTTTTTTAATGGATTTTCCAGGTATGAAATCGTGGACAGGCTATAAGGATAACCTGATTTCATATAAGCTCCTGTCTCCCCCTCAATGCAATCACAAAAAGTGACCGAAGTTTCGAGATCATTTACGTATGGAGTACAATATTACATGGTTTTGACAGGCATATGACCGATAATCTGACGATATCCTTTTAACAGCTCACCCAGAAAAGGCGCTGTTTGTCTATCCACAAGGGACCTCCTGTGGCGTACTATTTTGTTTTTGCAAGAACTTCCATCACCGTCTTGTAGTCACTGGCAGCATCGACCTGCTGGTTGATATATTTGATCCTTCCGTCCTTGCCAATGATAAAAGTCCACCTTTGCGCGGTTACTCCACGGTTCAGAACCACATCCATGCCTTCCACCATCCGGGAAATCTGACCACCGGCACTTACCGGAACCCCGAATAACCGGGCCACAGCTCCGTCATCATCTGATAAGAGTGTGAAATTCAGGTTCTTCGCTTTCTTAAATATCTGCAGGGAGGCCACATCATCTCCGCTGATTCCGATAACGATGGCATCCAAATCTTTCAATTCACACTGGTGGTCCCGATAACCGCACGCCTGACTGGTACACCCGCCTGTCATAGCCGCCGGATAAAAATAAAGAACCACATTCTTCTTCCCCAGATAATCCTTCAGGCTCCAAACCTTGTCCTCATCAGAAACAGCCGCAAAAAGAGGGACCCGGTCACCCACCCTGACAACTTCCTGGGAAATGGCTTTCCCCATAAGGAAAAGAGAAAACAGGAAAATCAAATATCGCTTCATGGCAATCCAATCAATAATTTCATACTCAAACCACCCTACCGGAAATTGTGATGAAGTTAGTAAAAATAAGATTAACAACCCCATTTTTCAATCCGGTATCTTCAAAACAACCGGCTTCAACTAACTTTCATACTTCCCAAAATATCTGCCAATTTCTCTATGGGAGTCGGCGCATTACTGGCAACGGTCATTGGCGAAGAAACGGGAATTTTCGGACTGCTCGATGGACCGCCACCATCGGAAACCGTGATAAAAGCTTTAGCTTTGGCATAGTTTACGGTTTTCTGGAGGATGAATGGGCACGTTTGGGGCATTGCTTTTTCTGGGGGCGACCATTCCCCTGAATTCAGACTCACGTTAATCCGACCTCCGAAATTTTCAAAACCTCTGATGGTTCCGGCCTGATTACGGCCAATTGTACTATTTTTACACTCTTGATTAAAGAGTGATTATGAGCCGTGTAGTTGTCGGATTGTCAGGAGGGGTCGATTCCAGTGTGGCCGCATACCTGCTGAAACAGCAGGGTCATGAGGTTTCAGGACTCTTCATGGTCAACTGGCATGACCGTACCGGCTCCCTTACGGGATCCTGTACCTGGGAAGACGATGCCCTGATCGCGGAAATGGTGGCAAAAAAACTGGACATCCCCTTCCGGATCATCGACCTCAGCGAACACTACAAAAAACGGGTCGTTGACTATATGTTCGCCGAATACCGGGCCGGGCGCACCCCCAATCCCGATGTCCTCTGCAACCGCGAAGTCAAGTTTGATATCTTCCTCGATGAGGTGCTTAAAACAGGAGCCGACTTCGTCGCCACCGGCCACTATTGCAGAAAAGAGGAGACCCCGGTCAACGGCAGTCCCGTGTACCGCCTCCTGGCGGGTACCGATCCAAACAAAGACCAGAGCTATTTCCTTTGTCAGCTCTGCCAGGAACAACTTGCCAAATCCCTCTTCCCCATTGGCCACCTCCTGAAACCGGAAGTGCGCGAAATAGCCCGAAGGGAAAACCTTCCCACCGCCGGACGAAAGGATTCCCAGGGAATCTGCTTCGTCGGAAAGGTTGACCTCCCCACCTTTTTGCAACAACAACTGGAAGCCCGCCCCGGAAACGTTATCGAAATCCCTGCAGCATTCATGGAGAAGAAAAAACAGAACGATTCCGCTGAAGCCAACTGGAAGAAGATCTGCTTCCCCTACCCTTTTAAACCCTGGAACGGCAAAATCATCGGCACCCACCAGGGAGCCCATTTCTATACCATCGGACAACGAAAAGGACTGAATATAGGAGGATTTACCGAACCGCTTTTCGTGCTGGCCACCGACGTCGAACGCAACATTATTTATGTGGGGGAGGGCCAGGAACATCCGGGACTTTACCGGAGGGGACTCTTCATTCCCGGCGATCAGGCACACTGGATCAGGGAAGATTTGCGGATGGTCCCTGGTGAGAGCAGGCGATATCTTGTCCGTGTGCGGTACCGTCAACCCCTAGAAGAGGCTTCACTACACCTTAGGGAAGAAGGCCTGTGGATCCTCTTTGACAAGGATCAGCGCAGCATCACGCCCGGACAATTCGCCGCCTGGTATTGCGGCGATGAACTCCTGGGCTCCGGAATCATATCCTGAAAATGAGGTTAAGGCTAAGGTTGAGGTCAGGCAAAAGGATATCAAAGAGCGCTAACCCGATGGGTTTTATGTAAATAACCACCGGTGAAACCGGGTGGAAATAAAAAACAGCTAAGTATCCCCAGCCACAGTTTGAAATGCCAAAGCTGTTAGTAAGGTATCACAAAATTGAAAATTTTAGCTTATTATTGCTTTACCAAAATATACGCTGATGAAATACCCAAGCAATTTTTTTGGACCAACCAGTATGAAATTGCGAAGCTATTCTTTGCGTCCGAAGAAAACGGACAATAGCCACAAAAATAAGCCACATGGATATCACATCTGATTCTCGGAATGAACAATAACAACGTAATATTTTACACACATGAAACCCTTATGGCCGTTAGTTTTTAGTTTTAGTGGCCCGGCCACAAAAGGACATGTAATTGGAGGAAAGGCAGCAAAAAAGCTCTTAGCTTTGTTTTGTCAAACTATAAACGCTAAGAGCTATGAAAGAAAAAAGTGCTATCGAATTTGAACAGGTCGTTGAGATCGGCTGCGGAGCGGATGTCCACAAGGATATCATCGTTGTGACCGTTCTAGGCAAAGATACGAAACCTGAGACAAGAAGTTATGAAACATACACGAGTTCTTTGATAACATTGAGAGAGTGGCTATTTAGCAGGCGGGTTACCCATATGGCGATGGAGAGAACAGGGGTCTACTGGAAACCATTCCCGGAGTTTACAAAGAGAATGCAACCCGGATAATCGCTGAGATAGGAGTTGACATGAGCCAGTTCCCCGATCAGAATCATTTGGCCTCGTGGGCAGGTGTATGCCCCGGGAGCAACGAAACTACCGGCAAGAACAAAAACGGAGGCATTACCCATGGAAACAAATATTTGCGCAGTCTTTTGGTTGAATCCGGCTGGGCCGCATCCCGAACCAAAAACACCTATATGAGTGCCAAATACAAATGTCTGGCAGGACGAAGGGGAAAGAAAAAAGCGATTATTGCTTTAGGTCATAAAATATTGATAGCCACTTATTCTATCCTTAGAGATAAAGTCCAGTTTAAAGAATTAGGCGAGGATCATTTGCACAATTACAGAAAAGACCGATTGATCGCCTACTATCAAAAACAACTGGAAAAACTAACCGCGGCATAAGCTTCAGGGATAAGGTCAATTTTTACTGTACGATTCGACAACGAACATGAAACTGATCTGATCAGTCAAGGACAAAAGAGTTTTGCCATGAGCGTGAGTATGAAATTTTATAAAACCCTGACTGAATTTTATAATGAATTGAATGATTGATATATAACATTAAAATAATTACGTATGAAAAGAATATTCCTTGCGGCAACCTTTACCATCCTGATCCTGGGTGCACCATTCAACGCCCTGAAAGTCGCCGGATGGTCGGAACACCCCCTGCTGGTCCGTCACGCCCTGAAAAACCACCCTGTGTGGCAGAAAGCCGACTCGGTGCAGGCCAAAAGCCTGAAGAATTTCCTCCTTGAAAACGAAGAGGAACTTGAAGAATTCCTTGCTGAACAGGAAGCCTGGTCGGTGGCCAACCTTCCCGACTATATTCCCTGCCCTCCGGAACTCGCCTTCAAAGCCTCTGGAAATCCCGATGATGTTTTATACCGCTTTTATACGGCCATCAGGCTCAATCCCCATGTAAAAATCCCCCTGTACCTGCATCTTCTGCCCAACGACTCCCTTTTCGGGAGACCGGTAGCCGATCCCAGGGAAATTTGCACCCTGAACAACATTTCCTTCATGCTGCAGACAACATACACCCGGGTGGAAGAAGGTGAACTGCTGGCCCCCTTTGAGGTGTTGTGTACCGCCAATGACGAGCCGGACTACGGTTTTGACCTGGGACTCTTTGCCGATAACGGCACTGTTTACGGATTGACGTACAATTTCGGGAACCAGCCTTTTGGCAATCCCAAACTGGAATATGGAAGCCAGGCACCTTTTCACATGGCATTCTACCATGAAGCCAAAATCCTTTATAAATTCGGCCCTTTCCTGAAGCAGACCTACCTCAATTACCGGTTATTCCTTTACAAAGCACTTTCGGAATTTGCCTTCCGCAGCAGCCAGCCATACTGGGGCTGGCGGTTTATGGGCTGGGGAATGCATTATATGGGTGATATCTCCATGCCATACCACATGAGACCGCTTCCTGGCGTCAGCACCACCCGCATGATGTGGATCAACGCAAAGGCGATGCTCGGATTCCCCAAGGCCAAAGACAATGCCGTTCAACTGGTTTCCAACCGCCATACCGTTTACGAGGAATTCCAGCTTCAGGCGCTCAAAAAAGCCCACCGCGAAAATGATTCCGGTCATCCGTTCCTGAAAGCCCTGGCTAATCCCGCTCCTGCAGTTCCTTTTTCACACGATTTCCTCATGAATGTAGCTACCAAAGAATCGGCAGAATCGGGGAAAACCATCGACAGAATTCTGAAAAAACAAGTCCCGGCACTGCTTGTCTCTGATCCTTCCGTTGAAGCCAACGACCTTGCGGAAACGAACCGGATCATTGCATTCATCTCTGAAGAAAAAGGGGAACAGGCGGTCCTTGCAGTTACCAATGCCATTGCCGCCCGGATGCAATCCTTTAGCATGCATATCCGGAGCTTCATGGATGCCATCCTTGCGGAAAGCAGGATAATCTGACCTCCCTGGCTGACTCCTGACAGCCCTCCCAGGAAAAACCTTTCATTTTCCCTATTCTGAAGATTTGTTAATTTTACCGGAAATATTTAATCATGATAAAATCCATGACCGGATTCGGAAAATCCGGTTTCGAAATCAACCACAAAAAGGTAACTGTAGAGATCAAATCCCTGAACAGCAAACAGGCCGATATATCGACAAGAATACCCTCCCTTTACAGGGAAAAGGAAATGGAGATCCGCAAGGAAATCTCCGACCGACTGGTGCGCGGGAAAATCGACTTCGGGATCTTTATCGAAAATCTGGGAGAAAACGGCAATGCGGTCATCAATGAGGGGGTAGTGAAAAGCTATTTTTCGGAATTAAGCCGTATCAGCCAGGGGCTGTCAATCCCTGTCAACGAGCGGCTTCTCCAGATTGTCATGCGCTTGCCCGATACCGTAAAGGTCACCTATGAAACGCTCGAAGAGGAAGAATGGGAAATACTGCGCAAACACATCTTCCTCGCCTTTCAGGAAACCGATCTTTTCAGGATCAGGGAAGGGAAAGCCCTGGAAAAAGATCTCCGGGAAAACCTCGGGACAATAACGCGACTCCTCGACGAAATTGCCCCTTACGAGCAACCGAGAATTGAAAATGTCAGAAACCGTCTGACAGCAAACCTCGAAAGCCTGCAACTCAATGGCAATATCGATGCGAACCGCTTTGAACAGGAACTGATATTTTATTTGGAGAGACTCGACTTCAACGAGGAAAAAGTGCGTTTGGCCAACCACTGCGTCTTTTTTTTGGAAACTCTCGAAGAGGCCGAATCCAACGGGAAAAAACTCTCCTTTATCGCCCAGGAGATCGGGCGCGAAATTAACACCATCGGAAGCAAAGCCAACGAAAGTAACATTCAGCGGATCGTGGTCCAAATGAAAGACGCCCTGGAAAGGATCAAGGAACAGGTGCTGAATATACTTTAATCAGGGGATTGGGAGAGGGGAAGACGAAGGGACTGAGAGAAGGGGAGACTGAGAGACGAAGAGACGAAGTTATATCGCTCTTAACATTATATCAATTAACAAACAATGAGGACAAAAAAAGGGAACAAAGTGATCATTGTGTCGGCTCCCAGCGGAGCAGGGAAAACCACCATTGTTCGCCATTTGCTTTCCCGCCCGCTGGGACTTGAATTTTCAGTGTCGGTCACCAGCAGGCCCCCCAGAATGGGAGAAGTACACGGACGCGACTACTTTTTCCTCGAAGAAGCCGAATTCCGCAAAAAAATTGAAGAAAAAGCCTTTGTGGAATGGGAAGAAGTCTATCCCGGCATTTTTTATGGCACCCTTCAGCATGAGATTGATAGGATCTGGGGAGCAGGCCATGCCGTTATCTTTGACGTCGATGTGATCGGAGGCCTCAATCTGAAAAAGATCTTCGGGGAGAAAGCCTTGGCCCTGTTCATCATGCCACCCTCCGTGGAAGTCCTCCACCAACGACTCCGCAGCAGATCGACCGATTCGGAGGAGAAAATTGCCACCCGCATTGCCAAAGCCGATTATGAACTCAGCTTCGCGCCCCAATTCGATAAAATCGTCATCAACGACGACCTTGCCACCGCATTCCTGGATGCGGAAAAACTGGTTCAGGAATTTCTGACTAACTAACCCTTCGATCGAATCGTAAATGTGGAAGCTGAATCCTGTGATTAATCCCGAAATCTCAAATCCGAAATCCCATGACCGACTTTATCAACATATTTCTGCCACCCGATAAAATCAGCCTAAAGGTGGGCCTCTTCTTTGGATCGTTTAATCCGGTTCACATCGGACATATGGCCATCGCCAATTACATCACTGAATTTGCCGGACTCAAGCAGGTTTGGTTTGTGGTTTCACCGCAAAACCCTTTTAAGAAACGGGAAGATCTCCTCAATGACATCGACAGGTATGAAATGGTGCTAAAGGCCATTGGCGACGACCCCCGGTTCCGTGTCACCGACATCGAATTCCGGATGCCCAAACCCTCCTACACCATCGACACGTTGAAACAACTGACAGGGAAATATCCCAACCACAACTTTTCACTGATCGTGGGTTCGGACATCCTGGAGAGTTTCACCCGGTGGAAAGAGTATCAGTCCATCCTCGACAATTTTCCGGTACTGGTCTATCCTCGGCCGGGAGCCGTTCCTGCCTCTTTCACCCACCCCTGTATCCGGACTCTGGATGCCCCCCTGATAGAAATCTCCTCCACTTTCCTGCGGAATGCCATCCGCGAAGGTCGCAACATGCGCTGTTTCTTCCCGGAAAAAGTATGGGAGTATTTAGATAAAATGAACTTTTACCGGTAGGCAGCATTTCCACTTTTCTCTGCCCGACCTGTTGTTTCTCCATCCGGGAAGGAGATCCCCTTCTGTTCTGGGACATTTTCATTCCTGCTTAAACTCATATTTTATCAATTGGTTATGGTGTAATTTTAACACGTCAAACCAATAAAACCGTGAACATGGAAGGAACTTCAGGCAACCGGGGGCCTTCGGTGCGATCCGACTGTTATGTGGCCATTACGCCGATGGCCGCAGGCGGAATCGTCACAGAAATAAAAAGTAAGACGCGTGTTCTCTTCGGCCGCCACATAGAGAACCTGGTCAGGGAGGTGCTTCTTTCCTTCGGGCTGGAGCATGCCAGGGTAGAGGTGGAGGATGCGGGCGCCCTTCCCTGGGCTATGGCTGCCCGTTTGGAAGCCGCTTTAAAACAGGTATTCCCGGCACCAAAAGAGTTTCTCCCTCCCGAACTGCCCCAGAACCGCCGGGAAACGGCCCGCGATCGCCAGCGCCGCTCACGCCTCTACCTCCCCGGCGACCAGCCCAAGCTAATGATCAACGCCGGACTGTACGGTGCCGACGGCATCATCCTCGACCTGGAAGATTCTGTAGCCCCCTCCAGGAAGGAAGACGCCCGCTACCTGGTCCGAAACGCCCTGAGAAATAACGACTTTCACGGTGCCGAACTGATGGTCCGTATCAACCAGTTGCCGGATGGACTGGAAGACCTTCGCTTCGTGGTGCCGCAACCCCTCAACCTTATCCTGATTCCCAAATGCGAATCAGCCTCTGAAGTGAAAGCCGTGGATGACCGGATCGCTGAGCTAAATCCCGATCCAAGCCGTAAGATCTGGCTCATGCCCATCATTGAAAGTGCCCTGGGAGTACTCAGGGCCTTTGAAATTGCCTCAGCTTCCGAAAACGTAGTAGCCCTGGCCATCGGACTGGAAGACTACACCGCTGATATCGGCGCTGAACGGAGTTCCGAAGGCCTGGAGTCGTTCTATGCCCGGAGCGCCCTCGTCAACGCGGCACGCGCCGCCGGTATTCAGCCCATCGACTCGGTATTTTCCGGCTTTGAGAACCTGGACGAACTCCGCGCAGTAGCTACCCGCTCCAAAGCCATGGGCTTCGAGGGAATGGGGTGCATCCATCCCGCCCAGATTGCCGTCATCCACGAATGCTTCAATCCCGGGGAGAAGGAGATCGCCAAAGCAAAAAAAATCGTGATGGCTTTTGAAGCCGCGGAAAAGGCAGGCATCGGGGTGATCGCCCTGGGTTCCAAAATGATCGACGCCCCAGTGGTTAAACGGGCCCTGCGCACCATCCTCCTGGCCGAACAAAACGGATTGTTGAATCCAAAATGGAGAGAAAGCGATGAAGGATAAACTGGTAAAAAACGAAGCAGGCCGCTGGGTCCCCCTCGAAATCAACGGGGAACCGGTCATCCCCTACCAGGGTGTAGGGAAATATATCCCCCTAGGCAACAAATACGCGCCACCCCTCCCCTCCTGTGCCCTCTTCCCCTCCGACGGGAACAAGGTGACCACCTCCCTGAAGGATGCGCTGGTAAAAGCCGGACTGTGTGACGGCATGACTATCTCTACCCACCACCACCTTCGCGATGGGGATTTCGTGGCCAACAGGATCTTTGACATCGCCCACGACATGGGGATCAGAAATCTTCGCTGGTTTCCTTCAGCCTCCTTCCCCTGTCACAACCACCTCATCCCCTACCTCGAAGACGGCACCATCAGCCATATCGAGGGAAGCATGAACGGTCCCCTGGGGGAATTCACCTCACAGGGAAGGATGAAGAAGACAGCAGTCCTCCGCTCCCATGGGGGGCGAACGCAAGCCATACAGGACGGGGAGGTAAAAATCGACATCGCCGTCGTAGCAGCCCCCGCTGCCGATCCCTTCGGAAACGCCAACGGGCTGACAGGACCCTCGGCAACCGGTGTCCTCAGCTATGCCGATATGGACGTGCGTTACGCTACCCATGTCATCGTGGTCACCGATAATCTGGTATCCTTTCCCTGCCTCCCCATGCAAATCGAAGGTAACTATGTCGATTCAGTGGTGACGGTAGACAAGCTGGGCCTGCCTGAAAAAATTATCGGCGGCACCACCCAGATCACCCGTAGTCCCGACCGCCTCATCATAGCTGAAATGACCGCCCGCTTCTGCGAGTATACAGGCATCATCTACGACGGATGCGTGGTGCAGGCCGGCGCCGGAGGGATCTCCCTGGCCATTGCCGAATACATGCACCAAATCATGAAACGCAATGGCTGGAAGATCAGGGTAGGCTTCGGGGGAACCACCCGCTTCATGACCGGGATGCTCCTCGACGGCACCATGGAGTACATCTTAGACGGCCAGGTTTTCGATACCGAATCTATCCGCTCCCTCAACGAAAACCGGAACCACATACCCTTTACCATCAACAATATTTATAATTACCATTCCAAGGGCAACTTCGCCCAGTTCATCGATATGGTCTCCCTGGGCGCCACCGAAATTGACGTCCACTTCAACGGGAATGTGGTGACCCACTCCGATGGGCTGCTCCTCCACGGCATCGGTGGATGGCAGAACTGCCTCTTTGCCAAAAACACGATCATCGCCCTGCCCCTGTTCCGCGACCGCATCCCCGTCATCGTCGACGAGGTAACCACCCTCTGCGGACCGGGAGAACTTATCGACGTGATCGTTACCGAACGGGGAATCGCCATCAATCCCTTGCGGACCGACCTGCTCGAAAAGGTCAAAGGGTCGGGATTGCCGGTGAAGACCATTCACGAGTTGAAGGAAGAGGCCGAAGCCATCTGCGGAAAACCTGACAAACCCCGCTTTACCGACAAAATCGTCGCCGCCATCAAATGGGTCGACGGAACCGTTATCGACGTGGTCAGACAGGTAGCCGACAATTGAAGATGCAAAATATTATCTACCAACAGAAAAATTAGTTTTCGAAAGTGAATGGAGGATCTTAAACTACATCAGATTGAAAATCAGATTTTCACTATAAGGGACATGCAGGTTATGTTTGATTTTCACCTTGCTGACTTCTATGGAACGGAAACAAAACGATTAAACGAACAGGTAAAACGCAATGCAAAGCGTTTTCCCCATGAATTCATGTTCCAGCTCACGGAGAATGAATGGAAGGAGTTGCGGTCGCAGATTGAGACCACAAAAAAAAATACACATTTGCAGTCGCAAATTGCGACCTCAAAAAGAAGGTCACTCCCGTACGTTTTCTCAGAGCAGGGAGTAGCAATGCTCTCAATGTCAGAATATTTTCAAACAGCCATGACAAGTTTATAATTATTGATGACAGTGAACTTTGCCATTTAGGAGCATCTTTAAGGGACCTGGGTAAAAAATGGTTTGCATTTTCTCGTATGGACAGCCTGTTGTTTCAAGTATTAAACCAGTTATTAACTCATTAAAGTAGATAGAGATATGACCACAAGAACAATAGTAACCCTTCCCGGCGACGGAATCGGCCGGGTGGTACTGGAACAGGCCCTCCGCGTGCTGGAGGCTGCCGGATTTGATGCCGAATATACCGAAGGAGACATCGGCTGGGAGTTTTGGCGCAGCGAGGGGAACCCCCTGCCGCAACGGACCCTCGACCTGCTCGAAAAACACAAAATCGGACTCTTCGGAGCCATTACCTCCAAACCCAAGGATGCCGCTTTCGCGGAACTGGCCCCGGAACTCCAGGCCAAAAACCTCGTCTATGCCAGTCCGATCGTGGGTCTGCGCCAGCATTTCGGCCTCGACATCTGCCTGCGCCCCTGCAAATCCTATCCCGGGAATCCCCTGAATTTCATCCGAAGGGGAGCTTCCGGAGAGATTGAAGAGCCGGTGGTCGACGTGGCCATCTTCCGTCAGAATACCGAAGGACTTTATGGCGGCGTCGAATGGACCAATCCCCCGCAGCAGGTCTACGACGCCCTGATGACCCATCCCAAATTCAGGCAAAACTTTGCCTGGGCCCCTAAGGAGGAAGTCTCCGTCTCCACGCGCATCTTCACCAAAAAGATGACTCACCGGATTCTCCATGCCGCTTTTACCCATGCCGCCCAATACGGCTACCGCTCGGTGACCCTCTGTGAGAAGCCCAATGTCATCAGGGAAACTTCAGGAATGATGTACAAGATGGCCCAGGAGATGCAAAAATCGGAATTCCCGCAAATCGAACTCTGGAACACCAACATCGACGCCCAGATGATGTGGCTCACCAAGAACCCCGAAGATTACGGGGTCATCGTCGCCGGAAACATGTTCGGCGATATCGTCTCCGACGCTTTCGCGGGCCTTATCGGCGGACTGGGATTTGCCTGCAGCGCCCAGGTCAATCCCGATACGGGCGTGGCCGTCTTTGAACCCACCCACGGGTCAGCGCCCAAATATGCCAACTACCCCGTGTCGATCGTCAATCCCATCGCCATGATCGAATCGGCCTGCATGATGCTCGACTACCTGGGGGAACAGGGAAAAGCCCAACTCATCCGCAAGGCCATCGCTTCCGTGGTCGCCAAAGGGGAAGTCCGCACCTACGATATGATGAAGCTCACCGGCAGCCCCGCCGTCCTCACCCAGGGCGCCGCCTCCACCATCGAAATGACCGAGGCGATTATCAAAGAGTTATAATTATAACACCCAGCTCAGGGGGAAGAGGTTATGAACCTATCTTTCGATAAAGCCGCTGCAGAAGGGGAAAAGCAAAAGCTTATGAGCAACATGGTAATAAAGCAGGCGCAAACTCTCTTTGGAGAAATTAAAAACCTGGTAGAACAGAGCAGAAACCAGTTTGCCCAGACAGTAAACGCCGCAATGAGCATGTTGTATTGGGAAATCGGGAAAAGAATAAAACAGGAGTTTTTACAAAATTCCAGAGCAGACTATGGAGAACAAATCGTGCATTCGTTGGCTGTTAAATTAACGGATGAATATGGCCATTCCTTTGAATTTGCCCGAAACCGGTTACTCACCCAAAAAATAAACGACGATGAGTAAATCGTATAAAATTGACAAATAATAATTTAAGCTTTCAAAACATTTTTCGAGAATAATATTGAAGAAACTGAAGTATGAACATTGGTGAAATTTATTCATTATGGCCCGAACTGGAGTGGATCAAAGATTCCGACCTGCGGGAGAAAACCGCCCGTGTGTGGCAACTGGCCTTCGAAAAGAGTGTGCTTACCCCGGATGACCTGAACCGGATTCCTTTCACCCTGTTGGCCGGTCCCGACCTGAAGGTTACCTTTATGGACCACAAACGGTCGGTGGTTCACATCGCCCGCGATGCCGGAAACACCGTCAACGCCATGTACCACGGGGAACTTCCCGTCAACATGGACGTGCTTATTTCCGGGGCCATCCTGGCCGACGTGGGCAAACTGCTGGAATATGAACTCGACGGGAATGGCAATGCCGTCCAGGGTAAATATGGCCAGTACCTCCGCCACCCCTTCAGCGGGGTCTCCTTAGCCGAACAGTGCGGCATCCCCCCGGAAGTGTGCCACATCATCGCCACCCATGCCGGGGAAGGCGACCTGGTGAAGCGCACTACCGAAGCTTATATCGTCCACCATGCCGATTTTATGACCTTTCTGCCGTTCAAAACAAGGGGGAAATAGGGACGGAGAGACTCAGAGACTTAGAGACTTAGGGAACTAAGAGACTGAGAGACGAGGGGATAAGCAATTAACAATTTACAATTAACAATTTTCTTAGGAGTGAGTGTAGAGCCAAGCTTGCTTGAGCTATGCCGAGCGACGACAGAAAATGCAGCGAAGCTGAATGAACAATTAACAATGAACACGTTGAACTTTTGAACGGCACGTAGTGCCATTGAACGCCGAAGGCATTGAACGGCGAGGCGAAGCCGGAGGCATTGAACGGCGAAGCCTTTGAACCTTTGAACGAAAGGACGAAGGGACTTAGAGACTCAGAGACTCAGGGAACTAAGAGACTGAGAGACGAGGGGATAAGCAATTAACAATGAACAATTTGCAATTAACAATTTTCTTAGGAGTGAGTGTAGAGCCAAGCTTGCTTGAGCTATGCCGAGCGACGACAGAAAATGCAGCGAAGCTGAATGAACACGTTGAACTTTTGAACGGCACGTAGTGCCATTGAACGCCGAAGGCATTGAACCTTTGAACGGCACTTAGTGCCTTTGAACGCCGAGGCGAAGCCGCAGGCATTGAACGGCGAAGCCATTGAACCTTTGAACGAGGGAACGAGGGGCCCCTCGCAAGTCGCAATTACCAATAGTTAAAATTTCAGGGTGTAACTCACAGAGGGAAATATCGGAATAAAACTGGCCTGATAGAGTTCAGTGGTATAATCTCCCTGCCACGGCTTCCTTTCTTTGTAGAAGTAATAATAGGGATTTTGACGATTGTATACATTGTAAACACTGAAATTCCAGATCCGTTCCTTCCCGTATTTCTGTCTGGTATGGGTAAAACCTATGTCCAACCTGTGATAATCCTTCATCCGGAAACCATTCCTGCCACCATAATATTCCCCAGATGAATGGTTTTTATATAAATCTGTGATTTCACCGTTGTAATATGCGGGGGTCAGAATGGTTTGTTTCCCTATGGCCAGGGTGATCGGGTATCCTGTACCATATACCCAGTCGGCAGCAAATTTCCATTCCTCCGATAATTGATAGCTCACCACCAGGTTGAGTTGGTGCCGCCGGTCAAATGAGAAAGGGAAAGGTTTACCTTCATTGATGCCGGGGAACCGGCGATTGGCCTTGGCCAGGGAATAGCTGATCCAGCCGGTCAGGTCGCCTGTTTTCTTCCGGAGAAAAAGTTCCATTCCTTTCGCCCTGCCGGTTCCCTGTACCACCCGTCCCTCCCAGTCGATGGCATTTCCCTGGAACGATTCCCCCTCCTTCATGCTGACCAGATTACCCATCTTTTTCAGGTAGAAATCAATTCCGGACTGGTAATTTTCGGTTTCTTTTTCCAGACCCATGCTGGCAATCCGCGACCATGAAGGAGCTATCGAAGCGGTGGAAGGAAAAAAGAACTCGGTACCAAAACCAGCCACCTGATTTTCAAACATATGGACCAACTGGTGCATTTCCGCATAAGAGGTTTTCAGCCTGATATTTTTAAAGAGTTCCAGGGAGGATGAGAACCTGGTTTCAGGGTAGAGGTAGGTCTTGTTTTTCAGGTAAAAACCGGCCAACCTGAACCCGGCATTGAGGTTCAGCCTGTTGAAAGAGACCGGATTCTCAATGTACAATGTACTTTCCCACACGGGAGTCAGGTTGGAAAAGGCTTTGTCTGAAAAGACCTCACCTTTCGCATAGTTCCTTATTTTGGTATTTCCGGGTTCAAAAAGATGCAGAACCAGAGCAGCGCCGGCTTTGACCTGCCAGTGGTTGGAAAGGAAGATATCCAGGTCGTTGTTCCATCCAAAATCCCTGATCCGGCTTCTGAAGTCATTATTGAAACCCGTTTTGAGGGGTTCGTTCCGGTAGTAATCTTTATCCAGGAAACGGTATTTCGTGAAAGAAAGCCTGGTATTCAGAACCAACTGCGGCGAAAAAGTGTGTTCCCAGCGGGAGGCGGTCAGGAAATTACCCCAGCGGTTGCGTTGGTAAGAGCGGACCCCTGGAGAAAACAGTTTGTTACGGTAGTCTAACATCAGGTTGTCGTCGCCTGAAAAAAGGCTGAAAAAGAATTTGTCGGACGGACTGGGCTGGTAAATGATCTTGGAATTGAAATCGTAAAAATTGTATCCTATGCTGCTTCGCTCAAAAACCAGGTAAGAAGCCGGCCGCGTAAGGAAGTCGAGCCACATCCTCCGCAGAGAAATGAAATAAGAACCTTTCTCTTTAAAAGCCGGACCTTCGGAACTAAAGCTCCCCGATATCAGTCCGAGAGTCAGGGTGTTCCTCCTTTGGAACTTGTCGCCCTCCTTCAGGCTGACATCCAGCACCGATGACAGGCGGTTGCCGTAACGGGCAGGAAATCCGCCTTTATACAGCTTGAAGTTTTTCACGGCCTCCGGATCGAAAAGGGAGGTGAATCCACCCAAATGGTTGATGTAGTAAAGCGGGAAACCGTCCAGAAGTACCAGGTTCTGGTCGTCGCTGCCTCCCCTGACGTACATTCCGGCCTTTCCTTCGGTACCTCCCTGCACGCCGGGCAAAAACTGGTAACTTCGGACCAGGTCGGTTTGTCCGCCCAGGGAGGGTAAGGATTTCAGTTCGCTCACAGGAATTTCCATTGCATTGGAGCCAAACCGGTTTTCGCTCATCAGCGGGGCTTTGACTTTAATTTCTTCCAGTTCCAGCCCTCTGTCAAGGTGAAAATCAACGCTGAGGTCCCTCCCCGGCAAAATTACTTTGGTCACAGAGCGATAACCGATAAACGATGCAATCAGTTTCAACGAATCATTATCCGGAAGTTTAATAACATAAAAGCCGGAGCTGTTGGTGGCAACCCCGTTATGGGTTCCCGGAATAAAGACACTCGCCCCGATCAAGGGTTCGCCGGATTCCTTTTCCTTCACATAGCCTGAAATGAAACGTTGTGCCTGGGCTGGCCATCCCAAACCCGTCAGCGCCCAAAGAAGAAAGGAGTTGACAATCAGTCTTATAGCAATCTGAAGTCTATCTTGATTATTCATCAGAGTCCGGGTTAGAAATGTCCAGATTGTAAGGCCGGCACCGAAAACCGGCAAAAACACCCAGTCCGTCTTTCACGTTTGAGTAAAGGGGAACCGGATAGTAAGGTTTGAATGGATCCTCCCAACTGTACGAATCATGCTTCAACAACCTTTTCAGGTATTGGTAATAGTGATAAGTTCCCGATGTCAGCAAAATCTTACAATTATCCACATCCCTGTAATAATCACCCACATTTATTTTCAAACCATAAAACTGGTTGCTGAACAGGGTATCGGAGAAAGCAAACCAGGAAACAAAATCTTCTCCTGTCATCCCCTCGGCAGCAATTACAGGATCTGAGGAAAAGATATCGTAAGGAATAATTACGATGGAATACCACGTTTTTCCCGGAATATCCCGGAACCAGACAGAAAATTGGTTATAATCAAGCCCGTCGTCATATTTCCCGGCTTTCGGCGTATAGGTTACTGAATCAATGAAAACGGGATGAGGGAGGGAATCCTGTGCAGTGGCCTTCGGATAACCTTCCACTTCCACCGTGAGCTGATACAGCTTCCCGGGTTGGGGCAGGATGGCTGGATTGCGGTAAACTCCCTTTTCCAGGTAGGTAAGCGTTCCTAAGCTCTTCCCGTTCGCGGAAATCGTTACGCGTGCATTCGGGATGTTGCGGTCGCTAAGGTCGGTATAGGCAGCCAGCCTGCTCACATGTACCCTGAAAGCTTCCCCTTCGGTAAAAAAGCAGTTGACCACTAATTGATGCGGGATTTGTTCCACCTCCATGTCCACTTTCTGCAGACAGGAAGTGAGGAGCGCCAGCCCCAGGAGCAGGAAAAACCGGTTCATATTAAAACCGGTATCTGATTCCCAGTCCCATCGTGGTTTTCATGTTTTTCCCGAAAACCATTTCCGCATGGGCGCCCCATCTTTTGCTGAAATAGTACTCCGCACCGGGAGCAAACCTGATTTTGTGGAACACATAAAATTTTTCAAAGGGTTTTTCGGGGTTGGCAGCAGAAGGCAAAAAGGTATAGCGCAGCGCCGCGTAAACCTTAAGCCTGTCGGTGAGATTTTCGTTTTTGGTGATCCATGGAATGATGTTCATTTTGTATCCGGCGCTCAGTGGAAAACTGAGCGCTCTTCTGCCCTCGATTTTGTAATCTTGATATTCTGCCAGAAATTCAAAAGAAGATACCCTGGTCAGGCAGTATTCAAAAGTGAGCCTGGGATAAAAGTAGGAATATCCCCAAGGCTCGATATGCCGGTACATAAGGTTGGCGCCCAAAACAAAACTTCTTTTTTCTACTTGCGAATGCAGGTTAAAAGAACAAATCAAAATTAGTGACAATAGTAAAAATGCTTTCTTCATAAACCTTCATTTAACAAAAATGTATCACTAAAAAAAGAAAGGTTACTTCGCAGGGGGTTCACCTCCATTTTTAAGATTTTGTGTGTTGCAAAAAACGAAATCACAGGTAAAATTAGTATATTTTCCTTTTACAAATTAACAGGAAGATTATTATTATCTTCACTTGCTGAAAAGTGGATACCACTTTCAAACAGCAGATTCTGATCGTGCATTAAATTAAGCAGATATGACCATCATAGAAAAGATTATTGCCCGGCACAGCGGACGGGAGAGTGTGCTGCCGGGAGAAATCGTGGACGTGCACATCGATGTGCGACTGGCCCGCGATTTCGGGGGCGCCAACGTGGTGAAAAACCTGGTTGACAACAACCTGCGGATCGCCGACTCCACGAAGACCTGGTTTACCTTCGACTGCAATCCCACGGGATCGGACCAGAAATATGCCGCCAACCAGCAGAGCTGCCGCCTTTTTGCCCGCGAGCATAAGATTCCTGTTTATGATCTCAACAGCGGCATTGGCACCCACCTGGCCATCGACCAGGGCCTGGCCCTCCCGGGCGATACGCTGGTGTCGACCGATTCCCATGCCAACATCCTGGGGGCCATCGGCTGCTTCGGCCAGGGCATGGGCGACCGCGACATCGCTGCCGTCTGGTCGCGGGGAGCCGTCTGGTTCAAGGTACCCCCCTCCGTGAAGATCACCCTTTCCGGGAAACGGCCCGAAGGCCTCCTTGCCAAGGACATCGTCCTTAACCTCCTCCACCGCTTTGGAGCCAACTCCCTCCTGGGCTATTCCGTGGAAATTGACGGGGAGGAGGCCGACCGGCTGACCCTTGACGAACGAATCACCATCTCCTCGATGGCTACCGAAATGGGCGCCATCGCCCTCTTCTTCACCCCCAGCGAGGAGATCCTCAGCTATTGCTTCCAGCGATCGGGACGGGAATTCTCTCCCGTTTTCCCCGACCCGGAAGCAGGCTACGAAAAAAGCTATACCCTCGACCTGGCGGAGTTCTTCCCGGCGCTCTCCCTTCCCGGGAAACCGCACGATGTGGTTCCGGTACAAGCGGTCCAAGGCCGTAAGATCGATTCGGCCTTTATCGGCAGTTGCACCAACGGCCGTCTGGAAGACCTGCGCCTGGCGGCGTCCCTCCTCAAAGGAAGGAAGGTGGCCCCGGGGGTGGTCCTCAAGATCGTCCCCTCCACCGACGAGATCTGGAACGCCTGTCTCGAAGAGGGGTTGTTAGCCATCTTCAAGGAGAGCGGCGCCCTGGTGAGCAATGCCGGGTGTGCCGGCTGCGCCTCGGGACAGGTGGGACAAAACGGTCCGGGTGAGGTGACCATCAGCACCGGGAACCGCAACTTCGCCGGCAAGCAGGGCAAGGGAGAGGTCTTCCTGGCCTCACCTGCCACGGCTGCCGCCTCCGCCATCGCCGGTTTTATCACCACCGCCGCGGAAATCCCTGAAAAACCCCTTCTCTTTGGAACCGGTCCGACGGAAGCTGCCCACCCGGGCGTCGCTCCGGACACAGACAAAGCCACTTCTTCCGGAGGCACAGAAGAGAAGGTTTCAGGAACTTTCGCATCACCCGCGAGCCACTCTGCTGATTCCGAAGGAGAGAATAACAAACCTACCCTTCTCGAGGGAAAGGTCTGGCTGGTGATGGAAGACAACATCGACACCGACATGATTTTCCACAACCGCCACCTGGCCATCACCGAGCCGGCCGAAATGGGGGCCCATGCCTTCGGCAACCTGAAGGGGTGGGAAGATTACGCCTCCCGCTCTGAACCGGGCGATATCATCCTTACGGGGAGCAATTTCGGGGCCGGAAGTTCCCGCCAGCAGGCCGTCGACTGCTTTCGTGCCTTAGGCAACCAGGCTATCATCGCCCGCTCCTTCGGGGCCATCTATGAACGAAACGCCATCAACGCCGGATTTCCCATCCTCACCTGTGACGACCTCTCGCCGCTTGATCTGAAACAGCGTGACCGCGTGGCGGTGGACCTGGAGAAAAGTACGCTCACCAACCTGGAAAACGGCAGAACGATCGGGCTGAATCCCTTCTCCGGTGTGCAGATGCAGATTTACCAGGCAGGAGATTTACTTCAAGTCAGGGACTGATTCAGCCTGCTGCGGAAAAGTACGAAATCAAAAGTGCTTCTGTTTACGGTTGTGCTGGAAATGGTTAAGAATGGAAAGGAGTACTGTAGAACTGCGAAAATTAATGATTATGAGTTGGTTAAAATTTGAATTGATTGTTGTCTTTCTTCTATTTTATAGAATTTCTTATTCTTCAAATTTTGGAAACGAGGATGATAAGAAAAACAAAAAGTTCTTTTCAATTGTCGAATTAGGAATCTACAAAGGATTAGACCTTTCTACTGACTACCCAAGTGGTATTTCAGGCAGCGATGCTTATGCAAAAAGTCTGAGACTAGTTACAGGATATTTTCTAAATCCTCATTTATCTGCAGGAATTGGTTTTGGAGCTGACCGTTATGAATGCCCAGGAGCAAACACATTACCATTATTCCTTGATTTAAGAGGGTATCTTCAAGATGCGAAAAATACACCTTTTGTTTTCTTTGATTTTGGAAAAACAATAGTTTTTTCCTCTCAGGCTCAGGAAGGTGGAAATTTGTTTGACGGCGGAGTTGGGTATAAATTCTTTGTCTGGAGAAAAACATGCTTAATTACCAAAATAGGTTATAATTATTTTAACAACAAAGAATGGACATGGCAATCAACGGATATGACCTCTTTGAATCCTGCGGCAGAAACTTACCGTTGGTTTTATTTGAAAAGAGAGTCAATTACCTTTTCGATTGGACTCATGTTTTGACAATTAACAGCAAAACGCCAACAATGCACCATTACGAATACTAATAATAAACTCTTTAAAACATGAGTGGAAAGACATTTGCAGAAAAGGTACTGGGGGCGCCGGAGGGAGCCATCGTGTTCCGTAAGCCCGACCTGGTGCTGTCGCACGACAATACCGCCAGCATCGAAAAGATCTTCCGCAAGATGAAGGGGAACAACCCGTTCGATCCCTCGCGGCTGGTGATCGTTCTCGACCACAATGCCCCGCCCACCAACGCCAAGCTGGCCAACGACTACCACCAGATCAGGCAATTCGTCGGGGCGACCGGGGTTACGCGGTTCCACGACGCCGGGGAGGGGATCTGCCACCAATTGATGAGCCGGTACGCCCGTCCGGGAATGATCGTGGTGGGTAGCGACAGCCATACCTGTACCGCTGGAGCTCTGAACGCCTTTGCCGCCGGTATCGACCGCACCGAAACCGCGGGCATTTGGAAAACCGGGGAGACCTGGTTCCGGGTGCCCGGCTCCATGAAGGTCACCCTCTCTGGATCGTTGCCCCACGGGGTCTTTGCCAAGGACATCGCCCTGTACCTCATCGGCAGGATCACCGCCGAAGGCGCCGATTACCTCTCGGTGGAATTCCACGGCGACGGGGTGGCTACCCTTACCGTCGACGACCGGATGACCATCGCCAACTTAGCCTCCGAAATGGGCGCCAAAAATGCCGCCTTCCCACCCGACAGGATCCTTCGCGATTTTCTTGGAGAAGAATTCGCGGGAGTATGGGCCGACGAAGATGCCCGCTATGTGAAGGAGATCACCCTCGACCTGGGTTCCCTCTTTCCGGTGGTCGCTGCCCCCCACCATGTCGACAACGTCAAGGCCGTCGATGAAGTGGCGGGTACGCCCATCCAGCAGGCCCTGATCGGCACCTGCACCAATGGCAGGCTGAGCGATCTGCAGGTGGCTGCCGAAATTCTGCGGGGAAAGAAAATAGCCCCCGGCGTCCAGCTCCAGGTGATCCCCGCCTCGCGGGAAATTTACCTGGAAGCCATCAGAAGTGGCCTCGCCACAATTTTTCTTGAGGCAGGTGCATCTATCCTCACCCCCTCCTGTGGCCCCTGTCTGGGCACTGGCCAGGGGATCCCCGCCGACGGCACCACCGTCCTCTCCACCGCCAACCGCAACTTCCTGGGCCGCATGGGCAATAAAAACGCCGTCGTCTACCTGGCCTCCCCGGCCACGGTAGCCTTCTCAGCCCTGGCCGGACAAATCACATCTTCCTCCCCGGGTAATCACCACTTTCCCCATGGCAAGAAAACGGCCCCAACCGTCACCATCGCCCCCGGAGACAACCGCCGCCATGACGGGGTGTGGAATTATACCGACGCCGACAACCTCAACACCGACCAGATGTTCGCCGGCAACCTCACCTACGAAATCAACAGCTCGGAACCAGAAAAAATTCTTCCCCACCTCTTCAAGGGATTCGACCCGGCATTTGCAGACAGTGTCAAGAATAGCGATATTGTGATCACAGGGGAGAATTTCGGCTGCGGAAGCTCCCGCGAACACCCGGCAGTTGGACTCGCTTATGCGGGAGTGCAGGCGGTCATTGCCAAGTCGGTGAACCGCATCTTCTTCCGCTCTGCCATCAACCAGGGATTGCCCCTGCTGGTCCTTCCGGAGGCCGTCAAGGCATACTACCCCGGCGCACGGGTCACCGTCAGCCTCAGGGAGGGAGTGGTCACTATCGCCGGTCAGGAATTCCGATTCGATCCCCTCCCGGTGAAACTGATGGAGATCCTTGAAAAAGGGGGACTGGTTAAAGCGCTCAATGGCCAAGAAACTCCGTGACATGCTGAAATATCCACTAATTTGACGATATTCCAGTTTATCCACTAATTCGATGATATTTCAGTTTATCCACTAATTTGACAATATTTCAGCCTATCAACTAAAACATTATACTATGCATACCGATTTTTCAGAAGTTTTAGCCCAACTGGGCATTGAAAAGGTCAATCCCGGATTGTGTACCGGCACAACCTGGCAGGAGTGCGCCGGCGATCTGCTGACCTCCTGTTCGCCTGCCGACGGAAAGGAGATCGCCTCCATCAGGCAGGCCACCTTAGACGATTACAACAAAACGGTGGAACTGGCTCTCCGGGCTTTCACCGAATGGCGGAAGGTCCCTGCCCCGCGCCGGGGCGAGGTGGTTCGCCAGATCGGCCTCGAACTCCGGAAATACAAGGAGCCTTTGGGCCGGCTGGTGAGCTATGAAATGGGCAAGATCTACCAGGAAGGGCTGGGCGAAGTGCAGGAGATGATCGACATCTGCGACTTCGCGGTCGGCCAGTCGCGCCAGCTTTACGGCTTCACCATGCAGAGCGAACGCCCGGGGCACCGTATGTACGACCAGTACCATCCCCTGGGGCTCGTCGGCGTGGTATCGGCCTTCAACTTCCCGGTGGCCGTATGGGCCTGGAACGCCATGATCGCCCTGATCGCCGGTGATGTGGTACTCTGGAAACCCTCCTCCAAGGTACTGCTTTGCGCCATTGCCGTCCACAAGATCGTGGCCTCCGTGTTGCGTGAGAATAACGTCCCCGAGGGGGTTCTCAACCTGGTGGCCACCAGTTCGAAATACCTGGGCGACGACATGTTCTCCGACCCCCGCATCCCCTTGATCTCCTTCACCGGATCGACGAAAACCGGCAAAAAAGCCGGACGGCTCATCGGCGAACGGCTGGGCAAGTCGATCCTGGAACTGGGCGGCAACAACGCCATTATCATCACCCCCAAGGCCAACCCGGAACTGGCCCTGCGCGCCGTCATCTTCGGGGCCGTGGGCACCTGCGGACAACGGTGTACCTCCACCCGGAGGATCATCCTCCACGAGTCGCTCTTCGATGAGTTCAGCCAGAAGCTGGTCAACGCCTATAGAAGCCTGAAAATAGGTCATCCGCTCGACCCCTCCACCCATGTAGGCCCGCTGATCGACTGCGGGGCGAAGAAGAGCTACCTTGAAGCTTTGGCCCGGGTGAAAGCCGAAGGTGGCAAAATCCTCTGCGGAGGAGAAGAGCTGACCGGTGAAGCCTTCTCCTCGGGATGCTACGTGGTTCCGGCTATCGCCGAAGTGGAAAATCATTATGCCATTGTGCAGGAGGAGACCTTTGCCCCCCTGCTTTACCTGATCAGGTACAAAACCCTTGACGAGGCCATTGCCCTCCACAATGCCGTGCCCCAGGGACTCTCGTCGGCCATTTTCACCACCGACCTCCTGGAAGCCGAGCAGTTCCTCTCGGGGGCAGGCTCCGACTGCGGCATCGCCAATGTCAACATCGGCACATCCGGCGCCGAAATCGGGGGCGCGTTCGGTGGGGAAAAAGATACCGGCGGCGGCCGCGAATCGGGGTCCGACGCCTGGAAAGCTTACATGCGCCGCCAGACCAACACCATCAACTACAGTACGGATTTACCTCTGGCACAGGGGATTAAGTTTGACATTTAAACTACTCACAATCATTCGAAGAAATCATACTACTATGAAAAGCAAAATTAAGATAATGCAAGTTCAGAACGTAAATATAAGTGTGGTTTCCTCGCAGGATAATGATTATATTAGCATAACTGATATTGCCAAATCTAAAGAGGGAGATTCCAGAGCGGCTGATATTATTAAGAATTGGATTAGAAGCAGAACAACACTTGAGTTCTTGGGAACATGGGAGCAATTATATAATCCCAATTTTAAAGTGGTCGAATTCGACCACTTTAAAATGAAGGCTGGATTACCCAGCTTTGTATTAAGTCCCGGGCAATGGGTAGAAACTACAAATGCTACTGGAATTTATGTAAAGCATGGCAAATATGGAGGAACATTTGCACACAAGGATATAGCATTTGAGTTTTGCTCTGCAATTAGCCCTGTTTTCAAACTTTTTCTGATCAAAGAGTTCCAAAGGCTGAAGGAAGATGAAAACAACCGTTTAAAACTGGAATGGAATATCCAACGTACCCTCGCAAAGATTAATTATCGCATTCACACCGATGCCATTAAAGAGAATATTATCCCTAATCTTTTAACAAAAGAAGAAATCACCGGGATATATGCAAACGAAGCTGATATCTTAAACATGGCATTGTTTGGAAAAACAGCCAGGCGGTGGAGGGACGAAAACCCTGATGCCGAAGGGAATATCCGTGATCAGGCTACAATTGAACAACTGGTAGTGCTGTCCAACATGGAAAGCATTAATGCTGTTATGATCCGCCAGGAATTGGAACAGAATGAGCGATTACTACAACTTAACAAAATTGCAATAATCCAAATGAAATCATTATGTGACAATAGGAGTATTAAGCGTCTGAATCCTGATTCTACTGGTTAACAGATTGTTGAATTTTGATTTTTTCAAAGAATAAAATGGCAAGGATAGTCCTATCCAAATAAATTGAAACCTATGAAAATCGGAATTATCCGCGAAGGAAAGGTGCCGCCCGACAAAAGGGTGCCCTTTACGCCGGAACAGTGCCGCCACATCGTGGACCACATGCCAAAAACGGGAATAGTGGTTCAACCCTCCCCCATCCGCTGCTTTTCTGATGAGGAATACCGGAAACTGGGCATTCCTCTGCGGGAAGACCTCTCTGACTGTGACGTTTTGATGGGAGTCAAGGAGGTGCCGCTGAAGGAGTTGATCGCCGGGAAAACCTACTTTTTCTTTTCCCACACCATCAAGAAGCAGCCCCACAACCGGGAACTCCTCCGGGAGGTAATCCGCAAGGGCATCCGGTTGGTCGACTATGAGGTGCTTACCGACCGCAGCGGGATGCGGATCATCGGCTTCGGCCGTTTTGCCGGTGTGGTGGGAGCATACAATGGCTTCAGGGCATGGGGCCTCCGTCACCGCCTCTGGGAGCTGAAACCTGCCTGGCAGTGCCGCAATATGGAGGAACTGATGGCGGAATTGTCCCAGGTGAAACTGCCTCCCCTGCGAATCGCCGTCACCGGCGGGGGAAGGGTCGCCGGCGGGGTCATGGAACTTATGGATGCTGCAGGCATCCATCAACTGGCTCCTGACGAATACCTTTCAGGAAGAAAAAGCCTCCATCCGGTGTTTGTCCGCCTCGACCCCGGCGACTACAACGAACACAAGGAAGGCCGGCCATTCGACCTGCTTCACTTCTTCAACCACCCCACGGAATACCGGGGCACCTTCCGCCGATTTCTGCCCCATACCGACCTACTTATCGGCGCCGCCTTCTGGGATCCCAAAGCTCCCGTGCTCTTCTCCCCGGAAGATACCCGCCACCCCCATTTCAGGATCAGGACCATTGCAGACATCACCTGCGACATCGACGGATCGATCCCCACCACCCGGAGAGCCTCCTCTATTGCCGATCCCTTCTACGACATCCACCCCGGCAGCTTCGACATCCATCCCCCGTTCTCGGGTGAAGATCATATCACCGTGATGGCTGTCGACAACCTCCCGTGTGAACTGCCTGTCGACGCCTCCCAAGATTTCGGAAAGAACCTGATGGAAAAGGTGCTGCCCAGCCTCCTGGGCAACGATCCCGACCAGATCATCGAAAGGGCCTCCATCACCCGGGACGGCCGGCTGACGGAGAAATTCGCCTACCTCCAGGATTTCATAGATGGATGGGAATGAGGCATTGATTTTTCACATAGATATTTAAGCGATCATTTAACAGACTGAAAAGAACCTGAAAGTACCCATGAGAAAAACTGAACATGTTCAGAGGACGAGACAAATAGCCCGGAAGGATGTAGACAGCCCTTATGACTTCGAAAGATACTGTAGATGAACAAAACATGAAAATCATTTCAGCATGAAGAAGATTTTAATTTTAGGAGCGGGATTATCGTCCAACTCCCTGATTTCCTTTCTGGAGAAAGAAGCGGCAGCACACCAGTGGCAGATCACGGTCGGAGACCGGGACCCGGAACTGGCCAGGAGCAAGGTGACCCCGCCCACACGGAGCACTGATATCGACCTCCGCGATGATCACCAAATGGATCGTGAGGTAGGCGATGCCGACCTGGTCATTTCCATGCTTCCGGCGAGGCTTCACCCCGTGGTAGCCCGCTTTTGCCTGAAAAATAAAAAATCGCTGATCACCGCCTCCTATGAATCTCCTGAAATGAAGCAGATGGAGGAAGAGGTGAAAGCTGCCGGACTTCTCTTCCTCAACGAAATGGGGTTAGACCCGGGAATCGACCACATGTCAGCCATGCAGGTCATCGAAAGGATCAAGGGGGAAGGCCACCGGCTTACCGCCTTCGAGTCGTTTACGGGCGGACTGGTGGCTCCCGAGTCGGACGACAATCCGTGGCATTACAAATTCACCTGGAACCCCACCAATGTGGTATTGGCAGGTTGGCCGGGGCCCGCGGTATTTCTCCAGTGCGGCAGACTAAAATATATCCCTTACAACCGCATTTTCCGCCGCACCGAATACATGGATATCGATGGATTTGGCCGCTTCGAAGGCTATGCCAACCGCGACTCCCTCAAATACATCGAGCGCTACAACCTCCACGGAATCGACACCATTTACAGGGGAACCCTCCGCCGCCCCGGATTCTCCCAAGCCTGGAATATCTTCGTCCAGCTTGGAGCCACCGACAACTCCTACGTGATGCTCAATGAGGAGGAGATGACCCACTGCGAATTCATCAACTCCTTCCTCTATTACCATCCCAAAGACTCCGTGGAAGTGAAACTCTACCGCGCCTTCCACATCGACCAGGACTCCCCGCTTATCGAACTGTTAGAATCGCTTGACCTATTCAGCGACGAGAAAATCGGCCTCCGGAAGGGAACGCCCGCCCAATTCCTCGAGGCGATACTCATGAAAAAGTGGAGCCTGAAGCCCGACGATAAAGATTTGGTGGTGATGTGGCACAAATTCAACTACATCGATCACCATTCCCGGGAAGAGAAGATTCTTACCTCATCGATGGGGATAACTGGAGAAAACCAGGTCCAGACCGCCATGGCCAAAACCGTGGGCCTGCCCCTGGGCATCGCCGCAAAACTCCGCCTGACAGGTAGGCTTGACCTCACCGGGCTCTATATTCCCACTATTAAGGAGATCTACGACCCGGTGCTCTCTGAACTGAGAGAGAACGGAATTATTTTCCGTGAAAAAGACAAGTCTTGAGGACCCCCTGCATCCTCTTCCGGGAAAAACCGGAGAACTGACCTGATACGAATAGGCAGGTTAAACCAGGCGAACTTCCATCGGGGTGAGCCGACAATTTACGTAAGATTAACTTTCGAACAAAACAATATTCTGTTCGAAACGTTATCTTTGCATTGTCTTTAGTTTTCTTGCATGCAGAATCCAAACCAGGCATCACGACGCTCCCTGACCCTTGGCGAGGAGATTTTCAACAGCATCACCCATGGTGTTGGAATTTTGTTAAGCATTACAGCACTGGTCATCCTGGTGGTGGTTGCTGCCACCCGGGGCGACGGATGGCATGTGGTCAGTTTTGCCATTTTCGGAACCTCCCTGATCCTCTGCTATACATCATCCACCCTGTACCACAGTATTACAAATACAAGGATTAAAAATATCTTCGCGCGTTTCGACCACGCAGCCATCTTCCTGCTGATTGCCGGCACCTATACCCCGATACTGCTCACCACACTAAGGGGAACGGTGGGTTGGGTCATGTTTGGCATAATCTGGGGAATGGCCATCACCGGCATTGTCATCCGAAGCATTTACCTCAACAGGTTCCGTAAACTGATGGTCGCCATTTACCTGATTATGGGGTGGATGTTCGTCTTTACCCTCAAAAGCGTCATCCTGAACATGCCGCAGATCAGCCTGGTCTTCCTCCTTACCGGAGGACTTTCATACAGCATTGGGGTTATTTTCTATGCCTGGCGCAGACTTCCTTTCGGCCACGGAATCTGGCACCTCTTCGTCCTCGCTGGCAGTACACTCCATTTCTTTGCCATCCTCTATACCTTATTGTAGAACCTCCAATTCCATCACATCTTAATTGACTTTCCAGGCACCATGCTTAACGATGGCTGCCCATTCCTGAATTTTCACTCCACTTGACTATTATGTTAATCCGGGATTGGATACCAGATATCCTGCATTCACTTTTCTTCAGACCAGAGGAGCGCCTTTCCCCTCCTTCGGGGAATCCCTGCGATTCACATTAATTTATTTCCGATTTCTCATTTGTTAATGCCTATTCCTTATTTTCAGGATTGGTTTTCCTTTTCCAAATTATTCCCAGTAATCCCTGAATTCCGTCATGCATTATGTTTTCATTTCCCTTACCTTTGCACAAGTATTTAAATCAACCTGTTATGCGTACTTTAATCGTTTTTATAATCATGGCTGTCATCATGAGCAGTTGCACACCCACTCCGAAACAGCCGGTTTCGGAACCGGTAAAAATGAGCATTGACGGAACTTCGGTGAACAATGCCGTAAAACTTCTGGAAGCAAAGCATGACCCCACCGACTCCCTGCGGATTCACCGGGGGGTCAGCCAGGTCACCTCCCTGTGGCGCTCAACCGACGGAACCGCCGCTGATTTTGAGAAATTCTGCACCGAAAACTTCGTAGCCGGGGGAACAGCACAGGAACTGCTTTTCAGGAAACTGGAACGCAACCTGGAGATCTTCAGCGGCTATTTCCACAAGATGGACGTTCTGCTGAAAGAGCCCCTCCACCTAGATGGTCCCGATCCGGACCCCATCGATCTGATGTTCGGAAGCTATGACCCCTCGGCCCATCTCACCGACGACTTCTTCGCCAACAAAATCGCCTTCCTGACGGCCCTCAACTTTCCTTTCTATTCCCTGAAGGAGAAGACGGAACTGGGGGCTGACTGGAGCCGCCTGGAATGGGCCTATGCCCGCATGGGCGACCGTTTCACCTCACGGGTACCCGCCGATGTGATCCTGAACGTCTCCCAGACCCTGACCGCTGCTGACACTTACATCTCTGATTACAACATTTACATGGGGAACCTGGTCGATTCCGCCGGAACAGCCCTATTTCCCGCCGGACTGAAGCTGATCACCCACTGGGGCCTCCGCGACGAACTCAAATCGGACTATGCCGCCGAAAACGGCCTCGCCAAACAACGGATGATTTACCAGGTGATGCAACGCATCATCGACCAGTCGATTCCGCAGCAGGTCATCAACAAGGACAGCATCACCTGGGATCCTTACAACAACAAGATCTTCAACGGCGGAAGTGAAATCACCGGAACCCCGGAACCCGACAAGCGATATGAGGTACTCCTGGCCAATTTCCACGCCATGAAGAGCATCGACGCCTACAATCCCCACTTCCCCACTTATATCAGCAGAGCTTTTGAGGAGGGAATGGAAATTCCGCAGGAAGATGTGGAAAGGCTGTTCACCGAATTCGTCTCCTCCCCCCTGGTGAAGGAAGTAGCTGCGCTGATCAGCCAGCGGCTGGGGCGCCCCCTGGAGCCCTTTGACATCTGGTACAACGGGTTCAAAGCGGCGGGAGGAATTCCCGAAGAGCAGTTGACAGCCCTCACCACGAAAAAGTACCCCGACACCCAGGCGGTGAAGAAAGACCTTCCCGTGATCATGCAAAAACTGGGGTGGTCTTCTGCCGATGCCCAACGGATCAGCGCCCTCATCACCGTTGATGCCTCCCGGGGCGCCGGTCATGCCTGGGGCGCCGGCATGAAAAATGATCTGGCCCACCTGCGCACCCGCGTGGGCGCCGCCGGTATGGACTACAAAGGGTATAACATCGCCGTCCACGAATTCGGCCATTGTGTCGAACAGACTATCACCATGAACGACGTCGACTACTTCATGCTCAACGGTGTCCCCAACACCGCCTTCACAGAGGCAGTGGCCTTCCTCTTCCAGAAACGTGACCTGGAACTGCTGGGCATCAAGGCCAACGACCCCCTGAAAGATCACCTGATGGCCTTAGACAACTTCTGGTCCAGCTACGAAATCATGGGCGTCTCCCTGGTCGACATGCAGGTGTGGAAATGGCTCTATGAGAATCCGGAAGCCACCCCGGCTCAGCTTAAAGAGGCGGTCATCACCACCGCCAAAGAGGTGTGGAACAAATATTATGCGGAAGTCTTGGGCGGAAATGACGAGCCCTTGCTGGCCATATACTCCCATATGATTGACAACCCGCTGTACCTCTCCAATTACCCAGTCGGCCACCTGATCGACTTCCAGGTCGAACAGCAGGTCACAGGCAAAAACCTTGCCTCCGAAATCACCCGGATGCTGGTCCAGGGACGCATTGTTCCCCAGCTCTGGATGAAAGGGGCCGTGGGCCGCGAAATAAGCATCGAACCCACCCTCGAGGCTGCCGGGAAAGCCCTGGAAATCATAAAATCGTGAAAAGGGGTGAATAGAGCGTTTAACTGAAAAACCCCCGGATACACAAAGGGCGCAATGATAATCTTCATTGCGCCCTTTGTATTTATTTCAGAGTCTCTTAGTCCCTATGTCTCTTAGTCCCTATGTCTCTGCGTCTTTGGTTTATCCGGATCGACAACTTCCGAATCTTCCGCCTTTTTGCCCTTCAGGTAATCGGGAAGTTCAAGACCTGCCATTTTGAAGAGTTCCTCAAAGGGAGGAATTGATCCCAGCATTCCGGAGAGGAAATTGGCCGTGGCGGGCGATTTGCCGTCCTTGCCTGACCCCATGGTGTCCCACACAGTGATCTTGTCAATCTTCAGGTTTTTGATGGCTTCGACCTGGGTCTTCACCAGTTCGGGCAACTTGTCGGCAATCATCAGCATCACCGCACTGCGGGAGTCATCACCGGCGGCTTTCATCAGCTTCTGATATCCTTCGGCCTGCTTGCTCAAAATCTCAAAGATCCCCTTACCTTCCGCCTCCATTTTCATAAAGATGGCATCGGCTTCTCCCTTGGCCTGCCGGCGGGTTTGCTCAGCAATTGCTTCCGCGGCAATCTCAATACGGGTTTTGTCGATTTCGGCGGGAACGATGATGTCGGCCTGTTGGCTGGCCTTGTCACGCACGGCACGCACAGTTTCCGCCGCTTTTTCGGCAGCATAGGCTTCCTCAAGCGCCTTAGCCTGGGCTACCTTCTCTGCCGCCACTGCGAGCCTCTCCGCCTCGGCTTCCTTTTGCCGCCGATCGGCATTCGAATTGGCAATGGTGATCTTGGCCGTATTCTCCCCCTCGACAGCCGTGGCATTGGCACGGGCTACCTCCACACGCTGCTCCTTCAGAGCTTCCGCCTCTCCGATCGACCCGTCACGGTTTTTCTGCGAAACACTGATCTTGGCATCGTTGATCGCCTTGGCAGCCGCCTCCTTACCCAACGCCTCGATATACCCCGACTCGTCGGTGATGTCGGTGACATTCACGTTGATCAGCTTCAGACCAATCTTCTTCAGCTCCGCCTCCACATTCGAGGAAACCGCAGCCAGAAACTTGTCGCGGTTGCTGTTGATCTCCTCAATGTCCATGGTAGCAACCACAAGCCTCAACTGCCCGAAGATGATGTCCTTGGCCAGGTTGCTGATGTCGGTGATCGACAGTCCCAGCAAACGCTCTGCGGCATTGGTCATCACCCCCTCTTCCGTAGAAATCCCCACGGTAAACCGAGAAGGAACATCCACCCTGATGTTCTGCTTGCTCAGAGCACTGGTCAGGTTGATCTCTATTGAAAACGGGGTAAGATCCAGAAAAGAATAGTCCTGAATCACAGGCCAGATAAAAGCAGCTCCCCCATGAATGCATTTCGCAGAACGCGATTCCGCGTCACCCCCTTTACCTACCTTCCCGTAGACCACCAAAATGCGGTCTGACGGACAGCGTTTGTACCTCCTGAAAAAAGAGACAATCAGGATAAAAATGAAAAATACCGCAACGGCAACAATAAAAATTACATATTCGCCCATAACAATAAGATTTAATTATTTCGGATTTCGAATTTCAAATTTAGGATTTTGTCATGCTGATATTCTGCCCTTTGGCGCGTTACCTTACGAGGAGAATATCGCCTTTCAGCACCTCGATCACCTCCACAACCTGTCCGGTTTTAAATCCTGTGAAGTCGTCAGTCATGGCATCCAGGGTCTGCAATCCCTGTACCTTGATCTGTATCTGTCCGGTGCCCCCTCTCTTGGGGGGTATCGGCAGATAAACGGTTCCCGATTTCCCGATGGCATTCCTGATTTTCAGGGTGCCGTCATCGCTCAACTTTCCCATTCCGTAAATCAGGGAAGCCATAATCACCATCATCGCCAACCCTGCGATAAAGGCGATCAGCACCGAAGGAAAGATTTTCATGCCCGATCCGAGACACACCACCCCTGTCCAGCCAAAAATCGTAAAGAAAGCAATCAGGTTTTTCAGGGTGATGAACTGAAAATCGATTCCCGTATCGGCATGAACGGAGGAATCACTATCTCCTAAGGCATCCATATCGTCGCCTCCCAACCCCACGAAGGTCATAATGGTCTGAAAAACAAACAAAAGAGAAAAGGGGATTGCTATGCACCAGAAAATCTTCTGTGCAATGGTTAAGGTTAGCCACCAATCAGACATACATTTAATTTTTTCGGGTTTATATGATGCAATTTACTATTTTTTCAGGATATCAACCGGAAATAAATCCAATACGCTAAATATGTCGCTGGGAAACCCGGGAAATTACATTTTGCATTTATCATTTGTTACACGGATGAGGATACGGCGGAAGACGGAAGAACAGAAGTAGCCTGATTCACCCTTACCGGTTTGACAATCGGGAAGTTGACGCCCGGGGGATCTGGCGAGCGGGGAGAAGATGGACGGGGAATTGATGGACGGGGAGTTGATGGACGGGGAGTTGATGGACGGGGAATTGATGGACGGGGAGTTGATGGACGGGGAGTTGATGGACGGGGAGTTGATGGACGGGGAATTGATGGACGGGGAGTTGATGGACGGGGAGTTGATGGACGGGGAGTTGACGACAAGCCATGAAAATGGAGTGACGGCAGCCGGGGCTGCCGGGAATCAGAAAATCCTCCTTATTCCGGCGTTGCCCATGCAACCATGTCGTCAAACGAGGGAATCTCCCTGAGGTAGGAAGTCAGCCGATTCAGGTAGTCTATTCGGCAGATAAAATGATTGAATCCATTGGAGATCAAAAAGTAAGGGGCCCGTAAAACGGAATTATAACGAAGCGCCTGGTCAAAAACTGCCTGGGTGACGGAGATATGGGGCGCCTTGAATTCCGCCACCATCAGCGGATTTCCGCTCCGGTCATATACCAGAAGGTCAAAACGTTGCTGCAATTCGTTGATTTCCACTTTCTTTTCTACCGCCATTAAAGAAGGGGGGCACTTCTTTTCATCGGACAGGTATTTCAAAAAGTGCTGCCTGACCCACTCCTCGGGAGTAAGCGCCACCCAGCGGTGCCTGAATTCATCAAATATCAGGTCACCGGCATCCCTCTTCCTGATCCGGAAACTATATTCAGGTAATTGCAGTTTTTGCATTGTTCACCACCCCAAATTGTTAAATTTGTCCTCCGGTAAGGGGAACGAAAGTAACACTATTTCCAAATAACCGGAAACAATGAAGACAAAAGAAGAAATTGTGGCCAACTGGCTGCCCCGGTATACCGGGTTGTCGATCGACCAGTTCGGCCACTATATCCTGTTGACCAATTTTCAGCTTTATGTGGAGATGTTTGCCCAGCGGTTCGATGTACCCATCCTGGGAGAAAAGCGGAACATGCCCACTGCCACGGCAGAAGGGATGACCATCATCAACTTTGGTATGGGCAGCCCCAATGCGGCAACCGTCATGGACCTGCTCAGCGCCATTATGCCCAAAGCTGTTCTCTTCCTCGGAAAATGCGGGGGACTGAAGCCCAAAAATAAACTGGGTGATCTTATCCTGCCCATTGCCGCCATCCGAAGCGACGGTACCTCCAACGATTATCTGCCCCCGGAAATTCCCGCCCTGCCGGCCTTCAACCTTCAGCGTGCAGTCTCCCACGTCATCCGCGACAAAGGATTCGATTACTGGACCGGAACCGTTTTTACCACCAACAAAAGGGTGTGGGAATGGGATGAACGCTTCAAAAAATACCTCGAAAAAACCCGAGCCATGGCCATCGACATGGAAACTGCCACCATATTCATTGTCGGATTTGCCAATTCAATCCCCTCAGGAGCCCTCCTGCTGGTCTCCGATCAACCTATGATCTCTTCAGGCGTGAAGACCGAAGCCAGTGACCTGAAGGTTACCTCTCTCTATGTCGAAAATCACCTCAATATCGGCATCGAATCACTCCTCGAAATAAAAAACAACGGCCAATCGGTCAAGCACCTCAAATTCTGACATGGATTACGATCAAATCCTGGACAACCTCAAAAGGAAAATTTATCACCCGGTGTACTTTCTCTGCGGTGAAGAACCCTATTTTTCAGACATCATCTCTGACTTTATCGAGGAGAATGTGCTCACGGAAGCTGAAAAAGGATTCAACCAGACGGTCTTCTACGGAAAGGATACCGAAATCATCACCGTTATTGAAGCCTCGAGAAGGTTTCCAATGATGGCCAGTCACCAGGTGATCATCGTCAAGGAAGCCCAATCTTGGAAAAATCTGAAACCCCTGGCAAGTTACATCTCGGCCCCCTCCAAATCCACACTGCTTGTCATCAATTACAAATATGCAAAACCTGACGGAAGGAGTGCGGAATATAAGGCTATCAGGGACAATACCGTTTACCTCGAAACGAAAAAACTGAAGGAATACCAGGTTCCCGCATGGATTGAGAATTACGTGAAAGCAAGGGATTATGCCATTACCCCGCAGGCATCGCAAATGCTTTCCGACTTCCTGGGAAACGATTTGAGCAAAGTCAGCAACGAACTTACAAAACTCTTTCTGGTGGTGCAAAAGGGGAGCAGAATTACTCCGGATGATGTTGAAAGAAACATCGGGATCAGCAAGGACTACAATCCGTATGAACTCACTGACGCGCTGGGATCCAAAAATTTCCTGAAAGCCAACCGCATCGTGAACCATTTCGGATCAAATCACAACGCTCACCCCATGCCGCAACTCATAGGCTTCCTGCACAGTTACTTTATACGCCTGTTCAAATATCACTTCCTGACCGACAAGTCGGAAAAAGGCGTCGCTTCGGGTCTGGGGCTGCATCCCTACGTCGCAAAAAGTTATGTGGAGGCCGCCAGAAGGTATGGCAAAACCCGGCTTTTTGAGATCATCGGAATCCTCAGGGAATATGATATGAAAAGCAAGGGAATGGAATCATCATCCACAGTAACACAGGGAGACCTGCTGAAGGAAATGGTCTATAAAATTATGCATTGATATGCTTACCTGGATATTGATAGCGGTAACCGGACTGGTTTCCTTCCTCGGTTTCACCAATCATAGGATGGTGGAGAAGCTGCAATTCAATGCCGCCAAAATCATTCATCAGAAGCAGTATCATCGCCTGGTCAGCCATGCGTTTCTGCATGCAGGCTGGACGCACCTGTTCGTCAACATGTTCGTACTGTACTTTTTCGGAAGGGCAGTGGAATCATATTTTGCTTCCTGGTTCGGGAACAAGGCGACCTTTCTGTTCCTGCTGCTTTACCTGGGAGGTGTTCTCGTTTCGAACCTATACTCCCTCGTCAGGCAAAGAGACAATTACTACTACAATGCCATCGGGGCATCAGGCGCAGTTTCCGCGGTCCTCTTCGCCTTTATCTTTTTCAATCCCTGGGAAAAACTCTATTTTTTCGGACTTTTCCCGATCCCGGGAATCCTCTTTGCCGCAGGCTACCTGATCTATTCCTGGTATATGAGTAAGAGAGAGTCTGACAATGTCGCCCACGATGCCCACTTCCTGGGAGCGGTTTTCGGATTCGTCTTTCCTATCCTGATAAAACCGGAACTGTTCGGAAGATTTATCGATCATCTTTTCAGGCTGTTATAAGAAGAAAACATGGATTACATCCTTTTCAACGGGAAAATGGTAGCCGCCGGTGATTTCAATCCTGCCGGACACTGGCTGAAACCTCATTTTTCCCTGAAAGAAAAGATGTGGTTTGCAAACGGCCAAATTCCGTTTTTCCCCGACCATATCCGGAATATTGAAGAAATCCTGGCTCTGGCGGGAAAAACCTGGCCCGCTGAAATTCCCCCGCAGAAAGAGCTTGTGCGTTTGTCACTCAGGCTGATCAATAAAAACAAAGCTTTTATGGCAGGGTGGCTCTCCCTGGAACTCCTTTTTTCTCCCCGGAAGAGTTCTTTCCTGGCCACCGTTGAACGCCATCCCTCGCGGATATTCCCTTTCGTCCAACAGGGAAAGACAGCCATCCTCTCTCCTTTTCCCAAATTCTCGGGTAATCCGTTTAGCCGCCATTTTTTTTATGCCGCTCACCTGTGGGAAACAGAGGAGTTCGGGAGAGAAAGCGATGAAACGGCAGAGCCTCTTTTCCTGAACGAAAAGGGGATGCTCACGGAAGCGGCAGGCGCCAATGTTTTCCTGATTAAAAAAAACAGCTTCCTGACTCCTTCGGCCGGCACCGGATGCATCATTTCCACAATCAGGGAGAGGATCCTGTGGTCGGCCGGGGAAACAGGCTTTTTGGTAGCGGAATCTGACAGGATCACACCGGAACAAATGCTAGACAGCGATGAAATCATGCTGGCTTCCGAGGAAAGGGGATTTCTATGGATTTCCGGAATTGAAAACCGCAGATTTGTGAAGAGCAATGCGATGGCAATCTGGAAGCACGTCTGCAAAACCTGCTTTCCCCGGGTTAGTTAAGAGAGGGATTCTCCGGAAAATTTTCCCAAATCGAATACCGTTTGCCCACTTTTTTGACAAACTGGGCCCATGATTTAGCTCCCAGATCCTCCATGATCAGGTGGCTGTCAACATCATTCACGAGCCATGAATTTTCTTTGATCTCACGATCCAGCTGTCCGGCATCCCATCCCGAATAGCCCAAGAAAAAACGGATCTCATCCTGCCGGATGATCCCCAGGTTGACCAACTTCTTCAGCTCATTGAAATCACCGCCCCAGTGCAGGTCATCCAGTACATGGATGCTCCCGGGTATCAAGTCGGCACGTTTGTGAATAAAGTAAATGGAATCGGTGGAAACCGGTCCGCCAATGAATATGTCCGATTCAAAATTTTCAAACCCTGAAATATAATCCTGAATCTGAAGGTCCACTTTTTTATTCAGAATGAATCCGACACTCCCCTTTTTGCTGTGAGCCACCAACAAAACAATGGCCCGGTTGAAAAAATTGCCGGGGAGGAAAGGCTCCGAAATCAGTACCCTCCCTTTTCGGGGCACCACATTGTTTGTCTGAATCTTGAATATGTCAGGATTGAAATTCATGGCTCAATGTTTCAACAGCCAATATATAGAAAATAATGGTTTTCACAAAAAAAAACCGGCATATGATTTCAGGAGTCAACGGTAAAATTTAAATATCCGTAAACCTGTGCCTCTCCCCGGGGAAGGCTCAGGTTGATGTGATTAACATACAACTATTCTTCGACTACAAGGAAGAGGTCCTCGTCAGGCCGGGTCATGTAAAATTGTTCCCGGGCATATTTTTCAAGGTTATCGGTTCCCGACCGCAATTCTTCCATCTTCCGGTTATCTGCCTCTATCTTCTCCTTGTAAAAAGAGAGCTGCTCCTTGATCGCTTTCAGCCTTTGCTTGTTCCGGTGGTGCTGGACCAGGTTGTTCTCATCCAGAAAAATGATCCACACCAAAAACAGCAGAACGGCAATATAATATTTGTTGCTAAACGCCTTAGATTTCCATATTTTGTCAAAACTGATTTTCATATTCCGAAGCATAACCATGATGCTAAAATACGAATAAAGTCAGTTTAATTTTCATCAGGCGCGAAATTCGGATACAAATATTGATGTGGCGGATTGAAAGTCTCCTTGATGGTCCGGATATTCACCCATCGCATCATATTAAAGAGGGAACCTGCTTTGTCGTTGGTTCCCGATCCGCGGGCCCCTCCGAAAGGTTGTTGTCCGACAACCGCCCCGGTCGGCTTATCATTGATATAGAAGTTTCCGGCGGCATTCTGCAACACCCTGGTATACTTCTCAATATTGTATCTGTTCTGTGAAAAAATGGCTCCCGTAAGAGCATAGATCGAAGTTTGGTCCAGGATTTTCAGGGTCTCATCCAGTTTCTCATCCGCATATACGTATACCGTAAGCACCGGACCGAACAGTTCTTCTTCCATGGTGACGTATGTGGGATTATACGCCTGGATAACGGTGGGTTCGATGAAATAGCCCACTGATTTATCGCATTTTCCGCCGAAAATCACTTCTGCATCGGCATCTTTTCCGGCTTGTCTGATAAAACCCGCCAGTTTATCGAAGGAACTCTCGTCGATGACGGCATTCACAAAGTTGGTAAAATCTTCCGGAGGGCCCATTTTCACGTCAGCAAGCATATTGCCCATTCTCTCCTTCACATCGGGCCAGATACTTGCCGGAATATAGGCACGCGAAGCGGCCGAGCATTTCTGTCCCTGGTATTCAAAGGCGCCCCTGATCATGGCGACAGTCAAAGCCTGCCTGTCGGCAGTAGGGTCGGCAAAGATGAAATCCTTTCCACCGGTCTCCCCGACAATCCGGGGATAGGAGTTGTAAATGCGGATATTCTCCCCGATTTTCTTCCATACCGACTGGAAAACAGCCGTCGAACCCGTGAAATGAATTCCGGCAAAGCTGGGATGACCAAGCACCACGTCAGCACCGACGGGTCCTGACACAAAAACAAGGTTTATCACGCCGTCGGGAACCCCTGCCTCCCTGAAGATCTCCATAATCACTCCGGCGGAATAGACTGCCGTCCTGGAGGGTTTCCAAACCACCACATTCCCCATCAGGGCGGGTGCGGCAGGCAGATTACCAGCGATGGAGGTAAAATTGAAAGGCGTCAGGGCATACACAAATCCTTCCAACGGACGGAATTCATTGTAATTCCATATTCCTTTGGCCGACTCAGGCTGCATCTGATAAATCCTGGTCATTTCACGAACCCCGAAGCGGAAAAAGTCGGCAAGCTCACAGGCAGAATCAATTTCCGCCTGGAAGGCATTTTTCGATTGCCCCAATATAGTGGCTGCATTCATCTTAGCCCGGTAAGGGCCGGCCAGCAAATCTGCAGCTTTCAGGAAAATAGATGCCCGGTGCTGCCAGGAAAGTGCGGCCCACGCTTCACGGGCCGATAATGCCGCGTCAATGGCCATCTTCACATGTCCAGCATCCCCCTGATGGTAATAACCCAGGGTATGAGCAATTTCATGCGGCGGAAAAATCCGCTCCAGCTTCCCCGTACGTACCTCCTTACCCCCGATTACCATCGGCAGGTCCACCTCCCTGCTCCGCAATTCCTTCAGCATCGACTGTAACTCCCTGCGCTCCTGACTTCCCGGAGCATACCCCAGTACCGGCTCATTCACGGCAACCGGAACATTGAAAAAACCTTTGCTCATAATCTATATTTTTGAATATTAACTTTTTAATGGTCCCGTTACAAAGCTAACGAATCCTGATCTGCCAAAGAATAACAAAAATCAGGTTCACAGGTTTACTTGTCAATTTGGGATTAATCACTATGAATCTATTGAATGCATTATCTTTTGACTTATTTTTACGTTGGTATTGGGAAAACGCTTTATTAGCCATTACAAAAACGGAACCTGCTTGAACTGGCTTGACAAATATCTGTATTTGAAGAGAAGCCCCGGGGAACAACCTTCCCAGGATGAACTCCTGAAACTCCGGTTCATGGCATTTCTGATAACAGGCTTATGCATTTCTGTCGGCCTCATGATTTTCAAAGAGATTTTCCGCAGTGACCTTGCTTCTCCCGTTGCTGAAACCGCTACCGTGCTGATGTTTGCCGCGGCCCTTTTCTTTGCATCACGGAACAATATGCAAACCGCCACCGGTATGGTCTTTCTCATCCCCGCACTCATCTATGCCTATTACCTTTCGGGATTCAGCAACAGCTCGCCTCCCTCCGAAACCATATACGCATCCTGCATTTGGCTTATTTCAGGGATTCTCGTCCTTGCGGCCTTTTCACCTGTCAGCCGGCTATCTATTGTATTTTACCTGACAGGTATCCTGACACTCTCGTACCATGCCCACGAGGCGGGATTAATCCCGCAATACCTCTCCGTCAACCAGATGTATGCGGAAAATCCCTTCCTGATCCTTACTTTTGTTTTTGTGACTGCCTTTCTGATTAGGAGAAGCTTTGACAGAAGACTCCAAAGCGAAATTTCAGGAAGGCAAGAATTGGAATTGCAGTTCAAAACAGCTTTTGACGAGGCCAGGCATGCCATGGCCTACATCAGCGTGCTCCGTGATGATGACGGAAATATCACCCGGCTGGTAATCGAAAAAGTAAACCGGGCTTTTGAATCAGAATTCAGGATCAGGCTTCAGGAAACCCTGGACCAGGAGGTCAATTACCTGTTCAGTCTGATCTTCGGAAATGATACGGACTGGAATGATCTTTTCATCCTCAACCCGAAACAACAAACCGAACTGTATGCCGTTAACCGGGACAAATGGTACAATCTGCATTTGACGTGGACCGGAAAACACCGGTGTACCTGCCTGTTTTATGATGTCACCCGGGAGAAGAATATGATAAACGATCTTACCGATGCCCGGGCACGCTACCGAGCGCTGCTGGAAGCAATCCCCGATATCTTCTTTGTAATCGACCGCGACGGCGTATACAGGGATGTTGTTTTTAAAGGACAGGAAAAGCTCTATCCCGAAACCAGGGAAGTGATCGGCAGCAACATTTTCAAGGTAGGCTTTTCGGAAAAGATGGCACAAAAAATATATTCCTGCATTCTGAAAGCCATTGACAGGGATACCATTGAAACTATCGAATATACCCTGGAAACGGCAAAATCCCCCCTCTTTTTTGAGATGCGGCTGGTGAGACTGGACATGAACAGCGTGATATCCATCGCACGCGATATCACCCGGCGGAAAAAAGCCGAATTTGAACTGGAACTGGCAAAAAACAAGGCAGAAGATGCTGCCGCCCTCAAAGCGAGGTTCCTAGCCAATCTTTCACATGACATCCGGACTCCCATGAATGCCATCGTGGGACTCACAAAACTGCTTTCAGACCCGGGATTGACTGAAAATGAAAGGGATGAATTTATCAGAGATGTGCAGATTCAGAGCAATACCTTACTGTCAATGATCGAAAATACTATACTGCTTTCCAAAATAGAAACCAACACGCTGGAGGTAAGGAATTCTTTTACTCAAATCAACAAACTTCTCAGGGAACTCTTCAGCCATTTCAACGAAATGGTCCCTTCTGACGGGAGCGTCAGGCTTGTGATGAATTGCGGCATTGTAAACGGCGAAACAGGTTTTGAAACCGATCCTACCCTCTTGCGCGAAATTCTGTTCCGGCTGATCGATAACGGACTCAAATTTACGAGGAAAGGAGAGGTAATTTTCGGTTATTCCCCGGCATCCGGCAATTGCGTTGAATTTTTCGTCGAAGACACCGGTTCCGGAATTCCGGAATCAGAAAGAGATAATATCTTTCTCCGGTTTTACGTGACGGAAACCGACAAACAGACCCACAAGAGCGGCAGCGGCCTGGGACTGCCCATCGCACAACACCTTGCCGTTCTGCTTGGAGGTGAACTAATGCTCGATACAAAACCCGGAAAGGGATCCCGTTTCTGGTTCCGGATCCCCCTTAAAAGTGCACGGGGCTTTATGCAGGTCGTTCAATAAATGAAGCTGCTGCCCCCCAGAAATTCCCTCAGCAGAGAGGTGGGAGGAATCTCGTTCTCATCGATATGCCTGAAATAAAACAGGAACTTCAGCAACCGGGTCGATTCACTGTACTCCTCCTGGTTTTCAGTCACGCCTTGTAACAACGGTTCCGCGTATTTTTTGAGAACCGCCAGTTCATACAGGGTTGCTGAATTGAACATCACATCAGCATTCTCCTGGAACGGGAAGATGTTCTTTTCCTCCCCTTTCCGCACCGAAGGCCATCGCTTAATGGTTTCCCGGGCGGGATATCCGCGGTATTTGCTGTCGCGGATCATCCGGCGGATCAACCGGTTGTCGGAAGTGGAAATATAGGTCTGCTCATCTACCGAAACCTGGGTAAGCGCCGAAATGAAAACCTTGAATGTCATTTCAGGATTTATGCGGGGAAGCAAGGCAGGATTCATACAATGGATCCCTTCAATGATGAGGATTTCGCCGTCGTTGAGTTTCAGACTGTGCCCGCCGAAAGAGCGTTTCCCCGTCTGAAAGTCAAACCTGGGGATTTCCACTTCCTTCCCCTGCATTAACTCAATCAGCTGCTGGTTCAGGAAATCAATATCGATGGCCTCAAGGGCTTCATAATCGTGGTTTCCTTTCTCATCAAGCGGGGTATCCTCCCGGTTCACAAAATAATCATCGACAGAGATCATTTTGGGCCACAGACCATTAACGGCAAGTTGGACTCCGAGTCTTTTGCTGAAGGTGGTCTTGCCCGAGGAAGAAGGGCCTGCAATCAGCACAATCCTGACTTTATCGCGCCGCTGGTTGATCATATTGGCAATTTCGGCGATTTTCTTTTCATGCAGGGCTTCTGAAATCTTAATGATATCACCCGCCCTTCCACGGATAATGAAATCGTTCAGGTCGGCAATGGTGCTGACTTTCAGAATTTCAGCCCAATCCTTGTGTTCCTGAAAAACTCCGAACAAACGATCCTGCGGGATGGAATCCAGCAGTGTTTTCATATCATCGGAACGGGGAACCCTCAGAAGGATGCCGTCATAATACAACTCCAATCCGAAGTTGGCAAGCATTCCCGTCGAGGGAAGCAGATGGCCGTAATAAAAGTTGGCCAATCCGTTCATGAAGTAAACAAAACTATAAAGGGTTCCCTGTTGGCTGAAAAGCCGGGCTTTGCTGTGCAGCCCCTGCCTGGTGAAAATCTCCACCACCTCTTCTGTGGGCAATCCCTTTTTCTCAAAGGGGTAGTCCCTGTTAATAAGAGATTGCATCGCTTCCTTGATGGCCAATACGTCGGTTCGGGTAATGACTCTGCCCAAACCGCGCAACTCGGCGAAATAACCGTTGGAAATGCCATGTTCCACATTCAGGGTCACCTCAGGAAAGACTTCCCTGACCGCAGCATACATAACAAAAAGGAGTGAACGGATGTACATCCTTCTTCCGTCAGGATGAAGCAGGTCAATGAATTCCACCATTTTGGATTTCACCACCGGAAATGACAACTCTTTCAGTTTGTTATTCACCAAAGCGCCGCAAACCGGAGTTGATAATTTAATTTTCTGATCAGCGGCGATCTCCTTCAACGTGATGCCCATGGGATAGGAACAACGTTTTTTGTTGTTCCTGCAGATAATTTCAATTCTCTTCATTTCGGTAATTTGTGTGCAATTTACAAAGGATTTGCGGAGAAAAAAAGCGTCTATGGGAGGGCCAATTCAGCCCTGAGAAATTCGGCGGTATAAGAATTTTCATTCAGGGCTACCTCCTCAGGTGTTCCCGCACACAGTATCCTTCCGCCTTCAAAGCCTCCTTCAGGGCCGAGATCGATGATATGGTCCGCAGCCTTGACAACATCCAGGTTATGTTCGATCACCACGACGGTATTTCCTTTGTCGGCAAGCCTCCCGATCACATCAAGCAATACACGGATATCTTCGAAGTGAAGTCCTGTTGTCGGTTCATCCAGAATGTAGAGGGTATTGCCCGTATCTCTTTTTGACAATTCGGCAGATAACTTCACCCTTTGCGATTCCCCTCCCGAAAGGGTTGTGGAAGCCTGCCCCAGGGTGATGTATCCCAGTCCTACGTCTTCCAGAGTTTTTAATTTCCATGCAATGGAGGGAATGTTTTCAAAAAAGGCAACCCCCTGGCTGATGGTCATATCCAGAACATCGGAGATTGACTTTCCCTTGTAACGGACTTCCAGGGTTTCCCGGTTATATCTTTTGCCGTTGCATTTGTCACACAGGACATACACGTCGGGGAGAAAATTCATCTCTATAGTTTTCACACCTGCTCCCTGGCACTCTTCGCAACGGCCTCCCTTCACATTGAAGGAGAATCTTCCGGCCTGATAACCCCGAATTTTGGATTCGGGAAGCTGAGCATAGAGGGCGCGGATATCGGTAAAAACACCGGTATAGGTCACGGGATTGGAGCGGGGAGTCCGCCCGATGGGAGACTGGTCCACTTCGACGACTTTATCGACATGTTCCAGTCCTTCAATCCGCTGGTAAGGTAGAGGATCGGCCACCGAGTTGTAAAAATGCTGGCTCAGGATCGGGTGAAGTGTCTCATTGATCAGTGTGGATTTTCCGCTTCCCGAAACGCCTGTTACGCACACCATTTTTCCCAGGGGAATTTCCAGATCGACCGATTTGAGATTATTTCCGCTACACCCGTAAAGTCTCAGCCATTTCCCGTTTCCAGGCCGGCGTTTCCGGGGGATTTCGATACGCCGGCGACCTGTCAGGTAATCCGTAGTGAGGGTTTTAAAACCCAGCAGTTCAGCGGGAGTCCCGGCGGCCACCACCTCTCCTCCATGCCTGCCTGCATAAGGCCCCATGTCCACCACATAATCCGCATGAAGCATCATATCCTTATCGTGCTCAACGACAATCACGGAATTTCCGGTATCCCGAAGGTCCTCCAGGGCATGAATCAGCCTCAGGTTATCACGGTGATGCAACCCGATACTGGGTTCGTCAAGAATATACAATACGTTGACCAATTGCGAGCCGATCTGGGTTGCCAGCCTGATGCGCTGTGATTCACCCCCCGACAACGAAGCCGCCGGCCGGTCCAGCGCAAGATAATTCAACCCCACATTCATCATAAATCCCAGCCGGTTCCTGATCTCCTTGATAACCTCCCTGGCAATGAGCCGCTGCCGCTCGCTGATCCGCTCCTCCAAACCGTCAAACCATTCCGATAATCGGGAAAGATCCATCTGCGCCAGCTCTGAAATGTTCTTCCCGTCAATGCGGAACCAGAGCGATTCCTTTTTAAGCCTCATCCCATTACATTCAGGACAGGTAATGGTGCGGACAAACTGATTGGCCCATTTCTGCGCCTTCAGGGATGGGTTCTCTTCACGCTGACTTTCGATGTGTTTGATAAGACCTTCATAAGTCATCATATAGTTGATGCTGTCTCCCAGCGGCGTATTCTTCAACTGGATACGTTCACTGGTGCCGTACAACACGGCATCCAATCCCTCCTGAGAAATTTCGCTGACCGGCGTTTTCAGGGTAAAGTCATACTTTTCACCCAGGGCTTCTATCTGCCACCATATCAGGGAATTCTTCTGTACACCGAGCGGCACGATCCCGCCACGCCCGATGCTGATCTCCTTGTCGGGGATGATCTTGTCCAGGTCAATCTCGGCAATCCTGCCCAGTCCGTTGCACTTGGGACATGCCCCTTGCGGCGAGTTGAACGAAAAATTGTGGGGAGCGGGCTCATTATAGGAAATTCCCGTGGTGGGACACATCAGCATCCTGCTGAAATACCTGACCTCACCGGTCCCGCCTTCATAAATCATGATGATCCCGCGCCCCTGGGTCATGGCTGTCCTGACACTCTCCTTCAACCGCTGGTCCGAAGCATCATCCACTACCAGTTTGTCGATCACTATTTCGATAAAGTGATTCTTGTAACGATCGACTTTGAATCCGTGGGTCAGTTCCGTGATTACCCCGTCAACACGGGCATACAAAAAACCCTTCCGCCTGATCTGATCAAACAATTCCCGGTAATGCCCCTTTCGTCCTTTGATCTGCGGAGCCAACACATGGATGCGCTTCCCGGCAAATTGCTCCCTGATCATCAGGAGAATCTTCTCCTCATTGTATTTCACCATTTTCTCCCCGGTATTGTAGGAAAAAGCTTCGGCAGCCCTTGAAAAAAACAAACGGAGAAAATCATAAATCTCGGTTACGGTGCCCACTGTGGAACGGGGATTGCGGCTGGTGACCTTCTGCTCAATGGAAATGACAGGACTCAATCCGGTAATTCTGTCTACGTCGGGCCGCTCCATGTTGCCAAGGAAGGAACGGGCATAGGCGGAGAAAGTCTCGATGTAGCGTCGCTGCCCTTCGGCATAAATGGTGTCGAAGGCGAGTGAGGATTTGCCGCTGCCGCTCAACCCGGTAATGACGGTCAGCTTATTACGGGGAATTTCCACATCGATATTCTGCAGGTTGTGTACCCGGGTACCGGTAACGACAATCTTTCCCCCTTCAATTATATCCTCCTTATTGTCAATATATTGCATCGACTGGTGCACTTATCTGAAAACACCGCAAAACTAATAAAAAAGAAACCTGAACGAACGTTTTCACGCGGGGATCTCTATCAGGTAACGTTTTCCGGTTTTATTGGTCAGAAAAGTCTCCCGAAGCCATGGATTATAATATTTCAGGGTTTTGTAAGTAATTCCATAACTTTTGGCAAAATCGGCAAGGTCAGCCAGCGGGGTTGCGATTTCGACCAACCGTGTTTTCAAGACCGGGTACTTTTCCGCTTCCTTGATCAAAAAACCATATTTTTGGGGATCTTCCAGGATGATCTTAAGGCTGAGGATGCGATAGACATACCGTTCTGTCTCTTCGGAAAAGAGGAGGTCGAAATAGCTGGTTTCCTTCTGGCGTCTGATCTGACGGTCGACGGCAGCGGTTCCGGCATTGTATGAGGCAGCAACGACTGCCCAGTCACGGTATTTGGCATAGCTGTCCTTCAGGTAGCGGCAGGCGGCACGGGTTGATTTTTCGATATGGTACCGTTCATCCACTTCTGCATTCACCTCAAGTCCATACTCCATGGCGGCACCTTTTAGGAACTGCCACAGGCCGGCTGCGCCGGCGGGAGACAATGCCCGGGGGTTCAGGGTGCTCTCTGCAACACAGAGATAGCGGAAATCGACAGGAACACCTTCAGCCTCCAGGATGGGATCTATCAACGCAAAATAGCGGGGAGCCAGCTTGATCAGCCTGATGGTCTGGGAATGGAAGTTGGCATTTACCAGCAACTCCCGCTCCAGATTTTCGTAAACGTCAAATCGTTCCAGGGGGATCCTTTGCCCCATGAAAAAAACCGAATCGGGGACGGGAGGAGCGGTAAAATACCAGGAGGCCTGATCGTTTACGCTAACCGGGGATTCCTCATTCCCCTTTATGTTCAAACCGCAGGTGGAGAATAACACAACGACCGACACCAGGGCTACCCAGGCAGCACCATAAATTCTTCTCTTCATGAACTAAAATTTGGAGGCTTCAAAGATAAAATTTTCAGGGCACTTCCCTGACCTCTTCACGCTAATTGTACGCCGGGGCATTCATCTCGCCCATGAAAAGAATGGTTCCCGTAGTTTTTTCGGTGATGGCAAACAGGAAGGGTCTGTCAACGGTAAAGTAGATTTTTTCGGGAGGATCGACAGGCATACTGGTGGTATACACGCCCACCGCCGTGACAGCGGCAGCTTCAGTACCATTCTCATTCACATCGACATAGGTCTTGTGAATAACGAATCCGATGTAGAGATCCCTGGCGTTGCTGATTCCGGAGAAATCGGCCACATAAGGGGTGAATGCCGAAGCCATGCCCATTGCCGAAAGAATACCATTCAACGTCATTTCCCAGGCAAATTTAAACCGCGGCATTTTCACCACCACCTTGTTTTCCATCCTGAAATCCTTCATCCAGTCATTCCACTTCTCATTGTCGAGCTCATCAATCACATCGGCTGTGGATTTGCCCCCGTTGGGCAGGAGGATTGTCATCTGATACTGCCCCTCGCCATAAGGAAGGTGCACAGCACTGAAAAGGTCGTTGGAAGTATATTCCAGGGCGGTTTCCTGGCTCATGGTGGCCACCTCACGGGTTGATCCGTCGCCAAACCTGAACGGCAGGGAATGGGTATCCTTGTCTCCGAATTTCGACTTCCATTTCCCGTTAAAATAGATCGCATTCAGCAAAACCATCACCAGATCGGCATCTATTTGCTCCAGGATCGTCGGAATTTTGCCTTCGGTCTTTTCACTGACCCACCCGTTTATAATGCCCAGCACATCAACAGAACTGAAATTCAAAGATGTAACCTCCGCATCGTAATAGTGCTGGTTCACCGTCACGAATTCTTCCCTGACTTTGAGCAAATGGTTATAATAGATGGCATTGGCAATTTTCAGGGTAACCTCCGGATCAGCTGATTTGAGGGCTTCCACCAGCGCCTTGTGCGCCTTGTTGATCTGTTCCGTGGTCAGCCCATAGAGTTTCATGGTCTTCTCCATGTCGCTTTTTGTCTGGCCTGCCGCTCCGTTGTAAGTCATCGACAAAGCCAGGGAGATGCTCAACGGGGAGATCATCGTGTTGTCGTTGACGCCCGCCTCAGCGGTAATTTTTTGGAACAGCTCAAGGCCGAACTGGTTGTCGGCATCAATCAGTTGGGCCGATTTTTCAGGCAGGTTCTTCAAATCGTCAGTTCCCTCTTCCTGGTGTTCCCGGCACGACAAGGCCGACAACAGGATAAAGAAAGCGAGGACGACGGGGAAAATCAAACGTTTTGTTTTCATGGCTTTTGGAGTTTTCATGACTATCTTATTGTTACAGTTGTTTGTGTTATCATGGTTGTCTTTGCCCTGCCCCGAAAATGCCTTATCAATTTATCGGGAAAGGATTTTTCACTGTTCCGGGGAAGAGAACGGCACCCGTTGACTTTCCGGTGATGGCGTACAATAACATCAGGAATATACATGGCCATCATCTCTTTCTTTTATCAGTTAGACGCATAAAAACAGGTTATTGTTGCGTTGACATTCTTTTTTTTTTGCCACGCAACACATTGCCATGCCTTTCCGTCTATAGGGCAAAGATCGGCCATCAATGACCGCGGAAAGATCCGTAAAGAATAATAGCCGGTAATTATCTTTACTTTTGTGATAAAATGTGAAGTTCATTTGGAAGACTTCAGGAAAATAATCGATGATTGCATTTCAGGGGATAACCGGGCTCCCGAAAAGCTGTACCGTAAACTGGCACCGAAAATGTTTGGGGTTTGTCTGAGATATGCCAAGGATAAAACCGAAGCTGAAGATAATCTGCACGACGGATTTGTGACCGTATTTTCAAAATTAAGGGATTTCAGGCACGAAGGTTCTTTCGAAGGATGGGTCCGCAGGATCATGGTGAATGTTTCACTCAACCGGTACCGGCAGAAACAGCATTTGGTACTGATCGACGAAGTCAGGCACCTCGACGCGCAGATCAGTGAAGAGGAAGTGCTGGGGAATCTTCCTGTGGAAGATCTGGTAAAGATCATCCAGGAGCTCCCCCCCCGCTATCGCATGGTTTTTAACATGTATGCCATTGAGGGTTACACACACGCGGAAATCAGCCGGCAACTTGAGATTTCAGAAGGAGCCTCCCGGTCCGATCTGTCAAGAGCGCGTGAAATCCTCAGGACCAAGTTGCAGCATCAGTATGGTGAAATGAGAAAAAACAGGAATTATTCAATATGAGCAGGGATAGACTGGACGATTTAATCCGCGACAAGTTTTCCTCCTATTCTCCCGCACCGCCCGGGGAAGTATGGAGAAAACTCCAATCCGGCCTGTTGAAGGAGGAAAAGCCTGTCCGGCGGTTGTGGTACCGCTGGGCTGTTGCCGCCGCCGTGTTGCTGGCAGCCATGATTACGGGCCTGCTTGTCAATGACGGGATCCGCGACACATCAACGCCCGTCGCCATGGAATCTGCCCCGGCTGCGGACCAGGATGCCGCGATTGTTTCCCGGGAGGCCGAAGCCCCTCCGGTGGCGGCAGAGACCATGGCACATGACAATTTCCCGGCTTTGACCCCTGCCCAGTCGGAAATCACCTCCGGTACTCCTGTCACAGCCGGGATCCCTCCCACAACCCATATGTTCTCCGCGGATCTTCCGGCGCTGCCGGAAGAAAGAGACAACGCAACCCCGTCGCGATTCACCCTGGCAACACTGAAAAGCCTCACCGGAACAATAACCAATGAAGAAGTTCTTTCCCGGGAACGCCTCAGGACAGGACGGTATATTTCTCCCCCGCAGTTGACGGCCGAAGAGCGGTTCGTGCCAGCCACCCCTGCCGTGAGCGGGAGAGACAGGAAATCCCATGATGACAGGGAATGGATAATCGGCATGCATCTTTCTCCTGCCTACTCCTCCTATGTCGCGTCCCATTCAGCGGAGTATGCCCGCAACATGACCCGTTCCGAAGGCCAGTCCCGGGGAGGCGTCGGAGGAGGCCTCTCTCTCCAGTACAAAGCCGCCGCCCGCTGGCGCATCGAAAGCGGGATCTATTATGCGAGGAACGGTGACAAGTCAGATAACACCTGGAATCTGGCACCCACGAAAGAACTCTATTTCGACAAAGTATCCGCCGCCGGAAGCTGCTTTAACACCACCGTAAAACTTGAAAACGGGACCATCGCCATGAACAGTACCGCAGGGGTGATCAAATTCACCAGAACGCCTGAAAATGTCCGGGTGTTCTCCCTGCCTGAAACAACTTACGGAATCGCCGATGCCATGCTCTCTTCCGGCACTTTCTACCAGGTTTTCGACATCATGGAAATCCCCCTTATCGCCCGGTACAGGATCTTCGAAAAAGGAATCACCGTCGACGTGGTAAGCGGAATCAGCACCAACCTGGTCGTTGGGAACAACGTTTATATGAAGACAGACGAGGAAAGGGAAAATATCGGCTATACCAGCAATATTTCTCCGCTCAATTTTTCGGGCGTCGCCGGAATCGGCTTTCTGTATCCCCTGGGAAAACATATCACCCTTTCTGTGGAACCCCGTGCATCCTATTATCTGAACTCCCTCAGCCAGCGCGACGACCTGGTTTACCGCCCCTGGAAAGTAGGACTTGTGACCGGGCTCACCTATGGATTCTGATCAGGACCCTCCTGCCGCTTCAAAAAATAAATACCTAAAATTTGCATTCCCACGCAACCTTTCAGGGTGCGTCATCATCTTACTGAAAAATTAACCATATTATGAACAGAATTATCTTGCTGGTATTTATCCTGGCAATTTCCTTGAAGGTTGCCGGGCAATACACACCGGGCACAGCTCCTGTCCAGTATGAAAAGGGATACATTTACCTCAAAGACGGATCCGTCCTGAAAGGGAAATACCTCTACTCCTCATCTCTTGACAAAGTCAGGGTGATATCAGGAAAAAACAGTTGGATCTTTAACTCCGGGGATGTGGAGAAGATTTCCGTCAAAAGACCCCTGCTGTCCTTTGAAGAAAACACAGGATTTGATGCTTCCCCGGGAACGACGGTGCCGGTTCCCGTATGGTTTTCCTTAATGGAAATCGGCGTACTGGCGGGGAACGATGACAACAACCGGCCCGCCCCCCTGGTGTTCGGGGCCTCCCTGAACCGCCGGATCTGGAAGAACCTGTCGGCAGGTGCCGGAATCGGCGCTGAATTCCTGAACGAGACCTACATGCCCGTAACCGCCAACCTGATGTACAGGCTGCGCCAAAGCCGGTTCACCCCTTTTGCCATGCTGCAGTCAGGGTACCAGATCCCCATCGAGGAATCCCGCACCGTTTATTACAGGGTGGTGCCCGACTATATCTATTCCAGCGTAATCTGGCCGGGACCATGGCCCTCCTATAACAGTGAAATGAAAGCCAAAGGCGGACTGCTGCTCAATCCCACCGTCGGCTTCTTGATGCAAAACCATTCCGGCTTCGGCATGAGCCTCGCCTTCGGCTACCGCTTCCACCGGCTCCGCTATACCGCTGAAAATGATTACCGCATTGACGTTGACTATAACCGACTCTCCCTGAAACTGGGTTTCATTTTTAACTAATCACGAATTATGAAGACAAATTTCCGCATATTCACCCTGGTCCTCCTCACGGCCGTCATGGTTTCCTGCAGGGACCAATTCACAGAAGTGTTCACGGCCAACTCGCCCATATACATGTCGTACGATGAATTGCGGGCCGCCGTGAAGCCTGCGGCACCCCGCGACCTCGAGAATCCCGGAAAAATCTATTTTAAGGATGACTACATCTTCGTGGTAGAAGAGATGAAAGGATTCCACCTCATTGACGTCTCCAACCCCGCTTCGCCACAGAAAAAAGCTTTCGTGCAAATCCCGGGATGTGTCGACATAGCCGTTAAGGAAAACATCCTCTACGCCGACAGTTATGTCGACATGGTGGCCATCGACGTTTCTGACATCAACAATATGAAGGAGATCAAACGGGTAAAGGATGTATTTCCGTATACGGTTCCCCCTGCCGGGAATGAATACCGCCTTGCCGAAGTGGATAAGGAGAAAGGGGTGGTCATCGATTGGGAAGTCAAAAAGGTACGTCAGGAGATGGAATACCAGTATTATCCCGTCTATCCGATATTTTATCGCGGATATGCCGAAAAATTGGACGGCGCTTATTATACAGCTTCTGCCGGCATCTCCAACTCCTCCGGAGTGGGGGGATCATCAGGCACCTCTTTCGGCGTGGGTGGTTCCATGGCCCGTTTCGGACTTTACAAGGAGTATCTCTATACCGTCGACAACAGAAACCTCTATATGTTCGATGTGAAAGTACCCTCTGCACCTTCCTCAATCGGGAAACAAAATGTGGGGTGGCAGGTCGAAACCATGTTCATTTACGGGGATTACATGTTCTTCGGCACCACCACTGGTATGCTGATCTATGACCTGAAAATCCCGACCTATCCCGAATATATTGCACAATTCTGGCATGCCACAAGTTGCGATCCGGTAGTCATCTCTGACGGCTACGCCTATATTACCCTGAGAAGCGGGAGAACATGCACCGGCAATGCATCGGGCACCTTGAACAGGCTGGATGTGGTAAAACTTTCGGCCGATTACAAAAACAACAACCTGGTGATGTCGTACCCCATGCATGAGCCGGCAGGTCTGGGTATTGACGGGGATATCCTTTTTCTCTGCGACGGCGACGCCGGACTGAAAGTGTTCAATGTAAGCGACAAGAGGAAGATTGACGTCAACCAGATAGCCACATTTCCCGGCATCCAGACTTATGACGTTATTCCCGTCAACAACTATCTGTTTATGGTGGGCGACGATGGTTTTTATCTGTATGATTACAGCAACCTGCAAAATATCAAACAAATCGGCCTCATCCCCGTAAAAAAATAACCCCCAGGAAGTTCCCGGTCAACTGACCGGGAACTGTTTTTCAAGGCATGCCATTTAATAAAGCTGCCATGCAAAAGTTTATTCTTTTAGTGCAATTGATTTTTTGTAGTTTCCCTTTAATAATCTGGGGCCAAGAGGTGGATAAACCCATCAAACGGATCGGGATTACCTGCACTGGTGTGGGTCAAAATGAAGTGTTCACCGACCCTGATCTGGTAGGAGCACCCGGCTATCGTGGAAAGGGATTCTGGGGGGCCGGAATGGTTTTCAGCCAGGGCATCAACCGTTGGTTGGAATGGGAAACCGGAATGGAATTTTCGCGCCATCGCATCGAGGTGGTTCCCAACCTTCCCCCCAATATGGATGCAAGAACCCGGATAGAAAACAGCGCCCTGATCACCTTCCCTTTATCCCTGAAGGCAGGATTCCTGAAATATTTCTTTGTCAGCGGCGGCATCCTGCTGGATCTGGATGCCGCTCCCGGCTCGCCCATTGACAGCCAGACCGGCTTCGGCGCCGGAGTGGGAGCCGGGGCCCAATACCATTTCCGCTCAGGCCTATCCCTCTTTGTCAATCCCTATGTCAGAGGGCACTCCCTCCTCCCCCTCATGGGCAGCAAAAACCATGATTCGCTTTGGGAAGAAGGCATCAGAATAGGATTGACCGTGGCCTTGTGACTCTTTCTGACAACAGGCACGGCACCCGGGCCGCCGTACAGTGGCCGGCTTTCCCTGAACCCTCCGCCATTCAGGCATGAACGTTCAGCAGCTTGTCGCTCAGCGTCTGCAACGTGGATTTCTGGTGGGATTCCGGCACCAGCACTGAAATGTTGTAGCGGCTACCCCCATAGGAGATCATCCGGATGGGAATTCCGTCAAGGGCATGAAACACCTTTGAGGCAAAACCGCGTTCTTCGCGGATGATGTCGCCCACGATGCAAATAATGCTCATGTTACGGTCTACTTCCACTTCACCAAAAGCCAGAAGTTCCTGATGGATCATTTCCAGGTATTTTGTGTTGTCGATGGTCAGCGAAACCGCCACCTCGGAGGTGGAAATCATGTCTATGGGCGTCTTGTAGCGTTCGAAAACCTCAAAAATCTTCTTCAGGAAACCATAGGCCATAAGCATCCTGCCTGAGCGTACCTTTATGGCGGTGATGCCGTCTTTGGCTGCCACCGCCTTGATGCCGCTGCCGTCGGAACTCGTGGTGATCAGCGTGCCGCTGTCGTCCGGATTCATGGTATTCTTCAGCCTGACCGGAATATTCTGCACCCTGGCAGGGAAGATAGTCTGAGGATGGAGAATCTTTGCGCCGAAGTAAGCCAGCTCCGCCGCCTCATTGAAGGAGAGCTGGTCAATTTTGCGGGTGTTGCTTACAAAACGGGGATCGTTGTTGTGAAATCCGTCAATATCGGTCCAGATCTGCACCTCCTCAGCATCGATGGCCGCCCCGATTAATGAGGCCGTATAGTCACTCCCGCCCCGGTCCAGGTTATCGATCTCCCCTTCCGGATTGCGGCATATAAAGCCCTGGGTGATGTAATAATCCGCAGCGGGAGAGTTATCCATCAGTTCGGAGAGCAAAGATCGGATGGCAGCCACATCGGTGGCCCGGTCCCCGTCAATCCGCATGAAGTCCAGCGCCGGAAGTAGCACGGTGCTGAATCCGTTCTCTTCCATCAAAAAGGCGAACAATTGCGTGGAAAGCAATTCTCCCTGGGCTACCACGATCTTTTCCTCCCTGTCCGAAAAACCCTTGTAAAGAAATGACCTTAGCAGATCAAAGGTTTTATCAACAATCACCCTGCATTTTTTCCGGGTCTCGTCCCTGGCAAAAAGATCCTCCGTAACATGGTCATACTTCTCCTCCAAAACCGCAATTGATTCAGAAGCCTTTCCCGAATGACCGCCCCGGATCTTTTCCGAAATGTCAAGCAATGCATTGGTGGTTCCCGACATGGCGGAAAGGACCACCACTTTGGACTCGCCATCGGTGATGATCTGCATCACTTGTCGCATGTTAATGGCCGATCCTATCGATGTTCCGCCAAATTTGAGTACTTTCATCGTTCTCCCCAGAAATATTTGTTTTCAGTCGCCTGCAAATATGATGATTTTTTGAAATTTGGGCAGCGATGTGCCATGATTAGGGAAACCAGACGAAAAAATTAAGATCAACTTCAGAAACTCCCGAAGATGGCGTGCTTCTCAGAGTTGAACCATATCGTAGAATAGACATGAAATCCCTCCCGGTTGGTACGCAGTTTGCGCTCCAGGTACAAGACAGGCTGTCCCGGCTGCAATTTCAGCAGATTAATGATCCGCTCATCGGGCAGGATGGCTTTCAACTTCTGTTCTCCGCCTTTGATTTCTATCTGGTAATGTGATCGGAGAATGTCAAACAGTGATTTGTTCTCAAACGAACGGCGGGTAATCCGGGGAATGTTGAGATTGGGCAAATGGTTGATATCATAAAAAAGAGGGATTTCATTGACATACCGGAGACGCTCCATGTAAATGCATCCTGCCTCGTTTTCAGTTTCTGAAAGTTCAAAAGGGAAATCTTCGGGCCATGATTTCACGACCGGTTTTTGCAGAATTGCTGTTTTCAGGTAGGAATGACCGATGGCCGAAGCAGTTCCCGCCACCGACAAAATCCCGATATTGCGAAGCGGTTTCCTGACAATACTCCCTTTTCCCTGCCGCTTCAGGATCAGCCCATCCTTCACCAACTCCTCCAGCGCCTGCCGCACCGTAGGCCGTGTGATCCCATGTATTGAACATAATTCATTCTCCGACGGCAACAGATCCCCTTCGGCATACATCCCTTCCAGGATATGCTTCCTGAGGATCTTGTATAGTTTCCGGTATTGCGGTACCCCATTCATGCCCCAAAGTTAAAAAAATAATAACAAAAACATCGCAACTTGTATTTACAAGTAAAATATTCATACATTTGTCACATAAAACACTTAACTTTTCATTAAGTACTGATTTTGAGATTATTAATTCCGTAATAACGAAATCGGTCCGGGAGATTCGAAAGGAGAAGATTGTAAGTACAAGTTAAAAAATACAGTTATGGCAACAGCAGTGATCATGCCCCGCCAGGGCCAGTCGGTAGAGACCTGCCTTTTTGGACAGTGGTTTAAGGAGATTGGAGACGAGGTAAAAACCGGTGATTTACTGTTCTCCTATGAAACGGACAAGGCATCGTTTGAAGAAGAAGCGAAGGCCGACGGTTACCTGCTGGCCCGGTATTTTGAATCGGGTGACGAAGTTCCGGTATTGGCTGAAGTAGGAGTCATCGGGGAAAAAGGCGAAATGGCGGTTTCCCGGATAGAGACGGCAGATTCACCTGCTCCGGCCGTTGAACAGGAGGAACAGGCCAAGGTCATCGAATTTCAGGTTGAGCAAAGCGTCCAGGTTTCGGGAAGAATTCGCATTTCACCCCTGGCACGGAACATGGCAGCCCGGATGGGCGTTGATCTTGCCGGGCTGAAAGGGACTGGCCCTCAGGGAAGGATTATCGCGCGGGATGTGGAAAAGGCAAGCCTGGTCCGGGGAAGAGGCATCCGGGAACAGGGTGCGGGGATTCCGGAAAAACTCGTTACTGAGCAGGAACGGCAGCCTGCCGGAAGCCCCAGGGCACTCCCCGGTAACGGTCCTGCGAAAGGTACCGATTTCGAGGTAAAACCTTTGACAAACATCCGGAAGCTGATCGCCAAAGCCATGCATGCATCGCTTCAGAATTCCGCCCAGCTCACCCACCACCTCTCGGCAGATGCCCGCAACATCCTGGCCATCCGTAAAAATTTCAAGAAAGATTTTGAATCAGGGAACATCAGGGAAAATGTGACCATCAACGATTTGGTGTGTTATGCCGTGATCAGGGCCCTGAAGGAGCACCCCCAGGTCAACACCCATTTCCTGGGCGACCGGATCAAATATTTCAGCAAGGTGCACCTGGGTTTGGCCGTCGATACCGACCGCGGACTGATGGTGACAGCCCTGCAAAATGCCGATGACCTATCGGTGACGGGATTGTCGTCACGGTTACAACAGTTGGCTGCCGACTGCCGCAAGGGAAGCATAAACCCCGACCTGCTGAGTCCTGAAGCCGCAACCTTCACGGTCTCCAACTTGGGGAACTACGGAGTGGAAATGTTCACTCCCATCATCAACCTGCCCCAGACAGCCATCCTGGGAGTCTGCGCCATCCTTCCCCGCCCCAAAGAACTGGGCGACGGAGTGTATGCCTTTGTGCCGCATATGGGATTATCGCTTACTTACGACCACCGTGCCCTCGATGGCGGCGAAGCCACCCGCTTCCTGGCAGCTGTCCGTTCTCAGATAGAAAACCTGACATTATTAACACAATGACACAAAGAGAAAAAACGTCCCTGGCGTCTTAGCCTCTTTCCGTCAGAAAATATTCATTATTATGCCAAAGTCACAATTCATCAACCCCTCAGAGGTAAGAAAACCCGGATTTGTGGAGTTTCAGCCAATACCGGTGAACCAGTACTCCAAAACCATCGAAGAGGAAAAAGCCAATTTCTCTGATGACGAATTTTTGCGGATATACCGAGACATGGCCCTCATCAGGGAATTTGAAACAATGCTGAACCTGATCAAGACCAGGGGTGAATACAACGGAATTGCATACAACCATCCCGGTCCGGCCCACTTATCGATCGGGCAGGAGGCAGCTGCCGTCGGCATGGCGTATACGCTTTCGGTTGAAGATTTCATTTTCGGCTCGCATCGCAGTCACGGGGAGATCCTGGCCAAGGGACTCTCCTCCATCAGTCAGTTGGATGATGAAAAGCTGATGCATATCATGGAATCCCATTTCAATGGCATTACCCTGCGCCCGGTGTTGGCCGGGCACGAAGGCACCGTGAAAGAACTGGCAGTTAAATTCCTGGTATATGGCACCCTGGCGGAGATCTTTGCCCGGGAAACAGGATTCAACAAAGGGTTGGGAGGCAGCATGCACGCCTTCTTCACCCCTTTCGGGGTATATCCCAACAACGCCATTGTGGGAGGATCGGGCGATATTGCCGTTGGCGCCGCCCTTTTCAAGAAGGTAAACCGTAAAAAGGGGATTGTGGTGGCCAATATCGGGGATGCCTCCATGGCTTGCGGGCCGGTTTGGGAAGGGCTCTCCTTCGCCACCATGGACCAGTTTACCAAACTCTGGAAAGAGGAGATGAAGGGAGGCCTACCACTCATCGTCAACATCATGAACAATCAATATGGCATGGGTGGCCAAACCTGCGGGGAGACCATGGGTTACGGCATTGCCGCCCGCATCGGGGCCGGAATCAACGAAGACCAGATGCATGCCGAGCGGGTAGACGGGTACAACCCGCTGGCCGTTATCGATGCTTACCGCCGGAAAAGAAAAATCCTGGAAGAAAAAAGAGGCCCGGTACTCCTTGATGTGCTGACTTACCGGTACAGCGGCCATTCGCCCTCCGACGCATCCTCCTACCGATCCAAAGAGGAAGTGGAAGCCTGGGAACAGGTTGATTCCATCCACTGGTTCGGGGATGAACTGGTTAAAGCTGAAATTGCGGACTCGCTTCTCCTGTTCCGGATCAGGGAAGAAATCGCCGAACTGGTCACCTGGGCCCTAAAGCTGGCCACCGACGATGATGTGTCCCCCCGGATGGATATGAATGCGCAACCCAACCTTATCGGAGACATGATGTTTTCAAACGGATCCCTCGACGCTATGGAAGAGGGAACCCCGGAAGTGAATCATTCGATGGAGGAGAATCCCAGGGTGAAACAGCTTGCCACCAAAGAGAGATATGCCTTCGATGAGCAAGGCAAACCTCATTCAAAAATAAAAAATTTTGCGCTCAGGGATGCTATTTTTGAAGCCATCATAGACAGGTTTTACAAAGACCCCACCCTGATCGCCTTTGGCGAAGAGAACCGTGACTGGGGGGGTGCCTTTGCCGTATACCGTGGACTTACCGAAGCCCTTCCCTACCACCGGTTGTTCAATTCTCCCATTTCGGAAGGGGCCATTGTCGGGACCGCCATCGGCTATGCCATGTGCGGCGGCCGTGTAATCCCCGAGATCATGTATTGTGACTTCCTCGGCAGGGCGGGCGATGAAGTCTTTAACCAGCTCCCCAAATGGCAGGCTATGAGCGGCAACGTCCTAAAAATGCCCGTCGTCCTGCGGGTCTCCGTGGGTTCTAAATACGGGGCTCAGCATTCGCAAGACTGGACTGCCCTGGCGGCCCACATCCCGGGGTTGAAAGTGGTCTTCCCGGTGACCCCCTACGATGCCAAAGGATTGATGAACAGTGCCCTCCAGGGTACCGACCCGGTCATCTTCTTTGAAAGCCAGCGCGTATACGACATCGGTGAAATGTTTCACAAGGAAGGTGTTCCCACAGGCTATTATGAAATCCTCCCGGGCGAACCCGATATCAAACGGCCAGGAAAAGATATAACTCTCCTTACCATCGGGGCTACCCTTTACCGGGCCCTCGATGCCGCAAAAATACTGGAAGAAAAATACGGAATCTCAGCCGAAGTGATCGACGCTCGATCCCTGGTCCCCTTCAATTATGACCTGGTGATCGAATCCGTGAAAAAGACAGGAAGAATCGTTATTTCAGGGGATGCGTCGGCACGATGCTCCTTCATGCGCGACCTGGCTTCCAACATTACGGAACTGGCATTCGACTACCTTGACGCTCCCCCGGTCGTGGTGGGTTCCCGCAACTGGATCACTCCTGCCTACGAACTGGAAGATGCCTTCTTCCCTCAGCCTTCCTGGATCATTGACGCCATCCACGAGCGGATCCTCCCGCTGAAGGGACATACGGCAACCCACGATTTCTCAGAAACGGAACAGCTGGACCGCAACGCCCGGGGCGTGTAGCTATTTTACCGTACCAAATACTTTGAGAACCGACCCGATACGAAGTACCGAATGGGCAGTCAGATTGTTGTGCTCACACAACATCGCTACTGACGTATTGAAGCGACGGGCTATTTTCCACAGGGAATCTCCCGCCTTGATGACATATTCCACCATGGGTAACGCTGACATCTCCATGACGTAAGCATTGCCTCTTGAGGTAATATGAAAATGCTCCCCGGTTTCAGGATTCATGATAAAATCGGCAAGAGCCTCCTTGCCGGTAACTTCCGCACGCACTTTGAAATTATCAAAATCAAAAATTAGTTCTGGATTGTAAGCTTTGCCCCCTTCACGAACTTCAAAATGAAGATGTTCGGCAGTGGCCCTGCCCGTACGGCCGCCCAGCCCCAGAGGTTGCCCCGTCACTACGGAATCCCCTGCAGAAACCAAAAAAGCGTCGAGATGCGCATAATAAGTCTCCATTCCATGCAGGTGACCCAAAACGACAAGATTGCCATACCCGTAATACCGGCTGGCACGCAACACCCTGCCATGATATGACGCATATATGGTGTCTCCCCGGTAACACTTGATGTCAGTCCCCGTATGCATCCTTCCTCTACGAATTCCATACCTGCTGATCACCTTCCCATGAAACGGAACCTCAAACTCACCTAAAACTTTCCCAAACTGAGGAAGCCTGAATTCATCGAAATTCCAATAGCCTACTTCGACAGAAACCTCCGGACCAATATCCACAGAATCAAGGGAATGCAAAACCAAAACCCGGGCCATCTTCAACGAACCCGCACCGCTCTCCGGATCATCACCCTGTGCCCGGAATGAACAAAAAAACAGTGATAACACCAATACAAAAATCCTGAGTGATTGATTTCCAATCATCATTTATCGTATTTGTTTCATTTCTGTCAGCTGCCGGAATGAAGATTCCAGGCTGCAGTTTTATCCTTGCAAAAATATATGAAAACATTCAGAAATTGCAAGGATTGTCGACGACGATAACAAAAAACGGACCAATATCCTGAATATATGATACTTACTGCTTTGTTTATTAACAATTTTAACAAAACTCCCGAAATTTCGAAAACTGGTTGCCTCTCCGACTGCTGTTCTAAAATAAGAGTTGAACCTTTTCCAGCACCTGATTTTTTAGTTATTTTGTAAAAAATACGAATGATGGACAAGACAGCAGACCGTTTTCCGGGATACGAGCCTTTGTCTTCCGGAGTCAAGGCAGGCATAAACATGCGGAAGTACGGTATTCCCAAAGTGAACGGACACATTCACACGCCCTATTCCTTCAGCGCCTTTTCAGATATGGAAGAACCTTTCCTGATGGCCCGGGAAGAAGGGATTATTGCCCTGGGCATCAACGATTTCTACACTGTGGACGGTTATCCGGAATTTGCCGCTAAGGCGTTGGAATACCGGGTATTTCCACTTTTCAACATCGAATTCATGGCGCTTCAGAAAGAAGAACAGTACAGGGGGATCCGTGTGAATGACCCGGTCAATCCCGGACGCACTTACCTGAGTGGGAAAGGATTGCGCTATCCGGTGAGCCTTCCTGCCTTCCAAATCCGAAAAATGGAGACCCTGGTCCGGGAAAGCAACAGGCAGACCTACCTGATGGTCGACAAGCTGAATCAATACCTCGCGGGCACTTCTTCCGGGATGACATTCGACGCAGAGGAGCTGCAGAACCGTCTTACCAGGGGGCTGCTCCGGGAAAGGCATATCGCCATGGCAGTCAGGATCGCCCTGACTGAAAGATTCCGGGGAGAAATGGCACTGACAGCTGCTCTTACCGAGATTTTCGGGGGATCATCCCCAAAATCGGATTTGTCAAACTTGGCAGCCCTGGAAAATGAAATCCGCAATTACCTCCTGAAGGCCGGAGGACCTGCGTATGTTCCCGAGGACGAAAAAGCTTTTCTCTCTCTTGAAGAGGTTCTTGAACTGATCCGCGAGGCAGGTGGAATCCCCTGTTACCCTGTGTTACTCGACGATGCCAAGGGTAACTTCACCGACTTCGAAAAAGACTGGGTTAAAATGGCCATTCGCCTGATGAACAAGGGAATTTACATGATTGAATTAATTCCGGGGCGCAATGATTTCCATGTGTTGAAAGAATTTGTCCTCTTTTTTCGAAAACATGGATTCACGGTCAGTTTCGGAACGGAACACAACACCCCGCAGCTGGATCCACTGACCATCCGTTGCAGGGGCGGAGCCGCCCTTGACAAAGAGCTTATGGCCATCAACCTGCAGGGTGCCGCCGTGATTGCCGCTCATCAATATCTGGTGGCCAACGGTCAGCCGGGATTTCCCGTAGATCATTTTCCATCACCCAAAGAGATCGAAAAACTGGAACTTCTGGGGCTGAAAGTGATTAACGCCTTTATTTAAACCAGCATATCATGACAAATCAGATCAGGGACCTGGTAACGGTTTCCCGGCATTACGGAGGAAAGCCGGAGTATGTAATCGCCGGCGGCGGAAATACCTCCTGGAAAAACCGGGAACATCTGTATATCAAAGCCAGCGGTATCAGTCTGGCAACCATTGACGAAAGTGGTTTCTGCATCCTTGAAAGGTCGAAACTGGCGCTGATACCTTCGATGTCACTTTCTTCCGATCCTGTGGTCCGGGAAGAGCAGGTTAAAAATGCACTGATGGCAAGCCGCACAGATCCTGAATCGGGGCTGAGGCCTTCCGTGGAGACTTCCCTCCATGACCTGTTTAATTACGCCTTTGTGGTGCATACCCATCCCACCCTGGTAAACGGCATCATGTGCAGCATGGAAGCCGAAGAACAGGTGAAGGGGATGTTCGGCGGCCAAGCGCTTTATATTCCCTATTCCGATCCCGGATTTGTGCTGTTCACAAAAATCCGGGAGAAAATCCTGGAATATCGCAACCGCCACGGCAAAGATCCTCAAATGGTGTTTATCCAGAACCACGGCGTTTTCGTGGCAGCCGGTTCCATTGAAGAAATAGACCGTATCTACCGCGCCATCGACCTGGCCATTACATCGCGCATTGCAAAGCTCCCTTCGAAGGAGCCCCTGCCACTCTCCTCTGTCATGGAAGAAACCCTTCCTGGCGTGAGAGCCTTGCTGTCGCAGGGAAACCTGAAAACCGCCAGGGCTTTCAACAACCGCTGTATAATGCCTTTTCTGTCGGGAGAGGAAACCTTCCGTAAAATCAGCACCCCCTTTACACCTGACCAGATGGTCTATTGCCTTCCTGAGTACCTCTTCATCGAAAATAACGACTCTGCGGAATCGGTTACCAGCGCGATTAAAACCAAAGCGGAGGAATTCCGGACAAGAAAGGGAGTGGATCCCAAGGTGATCATCATCCGCGATCATGGGGTGATCGTAGTGGAGGATTCCCCGGCAGCAGTGGATTACCTTGAAGCCTTGGCACTGGATTTCACACAAATCGCCCTGCTGGCTGAGAACTTCGGAGGGCCCCACCCCATGACACCAGACCAGATCGCTTTCATCGAAAGCTGGGAAGTGGAAAAGTACCGTAAAAAGGTGGCATTGGCCGAAAAACCGGAGGGCAGGGTGGAAAACAAGGTGGTGGTGATCACCGGGGCTGCCCAGGGCTTCGGAGCCGGCATCGCCGCAATGATGTTTGACGAAGGGGCCAACATTGTGGTTGCCGACCTCAACGTTGAGAAAGGCAGCGAATTTGTGGAAACCCTGAACAACAAAAACAAAAAAAACAGGGCACTGTTTGTACATGTGAACGTGGCTGATGCCGCATCAGTGGAGGAGATGGTCCGAAAAACCGTTCTTCATTTCGGGGGCATCGACGTACTGATTTCCAATGCCGGAATCCTGCGGGCGAGCGGACTGGAAGAGATGACGCCCGAAACCTTCGACCTGATGACGCGGGTTAACTACAACGCATATTTCCACTGCGCGAAATACGCTTCTTCGGTGATGAAGATCCAGTACCGCCTCAACCCCTCTCTCTTCATGGATATCATCCAGATCAACTCTAAATCGGGATTGAAAGGCAGCAACAAAAATTTCGCGTATGCAGGCGGCAAATTCGGGGGGATCGGGCTCACCCAGTCGTTTGCCCTGGAACTGATGCCTTTCCATATCAAGGTGAATTCCATTTGTCCGGGCAACTATTTCGACGGCCCCCTCTGGTCAGACCCGGTCAACGGGCTCTTCGTCCAGTACTTGAAAACCGGAAAAATAAGGGGAGCCAAAAACCTTGACGACGTTAAACGCCATTATGAATCGCAGGTCCCTGCCGGAAGAGGATGCCTCCCCTCCGACGTGGTGAAGGCTATCTACTATGTGATCGAACAGGAGTACGAAACAGGACAAGCCGTTCCGGTCACCGGGGGTCAGGAGATGTTGAGCTGACAAATGCTGAAGGAGAAGGATCCCGTACCGGTCAACGCCTGAATAAAACATTCATCTCGATGCCGGACAGGTCGGTCCCCGAGCAGGCTAAATGACCATAACCCCCGGTGGAGCCGGGGGGATTTATCGTGAGCAGGCACGCCCGCTCCGCTCATTGAAATGATGAAGTCATGACAATCGTAAAATAAATCCATATGCACACCAAAGCGATCCGATTGTACGGCAAGGAAGACCTCCGGCTCGAGGAGTTTGAACTTCCGAAGATCCATGATGATGAAATCCTCGCCAAAGTAGTCTCCAACAGCATCTGCATGTCGTCTTACAAGGCCGCTCACCAGGGCACTGACCACAAGCGGATTCCCGATGACGTGGCACAACACCCGATAATCATCGGACATGAATTTGCCGGAGAGATTTTGCAGGTAGGAAAAAACTGGCAGCACAGGTACCGTCCGGGACAGAAGTACTCTATTCAGCCTGCGATTTATTATCCTGAAGGGCCGGTGGGGATATTGAGTGCGCCGGGTTACAGTTATCCCTTTATCGGCGGGGATGCCACCTACGTCATCATCCCGAAGGATGTGCTTGTTCAGAACTGTCTGTTGGTATATGACGGACCGGGTTTTTACCCGGCATCGCTTGCCGAACCCCTTTCCTGCGTCATCGGCGCCATGCACGCCAACTACCACACGCAACCGGGGAGCTACCTCCACAATATGGAAATTGTTCAGGGGGGGAAAATGGCCATTCTGGCAGGGGTGGGTCCCATGGGACTTGCCGCCATCAATTACGTGGTCAACCGCCGCGACAGGAAACCTTCCCTGTTGGTCATCACCGACATTGACCAGGCCAGGCTCGAAAGGGCGGCCACGATTTTCCCCGTCGACTGGGCTCGTGAGAAAGGCATAAACCTCATTTACCTGAACACCAGAGAGGCAGCCGATCCGGTGGCCGCCCTCCGCCAATTGACAGGAGATACCGGCTATGACGACGTATTCGTCTTTGCTCCTGTACCTGTAGTGATCGAACAGGGAGATGCCATCCTGGCCTTTGACGGATGCCTCAACTTCTTCGCAGGCCCCTCCGACCCCACCCTCTCGGCAAGGCTTAACTTTTACAATGTCCACTATGCTTATACCCACATAGTAGGAACGTCGGGCGGAAACAACGACGACATGATCGAAGCGCTGGCCTGCATGTCAAAAGGCCTCGATCCCGCCGGACTGATCACCCATATCGGCGGGTTGAATGCCGTCATCGATACCACACTGAACCTGCCCAACATTCCGGGAGGTAAAAAACTGATCTATACCCACAAAAACCTTCCCCTGACGCCGCTCGCCGGTTTTGAAGAAAAGGGAAAAACAGACCCTCTCTTCAGGGAACTCGCCCGCATCATTGGAAAGACCAAGGGGTTGTGGTCGGTGGAAGCCGAAGAGTTCCTGCTCGACCACGCCCCGGAGATCTGATCTTCCCGCTGGAAAAGTGGCTGATTCCGGCATGATGACCACGGGATCCGCAGGATAATCGTGTCAGGAGTGAAGAGAAAGCCATGGGTAAGGTCCCGGCAACACGGAAATGACAAATTTCCCAGAATTCCGTCAGGGAGTGGCGATCAGTTTCGCGATCTGCTCGGCTGTAGTTTCGGGGCGGGTAAAGGTGTGGCGGGCCATTTCATAGAAAGGGCGGCGTGCTGCCAGGGATTCGCTGATGAACTTGCGGAGTTCTTCCGGGGATTTGTCTTTTATCAGGGGCCTTTCATTCCTGGACTGGATCAGGCGCGCTGCCAGGACTTCTTGAGGCATGTCCAGAAACAGAGTGATCCCGGTACGGTTCATAAGATCCATGTTGTCGAAGAAACAGGGGGCACCCCCGCCGGTAGACACCAGCACATTGTCAAATTCAGATACCTCTTCAAGGGCTTTCCGCTCATAGCGACGAAAAACCTCCTCCCCCTCCTCCGAAAAAAGCTGCCTCACCGTCCGGCAATGACGCTCCTCAATATACTTGTCCAGGTCAATGAAATCAAGTCCTGTAATCCTGGCCAGCCGCCGTCCCAGCGTCGTCTTGCCACTGCCCATATATCCCACCAGGTAAATCCTCATTTCAGAAAAGGGTCATCTGGTTGGCATCAGGATCCCCGGGGCGCCTGATCTCAAAGGGAATATCATCGGGATCAACCTCCGGCTTTTCTGATATTTCCTCTTCTTCAGCTGGTGCATCATGTTCGTCCTTGACCACCGGCTCAAGCTCCCTGATGTTCTCCACCTGGTAGTTGGAAAGCCTTTTCCCTTTGGCTTTCCAGCTCTTGATGCCAATGAATTCGGCCACTTCGATAATCTCATTTTCCCTGCTGCTGTTTTTACCGCCAAATTCAATCTCCAGCCGCGGATACCTGACCCAGGTGACACTCACTAGCTTATTCTCCTTATTCTCCCCGATAAAGCCAATCAACCTGTTCATGGTCTCCTCGATTTCGAATCGCTTCACATAATAATATTCCTGTTCCGCATCGAAATAAACCACCGACAAAACCTTTCCCGGATCATATTTTTCAATGGTCAGGATATTGGTTTCAAAATGAATGTTGAAGTCATAGGAATAGAGCTGGTATTCCCCACTCTTGTAAATGACCAGGATCTTGTCGTCACCGGTGAATTCGCCGAGGTATTTTCCCCGCTTATCGGCATTCAGACGCAACACATCGGGATCAAACCACACCTTGAGTCCGCCCAGGGTGGAGATGCCTCGCTCATGTAAGGCAATTTTGTACACCTCGTGTTTGGTGAGGATATTTCCCATCGATTGCCGTCCCTTGATGGTCAATTCACCCATATCCTGCTCAAATACCAACTTTTTAATCCGGGCTTTCGGCTTCAGGAAAACCTTCAGAATTTCAGCCTCCCCGTTCGGATTGGCAGAAAAGTACATCACCCGCGATCCCTTGTTTCCCATGGTCACGTCATATTCCTTATCACGGGTAACACCTGTGACGTTGAACCGTTTCATATAGGAAAACCCGCTTTTGCCGTCCCGGTAGACAACATTGAAAATGGTACGTGAGTCATCCTTGCGGAAAACGGCAATGTAAATCACATTCTTGCCGATAAAAGCCTTGTCACTGACTTTGGTGACAAAATAGGAGCCATCCCTCCGGAATATGATGATATCATCCATGTCGGAGCAGTCGCACACATATTCATGCTTTTTAAGACCCGTGCCTGCGAAACCCTCTTCCCTGTCGATATAAAGTTTCTCATTGGCTACCACCACTTTGGCGGCTACGATATTTTCAAAACTCCTGAGTTCGGTACGCCTTTCCTTCCCATTGCCGTATTTGCTTTTAAGCCGCTCAAACCAGTCAATGGTGAAGGGGATGATGTTCCGGATATTCTCCAGAACTTTGGCCATCTCCTCCTCCAGTGACAGAAGGTAATCGGCCGCCTTGTCAGCATTGAACTTTAAAATCCGCGCCATCCTGATCTCCAGCAATTTCAGGATATCCTCACGGGTAATTTCCCTCCGGAATTTGGCTTTGAAAGGGTCCAGCCGCTTGTCAACATGAGCAACAGCCATGTCGAGATTTTCCGCCTGTTCAAAATCCTTGTCTTTGTAAATCCTTTTTTCGATGAAGATTTTTTCGAGCGACGCAAAGTGCCAAGCTTCCTGCAGTTCGTTCATCCTGATTTCCAGTTCGAGCTTTAACAACTGAAGGGTGGCATCAACCGATTTTTTCAGGATTTCTGAAACCGTCAGGAAATGGGGTTTGTCTTCTTCGATGATACAGGCATTCGGACTGATGGAGACTTCACAGTCGGAAAATGCAAAGAGTGCATCGATGGTTTTGTCGGAAGAGACCCCGGGTGGCAGGTGTACAAGGATCTCCACGTTGGCAGCCGTATTGTCGTCAATTTTGCGGATTTTGATCTTCCCCTTTTCATTGGCTTTCAGGATGGACTCGATGACGGTGGTAGTGGTTTTTCCGTAAGGAATTTCCTTGATGACCAGAGTTTTGCTGTCTCGCTTTTCAATCTTTGCCCTTACTTTGACAACTCCGCCCCTCAATCCGTCGTTGTATTTCGACACGTCGACCGATCCGCCGGTGGGAAAGTCGGGGTATAGGATAAAAGGTTCATTTTTCAGGTAAGCCACCGACGCGTCACAAAGTTCAAGGAAGTTATGCGGAAAAATTTTGGAAGCCAGTCCCACGGCAATTCCTTCCACGCCCTGGGCAAGGAGAAGGGGGAACTTGGCCGGCAGGGTCACCGGTTCCTTTTTCCGTCCGTCGTAAGAGAGTTTCCATTCGGTGGTTTTGGGATTAAAAAGCACTTCGAGGGCGAATTTGGAGAGGCGTGCTTCGATGTACCGCGGGGCGGCCGCCCCGTCTCCGGTGAGGATATTCCCCCAGTTGCCCTGGGTCTCCACCAGCAATTCCTTTTGCCCCAGCTGGACCAGGGCATCCCCGATGGAAGCATCCCCATGCGGATGGTATTGCATGGTCTGCCCGATAATGTTGGCCACCTTGTTGAAACGGCCATCATCCATCTCCTTCATGGCATGCATGATCCTGCGCTGGACAGGTTTTAAACCGTCGATCACATAAGGAACCGCACGCTCCAGAATCACATAGGAGGCATAGTCAAGAAACCATTCACGGTACATACCCGAGAGATACGTAATCTCCTCTTTCGGTATCTCAGTCTGCTTCTCGGGTATTGGGTTTATTCCTTCAGTCATTTATCGGGGTGCTGACAGTGGCGGTTATGCCACCTCATCTTTTTCAACATAAAGATTATCAATAATAAAATCCTGCCTGTCAGGGGTGTTCTTCCCCATATAAAAATCAAGCATCTGGGCCACCGATTCATGTTTTTTCATTTGCACGGAATCGAGACGCATGTCGGGACCAATGAAATTGTGAAATTCGTCGGGTGAGATTTCTCCCAGTCCTTTGAAGCGGGTGATTTCAGGGGTTCCTTTCAGGGTGTCGATGGCGGCCAGCTTTTCCTCTTCGGAATAACAATAAAGGGTTTGCTTTTTGTTCCGCACCCTGAACAAGGGAGTTTGCAGGATAAATACGTGACCCCGCCGGATCAGCTCCGGAAAAAACTGGAGAAAAAAGGTGATCAGCAACAGCCGGATATGCATTCCGTCAACATCGGCATCGGTGGCGATGATCACCCGGGCATAGCGGAGATCATCGATGCTGTCCTCGATATTCAGCGCAGCCTGCAGAAGATTGAACTCTTCATTCTCATACACCACTTTCTTGGTCAGCCCATAGGTATTCAGGGGCTTCCCCCTGAGACTGAAGACCGCCTGGGTATCTACATCGCGTGACTTGGTTATGGAACCGCTGGCAGAATCGCCTTCCGTGATGAAAATGCACGACTCCTCCCGTTTTTCGTCATTGTCGGTGAAATGAATGCGGCAATCACGCAGTTTCCGGTTGTGAAGATTGGACTTCTTTGCCCGTTCCTTGGCGATTTTTTTGATGCCGGAGATGGCTTTTCGCTCCCGTTCCGATTCCTGGATCCGGCGCAGCAACACCTCCGAGGTGTCGGGATTTTTGTGGAGGTAATTGTCCAGTTCCTTCTGCACGAAATTAAAAACATGCTGCCGTACCGAAGGTCCTTCGGGACCTAAATCACGCGATCCCAGTTTGGTTTTGGTCTGTGATTCAAAAACGGGTTCCTCGACCTTGATGCTGATGGCGGCCACAATCGATGCTCTGATGTCGGTGGGATCAAAATCCTTTTTGTAAAAATCCCGTATGGTTTTGGCCAACACCTCCTTGAATGCCGAAAGGTGGGTTCCCCCCTGGCTGGTATGCTGCCCGTTCACAAAAGAGTAATAATCTTCCCCGTACTGATTGCCATGGGTAATGGCCACCTCAATGTCCTCCCCCTTCAGGTGGATGACCGGATAGAGCGGTTCCGCCTCCAGATTCTCTTCAAGCAGGTCTTTCAAACCATTGCGGGAGAAATATTTATGGCCGTTGAATTCAACCGTCAACCCGGAATTCAGAAAGGTATAATTCTTGATCAGGTTGATGATGTGGTCGCTGATAAACCGGTAATTTTTGAATATTGACCCATCGGGCTTGAAAGTGACGATGGTCCCGTTCATCTCATCGGTCTTCTCCAACAACTTCTCCTCTACCTGAGTGCCTTTGCTGTAGCGAAGTTCCCTGGCCTGCCCCTCCCGGATCGCCCTGATAACAAAGTCAGAGGAAAGGGCATTCACCGCCTTGATACCTACTCCGTTAAGACCCACCGATTTCTTGAAAACCTTGGAATCATATTTGGCGCCCGTATTCATCTTGCTCACCGCTTCCGAGAGTTTTCCCAGAGGAATGCCCCGGCCATAATCGCGTACCCTCACAATTTCGGAATCGATGACGACTTCGATTTTTTTCCCGAAGCCCATCATAAACTCATCCACGGAATTGTCCAGGACTTCTTTCACCAGCACGTAAATCCCGTCGTCCGATGCCGATCCGTCACCCAGTTTGCCGATATACATTCCGGGCCTCTTCCTTATATGCTCCTGCCAGTCAAGGGTAAGGATGGTGCTCTCATCATAAACTGCATTCATCTCCTGGAATTTTCTGCAAATATAGCTAAAAGTGAAGCGGATTCAGGGAATAAATAATTTCAGAAATAAACAGGTCCCGGTTGATAAAAACTTCTGACAACCCTGTAATCCTCCTTACAGGAAATCATATTTGTGCAGCAGAAAGACCATTGTCAACAAGGTCATGCTAACGGTAAAGAAGACCACTGCCGCAATGAGAGCATGCTTTCCGGGGAGTGCCTTTTTCCCGATGGTTTTTCTGCCGCCTCTGCGTGATGCCCCCCAGGAAAGCAGCCGATAAAAAAACCAGCCGGTAAAAATTCCGAAAATCCACCCCCCGGCAATATCGAGGGGAAAATGCACGCCTGTATATATCCGGGAATAGGAGACCAGCAATGCCCATACCAGAAAAATCATGAAGGTATAACGGTTTCTGAAAAGAAGTGCGGTGAATGTCAGGAGGAAGAAAGTGTTGGAAGCATGGGAAGAGGGAAATCCGAATTCCCCGCCCTTGTGAATGACGATATGGGTAAGAGGGGCGGTGTCGGGATCGTATCCCGGTCTCGCTCTTTCCACGATTTCCTTGAGTATCCCCGTTCCCTGGTCACTCACCACCAATCCCATCACCAGAAATGCCAGTACAAACCAGGATTGTTTACCGTAGGTGCGGATGATGAGCCAGATCACCGTGATGTAAAGAGGTAACCAACTCTCTTTCCGGGTAATGAAAAGCATGGCAGTATCCCACCAGGGCGAATTAATCCCGTTAAGGCGCAGAAAAAGCTGTTCGTCAAAGTAAAACAAGGATTCAATCCATTCCATCAGTTTTCTTTTAGTATCTGCCAGATTTTGTCTTTCAGGGCGACGATTTGGTACCCGGAAACCGACGAAATAAACAGGTGGGGAATATCGGGGAACAGCCGGCTGATCTCCGCCATCAAAACGTCATCAAGCATGTCGGCCTTGCTGATTACCAGAAACCGTTGTTTGTCGAGAAGTTCCGGATTGTATTTTCCCAGCTCATCCATCAGGATGAAATACTCTTTCCGGTGGTCCTTGCTATCGGCGGGGACCAGGATGAGCAACATGGCATTGCGTTCTATATGCCGCAGGAAGCGAAGACCAAGGCCTCTCCCCGCATGAGCTCCTTCGATGATCCCAGGGATATCGGCCATGACGAACGATTGCTGGTCCCGGTAACTCACGATGCCGATATTGGGGACCAGGGTCGTAAAGGGATAATCGGCAATTTTAGGCTTTGCGGCAGACACAACTGAGAGAAGAGTAGATTTTCCGGAACTGGGAAAGCCCACCAAACCGACGTCAGCCAGGATTTTCAGTTCCATGATCACCCAGGCTTCAATACCGGGTTCTCCCGGTTGGGCAAACCGGGGGGTTTGCTGGGTGGCCGACTTGAAGTGGGTATTTCCCAACCCCCCGCGACCTCCTTCGAAAAGGATGAGGGTCTCTCCCTCATGGGTGACTTCCGCAAGAAAATTGCCGGATTCAGCATCTTTCACCACCGTGCCCAGGGGCACTTCTATGACCTTGTCTTCACCGCTGGCTCCGAAACGACACTGCTTCCCGCCGTGCCCCCCGTGCCCGGCCTTGATATGCCGGTGGTATTTCAGGTGAAGGAGGGTCCACAACTGGCTGTTCCCCTTCAGGATGATGTGACCGCCCCGACCTCCGTCACCCCCGTCAGGACCGCCTTTAGGAACAAACTTCTCCCTTCGCAGATGGGCAGACCCGGGACCCCCGTTTCCCGACTGACAGAAAATTTTTACATAATCGACAAAATTGGATTCAGACATCCGCGTAATGGAATTACCTGGTTTTCTATGCAACAACCAGGGATCAACATTGACAAGTCAGGCTGTCGACAGTTTTCTTCAGCCGTTCCGCAATCTCAGGAATGGTCCCCATACCATTGATGCCAAAGTGTTTTCCCTGGGCTTCGTAATATTTGATCAGAGGAGCGGTTTTCTCCACATATACATTGATCCTGTTTTCGATCACCGCCTGATCCTGGTCATCGGCGCGTCCTGAGACCATCCCCCTTCCCAGAAGCCGTTTGATCAATTCCTGCCGTTCCACTTCAAGTGAAAGCATCCCTGAAATGGGCATCCCGCCGGCATTCAGCATTTCATCCAGGGCTTGCGCCTGCTCAACCGTACGGGGGAATCCGTCAAAAATAAAACCCCTGGCTTCAGAATGGGCTTCCAGTTTCAATTTGATCATTCCGATCACCACAGCGTCAGGCACAAGTTCCCCCTTGTCCATGAAGCTTTTGGCTTCGAGCCCTAAACGGGTCTGCCCGGAGATCTCACTGCGCAGCAGGTCACCCGTGGATAAATGAATCAACTGGTATGAAACGGTCAGAAACTCAGCCTGGGTACCTTTCCCGGCACCCGGAGGGCCAAATAAAACAAGATTCAGCATATATCACAAGATTATAATTAATTCTCAACAACCGCGTAAATATCCCTCAGGTTTCGCCCATAACCATCGTAGTCGAGTCCGTAACCTACGATGAAGTCATTGGGTATCTCCATTCCGACATAATCAAGGTTTACCTTCTTCACCAGGGCTCCGGGTTTCAAAAGCAGCGTAGCCAGCTTTATTTCCCCGGGATTCATGTCCTTTAACTGTTGAATGATGTTTTCAATGGTACTTCCTGAATCGACAATATCCTCCAGTACCACCACGGTACGGTTTTCGATCACTTCGTTCAACCCGATCAGTTGACGGATGATGCCAGTGGAATGAATTCCGCGATAGGAAGCCATTTTTACAAAGGTGATCTCCGATTCCGTCAACTCTATATTTTTCAGCAGTTCAGCGGCAAACATGAAAGCCCCGTTCAGCACACATACAAACAGCGGATCCTTCCCCCGGAGGTCTTCATTCATTTGACGGGCCATCCTTTTTATGACCGATTCTATTTTTTCCTGCGGAATATAAAGTCTGAATGTTTTGTCACGAAGTGTCACCTGATCCATGGTAGCCCGTTTTTTTTGATTAGCTGATTCAGTATTGTGAAATTACAGTAATTTAGCCAATGAAAGGTCACAAAGTAACAAAACTATTTGAACATTAAAAACATTAAGCGCTGCACATGGCACCAAAAGTAAGCATTATCATGGGGAGCACTTCCGATCTCAATGTGATGGAAGCGGCTGCCAAAATCCTGGATGATTTCGGAATTCCATTTGAGATGAATGCGCTTTCAGCCCACAGAACCCCTTCGGAAGTGGAACACTTTGCCCGCACCGCCCGGGATCGGGGCATAAAAGTCATCATAGCAGGGGCAGGAATGGCAGCTCACCTTCCGGGTGTGATTGCCGCCATGACCCCGCTTCCGGTCATCGGCGTGCCCATAAAGGCCAGCCTCGAAGGAATGGATTCACTCCTGGCCGTCGTCCAGATGCCCCCGGGAATTCCGGTGGCTACCGTCGCTATCAACGGATCCCTCAATGCCGCACTCCTTGCGGTTCAAATCCTGGCATCGGGCGACGGAGAGGTGATGCAGAAATTTATCCTTTATAAGGAAGGACTGAAGGATAAAATCGTGAAGGCCAACGAAGAACTGAAAAACATTCAGTACAAATTCAAAGTCTGAGGACCCGGGAGACTGCCCGTCCGTCACGAAATTTCGCTTTTTTTTCTGAAACGCACATCCTTTTGCCGGAAAATCTGGCGGGGAATGTTTTTTTTTCGTATATTGAACTACCCTTGACATAAAACCAATTGGGGTGTGAAATGAAAAAATGGGCGTTACGTTTTTTGATTTCCGCGTTGATTGAATTTTTGCCTGTTATCAGCCCGGCTATTGTCAATCGCCAGCCCGGCGCACGGTCAGCAGCATTATCTTCCGCGACGGTAGCCCTGCCAGGAATTGAATCAGTATTCCACAATCCGGCAGGCATCACTTCCCTGAAGCATACCTCCGTTACGCTGTATTATGAATCGCTGTTCCTGCTGAAAGAATTTCCTCTGATGGCCTGCGGAGTGATTATTCCGACAAATTCAGGCAGTTTTGGATTCGGATTTCAGCGGTTGGGGAATACGATTTACCAGGAGGGCAAAGCGAAAATTGCCTATTCCAAAACTCTGGGAGACCATATTTACGCAGGCATCGGATTTGACTATTTGTATGAGAAGATGCCCGAAAACCGCGATCTGTCATCAGCCTTCACCGTAGAAGGAGGCGTGATGGGCTGCATTTCGGAACAGCTGATGGCAGGAGTGTTTATTTTCAATCCCGTCCAGGCAAAAATGAATTCCCCGGGAGGCAAAACGGAAATTCCCCCGGGAGGGGAAGCCGGTTTTGCCTGGTTTCCCCACAGCACGCTGGTACTGTGCGGAGAACTGGAAAAAGTCAGGAATCAGCCGGCCAGGGTCAGGACAGGAGTGGAATACACGCCCGACGAGGCCATTTCTTTCCGTTGCGGAGTTTACGGAGCTCCGCTTACCTTCTCAATGGGGAGCGGTTTTCAGTTCCGCCGGTTCCGTTTTGACATTGCTTTCTCATACCACGATGCGCTGGGGCTTACCCCGAGGGCAGGAATTAGCTGGATCCCATGATAAGAATGCTGACCCTGTCACTGGTGATCCTGCGCCTCCTGCTCCCCTGTTGCGTGAAGGCCCAGCAACCCGGAGCAAGATACCACTCCCTGGAAGAACTGCTGGAATCGCTGGCCGGGGAATTGGAAGAGCAGGAGGAAGAATTGACAGCATGGCTCGAGGAACTGCAACTCCTCCATGAAAATCGGGTCAATATCAACAAAGCAGGAAGGGAGGAGTTGCTGAAAATCCCGTTTATCAATGAACTGATGGCAGCTGAAATTCTGGAATTCCGGGAAAAATACGGCCCGTTTTTCACGGTTTATGAACTGGCATCCATCCCTTCCATAAACAGGGAAATCGCGGAAAAGCTCTCCTTTTTCATTGTGGCCGGGGAAACTGGTTCCCCGGGAGAGCCCGACTCCCTTTTCAAGAGGAAAGGATATCATGACCTGATGGTGCGCGGCGGGAGAACTTTCCCAACTGCTGCAGGATATCGTCGTGACGGGGACAATCCACCGGCCTACCAGGGAAGCCCGGAAAAAATATATACCCGGTACAAATACGAACTGCCCGGAAAGCTGCAAATGGGTTTCACCGGCGACAAAGATCCGGGTGAACCCTTTATGCGGAAACCTGCCCGCACAGGCTTTGACTTCTGCTCTTATCATGCCGCCATCAGAATTAATGACAGGATTCCGGTTCTGGTCGTAGGGGATTACACCGCCCGGACAGGACAAGGATTGGTTTTGTGGCAGGGTTTTGCCCTGGGAAGAACCTCCGATGTCATGGGAGCGTCGAGGAACCAGAGCACCATCACGCCCTATACCTCCTCTGACGAAAACCGTTTCTTCAGGGGCGCTGCAGCAACTTTCAAGATGTGGAACGGCAGCCTTAACCTGCTGGTATCCTCCCGGAAAACCGATGCAAACCTAGCCATAGAGGAAGACAGTACGATGCACTTTACCACTCTGCAAACCTCGGGATATCACCGTACCTGCTCCGAAATCAGTGATAGAAAGAGTGTCAGGCACAGTGTGGCAGCCCTGTTCTATACGGTGACATCCTCCCGGTTGAAGGCAGGATTCACAGCCCTGGCCGAAACTTTCGGGCTTCCCATGAATCAGGGAGAACAGTTGTACCAAAAATTCCTGTTCCGGGGGAAGGAAAATCTCAACGCGGGAATTGACTACCGTTGGGTCACGACAAATGTTCAGTTTTATGGTGAAGCGGCGGTATCACGTTCCGGGGGGATGGCCTTTTTTCAGGGAATTGAAGCCCGACTCCACGACCAGATGCAGCTCTCCCTCTCCTGCCGGCACTTTCAGCGAAATTATCATGCCACCTGGGCCAACGCATTCGCCGTCAATGACAAAGCCAACAATGAAACCGGACTTTTTGCGGGACTCAGAATTTTCCCCGCCGCGAAAGTAACCTTGTCGGCGTGTGCCGACTGGTACACCCGTCCCTGGCTGGTGTATGGCACCGCATCCCCTTCATCGGGAAGCGAATGGATGGCTCGTGCCGACCTGAAGATATCCCGCCGGCTCTCAGGAACCATCAGGGTAAGAAGCAGGGTAAAACCAGCCAAAGACCATGACGGAAACCTGTACGTCACCGAAACCGGCACAAGGGATAACCTGAGGGTGCAGGCCAGTTACCTCCTGAATGACAGGATCTCCCTGCAGACAAGGGCTGAAATGAGCCAGATCAGGTCCCGTGACCGTGAAAACGGAATCATGATAAGCCAAAACCTTACCTGGACACCGGCCAAGGGCCCACTTTCCGCAAACCTCCGCTTCTCCTGGTTCAGAACAGATTCCTACGACACCAGAATCTACACCTTTGAAAATGATGTGCTCTATGCCTTTTCATCACTCTCTTTCTATGGCGAGGGAATCCGCAGCTATATCAACATCAGGGGAAATCTCACCAGGAACACCTGCGTATGGTTCAAAATCGCCAACAGTTGCTATTTCGACCGCGATAAAATCAGTTCGGGTCATCAGGAAATCGGCAATAATTCCAAAACAGAAGTTAAAATAGAGTTCCGCTACAGGTTTTAACAACTAATTTTGTTACTTTGTCGAGGAATAAACCAAATTTATCATGGTGTCGAGCGAATACGACGATATCCGTCCATACAATGATGAAGAAATCCCCGAAAAAATAAAGAACTTGCTGGAAGACCAGGTATTTTCCGAAGTACTGAAATTCATTTTCCCCGACGAACAAAAAGAAGCGCATTTCAGGGAGTTGCTCTCCAAAGTGAAGACCATTGAACAGCTTCAGCATACCTTTGTGTACCGTTTTGTGGAAGACGTTATCAGATCCTCCACCGATGGGCTCATGACCAGCGGTGTTGAAACTCTTGACAAACACCAAGCTTATCTTTTTATTTCAAATCACCGGGATATCATCCTCGATTCCGCCTTTCTCAATTATGTGATCGTACAGCAAGGGATGAACACCACCCAGATTGCCATCGGGGATAATCTGCTGATTTATGACTGGATCACCCATGTGGTTAAACTGAACCGGGCATTTGTGGTAAAAAGGAACATTTCAGCCCGGGAATTGCTGGAAGCTTCCAAAAAGCTTTCCACCTACATCAGGGAGAGCATTACGGGGAAAAACCTCTCGGTATGGATTGCCCAGCGGGAAGGAAGGACCAAGGACGGAAATGATCAGACCCAGGTGGCTATTTTAAAAATGCTGAATCTGAGCAATACAAAAACGCTGGCAGAAGGTTTTTCAGAACTGACCATCATCCCGCTCTCCATATCCTATGAAATTGAGCCATGCGGAATCTCCAAGACTGCTGAACTGATCAGAAGGGATACCGATGGTTACCAGAAAACCCCGGAAGATGACCTTCGCAGCATGGCCTCCGGCTTGTCAAACCCCAAGGGCAGGGTCCATTTTTCATTTGGGAGACCGATCCTGACCAGCTTCCTTGAATCCATTGATCAACTGCCGGTAAACGAATTCATGCAGGCGCTGGTCGAACGGATTGACCACCGGATTCACCAGTATTACAAGCTGTGGCCTTTTAATTACGTAGCTTACGAAATGCTTAACGGAACCGGGGAATTCCTGGAAAATTACACAGCGAATGATATTGTGGAATTCAAAAAAATGATCTCTCAGGCGCAGGAGGCAATTCCCTATAATCCGGAAGAAGTGGCCCGCAGGTTTTGCAAAATGTATGCCCGGCCGGTCGAAAATGCCCTTATTGCCGAAGAGATCTTCAGACAATAAGAAGGCTTTACCCTGAACAAAACCATCAGGTCTTCGTCCGGAGATCCTTGATGTTTAACTGAAGATTGGACTTTCCCCTGAATTCATTCAGCTCGACGGAATGACAGATATCGAAGGGGATTCCCGACTGGATCACGGGAAATTTGGAGGATAGGTTGAAGGCAATTCCTGCAAAAATCCCGGAAGAAGCATCGGGTTCCATCAGGTCAAGTTTGATATGTTCCAGATTTTTGCCGACAAGGCGGCTGGTTCCCGCATCAATAACATCCTCGGTAACAAAGACAGGCACCGTATTATGAGGCCCGAAGGGGGCAAACTGTTTCATGATCCTGAAAAAACGGGGAGTAATCTCATGAAGTGCCAGTTTGGCATCTACATCAATGGTCTGAATCTGGGGCTGGTCGGCTAACGACCGGGTCACAATTTCCTCAAATCGCTCGGAAAATGCCCTGATATTCTCAATTTTTAACGTCAGTCCGGCAGCAAACATGTGACCTCCGTAAGATTCAAGCAGGTCACTGCATGCCCCGATCGCCTCATAGAGGTCAAAATCCTTGACCGACCTCGCAGAACCGGTGGCCAAACCGTTCGATTCCGTCAAAACAACCGTGGGACGGTAATAAAACTCCGTCAGCCTGGATGCCACAATCCCCACCACCCCTTTATGCCAGTCCCGGTTGTAAATCACCGTGCTGTTCCGGTTCTTCATCTCCTCATCCCGTTCGATCATATCGAGGGCATCCTGGGTGATGTCCCGGTCGAGGGTCTTCCTGATCTCGTTGAATGAGTCTATCTCTTCTCCCAACGCATCGGAACTCACCGTATCTACGGAAACCAGAATCTGAACCGACTTCTTTCCGTGCTCGATACGCCCGCTGGCATTTAACCGCGGGCCTATCTTGAAGACAATGTCACTAATGGTGATCTCCTCCCCGTTCAGACCTGCATAATTGATAATGGTCTGAAGCCCCATCCCCGGATTGGAATTCAGCTTTTTGAGACCGTAATAAGCCAAAACCCTGTTTTCCCCGGTGATTGGAACAATGTCGGAAGCAATGCTGACTACCACAAGATCGAGCAGATCAAACAACTTATCCTGGGTTATTTTCTTTTTCATGGTGAAGGCCTGCAAAAGCTTGAAGCCAACACCACATCCCGATAATTCCTTATACGGGTAGTTACATTCAAGCCTTTTGGGATTCAGTACGGCTACAGCTTCCGGAATGATTTCTCCGGGATTGTGATGGTCACAGATGATAAAATCCAACCCGTGCTGCTTCGCAAGGTTTACCTTTTCCACCGCCTTGATGCCGCAATCCAGCACAATCACCAGGGAAAAATTCTCCCGTGCAGCATATTCGATGCTTTGACGCGAAATGCCATATCCTTCGGTATACCGGTCAGGAATATAATAGTCGATGTCTTGGATATAATCCTTCAGAAACAAATAGATCATGGCTACGGAAGTGGTCCCGTCGACATCATAATCCCCGTATACCAGCACCTTCTCCTGGTGGTCGACAGCCTGTTCAATCCTGGCAACGGCTTTGTCCATATCCTTCATCAGAAAAGGATCATGAAGATCGGATAACCTGGGGCGAAAGAAATGCTTCGCCTCACTGAATGTTTTTATGCCACGTTGAACCAATAAATTGGCTATCACCATGTTAACATTCAGCGCGGCGGAGAGGTGCTTCATTTCATTGCTATCGCCCTGCGGCTTCAAATTCCAGACTTTCTCCATGCGCCACCTATCTTCCGTAACCTACTGTTGATATTTCATACAAAGATAAGAAATGCGAACCGATAAGCATCATAAAACCACCGGAGCTATCACATTTTTTTAATGTTCTGATACCCAGATCGCTATGGATTCCAGCGAGCGCATTGACTACCTCTGTTCTTTGTGCCAGGTAAACATTAATGCCTGGTCTCTGCTTATGGCAGATCTGCTACTGAAACCCGTCGAACTCATCCCGGCAAATTTCTTTTTTCTATCTTTGGCCATGAATTTAAAATGAGATTATGACGACTCTTTCGTTGAGTGAACAGGAAACCATCCGGCGTAATTCCCTGAACCGGCTCCGGGAGCTTGGATATGATCCCTATCCGGCAGCCGAATACCCGGTGAATGCACTGGCTGCTGCCATAAAAGCCGGATATTCCGACGAATTAAAAAACTTCGGGGATGTATGCCTTGCCGGAAGGATGATGAACCAACGGATTATGGGCAAGGCTTCATTTGCGGAACTGCAGGATTCCTCGGGACGCATCCAGTTGTATGTCAACCGCGACGAACTTTGTCCGGGAGAAGACAAAACCCTTTATAATGAAGTCTTTAAAAAACTGCTGGACATCGGCGACATCATCGGGGTAAAAGGGTATGTCTTCATAACGCAGATGGGTGAAATCTCAGTCCATGTGAAAGAACTCACACTGCTGAATAAATCCCTCAGGCCTTTGCCTGTTGTCAAGGAAAAAGACGGGGTGACCTATGATGCTTTCACCGATGTGGAACAACGGTACCGGATGCGCTATGTCGACCTGATCGTTAATCCGCAGATCAGGGATGTTTTTGTAAAAAGGGCTTTGATCATCAACACCATGCGGGAAATCTTCAACGAAAACGGCTACCTGGAAGTGGAAACCCCCATCCTGCAGCCGATTCCCGGAGGTGCTGCGGCACGTCCCTTCATTACCCACCACAATGCGCTCGATATTCCGCTTTACCTCCGTATTGCCAATGAGTTGTATCTTAAAAAACTCATTGTGGGCGGATTTGACGGGGTTTATGAATTTGGCAAGGATTTCCGGAATGAAGGCATGGACCGTACCCACAATCCTGAATTTACGGTTTTGGAAATTTATGTGGCCTACAAGGATTACCTCTGGATGATGAAATTCACCGAACAGTTGTTGGAACGGGTCGCCCTGGCATTGCACGGAACCACCAGGGTAACCCTGGGGGATCATATCATCGATTTCAAGGCTCCCTACCCCCGAGTAACCATGTACGAAGCCATTAAAAACCATACCGGATACGACATTGCCGGCAAAAATGAAGAGGAGTTGCGCAGGATTTGTGACACCCTGAACATCGCCATAACCCCGGAAATGGGCAAAGGGAAGTTGATCGACCAGATCTTCGGGGAGAAATGCGAGCCCCATTTTATTCAGCCTACCTTCATCATTGATTATCCGGTCGAAATGTCACCCCTGACCAAGAAACACCGGAGTAACCCAAATCTGACCGAACGCTTCGAGCTGATGGTATTTGGCAAGGAACTGGCCAATGCCTACTCGGAATTGAACGACCCCCTTGACCAGCGGGAACGGTTCGAAGAACAACTCAGACTTTCGGAAAAGGGGGACCAAGAAGCCATGTACATCGACCATGACTTTCTCAGGGCCCTGGAACATGGCATGCCTCCTACTTCCGGAATGGGAATCGGAATCGACCGGCTTACCATGTTTATGACCAATAACCTCTCCATTCAGGATGTGTTGTTCTTCCCACAGATGAAACCCGAAACCCGGAAACAGGAGATCGCCTTTCATCCCGAAGAATTTTCATCCCTGGGAATTCCTGGGGAATGGATCGATGTGCTGAAAAAATTGGGATATACCAGCGCGGCGAAATTGCGGGAAGTTGATAAATACACCCGACTCCATCAGGAAATCTGCGGATACAACAAGAAAAATAAACTCGGCCTGCCGAATCCCTCGCCCGAAGAGGTCAAATCATGGCTGTCGGGACAGGGGTGATCCCCTGATGATAACAGAAACGTTAATAGAGCTGCCGGTACTTATTTCCGACGCGGAATTGACAATTTACATTTTCATCGTGAAATCTTGATAAATTTGCAGGAATCATTCGATTCTTAACCGATGATACAAGAGAATTTGAGAAACAGCAATATTGGCATTATCGGCAGTGGAAGCTGGGCGACGGCTCTGTCAAAGATCCTGCTGGAAAACCTTCCGACAATTCATTGGTTTGTCCGGAATGAAGAGAATATAGAACTTTTCAGGCAATACAAGAATAATCCGGGATACCTCCGCGGAGTCGAGTTTGATACCGACAGGATCCGTTTCAGTTCCGACATCAATGCGGTAGCCGCTGAATGCGATACGCTGGTAATGGCCATTCCTGCCGCCTTCCTGAAAGATACCCTTAGCCAGTTGACAGAAGTAATTTCCGGTAAGTTTATCGTCTCGGGGATTAAAGGACTGGTTCCTGACGAAAAGATGGTGATAGGCGAATACCTTCATTCGGTTTATGATGTTCCTTACGAGTCGATAGGGATACTGGCAGGCCCGTGTCATGCCGAAGAGGTGGCTCTGGAGCGGTTGTCATACCTGACCGTTGCCTGTCCCGATGAGACCAAAGGGCTTGATTTTGCCCGAAAATTGCAGTGTAATTATATCAAAGCCAGGACCTCCGATGACATTTGGGGCACTGAATACAGTTCCGTCATCAAGAATATCATCGCTATCGCCGCAGGCATCGTCCATGGCCTGATGTATGGCGATAACTTTCAGGCAATTTTGATCTCCAACGCCATTCAGGAGATCAAAAGGTTTGTGGATGCCGTCCATCCTGTTTCCCGCGACATCAAAAGTTCGGTTTATCTGGGCGATCTTCTGGTCACCGCCTATTCCCAGTTCAGCAGAAACCGTACTTTCGGGACCATGATCGGCAAGGGATATTCCGTAAAAACCGCGCAACTCGAAATGTTCATGGTGGCAGAAGGTTACTATTCTTCTAAAACAATCAGGGAAATCAACCAGAAGTACCAGGTAGACATGCCTATTTGTGAGGCGGTCTACCAGATTCTTTATATGAACCGCCCTCCACGGAAAGAGATTCAGAAACTGACAGATAAATTATCATAACGCAATATGGAAAACCTTACCTTGAATTGCGCACGCACGCTCAGCTTTGTCGATCCTGCTGACATCACAGATATGGGAACGGAAATGGAGAAAAACAACCGTGCCCTGCATGAGAAGAGAGGCAAGGGGAATGACTTTCTGGGATGGGTGGACCTCCCCTCCTCCATCACCACAGAAGAGTTATCAGACATGGAGGCGACCGCATCCCTGCTGAAGTCCAAAAACATCGAAATCCTCGTCGTGATCGGCATCGGAGGTTCCTATCTGGGCACACGGGCTGTCATTGAGGCTTTGTCAGACAGTTTTACGCATCTGAAGCCGGTTAAAAGTCCGCTGGTATTGTTTGCCGGGCAGAACATCAGCGAGGACTACCTGGCAGAACTCCGGTCATTGCTCAAAACCAGAGAATATGCCCTGATGGTGATTTCGAAGTCGGGAACGACAACCGAACCAGCTATCGCCTTCAGAATGTTAAAACAGGATATCGAGGAGAAATACGGAAAAGAAGAAGCCCGGAGCCGCATTGTTGCCATAACGGATGCGTCAAGGGGTGCGTTGCGGAAACTGGCCGAAACCGAAGGCTATAAGACTTACGTCATTCCCGACGATGTGGGAGGCCGCTATTCGGTGCTGACGCCTGTCGGACTTGTCGCCATTGCCGTGGCAGGCTTTGACATCAGGGAACTGGTCAGGGGGGCTTCCGATATGGAACGCATGTCAGGACCTGAGGTTCCGTTTAACGAGAATCTTCCGGCGCAGTATGCTGCCGTAAGAAACCTGCTCTACCGGAAGGGAAAAACCGTGGAGATCATGGTGAATTACAATCCGAAACTTCATTATTTCAGCGAATGGTGGAAACAACTGTATGGGGAGAGCGAAGGCAAGGAGGGCAAAGGGATATTCCCCGCCAGTGTCGACTTCACTTCCGACCTTCATTCCATGGGGCAATATATCCAGGAGGGAGAAAGGATACTTTTCGAAACGGTCCTGTCGGTAAAATCGCCCGCTGCCAGTGTCGTCATCCCTGCTGATCCCGACAACCTCGACGGTCTGAATTTCCTGGCAGGCAAGCGGGTTGACGAGGTGAATAAGATGGCTGAACTGGGCACCGCCCTGGCCCATGTCGACGGAGGGGTCCCCAACATTCTGATAGAAATACCCCTGTTAAACGAATATTATATCGGACAGCTGATCTATTTTTTTGAAATTGCCTGCGGCATGAGCGGTTACACGCTGGGAGTCAATCCGTTCGATCAACCCGGCGTGGAGGCTTATAAGAAGAACATGTTTGCACTTTTGGAAAAACCTGGTTTTGAAAAAGAAACCGCTGAGCTAAAGAAAAGATTATGAAATCAGACAGGTTCAAAGGTTACCTTTTTGCTTTCCTGGCAACCATCTCTTTTTCAAATGTCTACATTTTCAGCAAAGCTGCCCTGAATGAGATTCATTTGATCCAGTTTGGATTTTACTGGTTTCTCATTGCCATGATACTGAATGGCCTCTGGATCGCCAGGAGTGGTAAAATGAAACAAATTGGGCTGTTGCAGTGGGGACAAATCAGGATTCTGCTCTTGTTGGGGATTCTGGAGATCCTCACCAATACCTCCTTTTACCTCTCCATCCACATTATTCCCGATCCTGCGGTAACTTCCTTTCTGGGAAATCTCTATCCCGTCATCCTGACCCTTGGGGGTGTGGTGCTTCTCAGGGAACGGTTTACCTGGCTTGAATCCGTAGGGGTTTTGCTGGCGCTTGCTGGCGCATTCATCATCAGCTACACCGGGGGATCCACCCTGAAGAGCATGTTCATCCCAGGAACGCTGGTGGTCCTTTTCAATGCATTCATGGCCACTTCCGCCTCCCTGATCGGAAAAGTCAATATCAAAAAACTGTCGCCTGAACTGATCACCCTCAACCATACCGTGTGGCTCTTTGTTTTCAGTTCAGTACTGATGGTTTTGTTCAAAAAGCCACTGACCATTCCTTCCTCCGCGATGATCAATATCGCCCTCGGTTCTTTTCTGGGCCCCTTCATGGGCGTGCTGATGATTTATTATTCTTTCAAATTCATTGAAGCCTCCCGGTCCTCTATTGTTCAAAGCCTGAAAGGGATTGTGGTTTTGTTTGGTTCCTGGCTATACTTCGGAACCCTGCCGCTGCCTCATCAGTTATGGGGAGGATTTCTCACCGTCATAGGCGTACTGGTCATGACACTGGCCCAGGCCAGGTTTCTTGTCTCCGGCAAAAACGGAAATCAGACTGAATGAAACTCCCCCGGCAGGGTGGATGGGGAGATGACTTAGTTGCTTCTTGTTTGGGTCATTTTAAACAGGTGGGCTGCCTGACCGGTGATAAACCCAGAATAGAGTTTCCGGAGATCGCCCTGGCCTGTATACCCTCTTTCAGTAAGCTCAAGGTAGGCATAGGTCCATTCCATCTCATCAAAATCGCCCTGCAGGTCCGGGAAACGATGGTTTTCCACGACCGACCGGGTTGCCGATTGCCGGAGCAGGCTCCCCTTATCCCCCTCAATTTTATCTTTCATAGGGATTCCGGCAGCGGCAAGGGCAACACAGGTGGATTCCAGGTCGGGCCATTCCGGCATGTTCTGGTCATTGATAGAAGCGGCAAAATGGTTGACGGAGTTACCATGCAACAACACCCAGGCAGCATATTGGGAAACATCGTTTATCCGGAGCATGGTATCTTTGGGAGGCATTTTCCAGGGCCGCCGGAAATAACCGGTAAGTTCTTCCAGGAGGATCTCCGCAGCCTCTTCATTGATACTTCCGTCGGCGGCGATGCAATTCATCAGCTCAATCGCCATATCGGAAATCACATAAGGGCTTTCATGGACAACATCCTGGATCAGGCGCACTGCCCAGTCGGGAAATTCACCGACTTCGAGCTGACTGACAAATATCCGTGGCAAAGACACAACCTCGTTTTCATAATGGACAGCGGTTATTTTTTGCTTTTTGAATTTATAGGTGCCTGCTTCCCGGTAGCCCAGAAGTTTCAGAAAGTGGCTTAATGCAGTAATCCCCGAAGGCTGTTCACCGGTGCGGGTATTCAGGGTCCTGAATGCCAGATGGTCGAAAACCAGTTTTCCTCCCCCTGATTCTACGAGTTGCTTATACTTCCGGGCATAGGGAACCCTTCTCAGGTAGCCGTTCCAGATATTTCCGACCAGCCTTGACGTCAAATCACCAGCAGTTGTTTTCATACGTATATTATTACGTTGTTATGGTTCATTTCGAGAAACAGATGTAATGACCCTATGGTTATTGTTGCGGCTATTGTCCGTTTTCAGCGGTCGCAAAGAATAGCTTCGTAATTCCATGCCGTTGGGTGCATTATCACGTATGGCCCTTTCACGGACATCCGCCTTCTCTTATAAACTCAATTTAAGGGGTTGAAGTTACTTCTGCTGATATGTTTAATAATACCCCGGAAAACGCAACCTTTTTATGCCTTCCGTTCGCGGCGTATTCCCGTGTTTATCAAGTCCAGAATTTGGTTTTTCGAGATGGGTATGGTTGCGCCATGGGTTTCGGCGGTCAGCGCACCGGCGGCATTACCAAAGCGGAGAGCTGCCTCAGGATCTTTCTCCTCGAGGTAAACATGAAGGAACCCTGCACTGAACGCAACCCCTGAACCCACTGTATCAACCAGGTTAATCACATATCCCTTGTCTTCCATATAATTTCCATCCCTGTCAAGAAAAAATGCTCCGGCTTTACTCCTGGTAACCAGTACGATGTCAAGGTCGTATTCACTGATGAGTTCCTGAGCCAGCCCTCGGGAATCATACTCAAAGAGTCCGAGTTCGTTTTTTATCAGGTAGAGTTCACTCTCTTTCACCCTAAGCATATTGGCAGCTTTCAAGCTGTCTTCGATATTTTTAGCGGAATAGCAGTTTTTTCTGAGTCTCAGGTCCAGGAATTTCAATGCCTGAGGGGCAGCTGCAATCAGTTCCCTGAGGGTATTTTTTGAAATTCCGGAACGCTGGACCAGGGTTCCGAAACAAATGCAATCAGCACTGCCTGCCAGATCAAGGATTTCGGGGGTTATTTCAATGTGATCAAAAGCAAGGTCAGGGGCAATCAGGTAATCCGGTCTTCCTTCACTGCCGATTCGTACCGAAGCGTAACCGGTAGGGAAGACAGGATCCATCTGAACGTATTTGTCGGTAACAGCAAGCTTTTTCAGCATTTCAAGAGCTTCCCTGCCAAGATCATCTTCTCCGATCCTTGAAAGGAGGCAACCGGAATCCCCCAGGGTATTGGCACGGTATGCGAGGTTAACAGGTGCTCCCCCCAGTTTTTTCCCATCCTGGAAAACATCCCAGATCAACTCGCCAAAGGCAACGATCTTCTTATTCATGGCTTCAATATTACACCACAAAAATAAGAAATTAATCGGGAGGTCGCCCTGAAATGTCGCAACAATCGGCCCGGGGACAGCCCTGTGGTAACATCCTGAATGCCAATCCGGATTTTAGGCAAGGTTCACCGGAAGGCCTTTTTCAGAGCATGTCCATCCTTTTCAGGAAACGATCCAACACCTCTTCCGGTTTGGGTTCGCCGATCTCTTCAAGGTCATAGAAAACCCGGGTTGATGGTTTGTTGAGTTTTATGAGCCTGTTTAAATCAGTGGGGGGCCGGAAAAGTAGTTGTTAAAACACTTTTATACCAGTTTATCCAGCCTGCTGGCATCAAGCCGCAGAAAAATAAAAAGCAGTACGGTAAAAGCCCAGAGGGAAGATCCGCCATAGCTGAAAAACGGGAGAGGAATGCCGATGACGGGCATCAGGCCCAACGTCATTCCGATATTGATGACGAAATGGGTAAAGAGGATGGATGCCACAGAATAGCCGTAAACCCTGGAAAATACCGATCGTTGTCGTTCGGCAAGAAAAACCAACCGCAGAAAAAGAAAGACAAAAAGCGAGATGACAGTCACCGAACCCACAAAACCCCATTCCTCCCCTACGGTACAGAAAATAAAGTCAGTGCTCTGAAAGGGCACAAAGTCAAATTTAGTCTGGGTACCCTTCAGAAATCCCTTACCCAGGAATCCACCCGAACCAATTGCAATTTTGCTTTGATTGACGTTATATCCTGCACCCAAAGGATCAGACTGGATTCCGAGTAATTCGTTGATCCGGTCCCGGTGATGGCTTTCAAGCACGGAGTTAAATACGAAATCGACCGAATAGGTAAATATCAGCGAGGCAAAAAAGATTACGATAACCACCATGGTGCGCCTGATTCTTTCGCGGACAACAACAATGGTAATGGCGGCCAGGCTGGAAATAATACCCGTCAGAATTACGTATTCCAGCGTCAGGTAGGAGCCGGTGAGCCTGTTTATTCCCCAAACCAGTAGGATCACCATTGTGGTAATGACCAGTATTTTGATTAACATTCTGAACTTTTGGTTCAGATAATAATGCGCCAGGAGTCCCCCCAGAAACAAAAAAATCAGCAAAATATGGTTGGGCAACAAAAGGGAAAGCAAGAAGAGGATGATGATAAGTACAAAGAAGAAGAGGATGATTCCTGAAAGCCCTTCGCGGTACAGCACAAGGAGGAATGCCGCAAATACCAGCGATGATCCGGCATCGTGCTGCAGAAAAATCAGCAAGGCAGGAAGGAGTATGATCAAACTGATCTTCAGCAGGGAATTTACGGAGTCCAGTTTAAAATTAAAATTACTCAGCAACTTGGCTAATGCCAGGGCAGTGGCAAATTTTGAAAATTCAGAAGGCTGCAATCTGAATTCGCCAATCACAAACCAGGATTTGCTACCGTTGATCTCCACGCCGAAAACAAGTACCAGGAGCAGGAAAAGAATGGCGATGGCATAAATGGGATAGGCAAAGATCACATAAAAATTGGATTCGATGATCAGAATCATGAAACCGATTAAAAGGGCCGCTGCGATCCAGATCAGCTGTTTGCCGTACTGCTGGGAAATATCGAAGATGCTTTTATGAGATTCATCGTACACCGCCGCATAGATATTGATCCATCCCAGGAAGACCAGCAACAGGAATATAAAAAAGGTGACCCAGTCAATATTTGCCCACAGCTTATTCCTCGTCGCCACTTTCCGGGATTATTAAAGGGTTCATCAGATTGGCTTTGAGCATGGATTCTTCCAGCCAGACACGCTGGCTTGAGATGGTATCATTGAGGTATTTTTCAATGATAAGGCTGGCAATGGGGGCGGCATAAGTAGAGCCCCAGACGCCGTTTTCGACATACACCGAGATGGCTATCCGGGGTGATTCCCTGGGTGCAAAGGCCATAAATACGGAATGGTCGGCCCCGTGCGGATTCTCAGCGGTTCCGGTCTTCCCGCAGACCGCGATGCCGGGTATCATCGACATGGCACCCGTACCTCCTGGCATCATGGCTTGTTCCATTCCGTCGATCACCGGTTCAAAATAGGAACGATTAATACCGGTTTCTTGCCTGATTCTGAATTTTTCAGGAATGGATTTGCCCTCGATCTCCCTGACGATATGGGGAATATAATAATATCCCCGGTTTGCCAGAATTGCGCAGTAATTGGCAAGCTGAAACGGGGTAATCCCCAGTTCACCCTGTCCGATCGAAAGTGAAATGACGGGCAGGGCACGCCAGCGGGATCCCTTGAAGACATAGCGTTCGTAGTATTCCGAAGAAGGGACATTACCCTTTAGCTCATTCAGAAGGTCGGAATCGAGTTTCCTGCCAAAACCCAGGTTCATCATGCGGTTTCGCCATGTGTCGTAAGCCTCCCTGACGCCGGGATATTTGCTATTCTCCAGAACAGCGCGCAACACGTATACAAAATAGGCATTGCACGATTTTGCAATAGATTCCGATAGTTTAAAGGACTGGTCGTGGTGACATCCCAGCCTGAAATTTCCGGAGGAATAGCCATGGGCACAATAAAACCGGGTTTCGGGAGTGATTACCCCTTCCTGGAGGGCGATCAGCCCCTGGGCCATTTTGATCGTGGAACCGGGAGGGTATTGAGCCATCAAAGCCCTGTTAAAAAGAGGCTTTACCGCATCTTCAAGAAGGCGTGCATAGTTGTTTCCCCGCTCCCGGCCTACCAGGAGATTGGGATTGTAAGACGGGGAGTTCACTAGTGCCAGCACCTCACCCGTTGATGGTTCAATGGCCACCACGCTTCCTTTTTTGTTCTGCAAAAGGAGTTCCGCATAAGCCTGAATACGTGAATCGAGGGTAGTGATCAGGTTGCGGCCGATGGTGGCCATGGTATCCATTTCTCCTTCCCGGTAACTTCCCTGCAACCGGTTATGAACATCCACCATATAATACCGAACCCCCTTCCTTCCCCTGAGATCTTCCTCATAAGAGGCTTCAATGCCGCTGATGCCGATATAATCACCCGACTTGTAATACGGATTGGCATCGATCATCTCCTGGGTCACCTCACCTACATACCCCAATGCATGTGCAGCCATCGGCTGAGGATACTCCCGCAGCGTCCTGGGCTGAACATAAAACCCTTCCATCTTATACAACTGCTCCTGAAGGGTGGCATATTTCTCATGCGAAATCTGTTTGACAACCACCGACGGTTTATATCTCGAGTAAGCAGCCGCCTTTGTTAACTCGGCCTTGAAATCCTCAACGGGAACATCCACCAGCCGTGCAAAGGCCAGTGTGTCAAAAAATCCCGCCTCCCGGGGGGTAACCAGCAAATCATAGGCGGCCTTGTTGTAAACCAACAACTCCCGGTTTCTGTCGTAAATTAAACCACGGGCTGGATACTGAACGATCTTTCGCAAGGCATTGTTGTCAGCAAACTGCTTATACGTCGAATCCACAACCTGGATTTGAAACAACCGCAAAACATAAACAAGCCCAACTGCCGCAAATATTACCGTAATCAAAATTTTCCGACTGGAAAAAGTACTCACATCCAATCCTCCGCCTATTCTTTGAAGATTAAAAACTGGCTTAAAACAATGATAAAAACGGTAAACACAGTACTTGCCATACTGCGCAATAACGTTCTGAAGAAATTCTCAAAACTGAACACATCCAGAAAAAAGAGAAAAAAATGGTGAATGACAACCAGTATGGAAATATAGGTCACAAACCATCGCCATCCCGTATGATGAAGTCCCGGGTAATCTGACTGCTCTGATTCCCGCTGGGTAGTCATGGAAATGACGGGACTTCTTAAAAATCCCATCAGAACCGTGGCTGACGCATGCAGTCCCGGTGTGTTGGAAAACCAGTCAATGGCAAGCCCGGTGAAAAAGGAGAGCAGAAGAACCTGGTAACGGGGCAAAGACACCGGAAGCAACAAAATGAATAAAACATATATATAGGGATTCAGAAAACCCCCGAAATTAACCTGGTTAAGCAGAAGAACCTGGATCAGAACCAGTGTGACAAACATGACGGGGTATTTAATCCGTGATTTCATCTGTACCGTTTCTCCTGGTTATGTTCTCAATTTCAGATTTTCGGATGTTTTCTATCACTTCCACATAAGAAATGGCCTTGAAATCAACCGACAGGATCACCCTGATGGTGTAAAAGTTATCTCCTCCTCCCTTTTCAAACGATTCTACTGTTCCGAGTAAGATCCCTTCCGGGAAAAACACGGAATAACCGCTGGTGACGACGGTGTCCCCAGCACTGATATCAACATGAAAAGGGATGTCGTTCAGAAGAGCTTTCCTGTAATCCTTGCCATCCCATACCAAAGATCCGAAATAACCATTGCGGGATAATTTGGCTGACACATTCCAGCGGGTATTCAGCAACGAAATCCCCGATGCATACGAAGGGGACACATGGGTTACAATTCCCACCACCCCGTTGGCAGTAATGATGCCCATTTCAGGTTTGATTCCATCCAGCGAACCTTTGTCCAGGGTCAGGAAATTCTGCTGTCGGTTGACCGTGTTGTTAATAATCCTGGCCGGTATGAAATTGAATTGGTAATCTGCTGACGGATAGTGGCTAACCAGGGAATCAGCGATTTCACCCGGGGTGCCGGAAACTCCCAGAATGCTTCTCAGCCTGGCATTTTCTGCAGAAAGTTCCCGGTTAATGGCCGGTAACCTGAAAAAATCGTACATTTTGCTGAAACTGTCGTAAACCTTACCGGTGATCTCTGATGAAGTATTTAAGAACCTGACTTTCTGGTAATGATTGAAGTTAAAGATGAAGATAAAAGAGAGTATCTCCAACAGAAGGAAAAGAAAAAACACGTGGTTGTGCAGAATAAATCTGAAGAGATTTCTCATATGCCGTCATTTCCTGGCTACCTGATCAGGAAAGAAAATTTATCTACATTTTTCAGTGCAATGCCGGTTCCCCTGACGACAGCACGGAGCGGATCGTCAGCGATGTTGAAAGGAATTCCTAATTTGACGCTAAGTCTTTTATCAAGGCCGCGCAGTAACGAACCACCTCCGGCGAGCCATATTCCGTTTTTAACGATATCGGCATACAACTCGGGCGGTGTTTGTTCCAGCGCACTTAAAATTGCAGCGTCGATTTTTGACAGAGATTTTTCCAGGCAATGGGCGATTTCCTTATAGGAAACAGGGACCTCGATAGGCAATGCGGTCATCTGGTTAGGCCCCTGGACAACAAAATCCTTAGGCGCCGCATCAAGAACGGGGAGTGAGGAGCCAACCTGGATTTTAATCTCCTCGGCGGTTCTCTCGCCTATCTTGATATTGTGCTGGTGACGCATATACTCAACTATGTCGCTGGTAAGGTCATCGCCGGCAATTCTGATCGACTTGTTGGTGACGATACCGCCAAGTGAAATGACTGCAATTTCAGTGGTTCCTCCTCCGATATCCACCACCATGCTGCCCTCAGGGGCTTCCACATCCAAACCGATACCGATGGCCGCCGCCAGCGGCTCATAGATCATATAAACCTCACGCCCTCCTGCGTGTTCGGAAGAGTCACGTACGGCACGAATTTCCACCTCGGTACTTCCCGATGGAATACATACCACCATCTTCAATGCCGGAGTGAAGAGTTTTGACTTGGGGCTGATCATTTTTATCATCCCCCTGATCATCTGTTCAGCAGCGTTGAAATCGGCAATCACCCCGTCACGCAAAGGCCTGATGGTCTTTAGGTTTGCATGGGTCTTGCCTTGCATCTGCCTCGCCTTTTCTCCAATGGCTACCAGCTTCTCCGTTTTAATATCAATAGCTACGATCGAAGGTTCGTCAACTACGATTTTGTCATTGTGAATGATAATGGTATTTGCAGTTCCCAGGTCAATGGCTATCTCTTGTGTGAGAAAAGAAAACAATCCCATTTTGTATCTCGTTTATATTTTTCTACCTCTTGTTTTCGTCAATGCCTGAAATGGCGGCGGCCGGTAAAAAGCATGGCAATGCCCGCGGCATCGCATGCATCAATCACCTCCTGATCCCGAATACTTCCCCCCGGTTGCACGATGAACCGGATTCCAAAATCATTGGCGGCATCAATACTGTCACGGAAGGGGAAAAAAGCATCGGAAATCAGTACCGCTTCCTCTATTTTCACATCCTTTTTCAGTGAAAAACGGGGAATGGTCAACTGCCTGAGGCTGTCCAAACGGTTGGGCTGGCCCATTCCGGCACCGGTTAACCAGAAAGACCCCGATCCGGTTTCAGTAACCAGGGCGATGGCATTGCTCTTTAAATGTTTGCAGGCCATTACGCCAAACCGGGCCAGCCTCAGTTTCGCCTGGTCAAATACCGTGGAAGTAACCGGTTTATACTCCGCATCCCCGCCCTCGTCTTCATCCTGGACCAGGAAACCTCCGCTGACCGAACGAAACACTTTCTCGCCGGGTTTTTCAGACCTTACCGGGGTTTCCAGTAACCGCAGGTTTTTCTTTTTCGAAAATATTTCAAGCGCCCCCGGGGTAAAACGGGGAGCGATGATGATCTCCACAAACTTCTTGTCAAACCAGGCAGCGATCTCCCCGGTGACTTCACCGGTAAAACAGACGATGCCTCCGTAGGCCGAAACCGGATCGCCTGCCCATGCCAGTTCCAAAGCCTCCATCACGGTAGCTGCAACCGCCAGCCCGCAAGGATTCAGATGCTTTACTACCGATACCGCCACTTTTTCGGGCAGATGGGTGACGGAATGATAGGCATCAGCCGCCGATTTCCAGGCTGCATCGGCATCAAGCAGGTTGTTATAGGAAAGTTCTTTCCCCTGTAGTACCGCTGCACCGGCCAGGGTGACATCCTTGCTGCCGTTTCCCGATCTGTAAAACACCGCCTTCTGATGGGGATTTTCACCGTAACGCAATGGCTGACCGTCGTTCAGACTGATACGGAGCGTCGCGTCATCTTCCTTGCCAAGCCAGCTGAAAATGGCGGAATCATAATGCGAGGAGAGGGCAAAAGCCCTGGATGCAAACCACCTGCGGTCTTCCAACGACGTTTCGCCCTGCCTTGCTTTCAGCAATTCCAGGAAAGGGTGATACAATGCCCTCGAAGCCACCACCATCACATCGGCATAATTTTTGGCAGCGGCCCTGATCAGGGAGATCCCACCAATGTCTATTTTTTCAATGATCTCTTCTTCTGTTGCCCCCGATGCCACAGTGGCCTCAAAAGGATAGAGGTCGACAATGACAAGGTCAATTTCAGGAATTTTATACCGCTGTAACTGATGAACATCCTGCGCATTCCCCCTCCGGGCCAAAATGCCTCCGAAAACCCCGGGATGAAGGGTCTTCACCCTGCCTCCCAGAATTGACGGATAACCGGTAAGTCCTTCTACCGGCTTAACAGGAACGCCCAGCGACTCAATAAACCCCTGCGTCCCTCCCGTGCTGAAAATCTGAATACCCAACCGATGCAGTTCCCTGACTGTTTCATCCAGGTTCTCCTTGTGGAAAACTGATATTAAAGCAGTTCTAATTTTTTTATAGTCAGTCATTTATTTCCCTTTATTAATTGGCAAAGATAGAAAAAAAGCAGACAGGAAAACGATGCAGCAAGCCTCCTTGCCCAACAATGCAAATCTTTCAATCATCCGGTCTTTGTATCAAACCGTAAATTTATATTACTTATCGGTTGAAGCTGAAGAAGCACGCAGATAAATACAAAATTTAACAAATATTATAACAGCTGTGAACATCTGGAAATGGCTGAGGGAAACTCCTGAAGGCAAAACGGAATATTCCTGGCGGAAAGTTCTGAGCAGGCACGATTCCGCCGTTGAAGGAACGTCGTTGGTGATGATTCCGATGCGGAGATGAACAGGGATTGATCACAACACATTGAAAAAGGCTTTGCTCACCAACAGGTAAATGGTCAATCCCAGGATGTCGTTCATGGTGGTTATGAAAGGGCCGGTGGCCAGGGCCGGGTCAATCTTCAGTTTATTCAGCACCAATGGAATCACGGTTCCGAAGAGAGAAGCGAAAATGATCACCACGAACAAGGATATGGAAACAGCCCAGGTCAATTCCATGCTACTGCTAAAAAAGAAATTATAACAAAAGATAAGGGTGGCAAATGCCAGTCCGATCACCAAAGCCACGGCAAATTCCTTGATCAGTTTCCGTCCGGTGGATTCGAAGTCACGAACCCCGCTGGCGATGCTCTGCACCACAATTGAAGAGGATTGTACACCTACATTTCCTGCCATGGCAGCGATCAGTGGGATAAAAAAGGCCATGGCAGGCACCAGTTTCAGCGCTTCCTCGTTGGCGCCGATCACGCGGGCACCGAGGATTCCCCCGGTAAGGCCGATCAACAACCAGGGAAAACGGGCGCGCGTCAGACTCCATACCTTATCTCCCGGTTCTACGTCGCCAACAATACCCGATACCATCTGGTAGTCACGTTCTGCTTCCTCCCTGATAACATCAATCACATCATCGAAAGTAATACGTCCTTTCAGCCTTCCAATCTCGTCCACAACAGGGATGGCCACCAAGTCGTACTTCTCCATCATCCGGGCAACCTCCTCCTGGGGAGTATCTGCATTTACCGTATGGATATCAGGATTGTATATGTTGGAAATCTTGGTATTCGTATTATTCAAAATAAGTTTCTTCAGGGAAAGAACTCCTTTTAGTTTTCCAATGTCATCGATCACATAAACATAATAAATATCGTCAACATTCTCCGCCTGTCTGCTGATCTCCTTCAGACAGGTGCCAACGGTCCAGTTTTCGTTTACGGTTACCAGTTCCTTGGCCATGATACCCCCTGCAGTCTCCTCATCATACTCCAGCAGGTCAACGATATCCCCGGCAATCTCCTTGTCCTCAATCTCCTTGAGGACCGATATTTTGACATCCTCGTCGAGACTGCCGAGAATATCGGCAGCGTCATCGGAATCCATGAACTCGATATATTGCCGGGCAATTACATCGGGAGAAAGGACATTCAGCAGTTTGTTCCTTTCGTCTTCAGGGATTTCAACCAGGACTTCCGAAGCCATTTCAGCATCGAGCAGGAGGTATACAAACATGGCTTCATCCAAAGCAAGCGCTGCCAGTATTTCGGCAATATCAGCCGGGTGGAGATCTTGCAGCATGGAAATGATTTCCTGTTCATTTTTTTCTTCGATCAGGTTTCTGATCTCCTCTACGTAATTTCTTGTTGCGTCAAAACTCATAATTCCTGATTTTTCGGGTACCCCAGGCACCTGGTTATCAACTCAAATTCATCTGCGGAGAGCTGCTCCGCCCGTTTACCTGCAAATTCGTCAGGGACGTTCCCTGACAGGCTCCCGAGGGCATTGCTCAACATTTTCCGGCGCTGGTTAAAGGCAGTTTTGACCACTCTGAAAAAAAGCTCCTCGTCGCACGCCAAACGCTTTCTTTCATTCCGCACCAACCTGATTACTGCCGATTTTACTTTTGGCGGAGGTGAAAATACCTGTTCTCCCACCGTAAAAAGATAGTCGATACGGTAATAAGCCTGCAGAAGAACACTCAAAATGCCATAGGTTTTGTTGCCCGGAGGAGAACTGATCCTTTCAGCCACCTCCTTTTGGACCATTCCAACCACCTCCGGAATCTGATTCCGGTATTCCAGAATCTTGAAAAATATCTGGGAAGAGATGTTATAGGGGAAATTTCCGATCACTGCAAATGGTCCCGGGAAAAGGTCTTTCAACGAAATGGCCAGAAAATCACCCTCGACCAGGTCAGGATCCGGGAGAGGAAAATGATCCCTCAGGTACCGGGAGGCTTCCCGGTCTATTTCAATGACCCTAAGGGTGATCCCGGGTTTTTCCAGCAAAAAACGGGTCAAAACCCCCGTTCCAGGGCCTATCTCCAGCACCCCGGTACAGCCATCAGCCTGAAGACTCCCCACAATTTTGCGGGCAATGTTCTGATCCTTCAGAAAATGCTGGCCAAGACTTTTTTTTGCCCGAATCTGGTTCATCACCCGTTTCCATAATTTCCCATCTCGTTGCCAAATATTGACCTGTATAAATCACCGGTTTTTGCTATTTTTGTCACCCTGACCACACAGGAGAAAGTTTATACTAACTTTCAGGGTAAAAATAACAACTTTTACTGCGTTATTCCGTTGGCAGGAAAGATAATTTTAAAAAAAAGAGGTTGAAAAAAAAGGTTAAAACCACACTGAAGTATCTGTTGTTTTTTGCCATCGGAGTTTTCATCTTCTGGATGATTTACAAAGACCAGGATCTGGAAATGATCAAGTCAGTACTCCAAAACGATGTCAACTACCTCTGGATTTGGATTTCTCTCATTATCGGCATTTTCAGTCACATCAGCAGGGCCATCCGGTGGAACTACCTCATAGAACCGCTGGGTTCGAGCCCCCGACTGCTGAATACGTTTTTGGCCGTCATGACCGGCTACCTCATGAACCTTGTCATTCCCCGCATGGGAGAGATATCGCGCTGCGGAGTCCTTTCCAAATATGAGAAAATATCATTTGCCCGGCTGATCGGCACAGTGGTGACGGAAAGAGTCATCGACGTCATCGTCCTGCTGATAATGACAGCCATTACCATCCTCGCCCAATTCGGCTATATCCTGCGATTCCTCCGGGACAACCCCACCACCGGGGAGAAGGTCATTTCCATCTTAAGATCCCCCTATCTGATTGCAAGCGTCCTTGTTGGCGCTGTTTTGCTGATCACCATGCGAAAAAAAATAATGAGGACCCGCCTTTACAAACGGCTGGGAAATACCGTCGAGCATCTGAAAGAAGGAATTATATCCGTAAAATATGTCAGAAAAAAAGGAGCCTTAATTTTTCACTCGGTATTTATCTGGATAATGTATTATCTGATGCTGTACACTGCTTTTTTTGCCTTTGACTTTACGAAAACCTTGTCGTCCCTGGCCGGGCTCACCACTTTTGTAATGGGTAGTTTGGGGATGGTTGCCCCGGTGCAGGGAGGCCTGGGGACCTGGCATTTCATGACCAAGGAAGGGCTGGCCCTTTACGGAGTCAGCAATGAAAACGGAATCATTTTCGCCTTTGTCGCCCACACCACCATGAACCTGATGATCATCGTCGTGGGATTGCTTTCGCTCATGGCACTGCCTATCATTAACCGGAACAAACAGTAACCCCTTTTCTTCCTGGTATGGTTACGGAATTGTTTATTGCACGACGGCTATTCAGCGTAAAAGAGAAAAAACACCATCTCTCGGGCAGGATAATTACCATTGCCGTGGCAGGCATTTCCCTGGGGATCACCCTGATGCTGGTTGCCGTCGCGGTTGTTACCGGTTTTAAAAAAGAGATCCGTGACAAAGTTTTTGGTTTCGGATCCCATATACAAGTGGTTAATTTCGACTCTAATATCTCTTATGAAACCGCTCCCGTTAACGCGAACCAGCCATTTCTGTCCCGGTTGAAAAATATACGTAACATCGAATCAGTCAGCCCTTTCGCCACAAAACCGGGAATTATTAAAACCGGAGAAAACATCCAGGGGATTGTTCTTAAAGGAGTTGACTCCCATTATAACTGGGATTTTTTTGCCGCCAATCTCATCCGGGGAAAAATTCCGGACCTTTCCGGCCAACGCTCTTCAGGCGTCCTGGTCTCTGAACAACTCTGCTCCCTTCTCTTGTTAAAGCTGGATGATCCCCTCTTCATGTACTTCGTCAATGAAAACGAAAAGGTTCCCCGCATCAGACAGTTCAGGATATGCGGCATTTACAGAACCAATCTCCAGGAATTTGACAATCTTTTTGTCATGGGCGACCTCCGGCAGGTACAGCACATCAACAACTGGGATTCGTTGAAGGTCAGCGGATTTGAAATCAAAATCCGGGATTTTAAAGATATGGAAGAATCGACCATGCAGGTCAGGCAGATGGTAACCAGTTACAATACGCAGCCCGGTTCTACACTGCGTACCATTGCCATCAACCATAAATACCCCCAGATTTTCGACTGGCTGTCGATCCTCGACACGAACGTATGGGTCATTCTCACCCTGATGGTGCTTGTCGCCGGATTCAACATGATTTCGGCCCTTCTGGTGCTGATCCTGGAAAGAAGCCGGATGATCGGCACCCTGAAAGCGCTCGGCGCTCCTGACAGCAGCATCAGGAACATTTTCCTCTACCTCTCGGCATTTCTGATTTCCCGCGGATTAATCGCCGGGAACCTGCTGGCGGTTGCCCTGATGCTCCTGCAAAAGCATTTTCATTTTTTGCGGCTTGATCCAACATCCTATTACATGGATGTTGTGCCGGTGCACCTTTCCTTCCACCATTTCATTCTCCTCAATGCGGGAGCCCTAATCATCACACTGCTGATGCTCATTGCTCCCAGCCTGTACATCAGTAGGATCTCGCCCGACAAAACCCTGCGTTTTGACTGAGCCGCTGATCACCTGCCGGCCCTGACCGCTTTCCGTTGGAGCACCGGTCAGTGCGTTGCAGAAGCCAACAGAGTTTGGTAGTTCCTCAAAACTGAAATTACGAAATCGTAAGGCTCCCTTCCGTTACAATATCCCCACCGGACCACTTCGTCGGAATAAAACTTCTCATCCGATTTGTTTAGCAGGTAATAATCGACATGCCCTGCCCACTTCAGGGGATCCTTTCCGAATTTTGCAGCCAGCCGCTGGGCGTCCTTCACATGTCCCAAACCTACATTGTAGGAGGCAAGGACAAATTTCAGCCTTTCTTGCTCATCAGGAATATCTGACTTAAACTGCTCGTTGAGCCAGTTCAGCAACTGAATGCCTCCCCTGATGTTCTGAGCAGGGTTAAAAACATCTTCTATGCCCAGGGATTCGGCAGTTTCAGGCATCAGTTGCATCAAACCGGCAGCTCCGGCAAAAGATACTGCCTGAGGGTCAAACCCCGATTCCTTATAAATCAGCGATGAAATCAGCCGCCAGTCCCAACCGGCTTCTTCCGACGCCTTTCTGATCAGGTCTTCGAAGGGGGATGAGTTTACGCCATTCATCCTTACAGGAACGGGATTGCGGCCGGCTATGCTCCTGTCGCCCTTGAAATAAGCGTTGTGAATGGCAAGGTAATGATAGGTACCCTGGAATTCCATCAGCCAACTGTCGATATATTCCCTGAGGTGGACCGCATTCTTGCGGACTGCCCAGGCGACATTCTGTTTGAAACTCACAGGAACGGAGAAATCAAGACCGGGATATAACTTCATGTAAATCCGGGCCATATTTTCATTACAAACGGTGTAGCCGATCTCCCCTTCCGCCACTTTTTTCACCAGTTGCTCCACATCGGAGAGCGAATCCTGTACAACCATCAACGGGGTTCCGATCTCCTCCTCCAGGTTGATCAACCTTTCATAAAACGCGGAGTTTTTCTGCACGACGATCTCCTTCCCCGGAAGTTCTAAAACACTGAGGATCATCGATGAATCTCCCTTCCCCGGGTTTTTCTCCTTTCGCTGTACCAAAACCTGACGGGTCTGTTCCAACGGCCTGGTAAAATCGACCCGTTTGTTTCGTTCACCAGTGACTATCAGGCTTTTGGCAGCCAAATCATAACGCCCCGTTTCCAATCCGCGGAATGTGGCTTCCAGGTCATTGCTGATATAGAAATCAAGTTCCACATTCAATTCCCGGGCAAGTTCCTTTAACAGTTCATATTTATACCCCATGGGTTTTCCACGGTAAACAAAGTACGATGTGGAGTTATATTCCACCACTACCCGCAGGTGGCCTTCTTCCCGGATGGTCTCAAGATCACGCAGGGGTGATTCAAATCTTCCGTTTTCCCAGATACTGGCACTCCTGGTTTGCTCAACACAAACAGGTAAGATAAATATCAGCAGTATCAGCAGGAAAAGATTCCTGTATTTAATATTCATAACAAACAATTTGGTTAATAAAAATGCTGGTGGGTTAATTGTAGAACGACCAGGCGACGCCTAACCGGAAGGTAGCCTGGTTCATGGGATAGTGTAATGTTGAAAAATAAGATTTGTTGAGAAACAGGGACCCGGCATTCATATACTGGGCAAAAACGCGGGTTCTTTTAAGTTTGAGGTTGGCGAAACCATCAATATAGGGATAATTTCCGAGGGTTTTCTCATTCTGAAGGTAGAAAAGACCGGTAGCCGGATGATAGGCGTCGGCATAATAGAGGGTATTGTATCTCACATCGGTACCCAGCTGGACATATAGCACTTTTGAAACCACCAGGTCATAACTCAGGGTGATCCTGGCGGAAAGATCAGGCAGTCTGACAAACCGGTCAGACGAAGCTTTCTGCCAGAGGAAATTGGTCTTAAGTGCAAAATGACGCCATTTGAATTCCTTGTTCAGGTAAGCCGCCAGGACCAGCAATTGGCTTTTGGTCTGGGCCGGGATCCCGGTTGTATCGTGATAGATGTAATTATTGATCAGGGAATAATTGATGCCTGCATCCAGGGTTCTGCCCGGAGATATAAAGGAAAAGGAGATTTTCATCAGTTGTTCATTGACGAAATCATTCTCCCATTTTATTCTGTTAGAGAAGTATCTTTGCTGATAATAATCGGGTACGCGGTTACTGATCTGGCCGTTGATCCTGATTAAGGAGATGGAATCCTTAAAAAAGCCGACAGGTTTGGAGATAACTCCATTCAGTTCAGTCTGGCCTGCCTTGTACCCCGAAACAAACTGCCGGCCATCGAAGTTCCAGGTCCAGAATTTCCCTTCCTGTCTGAAGATCCCGCCGCCCACGAATGCGTTGAAGTACGATTTCCTGTACCACCGGGGTTCCGGCCCCAGGAAGCGGTTGTTTTCATAAATTCCCCTGTAGAAGGGGAATATGGCGTCCCGGTATCCGGGAGCGGCATAGGAGTTCACGGCTACTTCAACACCAGCATATACCCGCTGACCAAAACTGTATTTCTTCTGTGCCGATTCGTAAAATTTCAGTTGCAGGATGTTGGTAACCACATTTAACCTTGCCGAATCATTCGTAAAATCAGGATTCAGGTAATAATCAGGGAAATATTCACTATTGTCGGCCTCATGGCCTTCCTTGAAAAGCCGCAGATTCCCTGAATACAGAAAAGAGTACAACATTCCTGCAACCGGTCTGAAATGATCTCTTTCCGCAGTGGTATCGGTAATTCCCAGCCGATATTCGCCGTTTGCGAAAATGTAATTATTCCGGTATTCCGACCTGGCATCGGTCAGTCTCATCACCACGTATTTGGTCTCCGTATTTGCCAGATCAAGATCATTGGCCATACCCCCGTTTTCGCTGTTGCTGATCCTGTTGAAAATTACCCCTCCGCTGAAGTTCATTTTCTCATCTGAATAACTGGAATAGAGGGAAATAAAATGATTTTTGTTTTGCTGGAAATTGTATTGACCGTCCGACTTGGCTTGATCGTACCGGAACGTGGCATTCAGTTTTGGATTAATGTTCTGAGAATGAATAACATTCAACCGTGTTTCGTTGTTTCTGTTTTTGTTTTCGCTCTGGCTGTAATCCAGAAGGGTGTAGGGAGTGGTGGTGTTGTAAAAATTCACCTGCGAAGGGGTCAGCAAATAGGCATCGTGGGTACGGAAGAGGTAGAATTCGGTATTGAATTCCCTCCTGTAAAAATCATTGGCCTGATAGGAACCACCGTAATTTCCGGTATAGCTATTGGTGATGCTGTTTTTGTATACCGGGTGGTAGTTATGATAATAATGCCATGCCGTATCGATTTTCAACGAATCGGTAAAAGCTCCGTAACCTGATGTTTTCCATGAGACGACATGGGAAGGCACGGCCTTTTCCTTTGGCTGCTTATCTTCCGTTTCCCCGCTGTTCATGTCCAGGTCGGGTTTGATTTGCCCGGTGACTGCCAGGGAAAAGAAACAACCCGCAAAAAGCAATACTTTATGTAACCTATTCATTCAGTCTTAAAAGTAACCGGGTGCAAAAATAAGAAATCCGGATGCTTGATTACACTTGTAACATGCTTTTTTCTAATATTTTAACAGGATTAACCATAAGATTAACATTCAGATAACAAAAATAATACCTTAAAGTATTTTTTGTCATTTTAATGAAATTAAATTATGGCATTGTAGTGGTTCGCTTAATGAAACATATGTAATGACCCTAAAAAAAGGACTCCGGCTCAATGAAGAACCGGAGTCCGGTAAGTTGGGCAACGACCTACTCTCCCACGAATGCAGTACCATCGGCGCTGGCAGGCTTAACTTCTCTGTTCGGAATGGGAAGAGGTGGA
>Ga0209723_1000050_pt1 | contig 233822 bp, 156 predicted proteins | sample BiotimSIPDNA_2_FD_185750 | JGI IMG/M metagenome (GOLD analysis project Ga0209723, IMG submission 185750) | Anaerobic biogas reactor microbial communites from Washington, USA - Biogas_R2 time_0 SIP DNA (SPAdes) (version 2) | ecosystem: Engineered > Bioreactor > Anaerobic > Unclassified | place...
TGGCACTGCGGGGTGAGCTGGATAAGCATCGGCACAGCCGCGTGCTCCAGCGCCGTTTCCGCCGTGATCCTGAGTTGTATCTAGCGGGGCTCGAGGAGTTGCTCTCTAGCTAATTTTGCTACTGTAGTTTTTTTCTGGTATTTTTCGCCCGGCCGTGACGGTCGCTGTGTAGATGCCGTCCCTATCCGCATTGACGCCAGCCTGTCGCGTTGGCGTCTAGGGTAGCGGCGACCAGGCGCGAAGCGCCATCGGCAGATAGATGGAGTGCTTCAGAGAGCTTACCTGCACGTTAAATGCATCGCTTGCCGACAACTGGCCGGGATCCGTCACCTGGATGGTCACCGTTACTGTGCCAGTCCAATTCGTTGCCGGTGTGAGGTTGAGCGTATGCCCGTCACCGGCGAGCGTTGCCGCAAAATCACCCGTGGAAATACTCGCGACGGTAAAGGTCAAAACCGTGGTAGGATCTTCGTTGTCGTCGGCGTAGTCTCGCAGATCCAGCGCCCTGGTCGTGTTGATGCCCATGGAGATGTTGGGGATGCTTAGCGTGGGCGCAGTGTTGACGGATTGTGACTCATACGCGCCCATATCTACAACGTCATCAACGACGCGCGGATTGCCACCGCGATCGGTTGTGGCGGTGACACTAAGGGTATGGCCCGCGTTAATGACCGGCGAGGTGGCCCGCAGATGATAGTTACCCTTTACGGTAGGCGCTGCCGTTGCCGTGATCGGCGTGACGAACTGCGGATCCACATTCAGATTGCCCTCGCCGGCAGCGCCGCCCTGAATGTCGGTATAGAGGATCGTGGTGACGGTGCTGTTGTGATTGTGGATTTGTGAGCCAAGAGGCGCGGTGTTCCCCCACAAGATGGAGTTCACCAGGGTGGGGTGACAGAAGCCCTGGAATTGCGTATTGAGGATGCCTCCGCCTTCTTCGCTGGCCGCATTGCCGCTGAACGTGACGTTGATCAGGGTAGGGGCGCTGTAGCCACCCCAGTCCCCGTCGTTACCCATCGCGCCGCCGCGTCGCGCACGGTTCCCACTGAAGACGACATTGGTCAGCGTGGGACTGCTCACCCCGCCCGTGTTGGGGACGGTCGTGCTGCCGCGCGCGCTGTTGGACATCCCACCGCAGGAGTATTCGGCCTGGTTGCCGCGGAACGTCACGTTCAGCAGCGTCGGGCTGCTCTCGCCGTTGTAACTCGCACTGTTGAACATCCCGCCGCCGCCTATGGATGTATTGCCGCTGAACGTCACATGCGTCAGGCGTGGATTGCTCTTCCCCTCCTCGCGACCGGAATTGTACATCCCTCCCCCATAAGTGGAAGCTATATTGCCGCTAAACGTGACGTTGTTCAGCGTGGGGCTACATTCGCTCCCTGCGCCGCTCCCTTCACAGTAGAGGCCGCCGCCGTAGCCGTCCCGCTCTCCCCCGTTGGCGTTGCCGGCAGTCACGATGAAGCCGTCCAACACCGTCATTTCCGTGATCGGCTCGTTCGTCGCTCCGTCCAGCCACAGCACGTGATAGGCGTTGTTGCCCAGCAGATCATTCCACGTCTCGGCGATGGCGTTGGCGTCGGTGTTCCGGTCGTTGCCGTCAATGTCGGCGCTGAGAACCGTCGGGTGTAACGTCCAGTTGCGTTGCTCGCGCGCCGTCTCGTCTCCAGTGAATCCCCCATACAACTGCACGTTGTTCCAGGCGATCCGGAAACTTTCGGTTACAACGTTGTTGTGGTGACCAACGCCTTCGTCTGGGTAGTAAATGCCTTCCGCCACCCAGATCTCGTAGTCCGCCGCGCCATGCGCGTTGGTCCAATCCAGCGCAGCCTGCACGTTGGTGTAAGCTATCGTCCAGGACAGCCCGTTGTGAAGGGGGCCGGTAGCATCCTCATCCACGTAAATCACCTCTACAACCGGCGCGGCGGTGATGGTGACGGTCGTGGACGCGGCGAAAGCGCCGAGCGCGTTGGTCGCTGTGACCGTGGCGGTGAAGATACCGATGTCCGGGTAGACATGTGTGACCAGCGCGCCGGAGGCAGTCTGCCCGTCGCCCAGCTCCCAGGTGAAGACAACGTTGCTGCCTGAAGTGATGGTGGCGCTTAACGTCGTGGCCGCGCCCAGGCCGGTGGGACTGTCGTTGTGCGCGGCCAATCCGGCGATAGGTGCATCCACGACGAGCACGGCGGTCGTCGCGCTGGTCTGCCCGGCACGATTCGTCGCCGTCACCGTCGCGGTGTACGTCCCCACGGCGGGATACGTGTGCGTGACGACCTTGCCGCTGTCGGGCCAGTTCTGCGGGATGAAGAAGTCGCCATCCCCAAAGGCCCACGTGTACGTCACCCCGCTGCCGCTCTCCACCGTCGCGCTGAGCGTCGTGGCGCTGCCCAGCGCCGTCGGCCCGTCGTTGAAGGCCAGCACGCCGGACACCGGCGTCCCGCCGGTGATGGTCACCTGGGTGCTGGCCGTCAGGCTGTTGACGCTGTTGGTCGCCGTGACCGTCGCCGTGTACGCGCCCACCGCCGGGTAGACGTGCTGCACCACCGCCCCACTGCCGGTCGCCCCATCGCCGAAGGCCCAGGTGTAGACCGCGCCGCTGCCCGCCGCGACCGTCGCCGTGAAGGTCGTGGCGTCGTCCAACGGCGTGGGGCTGTCGTTGACCGCCGCCAGTCCTGCCAGCGGCACTTCCGTGATCGTGACGCGCGTGCTCGCGCTCAACTGGCTGACCTGGTTCGTCGCCGTGACGATGGCCGTGTAGACGCCCATTTCCGCGTAGGCGTGCGAAAGGTTTGCCCCGCTGCCCGTTGCACCATCGCCGAATGACCAGGTGTAGGCGATGTTATCGCCGCCGGCGACAGTCGCGGCGAAGTCCACCGGCTGTCCGACAGGCACAGGACTGTCGTTGGCGGCCTGTAGCCCGCTGATCGGCGTCTCCACCGTGACGCGCGTGGTCGCCTGCAGCGCGTTCGTCCCGTTACTCGCCGTGACGGTCGCCAGGTAGACGCCCCCCGCCGCATAGGTGTGCATGGGATGGGCCCCGCTGCCTGTCTGGCTGTCGCCGAAATCCCAGGCGTAGCTGACGTTGCTGCCCCCCGTCACCGTCGCCGCGAACGCCGTCGGCTGGCCCAACGCCGTGGGGCTGTCGTTCGTTGCGCTCAACCCTGTGGCCGGCACATCGGTGATGGCCACAGGCGTGGTCGCCGTCAGGCTGTTCACGCCGTTGCTGGCGGTGACGATGGCCGTGTACGTCCCCACCGCGCCGTAGGTGTGCGTGGCGTTGGCCCCGCTGCCGCTCGTCCCGTCGCCGAAGGCCCAGGCGTAGCTGACGTTGCCGCCGCCTGTGATCGTGGCTGTGAACGCCGTCGGCTGGCCCAATGTCGTCGGGCTGTCGTTCGCCGCGCTCAGCCCCGTCACCGGCGCGTCGGTGATGGTGACAGGCGACGTGGCGCTGACCGCCCCGAAGAGGTTGCGCGCCGTGACCGTCGCCACGTAGTTCCCCGGCGTGGTGTAAATGTGTTCCACGGTATTGTCCCCGTCACTGACGTACAGCGGGCTGCCGTCGTCGAAGTCCCAGGTGTAGGTGATCCCGCCACCCGCCGTCACCGTCGCCGTGAAGTGCGTGGCCTGCCCGGCGGCGGTGGGGCTGTCGTTCGCCAGCGCCAGCCCGGCAATCGGCTCGTCGCCCACGAAGACGTAGGTGGAGGCGACGGCGGTGCTCACGCCGTTGCCGGCGGTGACGGTAGCGGTGTACGTCCCGGCGGTGGCGTAGGTGTGGGTGACGACTTTGCCGCTGCCGGTCGTGCTGTCGCCGAAATCCCAGGCGTAGGTGACGTAGGTGGCATTGGCGGTCGCCGTGAGCGTGGTCGCGCTGCCGAGCGTCGTCGGGCTGTCGCTGGTCGCCGATACGGAGAGCGCGCCGGGCGCGGTCTGGAAGTCGGTTTCCAGCCAGCCGCTCCAGGGCATGTGGATCCAGCGGCTTGTGGGTCTGTTCAGGGGGTTGCCAGCCCGGTAGCGCAGGCGCACGCGCCAATGATAGGCCGTGCTCGACGCCAGGCCGGTGATGGTCTGGGCGAACGTTGCGCCGGACGCGGTCCAGGCGTCAGAAGCGCCGCTCGTCGTTCCCGGCCCGCCAAAGGGCTGCCCCAACGGCGTGACCTGCCATTCTAGCTTGAGCCGGTCGTATCCCAGGGGCGTTTTGCCGTTCAGGTGTACCCGCACCGAATCGGGGGAGTTCGTCCGCCCTAGCGGCGTCAGATAGGCGGCGCCGGTGGGTTGCAGTTGCCGTGGGCGCAGGGTCATGCCGCCGCCGTTGCCATGGAAGACGTTGATATAGGTGTGTCGGGTGCTGACGATGACATCGTTGAAGCCGTCGCCGTTGACGTCGCCTGCCGCGCTTATGGCGCCGCCGAATCCTGTGCTGGTCTGAGCCGGGTGCACGCTCCAGTCCGGGACTGCGCTCAGACCGGCACCTGATCCATAGTAGATGAACGCGCCGCCATAGGTGCTGCCGCCGTCCTTGTAAAGCGGCGTACCGATGATCACATCGGCGTAGCCGTCGCCGTTCACATCCCCGGCGCCGCTCACCGATGTTCCAAATTCTGCATTGGCCTGATTAAGCTCCAGAACGAGATCTGGCACAATGCTGATCGTCTCATCTGTTCCGTAGAAGAGGAAAACGGCGCCTTCATTGGTTTGTCCGTTGTCGAACTCCGGGGCGCCGACGAGGAAGTCGCTGAATCCATCGCCGTTGACGTCGCCGGCCGCGCTGGCGGTTGTGCCATAACGTGCATTGGCCTGGTTGCTTTCAGTTTGCCAGACGGGGGCAGCGTCCATCGCGCCGGCGCCGCCCAGGTACAAGAAGGCTGCGCCTTCGAGCGTTTGTCCATTGTTGTAGCTGCGCGCACCGACGATGACATCGCTGTAGCCATCGCCGTTGACGTCGCCGGCGCTGCTCACAGCAGAGCCAAAGATAGCGAAGTTTTGTCCAATGTTTCCGGTCCAATAGGCATTGCTCGGAGTGCCATCTCCCATACCTATTCCAACCTGCAATTTGCCCCGCCAGATGAAAGCGCGTCCACTGTCGCTGCTGTAATATGGCGCGCCCACGATAATATCGCTATACCCATCCCCGTTTACATCGCCGGCGCAGGCTACCGATCGCCCCAATCTCCCATCCGCCATGTTGCTTTCTGCGTACCAGTCAGGACTTGGTTCAAGCCCACCAGCGCTGCCGAAGTAGACGTAGGCGCGACCTTCACTGTCTTGACCATTGGTGTGGTAAGGCGCGCCGGCGATGATATCGTCGTAGCCGTCGCCGTCTACATCTCCGGCGGTGCTCACCGAATAGCCAAGCTGGGCGTTTGCTGCCTCCCCATCACGGGTGGTGATGGCCGTTGTTGCCAAACCGTTGGCCGAACCGAGGTAAATCAGAATTTGTCCGGCATTGCTGAGGGCGGTGTCATACAGATGTGCGCCGACGATGACGTCTGCGTAGCCATCGCCGTTGACGTCGCCGGCGCTGGCGACTGCATAACCGAATTCCCCGCTGCCCGTCACGTTCCAGTCGGCAGTTTGGTTGGGGGCGTCGGCCCCACCGTAGAAAGCAAATGCGCCGCCTTCGTTGCTTTCGGGGTGGCTGTAACCGGGCGCGCCGATGAGCACGTCGCCAAAGCCGTCGCCGTTCACGTCGCCGGCCCCGGCCACCGCCGCGCCAAAGTGTGCGCCGGCCTGGTTGGGCGAGTGCGTCCAGGTCGCGGCGGCGCTCAGGCCGCTCGCCGACCCGGAATAGAGCTGCGCTTCGCCCTCGCCGGTCTCGCCGTCGGTGAAGCCGGGCGCGCCGACGAGCACGTCGGCGTAGCCGTCGCCGTCCACATCGCCGGCCAGGGCTACGTCCGCGCCGAGTTGCGTGTTGCTGATGGCGCCGGTGACGCTCCAGCCTACCGTCGTCGTCAAACCCGCGCTCGCGCCCAGGTAGACGTAGGCGGCGCCGGTGTTGCTATTCGTTCCGGGCGCGCCGACGATCACGTCGCCGTAGCCGTTGCCGTTCACGTCTCCCGCCAGGCTGACGGACGCGCCCAGCTTAGCATTTGCACTGTTGCCGAGCACTTGCCAACCGGGGACGGCGCCAATACCGCCGGCGCTGCCGTGATAGATGAAGGCCGCGCCGGCATCGGGGGTGGTGTTGTCGTCGTAGCCGGGCGCGCCGATAAGGATGTCTTGGTAGCCGTCGCTGTCCACGTCGCCGGCGCAGCTCACGGACGCGCCGAAGCGCGCGCTGGTCTGGTCGCCTGCGTTGGACCAATCCGGCGCAAAGTTCAAGCCGGAAGTATTGCCATAGAAGACAAAGGCTTTGCCCTGATTGGCCAGGGTTTCGTTGAATTCCGGGGCGCCGATGAGGACGCCGGTGTAATCGCTGCTGTGGGCGTAACCGGCGTTGCTGACCGCTGCGCCGAAGTGCGCGCCGGCTTTGTCACTTTCGTACTGCCAGTTCGCCGCGGCGCTCAAGCCGCTCGCCGAGCCGTGATAGACGAAAGCGGCGCCTTCTTGCGTCTGGCCGTTGGCGTAGTTGGGCGCGCCGATGATCACGTCGGCGTAGCCGTCGCCGTTGACGTCGCCGGCGCTGGCTACTGCTGCACCGAACTGTGCGCTGGCCAGGTCAATCTCTTGGGTCCAGGCGGCGCCGGCGCTGAGCCCGCCGGCGGCGCCGTAGTAGGCGTAGACGCGGCCTTCGTTGTCGGCGCCGCCGTCGTAGGTGGGTGCGCCGACGAGCACGTCGCTGAAACCGTCGCCGTTGATATCCCCCGCGCCGGCCACGGCAAAGCCGAGTTGCGCGTCGGCCTGGTTGCTTTCGACATTCCAATCGGCGGTGTTGGGGAGGGCGGTGAGAAGGGCGTGGAAGGTGAGGGGCGAGGCGGGATGCGGGAAACGTGAAACGGGAAACGTGAAGCGGAGGTGGGTTGCGCCGGGTTGTGAGAGTTGGACGGGCACGTTTTTCCCGGCATTGTCAACTGCGGAGAAGTCGCCGTAGCGCAGGACGGGGACGCCGGCAGCGGTGCGGAATTCGACGGAAGCGCCGCCGGCGGCGATGTGCGGGGTGAGGTTGCCGTTGAGGACCAGGTCGAAGGCAGTTGCATCGCCCAGAGCGACTGCGTGCTGCAGGCCGGCTTCGGTGTTGGCGAAGGTTTCGGCGAAGTCGGCGCGTTGGTAGGCGATGCGCCGCGCTTGCGCGACTAACTCTGCCGGGCCGGCGTCGCGCACGCTCATGCCGAGTTCCCAGGCGGCGTCGCCGGTGCGGGGGATGACGCGGACGCCGTCCTCGGTGAAGTAGAAGCGCAAATTCTGCGCGCGGTTGGGCGCCTGGTAGGCTGCGGCGAGGCCGGGCAGGGCGCTGTGCTCCTGCCAGGTGATGTGGTATTCAGATTGCCGGATATCCTCCTGAACTTGCGCCCACCAGTCGGCCGGGATGTCTTCGGCGGGCGCCGGCGCGGCCGTCGTCACCACTGGCACGCTTGCCCACTGCAAGGCCAGGAGGCCCGCCAAAATCAACAGTCGTAAAAGTCTTAATCGTCTTTTCATCTTACACTCCTTAAGGTAAATGCTGACCTATGATATACCGGGTTGGCTCAGGAACGAGTCTGCTGATTGCCCACAGTTTGGTATAATGAGCATGCCCGGCGCAAAGAATAACCAGTGAATAGTGTAGCAGACAACTATCACAAAAACATCACAAGACAGGAATTCCGCGCCCGGCCGATTGGCCGGAGAGTGTCCACCTCACCGAGTACTGGTTCCAGGAGACGCACTCCGCCTGGCAGCCTCCCGCCGACCTGCAAGCCTTCCTCGAGCAGGGCGAGCCGCCGGTCTACGTCGGATTTGGCAGTATGGCGGGGCGCAATCCACGCCATTTCGCTGAGATTGTGCTGGCAGCCCTGGCGCACAGCGGACAACGCGGTATCCTGGCGACCGGTTGGGGCGGGTTGGGGGTGCTGGATGTGCCGGAAAATGTCTTTGTTCTGCAAGAAGCGCCGCACGGCTGGCTGTTCCCGCGCATGGCGGCCGTTGCCCATCACGGCGGCGCGGGGACGACGGCGGAGGGGTTGCGCGCCGGGAAGCCCACCGTGATTGTCCCGTTTATCGTGGACCAGCTTTTTTGGAGCAAGCGCGTCCAGGGCTTGGGCGCCGGCCCGGCGCCAATCGCAGCCAAACGATTGACCTCCGCCAGTTTTGCGGCAGCCATTCACCGGGCAGCCAGCGATCCGACCATCCGTGAGCGGGCGGACGCACTGGGGAGCGCTATCCGCGCTGAGGATGGCGTGCATAGCGCCGTCGCCATCATCCAACAACACTTTGGAGTGTAAAGATGACCAACACGGGATTTGAAGTCCTACCTTTTCCCAAAATCCGCCGTCTGATGGAAGATGGCGGGCGGCTAGGCCGCGAGAAGCACCTGGTTCACGGCCTGTTCGAGATGGATGTGACCGAGGCGCGCCAGGCCATCCGCGCATATCGCGCCCACACTGGCGAGAGCCTTTCGTTCATGGCTTTTGTCGTGGCCTGCGTGGGGCGGGCAGTGGAGCAGCACAAGCCCGTCCAGGCCTGCCGCGCCTGGGGCGAAAAACTCGTCTTGTTCGACGACGTGGATGTCAATACCATGTTCGAGGTCAAGGCGGATGGACAGAAAATCATCCGCCCGCATATCCTGCGTGCTGTCAATAAAAAAGTCCGCGCGAGATTCACGCCGAAATTCAAGCCTTCCAGGACAACCCGCAAGGCCGTGAAGCCAGGTTCATTGAGTGGTTCGTTTTGTTACCTGGCTTCCTGCGGCGTTTCTTTTTACGGATGCTGTTCAGAAACCCGCACTGGCTGAAGGAGATGAACGGCACAGTCGCACTCACCTCGGTGGGGATGTTCGGCTCAGGCGGTGGGTGGGGAAGGAACCAATCCCAACCCATGACTACTCTAAAAATTGTAGCTAATTGAAAAACTTTCCCTTATAAAAATTCTCATTTCCAAGTTTCTTTGCGGTCATCCTAAACATAACGCAACCGTCTGGGCATACAACTTCCTTGCTATGTTTGCTATTTCCACCGATGTTCTCTAAATCTCCGCCACTTCTGACCGCTTCCATGATTGGGAACATAATCATCATAACTTTAGAGCAAATTCCCTGACCATCCTGATTTACAGGACAGCCATAAGTGCAGGTGTACTTATCTCCTATTTCCTCACCGTTTCGGCAATACCTCTCTGTGTGGTCGCCTCGAAGAAAACCTGTTACCTCGATTTCCCATTCATACTCCTCATCATACCATTTCTTCATAATCAACCTCCTAACTCGACTGTTATATTTTAACATTTTAGACGCAAAGTGCTAACTTACCATCGACAACACATCTAGCGTTAAGGTTGGTAAAAACCATTGTCAATGACATCGGCCCACTTTCGATTTGCAGTTCAAAGCGTCAAAGCCGAAATCCAGATATGGGCGACGCCAAACAGCAACGAAGCGCCAAACATCCACCAGGAACTCATCAGATAGGACGAAAGGATAAAAAACGCGATGGGCGCTATCGCCATGGGGATGGGAATCCCCAGGAAAGGCGCACCGAGCAATGTGCTGACCCTACCGCCCGCGAAATACCGGATCCAGCAGGCGTAATAAACCGCCAGCGCCAGTCCCATGCCAATCGCAACCGGCAGCGAGAGTTTCCTGTGCATATCCAACGAGAAAAAGAACGGCAAGATCAGCGTCGCAAATCTGCCCACGTTTTCCAAGATCGTCAGGAACAACGGCTCAGAAGGGGGCGCGCTCGCGTTCGTTTTGGGCGACAACATCCACACCACATTTGGAAGCATAATCAGCAGTGGGATCAGTGCGCCGGATTTGATCGTAATACTCAGATTACCCAGGTTCAGATGCATGGTTTGTCCTCCTCGCGGATCAGCTTCATGGCTCGACAAACGGCTGCGCAAACCGCTGCTCGTACACGCCGTTTGCCTTCAGTTGATTGTCCCAATACATCGCCAAGAACGGCGTCTTGACCAGCAACTTGAACACCGGGATCAAATACGCCGGGTAACGCTCCGGCTTCGCCAGCTTTTGCACGGCGTCCGGCGCAAATTGGCCGGTGGTGCGCAGGCTTTGACCAAGCGCAATCAGCTGGTCGAACAGCTTGCGGTTCATCTTGTCCGTCATTAGGCGGATGCCCTCGCCGCCGCCTTTGATGAGCGCGCCGAGATACGGGCTGCCGAGCCGCGCCACCAGCTTCGCCAGATAACGCTCGATGTGGCGCATGTGGGCGGACTCCGGGAAGCCCGACTGCATCACGAAGCCGAGCGGTGGATTGTTGCTCCGCCCGCGCAGCGGCTCCAACGCCTCGATGAACGTCTTGACGATCCCCGGCATCGCGTCCGTGTAGAGCGGGAAGCCCACCAGCACCGCCTCGGCAGCGGCGAAGGCATCCCGGTACTGGTCGAGATCGGTTTGGCGGACCAGGTGAAACATGTCGGTGACAATCCCTCCAGCAGCGGTGAAGCCCTTGGCAACCTGCGCCAGCATCACCGGCGTATTGCCCTTCGCGCCGCGCGGCGAGCCGTTGAAGAGCGTGAGTTGGGCAGGCGGTGTGATGCGCACACCGGGGAGCGGCGGCAGATTGCGGTCAAAGGGAACGCCCTCTCCCCCCTTAACGATGGCACGCGCAATGTCGTCTACCGGCTTCTCCGTCGTGAAGGTAAACTCCAGACGGCTCTTTAGGTTCAACGCGGTACGGCTGAGAATGTCGCTCACGATGCGCAGATCCTCGGCGTCCGTGTCGGCCTCCTTTTCCAGCAACAGCCCGACGCGCGGATAGTGCTCATAGCGCGGGCGGTGATGTGCCTCGCCGTGATCCACCACAAAGTACGGATGAACGAGCGGAATAGATTTGTCGAACATCTTCTTCAGTGTGGCGTCGAGGAAGCCCATGCGCAGCGGCGCGGCCCACAGCAGAAAATCGCTGTTGATGACCGCCCGGCACACATCGTGCGAGGCATCCTTGATGACACATTGCCCCGGCGTCTTCACCCAGCAGCCGAAGCAGCCAGTACAGAACTTGATATCCAGATCGCGCAAAGTAAACGCCGTGACCGTGTGCTGTTCCGCCGACAACGCTGCACTGAGTTGAACAATGTACTCATCAAACCTCTGGTTCAGAAAATCGCCATTGCCATTCAGAATAGTCACTTTCATCTTTTGCTTCCTTCCTTAAATATTGAACGAATCAACAAATAAGCGAATCAACGGGAAATGCCTTGTTTCCCTTCCACATCTTCCGGCTACCTTTCCGGCATTTCCCCATTCTTGACACGCCGGATCACGTCTTCTAGCCAATCCAGAGTAGCCTGCGCTGATTTGAAACCCGCCTCCAGGGTTAACATCCAACAATAGAACTCGCGGGGTGATTCTATATAGTCTTGATACTCTGCAACTTGTTGCGGAATTTGCTTATAGCGCGCCATAACGACACGAATGTGCTCAGCAGCACGCTCAAACATGGCCACGATTTCATCATCGGATAATTGCCCGGCGAAAAACACCTGGATGAGCGCAGCATTACGTGGGATGTGAGGCGACGCCGGAGTCAGCAACCATTGGTGCAGCGCCTCGCGCCCGGCCTCGGTGATGTGGTACACCTTGCGGTCAGGGCGGTCGCTCTGCTCGACGATTGCCATCTCCGCCCGCCCCTGCTCGGTGAGGCGGGTCAACGTGCGGTAAATCTGGCTTTGATCGGCAGACCAGAAATGCTGCACGGACGTATCGAAGATCTTCTTCAAGTCATAGCCGCTGAGCGGTTTATAGTTCAGAAACCCTAAAATCGCATATTCGAGAGACATAGTCGTTTTCCTATATAAGATTTATCCTTTATGTGACTATTAATATATATGACTAATCATATAATATCTATATCGCAAGATTTGTCAAGAGGGGATATTATCATTCTCTTGGCCCAATGTGCCTAGAGTTTCTGCCCGATACAAATGCGGTCTAAAGGTCGGGGAGCAAATGGGTATTTTGGGGATGGGGTAAAGTCCCATCCCCAAAATACCCACTAAAAACCGCTTTAGTGGAAAAATGATGCGCAAATGTCTCTTGGTTTCCGAGAACGATAAAGCCCTGTATCGTCGATGGATTGCATGGCTATTGTTATACAATCACATCAAGTACACGTGATCGCATAATGGAGAAAAGTGAGGATTTTGACAAAAAATCGCCGAGGGTGGTCCCACGCACCCTCGGCTACTCAGAAGGAGGAGAAAGTCTCTTTTGAAACGCAACTATAAGATACCACATTTTGGCATCGCTTACTTGACGGAATCCTTACTATATTCTAACGATCTGCGTCAGGTAGGCGTCAGTTTGGATGTTGGGGAGTCAGGTAAATGAAGGAACAGTATCGTGAATCGGCAAAGAATGAAGAGCGCTACACTTGACAAGACACCGCTCTACATCGCGAATGACCTAGATACAGCACAAATGGCAAAGCGCGTTTCCGGCTTTGCCATTTGTGCTTTTTTCATCAAAAGATGCCTGACAGTAACATCATGATGAAGGCCGGGCCGAGCAAAATGAGCAGTATGGCGGGGAAAACGAGAAACGCAATCGTACCGACCAGATATAACCTGCTTCGCAGAGGGATGCTTTGTACGACACCGGTAGACGTGCCCATCGGTGTTGAGCGCAGGATCTTGCGTTGAACCACGTAAGCCGCAACCACAAGTCCCACGACGGCTGCCGTCATCAGCCAGCCGACCGGTTGCGCTGCACTGGGCGCTACCAGGTGTAACATAAACTTAGGGTTGATCAACAAGAGCATAAGACCCAACGCAAGCGGCAACCCCGACAGAAACAAAATCAGATACTGATGTTGCTTGCTCATCGTGTAGACTCCTTTCTCTAATGCGTGAATGTGTTCGATGGCTGCCGTGACGACCGTATCCGCCAACACCCGCCGCCACAATCGCGCCAATCCCACACGGCCATGCTGACGGTAAGCGTCACGGCACAGATCACGAAACAGTTGCGCCATCGGCGCTGCGTACTCACGCCGGTAATCCGCCGGATAGAGGCGCAACAGCGCACAGTAGAGGCTCTCCGCGCGTGGGAATCGCGTCACAGACGGTGACGTCGCCATCAGCTTGCCCCCATGACGCCGAGCGCCTTCTTGGTCTGCGCGACTTGAACCAGGGTCGATAGGCGCTGCGTCTCGGCCGCCAGGACTTGCCCTCCCCAATCGGTCAGCCGGTAATAGCGGCGGCGTTCGTCGTCCAGATCGGGGTCGGGCCGTTCATCGGACTCCGAGATGAACCGCGCTGCCAGCATGCGCTTGATCGTGCCGTAGAGCGTCCCCGGCCCCATCTGGATCTGGTTGCGCGTCATCGTTGCTACTTCTTGCATGATGCCGTAACCGTGACGTTCCTGGTCGGCCAAAGCCAACAGGATGTGAAATACGGCAGGCGTCAAGGGTAAGATTTGGTCCAGGTCAGGTGTGATTTGATCCACGAGTCAATGCTCCAATCTATATCCGTATCAGTTATATCCGTTATGGATATATAATAGCAGATTCGAGGATTTTTGTCAAGAGGCAAATCATAAACACAAATCGCAAAGCACGATTCGGCTTTGCGATTTGTGATAAGCGGTCATTTGAAGGTATGCGGGATTCAGGATTCGCGATCTCTCACCATGCCCAAACCATAGACATAGCCTGGCGGTCTCTCCGTGCGAACATAATTATCCGACGTTTCAAGGTAGAGCGAGGGGATCTTTTCGACGATGAGGTCTTCTCTCCCGGCAGAACGCAGAAGGCCCGCAATGGATAAATCTTCATCCAAAACCGGCCAGTAAATACCCAGGCCATCGGCGTCAAGCTCGAAAATATGCACATGCTCCGGTTTTGCCCCTGGGAGCACAAGAGAACCAGAGCGGCTCAAGGGAACGGTAATCTTTTCGCCGGCCAATTCAAAGCGAATCGTTTCCCGGTCTACGGATAGACACTTCACATCATAAATCTTACCCATCACTTCACCCTCTCTTGAAATCCCTTCCAGGCTTCGATGATCTCATCAAAATGCTCGAAAAGAATCCTCCGAATTTCACGCTCTTGAGCGTGTCATCCAGCGAACATAAGCTGTATGAATCTCATAGCTCTCGGAAAGAATCCAAAACTTGCCCTGCGCACTTCCTTTTCGACAGTGAACGTGCATAGGTTCATTATTTTCATTTGCGAAGAAAAAAACGCGCCATCCTCGAATAAGAAGAATGGTCGGCATATCCAAGTCCCTCGTGTGATTGATATGATGTTGTATTCTTATCAAACCACAAAATTCAATAAAATCAAGGGGTCACATTGACTGGAAATTCCAAGTCCTCGAACAGTTCCGCAGCATCAGGGATAGACTCGGCAAAGCGGAATATATCCTCGTGGATCAAACCGGGTTCACGCCAACTGACGCCATACTGCACGCCGTTTCGCATCCATTCCAGACAATAGATGCGTCCTTCAGGGTCGTGGGTGTTATTCAACTCTACAAATTCCCACAACGCAGCCGGAATATCACCTATGAAGACTTCCTGCACGCGGTCTGGTCTTGTGATGTAGGGTAGTTCAAAAGGTCTTCCAAAGCGCAACCCAAACCAGGGATAAGCATGATCATTTGCAGTAACGTCTTCGGGAAGCCAACTAAAAAAAGTGCCCATAGGAACTGACGGCGACACTGCGACTATAGGCAAAACCTTCTGGAATCCATGTCGGCAGAAAACGGGGTAGTTCTGGATACTGTGCCAGCAATACAGATAAATAAACACTTGGAGTAAAATAGTCCTGCTCCGGCAAAGCGCCATCTTCCGTGTAACTCGTGATAATCGTCTCCCAATCCTCTTGTGGATTCTCCGTCTCCACAAACTTCACCCCGCCGATTTCACGCAGCAGCCAGCGCATTTGTGCGCGCACCGGCGGCAAGGTCAGCATCAGGCTGAACAACAGTCCAGCCACAAGCGCCGAGGCAATCGCGCGGGTGCGCCGCCGTTGCCGGCGTTCGAGCCTGTGGAGTTTCCCCTGCAGTGCTTGTGCGAACGCCGGACGCACGTCCGACAACCTTTGGGTTAAAAATTCATCGTTCATCGTCGTCCTCCATCGTTGAACGTAACTGTTTTACCGTGCGATGCACGATCACACCGACGTGCGAGGCCGTCAGGCCGGTCAATTCGGCGATCTCCCGCTGGCCCATACCCGCGCCGTACTTGAGCGCCAGAATTTCCTGCTCGCGCTCCGGCAATTGCCCGATGTGGCGCGCCAGCCGGGCGAAATGCTCGCGCTGCTCGAACGCCGCTTCTGGCGACAGCGCATCGGCGACGACTGCACCCGCGTCTGCCAACGGCGCCGTCGCCCGCGCGGTGCGGAAATGGTCGGTCGCCACGTTGCGCGCAATGGTGAAGACCCAGGTGGCGAAGCTGCTCAAATCGTGGCGATAGCGCTTCCGTTTCGTCCAGGCTTTCTCGAACGTCGTCGCCGTCAAATCCTCCGCCAGCGGCCCCTCCCCCACGCGATAGCAGAAATAGCGGTAAACTTTGGGCAACAGCGCCGTGAAAACGGCATCCCAATCCACGGGTTGCGTCGCGGCGGTCAAACGCTCGATGAGGCGCGGTTGTGTGATCATTACTCTATTACACGAAGATTTGGAGGGTTTATTACAGATCGTGTTACCTTTTGCCCCAAATTGCAATATAGTATATAGCAAAAGCTGATCAGCTCGAAGCCAAACAAGGATGCTACGTGGAGCCACAAAGCAACGACATAGACAACGCCACCCTGGTTCAAGAAGTCCGGCGCAACCCGCAACGGTTCGATGTGCTTTATCGCCGTTACGTTGCGCGGGTGTATCGCTATTGTTACGCCCGCACTCACAACCATGCGGATGCAGAGGATTTGACCGCGCAGACCTTTCTGAAGGCATTCGAATCCCTCGCGCATTACCAGGAGCGCTATGCCTTTGCGGGATGGTTGTTCGGCATCGCCCGCAACACCTGCGCGATGTTCCACCGCGCGAACTATAGCCAGCCGCACACGGCGTTGGAAGAAGAAAGCTGTTCGCTTGTGGCCGTCTACGTCCTGCACGACAAAGGGCTGGAGCAGGCGCTGCTGCGGCAGGAGTTGATCGCGTGCATTCGTCAAGCCTTGCAGAGTTTACCTGAGGAGCAAATCGAAGCCCTGCATTTACGCTTCTGGGGTGCGCTCAATGCGCGGGAGATTGGTGTGGCGTTAGGACGCAAGACAGGCGCCATCAAAATGTCGATCTGGCGAGCGATTGAACGTTTGCGAAAGCGGTGTATCGATGAAACGGAAAGTTGACATCAGAACGAACCCTATCATGCAATGGGTGTCCGCGCAGCAACTCGATGCGGCGATCGACCGCGCCCAGGCAGCATCCCCCTATCCGCAAGCGCCTGTGGTGCAAGCGTTGAACGCGCTTACAGACGAAGCGCAACCCGATGCCGCGTTCGTGGAAGCGCTGTCGCTGCGTCTGCAAGCGTGCTACACAACTGCGCCCGCGATCCCGTCGAAAACACGCGCGCGCTTCAACGTCTTGACCACGGCAATAAACCACTTACGACCAGCTAGGTCAAGAGATGCGGGAGGAAACAAGCTGCTTATGCGCCTATCCTGGGGGATGACCATTGTGTGTACCGTGTTGGTCACGCTGGCTTTGGTGTTGGTCCTGCGGCCTGCCACACTGCCCGCCGAACGCATTTTGGCCAATGCCGCAGCCGCCACCGCCCGGCGTCCGGGTATGGTAGAGCATATAGTGGTGGAAAACTATCTGGAGATGACGTTGGCGTCTGCCACCACCACACGTGAGTTCTACATCGTCGAGGAGTGGCGCAAGCTCGACGCCGTGCAGGGCGGCGCAGTCGCCACCACGGCCCGCAGCACCATTCGCTACGCCATCGCCGACGTACAACGCCAGATGCCCATCTCCTGGGGCTATACCGCCGCGGACAAAACGTGCTACTTGACCCGCGATAGATACGGTACGATTGCTCGTCTGCCAGACGCAGATGCAGTGGGATGTCTGCCCGGCGACAGAGACGCGCGCCCGTTCGTCCCGGAACTGGCAGCGCCCAACATCGAAACCGATCTGCAACTGTGGATCAACCGGCTGCAAGGTGAAGTCGCGGCTTTGGTGTACGAACAGACCACCTTCTTCGGCAAACCGGCGTTCAGCTTTACGGAAAAACAAGGGACGGCGACCTTCACCCTCTACATCGATCCTGATACGACTTACCCTCTCGGCTATGTAGCCCGCACGCCGGTCTATACGCTGACCCAAATCGTCCACATCTACGAGATTGTCGTCGCCGCATCCCTGCCAGAAGCGCCCTTCGCTTGGCCGCCCACCGCATTGGGTGAGGGATTTGAAGTCGCGCCTTGATTGACACAAAAGACTACAAAAGTCTCTGCGCGTACTGCGCCTTGCAAAGCTATCGTTTAACGCAGATATTTACTCAACCAGGTGTCGCGTGAGACTTTTGTAGTCTGGCGCCTGCTAAAATCAATCTACGCTATGGAGGCATAAAATGACTGCACAACCCATCCGTATGCGGATGAATATCCTTTGGTTTTTAGCCGTGTTATTGTTGGCAGGCTGCACGCAGCCCCCCACGCCGACGTTCCCGTCTGGTCCATCCCCCACCGTTGAAATAGAAAGAGAAGTAGCCACCCTGACCATTCAAAATGAACCCACGCCGACGCCGGAACCTGGACCAGAAACGAACGACATACAGATCAACATCACCTATCCAACAACAGGCGCCACGCTCAAGGGCAAGATAGACATCGAAGGTTCAGTCGTACACCCCAACCTGAAAGCCTACGGCATCGTCTACACCACCGACAGATACCACACGCAAAATTCAGCCTGGCGTCTGAACGATCCAATTGCGTGGAATGTGGAGACCTCCATAACCGACGGCATCCTGGGGACCTGGAACACGACGGACTATCTCAATGGCAGCTATTCACTGCTCTTGACCGTGTACGAAATGGGGGTGGACGAACCGCTGGTCTATTTCGTGGACAACCTCATGATTGAGAATGAAACCAACCCCACCCCGACGCCCGCGCCTGTATCCATCCCTACCCCTTTGCCTTTTGTCACACCGGTCGGCCTTGAGAAGTACGACACGTTTGCCTTAGGTGGCTATCTCCGCACTGCCGAACACTGGAGCGCGATGCGTTACGCCGGAATGACGTGGCTGGAACTGCCTGTGCCTTATCCCCACAACGGTGCCGACCAAATCCGTACCGACCATGCCCTGGGGTTCAAAGTGCTGGTGCGCGCTTACAGCAACCCGGAGATGGCAATATCGAAAACATTTATCGACGATTACGCGGCCTGGGTTGCAGCCATTGCCGCAGCGGGCGCGGATGCCATCGAAGTGTGGCGCGAGCCGAACATAGACCGTCAGTGGGCCGGCAACATCGACCCGGCAGCGTACACCCGCTTGCTGTGTGCAGCTTATGAGGCGATAAAGACGGCTAATCCACAGACGTATGTGATTAGCGCAGCTCCGGCCCCCACCGGCTGGTTCAAAGGATGCAGCGCCGCCGGCTGCGACGACCTACCGTGGCTGGAGAGCCTCAACGCGGCCGGCGCAGGACAGTGTATGGATTACATCGGCGCGCAGTACGCTGCCGGCGCGACATCGCCCTCGGCGCGCACCGGACATCCGAGCGCTACAGGAGATGATCATCACTCCTGGTATTTCCTGCCGCAAACAAAAGCGTATTACGGAGCCTTCCACGAAACGCGCCAACTCTTCTACACGGCGTTAGGCTACGCTTCGCAAGAAGGCGTACCGGCGTTTGCCTCACCCTTTGCCTGGGCGAAGGACATCACCGACGCGCAACAAGCCGCGTGGTTAGCCGAGGCCGTGCAGCTTTCACTGGATAGCGACATGGTGCGCGGGATTATGATCTGGAACGTAGACTTCAAACGCCATGGCTACGACCCACAAGACGGCTACGCCATCGTCCGTCCCGACGCCAGTTGCCCGGCCTGTGTAACGCTGCACGAGGTGCTAAGCCAGCCGTAGAACGCCCCACCCCATACCGGCCCACTCTCACTTGTCCGTTATTTCATCAGATGAAATAACGGGCAAATTGTTATGCCAGCCATGGCTTTACCATTCTTCTCACCTCTCATTTCACCTCGAGCGGATCGTCAGATTCGCGTTTTGTGACCAAGCTCAACGTAAAACTGGGAACTGGCGTTCCCCTCGGATCAAGAATGATAAGGCCATGTCATCCTGGTTGATACCCATTGACATCTTAGTTAAAATACGGTATACTATTTCGTAAACGAAATATTCTATACCGAAATTTTCAACGCCGAATTATGTCAAGGGATTGAATCACTGAAACGGATTCCCTGGTCGTCTCAGGAGGTTATCGATGAATGATCCAGAACGCGCTCCGGCTCTCGTCGCCATACAGAAATTTTTGAGACTGTACCGCTATCTACGCCAGTATAGCCAGCAGATGCACGATCAGGGCGTGCGCGGGCGCGAGTTCGCCACGCTGCGTTACCTGCACGAGGCCGGACCCTGTACCATCGGGCAGGTGCAGGAGTATATCTACATCAGTGCCAGCGCGACCTCGGAGCTACTCTCGCGCCTGGAAAACGCCGGCTACGTCGAACGCAAACGCTGCAAGAAAGATCAGCGCGTGGTCTACGTCGACCTCACGCCGGAAGGCCACCGCCTGGCCGATGAGACCCCGCTCGGCGGCATCCCCCTGCTCCGCGAGCGCCTCGAGACCCTGCCCCCGGAAAGGCTCGCCGTGCTGGATGAAGCCTTTTCGGAACTATTGCGTCTTATGGAGATAGAAACTCAATGAGCGAATCAGCGAATCATCGAGTGGCGTCACCCGCAACCCAAAACCCACAACCCACAACCCACAACGGCAAACGCGACAAAGCGACCGACCTGAAGATCCTCCTGCGCTGCTTCAGCTACCTGCGCCCCAATGCACTGTTGATGATCGGCGCTTACGTGGCGATGGTGTTCATCAACGCGCTGAACATCGCTAACCCGCAGTTGCTCCGACTGATCGTCGACCGGGGCATCAAGCAAGGCGACGTGGCTTTTCTGGGATGGGCCGTGTTGGGCGTGCTCGGCCTCACAGCGTTGAGCGGCTTATTCAGCTTCTTCCAGGGCCAGTGGACGGAAAAAGCCTCGCAGAACGTCGCCTACGATATGCGCAACGACATCCACCGCAAGCTCTCCAACCTCTCCTTTGCCTATCATGACCAGGCCGAAACCGGGCAACTGCTCTCCCGCGCTATCCAGGATGTGGAGCGCATCCGCTTTCTCACCGGACGTGCTACCCTGCATCTGATCAACGGCATCTTCACCTTCCTAATGACGATGGCGGTCATGCTGACGATGAATACCCGGCTGGCGTTACTGGCGATGTTGACCACGCCCCTGCTCTTCATCCAGACCTTCGCTTTCGCCCGCAGAATCCGCCCAATGTGGCTGGCTTTGCAGCAGCAGATGGCGATTTTGACCACCCGCCTGGAACAAAACCTGCGCGGGATGCGCATCGTCAAGGGCTTCGCGCAGGAACCGGCGGAGAAAACACGCTTCGAAGCCGACAACCAGGTCTGGTTCAAACTCGCCGCGGAGACGGCGCGACTGCAATCCATCAACGGGCCGCTGATGGGCTTTATCACCAACATCGGCTCGATCTTCATTATCTGGTACGGTGGGCGACTGGTGGCGCAGGGCGAGTTGACGCTCGGTGGATTGGTCGCATTCACGTCGTACATGGGGCTGTTGGCCGGGCCGGTGCGGATGATGGGGCGGGTCATCCCCGCCATCGTCCAGGCGATTGCCTGCGGCGAGCGCATCTTCGACATCCTCGACGCCGAGTCGGAGGTGAAAGAAGCGCCGGACGCCATTCCACTGCCGCCGGTCAAGGGCCACGTCCGCCTGGAAAACGTTTCCTTCGCCTATTTTGGCCGTCGGAAAGTTCTGGACAACGTCACGTTGGACGCCGCGCCCGGACAAATCATCGCCCTGCTCGGCGCGACCGGCTCCGGCAAGTCCACCATTATCAACCTGATCCCACGCTTCTACGACGTACTGCAGGGCCGCGTGACGATCGACGATTACGACATTCGCGACGTCACGCTCAACTCGCTGCGCGCGCAGATCGGCATCGTCCTGCAGGAGACGACGCTTTTCGCCGACACCGTCCGCGCCAACATCGCCTTTGGCCGGCCGGAAGCCACCGAGGATGAGATTATCGCGGCGGCGCAGGCCGCGCAAGCGCACGACTTCATCCTGGAAATGCCCGACGGCTACGACACGCGCGTGGGAGAGCGCGGCGCGACCCTTTCCGGCGGGCAAAAACAGCGCATCGCCATCGCGCGCGCACTGCTCAAGGACCCGCGCATCCTCATCCTCGACGACGCGCTGTCGAGCGTGGATACCGAGACCGAGCGCCTCATCCAAATCGCGTTGGAGCGGCTGATGCAAGGGCGCACGTCGTTCGTCATCGCCCAGCGGCTGAGCACAGTGCGGTTGGCGGATCAAATCCTGGTCTTGGAAAAAGGCCGCGTCGTCGCCCAGGGCACGCACGAAGAACTGCTCCGCACCTCCGGCCTCTATGGCGAAATCTACCAGCGCCAGTTGCGCCCGCAAGAGGTGGCGGAGATCAAGAGGATGCAAGAGGCAGAGGGCAAGAAGCAAGAATCAGCGAATCGGCGAATCAGCGAATCGGCGAATCAGCTAACCGAGAACCGCGCACCCCATAACCCGCAACCCACAACCCGCATGGAGGTGGCCCGATGAGCATTTCAATTGGAGGAAGCGCCGGCATGGGTGGGCCGCGCGGAATGTTGCAAAGTTTAGGACGGTACGAGGACGAGGGGCGAGCCTTTGATCGCCGCATCGTGTTTAGATTGCTGGCGTTCGTCAAGCCGCACTGGCGCAAGATGGTGCTCGCTTTCGTGATGATGGTGATTTCGACCGGACTAAGTCTGGCGACGCCCTACCTCGTCAAAATCGCCATCGACCAGCACATCACCCAGGGCGACATCGCCGGACTGGATCGCATTGCAGTGTTGACGGCCATCGCGTTCGCCGGGCTGTTTATCACATCGGCGGTACAGCAATACACGCTTTCGCGCACCGGGCAGCAAGTGTTGGCGACGATGCGCAACGGGTTGTTCAACCACCTGCAAGACCTACACCTGGGCTACCACGATAACCACATCATCGGTGTGACCATCTCGCGCGTCTTCAGCGACGTGGGCGTGATCAACGAACTGCTTTCGCAGGGTCTCATCACGCTAGCGGGTGACGCGCTGCTGCTGGTGGGCATCGTCACGGTGATGGTGTCGATGAGTCCACGACTCGCGCTGCTCACCTTCAGCGTACTGCCGCTGATGGTGATCGCCACGTCGATCTATGCACGCCACGCCAAGGCCGCCTTCCGCGAGACGCGGGCAACCAACGCGGGCGTGATCGGCGACCTGGCAGAAGACATTGCCGGGATGCGCGTGATCCAGGCATTTGCCCAGGAAGGCACCCTACAAGAACGCTTCGACAAATCCAACCGCGACAACCGCGACGCCAACGTGCGCGCGATGTCACTCTCGTTCACCTTCATGCCGGTGGTCGAATTCCTGAGCACCCTGGCGACAGCCATCGTGCTCTGGTTCGGCGGGCGGATCGTCGCGCAAGAGGAGCTTACCCTGGGCATTATCGTGGCCTTCCTCACCTACGTCACACGCTTCTTCCAACCTATCCGCGAACTGAGCCAAATGTACACGACGATGCAGTCGGCGATGGCGGGCGGCGAGCGCGTGCTGGAATTACTCGATACCGAACCGGCTGTGGCCGATAAGCCGGACGCCATTGAGATGCCGGAAATTCAGGGGAAGGTGGAATTGCGCGACGTGACCTTCGCCTACCGCGTGGACGGTGCAGTGCTGCACAACCTCAATCTGACCATCGAACCCGGGCAGACGGTGGCGCTCGTCGGGCCGACGGGCGCGGGCAAGACATCCATCTCCAACCTGATCGCGCGCTTCTACGAGATCAGCGACGGTGCAGTGTTGATCGATGGCATCGATGTGCGCGACGTGGCGCAGCGGTCGCTGCGACAGCAGACGGGGATCGTGCCGCAAGACCCGTTCCTCTTCTCCGGCACGATTGCCGACAACATCCGCTTCGGCATCCCCGACGCCTCCGACGCCGAGGTGGAGGAAGCCGCGCGGCTCTCCAACGCCCACGACTTCATCACCGGCACGCCCGACGGCTACGCCACCGTGATCCAGGAGGGCGGCGTGAACCTCTCCCTGGGACAGCGGCAGTTGATCTGCATCGCGCGCGCGGTGCTCGCCGACCCGCGCATCCTCATCATGGACGAAGCCACCTCCAGTGTAGACACAGTCACCGAGGGGCTGATCCAGGACGCGCTCGACCGATTGCTGGCAGGCCGCACCGCCATCGTCATCGCCCACCGCCTCAGCACCATCCGCAACGCCGACCTGATCTGCGTGCTGGAAGACGGGCGCATCATCGAACGCGGCACGCACGAGGAACTCCTCACCCTGGGCGGCCTCTACCGTGACCTATACGAGCGACAATTTATGCAGTTTTAGATTTTGGATTTTCGATTTCGGAATGCATTGCCAACATCCTGCATCCTGCATCTTGCATCCTGATTCTTACTGTGAGGTAATATGAAAACATTAAAGTTTGTCTTTGGGTATACAAGAAATTACGTCAAACCACTGGCGCTGACGATTTTCAGTATGTTGGCGTTGGTGGGGGTGCAACTGCTGGCCCCGTGGATCGTGCGGGAGATGGTCGCCGCCGTCAACACGCCGGACAATCTGGCGGAGGGGCTGCAAACGGTGAGCCGGCTGGCGATTCTGGCGTTGATCGTCTACGCTGTGCGGGCGGGCCTGCAATTCCTGCGCAGCTATATGTCGCACGTCGCCGGATGGGGCGTGGTCGCCGATGCGCGCCGCGAAATCTACGCGCACCTGCAGCGACTGTCCCTGCGCTTCTACGAGGATAAGCAAACGGGCGATCTTATGTCGCGTATGGTCAACGACTCGGACATGTTCGAAACGCTCATCGCGCACGCCATCCCCGATACGCTGGTCAACGTGCTGATGCTTATCGGGGTGGTCGTGGTACTGGTAAGTATGAACGCGCAGTTGATGCTGTTAAGCCTCATCCCTGTACCGTTCATCGTGCTCGCGGCGCGTGGATTCACCAAGTACGTGCGTCCCGCGTTCCGCCAGCGTCAGAAGGAGCTGGGTGAACTCAACGCCACGCTCAACGACAACCTCTCCGGCATCCGCGAGATCAAGGCCTTCGCGCGTGAGGACGTCGAAGCCGGGCGTATCGGCAAACACATCAGCCACTACCGCGACTCGTTGCTGCGCGCGCTGCGGCTGATGGCGACCTTCCACCCCTTCGTGGAATTCTCCTCGTCGTTGGGCACCATCGTCCTCATCTACTTCGGTGGTCGTCTGGCGCTCAATCAAGTGCTGCCCCTCGAAGACCTGGTGGCCTTCTTCCTGTACCTGGAGATGTTCTACCAGCCCATCCGCATGTTGAGCGGTGCGTGGGAAAACGTCCAGCACGCTATGGCGGGCGCGGAACGCGTCGCCGAATTGCTGCAAGAGACGCCCGAAATCTACGACAAAGACGACGCCATTATCCTGCCCGGTAAAGCGCAAGGCGCGCTCGGCTTCCACAACGTCAGCTTCCACTACGTCAAAGGCGACGCCGTGATCTCCAACATCAATCTCGACATTCCAGCGAACACGGTCGTGGCTCTGGTCGGCCCCACCGGCGTCGGCAAGACCACGCTCGCCAGCCTCATTCCGCGTTTCTACGAGGTGGTGGAGGGCGCGATCACGCTCGACGGTCACGACATCCGCGACCTATCGCTCAAGAGCTTGCGCCAACAGATCAGCATTGTGCTGCAGGACGTGTTCCTCTTCCACGGCACCGCCCGCGAAAACATTCTCTTCGGTCGCCCCGATGCCACCGAAGAAGAAATTATCGCCGCCGCCCAAGTCGCCAACGCCCACGAGTTCCTCATCCGCCTGCCCGACGGCTACGACACGCTCATCGGCGAGCGCGGCGTCAAACTGTCCGGCGGGCAGAAGCAGCGGCTCGCCATCGCCCGCGCGGTGCTCAAAGACGCCCCCATCCTCATCCTGGACGAAGCCACGTCCTCGGTAGATACCGAGACGGAAATGCTGATCCAGCAAGCGTTAGAACGCCTGATGGTCGGACGCACCACCATCATCATCGCGCACCGCCTGTCCACCATCCGCAGCGCCGATATGATCGTCGTGTTGGAAGACGCCGGCATCAAGGAGATGGGCACGCACGAGCAACTGATGGCGCAGGACGGCCTGTACAAGTATCTCAACGAGGTCCAGCGCCAAATTGAGCCGCAGTGGGAGCTGGTCCGTGATCGACGCAGAAGCCTGGCGATGAACGCGGTCAATTAGCTTGTGATTTCGTCTAAAAGTGGTATCCTTGCGAGATTAGAAGCTGCCGCACAAGGCAATCCCAATAGATTCGCTGGCGCGGGACAATCACAATCCCGCGCCTATTGGCGAGCTACAAATCCGCCCGCAGCGATAAAAATGTCTAAGGAGTAACAGGTACATGAATCGACGCAGTTTATCATCGCTATTTTTACTCATAGTTTTAATCGGCCTTATCAGCCTGCCCCTTGGCTGTTCGTCTGGGTCTGCATCGTCCCCCGCGTCCTCATCCTCCCAGAGCGGACCGACGCCCACCCCCATCCCCACATCAATCGTGCCGACCAATCCCACTTATCAGGTGCAGCGCGGCGATGTCGTCCGGCTGATGCAAATCAGCGGTCGTGCGGCCCCCGTGCGCGAAGACGAACTCTTCTTCCGTGCCAATGGCTACGTCGAAAACGTTTATGCCCGCCGCAACGACTCCGTCAAGGAGGGCGATCTGCTGGCCGAGTTGGAAGTCACCGACCTGAAAAACCAGATCACTCAGGTGGAGGCCGAATTGGTCGCGGTGCAGATTAACAACGAGCGCCAAGTCGCCGAAGCTATGGCCAACGTGCGCGCCCGGGAACTGGCGCTGGCTAAACTCCAGGCCAGTGTGTCCAGTACACAGATCCTCAATGCGCGCATCAACCTGGAACGCGCGCAAGAAACGTTGTCGGATGCTCAGATCGAATACCAGGAATCACTCGACCGTCACTGGGAAAAGGAAGAAGTGCGCCAACGCTATGCCGACGCGGTACGCAACGCGCAATGGAATCTGGACCTCGCCCAGGCGCAATACAACGACGCACTGCGCGCCAATGAGCGCCTGAGTTACGACATCGAGTTGGCCCAGCAAGACCTCGATCTGGCGCAGATGCGCCAGGCAGAAATCGAGACGGGCGTGGACGTCACACGCACGCTTCTGAGCCTGCAGCGCCTGCAGGCACAACTGGATGACGCGCGTATTGTCGCGCCCTTCGACGGTATTATTCTCTCCACTAGCATTATCGCCGGTTCGCAGATCCAGGGGTACAAAACGGTGATGACTATTGCCGATCCTAGCGAGTTGGAGATTATGGCCGAATTGTCGACGAGCGAAATGAGCGAACTAACCGAGGGGACCGTTTTGGTGGCTGAGGTCATCAACAAGCCTGGGGAACAGATTCCTGGCTTCATCCGCCGCTTGCCCTATCCCTACGGTGGGGGTGGAAAGATCGAGGGTGTGCAAGATGAGGATGCCTCCACGCGCATCGCCTTAGAAAAATCCATCGACGAGTTAGGAATGAGGGTCGGAGATCGCATGCGCATCACCATCGAGTTGGAACGTTCCGTCGACGCGCTGTGGCTGCCACCGCAAGCCGTCCGCACCTTTGAGGGACGTAACTTCGTCGTGATTCAGGAGGAGGGTGGGCAGCGACGTCTTGACGTCACCATCGGCATTCGTTCCAGCGACCGGCTCGAAATCCTCGAGGGGTTGAGCGAAGGACAGACCGTCATTGCGCCTTAGGTAAGCTCGACGTATGCAAAAGCAGCAACGCTTGCGGGCAACTCTCGTCGCCGGATGGTCTACTATCCACGTCATCGCCAAACGCATCATCTCGCATCCAGGATTGATTCTGGCCACCACGCTAGGGCTGATCATTGCCTTGGCGTTGATGATGAGCGTCCCGCTGTATGCCGACGCCGTCTACCACCGCATCTTTCTGAAAAACATCGCTAACGCCGAAGGGCGAAGCCATCTGGCGACAGGCGACACACTCCCACCGTTGGCCTATCTTTTTCGCTACGATGGCAGCATCTACGGCGCTGTCGAATGGGAAGAGGTGCAGCCCGTCCACACCTACATCACGCAGCGAGCCGGGGCGGATCTGGGATTGAACCCGCAATTTGCAGTCAGCTACTTCCATACTAATCCCTTCAGTATTTTTGCCAGTACCGAATCCCAATTCGAAGAAACACGCACACCACTGATTTGGGCAGGATTTGCCACCATCAGCGGCATCGAAAACCACATCACACTGGTCGAAGGCCGTTTCCCGAACGTCGCTTCAACTGCAGCGGAAGAACCAGTCGAGGTGCTGATCTCTCAGGGACTGGCGAGTAAGCTGGGTTTCCAGTCCAACGAGACTTACACTGCCTATATCCAAATGCGCGAAGAAGAGGGGACAATCCGCGACGTTCAAATTCCCATCCGCATTGCCGGCGTTTGGGAAGCGACGGACCCACAAGAGGCGTTCTGGTTCTTCAGACCGTCGAACTTCGAGGAACGCCTCATTGTACCGGAAGGCACATTCAGCGGGCGACTCAGCAGCCAATTGAAGGGCGAAGTCTACACAGGGGTGTGGTATCTGGTGATGGACGCGGTCGACATCCACCACGATATGGCCCTGACGCTGATCCGCAACGGACTGGTAGTACAACAACAAACCTCCAGCCTGCTGTACAACATCAGGCTCGCCAAATCGCCGATGGAGACCCTCATTGATTACCAACGCGCATCCAACCTGCTGACCATTCTGCTGTTCGCGTTCAGCATCCCCATTCTAGGACTGCTGTTCTCCTTCATCGGCCTCACCTCGGGGATGACGGTCGAGCAGCGGCGCAATGAGGTCGCCGTGCTGCGCAGTCGGGGCGCGCGGGCACTACAAATGACCAGCATCGCGGCAATGGAAGGGCTGCTTCTGGGGCTGATAGCTCTAGTGCTCAGCGCGCCGGTGGGGATGCTGATCGCCAGCCTTATCGGGCGAGCGCGCAGCTTCCTCGACTTCAGCACGCCAGTGGAGGGCCTACAGGTCAATATGACCACTGCGATATGGCGCTTCGGTTTTATCGGCGTGGCGCTGGTCGTCGTCGCACAGGTGCTGCCCACGCTCGGCGCGGCGCAACACACCATCGTCTCTTACAAACGTGAAGTAGCACGCATGTTGCGCAAGCCCTGGTGGCAGCGCCTGGGACTCGACATCCTGCTGCTGATTCCGGCGATATACGGCGTGTATCTACTGCGCCAGCAGGACAGTCTGGTCTTGATGGAAGATGTATTGGCGAACACGCCCTATGAAAACCCGCTGCTCTTTCTCGTGCCGGCATTGGGTATTTTCGCGCTGACCTTGTTCTTCCTGCGGCTAATGCCGGTAATTATGTCGATCATCGCCTGGATCGCAGGGCGCACCCGAGCTGTAGGACTATTGATGGCGGCTCGTCACCTGGCACGCACGCCGGGATTCTACACCACGCCGCTCATCCTGCTGGTGTTGACGCTCAGCCTGTCCGCGTTCACCGCGTCGCTGGCCTACACGCTGGATGCGAGCCTCAACGATCAAATGCGTTATCGGATCGGCGCGGACATGCAATTTATGGATTTAGGTGAAGGTAATCGGGACATCGGCACTGCACTCGCATTCGAAGAAACATCTACCAGCGACACTGCCACCGAGAGTGAAGGACCGCGCTGGTTCTTTATGCCGCTCTCCGACTACCAGAGTGCCCCGGGTATCGAACAGGTGACCCGTGTCGGACGTTTCCCGGCCAACGCGCGGATGACCACCGGCAATCAAACCGGCGTTTTCATGGGCATCGACCGCGCGACATTCACACCAATCGCCTTCTGGCGCCCAGATTTCGCCGTTGATAGCCTGGGGGAGTTGACAAACGCGCTGGCAGCCACACGCAACGGCGTGCTCGTCCCCCGCAGTTTTGTGGAGGAACAGGCTCTGCACATGGGCGATACCATCCGTGTCACTGTCTCCACCTACGGGCAAGAAAACGAGTTGCTGGTGACAGTCGTGGGGCATTTCGAGCTATTCCCGACGTGGTATCCCTCTGAAGGGCCGCTCTTTGTGGGCAATCTGGATTATCTGTTCGAAAGCGCCGGCGGGCAATTTCCCTACAGCGTGTGGCTGAAAACTGCACCGGATGCCGATTACGCGGCGCTCGGCAACGGAGTCTTGAGCGGCCAACAATTGGACTGGCAAGCGCCCACCGTCAAAATCCTTGCCGAGCAGCAACTACCCGATCGGCAAGGGCTGTTCGGCCTGCTTTCGGTTGGGTTCGCTGCCGCGGCGGCGCTCACCGTGATTGGGTTCCTGCTCTACGCGCTCTTCTCATTTCGCCGCCGTTTCATCGAATTTGGTGTGCTGCGCGCTGTGGGGCTGTCCGGCACACAGATGACGGCGTTCCTGGGCTGGGAGCTGGCGTTTTTGATTCTGACGGGCGGCGCGCTCGGCACAGGTCTGGGGGCTTTGATCAGCAAGTTCTTCATCCCCTTCCTGCAAATCGGCGCCGAAGAAGCCTCGCGCATTCCCCCATATAGCGTAGACATCGCCTGGTCGGCCATCTTCCGCGTCTACATCCTGTTCGGACTGCTCTTTGTAGTAGCGCTCATCATCTTAGTGGTCATGTTGCGGCGCATGAAGATCTTCCAGGCCATCAAGTTAGGAGAAACGGCATAATGGCACAAGAAGCATTCGTTATTTGTGATAATCTGGTAAAAATCTATAAGATCGCGGAGCTGGAAGTGGTCGCGCTGCAAGGGCTCGACCTGGTCGTCGGCCCTGGCGAACTGCTCGGCATCGTCGGCGCGAGCGGCAGTGGCAAGTCTACACTGATGAACGTCCTTGGCGGGCTGGACCGGCCTTCCGCCGGGCGCGCGTGGGTGGATGGGTTGGATTTGCTCAAGCTGTCGAACGCCGAACTCAACGACTACCGCCGCACACGCGTAGGCTTTGTCTGGCAGCAGGGCGCACGCAACTTGATTCCCTACCTTAACGCGCTGGAAAACATCAAGTTGCCGATGACGCTGGCGGGGCAGGCCGGACGCGTTGCGCAAAAACGCGCCGAGGAACTGCTGGAGATGGTGGAGCTGGCGGACCGCAAAAAGCACCGGCTTTCGGAGCTATCCGGCGGCGAGCAGCAACGCATCGCCATCGCTGTGGCGCTGGCAAACCAGCCGCATTTGCTCCTGGCCGACGAACCGACCGGCGAGTTGGATTCCACGACTGCACTGACCATCTACCAGATGTTCCAAAAGCTCAATCGCGAGCTTGGACTGACCACACTGATTGTCAGCCATGACCCAGGGATCGCGCGGCATGTGAATCGCGTCGTTGCCATCCGCGATGGCAAGCTGGCGACGGAGACCGTCCGCGCCAGGGGGAGCAGGTCGGCCTTCGAACCGGCACACGACGGCACTGAGGAAATCTTCGAAGAGCTGACCGTACTGGACTCTGCCGGGCGGCTGCAAATTCCCAAAGAATTTCTGGAACACTTCGGCATCAAAGGTCGTGCGCGCATCGAGATGACCGAAGAGGGCATTCTCATCCTGCCCACGACCAACATCGACCACGTGCAAGATGCCGAGGCTCTGGCCTCGGAACTGGTCGAGGCGAAGAAAGCCCGCGGTCTGCGCGGCCTGCTGAATCGTTGGGTGCGCGGCGAACACAAAAAGCATGAGGTGAAAGACTAATGGCGCAGGATAAACAGTTCAATCACGCTACCCGGCAAACAAAATCAGAGGCAAGCGAAAATCCAAAACCGGGAGGCCAAAATCCAAACTATACCTATGCCATCCACACGGACAACCTGTGGCGAGTGTACAAGGTTGGCGCGATCGAGGTGCCGGCCCTGCGCGGGCTATCACTACAAATCGAGTACGGGCGCTACATCGCGTTGAAGGGGCGGTCCGGCAGCGGCAAGACGACGCTGCTCAACTGCTTGAGTGGATTGGATAGTCCAACATCAGGATCGGTGGAGGTACTCGGCAAAGACCTGACCAAAATGAACGACCAGCAACTCACGCGTTGGCGGCGTGAAGAATTGGGCTTCGTCTTCCAATCGTTTGGTCTGCTGCCGACTCTGTCAGCATACGAGAACGTCGAACTGATGCTGCGCATCAAGGGTATCGGCGGGCGCAAACGCCACGAGCGCACTACCTACTGTCTCGACCTCGTCGGCCTCACCAAGTGGAGTGACCATCGCCCCTACGAACTATCCGGTGGGCAGCAGCAGCGCGTTGCCATCGCCCGCGCGCTGGCAAACATGCCCAAGCTCATCCTGGCCGACGAGCCAACCGGCGAATTGGACAGCGAGACGGCACGCGAAATTCTGGGACTTTTCGGGCGCATCGTGGAAGAGGAGAAAGTGACCGTGCTTATGGCGTCGCACGACAGCCTGGTTGATGAGTACGTAGATACAGTTTTGCAATTACGTGACGGACAACTTATAGCATAAATGTCTGGTAGACGGTAGAGGGGCCTGTCTACTGTCGCGCAAGTCTTCACGCTCTGTCTGCCGTCTACTTGCTTTAGCAACTTACAATGCGCGCATGAGAATACCACGCACTTCGGCCGTGGTAAGTTTAATAGGGTTGCCCTTCATGCTGCTGGACGCCATCGCCTTCTCGATCACGTCCGCAAAAACCCCGGCGGTGACACCATACGTCGCCAAACCCGGTACATGCAGCGCCTTGCACAACTCCTGCACCCAAGCCACGCCATCCGCCGCCTCGACGTCCCACTCCCCGGTGAGGATCACGGCAACGTCGTCGTAGCGTTCCAAGGCGAGGCTGTCCGCGTCGCGCGCTTGCAGCGCCCGCACGTTGGCGTCCATCACGAACGGCAGCAGCCGCCCACACAGTGCGCCATGCGGCGCGTCGAACATACCGCCCAGTACCCCCGCCAGCCCGTGGACGGCGCCGAGTTTGGCATTCGCCAGCGCCAATCCCCCGAAAAGGCTGACGAGCGCCATATCCTCACGCGCCTCAGCATCTTTCCCGTTTTGGTAGGCCTGGTGCAGTGAATGGGCCACACGCATCAGCCCCTCACGGCACAATGTATCGGTAAGCGGATTCGCCATCAGAGAGACGTAAGGCTCCAGCACCTGGGCGAAGGCATCCAGGCCAGTGCTGGCAGTGAGTTCCGGCGACATCGAGTAGGTCAGCGCCGGATCGACCAGCGCCACGCGCGGGAGCATCAGCGGGCTGCGCAGGCTCACCTTCTGCCGGTGCTCCGGCGACGCCAATACCGCATTAGCAGTCACTTCCGCTCCGGTTCCCGCCGTCGTCGGGATAGCGATGTAGGGCACAGACGGCTGTGTGATCGGCTGTCCGCGCCCGATGACCTCCAGATAATCGAGGGGATCGCCGCCGTTGGCGAGCAGCGCGGCGATGGCCTTGCCCGCGTCGATCACGCTACCGCCGCCGATACCGATCACCAGGTCGCAGCCCGCCGCGCGCGCCTGCGCAGTTCCCTCGCGCACCAGGTCGGTTGTCGGCTCGCCGGCGACGGTGAACGTCACCTCCTCCACACCAGCGGCCTTCAAGCCATCCAACAACGGTGCTGCCCGCTCTCCGCTACGCCCAACGACGACAAGCGCGCGGTGACCCAATTCTGCCGCCAAAGCGCCGGCCTCCTTCAGCACGCCGACGCCGAATACGATCCGGGATGCAGTCGCAAATTCAAAGCGCATCGCTACCACCCCTCATCGCCAGGGAACACATTCGCATACTTGATGCTGCTGCGCGGTTCAGCCATCATCTCGGCGACGGTGTCACGCCATTTCTGGTAGTGCATGGTTTCTTTGTGCGCGGCAGGAGCAGCGGCGTCTCTATAGACTTCCACGAGAACAAAACACTGAGGGTCATCGCATTGTTGGATGACGTCGAAGCGGGCCATGCCGGGTTCTTGTACGCTGTGGCGTGCATTTTCTAGCGAGGCTCGTTTGAAAGCTTCGATTGACTCAGGCTTAACACGGACATTGACAAATACAACTAACATTGAAGATACTCCCTTCATCTGTATGTAACAGACATGGATGTCATTTGACTTAAGTGGTGAGTCTTATTGTACGCAGGACAGAAAGATTGCCAAATTCAAGAAGCCGCGCCACCAAAACCGCACTCACCTCCCCCACAACCGCCGAGTCCTGCCACCTAGTTTACCCCCAGAGCCGCCAATAGGCAGAGAGGAGAACAAGCCCACGACTTCGGTCAGCCTGACTTCACCCAGGGCCGCCAATATCCCGAAGTGAACAAGATATAATACCACACAGGCAAGGAGTAGCCACATTCCAGCTGCATTGCGGACGAGACAGGCCAGCGCTCCCACAGTGGCGGACGACAAGGCAATTCTGCCCCACGACTTTAGGACAATTACAGCGCCAAACCGCTCGGTGATATAACGTACCATTATCAGACAACCCACCAGGGCGGTGATCACTATGGCAGCGGCAGCACCCACCATACCGCACACCGGAATCAGCGCAAAACAGAGCCCCCCATCGAGCAGAACCAGCAATAGACTGGTGAGCATAGCAGAACGCAATCCACCGACGGCTGAGACTGCCATTGCCAGCACCCTGAATAAACCCAATAACGTTGAACCCAAGACAAGAACCCAAAGCACTTGCGCAGCAGGGCCGTACGCCTCTCCCAACATCGTTATCACAAGAGAACGCCCTAGAACGGCGGTCAGAGCAACGAACGGTAACAGCAACAACGCCAGGCTGCGAACACTCTGCGTGATACTCTGTGCAACCTCTCCACTAGCATCCGACGCCGCAGCTCTGGCAGCCAGCGGGAAGACGGTGGAAGCAAGCGCAGTGGCGACAAAGAGTGAACTTTTACCAAACAGTGCGGCGGCAGCATAAAAACCGGCTTGAGCCTCTTCTCTCGCCAACGCTTTTACGAGCAGTTGATCGGCCGTGGCCAGGAACCATACCGTGCCAGTCAAGATCGCAAACCTGAATGCTAGACCAACCACCTCTCCCCACGAAGTCACTCCTGGCTGTCCATGCTCCCTGGTTCCGCGTAGCATCCCAGCAATCAATGCTGACAAAGCTGTGGCAAGCACAAGTGCCCAAAGCGCACCCGCCGTGCCCGTACCCAGTACAACAAAACCAAAGGTAAAAACCAGCCGCAGAGCAGAGAAGAGCACAATCGCGGCTGCCTGCCTGCCAAACGCCGCTAACCCATTCAGATTCCTGGTATACAACTGGAACGCGGCACTTGCAGGTATCCCCCATCCAACAATGCGTATGTATTCAGCCAACCCGGGATCATTGAACAAGCCAGCGAGTGGTTCAGCCATTGCAAACATGACAAGGAGCAGTAGTCCACTGCATCCCAACTGCATCCAACCGAGCCGACAGAGCAAGATCTGATCTCCTCCCCCTGTCTCGGCAACGTGCTTGCCAAGCGCCATGGGGATGCCGATGAGAAAAACAGTCTCCAGGATAGCCATCAATGCGGCGATTGTGGCGAAACGGCCGAACTCGACCGGGCCTAGCAGATGGCCCAGGCCAATGTTGATAGTATAACCACTGAGGATTATGGATGCCTGGCCAACAATCAGGTACAGGGTCCCCTTATCCATAATCGTTCCCGAAACCTCTTGATCTTGGGCCATCGCGCCACCTGTTCTGTTCTGGGGATTCAGAAAGCTCACTGCGTGTCCTGTTGCACCTTGGACTTGACCACACTGAACTTGCCGGAAGGCTCGAGGGGAAGTGAATCGACTACTTCGACGGTAATCTGAACCTCTTGGGCGACGATACTGTTACAGCGTGCCTCAACCTGGGCCAGTGTTGTACGACTGAATCCTGCGTCAGGGATGATTCGAATCACAATACTTGTCAGTGTTTCCTGAACAATCTGGAACTGTCTGATGCCGGGGATCTCCCCGATCGTCACAATCAGAACTGAAGGGAGAATGCTGCGGCCACTGGGCAACCTGATCAGATCAACGAGGCGGCCCTCAACCAGTTCCATCAACGGCAGACCCCGACCGCAACTGCATCTTGCAGCGGACATCGTGCACATGTCACCCACCCGATACCTAATCAGGGGCATCACGTACGAATGCAAGCTGGTGCATACAAGCTCTCCAGCCTGCCCCGGTTCAGCCCGTCGTCCTTCCCTGAGCACCTCAACCACCAAATAATCCATGTTGATATGATACCCCTCGTGTCGCGCACATTCCCACGCGATGTCGCCGAACTCGACTGTACCGTACACGTCGCGGACCTGCCCAAAAACAGATTCGATGAGATACCGCCCCCGAGACGTCAGCGGTTCGGCCGTCGAGAAAACTAGTTTAGGGAGGGGAAAGGCAACCTGCGCTGCCTTCAGTGCTTCCGCCAACAAGGTCAAACTGGACGCATAACCATAGAGCACATTGGGCTTTGACTTCTGGAGAACGCGCACCTGTTCCTCTGGATCTTCAAAGACCGAGATATTGATCCTGCGCAGTATCCCAAGACGCTGGAACCAGCGGTTCTGTGAAACAAAATGACGTGGATCGCCGATATAAGCGAGTCTGTCACTAAATCGCAAGTCATTTTCACGGAGTATTCGCAGGCTGATCAAAGTCTGGAAAAGCTTCTCCTCTGGGGTGACGTAGATAGTCAAGGGCATACCGGTAGAGCCACTCGTCCGCCGTTCCAGACATCGTTCTAGGTGAGCGCCTTGGGCAACAATCTGATCAATAGGCAGGCTCTGGAGTTGATCTTTGGTCGTGATAGGGATGCGTTGAAAATCATCCAGCGACTCGACATCGTCCGGCTTGACCCCGACGGAGTCAAAAAGACGGTGGTAATAGGGCACATTTTCGTAGGCGTGCCTCAGTAGCTTCTTGAGCTTTCCGAACTGAATCCGCTCCAGTTGCACTGTGTCCAACCACTGGTTCCTTCTCAGACGAGCCAGCTCGAGAAAAGCCCCATCAATCATATCGAACCCTCCCAGCACATCTCATCCTATCCCGTATTGACTCATCAATTGAGCAAACAACTCAACGTTCTGGCTGGCCCTTGTGCGAAGGTCCTTTCTAACCAAGATTACGCGCCGGGTCAGATCTACTCTTTCGCGCCAAGCCTTGGTCACGCAAGCCATCAAACCCTCGACGGTAAGGTTCTCTGCTATGCCACCCGACGGTTGCTGAACCTCTCTCAGAAAATACGTGTTCTTGGGGTACTTTGACCGTTCGATGCCTACCAGAGGCACGCCCGCGACGGCGGGAAGTACAAGCGAATGATATCGCATGCCAATGATGAGATCCATCTGACCAAAGACAGCCAGCAGTGCCTGTGGATGATAGTCCACACCCACTACCTGAGCCCTGTCATTGTGCGTCATCATCTCAACGATCTGGCGACTTGCTCGCAAATCCCCCTCAAACTCGATGGTGCTCATGACAAGGAATACCACCATACAGTCGTACGTTTCCACCAATCGATCTGCCAGATCTGCGAAAACATACGGGATCTGCTGGTAACTATTCAGATTGTCGGTCGGCCAGACCGAAATGCCTATCAACGGCGAACGTTTCTCGTAGATTCCCGCTTGGGCTAGTGTCTCACGGAAAGTTTCTCGGCAAGGCTCATCAAGCGTAAATGCCGGGTCTGCGGTAACATAAATAGGCGTACCAGTCACGCCCAGCTTGAGCATCTCTGTCTTGGAGGCTTCATCCCGCAAGGAAATGAGGTCAACTATGTTGAAGGATAACTTAATGGCAGCTCGGGCCAGTCTTTTCGTGACGGTGTCCAGGCCAATCGCGTAGACCATGGTCGGTTTCCCCAAAAGCTTGGCTACCAAAATAACTAAGCCGTACTTGAGACTGCTGTGAAACTGGTCAATGAGAATGCCCCCGCCGCCGATGATAACGGTATCGCTCCTGGCAATAGCCCGAATCATACTAAACGAGAGTGCTCGTCGAATAGCTCTGACACCATGAATTTTGCAGGTAGCCGCCGGGTCGCCGGAAACTACTGTGATCTCGGCTGCCGGATTCAACTGACAAAGCTCCCGCACCATAGCCATCAGGACGGTTTCATCTCCATTGTTGCCATTCCCAAAGTTTCCAACAATGAGAATCCTCAATGCTAATAATCCTCGCGGCGGATCGTGATCTGGAAGCCGTCTTCGATGGGATGGTCGGCGACGAGGATCAGATAGCCGCCACCGCCCGCGCCGGAGAGTTTCCAGCCTAAGGCGACGTCTCGGTAGCGGTCGATCAACCTCGCCACCATCGGCGTCATCATATGAGGGAACATCGCCACCTGTGCTTCGAGCGAAGCGCGGAAAGACTGCCCGAAAGCGCGGACATTGTGAGCCAGGATCGCGTCCCAGCAACGGTCGGTGGCTTCGGAGAGCGCCTGCGCCCCTTCTCGGGTGATGTTCGTATCGCTCAACACGCTGAATCCGTACTCACGTGGGCCAAGCGGGACGAGATACAACGCGTTTTCGATGAAACGCAAGGTCGCTTCATCCTGCACACTTTCGATGCGCGCAGGCCAGTATTCGCCTTCGTAATAGGCCCTGTTCAGGCCGGGAAAGACGATGCCAATGGCGTCCTGAGAGCCGGAGATTTCCAGCGTGCCGGGGGGATTATCGTAGCAGAAGAGGATTTTCGCCAGCTTCTCATAGCTATTCACCGGCAGACGCGGCCCCCACAGATCGATAGCCGCACGACGGGTGCTACTCGCCATGCCGCTGCGCTCGTTGAATTCGACTGTCGGTTCCAGCGAAATCGTGATCACCGCACCGGGATAGAACCTGGAGACGAAAGGCTGGTCGAGCCAACCACCCGCCACATCGATACGGTAGGGGATGCGGCATAGATCGCGCAAAGCTGTCGTAGAGCGGGCAGTCAATCCAGAATGTGGTTCGCGCCGCAGCACGAGATACCCGATCCCCAGCGATTCGCACAACTCGCGTTTCGCCGGTGTGCTGCCCTCTTCGTTGACGATGAAGATATCCGGCCGGATGGTCCGCAGTTCCGCCTCGAAGTCCAATATTCCAGAACCTTGCGAGATGAAGGCCTCCTTGACCCACGAGACGGACTGCACCATAAAAAGCCGTTCAGCCTCCGAGTTGACCGGTGGATGTCCCTTGAGATCGTTGACCGTCCGGTCCGAGCCGAGCGCCACATATAAGTCACCATAGCTCGCGGCTTCCTTGAAGAATTCGACGTGCCCGCTGTGCAACAAGTCAAAACAGCCGCTGACGAAGACTTTCTTGAACATTGAAGCGCCACCTCCGGATCATTACACCGACTCTAGTATAACACAGAGCGGCCGAACAAAAAGAGGGATTTGCGATGATGAATCGCAAATCCCTCTACAACTACGAAAAGCCAATCTGCGCAGACTACCAGGCATAGGCTTCAGGAGCCGGACCGCCGGGGCCGGGCCAGATTTCGTCGAGCTTAGTGAGCGTCTCGTCAGAGAGTTTGATCTCCAACGCACGCAGGCTGCCGTTGAGCTGCTCCAGCGTGCGCGGGCCGATGATCGGCGCGGTGACGACGGGATTGCGCAACAGCCAGGCCAGCGCCACGTCTGCCGGGTTCTCGCCCATTGCCTGGCACAGGTTTTCGTAGGCCTCGATCTGCGAGCGGTGCTTCTCGACGCTCTCCTGCAATCGCTCCGAAGCACGCCGGCCCTCGGAAATCTTCTTCAGCACGCCGCCCAACAGGCCACCACCCAGCGGACTCCACGGGATCAAACCCAGGCCGTAATCTTCGCACGTCGGAATCACCTCAAGCTCAATCATGCGCGCGTTGAGGTTGTAGAGGCTCTGCTCGGAGACCAGGCCCATAAAGTTACGTTTCTCGGCATGGGCCTGCGCCTTGGCGATGTGCCACCCGGCGAAGTTGCTGCTGCCTACGTAGAGCACCTTCCCCTCGCGGACGAGCTGCTCCATCGCCTGCCAGATTTCCTCCCACGGCGTGGTGCGCTCGACGTGGTGCATCTGGTAGAGATCAATGTGATCGGTTTGCAGACGGCGCAGGCTGTCTTCCGCGGCTTTGCGGATGTGGTATGCCGACAGGCCTCGTTCGTTGGGCCATTCACCCATCTTGTTGTAGACTTTGGTCGCCAGCACAATTTTCTCACGGCGGCCCCCACCCTGCGCGAGCCAGCGCCCGATGATCTGCTCGGTCACGCCTTCGCCGAGCTTCCAGCCGTAGACGTTGGCCGTATCGAAGAAATTGATGCCGAGTTCCAACGCGCGATCCATGATCGCGTAGCTATCTTCCTCGGTGGTCAACGGGCCAAAGTTCATCGTGCCCAGACAAAGACGGCTGACCTGCAACCCTGTACGTCCTAAATTCGTGTATTCCATGCTGAAAACCTCCTAAAGTGGAACCGTCATAATATTGTATAATGAATTATATCATATTCCTGCCGAATTTACAAGAAGATTAGCTATAAAAATATCGTGTCGGTTGAAATCCAGTGCTTTCTTTACACGTTGCCGCCGGATCACAATCCGGCGTCTGGCGACGGTATCAGAGTAAGGAGATAGTTCATGAAAACGTTATTGATTTTGCGTCACGCCAAATCGAGCTGGAAACACGACGATCTGGCCGACCACGACCGCCCGCTCAAGAAGCGCGGCGAGCAAGCCGCCGTTCTGATGGGCGAACTCATCCGCAGACACGACCTGACGCCGCAGCGCATCCTCTCCTCAACAGTCAAACGCGCGCTGAACACGGCGGAACTGGTCGCTGAAGCCTGCCATTACGAGGGACGGATCATCGCCACGCGCGCGCTCTACGGGGCCGAACCGGATGATTTCATAGAAGTGCTACGCAAGCTAGACGATGCCGACGAGCGCGTCATGATCGTGGGGCACAATCCCGATCTCGAGCTATTCCTGGAAAGCCTCACCGGTGCGCTGGAAAGCCTTCCCACCGCCGCGCTCGCGCAGATTGAACTGCCCATCGACTCGTGGAAGAAATTGGAAGAGGACACGCCTGGCAAACTCGTCCATTTTTGGGCGCCGAGCACTCTCTAACGCGATGGCGGTATCGCCCGGATGCGATACGGTCCCGCCGCCAGGTCATCCCAGTAGCCGTGACTGTCGAGCGCGGCGTAGGAAAACAGCGCGTGGCCCGGTGCGCCGAGTTCCCGCGCGATGGCAATTCGTTGCGCGATAGCGTCGAAATCGTCGTAATACCCGGCGATGCCCAGGTCGACGTGCCCGCCTGCGCTGCTCGCTATGAAGTCCTCCGCCAGGATGCGCCAGTTGCCAAGATCGTCGGGGATGCTGCTCCCGGTGCCGTACAACATCGGCGCAATCGCGTCCACCGTACCCGCCGCCAGCCAGCCCTTGGAGTCCTGGAAGTAATCGTGATAGCCAGAACTTGTTTTCAATCCCAGGTCATTCTTGTAATACGGCCACACCGCCGCCGAAACCCACGCTTCCGGGTGCAGCGCGTGCGTGTCCGTGGTCACCTGCTGCACCAACGCCGTCACCCGGTCGCGCTGCCACTGGTCGCGGGCCGGCGTGCGCACGTCGCCTGCCGCCACGTTGCTGAACGGATCGTAGGAGTACATCAGCCCGGCATAGCGCACCAGATCCAGATGGATGCCATCCACCGGATAACGGGTGACGATGTCACGGGCAATCGCGGTAATGTACGCCTGCACCTGGTCGACACCGGGACTTGCCCATAGGTACGTACCCCACGCAAGCAGCATCGGATCACCGCCAGTGTCATGATGCCGCCAGTCCCAGCCCAAAGCGTACTCGCCGGGATGGTCGGGATGGGCCGGACCGTAGGTGAAGCGGTCGAACATCTGCGGAGGCGTCGTCGCGGGCGGAGCCAGCGGGCCGTAGGTTTCGCTCGGCGATGGAAGCCACGCGGGATAAACGTTGATGTAAGCGTGCACTTCCAGGCCCGCGGCGTGCGCTACATCGAGCATGCGCGTCAACGGGTCCCAGCCAGGGTCCATGCCAAGTGTCTCTGTCACCGTGCCGGCGGAGAGACGCGAGGCCCACGGTTCCAGACCCGGTGAGTAGTAAGCATCCCCGGCAGCCCGTACCTGGAAGAAGATGGTGTTGAATCCCGCAGCGGAGACGTTCGCTACCAGCTCATCGATCTTCTGTGGCGGCGCCCCCGCACCCAGGGACGTCCAATCGTAGCGCGTGATCCAGATGGCGCGACGTTCGATCTGCAACGGAAAATGGTTGGCGACCAACGGCAGGTACACGGTCGGTGTCAGTACCGGTGTGTTGATGGTTTGCACGGTCATGAATGGCAAGACCGAAGCAAGAGGGACCTGAGCAGCCTCCGGCGGGGATGTGGTATAACCGTTCATCCAGTACCACGCCTCAGCGCGGCCCACGCTCGCAGCTAGTGCCTCGAAATCTACAGGCGCTTCCGCAGTGACCGGCGCGACCAGCGCTGGACGCACGCACGTCAGGAGCAGCGCCAGGATGAGCAGCCAGGCGAGAAGGCGGCGTTTCACCATCGCTCGCGCAGCAATTCGCAAAAGGCTTTGACTTCCTGCGTCGGCAGCGCCTCCTCCGCAGTAGCCTTGAGCAGCGCAAAGATGCGCGTGGCTTTCAGTTCGTCGGGCAAGTCACGCGACTTGGGCACGATATGCACATGGATGTGGTGAAAGCCCTCACTCTCCGCCAGACACATCAGGTATTCCTTCTCACAGTCTACCACCTCGAAAAGCAGCTTCGTCGCCCGCGCCTGAATGAGCCCCAGTTCGGCAAACTCCTCCGCCGTCAGCTCGTGCAGCGCCTCGACGTGGCGCTTGAGGACGACAACAAGCCAGCCTTTGAGCGTCGTCGGGTAAGCGTGCTCCAGGTACCAGTACACACCCTCGTGAATTGTCGGGCCGGGAGAGATGCGCTGCTCCCCGGAATTCGAGAGACAAGTCAAACACGTCATCGGTTTCCTCCTCGCATAAAGTAAACCACTAGGACACGAAGGCGCAAAGGGAACCTATGAACTTTGTGTCTTGGTGGTGAAAGTACCCGTTCACTCGCCGAGAAGCAACCAGACCGACGCCCGCTGTAAAGGCGACAATGTTCCGTCCGGTGGGATGAAGACGAGTTCCGCCGGGACGTTGCCCGTTAAATCAGTCACATCGACAGGCACACGCACGTGCTGCGTCTCCATCGGGCGTGTCACGATCTCTACCGCGCCCCGCATTTCGTCTTGCACCCATACCTGCACCTCTCCGAACGTCGAAACCGGTATTTCCTCGAAAACCACACGCACGCTGTGTTCCTCTTCCACCCGGAGAGGCTGCAGTGTCTCGTAAGGCCGCCAACTCACCATATCCGGCGCGACTTGATGCGGGTGGAACAGCAAATAACGCGGTGCGCCATCGATATCGATTTCCAGCCCATCTCCCGCACCGGAAAGTGTGCTGCGCGCGCCCATCATCTCGACCAAAAGTGCCCCATCCGCCATCAGCGGCAGGTGGATTGTGTGCGACTCCCCACTCGTCCACAACGCCAGCGCAGGCTGATCTGCCCTGAGAAAGAGCAAGAGATAGTCGTCATCCCTTTCCAATGGGATGCGGCGCATAAAACGATAGCCATCAAGCGTCGTTAGCAACGTTTGGGCGGCGTAGTAAGCCGGCTTAGTCGAAAAGTCATAGCGCACCACGCCAAAATTATGCTGAATGTTGGCAGGATCAACACCGTTGTTGCGCCAGTCGTACCAGATGCTCAGATGGACATCGTATAGTAAATTGACCAACCACTGACGGAGCAGATAACGCGCTTGCACAGCTTCACTGGGAGGACCGGCAACCGCTGTCGTCCCACACTCGCTGGAAATCACTGGGATTTTCCACGCAGAATTGTAGCGGTGCAATAGCGCCGCCAGATGCACATGATAGGGGCCGAGGTCTTCAGGAACCTCAATGCCGTAGGGATGCACAGTGATAGCATCCAGCTTTTTGAAAGCGCCCATATCCCCCAAAGCCGTCAAAAAAGCCCAGTCGAAGCCGGAAATGCCCGGCGCGACAACTAAAGCGGTTGGATCGACTCTACGAATCGCCACAACGGTCTCGGATAACAGCGCTTCGTAATGCTGGACGTTTGCCTGCGGCCCCCAAAATTCATCGAGATTGGGTTCGTTCCAGACTTCCCAGATAATGCCCCTGCCCTGATAACGCTGCGCCACCGTTGCCGCAAATCTGGTGAACGCGGCGCGCGCTTCGGGCGATTGCGGCGGAAAGCCACTGTCATAATGCAAATTCCCGTAGTCCAGGATGAAGATAATGCGGATGCCGCGCTGCGCCATCGCCGCCACCAGCACATCGTATTCCGCGAAGTTGTAGTGACCCTGCTCACGCTCGACGATATTCCAGGTCATGTCCATTCGCACCCAGCCAAAGCCAGCCGACGACAGCAAAGGCAATTCACCGGGCAATGCGCGCGTGAAATGGATATTCACGCCGAACGGCTCTGGGATCACGCGTCCAGGCAGCGCGTTGAGGATTGGTGTAGGCATGACCTCCGCAACAGCGACGGTCGGCGTCACCGTTTGCGTAAGGATGGGGATCACAATCGTGGGGATCGGCGTAGGCGTCGCAGTCGGCGTCGGTGTGACGGTGGGTATAGGCGTTGCCGTCTGGGTTGGCAGGACGGATGTCGCGGAAGCAACCGGCGTCATCGGATCGGCCTGCGCAACCGGTGCGACGCAGCCTGCGAGTAGACAAAAGAGCAGGAGGAAACTATGCTTCCTCATAAGTCAAAGATAGACTTCGTAAAAACTGTGGATCGAAATCAATCGCCAAAGGGTTAACGAAGGTCACATTCTCGATTTTACTGCCTGGGTCAAAATCCTCGCTCAAAATGAGACTCAAACCGTGGAGATGCGCTACTGCCCAAATTTGTGCATCCCAGAAGTTAAACGCATAATCACGCACACCCCGAACGGCTTCCAGGATGACGTCAGGCGTCACATCAAACACCGGCCAGAAGCGTACATAATGTTCCAAACGGGAGTAAGCCTGTTCCAATGTCAAGGGCGCCGACAATTTCCGCGTTGTCGTATTGAAAAACTCCGAAAGTACTTGTGTACTAAGTGCTCCTTTACCGGTCACAAGCAAACGATCCAGCACATCCAAGGCCCGATTCTGCTTCTCCGGCTCGGAACGGTCGTATGCGTAGACCAAGACATTCGTATCGACGAGAATTTCAGCGGTCATACAAGTCCTCCCGTTTCCACGTACGACCACCGGGGACAACGCCCTGCGCCATCAGATCCGCAATGAAATCTTTCTCTGCTTGCCATGCCGCAAGTATATGGTGTCGTTGCCGTGCTTGTTCCTTCAGCCACCGCTCAATCGCCTGTCTAACAATCTCAGCCTCAGAAAGACCGGTCTCCATAGACCACTCCTTCAGTGCAACTTCTTGTTGAGGTTCAATGTAGACTTGCTTGCGAATCATCGTAGACATTCATCACCTCCGCGAAAATTATACATCACATTATACATCATTCAGGAAAATGTACAATCGGCGTTATCACGAATCTCATAGTCGGTGTATACTCAACAGTGCAATGAAGACACACACATAACCAGCGAAGCCTTATTGAGGTGACCGATGGAAAATTTTGACAGAATTCGCTCGCTGTTGTTACACGGCCTGGCAATCCCGGAAATGCCGCTGGCGTTGGATGAGAGCTGGCAGCTCGACGAACGCCGCCAGCGAGCACTGGTGCGCTACTACATCGACGCGGGCGCGGGCGGTCTGGCTGTGGGTGCCCACACCACGCAGTACGCCATCCGCGAGCCAGGCATCGACCTGTTCGAGCCGCTGCTGACGCTGGCCTCCGCTGAGATTGACGCCTGGAGCCAGCACCGCAACCGTCGCGTCGTCAAAATCGCGGGGGTATGTGGCCTCACCGAGCAGGCGCGCCGCGAAACAGAATTCGCACAGCGCACCGGCTACGATGCGGTTCTACTCAATCTGGCGGCTTTCGGCGATAGCAGCCCGCGCACCATCGTCGGGCACTGCCGCGAGATGGCGACGATGCTACCGCTCGTGGGCTTCTGCCCGCAATCGACGGCGGGAGGGCCCGCGCTCCCCTATGGCTTCTGGCGCACCTTCGCCGAGATCGAGAACGTGCTGGCGATCACCGTCGCGCCGTTCAACCACTACCAAACGTTCGACGTGGTACGGGCAGTCTGCATGGCCGGGCGCGAGCGCGAGATCGCGCTTTACACCGGCAACGGGGACAGCATCGTGACGGATCTGCTGACGGAATACGCCATCCCCACCCCGATGGGAATGCGTCGCGTGCGTATGGTGGGGGGATTGCTCGCCCAGTGGGCCGTGTGGACGCAGAAAGCGGTGGCGCTGCTCGACGAAATCCACGCGCTCACGGCTTCCGGCGCGCCAATCCCGCCCGAACTGCTCACCCGCGCCGCGCACATCACCGATTGCAACGCGGCTTTTTCCGACGCGGCCCACGACTTCGCCGGGTGCATCCCCGGTCTGCATACTGTGCTTCAACGGCAGGGGGTGCTCGCCGGAGCGTGGACAGTCGACCCGCACGCGAGGCTCTCGCCCGGCCAATTCCAGGAGATCACCCGCGTGTACCACGACTATCCCGACCTCAACGACGACGCCTTCGTCCGCGCAAACCTGGCAACATGGCTGGCTTGAAGAAGCAAAAAGAGAGCGTTGGGGGAAATGTCCCCAGCGCCCCTTTTTTATTACAACAGGTGGATGTTGTGTTCGCGGCAGGTGTGTATCATTGACTCCGGCCACAGGCTCGACTGGATTTCCCCGATATGCGCCTTGTGCAGGTACAGCATACACAAACGTGATTGGCCGATCCCGCCGCCGATGGACTGCGGCAGTTCGCCCGCCAGCAACCGCCGGTGGAAGAGCAGGTCGCGGCGGTCGAGCGCATCGCGCAGCGTCAACTGGCGCAGTAAGGTTTCACCATCCACCCGGATGCCCATCGACGAGAGTTCCAGCGCCGTATCGAACAGCGGATAGTAGACCAGAATGTCGCCGTTCAGGCCCTGGTAGCCGTTCAGCGTCGGCGTGGACCAGTCGTCGTAGTCCGGCGCACGCCCGTCGTGCGGCTGTCCATCGCGCAGCGCCCCGCCGATGCCAATGAGAAATACCGCGCCGTGCTCGCGGCACACAGCATCCTCACGCTCCTTCGGCGACAGATCGGGATAGCGCGCTAACAGGTCTTCCGCATGGACAAAAGTGATCTTCTCCGGCAAAAACGGCTCGATCACCGGATACAGGTGATGCACGTACCGCTCGGTGCGGCGGATCACGTCATAGATCCGGCGGACGATGGTCAAGAGGTAATCCAGCGTGCGCTCTTCAGGCAGCATCACCCGCTCCCAATCCCATTGATCGACGTACAACGAATGGAGGTTGTCCAAATCCTCGTCCGCACGGATGGCGTTCATGTCGGTGTACAGACCTTCACCCGGCCGGAAACCCAGATAGGCCAACTGCATCCGCTTCCACTTCGCCAACGAGTGGACGATCTCGGCGCGCACATCCGCCAGCGCCTTGATGGGGAACGACACTGGACGCTCCACGCCGTTGAGATCGTCGTTGATGCCCGTGCCGGATTGCACAAACAACGGTGCGGTCACGCGGACAAGGTTCAGCTCGAAGGCCAAATTCGTCTGGAAAAACGTCTTGACTTGGCGGATCGCGCGCTCCGTCTCGCGCACGTCCAATAAACAACGATAGTTTTCTGGGACAATTAATCGTGCAACCATATCTCCCCCTCTTAGAAATAGTCTTGTAGTCGTTAGTCGTGCAGTAGAAACTTCGTGAACTTTTTGGCACGCTTCTGCATGGAACAGTTAACCGAACAAAAAACGGGGATCATCACACAGGAGGTGTGAAATGGTACGGTGGATTCAGGAATGGGTTATTCTATCAATGCTTGCGATCCTGGCGGCGGGAACAGTGTTCGTTCTCTGGGTCATCTGGCCGTTGCTGCCGGGCCGATTGCCCGTGATCATCCTGCCCGCGCTCAATCCGGAAAGCGTCGTCTCCATCCTCATGCTACTCGTCATCATCGCCGGCTTTGGAAAACTGCTATGCAGCAAATAATTCAAATGGTAAATGGTAAATTGCTTCGTGCATCTTGCTTCTTGCCTCCTGCTTCTTGCTATCCTACCCGCCCGCTGATGTAGTCTTCCGTCATCTTCTGCGCGGGACGGGTGAAGAGTTGTGCGGTGGACGCTTCCTCGATCAATTCGCCAAGCCAGAACAACGCGGTACGATCCGAGACACGCGCGGCCTGCTGCATATTGTGGGTGACGATGATGATGGTGTAGTGCTGGCGCAGCTCGCGCATCAAATCCTCGACGCGCAGTGTAGCAATGGGATCGAGCGCCGAACACGGCTCGTCCATCAGAATCACCTCCGGCCTGACCGCCAGCGTGCGCGCGATGCACAATCGCTGCTGCTGGCCTAACGACAGGCTCAGCGCGGGCAGTGACATGTCACCCTTGATCTCGTCCCATAAGTCTACCTCTTGCAACAACTGCTGCGCCATATCGCCGAGTGCCGATCCCGTTTCCAGCCCCAAAGAACGCGGCCCCATGACGATGTTGTTGTAGATCGACTGTGGAAACGGGTTGGGTTTCTGAAACACCAACCCTACCCGGCGGCGTAACTCCACGATATCCACCTCGGGTGCATAGATGTCGGCATCGTCCAACAGAATCTGACCCTCCACACGTGTGCGGGGAATTTCGTCGTTCATGCGATTGAGGCAGCGTAAGAACGTGGACTTTCCACAGCCCGACGGCCCGATAAAGGCCATGATCTCTTGGGACGCAATGTCCAGCGTGATGTCCATCAATGCTTGCTTCGCGCCATAGTAAAAATCCAGATGCTGCACGCGGATTTTGGGTGTAGCAGGCGTCTCGTCCATAATCAATCCAAATCCTTCACATCACAGATACCCGCAAGTATAAACGGCCTTGCGAGGTAGTCAATCATGCTTTTGGGTTGTTTTTTCACCCGTTGACATTATAATGTCCCATTGTGCGAAACAAGGACACACGCTTAACCATAGGAGTGCTGGCGCTCCTCCTGCTAGGAGTGGCGCTCGCCGGATGCAGACCGCAAACCACGCAGACCTCTACCGGTGGCGTTTCGGCGACCATCCAGAACAAAGGCTCCGACACCATCGTCAACCTGGCACTGGCCTGGGCCGAACGCTACCAGACGCTCGAGCCTGACGTGCGCATCGCCGTCACCGGCGGTGGCTCCGGCACCGGCATCGCGGCATTGATGAACGGTACGGTGGACCTCGCCAACGCCTCGCGGCACATCAAAGACGAGGAGATACAAACCGCCCGCGCCAACGGCTTCGAACCGGTGGAGTACATCATCGCCCGCGACGCTATCGCCATCGTCATCCACCCCGACAATCCCGTGGACGAACTGACGCTGCAACAGATTTCCGGCATCTACAGCGGCAAGATCACCAACTGGCAGGAGGTCGGCGGGGAAGACCGGCCCATCGTGCTGCTCTCGCGCGAGACGAACTCCGGCACGCACGTCTACTTCCTCGAAGAGGTCGTCCGTCTGGGAGAAAAGGATAACAAGACGCTGTTTTCGCAGGATACGCTCCTGCTCCCCTCGTCGGAGGGCATCGGCGTGGAAGTGCGCCAGAATCCTAACGCCATCGGCTATGACGGTCTGGGCTACGTCACGCCGGATATGAAAACCGTCGCCGTGAGCCTCGAGGCGGGCCAGCCTTACTATCCGCCCACCGTCGAGACGGTAAACCGAGGCGAATATCCCATCGCGCGCGATTTGTACATCTACACCGTCGGGGAGCCGCGGGGGCAAGTCAAGGCCTACCTGGACTGGATTCTCAGCCCGGCAGCGCAAGAGATCGTGCTGGAACTTGGCTTTGTGCCCATCGCAACAACGTCAACGGATTAAACAGACAGAACGGATTTCGATTTTTCTCCGTTCAATCCGTTGAGACAATTTTCGAGGAAATTCCTATGATTAACGAGCACGAGGGACAACAGAAACGGTCGCTTTCGTGGGGTGAATTCCTCATCGAACGCGCCATCCAGGTCGCGGGCATTTCTGCGATCATTCTGGTGGTGCTCATTTTCCTATTCCTGATCAAAGAAGGCGCGCCAACCTTCCTCGAAATTCCGCTTTCCAGCTTGCTCACCACGCGCTGGTATCCCATCGAAGAACACTACGGCTTGTTGCCCCTAATCCTGGGATCGTTGATCATCACCATCGGCGCGGCGGTCGTCTCGCTGCCCTTGGGGCTGGCGACAGCCATCTTCATCGCCGAGATCGCGCCGGATTGGTTTCGCGACATCCTCAAACCCTTCATCGAAGTGCTGGCAGGCATCCCCTCGGTCGTCATCGGCTTCATCGGGATGCTGGTGTTTGCACCGCTCATCCGCGTCGCGCTGAACATCCCCACCGGCCTCACCGCCTTCACCGGCGTGCTGCTGCTGTCATGGATGGCGCTGCCCACCATCGTCAGCGTGGCGGAGGATGTGCTCGACACTGTGCCCAAAACCTACCGCGATGCCGGGCTGGCTCTTGGCATGACGCGCTGGCAAGTCATCTGGCGCATCGTGCTGCCCGGCGGGCGTTCCGGTATCCTGATGGCGTTGATGTTGGGGGTGGGCCGCGCCATCGGCGAGACGATGACCGTCATGATGGTCACGGGCAACGCCGCACGAATGCCGCTCGGCCTACACGACTTCTTCATGCCGGTGCGCACGATGACGGCAACCATCGCCGCCGAAATGGGCGAAGTGGCGCAGGGCAGCCCGCATTACCACGTGCTCTTCGCCGTGGGCCTCACGCTCTTCGTCATCACGTTCGTGGTGAACATGGCCGCGGCCTCGGTGGTCTTCCGCCAGGTCAAACGCGCCGAAAGGATGTTGTCGTGACGCGCACCAAACTGCCCAGGCTATCCAGACAGGCTTCGCAGCGTATCGCGTTCGCGCTCATCACGCTGGCGGCGGTCGTCGTCGTCGCGCCGATCTTCTTCATCGTCGGCTACATCGTCTACGAGGGTGCGTCCGCCATCAGTTGGGAATTCCTCACCGCGTATCCCTACGATGGAATGAAAGCCGGCGGCCTGCTCCCGGCGATTGTCGGCACGCTGTGGCTGACGCTCGGCACAGCGGTTGTCGCCGTCCCCATCGGCATCGGCGCAGCGATCTACCTCTCCGAGTACGCCAAAGACAACGCGCTAACCCGCGCGATTCGCGTCGCCATCATCAACCTGGCGGGCATCCCCTCGGTCGTTTTTGGGTTGTTCGGTCTGGGGCTGTTCGTCATCTTCCTCAATTTTGGGACATCGATCCTGGCGGGGTCGCTCACCCTGGGCATTATGACGCTCCCGGTCATCATCAGCACAGCGGAAGAAGCGCTGCGCGCAGTGCCGCAATCGTTTCGCCTGGTGAGTGTCAGTCTGGGCGGGACGCGCTGGCAGACCATCCGCCGCGTGGTGCTTCCGCAGGCCCTGCCGGGCATCATCACCGGCGTGATCCTGGGATTGGAGCGCGCCGCCGGAGAGACCGCGCCGATTCTCTTCACTGTGGCGGCGTTCTTCCTGCCGCGCCTGCCCACCTCCATGTTCGACCAGACGATGGCCCTACCCTATCACCTTTTCGTCATCAGCACCCAGGTACCGGGGATGCCGGTCCATATCCAGTACGGCACGGCGTTGGTGCTGCTCATCTTCGTATTGTCGATGAACCTCCTGGCGACGCTCATCCGCAATCACTATCGCAAGCAGAGGTTCTGGTGATGGCCGGCGACGTCAAAATCCACATCAAGGACTTCGGCCTGCGCTACTCCGACGGGACGGAGAGCCTGCACGACATCACGCTCGACATCTACGCCAACCAGATCAACGTCCTCTTTGGCCCTTCCGGCGGCGGCAAGAGCACGCTGCTGCGGGCGATGAATCGTCTCAACGACCTGACGGACGTCGTCGAGCAGACCGGGCATATTTTCTTGGACGGCGAGGATGTTACGCAACCACACTGCGACATCGTGCGCCTGCGACGGCGCGTGGGCATCGTCTTTGCACGGCCTGTCACCCTGCCGATGAGCATCTACCGCAACATCACCTACGGCCTGGAACTGGCCGGCATCCGCGACAAGGCCACGCTCGACGCCGCCGTAACCCGCTCGTTGCAACAATCGGCGCTGTGGGACGAAGTCCACGACCGCCTGGGCGATCCCGCGCACGCGCTCTCTGGCGGTCAGCAGCAGCGCTTGTGCCTGGCGCGCGTGTTGGCACTGCGACCGGAGGTCATCCTGCTGGACGAACCCACCTCCGGCCTCGACCCCATCTCCACCGCCAAGATCGAGGCCACGATGCAGGAACTGAAGTCCAACTACACCTTCGTCATCGTGCCGCACAGCGTCCAGCAAGCCGCGCGCGTGGCGGATTGGGCCACGTTCCTCCTGCAAGGCGAACTCATCGAGCACGGCGAGGGACGCACAATGTTCCTCACCCCCAAGAATTCCAAAACCGAAGACTACATCACCGGGCGGTTTGGGTAGCTAAAGGAGGCTTCATGGACCTATTCGGCGGCATCGAAGCAGGCGGCACGAAGTTTGTCTGCGCGGTAGGCAGCGGCCCCGACGATATTGTGGATGAAATCCGGTTTCCGACGACGACGCCGGAAGAGACCATCGGCAAGGCCATCGACTTCTTTCGCGGTGTGATGGCGAAGGGCGCGACGCTGCGGGCAGTCGGCATCGCCGCGTTCGGCCCGGTGGATCCAAACCCGCGCTCGCCGACCTGGGGCTACATCACCTCGACGCCCAAAGCGGGCTGGGGCAACACGGATTTCGCCGGGCGGGTACGTGCGGCGTTGGTCGTCCCCGTCGGCTTCGACACCGACGTCAACGGGGCGGCGCTCGGCGAGGGCACGTGGGGTGCGGCGCAAGGGCTAGAGACGTTCGTCTACCTCACCGTCGGCACGGGCATCGGCGGCGGCGCGATGGTGGAAGGCCGCCTGCTGCACGGCCTGATGCACACGGAGATGGGCCACATCCGCCTACCGCACGACTACGAGACCGATCCCTTCCCCGGCAACTGCCCCTACCACGACGACTGCTTCGAGGGACTGGCAAATGGCCCGGCGATGGAAGCCCGCTGGGGTCAGCGCGCCGAAATTCTGCTTCCTGATCATCCCGCGTGGGCGTTGGAAGCGCGCTACATCGGGCTGGCGTGCGCCAACTTCGTCGTCACGCTCTGCCCGCAGCGCATCATCCTCGGCGGCGGCGTGATGCAGCAAGCGCACCTGTTCCCAATGATCCGCCGCGAGGTGCAGACCTTGCTCAACGGCTACGTCCGTGTGCCCGAAATCCTGCACGACATCGACAGTTACATCGTCCCGCCGGGATTGGGCAATCGCGCCGGCGTCCTCGGCGCTATCGCCCTGGCAAGGCAAGCTCAATAACCACGAATCTACACGAATCATCACAGACAGAGATAAATTAGTGGAAATTCGAGAAGATTCGTGGTTGATGCTTTGAGACCATAATGGAAAACACACCGGGAATGATAGGCCGCCGCATCGTCGTCATTGGGACGACGTGCGCGGGCAAGACGACATTGGCGCGCACCCTGAGCGAAAAGCTGCACGTCCCTCACATCGAGTTGGATGCATTGTACTGGGGGCCGGACTGGACGCCTGTGCCGGTCGACGCCTTTCGTAGCGCCGTCGCCGAGGCCCTCAGCGGGGAAGCCTGGACTATCGACGGCAATTACAGCAAAACGCGGGACATCGTTTGGGGGCGCGCAGACACGCTCATCTGGCTCGACTACGCTCTGCCTATCATTATGGGGCGACTCTTCACACGCACACTCCGCCGTGTGGTCAAACGCGAGACTCTATGGAACGACAACCAAGAAACATGGCGGGGCGCTTTCTTCAGCCGCGACTCCCTCTTCGTCTTTGCCATCACGTCACACACCCGGCGCCGGCGCAACACGCCCCGACACTTGGAAGAACCATCTTACCAACACCTCAACGTCATCCGCCTGCGTTCCCCCAAAGCAACCCGCGCCTGGCTAGAACGAATCGTAGGCTCACAATCCAAAATCTGAAATCGAAAATCACATCGGTTGGTGTTTGTACGTCGGGTCAATGCCTTCCTGTTCCTGCGCGCGCCTCGCTGCTTCCATCCGCCGGCTTGCCCGCTGCAACTGCCAGATTATAAACCGCACACGCTGTGTCATTGCCGTGCCAATATTCCACAGCAACCGCGTGCCCAGCACCGCGTCGTCTTCGCACAACGCCAGCAGGCGCTCGCGATCGAAGGCCAGCACCGTCGCGCCCGATTTTCCGGCAATCAGATCGGCGCTGCGCACACCCAGGTCGAACATCGCATACTCGCCCGTCATCGTTCCGGGACGCAAATGCGTCACGAGCTGCTTGTTGTCCGATGATCCCACCCCAGGGCCATCAGGGTCGCTCCATACCTCAATTGTCCCACTGTAGACGATGTACAATTCACTGCCCGGCTGGCTTGTGGCTGCAATCGTTTCCCCCGCCACATAACTGCGCGGCGTAGCCTGAGCAGCTAGCCGGATGCGCTGCGCCAAATTCAAGCTATTGGCGATGTCGGAATGAGCCAAAAACTGAGCGATGTCGCGGATTTGGGCAAGCGCCTTATCATCCACCGGTGTATTGATTTTGTCACTGGAAAGTGGTAATCCAAGATAAGCAGCAATAAGACGTCGCGTGGTCTGCGGAGCTTCGAATTGCGCCCAGTGTCCCGCCTTCGGCAAGATGCGCAAATCGGCATTGGGCCACTCATCGGCGACGACGCCCGCATCTCGCAACGGCACGGTATTATCCTCCGCGCCCCAGATCACCAGTGCAGGCGAATCGACCCTGGCAAGCTGCCCACTCAAGTTGTTTTCACGCATCGCGTAATAGCACTCCGCGCGCACCCTACCCTGACCGGGACGACGTGCGTCCTCCCGCAAGCGGAGATAGTCATCCTGCGTGATGCCAGTACGTTCGGCGAAGGAGGCCGGGCGCATAATCTGGTCGCTCAAACCGACAACCCCCCGTTCTACAAAGGAAACGATGAAACTGCCCAAGCCAAAGCGTTCCAGCAGCGTGATCGGCGAGACGACAGCGTTGATATAACGCGACAACTTACCCGTGATCGTCGGGCCGAGCAGCACCATGCGCTCGACCAGCACCGGATGGCGCAATGCCATCGTGACGCTCGTCATCCCCCCCATCGAATGACCGACCAAAACAGCCGGTCCGTCGCTGACTTGCGCGATCAACTCCGCCAAAAGATCTGCGTACTGCGGGATTGTCGTGCGCCCCGGCAGGCGCGGCGACTGCCCGTACCCCGGCAAATCTACCGCCAGGACGCGAAAACGCTGAGCCAGCAGCCCAATCAACGGGGACATTGCGTACCACGAACTGGACCATCCATGGATTAGCAATGCCACCTGCCGCCCCGGTGTCCCATCTTCCATCACGTGAATGTTTTGTCCATTTACATTATAGATTGGCACGGCTCCCCCTTTACAGTAACATCATTCCCACAACACATGATAAGGGAAAAACACTGTATGTAAAATCATCACCCAGGTAGATCTAACCACCTTCGCAAAGGTTCGAGAATGCTCGCTGCGCCTCGGCCAACGTCACCGCCGCAAAACGCACCCCGTCGCTGGGCAAACACTGTGCCAGCAACGGCAGATCGGCGCGGATGACCGTCGCAATTTTGGGATAGCCGCCCGTCGTCTGGTGATCGGCCAACATCACAATCGGCTGCCCATCCGGCGGCACCTGGACGCTGCCCGCAACCACCCCATCCGACACGATGCCGGTCGGCCCGCGATGCGCAATCGGTAGCCCCTGCAAACGCGCGCCCATCCGGTCAGCCTCCGACGTGAGCTGGTAGGCGCTGTCGAGAAACGTCGCCACCCCCTCCGCCGTGAAATAATCGTCCTGCGGCCCCAACACCACGCGCAACGTTGGCTGTAGCATATACGGCGGACGGCGATCCACGGGCCAGATGCGCCCGGCAGACTGCACCGGATTGGGCGTGGGTGCGGCTCCCAGTGGAAGCCGGTCTCCGGCGCGTAACGCCCGCCCGTCCAAACCGCCGAACCCGCCCGGCAGATACGTCGCCTGCGATCCCAAAAACGACGGCAGCGCGATTCCGCCAGAAATGGCGAGATACGCCCGCGCCCCACTCAGCCGCGTTCCAAACGTGATGATCCGCCCCGCCCGCACGTAGACAGCGTGCCACAGCGGAACCGGCAACATCCCCGCCCACACATCGAACGTCGCGCCGCACACCGCGATGAGACACTCGCGCTCCACCCGCAGCGTCGGGCCGGTGAGCGTGATTTCGAGCGCCGCCGCATCAGATGGATTGCCCACCAGGGCGTTTGCGGCGCTGAAGGCGACCTCGTCCAACGGGCCGGAGGGCGGCACGCCATAACGCGCCCATCCCTTGCGCCCGGCATCCTGCACCGTCGTCAGCAGGCCGGGATCGAGCACTTCGAGCGTCGCCAGATTGCTCATAACGGCACAAACCGCACGCGGTCCCCCGCACGCAAGGCGAACGGCTCCGCGCGGCCCGGATCGAACAACACGCGATCCGTACGTCCGATGATACGCCAACCGCCCGGCGTCGCCAACGCGTAGACGCCCGTCTGCGCCCCGGCGATCCCTACGCTGCCCGGCGGCACGCGCAGGCGCGGCGTCGCCAGGCGCGGCGTCGCCAGCGCCTCCGGCAACCCAAGCAGATAGGCGAATCCCGGCGCAAAGCCAAGCATCGCCACGGTATACACCGGCTGCGCGTGCAACTCAATCACCGCCTGCGCCGTTATTCCGCAGTGCGCGGCGACGTCCGCCAAATCCGGGTCTGCTTCACCGCCGTAGCACACCGGGATTTCGACCAATCGGCCAAGGGGCAATTCCGCCGTCGCCAGTACAGCGAGCGCGTCCGCCAAGGCCACGCGCATCGCCTCGGCGCGGCTCACCTGCGGATCGTACATCACCAGCAGCGAGCGATACGTGGGGACAGTCTCGACAAGGCCGGGGACAGGCTGCGCCTGCAACGCCGCATCGAACGCGTGAACCCGCCGGTTGAGCGCCTCATCCACCGCGTCGCCAAACTCCACGGTGAACGCCGCCTCGCCGACTGGAAGAATGCGGGGATATCTGACACTTGGCAACATTGCACCTTCAGAGAAACGTGAATCTAGTAGTAATCAAGAAGAGCTTACAATCGAGAATCGCACACGGATTTCACGGATTCTACGGGTTATTTCAAGAAAAATCCGTGTTTTCCGTGTGTATCCGTGTACCAATATTCAACGGCGCAATAACCACGCCCTCGGCCTCCAGCGCCGCACGCAAGGCCGCAGCAATGGCGACCGCGCCGGGCTTGTCGCCGTGGATGCAGAGCGTGTCGATACGCAATGGGACAACCTTACCGGTGATCGCCTCCACCTCGCCCCGCGTGACCATACGGATCACGCGCGCCGTCGCCAGCGCCGGGTCGTGGATCACCGCGCCCGGCTCGCTGCGCGGGACAAGGCTGCCGTCCTCGCGGTAGGCGCGGTCGGCAAAACCCTCGCAGGCCACACGCAGGCCCGCCGCTTGCGCCGCACGCAGCAATGCAGAATCCGGCAGTGTGACGATGATCAGCGTGGGATCGAACGCAACAACCGCGCGAACAATCGCCTCGGCGACAGTTTGATCGCGGGCGGCGACGTTGTACAGCGCGCCGTGCGGCTTCACGTGAACCAACGGCGCACCCGCCGCGCGCGCAAATCCCGCCAGCGCGCCGATCTGGTAGAGCATCGTCGCTTCGATCTCGGCGGGCGTCAGCGCCATCATCCGCCGTCCGAAGCCCTGCAAATCGGGGTAGCTCGGGTGCGCGCCCACGGCCACGCCCTTCCGCGCCGCGAGTGCCACCGTGGCCTGCATTACCGTGGGATCGCCCGCGTGCAGCCCACACGCGACGTTCGCCGACGTGACCACGTCCAGCATTGCCGCGTCATCGCCGAGCGTATAACACCCAAAGCTTTCGCCCATGTCACAGTTCAGATCGATGCGCATCTGTACTCCTTACCCTTGCGAAGGTTTAGGCGCATTCTGCTGCGCACACCTTCGCGAGGGTTACCGTCAATACGAATGAGTATAAGCAACTCACTATAGATGTCAAAAAACCCGGCTGTATCACACAACCGGGTTTTCAAAGAATACTTCAGATTTGCGTTAGTCCGATGCCTTGAGCACCACCACGCGCCCGCGCACCTTCCAGTGCTTCATCTTGTGGAGCACCTGGCTGGCGTGCCGCTCGGCGACGTCCACAAACGTCTGCTGCGGCTGAATCTCGATCGCGCCAATCGACCGCCCAGGGATGCCGGTCTCGCCGGCAATCGCGCCAACGATGTCGCGCGGGCGGATACCGTGCGCCGCACCGATGTTGAGCCACAGCCGTACCATGCCCGGTTCGCGCTCGCCCTTGCGGCGCGGGGGACGACTTGGACGGCGATCCGACTTTTCCTCGAATTGCGCGTGACGTTGCGGGCGCGCAGGCGCTTCGCGGATTTCCTCGATGGGGCGCTGTTGTTCTTGTGCGCGCGCCAGCCGGATCGCTGCCGCTGCTACGTCTTCCACGTCATAACCCGCCGCGACCATCTGTGCGACCATAGCACGCTCGTTGCCGGGAGCATTTTCAAGTTGCCCGCCCATCTTGAGCAGGAACTGCGCGTCACGGCGCGCCAGAATATCGGCGGGCGTGGGGAGTTTGGCGCGGGTGATCGGCTGCATCGTGAACGCTTCGATCTCCTGCAAACGCCGCCGCTCGCGGGGTGTCGCCAGCATCAACGCGATGCCGCTCTTACCTGCCCGCCCGGTGCGCCCAATGCGGTGAACGTAGATTTCGGGATCGAAAGGCATATCGTAGTTGACAACGTGTGAGACGTCGTCGACATCCAGCCCGCGTGCCGCCACGTCCGTCGCTACCAACACGGTCACTTGCCCGCGGCGGAAGCGGTTCATGACCGCCTCGCGCGCCGGTTGGCTGAGATCGCCGTGCAAGGCTTCCGCCGGGAAACCGCGCGCCAGGAGCGCATCTGAAAGCTCCGACGCGCGCACTTTCGTGCGTGTGAAGATCAAGGCGCTGGTCATATCCTCCGTCTCGAAAAGACGGGTAAGCGCCGCGAGCTTGTCTTCCTCGTTGACGACGTAATAACGCTGCTCCGTCTCGGCGACGGTCATCCGCTTGGGGTTGATCGTAATCGCTTCCGGCGTGGACATGTAACGGTCGGCCAGCCGGCGGATCGGTTCGGGCAACGTGGCGGAAAAGAGCGCCGTCTGCCGCGTCGAGGGGGTCTCGCTCAAAATGGCTTCGATATCCTCGATGAAGCCCATGCTCAACATCTCGTCGGCCTCATCCAGCACCAGATAGCGCACCGCGCTCAGGTCAAGCACGTTTTTGCGAATTAGATCGAGCATCCGGCCCGGCGTTCCGATGACAATATCCACACCGCGCTGCAAACGGCTGATTTGGTGGCTGTACGACTGCCCGCCGTAAACGGCCAGCACGCGCACACCGCGATGCTGCCCGTATTCGTACACGGCCTTCGCCACCTGAATCGCCAGTTCGCGGGTGGGCGCCACGACAAGGCCCTGCACGCGCCCACGCGTTTCGTCGGTTTGCAGCCCGTGCAGCATCGGCAGCGCGAAGGCCGCCGTCTTGCCGGTGCCGGTCTGCGCCTGGCCGAGCACATCGCGCCCGCTCATCAAGGCCGGAATCGCCCGCTCCTGAATGGGGGTCGGGCTTTCGTAGCCTAATTCATCCACCGCCTGCATCAACGCCGGATGCAGGGAAAATGCTTGAAATTCTGTTGTCATAAAACTCCCTCAAATATAGTCGAATAGTCCCTAGTCGTCGCGTGGACTTTTCGCCCCGGAGTTATTCCACCAGAATCCTACTTCTTGCAGAAAAAACGGGCCTGCCAGTACCGGCAAGGCCCGAAAAGACCACGCACGTATAAGGGCGCTTATTGCGCCGACCAAAATTATACCACGGAAAGCCGAAATCACAACTTACCGAATCGGCACTTTCCCCGCCGCTTGGCGCTCCTTGATGACGCCCGCCGCGATGCCTTCTGGCACGACGGCATACCGCTTAAACTCGAGTGTGAACGTGCCGCGTCCCTGCGTCATACTGCGCAGGTCGGTGGCGTAGCCACGCGCTTCCGCCAACGGCACTTCGCCGTCCACATTGCGCACCAAGCCACGCACGCGCATCGCATTGACAAGGCCGCGTCGCCGTCCAATGTCGGCCACGATCGACCCCACGTACTCTTCCGCCGAGTTGATGTCGATGCGCATGATCGGTTCGAGCAAGGCCGGGGCTGCCGCACGCACCACTTGCCGCGCGCCCATCCCGCCGGCGACTTCAAAGTCCATCGTCGCCGAGTCAACCTCATGGTAGCGACCGCCCAACAGCGTCACCTTGACGCCGGTGACGGGATACCCAGCGATCACGCCCTGCTCCAACGCGCGGCGCACACCCATTTCCACCGGCCGCCAGAACTCGCGCGGCAATTCGGCCGGCGGCGCAGCGTGGACGAAGGCCACGCCGTTCTCATCGGCTTCGTCATCTTCCCTTAGCGGCTCTATGCTGAGCACGATCTCGGCGTAGTGACCGTGACCGCCGGACTGTTTCTTGTACGTCGTCGTCACTTCGACACGCTGCTGCACCGTCTCACGGTAGGAGACCTGCGGCGCGCTCACCTGCGGCACGATGCCGAATTCGGTGCGCAGCCGGTCTATAGAGACATCCAGGTGCAACTCGCCCATGCCAGAAAGCGTCAGCTCGCCCGTCTCCGCGTCGAAGTTCTGGATCAGCGTGGGGTCCTCGTCACACAGACGGTTCACGACTTCGTGCAGTTTCTCGCGGTCTTTGGTGGATGGCGGCGTCAGTGCTACCGCGATCACCGGTTTGGGGAAGTTTATGCCTTCCAGCACAATCGGATGCGCGGGATCACAGAGCGTGTCGCCGGTCATCGCCGCTTTGACGCCCACCAACGCTACCACATCGCTGGCGGCCATGCCGTCCACCTGCTCGCGGCGATTGGCGTGCATCCTGTAGATGCGCCCCACCCGCTCGGACTCACCCGTGCGCGGGTTGTAGGCCAGGTCGCCGGCGTGCATCTGCCCGGAGAAGACGCGCACCCAGGTCAAGTGCCCCACGTGCGGGTCGGTGACGATTTTGAACACCGACGCGCAGAACGGCGTGTCAAAAGTATCCGGACGTTCAAGGATTTCTTCCGGGTTGGCCGGATTGTGGCCAAGCACCGGTGGGATATCCACGGGTGCGGGCAAGTAATCGACAATCGCGTCAAGCAACGGTTGCACGGCAATGCGATTGCGCGAGGTGCCACACAACACCGGGACGATGTCTCCAGCGATGACGGCCTTACGCAGCGCCACGCGGAGCGTCGGCAAATCAATGTCGGCGCCCTCAAGACGCTGTTCCAATAACGTTTCGTTGGTCTCGCAGATTGCATCCAGCAATCGCTCGCGTGCCTGAGCTACCTGCTCGACCATGTCCGCCGGAATAGAGACGCTCTCCGGCTCGTCGTCGCCGTTATGCCAGGCCCACGCCTGCTCGGTGAGCAAATCGACGATACCCTCGAATCCCCCTTCGCTGCCCATAGGCAATTGCAGGGGCTGCGCGTTGGGTGTCAACCGCTCGTGGACCTCGCCAAGCACGCGGTAGAAATCCGAGCCAATGCGATCCAGCTTGTTGACAAAAATCAGGCGCGCCAGCTTCTCGCGGTTGGCGTGCAGCCACACCGCTTCGGTCTGCGGCTCCACCCCGCCGACGCCGCACAGGATCATCACCGCGCCATCGATAACGCGAATCGAGCGCACGACCTCAGCAGTGAAGTCGATGTGGCCCGGCGTGTCGATCAGGTTGATGCGGTGATCGCGCCAGTGGCAGGCGGTTGCGGCGGACATGATCGTGATGCCGCGCTCGCGCTCCTGCTGCATAAAGTCCATCTGCGTGTCACCCACATCGATCAAACCGGCACGGTGAATCCGCCCGGTGTAATACAAAATCGACTCGGATGTCGTTGTTTTTCCCGCATCCACATGCGCAAAGATGCCGATGATGCGGACGTTTTCTAGTGGTGCTTCCTTTTTACTTGCCATTACTTTCCTTCTTCTGTATCAGTTCAATATAGGGGGAAAGTGACTGCCCCCACCCCTCGGATTATGAGCAACAATAAGCGGCCAGCTTATGCTAACGCTGACCGCCGCGTTCATTTCATCAACTTGTGCTATACTCCCTGGCACAAAAACGCCTCGTGATTTGCACGAGGCCGGGAGATCGATCAAAAACGCTTATCGTTCAGATTGCAAACAGGCAGATTATAGCACAAAGTAGAGGCGCGTCAAGTTTCATATGAAACGGTGGAAAGCGGATATCGCTCTGGTGGTGGTGACGGCCATCTGGGGTTCAACGTTCATCGTCGTCAAAAATGCGCTGGACGTCGTCGGGCCGCTAGTGTTTGTGGCCGTGCGGTTCTGGGTGGCAGGTGGCGTGCTGGTTGGACTGTTGCTGCTCCAGCGCAAAACCGCATCGCAGCCGATTCCTATCCAACGGCGCGCGCTGCGGGCCGGGGCGTTTACCGGCGTCTTCCTCACGTTGGGCTACGTGCCACAAACCATCGCCTTGCAGACCACGGAGGCCGCCAAGGCCGCGTTCATTACCGGGTTGAGCGTGGTGCTCGTGCCGCTCTTCGCGGCAACGCTGCTGCGCAAGCCCCCCACCCGCGCTGCGACCTTTGGCGTGTTGATGGCGACGGTGGGCCTGGGCTTTCTGACGCTGAACCTCAACCAACGTCTCACCCTCGCACCTGGAGACCTGTGGGTGCTGATGTGCGCCGTTGGGTTCGCGGCGCACATCACGAGCACCGCGCGCTTCGCCCCGCACTACGATGTGCTTCCGTTCACCGCGACACAACTGCTTACCACGGCAGCACTCGCGACGATTGCCGCGCTGTTGTTCGAGCGGCACGCGCTGCTGCCGCCCACCTCGGCATGGCCGGCCATCGTGTATATGGCGCTGATCGCCACAGCTTTTGTCTTCGGTGTGCAGACATGGGGACAGCGCCACACCACACCCACGCACACGGCCTTGATTTTCGCGCTGGAGCCGGTGTTCGCGGCGCTGTTCGCCGTCGCTTTCGCCGGAGAAATCCTCGAAGCCCGTGAGTGGCTCGGCGGCGCGCTCATCCTGCTCGGCATGATCGTCGCGGAGGTCGGAGGTATGGTCATCGACAAGCGGCGGCGGCAATGAACGAAAATGCGGTACACTTCGGAATATGCAACGTACCACAAGATACTTCATCAATGTTATTTGGATTTTTTGACTTCACAGCCAAACTCGCATATACTTAGGGTACATCTTTTGACCTTCGACTTTTGACTTTCGGCTTTCGATAGCTCTGAAAAGGAGGATAACTATGGCGTTTCGTATGCGTTGGCCTACAGAGTATGGGACGATTACCCAACGATTTGGCGTCAACCCGCTGATTTACAACAAATTCGGACTGCCCGGTCACGAAGGCATCGACTTTATGGCGCCACATGGCAGCGAAATCTATGTGGTCGCCGATGGGTTCGTGAGCGACGTGCGATTGGACGACAGTATCGACCCCATTGGCAAACCCTACGGCAATCAAATCCGCGTCCAACACGATGACGGCTACGAAACAATTTACGCACATCTGGCGCAAGCCGTCGTCACCCGAGGGCAATTCGTGAAAGCCAAGCAATTGATCGGCCTGGCGGACAACACCGGAAACTCCGACGGTTCCCACCTTCACCTGAGCCTCAAAAAACAGGGGGCAACCGCTTCTGGACAGACAAACTACCCCCACGATCTGATCGATCCCACACCGTTTCTGGAACCGTTCTCCGGCGGCGGCGGGACAACGCCGCAGCCACCCGCGACGACCACCATTAACGTCCAGGTGGATAGTCCTGACGCCGGTTTCCTCAATGTGCGACAAGCGCCCTACGTCGGCGCTCCGGTGGTCGATCAGGCACAACACAACGCCATCCTCGGCGCGCTGGAAGATGCCGACGTAGCGCGCAACAAGGTAGGAAAGACCGGCCAATGGCTTTGGGTGCGACTGCCCAACGGCAAGGTCGGCTACGTGGCGGCCTGGTACCTCAAGTTCCCGCCGCCCCCACCCCCGGAGGAACCGGTAACGGTCGTGTTCGTCGTTGTCGACAGTCCTGACGATCCGCTCAAGCTGCGCCAGGGACCGGGCGTGGGCTACACCCAATTGGCGCTGATGCCACACGGGACGGTACTCAAGGCGTTGGAAAAGGAAGCCGTGGTCAAGCAGAAGGTCGGCCAGATGAACCAATGGCTGAACGTGCAAACGCCTGCCGGAGTGGCCGGATATTGCGCCGCGTGGTACGTCAAGCTGCAAGCGGGCGGCACGCAGCCCGTAGTTCCCCAACCGCCGACGGGCACGCCAACCAGCTATGTCGTCGTCGAGAGTCAGGAGTTCGGCCTAAAGGTGCGGGCGGGTGCAAGCACGGCTACCCAACAGGTGTGGTGGGTGCCACACAAGACCGTGCTCGAATCGTTGGAATCCCCCGCCACGACGGGCAGCAAGGTCGGCCAAATGAACCAGTGGATCAAAGTGCGCACGCCCGCCCGTTACGAAGGCTACGTCGCCGCGTGGTACGTTCGCCATCCCACCCAGGAAGATAACCGCAAGCCCGCGGCGGAGGTCAACTGCCCCACCGGCGTGTCGCCGCATATCTTCGGCATCCACGCGGTTGACATCTCGGATGACCCGCACACGAAGAACGCGATTCGTGGGTTGTACCAGGGCAAGGGGAAGAAAGGGTGGGTCTTCTTCACGCAGGTCTGCGGAAGAACCGCGAGTGTCCTCCAGCCCAACAATGACATCCGCGCTTTCTTCTGGGAATGGGCCAGCCAGGGATACGGTGTGATCGTGCGGCTCAATCACGGCTACGAACCCGGCGGCACGCTGCCCGAGAAAAAATACTACGATGGGTTCGCCACCGCCGCCGCGCGGTGGGTGGAGCTGTTCCTCAAGCACACGGATGTACCCGCCGAGAATTACACCTGGACCATCCAGATCGCCAACGAGCAGAACAACCCGCGTGAGCATCCCGGCGGCTTCGAACATCCCACCGAGCACATCTCCCCAGAGATGTACGCGGAAGCGTTCAACAAGACCTATGCCAAGATCAAGGCGGTGCTGCCTAACGCCATCGTCTGCCCAGGCGCGATCGATCCCTACAACTACATGCCGTGGAAGGCGCAGAACAACGCGCAGTGGCGGCCGCTGGATTACTACGAGAAGATGATGGCGAACATCCACGCGCTCGACGGCATCATCCTGCACGCCTACACGCACGGACCAAACCTCGCTGCCGTCACCCACCTGCAAAGATTCGGGAATGGGACAGGGCCGCTGTGGGACCATTACTACGATTTCCAAATCTACCGGCTATTTATGGAACGCATACCGGACAAGTGGCGCGACCTGCCGGTCTACATCACCGAGATGAACCACATCCACCGGCCGGCCGGCGAGCACGATCAAGGCTGGATCAACCAGAACGTCGGCTGGGTGCGGGAGGCCTACAAGGAAATCGACCGCTGGAACAAGATGCCTTACGCGCAGCAAATCCGCTGTGGCCTGCTCTACCGTTGGTTTGGCGATCAATGGGCACTCAACGACAAGCCCGGCATTCTGGAGGACTTCAAGATGGCGCTCAGTAGCGACTATCGCTGGCGCACCGCGGAGATCGGGGCCTTCGACTTCGCGCCGAGCGCGGGCAAGACGCCAAGCGCGCAACAAATCGAGCGCGTCGAAGAGCGGACGCTGGTCCGCCCGGACGACCTGACGCGCATCTGGGGCATCGGCGACAAGACCCAGAAGGTGCTCAACGCCGCCGGGATCTTGATCTACGAGCAGTTGGCGCGGCTGACGCCGGAACAACTCAAGATCATCGTGAGTGAAAGCGGGTTACGAACACGCTATCTCGCCACGTGGCCTGAACAGGCGGCGGCGCTCGTCAAAGGGAACACGAAGGCGCAGAGGAATCTACTACTAAAGAAAGGGTTGCATCTCCCCACGTAAAACAGCTTCCCGGAGATCGATGCAGGGAAAAAGCCGGCGCGGCGTAGAACCGCGCCGGCTTTCTATGGTTGGTGGAATCGCAGTGCCAGGTAAGCTGGGCGATAATTCCCATTAGGCCGCAGCAAGCTGAAAAGCGATTCAGGGCGTTCCGCGCCCCACGTCACGCTCATATTCAGGTTCCAGAGGAAAAACGGCCCCACCCACGGGCGCTCGCGCATCAGACGCGCCGCCGCCGTCAGGTATTCGGCCTGCTCCTGCTCCGTCACCCATGCGGCGTAGGGGTAAGCAAAATCAGAGGGCAGATTGGTGGAACGGATGCCGTCGGCGGCGGGCCAGCCAAATTCCGTAGGCCAGAGTTGCGCATCGACACCTGCTTCGACCAGAATGGCGCGGTAGTCCTCCAGCGTGTCCAGGAAGAAGAAGCTCGGATGTTCGTTCCAGGCCGTGCGGATGTGCGTGGCGTCCGTCGTGCGCTCCCATGGTGGATTGGCGTAACCGTAAGGATGGACGCCGATCCCGTCCACCCACTGCGCCAGCCCTGCCTGGAGCGCCTCGCGCAGGAAGCGACGATCGTCGATGGCGATCACACCATCGTCGATGCCGGTGACGCCCGGCGCGGCGCTGACGATCAACGCTTGTGGATCGGCCTGACGCACCGCTTGGCTGCCCGCTGCCGTCAAGGCGACGAACGCCGCCGGATCGAGCGTTTCGCCGTACCACTCGCGCAGCAAGTTTGGCTCGTTCCACAGTTCGTAAGCCGTTACTCGCCCGGCGTAGCGCGACGCGAGCACGCCCATGAAACGCCCAAACTCGGCCGGATCGTGCGGCGGACCGTTGTAGCCTACGCCTGATCGCAGCCAACCGGGCGCATCCACCACACCCAACAACAGTTGAAATCCGAAATCGTTACTCAACTGCACCAGCCGATCCAACTCTACCCAGTGGTAGTACTCCGGCTCCAGCTCGAGGATTGGCCATTGCACTTGAACTTTGATCCAGCCAAAACCCAATCCCTCGACCCAGCGCAACACGAGAGGTAGATCGTTGGTATTGGGATCGATCTGAATACCGAAAGAGGGCTTGGGAACCGGTGGTGGCAGTGGGGTCGGCGTCGGCGGTGAGAGGGGCGTAGGAACCGGAGTCGGTGTGGCCTCCGGCGCTACAATCAATGGCAAATACAGAGCGTTCTCTTTGCTCACAACCAACGTCGCCGTGACGGCGACAGCAGGCGTGGGAAGCGGCGAAACGAGTGTGGGCGTCACTACCGGCGAGATCGTCGAGGGCGTTATCACGGGAGACATGCTGACCGGCGTCGTCACCGGCGTACTGTCATCGCCGGGCGCGCCGAACGCGCATCCCAGCACGACGACAAAGAGAAGCAGCCATGGCCACTTCACAGTTTTCATCGCATTTCCTTTCACAAAAATCGCCAGATGACCCGGCGCAAGCAGTCTCTATCCGACAAAGCGCCGCACTCAGAGACGCATGTCCTGATAGGTTTCCGTATCGATGCGCAGATGACCAAGCCGCAGCGCCGTCACCTGCCCCTTCCCAGACCACGGCGTGCGCAGCCACACGGCGGTATCGCTGGCGCTCTCCACAAGCGCCAGCGCCAACACAAAGCCATCGCGCCCTTCTAACGCAGCCAGACGTCCAGAAATAAACTCCCGATCCGGGAAGACGGCGAGTTGGCGATAAAGCAAAGGGAGTCGCTGCGCCGAGGCGAAATAGGCGCGGTAACATGCGGCACGATACGCCCGGCGTGCTTCCGTCGTGCGTGGGCGGACGGCGTTACAGACAGGCAACTCGACCAGGTTCACGTCCGGCAAATGGCACAGCGGCGACAACAATGGCTCAAGCTCACGCTCACGCGCCAGCGCCACCACCGTGCACGGGCGAAACAGTTCCACTTTCGCCCATTTGAGATCGGCGCCGCCGTGCAAGGGATCAATCAAGCCAGACGTATCCACCAGTACTGCGCCCGCCTTTTCCCGCAGCGCGAAGCGCCTCATCCGGTACAGGCTCGTCAATACTGCAGGTACACTCCCAACGGGCGTGTTGCTGCCGACGAAACATGCCCGGCGCGCGCCACCCGGCGGAAATTCTCGCTCGCCCGCCCCCCGACTCACGCCAACAGCGATTGTCGCCGGCAGACCGAAACTGCTTTGTCCGATGTCAGCGTCGATAAAAGCAACTTTTTCGTACTGCGCTGCCAACCGCCCATACAGGTAGCGCGCAAAGGTGCTCTTGCCGCTGTCACTGGCTCCGAAGATCAAAATCGGGCTGCGCCATCCAGCCACGTCCGGCGCACACCAGGTTTCGGGAATGACAATGTCGTTCTGGTTCATAATTTGCTCTACATTGAAACGCGCCAATACCAGTATAACGCTTTGCCACGGTTGCGCCAATTCGGCTGTATAGTACAATGGCGACATAATCGATCAAGAAAATGTTTGCGGCGGATTGTGATCCGTCTAAGCGTTGAAGTAAGGCGATTTTAGGAGGGCGTATCCAGGAAGGGCTGATTATCAAAGCGCAGAGCGGATTCTACACCGTACTGACCGAAACGGGCGAGCAGGTCGTCGCACGGGTACGCGGACGACTGAAGAAAGAACGCAGCGAAAGTAGCATCGTCGTTGTAGGCGACCGGGTGGCATGGCAAACGCTCGACGATGGCAGTGCGGTCATCGAGTCGGTCCACGAACGCGAACGGTCGCTGGCGCGGCTCAAGCCACTGGCATCCGGGCGGGGAACGCGGCGTTGGGACCGGCAGGGGTATCTCCGTGAGCAAGAGCAGGTCATCATCGCCAACCTGGACCAGGTGGTTTTTGTGGTAGCCTGCACCGATCCCGAACCGCATCTCAAAATGCTCGACCGGCTGCTGGTAGGTGCGGAACGGCAGGACATCCCCCCGTTGGTCTGCGCCAACAAAACGGATTTGGTCGAGATAGAAAAAGCCAACGCGCTCTTCGGAATTTACGAACGGATTGGCTACGACGTCATCTACACCAGCGCCGTCGCCGGGAAAGGTATTGTGGCGCTACGCGAGCGGTTGCGGGACAAAATTTCGGCCTTCATTGGGCCTTCGGGCGTCGGCAAGACGAGCCTGCTCAACGCGCTGGAACCCGGCCTGGGAAAGCGAGTGAAAACGGTCAGCGACGTCACCGGCAAGGGCCGGCATACCACCACCGTCAGTGAGATGTTCCCGCTGGCAGTCGGGGGATGGATCGCCGATACGCCGGGCATCCGCGCGCTAGCACTCTTCGACCTCGACCCGGAGGAGATCGACGCCTACTTCCCTGACATCGCGCCGCACGTGCCAAACTGCGCCTTCTCCGATTGCAGTCACACCGTCGAACCGGGGTGCGCCGTTCTGAAAGCTGTCGCCGTCGGCGCGGTCGACGCGCACCGTCACGAGAGTTACGTTCGGTTACACCAGGAACATCGCAAGCTGGCAGATATGTACTGGTGGGGGATCGAGGAAGACTGAGTCAAAGCATTTGACGATGAAGGAGTACACAATGGAACAACCTGAATTCATATTCACCGGCGTAATTTTCCAGGAAGAGAGCGGATACACCGCTCTGTGCCCTGACCTGGACGTGGCCTCACAGAGCGATTCAATTACGAACGCTAAAGCTGCGCTACTGGAAGCTGTGACGCTGCATCTGGAGACGGCGCTGGAAAACAACTTACCCTGGCTGCGTCCCGTTCCACGGGATGAAGACCCACGCTACGTGACACCTGAACTCATCGTGACCACTTTTCCCTTGAAAGTCCACGCTGAGGTCTACGCTTATGCCTAAGCTGCCGGCGATCAGAGCACGGGAAGTCATTCGCCTGTGCAAGAGGTCGGTTTTTACGAGGTGAGACAACGCGGTAGTCACTTGCAGCTCAAACGCGGCAATCTGTTAGTTACCGTACCAGTGCATAGCGGCGATTTAAATCCAGGAACGTTGCGCTCCATCATTCGCCAGGCCGGAATGACTGTAGAAGAGTTCTTGATGTTGTTAAAAGGAGAGGCTTTGTGTAGTATGAAAAAGCATCAGATCGTAAATATTGAGATAAAAGGAGACAAAAATGAAACACCGAAAAGTTATTGTGACGTTAGTGTTAAGTCTGTTGTTGAGCGCAGCGATGCCAGTCCAGGCCGCACCGAGCGCGACGGCGCTTCCGCCGTTGCCCGAATGGCCAATCATCGGACCGATCCTACAATGGTTAGGCGTCGTGGAGCCTGAACCCGCCGAGATCGTGGAACTGCCGGAAGACCTAGATCTGCCGCAGTATCCCATCGAAACGCTGGATGACATCCTCGCGTTGCGAGAGTTGGAACCCGAGGAGCGGCTGCGCATCACGGCGACGGATGCGGCGCTCACGACCATTGCGTGCGAGGCAATCGACAAGTACACTAAAGGCGTCCAAAATCTCAGCCTAACCTTCACACCAGGCAAAGCCAGCGTCTACGCAGAAGTCGATCCTGTCGTCTTGGAAGAGGCCAATCTCGACCTGCCCATTAATTTCAAAAACACTCTCAAACTTGAAGGTGTAGCCAGCTTTGGCGCTTCAGGCTGTCAGGCAAACATCATTATGGAAAAGGTGAGCATCAACAAATGGTCCATCGGGATGAAAGGCGTTGTGCAGAATTGGCTCAATGAGCAACTGCCCGGTCTGTGGCCAAGCGAAATCTGCGTGGAACGCGTTACACTGAAATCTGGCGAAATCGCCATCGTCGGCTACCGCCGCTAAACTCTCGCCACGAATCTACACTGATTTTCACGAATAGAAGTCAAATTAGTGAGAATTCGTGAAGATTCGTGGTCAAACCTTAATAAGGAGCAAAATGAACACTAAACTTGACGAACTGAAAGCTCGTCTGCAAGAAGCAAACGATTTAGGTGCAGCAGGGGCGGTGCTGAACTGGGACCAGAGCACCTACATGCCGCCCGGTGGCGCGGCAGCCCGTGCGCGACAAGCGGCGCTCCTCGGACAGTTAGCGCACGAGAAATCCACCGATCCCGCCATCGGCCATCTGCTGGATGACCTGCGTCCCCTGGAAGAAAGTCTGCCTTACGACGACGATGACGCCAGCCTCATCCGGGTGGCACGCCGCCAGTACGAGCGTCTGACCAGAGTTCCGGCGGCGTTCATGGGCCAGTTTTTTAGCCACACAGCGGAGGCGTATACCGTGTGGACCCAGGCGCGCCCGGAGAACAACTTCGCCCGGGTGCAGCCCTACCTGGAGAAGACGCTCGATATGAGCCGCAAGATGGCCGATTTCTTCCCTGGCTACGAGCACATCGCCGATCCGCTGATTGACTTCTCAGATTACGGGATGAAGGCTTCGACGGTGCGCGCTGTGTTCGCTGAACTGCGCGAACAGTTGACGCCCATCGTCGGTGCGATTGCGGCGCAACCTCCGGCGGACGACACATGCCTGCACCGGACGTTCCCGCAGGCGCAACAGGCGGCCTTCTTCGAGCCGGTCATTCGCGCGTTCGGCTACGACTTCGAGCGGGGCCGCTGCGACATTAGCCCACACCCCTTCACCACCGGGTTTTCTATCGGCGACATCCGTATCACCGTGCGCTACAAGGAAAACGATCTGAGTGAGGCATTGTTCAGCGCGATGCACGAGGCCGGACACGCGATGTATGAACAGGGATGCAACCCGGCCTACGAGGCCACACCGCTTGCAGGGGGGACATCATCAGGCGTTCACGAGAGCCAATCCCGTCTGTGGGAAAATGTCGTTGGACGCAGTCGCGGCTTCTGGACGCATTACTACCCACAGCTTCAGGCCATCTTCCCGGCGCAGTTGGGCGACGTGCCGCTGAACACCTTCTACCGCGCGATCAACAAGGTGCAGCCCTCGCTCATCCGCACCGACGCCGACGAGGTGACGTACAACCTGCACGTGATGTTGCGCTTCGACTTCGAGTTGGCGCTGCTGGAGGGCAACCTCGACGTGCGTGACCTGCCCGAAGCATGGCGCGCGCGTTTCAAGGCTGATCTGGGCATCGCGCCGCCGGATGACCGCGACGGCGTGTTGCAGGACGTTCACTGGTACGGGGGGTTGATCGGCGGGGCGTTCCAGGGCTATACGCTTGGCAACATCCTCGGCGCGCAGTTCTACCGGTGCGCGTTGGCGGCGCATCCTGAGATTCCGGCAGAGGTTGCGCAGGGGAAGTTCAACACGCTGCACGGGTGGCTCAAGGACAACATCTACACCCTCGGCAGCAAGTACACCGCGCCGGAACTGATCGAGCGCGTGACCGGCGGCCCGTTAAGCGTCGAACCGTACATCGCCTATCTGCGCAAGAAATACGGCGAACTGTACGTGTTGTAGTCGCCGCTCATTTTTACTGTCAGCAGATTTAGCAAAATAAACTACACGAAATTGTTTCAGAATCTGCTAAATCTGCTGATAAAATAGGGAATGCATAATGACTCTCAAAGCCATTCTTTTTGATCTTGACGGTACGTTGTTGGAACACGATATGCGGAGCGACTTTATCCCGCAATACTTCGCGCTACTGGCCAAACACCTGGCCGCGTGGGTTCCGCCGGACAAACTCGTCGCTTGCGTGATGCGCGGCTCCGATGCAGTGACGGAGAACGACGGCAGCCGCACCAACGAGGAAGTGTTCGCCGAGGTTTTCTATCCACTGGTGGGCTATGCGCGCGAGGAACTGGAACCGCGTTTTATGGACTTCTACACGCACATTTTCCCGACGCTGCGGCAGTACACAGCGCCCAAGCCAGACGCCCGCCTCGCCGTGCAGACGGCTTTCGACAAGGGCTGCGCAGTAGCGATTGCTACCAATCCACATTTCCCTGCCATCGCCACGCAGCACCGGCTGGCATGGGCTGGCGTCGAAGATCTCCCCTATCGCAAAGTGACCACCTACGAAAATTCACACTTTGCCAAACCGAGCCTGGGGTACTACCAGGAGATTCTCGATGAACTCGGCTACGCGCCGGAAGAAGCACTGATGATCGGCGACGAGGCCATGGATATGGTCGCGGCACGCTTGGGGTGTTCGACGTTCCTCATCCCCGGCCCGGCAACGAAAATGGAGGAGATCGTTCCCCCCCCCACCTACCAGGGCACGCTCGCGGACGTCATCACCCTGCTCAACACGCTATCACATTGACGCAAAACCATTTGTGTCAAAATCAAACTCGGATTCACCACTCAAGCCCGAATAGAGAGATGCTATATGCAACTCCAAAAACGACTGGCGCTCGTCGTCACCAATGCTCTCGTCAAACTGACGTGCCGGGTTGACACCGCGCAACTGTCGCGCGTTCCCAGGCAAGGGCCACTCATCATCGTTGCCAACCACATCAACTTCTTGGAAGCGCCTGTGATGTACACAGCTCTACAACCGCGCCCGGTGACGGGGTTTGCCAAAGCAGAGCATTGGAACCATCCCTTTACCAGATGGTTGCTCAATCTCTGTGAGGCCGTCCCGCTCCGGCGCGGCGAGGCCGACATGACGGCCATTCGCGCCGGATTGGCAATGTTGAGAGCCGGCTACATTCTGGCCATTGCGCCGGAGGGCACGCGCAGCTATGATGGGCGACTCCAGAAAGGTCGTCCCGGAACCGTAACGATGGCACTCCATAGCAACGTGCCGCTCCTGCCGCTCGTCTATTACGGCGGCGAGCAGTTCAACGAAAATATACGCCGACTACGCCGCACCGACTATCACATTGTTGTAGGACAGCCCTTTCGCATCGAAACCAATGGCATCAAAGTGACACGAGAAACGCGCCGGCAAATCATCGATGAAATCATGTATCGACTGGCGGCCCTGCTCCCACCGGAGTATCGCGGCGTCTACGCTGATCTGGATGCTGCGACCACCACGTACTTGCGCTTTGATCTCCCGGGGCCGGACGAAAATAGCAATCATGAAAATGGTGAAAGACTCTCAACTTGAGACTTAGGACTTTCAACTATCTGCGGAGGTGAAAACGATGCGTAAGGTCAAGCTGATTGGAATAGTCTTGATGATACTCGTGTTGCTGGCGTGCAACCTGCCGCGCACTATCCGCCGCGCCACTGTTGATCCCACAACGACTCCCTACGTGATGTGTACGCCACCCGCGTGCGCCCCTGACGAAATCTATTATTGTCCTGGCGAATGTCTGGGCGGCTGCGGCACCACCTGCGTCACCCCGACTGCTGAGCCAGCCGCCCCAACCTCCACGCCCACCAATACATCCGAGCCGACATCCACACCCACGCAAACGCCTGACTCAACATCCACACCCACGCAGACGCCTGAACCAACAGTCACGTCAACGCCCGAACCCGCAGCCGGTGCGCCCGTGATCCAGTTTTTCACGGCAGATCGCGCCAGCATCATTGAGGGCGAAACCGTCAACGTCACATGGAAGGCGACGGGCGGGACTGAGGCGTATATCATGTGGATGAACAGCTTCGGGATCATGGATGGCCTCGGCAACCTCGACCCCGACGGCGGGACGGCAGCGATTGCGCCCAGGAGGGAACCGGTGGTTCTCCAAGTGAGCAACAGTGTTGGTAAGACAACAGCACAGCTCGCACTCACCATCGCGTGCGCCAACACCTGGGTACCCGAACTGGCGGCCGCGATGCAGGAGAAGTGCCCGAACCCGGCGGAAATCGGTTGGGCGGCGCAGCAGCCCTTCGAGCACGGCTTTATGCTGTGGCTACAACCGAGCAACACAATCTACGTCTTCTTCGACAACTATGGCGGGCAGTCCTACCAGGCCTACACCGACAATTTCAAGGAAGGCGATCCCGAAAGCGATCCGAGTCTTACACCACCCGCCGGGCTGCTCCAACCGGTACGCGGTTTCGGCCTTATCTGGCGGACCTATCCCGAGGTGCGCGACAATCTGGGCTGGGCCACCGCTCCTGAAAGCGGCTTCAACACCTGGCGGCAGAGCTACCAGGGGGTTGGAATGCACAACCTCACCATCTGGCTCCAGGACATCAACCAGCGGATTTACAAACTCGATCCGATGGGCAGTAAGTGGGAAATCTACACACCGTAACCCTGCAATCAGACTTTTGTCGTAGTCAACAGCACCTTCGTGTGCTAACATCGGAATGTAAAACCTGACGGGTTTCGGAAAAAACCCGTCAGGTTTGGTGAAAATTACTTATGGAGGCGTACAATGTTTTGTTACCAATGTGAACAAGCCATCAAAGGTGAAGCCTGCACCGTTTCCGGCGTTTGCGGCAAGGATCCGATTGTGGCGGCGCTGCAAGATCTGCTTATCGAAAACCTCACCGGCGTTGCGTTTTACGCACACAAGCTGCACAGTTTGGGCAAGGAAACGCCAGAAGCCGACGCTACAATCATCGAAGGGCTGTTCACCACCATCACCAACGTCAACTTCGACGCGGGGCGGATGCGCGACATCGTCCTCGAATCGCAGGTTGCCAAGGAGACAACCCGCGCGGCCTACATCGCGGTAACCGGGGCGGATGCTGATGCACTGCCTACGGGCGCGGCGCTCGTCCCGGCGGACACCGTCGAGGGGATGCTGAAGCAAGCCGCGAAGTTCGTCCTCAAGCTCGAACAGCGCAACGACGATGTGACCAGCCTGCGCTCGCTCATCCTCTTCGGGCTGAAAGGGATGGCAGCCTACGCCGACCACGCCCGGATTTTGGGCAAGGAAGACCCGGTCGTCACTCACTTCTTCAGCGAAGCCATGAGCGCCATCCGCGACAACACACTGACCGTCAACGACCTCATCGCTCTGACGCTAAAGACCGGCGGGGTGAACCTGCGCTGTATAGAACTGCTGGACAACGGTCACGTCGAACACTTCGGGCATCCCGAGCCGACCAGCGTCCCGACCGGCGTCCGCAAAGGCCCGGCAATCGTCGTCTCCGGCCACGACCTGCCGGACCTGGAGATGCTGCTGCAGCAGACTGAGGGCAAGGGCATCACCATCTACACCCACGGCGAGATGCTGCCCGCGCACGGCTATCCCGGCCTCAAGAAATACGCGCACCTGTACGGCAACTACGGCAGCGCGTGGCAGAACCAGCAGAAGGAGTTCGCGCAATTCCCCGGCGCGATTCTGATGACGACCAACTGTATCCAGAAGCCGCGCGACAACTACATGGACAACATCTTCACCACCGGGCTGGTGGCGTGGCCCGGCGTGACACACATCAAGGCGGACGAGAACGGCCACAAGGACTTCACGCCCGTGATCGAGCGCGCGTTGGCGCTTGGCGGGTTCCCGGAGGACAAAGACGACGTCGTCATCACCGTGGGGTTTGGGCGCAACGCCGTGCTCGGTGTGGCGGACAAGGTCATCGACGCGGTCAAAGCAGGGCAGATCAAGCACTTCTTCCTCATCGGCGGCTGCGACGGCGCAAAGCCGGGCCGCAACTACTACACCGAGTTCGCCGAGAAGACGCCCGCCGACACCGTGATGCTGACGCTGGCCTGCGGCAAGTACCGCTTCAATAAGGGCGAGTACGGCGCCATCGGCGGCATTCCGCGCCTGTTGGACGTGGGGCAGTGCAACGACGCCTACTCCGCGATTCAGATCGCCGTGGCGCTCTCCAACGCCTTCGGCGTGGGCATCAACGACTTGCCGTTGAGCTTCATCCTTTCGTGGTACGAGCAGAAGGCCGTCGTCGTCCTGCTCACGCTGCTCTATTTGGGGATCAAGAACATTAAGCTCGGACCGACGCTGCCGGCATTCGTCTCGCCCGGCGTGCTGAAAGTCCTCGTCGAGAACTTCGCTATCGCGCCGACCACCACGGTCGAAGAAGATATGGCTGCTTGCCTGGCGTAAGCCACCTCATAGAAAATGTAACCGCCGAGAGAATTTCTCGGCGGTTTTTCGTTTGGTGAGCAATACGGCTTACCCGTACACCCGATTCCAATCGGGGATTGTCTTGATGATGACAACGATCCCACCGAAAACTCCCAGAAGAATAATGGGCAGAGACAATCCTAACGCCCACAACAAAGGTCCGGCCAAGGCCATCACCAGAATCGTCGAACGGGCGCGATGTACCCGGGCGAAGCGTATCAGCCCGAACCACAGGGCAAGCGCGATAAGGACAGCAATCAAAGCCAGCAGCCACCACTGAGGCGCGGATATCGCCAGGAAGCAACCGGTCAGTTTCGCCAGGCCAATCCCACCGGCAAATCGAATAAACACAGACCAGTCGTGCCCAACAACCACCGCGACGCCGGCCGCAGTCCCGGCCAAAGGGTGAGACCATAGCATCTCGGCGACAGCAACGGCAAACGCGCCCAACAGAATGTCGCCCAAAGCCGTTAGCACGCCGCCCCGCAGCCCGGCCACACGCGTGACATTCAGGCCGCCGGTATGCCCGCTGCCCCTCGTGCGTACATCCACACCGCGCATCGCCCGCGCCACAATCACGCCCGTCGGAACCGCGCCGACAAGATAGCCCCAAATGCCTGCTAATAAGAGTTCTATCATAGTTGAATCAGCAGAAAGAATCAGCGAATTACGAATAGAGAATTACGAACCGGGTACCGAGCATCCAGCATCCAGCTAACACCACACCCGTAATTTCTGCGGCAACACATCGAACGCCAACCGGTGCGCTTCGGTACACAACATTTCGCCATCTACGTGAGCGATGAGATTATCCTCCGATGTTACGACGAGGCTTTCCGTGCGGGACATCGTCACCGATTTCTGCCCGACATGCGAACCGTTCATAAAGCGCGGAACAAAGCCGAGCATCGCCAGACGCCCCATATCCCGCACGATGCATACATCGAGCAAGCCGTCGTCAGGTTGCGCGTTTGGTGTGGAATAGAAACCGCCGCCTTCACGCGGACCATTGCCCACGCAGATCATCGCGGCAGTTAATGTCACAGACTGACCATCGTAGGTAATCGTCACGTTCGGCGCATGGGACTGGAAGATCGTTTTCAACACCACCGGCAAATAGAGCGCCTTCCCGCGCACCCACTTGACCTTCTGCGCTTCGAACGTCACCATCCCGCCAAAACCGATGTTGACCGTGTTGTCGAAATAACGCGGCGGCTGCTCGTCCACCGTCACCCGACAGACATCGACGAGCCGCGCCTGACCGCGCGCCAATTGCCGGCACGCGCCTTCCAGATTGGGGGGAATGTTCATCGCGTTGGCAAAGTCGGAGCCGGAACCAACGGGAATCACACCCAACGTTCCCACGACGTCGCCATTTGCGCCAGACGCACTCATCAATCCGTTGACGACTTCGTGTGTCGTACCATCTCCGCCGGCGGCCACGATAAGCTCGAATTCGCCGTTCGCCGCCTCTGCAGCCAGCTCAATGGCGTGGCCTGGTCCTTGCGTGCGGACCAAATCGAAATCCACCCCTTCGGCATGCAAATAACGGCGCAGGTTCACTTCGCTGCGCGCTCCATACCCACGTCCCGCAATCGGGTTGAGAATGACCTTAACGGGCCCCATTTTCTGCACTCCCACGATGATGTCCGCGTCTATTATACAACACCCCATTGAACGGCAGGTTACGCACAATACAAGAAGCAGGAGGCAAGATGCGAGATGCAGGATTCTTGCTTCATGCTTCTTGTTTCTTGCCTCATTGTCGCTTGGTCTGAACGTACTCCCGCCGCGCCTCGATCATCGGACGCGCAACGTCGTCGGGAATCGGCGCGTAGTGCGTGAATTCGAGCGTGAACGTGCCGCGCCCGCTCGTCCGGTCGCGCAGGACGGTGACGTAGCCAAACATGCTGCTCAGGGGGACGGTGGCCTCGACGACGTAGGTGTCCGCACCTTCCAGCGCCATCTGCGTGACCTGACCCCGCCGCCCGGCGAAGTCGCTGACAATCGCGCCGACGTAGGTATCCGGCACATGGGTCACAGCATGCATAATCGGTTCGAGCAGAATCGGCGCGGCCCGGCGATAGGCTTCCTTATAAGCGAGGCTGCCGGCGATCTCGAAATCCATCCGGTGCGAATCCACCTCGTGAAAACGCCCGCCGGTCACGGTAATCGCAATATCCGTCACCGGGTAGGCTGCCAATTCGCCCTCTTGCATCGCGTCGCGGACGCCCTTTTCGATAGCGGGGACGTACTGCTCCGGTAGTTCCATCGGATTGGCGCGATTTTCGAAGGTGATGCCGGTGCCGCGCGGATTGGGTGAAATTTCCAAGCGCGCCACACCGAAACGGCCCGCGCCGCCCGCCTGGTGGATGTAACGCCCCTCGCCGCGCGCGCGCCGCGTGATCGTTTCCTGGTAGGCGGCCTGCGGCTGCGCGACGTTGCACGGCACGTTAAACTCGCGGCGCAGCCGGTCCGCGATGATGTCGAGGTGCAGCTCGCCCATCCCGCTGATGATCGTCTCGCGCGTCTGCTCGTCGTAGCCCACGGTGAACGTCGGGTCTTCGTCCGCCAGCTTGCGCAGCGCCGCCATCAGCCGGTCCTGATCGGGCGTCGCCAGCGGCTTGACCGCCGCGCGGATGACGGGGACGGGGAACTCAATGGCCTCCAACAGAATCGGCGCACCGGCAGCACAGAGCGTGTCGCCGGTGAAGCTCTGCTTGAAGCCGATGATCCCCACGATGTCCCCCGCCGTACACGTCCCCACGTCCTCCCGTTTGTTCGCGTAGAGTTGCAGCACACGCGCGACGCGCTCCTCGATTTGACGACTGGCGTTGAAAATGCGCCCGCCCGCCGTCAGCGCGCCGGAATAGACGCGCACGTAGTTCATGCGACCCATAAACGGGTCGCTGACCACCTTGAAGACCAGCCCGCAGAACGGCGCAGCGGGATCGGCAGGGCGGGTCAACGGCTCGCCAGTTTCGGGATGATGGCCTTGCACTGCCGGAATGTCCAGCGGATTGGGCAGATAGCGCACGACAGCATCCAACACCGGCTGGATGCCCCGATTGTGCAGCGCGCTGCCGACGAAAACCGGTGTCAGTGTGTTGGCAATCGTCGCCCGGCGCAGCGCAGCATAAAAATCGGCGTTGGGGATGTCGTCGCCTTCAAGAAAACGCTCCATCAGCGCGGTGTCTGTCTCGACAATGGACTCCATCAGCGTATGACGGGCCTGTTCGGCGGCAGGAAACATATCATCCGGCACAGGCTGCACGTCCGGCGGCGCCCCCGGCTCATCGCTGAAGAGGAGCGCCTGCATCTCGAACAAATCCACCACGCCCAGGAACTCGCCTTTGACGAAGATCGGGAGCTGTACTAGCGCCGGCGTCGCGTGGAGACGGTCGCGCATCATCTGCAACGTGCGCTCGACATTCGCTCCAGCGCGATCCAGCTTGTTGATGAAGCAGATACGCGGGACGCCGAAGCGGTTGGCCTGCCGCCACACCGTCTCGGATTGCGGTTCCACGCCCGCGACGCCGTCAAAGACGACCACGCCGCCATCAAGGACGCGCAGGCTGCGCTGTACCTCGGCGGTGAAGTCGATGTGGCCCGGCGTATCAATCAGGTTGATCTGCACGCGCTGGCCCGTCGCCGCGTCCTGCCACGTCGTCGTGATCGCCGCAGACGTAATCGTGATGCCGCGCTCGCGCTCCTGCGCCATCCAGTCGGTGACGGTCGTGCCGTCGTCCACGTTGCCGACGCGGTACGTCCGTCTGGAGTAGTACAGCACGCGCTCAGTCAGCGTCGTCTTGCCCGCGTCGATGTGGGCGATGATGCCGATGTTGCGGATTTGAGTTATGGGATAGTGAATGCTCATAGTGAACATTGTACCACAATAAAAAGGCCCTTCGCACTATGCGAAGGGCCTCCCGTCTACTATCTACTGTCTGCCGTCTACTCCCTTTCCGCCACCGTCAACGTCGTCGGCGATTGCTCGCCAACCGTCGCGGGGTTGTAGTAGTCATAGGCGGTGCTTGCTGGCGTCTGTGCTTTAAGTGGGAACTGCGCCCGCAGGCGATAGCTGAATTCCAGCGGCTGCCCGGCGGTGAGGTCGCTGACGTAGATGATAATCTGCCGCCCGGTCAGCTCGTAACGCTCGATTCTGGCATAACCGTAGTCTTCCGGAGTGTCCTGATAACGCGCGACGAGCCGCGCCAGGTCTTCCGCCTCCACGCCGAAGCCCGGCGGCAGTCCCAGGTCGACAATCGCAGACTGCGCCACGCCTTCGTTGAGTGTGACGACGACGTTCACGCCGACCGTGTCGTTGACGGCCAACTCGGCGCGGTCGTAGGTCACGTCAATGGTGACGAGTTCTTCCGCACCCAGCAGTTCCGGATACATCGGCAGTTTGTCCCACGGCAGGTAGTAGCTGCCCGCGACCTGGTACATAAGGTTGCCCTTGCCGCTCAAGGCAATGTCCACGACGCTCTCGCGGCCCGGCGGCACATCCTCGAAGACGAGCATCTGCACCACGTCGAAGTTCTCCGGCTTGACCTCGACCGTCTTGGCCTGCCCGCCGTTGAGCGTGACGGTGACGGTGGCATCCGCGTCCTCCGCGCCGGATTTGACGCTGGCGATGAGCGCCTTGAGCGTGAGCACCGTCGCCGAGGTGGTTTCCCACGTGCCGAAGCTGTCCTTGTTGCGCACCAGGTACGTGAGCGCGGCATTGGCCGTGTCGCCGTGCTTGTCCGCGCGGATAAAGGCCAGGGCCGCCAGCGCGGTCGACTCAAGCTGCGCGCTGTTGCCAGAGCCGCCCATGTAGGTGCCGCGGCCGGCGGCCCAATACACCGCCTCGCCGTCTTTTTGCGCCATGCCCGCCAGACGATCCAGCACCGCGTCGGTTGCGCCGGTGGTCTTGCCTTCCAACGCAATGTCGTAGGCCACCAGCGCGTTGGCGACCAAACCCAGATCGTAGGCTGTCTCCACTTGTGAAACGCCCTCGCGCAAGAAACTCACGCCTTTTGCCGTGCGGCCATCGTTCGCGTAGCCCGCATCCGCCAGCCCCCAGACGATGAAAGCCGTCACTTGCGTCTTGTCGGTCATCAACGTGAGGCTCGTCTCGTGGAAGCCCTCCACGCCCTGCCAGGAACCGTCACCCTGTTGACGATCGAAGAGCCAGCTAACAATGCGCTCAATCAGCTTGGGATCGATGTCGTAGACGCGACTCATATCGCCGAACTCCTGCAAGCCGTAGGCCGTGAGCATCGGATCGGCAGGCGCTTCGCCGAAGAGCGAGAACCCGCCCGGTTCGCCGTTCACCTCGAAGGTGGTCAACCGCTGGTAGCCCAGGTTGATGTACTCCTCGGCCTGCATCTGCACTTCCGGCGAGGCCTGCCCGGTCGTTTTGAGGTAGTCCAGCACGAGGATGTTGGGGTACGTCGTGGATGATGTCTGTTCGAAGCAGCCATAGGGCATCCGCAGAAGCGCGTCCAGCCCCTCCACCACCTGGCTGACGATGCCGGGGTAGATTTTGACGATGAGCTTCTGCGTACCGGGGATCGCGTCCGCCGGGATTTGCACCATCTCTTGCACAGGCATTGTCGGATCGAGCTTGTCGGAGACGGTGAAGCGCAATTCCTTGCCGTCGGGGAAGACGCGCACATCCTTGCGGATCGCGTCGGACATGCGGCTGCCGTAGGCTGTCACCTGGAACGGCTGCGACCCGAAATCCAGCGCCTTGATGCGGAAGTAGACGACGGTGATGTCGTTGGACGCGATCTCAATCGTCTTCACCGGATCGTCCAGCAACTCAAACCAGCGTTCCTGCTGCACTTCCAGACGCACGGATTGCGCTTCCGGCAGGTAGTTGAAAACGCCGACCGGCACGGCGATTTCGTCGCCCACGGTGAGCGAGCCGGGCAGGTCGAGGTCAATGAAGAAATCCTGGAAGACGCGTAGCCCGCCGGTCGCGCTGCCCAGGCGACCGTCCTGTGAGGAGGCCAGCGCCGTCACCCGCCAGGTGGTAATGCTGTCAGCGACGGGGAATTCCAGCTCCAGCGCGCCGTTCGCATCGGTCACTTCGTCGGGTAACCAGAGCATCGTTTCGGGAAAGTACTGGCGCAGGCGCGGCGGTTCGCCGGCCGTCTGTGATTCATCTTTCGCTGCATCTGGCGCCCTCTCTACCTGCACTTCCTTAACAACCATGACCTCGCTCTCGACCACTTGTTCCACCGCGCCGGCAAGCATTGGCGCCTGCATGCCAAACTCGTCCTGTATCCCACCATCCCACGCATTAGCGGTTGCCGCAAAGGACCGGCTAGATACATTCACCAGGAAAAACAACACCCCTATCACCAACAACAGCGCCATTCCAGATGCCGCCACGGCGGGGAAGGCACGTTTCTCCAACGCGAAGCCCGCGCCGCGCAGCAGGAAGGCCAACGGCAACAACGCGAGCGCCAACGCGCCGAGCAGAATCACCCAATCCTCCGGGGACACGTCGCCGCGCGACGCCGCGAAGCCCAAGATGACGACGACGGCCAAAAATACCGGCAGCAGCCCTAATGCCGCGCCGAGTAGGCCGTCTTTGCGCTTGATCGCAATGACGATGAGGCCGACCAGTCCCACAATTCCCAGCAGGCCCAACGCACCCACCAGAATCAGCAGAATTTCATCAGACCAGCGGTAGAGCAACTCGTTGACGGCCCAGATCAGTCCCGCAAACATCAGCGCCAGCGCGATGAGCACGCCAAACGCTATCCCCACGCTGCCTAACAGCCGCCGCCAGCGCTTCTGCTCCGCGCTGCGCCATACCGCGATGCCACTCAACACCATCACGCCCAACGGGATGAGCACCACCAGACCAAATGCACCCTTCGCCAGCCCGGTGTAGAACTTCTCCTGTTTTTCATACGCCCGCGACATCGCCTGTTCGTGCGAATTCGCGTTCAGGCTGAACGGCGACGCCTGTTGGATCGCCGAGGCCAGCGCCGCTTTGCCCGCACCCTCCTGCGCCTCGCGCAAGACCGGATCGTCCACCGGGTATGGCTCAGAGATCAGTTCGGGGATGCCGAAACCGTGCAATTCGTATTTCGGCTGCAACAGTTCGGCTTCGAGCATGAAGTAGAGCTTGGCAAAGCCGGGGTCCTGTTCCGCCAGCGCGAAGACCGACTCATCGACCACCGCCAGCCCCACCGCCGACTGCACGCCCGCGCCATCCGCGCCGTTGACCTGCACGCCAAGCGTCGCATCCTCGCCGGGCCGGTAGGTGTCGGCGCCGGGCGTCAGCGCCACGTTGAGATCGCTTGCCTGATCGACAATGACCAGGCGCGTGTCGCGGGTGATGTTGCCGGAGCGCAGAATCTTGTAGGCGTGGAGTTCGAGCGTGCCGTAGAGGTCGGGTGTGAGATCAACGGCGACTTCCGCTTTGCCATCGGTCACGTCCACGGCGCGCGTGCTCACGGTTTGGCCTTCGCGGATGATGTCCACGTAGACCGTGCCGCGCTGCGCCGAGGTGAGCAGCGCGAGCATCATCGTATCGCCGACGCGATAGACGGGCGCGTCAGGTCGCAGGAGCACCGTCTCTTCATCCCATTGGCCTTCGAAGTAGAAGTTGCGTGACGCCGTCGCGCCGGTCGCATCGCGGGCTTCGACGGTTAACGTAACGTAAGGGCCGTCCGGGGTGAAAGTCGCCTCGGCCAAACCGTATTTGCCGGTCTGCGTGCGCTGCGTCCCACCCTGCGCGTCGTGGAAGGTCACAGTCAGCGCGGTCTCGGCAGGCGTTCCGTCGGGATAGCTCGCCATCACGTAGAGGATGTTTTCGACGCCAGGACGGGGTTGTCCGCCTTCCAGTACGGCGTTGATGACCAACGCCCCCTGCGCCACCGGCAGCGACAGCCGCCCGACTTCGGTGTGTTCGGCCTGGTCGGTGACGGCGGCCTCGATGTAGAAGCGCGCGCCGCCGCTTTCCAGGTCGCTGCCGGCGATGTAGGCTGGCAGGTCGAAGCTGAACGTGAAGTTGCCCGCGTCGTCCGTCGTCCCCTCCAGCGTCACCGCGACGACCCGCTCGAAGTCGAAGGTGTAGCCTTCGAGCTTCACCGCGCTGCCGGTCACATCCTTCCCGAAGAAGTAGGCGGCCTTGAGCGTGCCTTCGACGTGGTCGCCAGGGCGGTAAAAGGTGCGGTCGGTGGTCAGTTTGACGTCGAACTTTGGGAGGACGTAGTGCTCGACGGTGACGATTTTCTCGGAAGACGTGTTGCCCAGCGTCGCCGTGAGCTTGTACGCGCCGCTGTTGACCTCGTCCGCGAGCTGGAAATCTACTGAAGCCACGCCGAACTCGGACGGAGTGAGCATCTTGCGAAAGACAGTATTACCTTTGCCATCGGCAACGGTAATCTCCAATCCACCTCGCTCCAAATCAGGTGAAGTCATTGCCGATGCAGGGATTAAGTCAAATGCACCCAACGCCAATACGCGGATGTGTATGATCTGCCCCGGCTGGTAGAGCGGCTTGTCGGTGGTCAGCAAGATGCGGTAATCGCGCTCGATCGTCACTGCCTGCTCCAACGTGTCGGAACCGAGGCTGGATTTCGTTTCGACGATGAGCGTCTGCTGTGGTTCGGCGTCTTCCGGCACGGCAAAGGCCACATCCACGTTGCCGGATGCATCCGTCGTCCCCTTGAACAGCACTTTTGCGCGCCCGCCGTCCGCCGGACGCATGCGCACTTCGACTTCGGCATTGGGCAAGGGGCTGGCGTCGCGGCTGTCGCGCACGACGACGCGCATCGCGGCGGCGCTGCCGGGGACCAGACTGCTCTGCCCGAGCACAATCGTTTCGTGCTGACTGAGCGTTTCAGGGAGACGCTCGTAATGGATCAGCAAGCCAATCAGCCCACCGATCAAAATGACAAAACCGATCAGAAAACTAACGACCAACCAAGTTTTACGGGACATGGGGAACCTCCTTCGTGATACGTAATGCGTGATTCACATAACTGATGATAAGACGTTCTCAAGAAAAGAGAAGTTCCATAGAACAAAAGAGACGCTGTTGAACAGCGCCTCTCCAATCAATCTTTGACAAACCGCCTAACCACCCAACACCACATCCGCCACCACCGGCATGTGATCCGACGGATAGCGCCCGCCGTCCCAGTGGTCGGCGAGGGTGGCGTGCCGTAAGACGCGAACGTCTTCACTTACGAAGATGTAATCGATGCGGTCGCGCAATGTGCCGGTAAAGGCGTGGAATGTGCCTGACGGGCCGTGGTGCGGCGTCGCTGATTGCGCTTTGGCGTCCCACAGGCGCAAGGGGATGTCCGCCGTGCCGCCGATCAATAGCCGGTAAGCAGGCGCATCCTCGTCACAGTTCAAATCGCCGACCACGATAACCGACGCAGCGCCCGCACGCGCGTGGGCGTCCTTCAGCAGCAACCGGGCACTCTCACTTCGGGCTACCTCCCCTCTGTGATCGAAGTGCGTATTGTAGAAGAAGAAAACGGCAGTGGTTGCCACATCCCGAAATTGTGCCCAAGTAGCAATACGGATGCAAGCGGCATCCCACCCCAGACTGCCTGAGACATCCGGCGTCCCGGAAAGCCAGAACGTCCCCTGATTGAGCAGCATAAGCCGCGCACGGCGGTAGAAAATCGCAGCGAACTCGCCCTTGCGCGCGCCGTCGTCCCGCCCCACGCCCACCCACGAGAAGTCGGGCAGGCGCGCCGCCAGATCATCCACCTGGTCAGGCAGTACCTCTTGTAAGCCTACAACGTCAGGTTGGTGCAGGTGCACCATACTGGCGACCAAGCCCTCGCGATAGGGCCAGGCGTTCGGCCCATCGCGAGAGGTATTCAAACGAATGTTGAAAGACATCGCACGCAAAACGGACAAGGCATACATGGTCACTTCCTGGGACAGGATTAACAGGATCAGACTAACAAAATCCCGAATATCCTGTTAATCCTGTCAAAATGCACCTAGAACTCCAGTTCGCACGTCCCTGCGGAACAGGCCACTTCCTGCGCTGCCGTGGTCAGGTCTTTGTCTTCGTAGCGCCAAATCTTCGAGAAGTCGATTGTTGGGAAGGCCACGGCCTTTTGGCGGTACTCCTCTTCGGAAATCTCGACATAGGGCATCTGATCGTACTGAGCATCGAAAGCGGGAAGGAACGTCATTCCATTGATCTGGCTTTGGTGCTCCCATACCCATTTGATGATGTCCAAAACCTCGTGCGGGTGATAGGTGATTGTCACACTTGGATTGTGCTCGGTCCAGTGTGTCTTGTTTTGCAGCCAGTATTCGCACTGCTCGATGGCCGAACGCATATTGCGCGTGATTGCACCGTCCGGCGACTTGACCGGGAAGTGCACGACCCACGTGTCGGCGGTCTCCGGCGTCTGACCATTTTCAGGGTTCATCGGCACACCCGCATCCTGCAGGATTTTGTAGATCGGCGTAAAGGCGCTAACGCGCACATTGCGAACATAGTACGGCGCCCAACGCGCGTGAATCCCGGACGAGCAGTCCAGTAGCAGTGACGAGTTACCCGACGGTTTAACACACGTCGTCGCCACCGACTGGTTGATGTTCAACTGCGCAGCAATTTGAAGGTTGGTCTCGATCACCACCTGCCGCAAGTGTGCCTGTACTTCGGGGTCTCTGGCAACCGCGCCATCCAGCTGGCCGTTAAGATCGACGCCAAGTAGGCGCTCGTCCTCACAATTCTGCTTCCACTGAGGACGCAGGCCGGGGAAGAACGTCGCCATCGACTGGATCGTGGCAATGATTGTCGCCAGTTCAACTTTCTCGCGCAGGCTGTCGTAGGTATCATCGGCGCGGACGACGGCACTGGAAAGGTTACAGAATTCCCAGGGGCGCAAGATGATCTCGCCACAGGGGTTCGTGCCAAAATCGGTTAACGCGCGCCGCTCCGGTCGGGCATCAATTGCGGCTTGGCGATTGAAAATGCCCGGTTCGCCACGCCCAGTGTCGACCATGTCCAGGATGTAGTGCGCAACTTCGGCTTGGGTAAGACGTCGTGATGGCCACACCGCGGAGTTGTTGGCGTTCCAGCGTTGGCTGTTGTCACGCGAGAAATCGCCATCCTTGCAGGTCTTCATCTCAATATCATCTTGATCGAACAGGGCGATCATCGCCGTGCGGCGCACCCCACCGGAAACCGCCGCACCACCGATCGCGCACATGATGTCATGCGCATCGAGAGGTCGCAGGAAACTGCCCTGACGCGCCAGAATGCGCGCGCGCGCAAAATCCAGCATCTTGCGTAGTGGTTCCGGGCCTGAGGCGCGCCCGCCTTTGATGCGCAATGGAGCGCCGGCTGGACGCACAAGCGAGAAATCAAAGCTAACGTCGCCGCCCTCGAACCACGTCTCCAACCCAAAGCGCAGCGCAGCGGCCCACCCCTCGGCGGAATCCTCAATCACGTGCCGGGCCGGCGTGAAGCCTAACTGTCGTTGAACACGCGGGAAGTTTTCCACGTATTGCCGCTCCACCGAATATCCAACGCCACAACCGCTCATCGAAATGATCAACGCCTCCACAAAGGAATCCATACTTTCTACCGGTTGGTAAGAGCAGTTGTAGATCGCGATGTTGTTGCGGCGCGCAGCTGGCCCCGCCATAGCCAACAAACGCATCGACGGCATCGCGTGCATATCGAGAATAGCCTGGTGAACACGCGCATAGGTCTCGCTGGGCAGGCGATATTCGGAAAGCTCCTTGAGATAATCGACCGCGCGATGCACAGTTTCAACCCAGGTTTCGCGACGCCCTAGTTCGTAGTTGAAGCGCGAGTACTTGTCGTAGAACTGGAATTTCTGAAGCTGAGTGGGGAAATACTGGTCAGACGCAGCGAACGCCTCACGCACGCTTTCGGGAATCGGACGAGCCATGCGCAGCTTGGCGCGCTCGGCGCGATAAAGGATGTAGTGCTTGGCAGCCTCGTATTCACCTGCCGCCAACAATACCATCTCGACGATATCCTGAATTTGCTCGACGGTGGGTTGCTCATACTTCGCAGCGACGATATTGACGGTTTGCTGAGTCAACTCGCTCGTCGAAATCACTGGCCGCCGGCTCAGACTGTTGAAACAGCGCTTCAACACCGTCTCAATGCGGTCCGCGTCGAAGGCGACGACCCGACCGTCCCGTTTGACAATCGTTGCTGGAACACTAACCTGCACATCGACGTCCACGTAATCCACTTGCGGCTGCAACATATCAATACCCTCCTAAATTTGGTGATATATGGTAATTGTGAGGATGACATAGAAACAAAAAGCAATGCTTTTAGCATTACTTTTGAATTTTATTTTTGGAACACCTAGCTGTGGGCATCTATAACTATATTACTACAAGAAGTTGGGGTGTCAAATCCTGTTTTGCAAGTTAAATATGATAAATAAGACCAGTACCATAGCGCTAGGTTCTCGACGACAATCCCGCCCCATGAGGCTAAAAGGATACCACAAAACGAAAATATAGAGAAATGAAAAAGAGAATGGTAATTGTCGATTGCCTTAACAGTAATGCGTAGTATACTAAAGTCAGGATTCTATCCTAAAACCAACCAAATTGCTACACAATCACCATGAAATGCTAACAGAGGAATCCGAGACCTGTGCTATGCTATTCTCAGCAGACACTAATACAGGAAAAGTAAAAAAAGGGATTGAATGTTTAGTAAACTTGAACACCTGATGGAAAAATCGAATGCCCGCACGATTAGAATCGCCGTGGTCGTGCTCTCTGTTGTGCTTACAGAACTGATCATCATGGGTACCGATTATCTTTTCCACGGGGCGATCCAGGCTGAATCGGTTATCCGCGCCTTCCTCATCGCGCTGCTAATTTCGGTGTTGATGACCAGGGGCCATTCGATTCTTACCGATCGCTTACGCCGAACCGAAATCGCATTACACAAAAGCGAAATAGAAAACTCCGCTATCTTGCAGGCACTTCCCGATGTCATGGTTCAGCTTTCCGCGGGAGGTCGTATTCTACATTACCATGCAGTCAAAGGTGACGATCTCTGGCGTCCACCGGAAGAATGTATCGACAAGTCGATTTACGAAGTCTTTCCCCACTCATTCGCCGAGCAAATCATGAGCTGCGTCAATCATGTCCTGCACACCGAACAGACAGAGCAATATGAGTATCAGCTTTCCTATCCGGACGGCCCACGTGACTTCGAGGCACGTTTGGTCAGGATCAACGGCGACAAGGTGTTGATTATCATCCGCAATATCAGCGCGCAGAAGGCCGCGGAAGCGGCCCTGCAAGCCGAGCGCGCCTCGCTGGCGGAGCGGGTTGAGGAGCACACGGCGGCCCTCCACGACACCAACATACAGCTTCTCCAGGCGCTCCAGACCCGGAATGAATTCCTGGCAAACATCAACCACGAACTACGCACACCCTTAACGCCAATCCTGGCATTTGCGGATCTGCTCCTAAACCACCATTACGGGCCACTAACCCCCCGTCAGGAACAAATCAGTGCCAACATCAAGAAAAGTGCACAAGATTTGCTCAAACTTGTGAATAACATCCTCGACTTTTCGGATATCAAGGCCGGCAAAATCCATCTAGAGATCGAAACACTCAATGTCACCGACCTCTGTCTGGAAAATCTGCGCCAGATCGAACCCGTCGCGCGCAGGAAAGACTTACGTGTCTCATCCACATTGGACAGCAACATCACCAACATCAAGGCCGACCCATACCGCCTCAACCAAATGTTGAATCATCTTCTGAAAAACGCCATCAAGTTCACACCCAATGGTGGGGCCATTGGCCTGGAAGTCCACAGCGATGCTACGACACAGATGGTTCATTTCAAGGTGTGGGATACTGGTATTGGCATTGATACGCGCTATCTTCCACAACTCTTCCAACCATTCAGCCAACTCCAGGCTAACCTCAACCGCGAATATGAAGGTTCCGGTTTGGGGCTGGCATTGGTACACTATCTAGCGGAACTGCATGGCGGTTCCGTAGCCGTCGAAAGCCAGGTCGGAAAAGGCAGTCGCTTTACGCTTTCACTGCCGTGGAACATTCTGCCACCACAAGCCGATGCCGACGACGATACCCCTGTACTTCCACTAGTGACACGGCCATCATCCCAAAAGAGCGAGCCGCCGCTCATTTTGGTGGCAGAGGATAATGCCATGAACCGCAAAGTCCTATGTCATATGCTCAACATGGCCGGCTACACCACCATTATAGCGGAAGATGGTACAACAGCAGTAGATACGGTGCGCAAACATCATCCCGATCTGGTGCTGATGGACATCCAGATGCCCGGAATGAACGGGTTGGAAGCTACACGCTACATCCGCGCGGATGAGGAACTGCACGACACACCGATCATCGCCGTGACGGCGTTAACCATGCCAGGCGACCGTGAGCGCAGCCTAGAAGCCGGCGTCAACCACTACATCAGCAAACCGATGGACATGCAACAGTTACTAGAGATTATCGCCGATACCCTGCGCAATCGGCCGGTCTAATCTTCCAAACCCAACCCTACCCGCGCAAGATTGAACACCTTGAAGGGCATCCGCCCCACATCAACGTCCAGTTCAGCCTTGTCGCACACTGTGGACGTGTTGGCGGCGTCGATGCGCGGTTTCAGCTCCAGAAGCGCGCGTTCCAACGCAGGTGAGTCCAGATGCGCCATCAGCCCGTCGATCTCGCCCATCAACGCGCGGGCCTCGGCAATCCGCGCCTCGGTCTCCTCGGCTTTCTCGACACTGATTAGTCCCACCTCGCGCTTCAATCGGTTCAACCGGAAGCCAGCCTCGTAGGTGATGTCGGCAATTGCGTCACGATCCATCCAGCGCGTCTCGTAGGAGAGAATGTGCTTCCACGTCGGTTGCAGCAGCAACTGGCGATGATCCTCCAACGTTTCCGCATGGCGGATATAGCCCACCTCACTAGCCAGCTCGTAGGCCCGGCTGCCGGGATCTAGGAACGGCGCGAGCGGCGAGGTGAACGGGATCAACCGCCCCTCATCGAAGCGCGTTAACAGCGCGCGGCAGTAGTCTACCGTCTCCAGCGCCGATTCCGGCGTCTGCTGCGCCAGTCCGATCATAAAGAAGAGGTCAAATCGCCGCGCCCCCGCATCGAGACACGCCGCAATCGACTCTTCGATACCCTGATTGGAATATCCCTTGCCCGACGCGCGCCGCACCGCCGGATCGTGCGACTCGGGCGAGAATTCCACCAGGAAGTTTGGCAGCGCCGCCGCCAATTCTTGCATAAAGGCGTGATCGACAGGATAGAAGAATTCCACAATCGCTGCACCATCGAAGCCCTGTACATCGTGGAAAAAGCGCCGCGCGTAGTCGATCCCCGGCTGGCGCAGGTCACCCAGAATGAAGACCGGCGCGCGGCTCAACCGGCCCATCCGCCGCACGTCCTCCGCCAGCCTCTCCGGGGAACGGTAGGCCGGTTGTTGCCGCCCGGAAAGATGCCGTCCGGCGAACGCCGATCCACCACAGATTGTGCAATTCTGCGTGCAACCTTTTACGGTGAGCGCGGCCATAATCGGATATTCCAACCAATGGCTGAACGGTGCATAGTTGAGCAGGTCGCGGTCGCGCACCACCGACCTGACCATCGTATGATAATCCAGGATCAGATGATCCAAATCCTCTGGGATGTACGTTAGCGGGTTGACGTGGACCTCGCCCCGCCGGTCTTTCCAGGTCAAGTTGGGCACATCGGCGGGCATAGTTCCGGAGACGATGTGTTGCAAGAGCTGCTCCAGGGGATGCTCGGTGGAATCGCCGCGCAGCACGTAATCGACAAAGGGGTACCGGATCAGCTCTTCGTAGAAATACGTCGCGGAGTAGCCGCCGAAAATGACGGGCGTCTCTGGGTGATATGCCTTAGCCAGGCGAGCCACCTCCAACGCGCCGTGCACGTGGGGCAGCCAGTGCAGGTCGATGCCGAACGCGCGCGTCTCGATCGCTTGTAACATCTTCTCCGGCTGGAAACGCGCCGAGCGCACCATACGCGCCGCCAGGTTCGCGATGCGCACACGGAATCCGGCCTGCTGCGCGTGCGCCATCAGCGTCGCAAAGCCGATGGGGTACATATCGAAGACCGGCGTCGAGGGCACCAGGTCCGAAATCGGGCCCCACAACGTCGCGCGCTCGCGGAAATCATAGACGCTTGGCGCGTGCAAAAATACCAGATCGTACATACAACCTCCACAAAAGAACATGCCTAGACTACAAAAGTCTCACGAGGCGCTTGCTCGATCCAAGCACACGCTTGACACCAGGTCTGCAATGCGCAGTACGTGCTGAGACTTTTGTAGTCTTCTTTGGGTCAACAGGCGAAACGAGTATAACACAACATTAGAAATCTATTAGAAATGCCGCACGCAACCCGAATTTTCTTGACCATGATTTATTATATGCTACAATAATGAAGTCAATCGTCAAAGAATCAACGATGATAGCACAAAGAATAATGTGGAAAATTCAACATAGGGGGTATAGAGACATGGCTTTACTAAATGCCGAAATCGCGGAACAAGTCGCTGAAATGCTGGAAAACCTAGAAGATGATGTGCAGCTCGTCGTTTTTACAACCAAAAACAACTGCCAATACTGCAACGAGATTGTGCGACTGGCCGAGGAAGTCGCAGAGACCTCATCCAAAGTAACCGTTGCGGCTTACGACTTCGACACGGAGACCGAAAAGGCCGCTGCGTATAACGTAACCCTGGCACCGGTGACGGTGATTGTCGGCAAGCAAGATTATGGCCTGCGTTATTACGGCCTCGCGCTGGGACATGAACTCTCGACGTTGCTGTACGGCATCCAGCGTGCCAGCCAAGGGGACCCAGACCTCGATCCACAAACGCTAGACTATCTGAGCGGGTTGACCCAGCCGGTTGACATCCAGGTCTTCGTCACTCCCACCTGCCCGTACTGCCCGCGCGCGGCCGTCCTGGCCTACGATATGGCAGTAGCGAGCGACAAGGTCGTCGCCGACGTCATCGAATCGATCGAGTTCCAAGAACTCGCCAATCGTTTCAACGTGATGGGCGTACCGCTAAACGTTATCAACGGAACCAGCCGGGTTGAGGGCGCGGCCCCACCGCATATGATTGTCGACGCGATCAAGACGGCACTGGCCTAGCGAGACATTGCGCGAAGACGTGCGTCGATAGATCGCACATAGAATCGATCCAAGCCCGGCTTACCTTGCCGGGCTTGGTGATAGAGCAACAGGGAGGAAAACTATGTTCGAATTCAAGCTCAGTCCAGAACCGACCAAAACCGAAATCAGCGGCGGATTGTATGATGTCGTCATCATCGGCGCCGGGGCGGCAGGATTGACAACCGCCATCTACACCGCACGCGACGGCTTGAAAACCCTAATCCTGGAACGCGAGAGCGCCGGCGGCCTGGCAGCGACCACCGAGATGATCGAGAACTACCCCGGATTTCCAGACGGCATCAACGGTGCGGAATTGCTCGACCGGTTTCGCCGGCAGGCAGAGCGTTTCGGTGCGGAGATCGTCGAATTCGACGAGGTGGTCAAGGTCAACCCGCTCAAAGCGGGTGAAATAGAAGTGCGCACCGAAGGTGGAAAAGTTTACACTGGCAAAACCGTCGTCGTGGCTACCGGCAGCCGGCCGAAAAAGCTCAACGTCCCCGGTGAAAAAGAGTTCTATGGGCGCGGCGTGTCGTACTGCGCCACGTGCGACGGGCCATTCTTCAAGGATAAGAACGTTGTCATCATCGGGGCGGGCAATTCTGGCTTGCAGGAAGGGCTGCAAGTCCTTGAATACGCGAAACAAGTCACCTTCCTCGGATCCCGGCCCTACGCGCGCGCCGAGCACATCCTGCAAGAGCACGTCAAGAGCCACCCCAAGAGTGCGCTCCTGTTCAACCAGCAGGTCACAGCGATTCAGGGCGACAAAACTGTGACCGGCGTCGTCGCGGTGGACCGAGAGACCAAGGAAGAGCACGTCTATCCCACCGACGGCGTCTTCATCTACGTGGGATACTCGCCGTACAGCGCTTTCGTCGCCGACCTGGTGGAAACCACCAAGTGGGGGCATATCATCACAGACGAGAAAATGCAGACAAAAGTTGCCGGCCTTTACGCGATCGGCGACGTGCGCGCCGACAACCCTGCACAACTTAGTATTTCCGTTGGCGATGGGGCGAAAGCAGCCCTGGCCATCCGCGACTTCATACTAGAGCTTTAGACACCCATCGAACACAGTATACGGTACAGATTCGTGTAAATTCGTGGTTTATCTTGGAGGAGGACCTATGAAACCAAACATCGGCGACGGCGAGCGGCTCATCCGCGTTGTTCTTGGCATTTACGCAATGCTCTTGGGCTTTCTGTTCATCCAGGGCGTTGTGGGCATCATTCTGGGAGTTCTGGGATTGATCGCCTTTGCGACCGGAGCGTCGGGTTGGTGCGGCATCTACACCCTATTCGGCAAATCTACCCTGGAAGCCACACCGGCAGAGGCGGAGCAACCCGCGATAACAGACGAGACGGCAGAACCAGAACAACCGGTAATGGCGGATAGGTCGCCTACAGATAACGAATCCGACGAGGTAGCCGGTCCCACTGCGGACTAACGACTATCGGACGACATCTCAGGAGAATATTTATGTTGATCAAAGAAACCTCTGAAGTTCCGGCACAGGTTATGCAGGAAGGTATCGGCATCCGCTGGCTAATCACGGAAAAAGAAGGAGCGCCGAACTTCGCAATGCGCCTCGTCGAACTCCAGCCTGGTGTCGTCTTCACGCCGCACCAGCACCCTTACGAACACGAAATCTACGTCCTTGAAGGGGAGGGCGTCGTCACGAACCCGGATGGCGATATGGGCGTGATGCGACCGGGCGTTTTTATACTCGTCCCACCCGATGAGATTCATGGCTACCGGAATACAGGCGACAAATCTCTTAGATTCATCTGCGTCATTCCCTTGCAACAGTAAACAGGAGCAAATAATGGCAAACGTACAAGTCACCTGGACCGGTCCGGGGATGCGCATGGTCGGCGATGTCGAAGGCGGGCCGAGCATCCTCCTGGATTCAAGCAGCCCTGATTATGGTACACACAGTGGGCCTAGCCCTATGGAGCTTTTGCTGTTGGGACTGGCTGGTTGCACAGCGATGGACGTGATCTCGATCATGGCGAAGAAACGCCAGCCGATGACCAACCTGCAGGTCAAGGTGAAGGGAGAACGCGCGGAAACGCATCCCAAAATCTGGACCAAAATTCACCTGGAATACATTGCATATGGACAGGGCATCAGCGAGACGGCACTGGCACGGGCTATCGAGCTATCGGAATCGACCTACTGCTCGGCTAACGCGATGTTAAGCAAGGCCGCCGAAATCACCCACAGTTACCGTATCGTCGAAACGGCGAATCCGAACACGCCGGGGGCTATTTGAAAATTATCCTTGCGAAGGTTTGCAAACCTTCGCAAGGGTGACCTGGTTATATGACGAAGGAAAAACTGCTGCGCTTTTTCAAAGAAGATGGACTGACCGTTCTAATCGTCGTTCTTATTGTGGCGGTCTACGCTTACCTGCGCGCGCCGGGAGATGAATTTGCTTCGGTGAGCGAGTTGGATGCCCGGCTCAAGGCAGGACAGCCCACCATCGTCGAATTCTACGCCAACAATTGCAGCATTTGCCTGCTCAACAAACCCAAAATCGATCAACTGGAACGCGATCTGGTAGGCCATGCTACTGTGCTGCGCCTCAACGTCAAAGACAACGTCGGGCTGGCGCTCGCTGCGCGGTGGGGCATCAGCGGTGTTCCCACATTCTTCGTCCTGAACGGCGCAGGCAATGTCGTCTATACACACGCCGGCGCACCTAACATCGAAAGTCTCAAAGCCGCCGTCACCGCCACACAACCGTAATTCTGTAGCGGAAGGCTACTCGCTGACCGCTTAGGGCTATTCTGAAAGGCCGGTGAGATGGACGAAACGCCGTTCCCTGTGTTGGTCCCGGGGATGCCGGTGACACCAACCCGCCCCCTGGCACGTTACCGCACGCCGACGCCGGCAGGGTTTGAGTGCGTGGCGCTGGCGGACGTCACTGCGCCCGGCGATCTCGTCGTCGAACTGGGCATCGGTGAGGCCACGTATATCCGCGAAGCCCTGGAGATGGAACGGCGTGTCCTGGGACTCAACATCAATCCCCTGCCCTTGCTCTGGGTCCACGACGCACTGCACCCCCCCTCACTTCCCGAAGTGCAAGCCGCCTTCACACGGCTTGGCGACCAGCCCAAAGGCACGCAGCCCTTCGTCGCACACGCTCGCGCCCTTTATCTCAGCCGCTGTCCCACCTGCCATACCGATGGCGTAGCGGAGTGGTTCGCCTGGGACCGTGATACACAGCGTCCCTTCGCCAAACGCGTGCGCTGTCCGCACTGCGCCGAAGCCCAGGAGGGTGAGGTAGATACGCGTGACCATGCCCTTCTCGAACAGTTCACCCCACGCGCCGGTCCGGCCTACCACATCGCCCTGAGCCGCGTTGCCACCCTCGACGATCCCATGCGTTCACGCGCTGCCGAACTGATCGCGCTCTACACACCACGCAACCTCACCCTACTGATGGACATCATCCACCGGCTGCCACAGGCCTCCTCCGACCCGACCATCCAGCGTGCGCTCGCTCTGCTCGTTCTCGAAGCCTTGGATTGCGGCAGCAGCCTGGTCCCATACAACGAACCGCTTACGCGCCCACGCAGCCTGCGCCCGCCGTCACGTTTTCTCGAAAACAACGTCTGGCTGGTGATGGAGAAGGCGCTCCGGGATTACGGCACACGGATGACCACGCCGGCGGGTACAGCGATTGACGCACCGGTTGGCGATACGCCGGTGGACAGCACGCTGTCGGCGCTGCTGGAAGGCCGCCCGGTCACCCATCTGCTCCTATCACACCCCCTGCGCACTGTCGCGCCCGCCATTCCGGCGGATTCTATCGCTGCACTGCTGCTCCATTCCCAAGCCCCAGATGCCACCTTTTTGGCGCTTTCGGCGCTGTGGACAACCTGGCTCTGGAAGGATGTGCCCTACCCTGCCATACACACCTTTCTGGGCCGCCGCCGTCTGGAGTGGGAATGGTATCGGCGCAGTCTGACGGTGACACTCAAACGCCTGAAACCATTACTCAAACACGATGCCCCCTTGCTTGTCGTGCTGCCGGAGGATGATGCAACGATGCTGGCACACATCATCGCCGCCACCGCGCAGGCCGGATTCCAGGCGAAGCGTTGGGTCGTCTGTCCGCCCTGGGGCTACCGGCTGGCACTCTACAGCGATGCCCCCCCTACCCCGCGGACGACAGACCAACCGCTGCTCAAAACCATCCAACGGCGCGGAGAGCCGGTACAGAGAGCGCTTCTGGAAGCCGTTCACATCATCAATGCCGGGAAGGACGCGCCAGAGCAGGTGGATGCTCTGGCAGATCTAACCCAAGACCCGGCCTTCACCGCCATCACGCCACAAATAGTGTGGATGTCCAATCCGGTTAAGCCTGGCAGACCGCTGGCGGATCGCGTCGAAGAAAGCGTGCTACGCCTGCTGCAATCCCACGAAGCATGGCGACGCGTCGAACTAGAAAGTGCCGTATACGCGCAGTTCTATGATGAACTTTCGCCAGAACCGGCGTTGGTCGAGGCCTGCATCGCCGCCTACACGGACGCCGAAGGGCAAGACAGTCTGCGGCTGCGGACTGAGGATATGGCAGCAGCACGCGGCGCCGAAACACGACAGATACGTGGGCTGCTGCGTCAATTGGGAGAGCGGCTGCGCTTCGATGTGAGCCAGGATGAAGCTGGGGACATCGTGTGGGCTAATACCGGAATGCCGTTGTACCTATTCCGCTGCACGACCACCGCGGCGTTAGGGCCGCACTTGCTTGCCGCGCAAGCTCCAACGTCTGTGCGCCGTCATCTGGTGCTCCCCGGCGGACGGGCAGCGCTGGCGGCACTGAAACTCAAGCGCGATCCGCGCCTACAACAGGCGGTTGAACGCGATCACTGGGTCTTCATCAAATATCGTCATCTAAGGCGTATGGCTGCCGAGATCAACCAACGCGCCGACATCGAAGTCTACCTGGGTCTCGATCCAATTGTCGAGCAGGCGCAGGCGCAGATTCCCCTGCCGTGGCAATAAAAAGCGTAGACAGTAGACGGTAAACGGGGAGAGAAAAGCAAAAAAATTCTCCTCCCCTGGAATAGAAACGGCCCGCACAAGATGTGCGGGCCACGGTAATCAGCCCGTAGCAGACGCTACAGCGCCCGACACGCACTAAAGTGCGCGCGACGAAAACCTCAGATTTGGAATCCGCCGCGCGCAGGGATGATCTTCTGTTGATACCCCTGGACGTAGCCCAGCAAACGATGCTTCAATCCCAACCACAGTTCAGAGATCAGAAAATCCTTGATGATTTGCATATCCTCACTCACAAATCCCATACTGATCTGTGGCCAGGTGCCGTAGATTGTGTACCAGGCGTCGCTCAACTGCAGCCCGGCATCCTGCAAGATGGTCGGAAACTCCTGCGAGATAAACGCGAAGTACTTTTTCTCGTTTCCAGGCTTGATATCCCAGGTCATCATCAATTTGATCGGCGCGCTCATTGTTCACCTCATCCGGGATAACCGTCCCTGGGCCGTGATCTCACAGCCCAGGGACTAAGGCCAATGTCTATTGAGCGTTTCTGAGCACCAATGGCAGGTAGATGTAGTAATCCTCATCAGGGGCGCGGATGGTGAAGGTCACCGGAATAAGGACCACGCCTTCATCAGTGTCGTTGCTTTCGATACGTAACTGCGCGCTGTAAGTGCCTGCGGCGAGGCCGGCGGGATTGAAGTAGACCGTCACAGGCGTGCTGTAACCGGGTACGGTCACTTGCGGCAAGATAACTGTTTCAGGATCCCCAGCGCCAATCGCGATTCTCAGCCAAGTGGCCTCAGCCGGTGTCATGACGCTAACACTCCAGATCAAGTTGGCAGTTCCTGTGTTGCTCACCGTCAACGCATCCTGAAGTGGCGTCACCGAACCTTCGTCGGCGGATTTGGTAAAGCTCGGGGGCGTCCATACGATTTCCGGCGCACCAGGCGCAAAGACATCCTTAGAAACGGTTACCGGGGCTACACATCCATTGCTGACGGTCAAATCGACTTTGTAAGTGCCACTGACTGCATAGGTGTGCTCAACGATCTGCCCGCTGCCGGTTTGTGTGTCGCCAAACACCCAGGCAAACGTCATCGGCATGTCCCCCGCTGCCGAAGCCGTAAACGTCAACGGCTGACCGGCCTGCGGATTGGCAGAGACTGTGAAATCGACATCGTGCGGTGGGATACAGCCGGTCGTCACCCAGACCGTTGTCTCATTGGAAGATGCGAAGGGCGTTTCATCACTGTGGTGATAGGCCGTATTGGTAACAGAATCTCCCGGCGACGGCGACCCGGTAAGGTACACTTTGAACTGCACGACCCTGAGCGCGGCCTGCGCCAGCGTGCCAATGTTGCACGTGACCAACTCATTTGCTCCCGCCTCACCACTTACAACACACTCAGGGGGCAAAGTCGGCTGATCTACGATTGTACGCGCGTCGATGGCATCGGTGATTACCACATTGTGCAGAATACCTCCACCATCATTGGTCAGCCCGATCGTGTAGGTGATACGATCCGCGGCCTGCGTCACAGATGCAGGCTCTGCCAGTTTTTCAGCCGTCAGATGCGGATCGAGGATCACTGAAGACACTGCAGGCCCCGTGATCGTTTCAGCCACCGGCAGGCGATCCGACTGGATACTATAGTCCGCATTCACCGCGGTCTGCCCGGCAGTGGCAGGGTTGACCTCCACGACAACCTTTACACTGCCCACCGTACCGACCGGCACTTGACCTAGATTCCAGGTGACTAACCCGTCCGTGTGGTTACAACTGCTCCCGCCGGAGCAACTCACGAAAGCAACCTGCGCGGGCAGTTGATCCTTGATAATCACGTTGTAAGCTGGATCGGTGCCGTCGTTTTCATAGGTGAGGGTGTAGGTCAGCCAGTCTCCTGGCGCCACCGGATGGGCAGGTACAACAGATTTATCCACACGTAACCACGGGCGTGCGACGCGCGTGACGAGAGGTTTTTCGATGGGACGAATGGGGGTATCCAAGGCCGAAGTTGTCGTCCGGTTTGTCAGATTTGTACCTTCAGCCTCTGTTTTGACCTCTCCCCAGATGGTAAAACGCCCACTGGCGCCAGTGAACAGAGTCGCACAAGACCACACCGCATTGCCACCTCCGCCGCTAACAGGAGCAGTGAACGTCCATGGTGACTGACAGCCACTAGCCTGTGCCGTCGATTGTCCCAAATAGACAAAGTTACTCGGCAGCGTATCCGTCACAAGCGCATTCACCATTGGGTAGTTGGCAGTGCTCGTATAATACACCGTGTAGGTCAAAACCCGACCGGGGAATGCCGGCACCGGCGTCACAGATTTGGTGGTGGCGATACTGGCTTGCCAGGTCTGTTCGATTTCAGACTGCTGCGTCGTCTGTTGCGTTGTCAGGTCTATCTGATTCGTATACGAAATTGCCAACGTGAGGATATCCACCTGGAAAAACTTCGTGACGATCTCACCAACTCCCAGCGTTCCTAGAGACTGAGTAGCATAGGTTTCATCACCGGAGAGCACCCAACCAAAGCTACTATTGTTGGTACGATAGCCTAGATTTGCTCCCCAAGTATCGGTAATCACAGCGCCGGTAGCCGTATACGTGCCCAGATTCTGCACCCGAATTGTGTATTCTGCAATCGAACCCGGCGATGGCGCAACTGCTGGGCCTGTTTTTTCCAATATGAGCACCGGCCGATCCAGGATCAGCGAGATGCCGGCCTGTTTAGACTCTGCACCAGGACTTACCAACGACGCGGAGGCCTGTAAAGGTCCAGCAAGGTCATAGGGCAACGGCGTCTTGACCCGCAGTTGAACGGTCAGCAGGTAGTTTTGCCCGACGGTTATGGTATCCACGAAGACGTTTTCGGTTTCAGGGACACGTGTAGCCGATGCAGAGACGTAATCCACGTAATCCACATAATCGCCATAGTCCAACGTCAACGTCACCGGCGCAGAGGTTATCGTGCCGGTATGGCTATAGGCGATAGTGTAAGCAATCGTTTGATCGGCGTGAACGTTAGAAGGGCCATCCATCGCCAGATTGAGATTGGCCGACTGTATGGCGACCTCGCGCATGATTGTGTAAGGCAACGTTTGATCGCTGTCCCACGAGAGCGTGTTCAGCAAGGTATCAACGCCATCGGGCACAACATCGGCCACCTGCATAACGACCACAACCTGCCAGTTGCCGTTTTGCGGTACCACCGGCAAATCCCAACGCAATTGCCGCGCCTGGCTATTGTGACTGGTAGGCTCTGGAGTAGCGCTCACGTACGTCAGTAGTGAATCATAGGTATCGATGGCAATCAGATTGGTGTAGTTGTTCAACAAACTGGTATCCGTGAACGTCAGTGTATACGTCAACCGTTCGCCGGGCACTACGGTGGAGGCCGATGGCTGCTTGTCGCCGGCCAATCCCAGAACGGTGATACAGTCTGCGCCACAATGCGCCGTCGGCAAGCCCTCCGGGAATTCACTGTAGATGCGCTCACCCTCTACGACACTGGGCTGGCTGCTGTAGGTGGTCACGTGCGCCCCATTTGTATGCGCACCAGGTGATGTGGTGGGACCAATACCGGCCTGATAGCGGAATTCGTAGTAAGTCGTCGTGCGCTCCAACTCCGGAATCTGCCAGCAAACGGTCCCCGTATCCCCGATAGCCGGCGGCGTGTAAGTAAAGGGGCATGTCGTTGTCCCGCTGACAAAACAGCCGTTATCCTGGTTGAAAACCAGACCGATAGGCAGCGTATCACAAATCTCTAACTCATGCGCAGGAATTGCCTTGCCAGACACAAGCATCCCGAGATTGTGGAACCGGATAGCAAGAAGAACGCTCTGTCCTATCTCACGGTCGCCAAAATCGGTGCGCGATGTGGTAAAATTATCCCCCAGGAAGGGCTGAATGACCCCCAACGCCCCGGCATTCGCGCGCGTCGATACATTGTAGTTCGAGCCGGCCGGCGGTGTCCACGAGAGCACTGCGCCGGTCACGCCGCTAACACTGGGCCGCGAGGCCCGTATCTCGGCCGCCGCGGCATGGACCGGAACACCATCGTAATTCAGGCCTGTATTTAACACCGTGTAGGTTGCCGTAACCACACGAACATCGGAGATGGGTGTGAGATCGGCCATGACCCATCTCAGGTTTTGATAAACATTCCCTGTACCGCCCGCTTCGGTGACGAATGTTGTATACGTCGCATTCAAGGCAAAAGTATCAGTGATGTAGTGGAAGCCCAATGGCTGCGTGTCCACCATCTGCGGCGCCTGGAGCAAAGTGTTTGCACCTTGTTGGAAAACAACGGTGTACGTGATACGGTCACCCATCGTCACCGCCCCGCTGCCGGGTATAGACACCTTCGTCGTGGTCGAAAGACCCGGGCGCAAGGTTTGATTTGCGCCGGGTGTGAGATATTTACCCTCGTAAGGCACGTCTCCGGCAAAGGTCTCAAACATAACCCCAGCCGAATAGTCAAACAGTTGGCCAATCGTAAATGTGGCCGGCAACGTGGCCGTAACCACACCCTGCCAACTCTGATTGGCTTGCAGACTTGGCACATGCCACACGACGTAGGTCATATCGCCCGAAACAACCGATGTTCCCGCATCCGGGCCGTTGCTGCTGGAGGCCTGATAAGCCAGTCCCGCTCCCAATGTAGCCGTGTACACAATGTCGTGTGCGTAAGGTCGCCCGTTAGCATTGAGCGTGTTAAACGTTAGCCGTACATTTTCGCCGCCCGCGCCAATTCCGGCCGCATCCAGGTACACGGGAGCAGGTGTGTAGGTCACATTCAACGCAGGCTGAATCGCATTCACCTGCGCAGAGGTATCGTCATTGTTGAATGCGGCAGGCTCCAAACAACCCGGCTCATCGCAATAACGGAGTATCCCTTGTATACGCAGGTTTACATTGTGACCAATCGGAGCCGTACCGACATATAGAGATTGCATGCGCACAGCATACACCTCCATCGTAATCACATCGGTCCCGGTGAGCATTCCCTGATCGGGGAAGATGACCAACGCGCCGTTGCGCTGGACAACATTTCCTAGCCCTTCGTGTCCGCGTAAGATAGCCGTGGTGCCTGTATACATCGCGGACCAGCCCGGGTTGGAACCGATGGGATACAAACCATCTTGCAATGCCACGCGCGGCGAAACATCATAAAGTGTCTCCCCAAAAGAACCACTGTATACGACCGTGACCGTGACCAATTCCCCAGCTACAGCCTGGTGACCAGCATTATTGGTCTCTACAATCGACGTGTCGCTGCTCTTTATGATAGTAGGCGCCAATGGCGCCTCCAGTCCCTTAGCCGCCCCTTCTTGAAAGGACAGCAAGAACAACAACGCGGCTATAGCCATACAGGCCGCGCCAAATCCGTATCGCAGACGCTTGTGGCGTGACGCCAAAGGCATTTGGATTTCCTTAATCATCGTAACCTCCTCTAAACTAAAACTGAACAAAACACCAATGGACAAAACAGGTTATGGCAACGCTTAACAATCCAACCATAATTATACCATAAACATACCATTCAACACAAGGCGCTTATTCTCCCAACTGCGCCATAATGTCACGTGCCTCGTTAGCCCACTGCTCCGGCGGCTGCGTATCGAGAAACTGCTGTAAGGTTGTCCTAGCCGCCGCAACGTCGCCACTGGCAAAATGGGCCATCCCCAGCGCAAAAAGCGCCTCGCGCATCTCGGGATTGCCCTGCACGGCCTGCTCCAACAGCTCAATCGCCTCGGTGATGCGATTCTGGTTCAAATATAGCGTTCCCAATCCCACCAAAGCCTCAGGTTTTCCCGGCACTAACACCAAAACCTGCTGAAACTCCGTCTCGGCCTGCTGCAAATACGACAAGTCGGAAGTTGAGACGGCGATCTGGAGATAGGTTGCGCCAAGTTGATAGTGGCTGTCAGGGTCATTGGCATCGGCATCCAATGCGGCCTTGAATTCCGTGACGGCTGTCTCCATATCACCGGTCTGATAGGCCAGCACACCGAGATTGTGATGTACCGCTGCCGCACGCTGTGGTTCCAGCGCCAGCGCCTGGGCAAAGGATGCCTTTGCTTTGGGGTACTCAGCGAGGTTGAAATAAGTTAGGCCGAGTAAGAAATGTGTCTCGGCGTTCTTGGGATCGGCGGTGACGAGTTTTTCCAAACCATCACGCGCCGCAGCATACTGTCCAGCCTCCATCTGAGCTTGTACCTCTTCCACCGTGACCATCACCGGTTTCGACTTGGACGAAGCCTGTATCGCCAGATACAGAGCAACGCCTACTAATACGACAACTAACCCTACAAGCAACAATCGCCCTTGTTTTTGCATATTCCCTCCTGAAAAAATCGGTAATTGGAGATTGGTAACTCACCCCGCCTGCTGTGGCTCCAAAAGCACCACTTGGGTCTCTTCGGCATCGCTGCCGCCCGAAAGCACTTTCAAACTGGGCTGCGGATCGCCCCACGTGACCCCCATCTCCTTCAAGAAGCGGTTGACGGGGTTGCGCGATAACTTCAGGCCGGATGTCTCATAGTTCATCGGCACGACAATATCCGGCTCTACCATGCTGATGATTTCGGACGCCATCGCGGGGACCAGTCCGCCAGGGAGGCCCACCGGAACGAGCAAGACGTTGACCGATCCCATCGCTTCAACCTGTGCCTGTGTGGGCGTGTGTCCCAATTCACCCAGATGACAAACCACTACACCGTTGACGTTCACCGAAAACACAACATTTTGTCCCGTTTCTGCCCCCCGCTTTTGGTCTCGAAAGGTCGCCACACCCGTGATAAACAAGCCGCCGATTTCGTACTCGCCTGGCGCCGCCAGCGTGCGCAAGATGCCGCGCAGTCCCTTCCAACGAGCCTGTTGTGGATCTTCCAACAGCACACTTGAGGTGACGATCTCCGCGCGGCTGCGAGGCAGAACCAGGCCGGTCTCCTCCTCGCCGAACGGGTCCATCACAACCGCCGGGTACCCACGCTCGACGATGCGGAAACAACCCAAACCATACCATGTCAATTCCATATTGTCGGTTCCTCCAAGAGAATAGTCTCGTAGTCTTCAGTCCTGTAGTCTTTAACCAACTCTGCCGCAGCATAAGTACTGTAGCATCATTCATATACCTGATTATAATCAAAAGAGGCGAAAAACAAAAGTCACATTTGAAATCGAATTTGTCCACATATGCGAGTTATGCTATAATGAAAGCCAGAGGTAATTATGGCCCAGAACGCCTTGCAATTGATTCCATCACAGCAATCACGCCAATTGATCGAGCTGGCCGAACGTGCGCGCCTGGGACTTAGTCGATTCGCCGATACTGACGTTGAATATAACGCTGTGGGTTTGCAAATGCTGGATGAGTGGATCGATCGCCACTTGAGACAGTTCCCGCGACCCTCTAAAGAGATCGTAATGGCCTGGGGCACTTTCTTGGGCGAAACCTTCCGTCGACGCTTTAGTGGCGAGTGGGGATTGAACCACACCGAGGGCAAACCCCACCTCGGCATCGTCTGTCCTAAAGACGAAATGGGTTTGTTTTTCATCGACGTTATGGATCAGATGCAACGACGCATCAAAGAAGGGATGAACGAATCCCTGGCCTTTTATTTCACCATCAAAAGCATAGAAATGCGAGAGGAATGACCCTCCGGTGCGCCGGATTGTGATCGTGTGCACGTGAGCTAACATCGAAATTTCAAGCCGCCCCGTAGTATATCCGGGGCGGCTTTCATTGACTTACATATTGCTCAACACCCGGCGCAAATCTTCCGGCGTATTGGCAACAATAGCGACGTAGTCTACGCCCGGATAGTACTGGTTGAAGAATGTCTTGAGGTCACTGGGCCATCCTTGCGGGTTGACGGCGATCACTCTGCGTGTGCGTGGTCCAACCCCGGCGTCATCAGCACTGCCGCCAATGGTCCAGTGGTATTTGTCCCACACACCGCTTTCGAGCGCCGCACGCAGCCACGTGTCACCGGCCCCTGGCGGCAGTAGCAAGTACGTCCGCGCATAAGCTTCACGCGGTGGTACAAAATCGTGAGGGACGACGGCGGAGACAGGTCGTGCTAACACCCTGAACGACACCGTATGCACAACCTGCCCACTATCCAGAATGCGCGCCGTGTATGTGCCCGGCGTCACCACTACATTTCGCCAGGTCTTACTCGTCGCCGTTTGGCTGGTCAGACCCTGAAAAACCTCACCACCTGTAAACTGTATCGTCACTCTGTCGGGTACGACACTCCCCAAAGCCGTGATTTCAAACGGTTGACCCTGTACCGGTACTTCTGGCGTCATCGTCACCGCCAGCGCTACAGGCGGCTCCCCCGGCACGACAACAGGCGGATCCTCCGGTGGAAGCACCCCTCCTTCCACCACGATCAACTCCATCGCATCCATATAGGCATCGCAGTGCTTGAACGGCCACAGGACGGCGCTGCGGGCAAAGAACGTCACCGCCGTTCCCTGCGCGACCACTTCCACTGGGGGCACCTGCGCATGGGCGTTGTAGATATGCGCTCCTTCGCCCCAGACAACCGTGCTGGCCCACGGATCCGTTCCTCCCGTCGGATCGATGCCAATGGTAAAAGTAAAATTACGCACATTGTTGACCTGATCATAGTCGATCGCGCGGACGAAAAAGGGACCCTCACCAACACCGTCACTCACGCGCGGATTATCCTGGCTACTGGACCAGGCATGTGCGAAACCTGTACCACGCAACCACGTTCCTGGTGCGATTCCTTCGACGCGCTGATAGACGCCGGCATCGTGAATTCGGTAAAACGAGAAGAATTTTAGTCCGCGATTACCCTCCTGGATTCGCAGAGGGTCGAGAAACGGCGGTTCGCGGTTGATGACGTGCATCTCTGGACGACCGTAGCCGATGGGGTTGGTGGGATCATGAGGCACCGGCCCGCCCTCCTTCCAGTAAGCGACCCAGTGCTCTGGAACAAAAATTTCCCCAAATTCCTGCCCGGTATGGGTTCTGCGCCACCAATTACCCTCGAAACCTGGGTTGTTCAACAGATTTGTCATTACGCCAACCCTCCTGTTTAATAACGCTCAGCGCTTAGCGCTTAGCTATCAGTATTTGATCTAAGCGTCAACTACTCACCCTAAAAGTACTACGCTGTGTTATCTCAACAACAGCGACTGCGTCTCGGAGATCCCTACTGACCGCTGAAAATTGATGATGAAGGTTTGCTCTATTCAATTAAACTACTAAAGCAATACATTGTCAACAGCAACAACCAGGCGTGACACCGCATCCTAGACACTGGATTCGGATGGGTCGTCCAGATCCTCGTCTTCGTCGTGTTCACTCTTAGCGCGCTCGGCGAACTTTTGTAAGTGCTCTGCTACTTGGGCATGAACCGAACCAGCGGGGAAGACGCCATCCGCGTCGCATTCACCGGCCGGCAGCCCGGTCAAAAGCTCCAGCCCCTCGTCCACCGTCTCCACCACGTAGATGTGGAACTGCTCTGCCCGCACCGCCTCAACAACATCCTCGCGCAGCATCAAATTCCGCGCGTTGATTGCAGGAATGACCACGCCTTGCGTGCCCGTCAACCCACGCTGGCGGCACACCTCAAAAAAGCCCTCGATCTTCTCATCGACCGCGCCGATGGGCAGTACCCGCCCGTGCTGGTCGACTGCACCCGTCACCGCCAGGTCTTGCCGCAGAGGGATTCCAGCAATCGACGAGATCAGCACGTACAGTTCCGCGCACGAGGCGCTGTCGCCGTCAATGTCGTCATACATTTGTTCGAAACTGAGGCTGGCTTCCATCGAGAGCGAGTGCCCAGTCCCGTACTGCCCGCCGAAATACCCCATCAACGTCAGCAAGCCCTTGCCATGCAGCGGTCCACTCAATTGCACTTCACGGTGAATGTCGAGCACGTTACCCCGTCCCACGTAAGCGCGCGCCGTGATACGGCTCGGCAAGCCATAGGCGTACCCCCCCATCGACGAAACCGTCAACCCGTTCACCTGCCCGACGACAGCACCGGACGTCACAATCACCAGGCTACCCTCGGCGATGGCGCGATGAACATACTCCTCGCCTAGGCTCACCCGCCGTTTCTGCTGGCGCATCGCTTCCAACACATCCGCGCGCTGCACCGCGGTATGGGCCGCCTTTTTGGCCCAATACGCGGCCTCGCGCGCCAGATCGGCAATTTGACCGAACTGGGTGCTCAGACGCTCCTGATGTTCTGCCAACCGCGATCCATATTCCACCACCCGGGCCACGGCCTCCGCTGTGAACGGCAACAGATCCTCATCCTCAGTCAACGTCCTCACAAACTGTACATAGGTGAACTCGGACCCCGGAGTGCGGTCCATCTCCGAATCGAAATCGGACAAAACTTTGAAAAGTTTGGCGAAATCCTCGTCGTAGGCGTACAGGGCGTAGTAAATGTGCGGCGACCCACGCAAAATCATCTTCACATGCAGCGGAATCGGCTCGGGGATGGGCGTCACGGTGCGCATCAACTGCTGCCCATCCGGCGATTCGATGCGGATCAGGCCGCCAAACAGCGCGCGTTTCAACCCTGTCCAAACATAAGGCTCATCCATCAACGCCTCGGCATCAAGGATAAGGTAGCCGCCGTTGGCGCGATGCAGCGCGCCCGGCCGGATAAGTGTGTAGTCGGTGACAGAGGCCCCGCGTCGCACGTCGTACTCGATGCGCCCGAAGAGTTTGTCGTACGTGGGAACGTCTTCGATAATCACCGGCGCGCCCTGCGTATGCGCGTTGTCGACCAGCAAATTGACCCGGTAACGCTGGTGTACTGGAATCTCCAGCAGCGATGTGCTGTCATCCTCCACGTTCTCGTCGCCCTCACTGCGAAACGTGTTCACGTTTTCGATGATGTCCTGCAACACCTCAGAGAGGTATTCGCGCACCTCCTCCTGGTCGGTATACTTTTCGCGCAGTTCCTCTATCAGTGGGCTGACGGTGAAGTTTGCCACTTCGCGATCCAGACGCTCGATAGCGGCCTGGGTACGGCGCTCGTATTCGCGCAGGCGGCGCATCGCACTGCCGAGCATATCTTCCAAAGCGTCCAGGTTTTGCTCAACAGAGGTGCGATCCTCCGTCTCCAGCTGGCTAAACGCCTCCGGGGTGAGCAATTCGCCATCGCGCACGGGGGAGATGTACAATCCGGACGGCGAACGCACCAGCGCAAAGCCGCGCTCACGGCAGGCCATATCCACTGCCGCCAGCTCCTCTTGCTGCGTGGCACGGAACTGCTGTTCCAGCGTCTCGCGTGCCTCGGCATACTGATCTGTCTCGAACGCCTGCAACAGCCGATCCATCAGGCCGCTGTTGAAGCGTTCCATATCGGCGCGCAGTTCCGCACCCTGACCGGGCGGCAAACTAATGGCCCTGGGCGTTCCCAACTCAGTGAAGTGGTTGACATATACCCAATCGTTGGGCGTCTCGAGTTGACTCGCCTGCTCATGCACAATGCGAGACAAAATCGAACGGCGGCCCGTCCCAGCCTGCCCCATCACGAAAACGTTGAAACCAGGGCTTTGGATATCCAACCCAAAGTGGATAGCCTCTACCGCACGATCCTGGCCGATGATCGTCGGCGCATAAGGCAATTCATTGGTCACTACAAAAGGAAAGGTCCCTGAATCGCACGTGCGACACAACACGTCCGGGGAAAGTCGTTTAGCCGTCATAGAATCAATTTGCTCCATCAAGAATTATCCAATCTGTATTGTCAACATAAAGCAGGACCAAAAACGAAGTCGCTCCGACCTCATTCTTGGTCCCGCAATTAGCTATTAGCTATCAGCGGTCAGCGGTCAGCTTTCAGCCTTCTTGTCTATGCCAGCCTCTCATGGGCATCTATGCTGATAGCTGATGGCTGATAACTGAAGGCTTGTCTACCGCCGCCCCAAGTGCATCGGCATGACGACGTGAACGAAATCGTCGTCGCCCACCGCCTTGATCACACCCGGATTGGTGGGGGCATTCAGTTCCAACGCCACCTGCGGCGTGTCCAATGCCGAGAACACATCGATCAGGAAACGCACGTTAAAAGCAATATCCAGGCCATCGCCTTCAACGTTCGCCATCAGCTCAGTAGATCCCTGCCCCGATTCGGCGGAGTCGGCAGAGACAGTGATACGGCCCGCCTGTATGGAGAGCGTGACGATGTTCGCCACGTCGCGGGCAAAGATCGCCGCGCGCTTGCACGCCTGCAGAATCTCCTCGCGGCCCAGAACCACCGTCGTATTGGACACCGCCGGGATGGTGCGCCGCACGTCGGGGAAATTCCCATCGATCAACTGCGAGTTGAGCACCGTGTCTGTCAGCTTGAAAAGGATCTGGTTGTGCGGGTGCGTGGTCGAGATGTTCACCGGCTCTTCCTGCCCGCCGATAATGCGCATCAGTTCGGAAAGTGCCCGCGCCGGGATGATGACGCTGAAAGGCGTGGGAACTGGATGAATGAGCGGGATGCGCCGCAGCGACAGCCGGAAGCCATCGGCGGCCGCCAGCGTGAGCGTGCTGCCCTCGAATTCCGCCAGCACGCCGGTCAGCACGGGATGGCTCTCATCGGTGGACGCGGCAAACGTGACCTGTAACAGGCCCGTGCGCAAGTCGTCGGCTTCCACGGCGAACCCATCACCCTGCTCCGGCTCTGGCACAACCGGGAATTCGTCGGCGGAGATGCCTCGGAAGCGCGCGTTCACCATGCCACAGTTCAACGCCAGCGAAAGCGTCTCGTCGTCCATCGTCAAATCGACCTGATCGGGCGGCAACGAGCTCACCAGATCGATGAAATTGCGCGCGGGAACAGTCAACGCGCCGTCGGTTTCCACCCGAGCTCCCACCCAATGCACCACGCTCAATTCCAGATTTGTTGCCGCCAGCTTAAGTTGCCCGTGATCGGTCGCCAAAAGGACATTGCCTAAAATCGGCATCGTCGTGCGAGAAGGAACCGCCCGCCCAACAATGCTCAGTCCCTTGGAAAGGTTTTCCTGCAAGCAAGAAAGTTTCATCGAGGGCCTCCTGATAACCTTGAGTTAGTTGTGATTACATCTAGTATACTCGAAGCTGATGAAACGGCAAGAAGAAGGCATGTGTAATTGGTGATGAGTAACTGGGGATTGCGAGAACACGCTTCGTTATACCGATTACCGGTCATCGCTCACTGCTTGCCAGTTGTACCGCTGCGGTCGCCAACCCCACAATCAGCCAGAACAGGGTGACTGAATGGTGAAAGTCGAGGCTGAAAAAGTAGCGATCCGAAAGCCCGGCAATCAAGCCGCCGATGATAGCCGCATGGATGCCGTACCACAGTGGCTCTAGGTCCGGCGAACGTTCGGCGGCCTTCCGCCAGCGCCAGCAGCGCACGAGCAGCACAACAGCAATCGCCAAAAAGACGACCAGACCGATCAAGCCCATGCGCTCGGCGATGGTCAGGTACATACTGGCGACCGCCGTGTAGATATCGATGTCCGGCGCGCCAGCGAACCCCACCCCAAGCCACGGATAACGACCAATTAGGATGAAAGCGTCCTTGTATTCGCCCAGACGCATCTTCATCGACAAATCCTGAGCCTGCACGCCCTCGACGAAGTGCCCGATGTACGCCTGCGTCCAGGGCAACAGGAGCACAAGAATCACCGCTGCGGCGATCCAGGGCAACAGTTTGCGATAACGCAACACGCTCACGAACAAGACCGCCAGCGCCGCCGCCGCCATCGTCCCCCGCGAGATGGTCAACCCCAGCCCTATCCCCATCACACCGAGGCAAGCCGCCACCATCCAGCGGGGCAAAAGTGGGCGTTTGGCGAAAAGCTGTGGGACTGCCATCGCAATCGCTACATTCAGCAGGCTGCCGAGCACGTTGGGGTCGATGGAGGTGGACGTGGCCCGCTGCATCAAAGAGGGATCGTCGCGGATGTAACGCAGCACGCCGGCTCCAGTGGGATAGCCCAGACGACCGAGCGCGGAAAGGATGCGGATCGTCAAAAGATCGGGCAGGAAATATAGCACAATGCCTAGCGCCGCTGCACCGGTCGCTCCCAGGATTAGCCAGCGCATCAACCTCCCCAGGCGTCCCACATCGCGCACTGTGTTGACGACGAGGTAGAACAGGGCCAGGCTCAACAGCGTCTCGGCAAAGCGCCGGATCAGCGTCACGGTCAATGCCGCGTGGCCCAGACCGGCGACGAACGTGCCTATCGCCATCACGGCGAAGACCAGCACCAACGCTCCCAAAGGCGTCGCCTCGAACCGCTGCTCCTCGCCCAGGAAATATGGCAGCAGCCAGACGACAAACAGCCCCATTAAGGCCAGGTCCAAAAAGGTTGGCTTGAACCCGATGCTGAACGGTAGTGAGGCGAAGGGCAACAATGTGATAATGCCGATAACGCCCAAGTAGGCAATCTCGATATCGTACACCATCCACAGTGCTGCCGCCAGCGCGACCAACAACGCAATCACCGGCAGCGCGCCCACTTCCGCGATAAGCCATCCGCCACCCACGCTCACGCCAATCGCCAGCAGCGCCGCGATAACGATCAACAGCCAACGATGGCGGCTGAAGATCAACGGTCGCAGCATGCTATTTTCGAGCAAATCCTGAATGGTTGTACGCCAGTTTGTCATTATTCCTCTGGCGAGATTATACCCGTCCGTGAACGCACGTCAAGAATCAATAGAAGTTGACGTTCACGTATTTACGTGATACACTTAAATACGTGGAGGTGAGGCATGAATACAGCTACGAAAACCCAAAATGTGACGCTGTCGATTCCAAAAGACCTGCTGAGAGAAATCAAACTTATCGCCGTCGAAGAGGAAAAATCGATGTCCGGGTTAATGACACAAATGTTACGGGAGTTGGTCGAACGTCGTTCGCGCTACCAACTGGCACAACAACGCCAAATAGCCCTTATGGAAGCCGGCCTGGATCTGGGTACCGGCGGTCAAATCACCTGGACTCGAGAATCTCTCCGTGAACGCTGAGCCAGGTCAATTTGTAGACACGAACATCGTCATCTACGCCTACGATATCCATGCTGGCACAAAACACAATACTGCGCGAGCGTTGATGAATAACTTGTGGCGCTCACAAACCGGCTGTCTCAGCATTCAGATCTTGCAAGAGTTCTACGCAAACGTCACCGAGAGGAGTGCAACACCAATAGACGTTGCAACTGCAACGCAAATCATCCAAGACTTGTCTGACTGGACGGTCCATGCGCCCACACCTCACGATGTAGTGAACGCAATCCGCGTGCAGCAACGCCACCAACTTTCATTCTGGGACGCGATGATCATCTGGAGCGCCGCTCGGCTTGGCTGCGAGATCCTCTGGTCAGAAGACCTCAGCCACGGGCAGATGTATGAAGGCGTGCGCGTACAAAATCCGTTTGCAGTCGACAGCGACCGCTGAGCTAGTTGACGCGCGCACATTTCGCGTATACTTATCAAGGACAATCAAACAGTAGCAGGGCGGGACACCCACGCTACACACCATTATTTTCCGAAGGGGGAAATTATCCATGCAGTACGGTTACTTCGACGACAACGCGAAAGAATACGTCATCACCCGGCCCGACACGCCCCAATCGTGGAGCAACTACTTAGGTTCCACCGAATACGGCGCGATCATCACCAACAACGCCGGCGGCTATGGCTTTTATAAATCGGGCGCGCGCGGGCGCTTTATGCGCCTGTTCTTCAACAGCATCCCGATGGATCAGCCGGGGCGCTATTTCTATTTGCGCGACCGCGAAAACGGCGACTACTGGTCGGCCTCGTGGCAGCCGGTGGGCAAGCCGTTGGACGAGTACAAATCCACCTGCCGCCACGGCACGGCCTACTCCGTGTTTGAATCGCACTACGCGGGGATCGCCTCGGAGGCCACGTACTTCGTCCCGCTAGGACAGGCCTTTGAATACTGGCGGCTGAAAGTGACCAACGAGAGCGACCGCCCGCGTGAGATTGACCTGTTCACCTACTGCGAATTCACCAACCAGTGGATGACCTTCCAGGATCAGGTGAATCTGCAATACTCGCTCTTCATCGTGCGCGGCTCGCTGACCGACGACAACCTGCTGCGGATCGCCATCGAGGACAACCTGACGCCCCGCGACGAGGAGACGCTGCTGCACCACAAGCTCAACCAGACGTGGATGGGCCTGATCGGCGCGCCGCTGGCCGGCTACGACACCAGCCGTGAGGCGTTCCTCGGCCCGTACCGCAGCTACCACAACCCCCTGGCGGTGGAAAAGGGACGGTGCAGCAACAGCCATGCCTACGGCGACAATTCCTGCGGAACGCTGCACACCACGCTGACGCTCCAGCCCGGCGAAAGCCATGAGGTGCTGGTGATGCTCGGCATCGGCGACGCGCGCGTGGTGGGCAAGCGCACGGTGGCCGAATTTGGCTCGTTGGAACGCGCCGCCATCGAACTGCAGAAGCTCAAGGACGCCTGGCACGCGCGCCTCGGCAGCCTGATGGCCGAGACGCCGGATGAGGACTTCAACCATACGGTTAACGTGTGGGGCCTCTACAACTGCCTCATCACCTTCGCCTGGTCGCGGGCCGCCAGCCTGGTCTACAACGGCGAGCGCGACGGCCTGGGCTACCGCGACTCGTTGCAGGACATCCTGGGCATCGCCGCTGCCATCCCCAAAGAGGCGCAGGCGCGCCTTGAATTGATGCTGACCGGGCAAGTCTCCACCGGCGGTGCGATCCCCGTCATCCAGGCCTTCGGCCATCGCCCCGGCCACGAATCCCCGCCCCCCGCCGAATACTACCGCTCCGACGACTGCCTGTGGTTCTTCAACGTCGTCCCGGCCATGGTGGGCGAGACCGGCGACCTGAGCTTCTACGACAAGGTATTGCCCTACGCCGACAAGGGCGAGGCGACCGTGTTCGGCCATCTGCGCCGCGCGCTGGAATTCAACCTGGAGCGCACCGGCGCGCACGGCCTGCCCTGCGGCCTCCACGCCGACTGGAACGACTGCCTCAAGCTCGGCTACTACGGCGAAAGCCTGTTCGTCGCCTTCCAGGTGCGGCTCGGCCTGACGATTTACGCCGAAATCGCCGAACGGCTCGGCAAGCCGGAGGAAGCGGCCTGGGCGCACGCGCAGCGCGAGACGTTGGAAGCCGCCATCCAGCAATCCGCCTGGGACGGCGACTGGTTCATCTGGGCCATCGGGGACGACGGCACGGTGTACGGGACGAAGGAGTCGCCCGAAGGGAAAGTGTATTTGAACACGCAAATCTGGTCGGTGATCAGCGGGAGCGCGACGCCGGAACAGGCGGAACGCTGTATGCAGGCCGTCAAGGAACACCTGGCGACGCCCTACGGTCTGATGCTCTGCGCGCCGGCCTTCGTTAACATGCCGGTGGACGTGATGCGCGCGCTGGTCTTCAACCCCGGCATCAAGGAAAACGCCGGCATCTTCAACCACACGCAGGGCTGGGGCGTGATGGCGGAATGTCTGCTCGGTCACGGCGACCAGGCCTACGAGTATTACCGCGCCGCCATGCCCGCCGCCTACAACGACCGCGCCGAAATCCGCCAGTGCGAACCTTACGTCCAGGCGCAGACGACCTACTCCACCTTCTCGCCGCGCGCGGGCAACACGCGCACCTCGTGGCTCACCGGCGCGGCGGCGTGGGCCTACTTCAGCGCCACGCAGTACATCCTGGGCATCCGCCCGGAACTGGATGGCCTGCGCATTGACCCGTGCATCCCCTCGACGTGGCCCGGCTTCAAGGCCACCCGCCGCTTCCGAGGCCGCACCGTCCACATTGAGGTCAAGAATCCGCACGGCGTCTGTCGCGGCGTCAAATCGCTCACGCTGAACGGCGAAGTGCTGCCCGGCAACCTTATCCCGGCGGATAAGCTGGGTGAGGTGAACCACGTCGTGATCATTTTGGAGTAGACAATGAAAGGGCAAGGCGCCAAATTCACCACGAATCTTCACGGATTTACACCGATCTGCTTTCGATTCGTGTAGATTCGTGGTCTATCCTTGAAGGAGCCTTTCAACAATGAGCATCCTGGTCACACCCAATCCTTCCTCTGAAGCCGTCGCGTTGATGGACTATCTGCTCAGTATCTCCGGTGTACACACACTGGCTGGGCAGCACTGCGCGCCGCTGGCCGGTGATACGCGCTTGGTGAACGTCTACCGCATGCTCAATCACTATCCGGCGCTGTTCGGGCAAGATTTCGGATTCAGCGCGCCGGGGACGTGGGACGGCATCAACTTCCGCCAGCGCATCGTGGATGATGCCATCCGCCGCCATTACGACGGCTTCATCATTACGCTAATGTGGCACGCCGTCCCACCGACGGAGGATGAGCCGGTCGTTTTCGAGCAATCCATTCAGTGCCGCCTGACCGACGTGGAATGGGAAGACCTCATCACTCCTGGGACGCGACTCCACGAGCGCTGGAAGGCACAGGTGGACGTGATCGCCTGGTTCCTCAGACAACTGCGGGATGCGTCTGTGCCGGTGCTATGGCGGCCCTACCACGAAATGAACGGCGGGTGGTTCTGGTGGGGCAAGCAGCCCGGCGAGACGGGCTACAAACGCCTGTACCGGATGCTGTTCGAGCGGCTGGTGTACTTTCACGGGCTGAACAACCTTATCTGGGTCTACAACGCCAACGAAGTCCGCGAGAATGTCGATCCCTACGCCGATTACTATCCCGGTGACGATGTGGTGGACATCCTGGCGACCGACGTGTACCGGGGCGGCTTCGCACAAACGGATTACGACCACCTGCTGGCGCTGGCCAGCGACAAACCCATCGCGCTGGGTGAAGTGGGCGCACCGCCCAAGCTGGAGATTCTGCAAGCGCAGCCGCGCTGGCTCTGGTTTATGGTGTGGGGCGAACTGTTTGGCTTTTGGCAGGAGCGCGAAGCGTACCAAGCCCTTTACGACAGCACAACCACCATCACCCTGGCGGATTTGCCGTGGGCAAAGATCGGCTGGCCCAAACTGCACCATCCCGTGCTAAAGTAACTGTTTCAGTGCAGGAATGAACGCACAACACACGGTCTTTTTGGGGATAAAAGTTGTGTTTATTTATATTTCGTGATATTATGATTTCAGTTAGGAATATGTAACACTTTCTGCGTTTGTAAAATCTTGATTTATAGTCACCTTTTGTAGATAGTGGCAACATTTGAATGGGAGGAAACTACCTATGTTAGACAATCTGCTTGCCAAGGCTTTTACGATTTTTGCGCAGGTCATGGTCAAAATCCAGCCCGTTTGGGACAAGTACAAGGTCCTCATCTCGATTGCGTTAGGTGTCGCGATTGGCCTGATCCTGGGATGGGGCGTCTTTCCGGTGGAATATACAGATGCCAACCCTGGCAACATGCGAGAAGACTTCCGCTCCGTCTATCTGGCCGGCGTTGCTGAAGAGTATTTGCGCACCAACGACGCGGATACGCTGCGCGCAAGCCTGGGCATAGGGACTGACATGCCCAAACAGCGCTCCATTCCCTGGCGCAACAATACCCAACTCTTAAAAAACGACCTCGACGACGCCGTGAAGTATGCAGAGGCAAGAGAGTTTGGCATCGGTGACAGACTCCCCGCACTAAGATCCCTGAAGGATAGTCTGCCAGGTCTGTTGGCGGCCTGGGAAGCCGAGGAAGCGGCCACGCAGACGACCGGTGGGCTGCTCAATAACCTCATCCGTATTCTGGCGATTCTGTTGGTGATCGTATTGATCGCGCTGGCGCTCTGGTACTTACTTGTGGGGCGCAAGCAGCGTGCTGCTGAACTGGAACCTACCGTTACGCCTGGCGTTACTGCGCCACCGGTAGGCGTGATCCCGCCGGGCATGGTCGGCGAGGAACCAGAAATCGGCCCCTCTTCCGTGAAGACGTACACCTATGTGCTCGGCGATGATTACTTCGACCCGTCGTTTAGCATCGAGATCGGCTCTGATTTCTTCGGCGAGTGTGGCATCGGCATCTCGGAGACGCTCGGTGCGGGCGACCCCAAGAAAGTTACTGCATTCGAAACCTGGCTCTTCGATAAAAGCGACATCCGCACTGTCACCACCGTGCTGGCGAGCGACTACGCTTTGCAAGATCCCGGGCTGATCGAGAAACTTCAGCCCAAACGGGACGGCGACAACCTCCAGGAGATTCGCCCCGGCACCGAGGTTACGCTGGATACCACGGCGCTGCGCGTCAAAGCGTTGATCACGGAAGTCGAATACGCGCAGCAAGGGACGCTTCCGCCCAATAGTTTCTTCCAGAAGGTCACGTTCGAACTGCGGGCCTGGGTTAAGCAGCTCGAATAAAAACGCTCACAAGCTGCCCAAACAGAACACCCCCTCGCCTTCAAAAGCGGGGGGTGTTTTCGTCGGTAAAACAGGAAACAGGGATTTTTGTGATGTGTTAAGGTTGCGGCGTGCTGATAACTTCCGCGTTATCCGGCGGCATGTATCCCGGCCCATAACGATAACGCGCCGGCCAGGGTACAAAGTTGCTGATAAAGGTATCCTCGTAGAGCACGCGCCCTTCGGCATCGCGGACGATGCGCCCCAGAACGGCTCGCAAACCGTCAATTGGACGTTCATCCTGAACCACGCTCCCGGAAGGCAGCGCGGGATCATACTCGTAGACGGGAGCTTTTGGGGGGATGGGATCGCCCCGAGTTGGACCGATCTGCTCCACCGTGCGTCCGGTATTCGTGCTGTAGAAGACAAAGCGCAGTCGAGACCGCGCCGCATCCACCTCGGTCTGGATCAAAATATGATGAGGCGTATCATTTGTAAAGCGGAAGTCAACCAGTGGGGAATAGATTGTCGCATCGAAACCAGGGCCAAAGCCACCCAGCTCATAATAGCCGACGCGATAAGCGTGCGGCCAACGCTCAACAATGGGATAGCCGCCGAAGTACGCCACGCGGAAGGCCGTCGTCGCCACCTGGCAGATGCCCCCACCCACCCCCAAAACCGTGCGGCTGCCGACAATCACGTAAGATTGATCATAGCCAGCCTCCGGCGAGACATCGCCCAGGTACTCGTTGAAGGAAAAAGTCTGCCCCGGCTTGATAATGAGACCATCGAACTTGGAAGCACCCAGGCGGATATTCCTGTCACGTGCAGAAGAGGAGCCGGTGAAATAAGATTCCCCCACAGCGACCTCTTCGACGATGCCCAGGTCGGCGGCGGTGATGGTATCGAGGTATTCGGGGGGCGTCTCGTGCAATACCAAAGGGACGAAGTGTTCGCCGGTACGCAACATTTCATTGATCCGTTCAATCGACGCAGCAACGTCCATCTCACGCCCGGTGACGCTCGGCGCATCGAGCACCAATTCGAGCGTCGCAGCATTGAAGTGAAACACGGCATTCACCGGCTCGCGGAACAACGCCATTGCCAGCGGACCAAGAAACTCAGCCAGCGCCGCCTCGTCCAATCCCACACTGACATCATCCTCGCTCACGCGGATGAGCAACATGGACGCCATCACATCCGGCGTCATCGTCCAGGGGCCGGGATCGCCCTCACGAGGATCAGGCACCAACAGGGTCAATGGCTCGGCCAGGACATTCTGAGCGACACCCAAAGCCTGCTGCGCGCGCGCGTCGGGGATCTGTGGGGATAGTTTGGTCAGCGCCGGGACAATTTCCACCGTCTCCAAAGCGTACAAGTGTGGCAGTAGCGTCTGCAAGGTCCCAGAGATGTCCATCTGCCGGCCCTCGAGGCTGGGTTCCAGTTGCAGTTCGGCCCCGGTTCGGCGCACGCGCGCATCCTGCGGCGGTTGATACAGCTCATCGGCGATGGCTTGCAGTCGCAAGTGGCTTTGAGGTTCATTCCAAGCCAACACCGGGGGCAGCGTCACGCCGTCGAGCATGATCTTTAGGCGCTCGGGAATGCTATTCTGGTCCAGGTGGCCGACTTCCGCCACGCGGGCTAACGTCGCCTGGGCATCGACCGCCATCCCCAAATCGGCCGGAGAAAGCGCCCAGCGCTGTCCCTCTGGCCCCAGAATGATGATGTTGGGTTGTTGTAATGGCAGCGCAGTCTGCAGGTGCGGCAGCGCCTCATCAGTCGACATGCCGCCAAGCGGGATGCTCCACACCCACACGCCGGGAATCAGGCGATGTTCCATGCCCGGCCCCAACATCCAACCAATCACCATTACCGCCGCCAACAATACGACCGTCAGCACGATCAACAGACGCGACATTGTTTCCTACCCTACAAACCAAGTTCACTTAAGCAAAGTGCCAATGCTCCCCACAGTCTAACATCATTTCCCAGTTGCGCCATAATGATACGGGCATGATTGCGATAGGTAATAGGGGTACGGGCGGCAAGCGTCTGCCGCATAGGACCGAGCAACGCGTCTCCGGCGCAGTGCACCATGCCGTCAAGGATAAACAGGGAAGGGTCGAACAGGTACATCATATGGATGAGCGCCATCCCCAGACAAGCTCCGACGTTTTTCAGGAGTGCCTGTGCCATGGGATCACCCTGCCGCGCAGCGTCACAGAGAATCTCGACGGTCAATGCCAACGGATTGTCGCCCAGTTGCTCCAGCAGCACGGGGCTTGCACCAGTTGCGAGTTGCGCCCGCGCCTGCGCCAGGATCGTCTCGCCGGAAAGCAACGTTTCCAACGCCAGCACGCCGGCATCTGGCGTGACCAGAGGACAGTCGACGAGGAGCTTACCTACCACTCCTCCCATGCCGTTTCCCCCGATGAAGAGCTGTTCCTGAAAGATCATGCCGGCATCCAACGTGTCGTTTAAGGCGATGTAGATGAGATCGGATACTCCGCGGCCAACGCCAAAACGCCATTCCCCTAACACGGCGGTGTCCGCAGCCCGGGCGACGAACACGGGCACTCCCAAACTCTCCACCAACACGTCCTGCAGCGGCACATCCACCCAATCGGGAAATCCTGACAGCGAACGCAGTACGCCGTGTTTGTAATCCAACACACCGGGCGTCGATATCCCCACCGCAGTGATTCCGTTGTCCATCGGCCAGACCTGGCGAATGGCCGAGCGTATATTACGCAGACCAGCATCGACGCCGTCACCAAGATCGGCCCGCAGCGCCACCCGCGCCTCTTGAACGCCCTCAGCTAAATATCGCGTGGCCCGAATTCCATTTTTGTCGAAAGCAACCGCAATGAAACGTAATGGCATTGAATAACTCCCCGATGTAGTTTAGCTCCCGTGACGCAGCAACCGCTGTCTGCGCCACTCCAAAACCTCTTCCGCCGAGCGTGTGTTGAGCAGATGGCGCGCCTCGACCCACCCACGCCGCGCCATCGCCACGCCGAATTCAAGTACGGCAAAGCCGTCACGATCATGGGCCGAAGAACTGATCGCCAGGGGCACACCCAACGCCGTTGCCCGGCGCACGTTCATATCGCTCAGGTCCAGCCGTTGAGGCCAGGCATTGATCTCCAGAACCACGCCGTAATCCGCAGCAACCTGCAAAACGGCCTCCATATCCAGGGCAGCCCCCTCACGCTTGCCCAGGAAACGCCCTGTGGGATGGCCAATCATGTCGACGTGAGGATGGCGCAGCGCTGTGAGCAGCCGCGCCGTCATCTGAGCCTGGGGTAACCCGAAGTCGGTATGGAATGAAGCGATGACGAATTCCATGCGCGCCAGCGCTTCATCCGGCCATTCAAGCGTCCCGTCAGTCTGGATACCAACTTCCACACCCGCAATGATGCGGAAATCACCATCGAAGCGCCGGTTTACCCGCGCCACCTCCGCCAACAGTGCGTCGCAAGCTTCGGGATGCAACCCATCGCGCCCGGCATGGTCAGCGACGATGAAGTAGCGCAATCCGGCAGCGCGAGCCGCCTCCGCCATAGCCTCCAAACTGTCATCGCCGTCGGAAAGAGTGGTGTGGCACTGAAAATCTCCTTGCAGATCGCGCCGTGTCACCACGCACGGCAGATGTCCTTCGAGCGCAGCAGCGATCTCACCGCGATCCTCGCGCAGCTCCGGGACGATCCACGGCAGTCCCAACGCCGCGTACACTTCCGACTCTTCAGCACATATCCGAAAAGGCGGGCCATCTTGATTGTCCAAGCGGTGGAAACCGTGCTCACTGAGCACCAAACCTTGTTCACGCGCGATGGCGTTCAGGTGCAGAATATGCATATGGCTGCCCGTCAGGTATTGCAGCGCCGATCCCCATCGAGCCGGCGGGACAACCCGCAAATCCACCTGGACGCCGTCGCTGGTGCAAATGGAAGCATGATCTGATCCCGTGTCGACCACCGCAGCGACCATCGGCAAAGCGCAAAATCGAGCGGTGACCGATTCAGCCGCTGTGGACGCAACCAGCAAACCCAGGTCTCCCAACGTCTCGCGCATGCGGCGCAGGCTTCCCACCGGTTCCGCGGCCAATACGCCAGGAACAGTCCGCAGCGTATCAAGAATGTCGTTCGTCAAAGGCCATGCCATGCCTAGCGGTATGCGCTCGGAACGCTGACGTTGCCACGCGCGGATACTCTCCAGAATCTTCTGCTCGATGACAGGGCCGATGCCCCTGATCTTGTGCAACTGTCCGGCGCTGGCCGCACCGGCCAACTCTTCGACAGAGGAGATGCCCAACTCCTCCCACAATAACCGCGTACGTCGCGGTCCCATCCCAGCAATGTTCAAGAGGCTCAGTAAACCCAATGGAAGCGCCCCTTGAAGCTCTATGCCGTCACCGAGCGTCTCAAGACCACCGGATAACTCCTTGCTCTGCTCGTTCATGGTCGCCTTCCTTTCCGTATCCTGGAAACGATATGACCTAACTCATGCAATGCCCGCATAGCTTTATTATAGACAAGTTCGAGAGAAGGTGCAAATTTCAAGCGATAAATTTTTCACAATCAGCAAAATCATCCATTAAAATTGTATTTCGCTACAATTGCGCTCTTCGGTTTGACAAATCTAACATTCCCGATAAGATGCTGCCTATGGAAACCTACCGCGAATACCTCGGCAACCCGCACGTCCATTCAACCTATTCCGATGGCGCGGCCTCCCACAGGGAGATCGCGACAGCGGCGGAGGATGCGGGTCTGAACTTCGTGATCGTCACTGATCACAACGTTCGCGCTGAGGGTCTAGAAGCCTATTATGGGCGGACATTGCTGCTGATCGGTGAAGAAGCACACAATGTCTACCGCCGCCCGGCTGTGAACCATCTGCTCGTCTACGGTATGGAGCAGGAGATGGCCCCCTACACCTTCGGCAACACGCAGACGCTCATCCGCACCGTTGAGGCGCGCGGCGGGTTCTGCTATCTCGCGCACCCCATCGACAAACGTAGCCCGCTCAACCCCGATTGGCGCGCCATGCCCTGGGTGGATTGGCCGGTAAAGGGCATCAGCGGCCTTGAAGTGTGGAATTATATGTCGGAGTTCAAAGGGCTGTTGTGGTCGCGCATCGTCGCCGCAATCTATGCGCGGCAACCGGCATGGGGGATTCGTGGTCCGCAGCGGGCCACGTTGCGGTTGTGGGACGAGTTACTGAGCCAGGGGGAACGATTAGCAGCGCTCGGCAGTGCGAACGCGCACGGTACGTCGGAAAAATGGCGGTTGTTCGGGCACGCTGGGCTTTCGTACAACTATCTTTTCCGTTGTGTCAACACGCACATTCTCACCCGTGAACCACTATCAGGCGAGGTTGCGGAGGACAAGGCGTTGATCTACGAAGCGTTGCGCGCGGGCCGTACCTGGGTCGGTTACGATCTCCCCTACCCGACCCGTGGCTTTCGTTTCGTGGCGCGCAGCGGCACAACGCAGGCTACGGTGGGAGAGGAGCTACGACGTTTGGGAGCCATCAACATCGAAATCGACCTGCCTGCTCCAGGGGAAATCCACCTGTTCCGGGACGGGAAGCGCGTACTCAAGCTAAATGGAATGCAATTGCGGCATACATCGGCGGAGCCGGGCATTCACCGGGTCGAAATCTACCGGCGGTTTCAGGGACGAAAAGTAGGTTGGATTTTCTCCAGTCCGATCTACATCATTTAATCGGGCAGAGCAACGTAGAAGAGGCCGTCACTTGGTGACGGCCTCTTTATGTTTAGCCATGCAAAGTGTTGCCAGGCTAGACTAAATCTTTGCCAGGGCCTTTAGTGAAGAAATCGGCGTTCTTCTGGATGAAGTCTTCAGCCTCAGGATCGGCCTCATCGAAAATAGCCTCGTTGGGACATTCGGCCGCGCAAGCGCCGCAGCTAATGCAGGTATCCGGGTTGATATAGTACGTAGGCCACGCAGCATCGCCCTCGACAGCATGAATTGAGTCCGTGGGGCACACATCAACGCAAACGCCAGCGCGCTCGCAAATATCGGTAATTACATAAGCCATAGTGGAACCTCCTATCAGTTCAAAATGTTGTTAAATGGAGCTTACTCTCAATTGACGGTTTCATTGTACACCTGAGAAACAAACTGTCAAGCTGTTTCGGATTGTGGTTGAGTATGCTGGAGCCGGTCCAGCGCCGAGAGCACATCGCCGAGCAACTGATTCTGATCGAACAACCCCTTCTGCAGCAACGCTTCGACTCGCTGCTGCAGGCGCGCGCGCTCGGATTTTCCCAGTTCCTTTGCCGTCACCACCACAACCGGAATATCGCGGGTGAGTTGGTTAGTCTTGAGGTTCTCCAACACGGCGAAGCCATCGACATCCGGCATCATCAGGTCCAAAACTACCAGGTTGGGCGGGTCGGTATGGATGGCGCTGATCGCTTCCGCGCCGCCTGGTGCCTCCTGCACTTTGTATCCGGCATCCTCCAGAATGCGACGCAGTAACTTGCGATCGTCCGCGTTATCGTCCACGACTAACACATGACCGGTCATCCCAGGATGCTCCAAACGGATCAGAGCATCCAGCAAGTCCTGCTCCGTGACCGGCTTGACCAGGTAATCGGCCACCCCCATGCTCAGTCCCTTGTCCGCTTCACTCATAATGGAGCAGACAATAACGGGGATGTCACGAGTCTCAGGGTCGGATTTCAGTTCCTGGATGATCTGCCAGCCGTCCTTGCCTGGCATGATGACATCCAGCGTAATGGCGTAGGGTTTCAAACGTTTCGCCGTCTCGATGACACCCTCACTGGTGGTCATCCCGACGACTTTGTAGCCCTGCTTTTCCAAATAACGCTGGAAGAGAGTGATGACGCCTTCGTCGTCATCGACGGTAAGGATGGTCTGCCCACTCGCTTCCGAGGTTTTCTCGTCCTCCTCGCGCTTGGCGCCTGGTCCATTGATTGGGATCCAGAAGTAGAAACATGAACCTTCTCCCACCACGCTCTCGAATTCCATATCACCGCCGTGCAGCCGGATAAACTCACGGCTGAGCGGCAACCCCAGGCCGGTGCCACCGTACCGGCGCGTCGAAGAAGAATCGACCTGTTCGAACTGTTCGAAAACGGCGTGACGGCGATCCGCCGGAATGCCAATACCGGTATCTTCCACGCTCACGGTGACTTGGTATTTGTCATATGTGGCCGAAACCTTGATGAATCCCTCGTCGGTGAATTTGACCGCGTTCCCCACCAGGTTGGTCAATACCTGACGCATACGGCGCGCATCGGCCAAGACCACCGGCAACTTTTCGGGAAGATCCAGCAGGAGCTTAACCGGTTTATCGGTCAGTTGCCCAGTCATCGTCGTGATCACACCGCGAGCGATTTCCTGCAAGTCGGTGGGTTCGAAGACCATCTCCATCTTCCCGGCACCGATCTTGGAAATATCCAGGATGTCGTTGATCAATTCCAGCAGGTTCCTGCCGCTTTCATAGATGGCCGTGAGGTCTGTCTTCTGCATGTCGGTGAGCGGACCATCGATGCCCTTCAGGATCACGCGCGAGAAGCCGATGATCGAGTTCAACGGTGTGCGCAATTCGTGGGACATGTTCGCCATGAACTGATTCTTGAGTTTGTCGACCTCTTGCAATTTGATGGCGGTTTCTTGCGCTTCTTGGTAGAGGACAGCCGTCTGTAGCGCCACGCTGGTGTTGACGCCTGCCGTGCGGACAAAGTCACGCATCTCCTCGTTGAGAGCCGGATGCTGCTCCTGACGCGCTAACAGCACAACACCAAAGACAGTACCACGGACGCGTAGCGGCACAGCGTAACCCTCAACCAGGGACTGCTCCAGGTATGCCTGCGCGTGTTGGACAAACGTCCCACGTTCGCTGCCAAAATCCACGGAGATCGGCGTCATGCGTTCAATTATGTGGTAGAGCACCGGCGCGTCGAACCGCGACAGAGGTGGCGCTTCACCACTATCGACCACCAATTTACCGCCGGCTTCATGAACCGACACGGGCACGAGCATATTTCCATCCCAGTTCCACATCAACACTGGGCGCTCAAGACGCACCGCCAGCACACGCCCGACATCACGCATCAACGAGAGCCGGTCCAGAGAACTGGAGGCCGTGCGCAGCACTTCGTTGAGGATATCACGCCGTTCAGCCTGCGCCCGCGTCTCTTCTACCAGACCGATGTTCTGCAAGGCTACAAACGTCTGGCGAGAGACGTTCTCATAAAAACGCAGTTCGGTGGTGGAGAACTCCCGCGCCTTGCGGCTGTGAACCATGATCGTACCGTATTGCACTCCATAGATGCGCAACTGGAAGGCCGCCATTGCCCGCAACCCCAACTGCGCAAAGAGGGAATGGAAATAATCATCAACGAGAGGATCCTGCGTCACGTCAGGGGTGACAAAGCTCTCATCGTCTCGCAATAGCGCAGCGAGGCGTGGAATTTCAACGAGTGGATAAGCATCGAAGGGAATCGGCACGCCGTCGCGGCTCCACGCCGACACGATCCGCAGATGCGTGGGGTTCTGGCGCGGCTCGAGTTGCCCGGCGACAATCCAGTCGGGTTCAGGACGCTGCGAAATACCCTCCACCGCCACTTTGAACACGTCCTCTACCGTGGTGGCGTCGGTGATCTGTTGCGCGATGCGATACAACATACGGGTCTCGGCAAGCGAGCTTTGCGAGCGATCATACAGATCGGCACTTTCGATCATGTTCGCCAGTTGCGTCGCCATCAGTTCCAGGGTCGAGACCAGTTCGGTGGTAAAGACAAAACGTTTGTCGCTTTCGATGTTGAGCACGCCGTTGATCTGACCGCGGCTCTTCAGTGGCAGCGCAATCGCCGAACGCACATTGGGCAATAGCGGATTCTCGAAGTACAGTGAGTCGCGCGCCACGTCCTGGGCAATGCGCGGCCGGTCGTTGAGGACAGACCAGCCGATCATCGAGGTTGCATCCACGCGCACGCGCTGACCCATGCGCAGCAGTTTTTCGCCTATATCGCCGGTCCCCGACTGCAAGGCGGCCCAATCACCATCCTCATCGAGCATGAAAATGCTGACGTAGTAAAGGCCAAAACGCTCTCTAAAGAAATCGACCGATTGCCTGAGCAAGTCCTCGCGCTCCGCCAAACCTGTTGCCAGGTTGGCGAAGTCCACGGCAGCCGTCAATTGCTCGGTACGCGCTTCAGACAGTTGCAGCAATTTCTGGTTAGACAGCACGACTGCAGCCTGGTCGGCGATACTGTTGTAGAGGCGCACATCCTGCTCCGAAGGATGGTAAGGCTCGGAGAAACGAATCCGCAGCACCCCGATCTCACCGCCGGAAGCGACACCCACAGTCGACAGCCGCGCAATCACAATCGCCCGCACGCCCTGCCGCAGATAAAGGGTACGGATATTCGTATCCATATCAGTAGCGGCGGTGAGGTCTTCGCAAATGAACAGTTGTTCGCCGGGCGGGAGCAATTGCAGAGCCGGGAATTCTTCCACCGGAATACGCTGCCCCATGTCCATCATCTTCACTGCGGAACTGCTACTCCACGAGCTGACGATTTCCAGCAGACTATTCTCTTCGCCGGTTTCCGGGTCCGGGGTGAACATAGCGATTTCGGCCCAGGCAAACTCGGAGACGATAGTATGCCCAACAATAGCGCGCAGTACGGTTTCGTAGCTGGTTGCCTCGGCCAGGGCACTGGTCGCCTCATAGAGGGTACGCGACTCCCCAGCGCTTTCTTGGGCACGTTGGAGCAGATTAGCACGCTCGATGGCGGAGGCGACTTGGGCCGCCACCTGTCCCAAAATGGGCATCAACTCGGGACGGGAGAACGCGCTGGTCTGGCTGCTCTCCAGGTTGAGCGTCCCCAGGATGCGTGTACCCAATTGCAGGGGCAGGATGGCGCGGGCGGCCATCCCCGCGGCCACCAGACGCCCATCTTCAAAGAAATGAGGGTTGATGCGGATGTCTTCCTGGATAAACGGATCGCCCTGCTCGGATACCAGCGCATAGCCTGTCCCCGCGTGCAAGTCGATGTCGTCCCATTCTTCGACATTGACGGCTTCGCCCGCCGGTTCACCCAGGAAATGCAACGACCGGTTGGTGTCGTAGCCAACGATGGACAAGGAGTCCACCGGAATAAATCCCTGCAGGCGAACGCACAGTTCGGATTGAGCGGCGACGATGTTTTCGGTGGCGTTCAGGAAAGCAGCCACTTCCTGCAGGAAACGCACCTCGCGCTCGCGGGCACGGGCCTCACGCAGCGCGTTCTGCGATTGATCGATCAACAGACGGTTTTCCAATGCCAGTGACAGTTGCTCGCGGACGGCTTCGATAACGGCGACGTTGTCCTCAGTCCACTCATGGGAGCCCTCTGGCTCCTCAAAACTCAGAAAACCCACCGGCTCGCTTCTTACATCGAAGGGAGCGACCAGGAGTGCTCCATCGCCGCCATCGCCGCCGCCACGGGTGATTAATTGTCCATTCCAAAACTCAGATGGAACATCGGAGGGTTCAACAGATACAGGGGCGACTTCAGCGAGATCGTAAACGTAACCAAACACATCCTGTTTCTCGACGTAGCCCTCCCACATATCCAAAGCATAACGCTGTTGCAAGCGCTGTAGCTCTTCCAAGCTGGCTTGCGATTGTGCGAAGAGCCGCGCATTCCCTACCGCCGTTGCCAGTTGATCCGCCATCGTCTGGAGGATCGTGATATCCTCCTTAGAATAGGCAGCGACTTCTGTAGATTGAATGCTCACCGCACCAATGACGTTGTTGCGGCTGATCAAGGGCAGCGCCAACTCGGAGCGCGTGTCAGGCAAAAGTGGATTATTGAAGCGCGATATTTCTGTACCGACATCCAATGCAATGCGCGGATTGGTCGTAGAGACACACTGGCCAATCATGGAGTCGCCGCCCACTCGCAGACGGTGGCCCTGGCCCACCATCACACTTCCAGCCTCACCGGTTCCGGTCTGGAGCACGGCCCACTGCCCGGAGTCATCGAGCATAAAGATGCCGACGTAGTAGAAGTCGAAGCGCTCACGAATGAGTTCCGCGACCTCGGCTACCAGCGCTCCCTCATCCAACATCGAGGCGGCGTAGCGGGAAACCTCGAAAGCCGTCTCCATTCGCTCGACACGGCGCTCACTTTCGCGCAAGAGAATGTACCGATCCAGCCCTGTCGCTACCTCATCGATGAGCGTGCGCACAAAGACCTGGATATAGCGTGCCGGCAAATCACCGGCGGTATTCTCGCTAAAGAACGTCAGAAATCCCAGTAGGCGATTCCGGGCGTTGAGTGGAGCCACAATCATACTCCGGTATCCCTGCTCTAGCAGATTCTGACGCAGACTTGCCGGGATATCGGATACAGATTCGTCCTCGCTGGACAGGTCCTTAAAGACAGAGAGCGTAGTACGCAACTGGGGTGTATCGGCGGCGAGCCGGGCCAGAAGCTCCTGCTCGACGGCGACCCCGTGCTCCCAATGCAGATCGGAATCGCCGTTATCGGAGGTGACACTGTAAACATCCTGCACCAACGGCACACCATGGTCATCCCAGTGCGTGAAATACTGCAAGGAAGCGGCTTCCATCCCGATGAACTCTCCCACCTGGGCTGCCGCACGCGTTATCTCTTCGACGGACTGCGCCTCGTTGATGGCTACGCTCACTTCAGTCTGCATCTCACTTTCAGTTAGCGAGGTATTCAGTTGTTCGAAAAGCCGTGCGTTTTGAATAGCATTGGCCAACTGGTCGGCCACAGTTTGCAGGATGGTCACGTCACTCTCAGAGAAGACACGAATTTTACTCGACTGGACCGACATCGCGCCGATCATCTGATTTCGACTGATGAGCGGCAGGGCGATCTCCGCGGTGGTATCGGGAAGGAGTGGGTTGACGTAGCGCACAGCGGTTTCCACACGTTCGGGAAGCTGCGGTCGGGCTTCAGCCACACAACGCCCGATCATCGAATCACCACCGACAACAAATCCGTGCCGCTTTTCCAACATAATGCGGCCAGCCTCACCGGAGCCGGCGCGCAGCGCCACCCAACTCCCGGTTTCGTCGACCAGGAAAATGCCGATGTAGTACAGGTCAAAACGCTCGCGGACCAGATCCACGGCCTGGGGAAGTAACTCGTTCAGATCGATAATCGACGAAGCGGCACGTGCTACTTCCGCTGCGGTTTGGAATTGGGCGGCACGGCGTTCGTTATCCGCGCGGGCCGTTTCCTCGAATAGATAGGCGCGCCGGCGCGCCAACAACGCCACCGTCGGGCGCAGCAAACGGCGCAGGACGAACTGCTCGGTCGATGACAGGGGGTAAAGCTCGGTCCATTGCAGCACAACCACGCCCTGCAAGCGTCCCCCGCTCAACATCGGCAAGACCATCAACGTCCGAATCCCGTGCGCGACTGTCCATTCGCGCAGATCGGCGTCCAATTCAGACGCCTGCTGGATGTCCGGCACGTAGAAAATCTCGCCAGGGTCTTCCAACCACAGCCGCGCCAATGGGACCACGTCCGGCGACAGCGGTTTATCGAGCAAGGGATCATCAGCCTGAATACCGCCATCGCGCCAGGAGGCGACAATCTGCGCGATCAATGCGCTCGCTGGCGCACCGTCCAACGCATTCTCCGACGCACCCTCCGGCACAGTAGGCTCAGAATCAATGCTCGCATAGATCAACCAAGCCGCGAGATGCGCAGTGTCGCGCACGGCAAGAACGAATACGTCCAGCATCTCGGCCTCGGTAGTCGTTTCGGAGAGTGCCGCCTCGATGACGCTCAACGTCTCCAACTGCTCGGCGTGCCGTCGTGCCTGTTCGTAGAGCTGCTCCAAGGAATCTGATTGGCGTTGGTCGGCGTCGTGTTCGCTCTCAGCAGGTTCACCCGCCGGAGGCAGTGCCTGAGCCAATGGTTCTTTGCTCTTCTCTTTGTTTTTCATCGTCACCTCAAACAGCCATTCCCACTATCAACGTGTACGCGGCGCACCCCTGCGCCTAACGTATTCGACGTGTTCAGGCAATATCATCGCCAGCCGGCTTATCTTCCGATGCCTGCGGCGGGCGGAATTGAATGATGTTGCGCGGCGTGCCAAAGGCGCGCCCCAGCTCACGCACGGCAGCCTGCAATACCCCCTGAACATCCGGCGCGGCCTGGATGCGTTCTGTGATTTCGCGGATCATCCGCTCGCGGTTGACGCGTGCCTCAATTGTCAGCAATTGCAGACGGTTCTGTGCGGCGATAGCGGCTTGCTGTGTCAGGCTTTCCAGACGGCGGCGCTCCTGATCGGAGAAGTGCACTGACTCCGGATACATCGCATGCAGAAAGCCGATACGCTGCCCACTGGCAATCAACGGCACGAAGACGACACTCTTGGCACCGTAGATACGGGAGAACAGCGCACGATTTCGTCGTGTAAGACGGGAATCGTGCTCAGGGTCATCGATGAACGTCAGACTGGGATTACGCGCCATCTCACGCGCCAGCGAGAAGTCCGCAAGGTAGAAACGCTGGCGCAGCGCGCTAATCTCGGTCGTCGTCCAATGGGCCACGACCTCAGCATAATTTGGTTCTAGTTCATCCGTCCACGGGCGGTCGAAGAGTTGCAGGGTGACGTGATGGGCGCCTTCACCGAGAGCGGTATGCGACCGCACCACATTGAGGATGCCGTCATAGGTCTGCGCCAGGTTCAGCTCGGCGCTACCACGATAGAGTGCCTCAGTCTCGGTCCGCGAAGCCTGTACTTCCTCGAAGACCCGTTCGCGAGCGATGGTGTTGGAGAGCGCCGCGGCAGCAGTTTGCATTGCCACGATTTCTTCTTCCTCCCAGACTGCATCGCTGGAGGCGCGCCCCAACAGGATGACGTTGGGATAAAGCGCCTCGCCGCGCACAGTCAACGCCAAGAGGTTTTTAAGCCCAAGTGTCTGCATCAGTTTGCGCTCCCTGGCCTGGAGGGTATCAGGATGGAGCACCAGGTAAGGTCTGCCAATAAGTTCATCCGCCCAGGCTTGTACATGTTCAAGCGGAATGGGAGGCAGTTTGGTCTCATCAGGGCCGTTGGCAGAAGCCGTCCACATCGCGCGCGTCAGCCAGTGTGAGGCGTGCGCAGCGCCCTCATCTCCGTTGCCCGAAGAGGCCGAAAGGGCAGCGTCCTCGATCGCGTGATACTCCATATAGAGCACGCCCGCAGCGCCGGAAGCCTCACCCAGCAAGAGCAACACATCGGCGGTCGCTTCGGTGCCGCGCTCGGTCAGCAAGGCCGCCGCCTGCGAGACGTTGGCCTGGTAACGCGCCTGCCGGCGCACCACACTCAACGCAGCTTCGGTGCGGCCAAACTGCAGGGCATTCTGGATCGCCGAAGAGACCTGCGTGGCCAGGAACTCCAGCAGATTCAACTCACTCTCACCAAACTTGTTCGTTTCCACTGCACTGATGAGCACTGCACCCAATACATCCTCGCCGACGCGCAGGGGCACGCCCAGACGCGAGAACAATCCGCTACTGGCCAGACGTTGGCTGCTTTCCCGAGTGTCTTCCCGTGTATCCTTAACAATCAGACTCTGGCGCGTCGCCAAAATCGTTTCAGTCAGACCACCCGGGCTTGGGTGCGTGTCTGCGGACTCATCCACGGAAGACTCTGAGACATCAACTGCACGACCCACTACGAACGCGCCGGTTTCGGAGTCGCGCAGGAAAATAAGCGCGTGCGGCACGTCAAAAATACGGCGGGTCCAATCGGCAGCCTGTGCCAGAAGCTGCTCCATATCCCGGATCGGGAGCAGCTCAATACCAGCTTGTGAGAGCAACGAGAATTCCTCAGCGCGGCGTTGCGCGTCTTTGTTCAGCCGCGCATTATCCAGCGCCGCCGCCGCCTGTTGGGCGAAGAGGTTAGCCAGACGTGCTTCGCGGTCGCCGAAAGCGGCAACCTCTGCCGAGCGCAGCAGCAACACCCCTTGCGGACCGAAACGCCCGATCAAGGGGACTGCCATAACCGCATGGGAGCGTTCATTTTCATAGAACGGAAGGTGATTTTCCGACACGTTGTAGTCTTCGACGAAGAGCGCCTGCTGGGATGAGATCGCTTTGCCTGCCAATCCCGCATCGTGTGGCATACGGAAACCGAGTTTGTCGGCGAAGTTGCCGTCTTGATAATCCAACGACAACAACAAGGTGGCGGTTTCTGGTTCGTAACTGAAGAAACTACTGCCGTCCGCGTTGAACAACTTCGCGCCCTGCTCAACGATGGCCGCCTGCACATCCATCGGTTCAAGCAGTTCACTCAAGGCCAACGAGATATTGTAGAGCGAACGCAGTTCTTCAGAACGTTGCTGCGTTTCTTCCGTCAGGGTCAGGTTATCCAACACAACTTCAATCTGGCTTGCCAGACGTTGGATAAGGGCGCGCGTTTCAGGATCGAGGGGCAGCACGTTATCCCGATGTTGCAACATCACGATGAAGCCCTGCTGGGCACCGGAGCTGCCCAGAGGAACGTAGAAGACCCGCCTAAAGTCGAAGGAGGCAAGTTTTTCCTGCGCTTCAGGGGCTAAAGTCATACCACCTAGCAGGGGGAGTACCGGCCCCAGCTCCGCACGCCGCAACCCACGCAGGAAAGTGAAGTGTTCATCCGAAAGCGTGAGCACTTCCTCTGGGAACGGCAACCTCTGCCCGTCGGGAGTGAGGACGGCGTGCGGTTGAATGCGCGGTACATTGGGCACAGGGAAGGTGTAGACACCGGACGCCATGCCGAGGGCTTGCGCGAGGATGCGGGCAATCTCGGTCAGCACGTCCTCGAAACTCAGTTCAGGGTTGGAGGCCACCTGCAGCACATTGCTAATGAGCGTTTGCTGGCGCTGACTCTGCTGCGACTCTTCGAAGAGCCGTGCGTTTTCCAACGCCAACGCGATCTGTTCGCTGACGCTTTCGACCAGCGATAGTTCCTCAGCAGACCAGATACGCTGCGAATCAGCGAGGCCCAGGTAGCCCAACACCCGGTCGCCAGCACGCAGAGTTTCCATCATCACCGGCACGCCCCCGTCCATCAATTGCGCACGTGTCACCAACCCGTCGCGCAATTCGGCGGGTACGGGCAGTGGCGGAACCGGGTTCACATCTACCCGGTCATACTCGTAAGCCATGGGACGTGACTGCGCCGCGATCCGTGCCCAACCCTGACGGCTGTAGTCGATCTGGATATCGCGGACTTCGGCCAACGCGCCTTCCATCATTTCCAGCGCACGCGCGTTGTTGAGGGCCACGGCCAATTGATCGGCCAACAACTGTAAGGTGCTGATGTCGTCATCGGTGAAAGCTTCAGCAACATCGCTCTGCACATCCAGCACGCCGATAACCTCATCTTCGACCTTAAGTGGCAGGGCCATCTCCGAGCGCGTCTCCGGCAAATCCGGATTATTGAACCAGACCGCATCCTCACCGACGTTGAAGACGATACGCGGTTTGCCAGAAGCGGCGACGAAGCCGACGATACCCGTTTGCCCCACTTGCAAGCGGTGGCCTCGCGTCAACATGTGCTGCCCACCCACAGAGGAAGCGGCACGCAGGATGGCCCACACCTTAGCATCGTCGAGGATGAAAATACCTACATGGTAGAAGCCGAATCGATCCGAGATAGCGTGCGCCGTCGTCTCCAACAACATGACGACGTTGCGAACCTGCGAGGCTTCTTTGCTGACTAAGCTGATGGTTTCCAATTGCAGCGTCCGGCGCTCCAACGTGGCGGTGCGCTCGGTAATCCGCTCCTCCAGGCCACTGATCACATCGCGCAGCCGGGCGGTCACGTCATTGAACGCTTGGGCAAGCACACCCATCTCATCGTCCCGTTCAACGGAGACAGTGTACTCCAGATTTCCGGCACCGATGATACGGGTCCCTTCGACCAGACGGTTCAGGGGGTTGAGAACAAGACCAAGCATCGAGAAGTGCAGCAACAGGATGAGGCCTACTGCCGCTAACACGCCAACCCATATGAGAGCCGTCATCGATGGATTGACAATGCTGGCCCGCTCGCCGACTACGATATAGAGCACACGGCTCGGGGCACCTGGCATAGGCACGGCGCGCGAAATAAGGTAGATGGGCCCAAATCCTGGAACTTCCCGCAACTCTGGCGCCGTCATATCCAACCCGGCCAATACAGCAAGCTGCGTTCCCTTGAGGCCAGGCATGGAATGTTCGATCACCAATCCTGTGTTATCGACCAAAGCCAAGAAGTCGAACTCACGGTTATTCGCCACAATTTGCTGCAAAAATGTCGCCAATCCTGGCGCATCCTGAATCGTTTCGACATAAGGCGCGACAGTCTCTATCGTCTGCTGTAACTGAATGGTGATCAAGTCCCCTTTGCCCCAATAAGCCTGACGATAGGCGTCCCGGTATTGACTGGTAACGTAGATGAACACCGGGATGAGCAACAACAAAGGGATACCCGCGATAATCAAAATCATACGCCAGCGCAGGCTCAAGCCCTTAGATGACATTATTGACCTCCTTGTGCCGCCAGCTCGGTGCCGTAAATGCGCGCCGCAATCGGAAATGTGATGGGAATTCGCAGGTTCCAGCGGCGCGTGGACGCCAGGTTAACTGCGAGCAAGTTACGCTCCGGCCCACGGATGGGAATATCGGCCGGCATCTCACCCGCGGCAAGTCTAAGCACAACGTTCCCAACAGAAACACCCTCTTCATAACCATAAGAAACCAATCCACCCACAGCACCATTAACGACAGCATAGTTGGACAAAGCAAAGACCGGTACAGGAGAGTAAGCGAACATCCAGGCTATGACATCTCGTTCATCGACGAGACTTCCGGCATCGTCGACAACACCCTGGGAGCCTGCCAACAAAATGAAATCCACTTCCTTGCCTTCCGTCAATACCGTCTTTCGCCAGTCCGACCATTCTCTTACCGTCTTAAACGAAAACGTCGATGTGCCATACTCGCTCTGTCCCAAAGTCAGATAGGTCGATAGGGCACGGGCTCTACCCGAAACCGAACCATCGCTGAGAAGCAGATAGCGCTGCGCGTCTTCGACAAAAGCGTAAGCCATTGCGACAGTCTGTACAGGATGCAGCACCTCCACAACGCCAGTCACATTCGGTAGATCCAACCCATACGAGGACGGATCGCCGACAAATCCACAGAAAACGAAAGGCAAGGTAGAGTCAACATACAACGGGATGACGGTGCGGGTCGCCTCTTCACCAGACACTATCACGATATCAGGCTGAAAATCCACGAGTCGCTCAATGGCCTGGAGTGCTACCGGCTTCACGTCTTCAATCGCTGAAACATGGCGCATATCCATATAGAAGGTTTCCAGCTCCAGCGTGCCATCAACGGTAGCATATCCTGAACGCGCTAACGTCTCCAAGATTCCAACGCGCACCTGCTGCGACCAGAAATCATCTTCGGTGTAGCTATCGACCAGGAAAAGGCGTAGCGTGGTATGCACCGGTACAACCTTTGGCGGCTGCGTCGGAGACGGCGTTGGACCACAGGCCGCCACTAACATCAAGATGACAATCAATTCCAATAGACTCAAACGTCGCTTCATACCGACTCTATTCACTCCTGCGGTTGACTTTCCGCGCGCCCTTCACCGGGCGGCAGCAATTGAATGCGGCTGCGTTCAACTTGCAGCGCCAACCCCAACTCACGCGCGGCATTGCGCAAGATGGCATCGGTGCTGGTCATCGCCCGCACTCGCCCCACAATATCGCTCCGGGCGCGTTCCTGATTCGCGCGCAGCCGAGTCTCTTCCAGCAGACGCGCGTTGTCCAGTGCCAGATCCAACTGCTCCACTACAAACTGTGCCAACTGGATCTGCTCCTGGGCCCACGGTACGGACTTTTCGAAGGAGAGCACGCCTATCTTGCGGTTTTGGATGCGGATCGGCGCTAACAGGAGATGCCGCCCGGTATCCGTAACCTGCGTGGTGACGTCCGCCAACGCCTCAACGGCCGCAACATCGGACGCCGTCCCGACCTCGACCGGGTAAACAAAGCCCGAATCGAAGGTGTAACCAATCTGCATCTGCCGGCGTGCCAACGCCTGCCGCCAGGCGCGCAGCGCGTCTTGTTCCTGATAGCGTTCCAAACGCTCTAGCGCAGCCGTTGTCTCCTCCAGTGAGAACGCATTCGCCACTGCAACGGACAGGCCGTCGGACAGGATACGCAACACGGTCACGTCTTCCTCCGTAAAGGCTGCGACCACGTGGGTTTGAATGTCCAACACCCCGATGATCGACTGCCCCCGAGCGATCAATGGCAAGCTTACCTCCGACCGCGTATGCGGCAGATCGGGGTTATTAAACCAGACGGCATCCTCACCGACGTTGAACGCCAGGCGAGGCACCCCCGTCTCGGCGACATACCCCACGATGCCCTGCCGGCCTACACGCAACCGGTGCCCTCGCGCCAACATACGCTGTCCACCTTCCGAGGAGGCAGCGCGTAGAACAGCCCATTCGCTGTGCGGATCGACGAAGAAAATACCGACGTGATCGTACCCCAGACGCTCGGAAATCAAACGCACGGCAGTGTCCAACAACTGCTGCATATCCGGGATCGAGGCAATGGCATGGTTCAGTTCGGCAATCGTCCTGAATTGCCCGGCGCGTTTCGCCAGCTCGTCCGTACGCTCGGCAACCCTTCTTTCCAGCATACGCTGTGTCCCGCGCAAATCCTGGCCAATTTGCCGGGTGCGGGCCAGGCTTTGCTGCACACTGCTCATGCTCAGGTAGATCACAAAACCGGCCGAAAACACCAGCATTAGCAAAGCAAATGCACGGATCAGATAATAAAAGAGATCAAAAGACATACTTGACGTGGTCGCTACAAAAACGTAGTTAGACAGAATCGCGAGCGCGCCATAGTATAGCAAGACACCGAACGCCATACGCACCGCGCTCACCGGCCGCAAAAACATGCCAGCCAATGTCACCGGCCAAAAGAAGAGCAGCCAACCCGGAGAATTGACGCCATCAAAGACCAAAACGGCTAACGCAATCCCGATGAAGTTGATCCATACAAAGGCCCGGGACACAGAAGACACATATCCCTGCCTGACACGATAGAAACTGATGATGGATAAAGGTATAAAAGCTAGTGGGAAAGCCGTCCCCAACCACCCTATAAGCGGGTTATCGAACAAACCGCGCAAGGTAGCAATCACAAAGATTAACACCAATGTCAGGGACAGGGCAAACGTCAGTACCATCATCACGCAGAAGAGGCGTCCCAAACGCGCTTCTTCCTCGTCGAGAACGTCGACGGTCACAAAGCGTTCCCATGCCGTCGCTATAGCCGCCTTTTGTTCAGTCCACGATTTCATCATAATCGATTCCTCATCACAGTGTCGATTCTCGTCCCACCGGAGTCCTTATTGAGCCTCTCCCTGCTCGCTCAGCGTCAAATACGCCGAACCGCGCTCGGCAGCGAAGGCCCGGCCCAGCTCGCTCAACGCGCGCTCCAAGACCGCCTCGATCTCTACGGCTTCACGGATGCGCCCCGTGATCTCGCCCGCCATCTGCTCGCGGGCTGCACGGCGCGTGGTTTCGTCAAGCAAACGCAAGTTCTCCAACGTCTGCGCCAACTGATCGGTCACACTCGTCACCAGCGCCAACTCATCCTCACTCCAGGCCTCACTGCCCTCACGGCGCACACCAAGCGCACCGATCAATTGCGCGCGCGTCCCCGAAGCAATGGGCAGCGCCAGCTCTTGTGTCTCAACCGTCACATCCTTGGAATGTACCGTCCGCGTCATCGGCGGGAGCCAGGCTTCTTCGTCTACCTCAACCCGGGTCGTGTCACCGGCCTCGTCGGCGCGATAACGATACCCGCCAGGCGCGTGCTTGGCGGCCATCAGTCCCTCCCAGGATTGGCGCACGTAAGTCTGCTGCACTCTCTGCGCCTCATCAAGCGCCGTTACCAAACTGGCAACCGTCGTATTGATGTACTCGCCCAGGCGGATCAACTCCGGCGGCAAGTTTGGTCGTTTGCTCACTATGCTCAAGTCCAACGAGGCTCTGTAGTTTCCGGAAGCGATATGCTCCAGGAAAGTCACATATTCCTGGGCCACCTCCTGAAGTTGCTGCGCCGTTTCAAGCGTCTGCTGTTGCGCCGTGCGCTCGGCAAGAGCGGCGACCTCGGCCTGTTGACTTATAACGACCAATGATTCCTCACGCTTTCGCGCAGCACTGAGAGAAGCCTGCACAAAAGTAACAAATTGCTGGTTGACTGCCACCATCACGGCAGCCGCCACGACGAAAATCGCTACCCAGATCAACCGCGAGGCGAGTTCTGGCATCTGGTAAGGCGTGATCACGCCCAGAGCCTCCACGATCACAAACGCCACATAGAGGACGATATGAACCGCAATGGTGACATAGGCATACCGCCAGCCACCAGCCTGTCCAGCGATCAACACGATCAGTGGCAAGGTCAAAACCACCGGTCCCATCGTCCCATTGATGAAATAGACGGCCACAAAAAGGATCAAGGTCAGACCCGTGATGCAGAGTCGCAAGGCGAAGTCGAAGTGCCCCCGCGCGAGCAGCCGCACCACAACCAACATAGCGAGCATCGCAATCACGTCAACGGCGATCAACGAAATAGGAAAGTTAGGGACGAGAAACAAAGCGACCAGATAACCCAACAAGAAGACAGTGAATGCCGTGAAGGCAATCCAACCGACAGCACGCAAAAAACCGACACGCCGCGCCCGATCTTCAGTCAGCGTGTCGTCAGTGGTAAATGTCTCAGGCCATGCTGATTCCACGTTAGTCATGAGTTTCACCCTCCTCACGGGGCAATAAAATATTCTCCGGCCCCAAACGCGCGACCATTTCGGAAGCGTTCAGAACGCGCGCGATTTCCTGGACAGCGCGTTTCACTGCATCTTCGATGGTGGAGGCGGAACGAATGTCGTCGATGATCTGGCGCGTGCGCTCCTCGCGCGCGGCACGGCGTTGGGTCGCTTCCAGCAAGCGCGCGCTCTCCAGGGCCTGGCCCAACTGCTGCGCGATGGATTGAATCAACGCCAGGTGATCCGCCGAACTGCGCCATGCCCCCTCAGGGTCCTCGACACCGAGCACGCCAATCACCTGACCACGCATCTCGATGGGAACGGCAAGTCCCACTCGTTTGTCCGCGCCAGCGCCAGCCGGCAGGGACGTTCGCTCTACCGGTTCCGTATCCGCACGTGCCTGAGCAGAAGTCACCAGCGAGATCTCACGCAAAGCGCGTTGCATCTCCGGACGCCAGAAATCGGGCGAGAGGCTCACCTCACCTCGATCGTAAACGAAGGTATTCTGCCGCACCCGGCGATTTTCTTGCAGGTACGTCTCCCACTCGCGGCGCTCATAGCTGCGGCGCGTCTCGGCTTCTGCCATCAACGCAGCCCGCGTACTGTCGAGCAAGCGCGCACGGTCTATCACCTGCGCCAATTGGTTCGCCACCTGGGTGAGGAACGTCACATGATCCAGGGTATACGCTGCCGCTTGCTGGCTCATAACGGTCAACGCGCCAATGATGCGATCCCCAGAGCGTAGCGGCAGGATGAGCCGCGCGGCGATACCATCCGCAATCAAGTGCATGTCCTCGGCGAACATCGGCTTTTTGCGAATATCATCCTGATGCCACAGCCGCTCGTGCGTGACCACCCACCCCGGGCCAGAACCTTCCAGGGGAACCGTCACGCCATCCCGATCCTCCGGGACGCGGCCCTCCGAGGCGCGATCCTCCACATCCCCTTCCTCACCCCCGGTCGACACACCATAAATGGTGATCTCGTTTTCACCGGGATTATACGTCGCCACCGAAACGGCATCGAGTGGAACCAGGTCACGCAGCAATTCTACACTCCCGGACATCGAGGATAGTACATCGCCCAGATCCTCACTACTTCCAATGGTAGCCGCTATTTGCAACAAAGCCTGCTCTTGTCTGGCACGCATTTGCGTCTGCTCCAGCAGCCGCTGGGTCTCAACATAGCCGGTCAAACGGCGGGTGATTTCGCCCATCAAGGTGCTCTCACTATCGAGAAAGTGAGGCGCTGGCGCGTTGGCATTGTCACGGTAAGCGACCAACACCCTGCCGATCGACTCATCACCGATGTGCATCATGGAAACCATCTGGCGGGAGAGGTCGATTGCATCCATATCACCGTAGAAGCGGCCGCCATACTCGATCACGGACAGACATCTGTCAGCATATTGCATGGCTTGTGGTATTCGTCCGGCCGTCCATGCAAACAGTTCTGGGATCGGCGGTGATTCGGCAATCTTGCGACCGATATCGTTCAGGCAGTCCAACTCGCTCACCTGCTTACTCAATAACGATCGTGCGTGCATGGCCTCCTCGAAGAGACGCTGATTTTCCAAGGCCCAGCCGACCTGCTCGACGATTTCCCCGACCACTGCCACTTCGTCGGTGCTCCAGGCAGTGGCGGCTTGACGGTTCAGTCCCAAGACGCCGATGGTCTCACCGGCCCATGTAATCGGTAGTGCCAGCGTGCGTGTGTCTTCGCCTTCCGCGGCGACGACGGTCTCACCGCGCGCTAGAGCCGTGCTGAGCGCCCCCAGCCACGCCTCCGGCACAGCCTCATCGGCGAGAGGCTGCAGCACATCCGCGTCGCCGGTACGGATATAGCCAGGGATCGCCGTCGTATAATCGGACCACTCTTGCTGGACGTAACGTTTCTGGAGCGCGCGCATTTCCTCGAGGGCCGTTTCCAACTGCTGGCGCGAGGCCTCGACCTCCGCGCGAGCGCGTTCTTGTTCTTGCAGCATCGAGCGAATATCGTCCACCATCATCTCGATACCGACGGCCAACTCCGAAAGCTCTTCCACGCCTTCAGGCACGTCGATTTCAACATCGAGGTTGCCCAACGCGACGGTTTGTACTACAGACAACAAGGCGCGGCTCTGGCATTCAATCAGCCGGGACTGCGTCTCACTGTGCATCATGGCCCGCAGATCATCGATCATCATCTGAATCCCAACAGCCAGGTCGGAGAGCACATCAATGCCCTCCGGGGGTTCGACCTCCACGGTCAAGTCTCCCATGGCCACGGATTGGATGACGTTGAGCAATGCACGCCCTTGCGTCTCGACTAACTCTTTATATGCTGCAAATGTGATCTTTGCCATCAGAAATCCTTTATTGTATCCCCGACGCTACTGCGGCGCAGGTCATCGCCAGACCATCAGGCTATCAACCAGGCCAGCGCCGCGGCTTCATTGTCAAAGAAACGGACATTGTCGCGCCCGGTGAGCTTCAACACAAAATCGCCAAGCACATGTCCGTATCGCAGCGCACCGGAAATGGCAACTTTGCCGACGCGTGGATCGCGATTCAGATCAGCGTAAACTTTGCGCATATCAGCACTGGCTTTGCCCCCGCGCGTATCGTCCCACAAAATCAGCCACGGCTTCTCCGCCGTCGCTTGTGCCAGAAAGGGGGTGAAGTCTGCTAGCAGCTTCTCCGCGCCGTGACGATCCGTGTCGCCAATAAACGTTAAACGCAAGATATTTCCACTCTCAAGCTTTAATTGGTGTGCCATCGTTCCGCCTATGCCTGCAACCAGGCCAATGCTTCCTCTTCGGTTTCAAAAAACCGAATGTTGTCACGCCTGGTCGCCTTAAGTACAAAACTCACCAGGACGCGCACATAACGATTCATCCCCGCTGTAGCCGTCTCGCCGATGCGGGGGTCGAGGTTGATATTGGCGAAAGCCTTACGCGTGCTGGATGAGAGTTTCACATCCGGCCGATCAGTAAGCGCCAGAATGCGTAAGGGCGCTTCAGGGGTGACGGCATCCAGATAGACGTTCAAATCCCGCACAAAATCGTCTATTTTGTCGTGCTCCAACGCGCCGCCAGCGAAGTTGATACTTAAAATTCCATCGTCGCGCATCTTAATTTGGTATGGCATCGACACACCTCTCTCAAATCAGTCTAAGCGTCGTTAGTCGAGTAATCCTTTGGTCACAACGTCCGTTCATTGGCCGGCGAATCGGCTTCTCCGGCGAGCACATGTTCCTGACTGCCCAGACGGATAATGGCTGCGGACACGTCGAACATCTGTCCCAGTTCCTGAAGCGTCGTGCGCATAATAGCCTCACGGTCCGTGCCGCGCCGAATCTTGTCGGTAATGGCGCGCACCTGACGCTCGCGTTCAACGCGCGCGCGCGTCTGTTCCAACAAGCGAATATTCTCAAACGTCAATGCAGTCTGGTCAGCCAACATCTGCAACATGCGCATTTCCTGGTCGGTAAAAACACGTCCGGGGGTCATTAAGCTGACCACCAACGTCCCGATCACGCCCTCACGTCCGACCAGGGGCGCGGTTGCATTGGCCGAAATCCCGCCTTTGATAAAGGAACGGTGCGCATGTTCCTGAAGTTCTGGGGAATCCACGCTGACGGCCACCGGAGACCGGCCCTCGATCACTTGCCGGGTCAGAGGATAATTTGCCAGCGAGATGACCTCGCCAACCCGTGCGTACTGTGCTTCATCGATAGGATACAAACCCACGCGGGTCAAGTTTTCGCCATCCAGCAAGAACATGCTGACCCGATCGGCCCTTACGGCGGCAACGGCCGAGTGCATCAAGACGTCGACCGCTTCATCGAAGGTCAACGCGGCCGTCAATGCCGTCATCGTCTCCTGGATAATGGTCATATCCTCCACAGCACTGTTCAGTTGCACAGCCTGATCTTCCATCTCGGTTATCAAACGGTCACGCTCCATCTCAGCCAGCTTGCGCTCTGTGATGTCGGTCGAGATGCCAAATGTACCGATGATGTGTCCTGCCATATCACGCAACGGCATTTTGGAAGTGGACACCCAGGTCACACGGCCATCGGGCCAGATTTCCTTTTCTTCCACGTTCAATAGCGGTTTCCCGGTCCGGAGGATGTGTTTTTCATCAGCCAGCGCCTTTTTTGCGTGTTCTGAGGCAAAATAATCGAAGTCCGTCTTGCCAAGCACGACAGAGGGATTGGCTACCTTGAGCCAGCGCGCGTTGGCTGTGCTGATGCGCAGGAAACGGCTTTCACGATCCTTGAAATAGATGTGATCAGGAACATTGTCCAGAAGAGCGTGCAACAGGTGACGTTCCATCGCCAACGCCTCTTCCATCTCCTTGCGCGCAGTGATATCACTCACCTGGCGGATCAAATAACGGGGTTCGCGTTGCTCTCCAGGGGGAGCCTCATCAGCAACCAGCGCCAAGTTCTCCAACGTCGGCATCTCTGTGCCGGTCCGCGTGAGCAGCGTCAGTTCGCCCTGCCACTGGTCGTTGTCCATGAGTGCCGGCAGGATCTCCTTGTGCAGGCGGTCTTGGAGCGCCTTGGGATAGTAGGAGAAGAAGGATTTTCCCACCACCGTCTGGGGGGTGGCCTCACCGGCGAGTGTGCAGAACGCCGGATTCGCATAAGTCAAGGTGCCATCGAGTTTGGCGATGATGATACCCTGCCCGGAGGCTTCAATGACCTGGCGGAAGGTATTAGCGGATTCGAGAAGCTGTGTGTTATGAATGGCAATGGCGATTTGCCCGCACAACCCTTCGAGCAACAGTTGATCCTCCTGGGTCAGTGCATTCGTGATGTTGCTCTGCACGTCAAGAATGCCGAGGATTTGATCGCGCAGTTTGATCGGCACCGCCAACTCGCCACGCGTACCCGGCAGAAAGGTGTTGGGGACCCAGTCGGGATCGCGCGTGACGTCTGGGACCAACATCGGATGCCCAGTGGATGCCGCCGTACCGACGACGCCGCGCCCCATCGCTACGGAGTGACCTGCCGCCAACATACGCGCGCCGACCAGTCCATAGCCGACGACCAGACGCATCACCCTGGCGGAGGCATCGTAACGGAAAATTTGAGCATGATAATAACCAAAGCGTTCCTTCACCAGGGTCACGACGCGCTCGAAAAGCTCATCCAGGGCAGCGGCGGCGGCGATTTCCTGCGCCACCTCGGTGCTGGTCTGCACTTGACGGCCCCGACGTTCCAACGAGGTCTGGATGGCTTGTTCCATCTGCACCCGCTCAGTGATGTCGCTGGAAATGCCGAGGACCTTTCGAACGATGCCATCCGCATCCACAAGCGGGAGTTTCGTCGTCTGTACCCACCGGCCCTGGCGGAGAATCGGGCTTTCGGGGATAAATTTGTCCTGGTGCGACTCCATCACTTCGAGATCTCCGCGCCGGATCGTCTCCAATTCCTGTGAGTTGATATTGAAGTCAGCGTCGGTTTTGCCGATGAGGTCATCTACGCTTACCCCGTAGGCATCAGCTATCGCTTTGTTGGCGATGACAAACTGGCCCTCGCGGTCGCGGACGAAGAAAAAGTTGGGATCAAGGTCGATAACCTGTCGCAGAAAGTTGTAACGCGTCTCCAGGTCGCGCTGCGCAGTGATGTCTCTGGAGAGGCCACGATACCCGTGGATGCGCCCGTCAGCATCGGCCACCGGGCTGCCGATCACGTCGAGCAGCACCACGCGGCCATCTTTGGCGATGTGGCGGGCTTCGACCTGAAACTCACGGCCCTGAGCAAGCAGCGCGCGGATCTTCTCAACGGTTCCATTCGTGGTCGCATCGGCGTCTGGGTTCTCAGACGGCAAGAGATCGAAAAACGTACGCGTCAGCATTTCGGCCGGCGTATAGCCCAGCACGTCACTCACCCGCTCCGAGCAATAGAGATAGGCGCCGGCGGCGTCCATCTCCCAGAGCACATCCGGGCTGAGGCGCGCCAGATCGTAGAAGTGCGACGCATTGCGGGCATCGGTTCCCGGCGACAGGGACTCAGACATGGCCGCGATCTCATCGACGGAGGAGACTGTGATCGGAGCGGTCACTTCCCGGCGTGGCGATGGTGGTAATGCGCCACTGTGGCTTGTCTTCTTACGGCTCATCGTGTTCTTCTCCTTGGGTCGGGTTTCGCCCGTTCTTATCGATAACGGATGCGTCCGGCGTGTTGGGTGGAAGTTCGAGGCTGTCATCCGCCGCTTCAACCAGTTCCTCAGAGGGAACCTCGACATCCTCAGCCCAGGATTCGCCCAGGGGTTCCTCATCCAGAGGTTTCTGACCCGACAATGCTATATCCGGCGGACCTTCGTCCGGCGATTCATCGCCCGGCGATTCCTGATTTGGCGATTCCTCGCCCAGCATCAGACGCACATAGGTACGTGGAACGCCCAGAGCCTCCCCCAGGTTGCTCACCGCAGATCTCAGGATCACTTCCATATCAACCGAGCGGCGGATATCCTCCGTAATCTCACGCGTAATGCGCTCGCGCGCCTCGCGGCGTTGGGTCTCCTGATACAGCCGTGCGCTTTCCAGGGCCGCGCCAAGCTGCTCGGTTAGCGTCTCCACCAGCGCGATTTCGTCCTCGCCCCAATCGGGTTTGTTCAAACGTAGAGCACCGATGCTCACACCCTCGCGAATCTGGATGGGGACGGCCAGCGTGGAACCAGCTTCGGTGATTACGCGGCCAGTTTGTCGTGCCTGTTCCATGACGGGAGGCTTCGCCCCGGCCACCGGACGGATGATACCCGGCGCATCGGAGAGGTAACGCAAAGTGCCTTCGACGCGCGCCATCTCCTGCCAGGCCTCGCGGCTCACAGCACCGTAGGCACGGAGTTCTGCCGCCAGCGCCGCCTGGCTCTGGGCAAACAGTTGCGCACTCTCTATGGCAAGAGCAAGCTGGTCGGCCAGCAAGCGCATGACCTCGATCATCTGGTCCGTAAGGACATTGCTCTCCGTGCTATGCAGGTCTAGTACGCCAATCAGGCGATCTCCGGCGATCAAGGGCAAGGCCAACTGCGAGCGTGTGCGGGGAAATGGCGTGTTAGCGAACGATACCGCGTTAGGGCCATCGTCTACCGCCACGCGCAGTTCCTGTTTCACAGTAACCGTGCCGAGAAGGCTATGCTCATTCACGACAACACGGTAATCTTCCGTCATCATCTGCCGTCCCTCAGGACTGTTTACGCCGCGCAGGACAACAGACTCCCGATATTCATCCATCAAGAAGATACCCACCTGGTAAAAGCCCGCCTGCTCGGCGATCAATTGCGGCATGTGGGCCAATAATTTATCCAGATCGCGCAATGCGGCTGCGGCACGGCCCAGTTCGATAGCAGTCAGCAACAGTGTGGAACGGGACTGCAAATCCTGCGTGCGGGCCACGACGCGCTCCTCCAGCGAGCGGCGGATGGCTTCCAGTTCGCGGTTGGCCTCCACCTGCGCCTGTGCCGAGCGCCGGGCACGGATAATGGCGTCCTGCATACTTTTCATGGTATAGCGCAGAAAAACGCCACACAACGCCACGGCGACGAAGATGACCAACACATCTACCAGCCCGATACCCGTTTGACCGGGAATCAAACCCTGATTTTCCATATAGCCCGCCGCCGCAATCACGACAAGCGATAGAATTGTGTACGCCAGCGCACCGCGCGGACCAAGTAGCAAGCCGGCCAGCACAATCACCAGTATGAAGGTATAGCTGGTATGACCGCCACTCAGCCCCTCGGTGGACACTATCCAATAGGCAGTCACCGCAAAGAAGAAAGTTAGAATAACTATTGCCAGCCCAGAAGGGAACCCACGACGGAGGAGCGGGAAGGCTACCAACGTCGCCACGACGACCACCAGAGCAGCGATGATCGGCCCCGCATCGACAAGTCGTTCAGGGACTCCCGACAACACCACCATCATCCCGACCACAATCACAGTCACGATCGACAAGGGCACCAGGATGACGATAAGAAGCCGCGCGCGCCGTGTCTGCTCGTCGTCTTCAAATACCGGCAATGTGAAGTAGTTTTTGATCCACTTGAACATAGTATCCCTCTACGATCTCACTCCTCCCTTAGTCCCTCTAGCGGAAGGGATGTCAGGGGTAGCAGCTGAAGACGCTCCTTCAATCCACACCTCGGCTTCGGTGAGGTCCAACGAACTCCGCAATTGATAAAGTGCCGTTTGCAGTACAGTGGTGACGTCCAACGAACGCCGCATTTCGGCGGTGATTTCACGCGCCACTTGTTCGCGGGCAGCGCGGCGTTGGGTATCTTCGTAGAGCTGCGCCCCTTCGAGAGCGGTACTCAATTGCTCGGTCAGCGTTTGCAGCAGGTTCACTTCCTCTTTAGACCACACTGTACCGTCGGGTTTGCGCCCATCAATGACGCCAATCACTTGATCGCGGACGCGGATGGGGACAGCCAGGGCATCGCCCTCGCCAACGACCTGACCGGTTTCCGCCGCCGCTTTCATCTGCGGCTCCCAGACCGTGAAGGGTGCAACGCCTTCCGCATCGCTGGCAAAAGCCAGGTCGGGACGTGCGCGGAGCAGATCACGCCACGCTTCACCCACCACTTCACCATAGGCACGCCGCTCGGCAGCTACACTTTCCTCGACCTGACGCAACAGTCGCGTATTACTCACAGCTACAGAGATCTGATCGGCCAACGTCTGCAATACATACACATCTTCATCAGCAAAAGCGGCTGGGACATCGCTCTGTACATCGAGCACGCCGATGATCTCACCACGCGCACGCAGCGGCAGAGCGACTTCGGAGCGCGTTTCGGGCAACTCCGGGCTCCTGAAGAAGTAAACATCCTCATCGACATCTTGCGCGACGCGGTGTTGTCCATAAGCCGCCACCGCCCCAATGATGCCCTGCGCACCGACGCGCAGACGATGCCGGCGTTTCAACATACGCTGCCCCCCCTCGCTAGAAACCGCCTGCAATTCGGCCCACTGACCGGTGTCGTCCAGCATGTAGAGCGCTGTATGGTAAAATCCAAACTGCCGACTGATCACATTGGCAGACCGCACCAGAAGGGCCAGGGGATCACGCTCCACTGCGGAAATTTCAGCAGCGATTTGCGTGGCAGCCCCCAGGTAGGCGGTACGGCGATTCAGTTCAAGCGAGCGGACCTCAGCCAAAGCCGTGATCTGCTCACGCTGCTGCTCAGATTCGGCGGCGTAGCGCCGCGCACGTTCCAAGGCCGTGTTCATACTGCGCAACGCCAGGTTGAGCGGTGCAACTGCCATTGCCAGGCCGAAAGTAAACATCACCCAGTTAGATGATCGCGGTGAAGGGAAAATGTCGGGCAATGGATAACCTAATTCAGCTATAATGAACATCACCAATGAGGTAAAACTGCTCAGTGCGGCGACAATGAGAGCGGCCCGCTGTCCCAAGATCAACCCGGCAATCACGGTGATGCTTATCAAGAGAGCACCAGCGAAACTGCGCTGACCAGAAAGCTGAAAAATGATACTAACAGGAATCCATGTACCGATGACAAATATCAGTCCGGCTGCACGGATATGTCCACGCCGCATCAATATCTTAGCCACGATAGCGACCACAAAGGTAAGCGCAACAGCGATGCCGCTGCCCAGTTTTTGGGCGAAGACGAACAAGGTGACCGGCACACCCAATGCATCGACCACAAACAGGCTCAATATTAGCGGGTTGAACAGCGAAGCAATGCGTGTCTTTTCCTCATCATCGGGAAAGACAGGGGCTGCGAGAAACTGCCTAATCCTGTTCCACATCTTCATATCCTTTCTCGATGGGCTGAACGGCATCGTCACCTGGAGCACCCAGGCGCACAACCAGACGTTCCAGTTGCAGTGCCTGGCGGATCTCGTCGACAGCTATCTTGAGCACAGTCTCGACATCCAGCGTTTCACGAATGCGACCGGTGACTTCGCTGACCAAACGTTCGCGAGCCGCCCGGCGCTGGGTATCCTGATACAGACGCGCGCTTTCCAACGCCAACGCTGATTGTTCGGCCAATTCTTGTACCAGGGCAATCTCGTCCTGCGTCCACCGGCCACTGCCATCGGGCTTGCGCCCGTCAATGACTCCGATAATGCGATCGCGCACTTTGATCGGAATAGCGAGTGCTGCGTTGTCGGCATCCACGGCGATCTGCCCCTGGGTGAGGACTGTTTGCATTTGTGGTGTCCATGTATCCCCGACCGGCATAACAGTTTGGCGATTGCTCACAAACCCCAGGCCAGTCTGTGTAGAGAGCAAATTGGACCATGCTTGCGCAGTCACCCCGTCAAAGCTACGGCGCTCGACCTCCATACTTACTTCAAACTGCTGGAACATGAGCGCATTATTGATCGCCGTGGCAATCTGATCTGCCAGCGTTTGCAAGACGGCTGTATCTTCCGGGGTGATTGCTTCCGGTTCGGTACTTTGCACGTCCAACACACCAATGATCCGTCCGCGGACGCGTAACGGCAACGTCGCCTCCGATCGAGTCAGAGGCAAATCAGGATTATCGAAAAAGATGGCGTCGCGGCCCGTATCCAGAGCAATACGCGATTCACCGCGCCGGGCAACGTAACCGACCATACCCTCCTGTCCCACACGTAGGCGATGGGCGCGCGCCAGCATCCGCCGCCCCCCCTCGCTGGAAGCCGCTTTAAGCTCGGCCCATTCAGCGGCGGCATCCAGCAGGTACAATGCGGCGTGATAGAAACCGAATTGCCGGCTGATCGAATTGACGACATTATTCATCAGAGCATCCAATTCCAGTTCGGATGTGGCCTCACGTGCAATAGTCGCGTTAAGCTCAAGGTAACGCGCGCGACGGCTCAGGTCGCGGGTGCGTTCCTCTACGGTAACGCCCAACCCGGCCCGTTCTTTTTCTAGTTCGGCTGCATAAGCATAGGCACGCCGGAGAGCTTCCTTCAGGCTGCGGGAGGCCAGGCTAAGCAATCCCGCTGTAGCCATCACAAACAAACTCATGGGGCCCCATTGTTCCAGGGGTGCTCTAACTCCGATCCCCCCAGGCAATAGATCGGCGGTTTGAGCCACAGCGATCCCGAATGTAGCCAAAACACTTAACCCGGCTAAGGCGAAGCCGCCTGTCTCACCAAGCAGCAGACCAGCGACAACAACAACGACGACAAAACTCCAATAAGTCGCCGAATACGTACCGCCCAGGAAGAAACATACAGTCGTCATCAAAAGCCAAAAACCAGCCAGAAACAACCAACTGGCGGTAGATACCTTACCCTGCCACACCAACCGCACCAAGCCGAGATTGACCAGGATAAATACGGTTACAATGGGTAAAGACACCCATTTATTAGGCAAAAAGAGGAAGATGAAAGCCGCAACAATGCAAACAGCAATGAAAATCCATAGAATCGCATTGAGCAGGGCCGCCGACCGCGTCTTTTCTTCATCCTCGACAAAAACCGGCGGCTTGAGCAATTGCTTGATCTTATTCCACATTGTCACATCCTTTCTCACACCGGTCAGGAAACATCATCCACCTCTGGCGCTACCAGACGGATCACCAGAGTATCCAGATCGAGCGCCTGGCGAATCTCGCTCGCTGTTGTCTTGAGCACCGTTTCAATGTCGAGTGACTCACGGATGCGTGAAGTGACCTCGCCGATCAGTTGCTCCTGCGCAGCATGGCGCTGTGTATCCAGATAAAGGCGCGCGCTTTCCAACGCCACGTTCAACTGATCGGTCAACGCCGATAACAAATCTATCTCATCGTCGGTCCACGCACTGCCATCGGGTTTGCGCCCGTCCACCACCCCGATCACCTGGTCACGCACGTGGAGGGGAATCGCCAGCGTGTTCCCGGTTTCTCCAGTCGCCGTCTCACCGGTACGCAGTGCGGTGTGCATTTCGGGACGCCACATATCGCCAGCAGGTTTGGTCGTTTGTCGATCACTCAAAAAACCCCAGTCCGACTGTGTCAGGAGCAAGTTTTTCCACGCTTCTCGAGTCAGTTCGCCATAGGCGTGCTGCTGAGCCAGCAGACTGTCTTCGAGTTGCTGGAACAAACGAGCGTTGCGTACGGAATTGGCAACTTGGTCGGCCACAGTTTGCAGTACGGTGATGTCTTCATCGGCAAAGAATGCCTCTTGTTCGCTTTGCACAGTCATTGCGCCCAAAATCTGCCCGCCCGCGCGCAACGGCAGCGCCAGTTCAGAACGCGTACGGGGTAGATAAGGGTTGCTAAAGTGCACTGCCGCCTCGCCTACATCCAGTTGAATGTCAGGCCGCCCGGTGGCCACACAGCGGCCGATCATCGAATCACTGCCTACCTCCAGCCGCCAGCCTTGAGCCAGCATTTGCGCGCCGGCCGGGCCCGAACCGGCACGCAAAACAGCATGTTTGCCCAACTCATCGACCAGGAACAAGCCTACATAATACAGGTCGAACCGTTCACTCATCAACTCGACCACCTGCGGTAGCAATTCGTTGAGGTCGAGCACGGCAGTGGTCGTCCTGGACACCTCGGCCGCCGTCATCAACCCGCGCGTGCGTTCAGCCACCCGCCGTTCCAGGCCAGCGAGTATCTCGCGCAACTGGACGGTCATGCTGTTGAACGCTGCAGCCAGACCAACGATCTCAGTTGGACCTTGCAAAGCGGCCTGCAAGTCCAGGTCACCCTCAGCAATACGGCTAACGGTCGCAGTCAGATCGAGCACAGGTATTGCCAGACGGCGGGACAAAACGATGGCCACCAGAATGGTAATAGCAGCTACAAGCACGACCACAACACCTGAGATGATCGTACTCTGAATGAGTGGGCGCATGCCCTCGGAGATCGGCATCTCGGTAAACACGGCCCAGTCCGGCTCTCCCAGAGTTACATAGGCACCCACCATATTAGTGGCCTTGATCCCCTGGAATGTCCCCGTGCCTGTTTCACTGGCTACCGCCGGACCACTCATAAACTCTGCCACCAACTCCAGATTTCCGACGTTCTCGCCACGCAAGACGCGCGAAATGTCGCTCAAGGCCAACAGGTTGCCCTGCCGGTCCACCACATAGGCCAGACCCGCCTCGCCAACCTTCAGCCCCCCCACCAAATCCCACATAAATTTGAGGTTCACTTCGGACAGCAACACGCCCTGAAAATCGCCAAACAGGTCCTGCACCGGAACAGCCATGATCACCAGCGGCTCGCTGGTTGCCAGGTCCACGTAGACCGGACTGACGTAGCGATTGCCCTGCCTGACCCGCTCAAGCCAGTCGCTTTCGACTTGTTCAAGCGGGTTCTCCGACATACTTTGCGAAAGGCGCGAAACACGGGTTTGTTCCTGTCCCTGTTTATCCATAAATGCTAATTGACGAAAAGCCGGTTGCAGCCCCATCAGGTTTCCCAGGATTTTCTCTTGTTCCTGAGCAGTAACAGTGAAATCGCTCAGTCTGGCTGCCGTCTCCAACACATCGAACCGGATTTGGATGAAGTCAGAGACCGTGCTGGCGGCATTCTGAGCGACAAGCTGCTGCTCGCTAATCAGCACCTGTCGTCCCAGGTTGGCGACCAGGACCAACTGCGCGAGATAGGCCACGAGCAGGGCAGCCAAAGTCAGCACCACAAATGCAGTAATCAACGTTGCCGCCAGACTTCGTGAAGTCTTAGCCCCCTGCTCGTTCGGCTTTGTGTTTTGTATAAACATCGTTTCACCTCGCGATGACGCAACGGTCAGCGGATGATCTCATCTGCCTGCGCTAACAGACTCTCGGGGACCGTCAGGCCCATCGAGAGCACCACTTTATAGTTGATTTGGATGAAATGTTCCGGAGAGACCACCGGAATAGTGCCCGCAGCGATACCATTGAAAATCTTATCGGCCATGGGCGCTGCCAAACGGCCCGATTCGTAGGGACTCGAGACCACACCGAAAAGCGTAGCATAGTCCCCAACTTGCAGTGGCGGACCGCCGATGGGAATCTGGTGTTCGTAAGCGAACTTGGCAAACACGATAAAGAATTCCGGTGTCACAGCAAGCGGCTCCGAGAGGAACAGCATCGCATCGATACCTATATCCTCTTGCTGCTCCCGCGCGCGCAGTTCCGTTTCGATTTCGGCTGGAGTATCGGCAGGGAACTCGATCAAGGTGATGTCTTCGTTCGCAATAACCGCGCGCAAGGCATCAACCTGGTCGGCGACGTTGGGGTAACCGCGCTGGTAGGGAATCCAGAAGCGCCTTGCCTCCGGCGCGATCGCGCGCATAATTTCAAAGCGCTTGAGCGCAATGTCGGGCGCTGGATAGCGCACTCCCGTGATATTGCCACCAGGCTCACGCACGCTGTCAACCACGTCCATACCCTCGATCGTCACATAGCTGAAAAGAACCGGGATACCGCTGTCCTGCGCAGCGATCTTGGCTTCAAGGGCGGCTTCGGTCGGAAAGACCAAGATCAGGTCAACTTTGTCGGCAATAAACTTGTTCAGAATGGTTTGATAAACGGCCATATCGAATTCGGTCTCTTGTAGATCATAGACGATGTTATCCCCCTCGATATAGCCCAATTCAGCCATGGCGTCCTTAAAACCGGTGGTGACCTCAGCGGCGAAGCTCATGCCAGACAGGATCCCTACCCGGTACACCTTGGGTTGCTTACTGTTACAACCGCTTAACAGCAAAACCAGTACAAGCAGAGTGCCCATCGCAAGTCGCCCCGCCCGAATTCTGTGATCGGACTGTCGATATTTCATCATCTCTGTTTTCTCCTCTCACGATACAGGAACATAACCATATCTATAGCTCGCCGGAACCCACATCTGTCTCGATGGGGTCCGGGCTTGCCAGCCGCACCACCAAATCATCCAAATCCAATGCCTGGCGCATCTGCTCTGCTGCAGTACGCAGCATGGTCTGCATATTCAGCGTTTCCCGGATGCGGCTGGTCACTTCACCAATCATTCTTTCGCGCAGGGCGCGTTGCTGTGTGTCCTGATACAGCCGCGCGCTTTCCAAAGCCACTCCTAACTGCTCGGTCAGTGTCTCGAGCAATGCCTGATCGTCGTCCGTCCAGGGACGGTCAGGAGTAGCGCGTTGCAAATCCAATACACCGACGATCTGGTCGCGCACTTTGAGGGGGATGGCCAACGTTGGTTGCGCGGTATCGTTACCGATTACACTTTGCCCGGCCTGCACTGCCTCGAGCATTTCCGGCTTCCACTCGCCTTCTACGCGAGTGATGCCCGAACCGGCAAAACGGTACCCCAATTCACGCCCTGCCCGCAGCATATCCGCCCAGCCGTGGCGGGAAAGATCACCATAGGCCTGACGGGCAGTTTCCAAAGCCGTTTGGGACTCTACAAACAGACGAGCATTTTCTATCGCGTTGGCCACTTGATCAGCCATGATTTGCAGCACGGCAATGGCGGCCTCATCGAAAACACCCGGACGATCACTTTGCACCGTCAGTGCGCCGATGACCTTACCGCGCGTACGCAAGGGCAAGGCCGCCTCCGAACGCGTATCAGGCAATTCCACCGTCGCCAGCCGCACGGCATCTTGTTCAGCAATCTGGGCAATGCGCGGTTGCGCATTGGTAATACTCCAGCCGATCATCGAGGCACCATCGATGTGTAACTTGTGCCCGCGAGCCAGCATCTTTTGTCCGGCCTCACCAGTACCGGCGCGCAACAAAGCCCATTCACCGACTTCGTCTACCAAAAACAGGCCGACATAGTAGAGGTCAAAGCGATCATTGATCAACTCAACGGTTTGCTGGATGAGTTGATCTGTCTCTAGGATTGAACTGGTCGCCCGACCAACGTCTGTTGTAGCCTGCAAATAGCGCGACCTGGCTTCCAACTCATCCGTACGTTCCGCTACGCGCTGCTCCAACCCGCCAATCAGCGTCTGCAACTGCGTCGTCATGCTATTGAAGGCATTGGCCAAAACACCTAGCTCATCTTGACGCTCAATTTGGACCTGTTGCGACAAATCACCGGCGCTAATCGCCCGAGATGTTGCCGCCATCGTTTGAATCGGGCGAACGATCTGTCGCACGACTATCAGCCCTATCGCCACAGCAAATGCTAGCGTAACGATCATAAGTCCCCCGCTAATCAGGATCGTATTGATGGCCAACGCTAACGCCTCCCCGACAGTTTGCTCGGCGACGATGCTGAACTGTTGCTGCCCCAGGGCCAGTGTGTCAAAAGCCAAGACAACCTGCTCGCCACTGAGTCCAGTATGGATACCATGCTGCTTAGGCACGGCAAAAGTGGAGCCACGTAAGACGACAGAGGGACTACGGTGGGCCACCACTTGCCCCTCGGCGGACACAATGTAAACGTTTTGTCCCGGGCTTACCCGGATGCCAGAGATCAGGTCCCAGATCGTCTTGATGCGGGTAGCAGCAATGAGCACACCGTCTACCAGATTGGTGCGCAAATTGACGATAGGGATGGCAATCGTCATGAGCGGTTCACCGGTGGTTTGGTCATAACGAACCGGGCCATAGTAAATTTGACCGGTGTCTTTGGGAATAACAAACTCATCGGCCCGTGAACGATCCACCGAAGCAGAGGGCATAAGACCGACACGGTAGACACTTACTTCTTCCTGTCCCTGACTGTTAACCAGGTGAAGCTCATCAAAAGCACTCTCGTAGGCGAGCAAATTCGACAAAATACTCTGCTGACGATCCTGGTCTAGCTCCTGCAACTGCTGCGCCTGAAGCGTGAAACGTAATTCATTTTCCAATTCCTTAAAGAAAGCTGTCACTTGACTGGTAACACGTGTGGCCGCTTCCTGCTGCAGAATAAGCGCCTGCTGTTGCAGTGTCGTAAAACTCAGCCAGCCTAACACCCCCCCTACAACCAACAGGGGGACAACAGCTAACCCGATGAAAACGACGATTAATCGTGTACGAATACTATGCCGCATATCGTATCCCTTCCTGCATAATCCAAATCCGCGAAGGCTTACATCACCAAAGCCCTCGTAAGCACGGCCTAACGGTAAACCGTATCCGCCTGGCTTAGAATATCATCCGGCACCGTGAGGCCAATAGTCTGTGCCGTCTTCAGATTGATGGCCAAAGAAAACTCCGTCATCTCCACCGGCAAATCAGCCGGTTGTATGCCGTTCAAGATTTGATCGACCAGACGAGCCGCCTGTCGCCCTGCCCGATCCTGTTTAAAGGCAAAGGTAAACAACGCACCATCTGCCACCCGTTCGACGTTGGCCACCGACGTAGGCAGACGACGGGCGTTAGTGACCGCGAGAATATCCAGCAGGCTTGCCTCGGTATTAACATCCGGCAGCAAATAAAGAGCATCTGCGTCTTCAGGGAAATCTGCCAGTGCCGCTTTGATTTCCTCAGGAGTACGTACTTCGCGCGCAATGATTTCAATGCCCAGGTTGGAAGCTGTTGCAGCTACGGTTTTCATGGCCAAACTAGCGCTGCTGTCCTCGGGATTATGAATGATATAGACATCCTTCACATCCGGGGCTATTCGCGTCAACCATTCTAGCCGTCTTGCCTCTTGCGCACCGAAGGTAATGCCAGTTATGTTACCGTCTGGCTGAATGAGACTAGAAACCACTCCAGCTCCTACCGGGTCAGTCAGGGGGACGAAGACCACAGGTATATTGTTGTCAGACGTGGCCCGCTTCGCCGCCTGAGCCGCAGGTGTGGAGATAGCCAGAATTAAATCTACTTTTGCCTTCACCAAGTCCTGCGCTACACCATCGAGTTTGTCGATACTATCGATGGGGTCCGAGTATATATAGGTGACGTTCTCACCCTCAATGTAACCCAGGTCGGTCATCCCCTGCTTAAAGCCTGTCCAGGTTAATTCCAGAGTCGGTGCATAAAGAATCACGCCAATGGTGTAGTTTTTCGTCCGGGTAGTGTTGCAGCCCGCCAATAGCAGACTGGATACAACGACCCCTACAAGAATCATCCATCCTGGCTTTTGCTGAACACGACTATGACCCGACATATCATCCACCTCCTGATCCAGCTATAGCAGCTTTATCCGATTCTGACAACGAGCCGGTTCCCAGCCTGAGTTCGACTTGCTGGGCATCCAGTGCACGGGCGATCTCGCGGACGGCGGTCTGCAAGATGTTGTTCATGTCCAGAGTGGCGCGCACCTGCGACGTGACCTCGCTGACCAAGCGTTCGCGCGCCGCACGGCTTTGGGTATCTTGATAGAGTCGCGCGCTATCTAGTGCCACACTGAGTTGCTCGGTTAGGGCCTCCAGGAGTTCGCGCCTGTCTGTCGTCGAGGCCCGATCGCCGGGCACATACGCTTCGAGTTCACCGATCACCTGTCCACGCGCCTTGAGCGGAACCGTCAGTTTATGTGGGTGTTCGTCTGCCCCTGGCGCAGACTGACGTGTATGCGGTTTCGCGGCCTCAGATTGCAGTTCATCCGATGACAGGATGCCATGGGGATCGTACCGCGCCCCCATTTGCCCGTAGGCGCGGAGCATGTCCTTCCAGCCGAGACGGCCTATCTCACCGTAAGCGCTCTGTGCCGCCTCCAAAGCAGTCTGCGACTCAGCAATAAGGCGGGCATTCTCAATCGCCACGGCCAATTGATCCGCCAAGGCCTGCAGAACGTTCACATCTTCCGGGGCAAACGCCCCAGGCTCGACGCTCTGCACATCCAACGCTCCGATGATCTTCTCACGCACCTGCAACGGCAGCGCCATCTCAGAGCGCGTCATCGGCATCTCCGGGTTATCGTAATACATAGTGTCTGCCCTTACGTCCTGAGCAATGCGCGGTTCACCACGTTGGGTCACGTAACCAACCACACCGACCTCCCCTACTCTCAAACGGTGTCCACGTGCCAACAAACGTTGTCCTGCCTCCGATGATGCGGCGCGCATCACAGCATACTCACCCACCGCATCTTTCAAAAAGATACCGGCATGGTAGAAGCCAAAATAGTCGGAGATAAGGTGCACGGCTCGTTCCAGCAACGTCCCCACATCCTGGATGGTGGTGGCTTCCCGTGCCACCGCTATAGCCGCCTCCAATTGCAGACTACGTCTTTCCAAATCGGCGGTGCGGGTCACCACCTGCGTCTCCAAATTGGCCTGGTTTTCTTCCAAAGCCTCAGCCAATTCACGGCTCTGGACCACATAGGCGTTGAAGCGGGATGTGTAAGAGGATAACAGGAGCGTGATAAAGACTCCCATGCTCAACACCTCAATAGAGAGCGGTATCCAGGCTCCCAAATCCGTCGAAACCACTTCAAGGGCAACGAGACGCCCGGTGGTAAAGGCCCAACTCATTCCTCCCATCGTGACCAGAACAAGACCAAGTGTCCAAATGGCCGCCCGCCCCCCCCAGAAGAGCGTGGAGATAAAGACCATCGTCAGCAAATAGACCCGGCTGCTGTCACCAAGCCCCCGCGTGATAAAGACAACGACCGCTGTGGTGTAGAGAATCAACTGAATTCCACCCACCTGTAGCACGTAAGGCGCTTGCCGCCACAGCGCCAGGAACACCAGGATGATGTAAACCCCGAGATAGGCGCCCATGGCCCAGAAGACACCGCGCGAATAGGTGGAATACGCTCCGGCGGCGGCCATCAGGCCACCGAAGATCAACATCACCCGCAGCACTCGCCGGATCAATAATTGACGCCAGACCAGGATATCTTCCGCCAGGGGGGAATATCTCCGATCAGTTGATTTCGCGTTATCCTTATCCATACAGACACACTCCAGTCGCACTCACGCTTGCTCTTCCAAATCTAGCCGTACGTTAACGGCAAGCAACCCCAACGCTTCGCCAATCTCCTGTGCGGCGGTCTGCAAAACGGTCTCGACATTCAGCGTCTCACGCATCCGGCTGGTGACTTCGGAGACCAGCCGTTCGCGCGCCGCACGATTCTGCGTGTCCTGATACAGGCGCGCACTCTCCAGCGCCACGGCAAGCTGCTCGGTGAGCGTTTCCGCAAGGGTGATTTCTTCCGCGGTCCACGCACCGTCAACATCGGGTTTAGAAAAATCGACAACGCCGATCACTTCACCACGCACCTTGACTGGCACGGCCAGCCGGTGGATCGCACTATCATCGTGAGCGCGGCTGCCGGTCTGCAAGGCCACACGCATCTCTGGTCGCCAGAGGTCGCTGCCAGCGGGACTTGTCGTATATGCGTTACTGTAAAACCCCGACACCTGACTGCCCAACAGCAAGCGCTGCCACGCCTCGACAGTTTGTGCTCCGTAGGCGCGCCGTTCCATCTCCGCAGCGTGTTGAACCTGTTCGACCAGACGGGCATTGCTGATAGCGACCGCAATCTGGTCGGCAAGCGCCTGCACGGATTGCACGTCTTGCGCCGTAAATGCATGCACTTCACGGCTCTGGATATCCAGTACGCCGATGATCTCATTGCGTATCCGCAGGGGCAGAACCAGCTCGGAGCGCGTATCAGGCAAATCATCGCTATGTTGGTAGGCGGCATCCCGACGAACATCCACAGCTACCCGGTAAACTCCCCGGCCTGCGACGTCACCGATCATGCCCTCAACACCTGCTCGGAGACGAAATTCCCGCTCCAATAAACCCTGCCCGGCACCGGAGACGGCACGCAGTTCAACCCACTCGACAGTTTCGTCCAAAAGGTAGAGACCCACGTGATAGAAATCGAATTGTTTCCGGATAATATCGACCACGCGGGCCAGCAATGCCTGGAAATCTCCCATAACCGCCGCCGACTCACGCGCTACCGCTGTCGTCGCCTGCAAGTAGTTGACATTACGTTCAGACTCTTGGGCGCGCTGCTGCATCATCAGTTGCACCTGCTCTCTGCGGCTCTCCGACTCGGCTGTCAAACGCTGCGCTCGTTGAAGAGCGGATGTCAGAGCGCTCACAGCCAGATATAACAACGCCGAGGAAATCCCATAGTTAAGAACATGGTTGATCAGTGCACTCAGCGAATCATTTCTTCCCAACGTAGGCGGTAAGGCCCCGGTCACCTCGATGATATACATCGATATGGCAGCCACTATGCTCAACGCAGCGACGATCAACCCGGCCCGCCCCCCCAACAACAGCGCCGAGATAATGATCACGATAATCACCGTTGTGAAACCGGCGTTCATCACGCCGCCGATGAAGTATGTCATCACGATCAAAACTGTCCACAATGTGATTGTGATAATCAATGAGGCCGCACGCACATGGCCCCGTCGCAACACTCCAAACGCCACCAGCAGTGGTGCAATCATACTCACATAGATTACACCGATAATGGCATAGACTTTCATGACCAATACAACTATCAACGAAGCCAACGTAATCAGAACGATAAGCGCCAGCAAAATTGTGTTGGCAAGACTAGCGGTCCGGTTCTTTTCCCCGTCTTCCCCGAATACCGGCGGTGCAAGGAATTGTCTAATGCGCGTAAACATACTCTCGCTCCCCCTTAACTATACCGTCGGACGATGCTTGTCCGCCTTACCCTGATTGCGCGTGGTGTCCGGAGGCGTCAACTGCACGATGACGCCTTCCAGGCCCAACGCCTCGCGCATCTCGCTAGCCGCAGTTTTGAGTACCGTCTCCATATCCAACGATTCGCGCATACGCGCCGTCACCTGTGCTGACAATTGCTCGCGGAGGGCGCGACGTTGCGTGTCCTGATACAGCCGGGCGCTTTCCAAAGCCACACCCAACTGATCCACCAGGGTCTGCATGGTTTCAATCTCCGTCGAGGTCCACTCCCCTCCTGTCAGTTTGCGAGCATCAATTGCCCCAATAGCCTGCCCGCGTACCTGAATAGGAACCACCAGTTGTGCCGAAGTCTCATCCTGGTTGATAAGTGGCGTCCTCTTTTGTATCGCCAGGTCGAGTTCCGGCAGCCATTGGTCAACGGGAGGCAATAGTCGGTCAGGATCATACCGTTCAGCCAATCCAGTCTGGGCGATCAAAAACTCCTGCCAGGCGCGACTACTGGTTTCTCCCACGGTCTGTCGCACTGCATCCAGATTTGCCTGAACCTGCGTAAGCAGACGCGCATTGCTAAGGGCAACAGCAATCTGATCCACTAACGTCTGCAAGGCCTCAATTTCATCTGCCGAAAACGCCCGTCGCCCGGCCACACGTGCCTCCAAAGCCCCAATGACATGGCTTTGGATCACCATGGGCAGAGCGATCCCCGCGTACAAGTCGGATTGCGCTGCGGCCCCCCGTTCCCCAGCCAAAACCACGTCCGCATCCTCTGAATTGTCTGTTTGCACAGTCATTTGACGAATTGCACGCCCCACCAGTGACGCCTCACTGAACATCTCTTCCCCGGTTACCTGTAACTGCGGATCACCAGCAACAGCTCTCAAAGTCGCGCGTTCAATGTTAGAGTGCTCCCCGTTCGAGCCTAGAACGTATAAACCAACGTAGGCATAACCAAACCGTTCTACAATCAAGTCCGCAGACCTGGTTAACAGTAGCTCTTCATTACTGATGGCGGTGGTCTCGCGCGCAATTTGCGCCGCGGCTTGCAACTGCATGTTACGCTGCGCCAATTCGAATTCCCGAGACTTCAACAACTGGGTCTGCATCTGCAATTCGCCGATCAACCCCTGTCCGTTCGCAATATTCTGAGAAAACCGCGTAAGCAAAAAATCATAGCCCAGAATCAACAGAACCCCCACCATCGTTTGGACTCCGGCATTGCTAACCCACGGGAAAAAGTCAATGGAAACAGCCTGGCGCTCCAGCGAAAAGACACGCAGCCAGCCATTGGAAAATGCCATCCCAAAGGCAAACAACGTCAACACATTTAACCCAATCGCCACCAAGCCGGCGCGGCGTCCATAGAACAACGCAGCGATCAGTGCAAAAGCCAGCAATAGAATACGGCCATCGCCGGTACGCCCCGTGTTCAACGTCTCGAAGACACCGATAACATAGAACAAGCCAATGATCAGCCAGGTTTGTAGTACGTAAGGTATACCGCGCCAAAAAGTAAAAGCCAGCGCCAGCAAATAGAAAACCACGTAGAGAGGGATCGCAATAAGATTGCCCACCCGATAAGCTGTATAACTCCCCATCAAAACGGCAAACAGTCCAACTACCAGAGTGGCGCGTAGCGCCGTCTTGGTAAGGTCGTTCCGCCAAAGCGCCAGACTATCACTCAGCGCTGCCGAGGCAGTGTTCTGTCCGGAAGATGACGGTCTACCGGAAGATGGCGGTCTATTGGATTGTGTTATGTGCTCTTGCTCCATAGTCATCTCCTATCCACACCCGTCACGACTGTTCCGTTGACGACGGTGGCGTCAACCGCACATCGAGCGCCGCCAGCCCAAACGAGCGAGCGATCTCCTGCGCAGCTGTTTTCAGCACCGTGGTGACATCGAGCGATTCGCGCACGCGCGCGGTCACCTGTCCAATCAATTGTTCTTGCGCCGCGCGGCGTTGCGTGTCCTGATACAGCCGGGCGCTTTCCAGGGCCACGCCCAGTTGTTCCGTCAGGGTCTCCACAAGTGTGATTTGCTCTCTCGACCATGGTCCCTCTTGTGGCTTATGAACATTGATAACGCCGATAACCTGATCGCGCACTTTGATCGGCAAAGCCACAGCCTGCTCATCATCGGCAGCAATGACAGAGGTCCCTGTCTGCACGGCCTTGTACATATGCGGCTCGGGGGGCGCCTCCGCCGGCGAGAGGCCATATTCGTCACAGACATAACTCATGCCCGATCCTGTCTGCAGCAATGTTCGCCACGCTTCATGACTTAACTCGCCATATGCCCGGCGCTCCGCTTCCAGGCTATCCTGAACTTGCTGGAACAGCAATGCATTGCCAATTGCCAACGCAACCTGGTCGGCCATAGTTTGCAGAATAGCGACGTCTTCATCACCAAACGCTTCGGGACGAACACTTTGCACATCTAGCGCACCGATAACTGTACCACGGCTGATGAGTGGCAACGCCATCTCTGAACGCGTGTCTGGTAAGAGCGGGTTATCGAATCGCGCGACTTCCCCTGTCTGTCCTACGTCCAGTACGATACGAGCCTGTTTGTGAGCTACGGCCCAACCAACCATAGAAGTGTCGCCAATCTCCAGCCGGTGTCCGCGCTCGATCATTTCACGCCCGGCCTCACCTGTACCAGCCCGCAGCACAGCCCAGCGACTCGACACATCCGTCTCCTCACCGGTCTGGTCGGTCAAGAACAGGCCAACGTAGTACAAATCGAACCGCTCTTGTATCACGTCTACAACCCGTTGAGTCAACGCATCGAGGTCCAGGATACTGCTGGTGGTCTGTGAAACCTGAGTGATTGCCTGAAACTGCAACGCGCGCTTCTCCACACGGCCAATTAGCATTGCTCCCTGTAACGCGCTGCTGATCTGTAAACGCAAGGTGTCGTAGACATCGGCTTCGCGCGGCCCCATCTCGAACAATACCAATCCGATCTGGCTGTTCTGAAAAAAGAGCGGTTGGACAACAAAGCTGTAACGCCGTCCCGACGGCCACATCTCAACGGGCATCAGTTGACGCGCAGGAAAACGATATCCCTCTGCATCTAGAGTGATAGAGCCCTTTTCATTGTAGGCAAGCACTAATCTGGCCCATTCGGGCGGAGACTGAGGATATTGATATGGTTGCGCGGCTTCATACAAGGATAGATAGCAGCTCGGAATGTTCAAATCGGGCAATGACCGGGCTAATGCATCCATCAAACCTTGAACATTGAAGGTATTGAGCAATTCCGTACCAATCTCACGCAGGGCAAGCGCCCGTTGCTCCATTTGCACATGCCGGTATGCCTGTGTGCGTTGTGACGCCTCGCCAATGACGATGCGCGCCTGTTGGCAAAGGTCGTCGGCCACTAAGAACGCCTGCTCGTGCGCACACATACGCATTTGATGCCGCAATGCCGATATCACACCCTGCCAAACCGCTACATCCTCGCCAGCCATCACAGTTTGACGCAAGGCTCTGTTCAGCTCGGGGATAAAAAGCCCCGGCGTCTCGCCGGTCAACTCACCCTCAAGAGTGTTCAAAAGCCGTTCTATGCTACCCCGAACGGCCTCATTGGTATTGTTCAGGGCCTGCTCCAAGGCTGCGACAATCCCAGCCCGGCGGGAACTGAGAATGGACAGCAGCGTCGCATCTTCCGATTCGCCTAATTCCAGTTTAGCCTGCGCGACCACCGGATCCAGGCAACCACACGACTGGCGGAGAACCATCTGGGCCGACATCAAAGTTTCCGGGGGAACTTCCCGCCCTTCCAACAAGGCCAACACTGCCTCTACAGCCTGATGGCCCAGGGCGTAATAGGGCGCGGCAACGGTCGTTAATGACGGGGTGTTGACGCGACTGTGCAGCGAATCGTCGAATCCGACCACAGCCAGGTCGTCGGGAACCTCAATGCCCCGCGCGTGCAGGCTAGGCAGCGCCCCCAGGAGTAGGCCGTCGTTAGCAGCCACGATTGCATCCAGGTCAGTCGGAGGATGCAACTGGCGCTCATCAAGCAAGAGGTATATCGCTTTTGGGCCCCAACTACGCGCCCAGTTTTCTGATGGTGGAGTGATAAGGAGCGGATCGACAGGCAGGTTGTGGGCCTTTAGCGCGTCCAGATAGGCCTGATAGCGCGACTGGGCCTGTACGTGGTTCTCTGGACCGCGAATGAACGCCAGCCGGCGACAGTTGTGAACCTCGATCAGGTGTGTCACCGCTTCATACATGCCGTGATAGCTCTCCATCGACAAACCCGGGAGTCCTTCCCACGCTCGCCCAATCGCCACCACCGGAAGAGGATGATAACGTCTGTGGAAGACCTCAATCTCGTCGGCAGTCACAGAGTTGCCGATGGAAGAAGCCCAACTCACCAAACCATCCACACTGGTTGCACCGACCAAATCGTAGAGGATATTAGCCTGCTCCGGGGAACGGGGTGAGGTGCGCAGCGTAGCGCCGGGAAAGCAAATCAAATTCACGTCCTGTTCCTGGGCGGCATCTACCACACCCAGCCATTGTGGTTGGCTGTCTTCATGGAGAGCCGGCGCAAGGTATCCAATAGTCAGACGACCATCGGCTGCCCTATTACGCTGCGGACGTCCAGCTGGTTGAGATTCTGCCATAGTATTCGTTCTCCCTATAATCCTTTTCGCCACATTGCGAACGCGCGATTATTCACAGACGCGCGAACATTTGCGCACACACCATCACTCTTCTGAGGACATTCCCAGATAGATGGTGATTTTGTCCAATCCAAGCGAGTGTCGCATTTCTTTAGCCGCCGTCTTGAGCACAGTCTCCATATCGAGCGACTCGCGCATTCGCGAGGTGACCTCGCCAACCAATCGCTCTTGCACCGCCCGCCGCTGCACATCGTCCAGCAGCCGCAAGCTCTCGATGGTCTGCGCGAGTTGCCCGGTGATGGCCTCGATCAAGGATAGTTCCTCCTCAGTCCAGGGCCGGCCATCGGGATGCTGCCCACCAATCGCGCCGACGATCTGCCGGTTAATGACCAGCGGGACAGCAGCGCCTTCACCCTCGGCCACTGGTGCTCCACTGTCCACAGCTCGCGTCATTTGCGGCAGCCACTCCGCCTCCGGCGTGATCTGATTTTGCCGGTAGGCGAATCCCGGCTGCACACGGCCTGACTGCACGACGGTTTGCCAGCTCTGCTCCGCATAGCGGCGCTGCACTTCCTGAGACTGAGTCAGCGCCGCCACCAGCGCATCCACCGTCGTGTTGAGGTACTCGCCCAGGGCGTGCAATTCGCTGTCCCCTTCGACATTCTCTTCCAACACGCCGACATCCAAACGCGCCGTATAATCCCCGGCCGCCACACGAGACAAATAATCCGCGTATCCGGCCACGGTTTCACGAAGATGCACCGCTGAGTACGCTTCTCGTTCACGTAATTCACGCTCGGCTATCGCTAACTGCTCGGCCTGACGACTGGCCTCGACCAGTTCAAAGCTACGCTGCCGCTCTGCATCAATCGACCGCTCGGTCTGGAGAATGAATCCCCCTGACACCACGGCTGTCACGCCCAGTGCATTTAGGAAGAGAAAGACTTCAAGTGGCCAACGCATGGTATCGGCTATGGGCTGCGGGGGCAGTATCTGGGTAATCTCCAGAGCCGCCATCGTCAAATAGACAACGCTCATGAGGATCGAGGCGTAACGCAAGGGTTTGACTCCCCCAATCAATCCAACAATCACCCCCCCGACGATAAATCCCAATGTCACTGGTCCAGTGACACCCCCAAGAAAATAGAGGATGACTGTCAGACTCATGACCAACCCGGGTAGGTAAACCATAATGGCGCGATACAGTTGTTGGCGACGGATCAACCTTAGCCCGATGCTACTAAGAAACAGGAACAACAAAACCATCGCCAACAGGATATAAGTATCTGCAGAATATGGCGCTCTGATCAGCCTGATTGCTAAAACAACCAGGGGCAAGGCTGTTGCTGCCACCGAAACCCACATGATGACTCGCGCTACCTGCAGACGCCGGGCAAAGACTTGATCTATCTCAACCGGTGACGATTGCCTGTTCATCATTTTTCCTTCCCTTCCGGTGCAGCGGAAATCTTCCCCTGTCCGACATCGATACGCGCCAGCATGTCGGCCTCCAACGTCTGGCCTAATTGCTGCAACGCACGTTGTATCGCCTCATCGACGGTGAGCGCCCCGCGGATCTGATCGGTGATCTCACGCGTCAGACGTTCGCGCGCGGCGCGGTGTTGGGTCTCTTCGAGTAAGCGCAACGTTTCGGCGACGATACCCATGCGCTCGGCGACCGTTTCAACCAGCGCGATCTCATCGTCGGTCCATTTCCGCGCTCGATCCTCATCGTGGATGCCCAATGTGCCGATGACCTGGTCACGCAATTGGATCGGTGCAACCAGAGCTGCGTGATCCACATCCCGCGCGTCACGCCCCGATACAACCACGGTGCTCTGCCGGGTCAACGCCTCCTGGACTTCAGGCAACGAAGCCCATATGCCACGCGCATCGCGTAAAGGCGTTATACCGGGGAGTGTCATCTCGTAATCGGTGAGCACCGTCGATGCCTTCTGCCCACTCCATGCCTCGCGTACATATTGCTGCTGGATCATCTCCAAGTCACGCAAGGCGCGCTGGGTTTGTTCAAACAAACGGATGTTCTCGATGGCATTGGCTAACTGATCGGCCAACGCTTGAAGAACCGTGACATCTTCCTGAGAAAATGCAGCGGATTCCCTGCTTTGGAGCGTCAACGCGCCGATGACCCCACTGCGACTCTTAAGCGGCAGCGCCAGCTCTGAGCGCGTCTCCGGCAACAGCGGATTCTCGAAGCGCACAGGGGCAACGCCCACATCCAACGCGATGCGCGCTTCCCCCTGCGCGATGCACTGCCCAATAATCGAGCTGCCGCCGACCTCCAGGCGATGCCGGCGCGCAACCATTTCCGCACCGGCCCGCCCCGTTGCAGCGCGGAGCACGGCCTGCTTCCGCTGCACCGCACTGGAAAACTCGGCCGGGGTGGCTGTCATATCCACCAGGAACAGACCTGCGTAATACAATTCCAGTTGTTCAAGCAACAGCTCTACGCTCTGCTGAAGCAAGGTGTCAATATCCAACACCTCAGTCGCGATCCGTGCCACATCGGCAACCGCCTGGAGTTGCCGGCCGCGCCGCCGCAGTACGACTTCTGTACGCTTGCGATCTGTAATATCGTAGGTCATCCCCACAAAACCGGTGATATGTCCAGCCTCATCGCGCAGAGGAATCTTCGTGGTGGATACCCACAACTTTTCGCCTGTAGTTTGATCAACTGCCGCCTCTTCCTTGTCGATGACACTTTCTCCCGACGCCATTAGCGCTTGCTCGTCGGCATAGTATTGCGATGCCAACTCATGCGGGAAGATATCCAGGTCGGACTTGCCGATGACTTCCTCCTGCGTTCTTGCGCCTAGGAGGCCCAGATGCGCGATGTTATTGATCAAGAAACGGCTCTGGCGATCCTTGATGTAAACGTAATTCGGCAGGTTGTCAATCAAGGTACGTAACAGGTTGCGATCAGCCGACAACTGAATCTCCGTGTTTTTACGCTCCGTGATATCCCGCGAGATGCCAAAAGTGCCAAAGATGTTGCCCTTGTGGTCGCGCATAGGCATTTTGGTCGTCGTCACCCACGTGTCCGGGCGGTCCTCCCAGGTTTCCCGTTCCTCAAGATTCAGAAGCGGCTCGCCGGTGCGAATGATACGCTGCTCATCCTCATAAGCCGGGCGAGCATGTTCCTCGGTGAAGAAATCGAAATCGGTTTTGCCGATAGCGTCCGCCGGGTCGCTCAACCCAAAACGCTCGGTTTGCGAACGGCTGACCCGGATGAAACGGCTCTCCCGGTCTTTGAAATAGATCTGATCCGGAAAATTGTCCATTAGAACGTTCATCAAATACTGCTCGTATTCCAGAGCTTCATACAAACGCGCATTGGTGATAGCGTTGGCAAGTTGATCCGCCAGCGTTTGCAGGATGCTGATGTCTTCGGGACTAAAAGCCGCCTCCTGCGTGCTCTGAATCGTCAACGCGCCGACGACGTCTCCCCGGCTAATCAAGGGCAACGCCAGTTCCGAGCGCGTGTCGGGCAGCAGAAGATGCGGGCGACGCACAGTGTCACGGTCCACATCCAGCGCGATGCGCGCCTCCCGGTTGGCAACACACCAGCCGATCATCGAAGTGCCACCTACCTGCAAACGGTGTCCCTCTTCCACCATCCGCTTTCCGGCCTCGCCCGAGCCTGCTTTCAGAACGGCCCATTGTACAGCCGGGTCCTGCGGATCAGGTTCTACCAGGAACAGGCCGACGTAATAGAGGCTGAAGCGATCGCGCACCAGTGTCACGACCTGTTGGACCAGATCATCTGTATCGAGCAAGGCGCTCGCAGTGCGGGAGACCTCGGCGGCGGTCTGCAATTGCAGCGCGCGTCCAGCCAGCCGTTCGGTGGTCAACACCCCCTGCAACGCGCTGCTGATCTGCATACGCAGCATGTCGTAGATCGCGCCTTCGCGCGGACCGACTTCAAAGCAAACCTTACCGAGATGTTCGTTCCTGAAATGCAAGAGTTCGATCACCAGACTGTAACGCCGGTCCCCAGGCAATACTTCTGGAGGCAGCACGTCACGCATGGGATAACGCTGTTTCGACTTTTGTTCCAATCCACGGGTGCGGTCAAAGGCCAACACCAACTGCGCCAGCGTCGAAGGCGTAGGCGTCTCCTGGGACGCTTCCAGGCCGGCATACATCGACAGGTAAAAGCTAGGGATGTCCAGCTGAGGTAAGCCGTAAAGCATGGCATTCAGTAAATCATCGAGCATGCCCGCAGACACAAACACCTGGTCGATTTCACGCAAGACGCCTTCACGTTGGGCCGTTTGGAGTCGCTGACGCGCCTGAGCTTGTTGAGCCGCGCTGCCGACCTGTACCCGCGCCTGCTGCAGCAGCCCCTCGATGCGCTGCGCTGATGTCCCCTCCATCACACAAGTAAGTGCGTGAGCGCGCAAAACAGAGAGGCCGTTCTGCCAGGCGGACACGTCACCCTGTTCCAGCAACGTCTGGCGCATGAGATCATCCAGCACGCGCAAAAAGACCTCGGCGGAAGCGACAGTCTCATCCTGCGTGGCCTCAACGAAAGCATCCACCAGGCGCACGACACGCGCCCTGATCGCCGCATTGGCGTCGTCGGATAACGACTCGGCGGCGAGCACCCCGACCATATCGGACAGCAACGCCTCGCGGCGCGTGGCCATAGCCGCCGGGAAGGATGCGCAAGGTTCGGCAGGCATCTCTGGCTGCAGCCGTGATTCTGCTTGCAGCACAGTAGCATCCAGACAACCGCACGACTGGCGTACCACCAACTGCGTGCGTAAGTTCACCTGCGGCGGAACAGTTGCGCCTTGAAGTTGAGCCAATACCAGTTCCACCGCCTGGCGGCCCTGCTCGCGCAAAGGTTGGCGTGCCGTCGTCAGCGTGGGGATGGCGTAGCGACTGTCCTCAATATCGTCGAAACCAACGACCGCCACATCGTCGGGGACGCGGATGCCGCGCGCTTGCAGGATGCCCAATATCTCAAGCGCGACCCTGTCATCGTGAGCAACTAAAGCTTCGACATCGATCCGCGGGCGCAACTGTCGTTCGTCGAACAACAAACGAATGCCGGTCTCAGGCGTGGAGTAGTGGGTGCCGGAGATGACAAGGTCAGGATCGACTGCAATCCCACGCTCAGCCAACACCGCGACATAAGCCTCATAGCGCGCATCATTCTCCAGATGGCCTTCCTGTCTGTGGAAGAAGGCAATGCGCCGATAGCCATGCACATCCACAAGATGAAGCATCATCTCGCGCATACCGTAATCATTATCGATGAGCACACTGGAGATATCGGTCAACGGCATGGCGATACTGGCCATGGGCAAAGGCCGATAACGCTCGCAAAACGCTTGCAATTTCTCCTGGTTCACCCGCGTGCCTAGCGATCCGGCGGCGAAGATCAACCCATCGAGAAGTGCTTTGTCGGGCAGGCCATAGAGCACGTTGTTCATATCATCGGAATGTGGTTGATTATGCAAACTGCCACCGACGAAACAGAGCAGGTTCACGTCGCGTACGCGCGCTTGCGCCTCTACGCCCTGCCAGATGGCATTGTGGTATCCCGTTGTGAGCCGGTCGACAAAGAAACCAAGTGTCAGCCGGCGCTGTGTGGAGGCAGGTGCGCCTGCCGTTTTCTTTCGGGACGAACTGCCGCCCGCGCGTCTACTCTGCTTCGCCATTATTTCCTCCGTCAGGCTGCCCGGTTTCCGCCGCGCCTTGCGTCTGAGCGCCCCAGCGCACGTAAACGCGCGACCCGCCAAGCGCCTTGTTCAGCGCCTCGGTGGTGACGCGCATTAACGCCGATAGATCGGTCGCGCGCTGCATCTGGTCTGAGATTTCGCGGATCACGCCTTCACGGGCGGCGCGGAGTTGCGTCTGCCGGTAAAGGCGCGCGCTTTCCAACGCCTGCCCCATCTGCTCGGCCAACGCTTCGAGCAGGGTCACTTCTTCATGGGTCCAGGTATCGTTTGACGAAAGGCCCGGCGCATCCTGGCTCTTGCTGAAATTAAGCACCCCCACCACCTGGTCGCGCACCAGGATTGGGACAGCCAGCGTCGGCATACCGCCGGTATATCCCCGTACGCTCTGGCGAGTGCGACGCGCGGCGTGCATTTCGGGACTCCACTCGCCTTGCGCCGGGAAGAGGCTCACCTCTTTCGAATCCGTCACAGCGCGCGCGCCGACATATCCCGTGGTGGCGCGGGTACGGGCTAACAGGTCCCAGTCCTGGCGCATTTGCACACCGTAGGCCCGACGCTCAGCCTCGAGGGATTCCTCAGCCTGCGCCAACAAGCGCGCATTGTCGATGGCAATCGCCACTTGATCGACCATGGTTTGCAGCACCGTCAACGTCTCGGCATCGAAGGCGTCTGGTCGCGTGCTCTGCACGCTCAACGCGCCAAGCACCTCGCCCCGCGAGCGCAAAGGCAAGGCCGCCTCCGAACGGGTATCCGGCAGCTCCGGATTGGTCACGCGCACCGCATCGACTTCGGCGTGCGACGCCACGCGGGCTTCCGCATGGGCAACGCTCCACCCGATCATCCCTTCACCGACGCGGATGCGGTGCTGCCGCGCCAGCATCGCCTGCCCGGCCTCACCTGTGCCCGAACGCAGTACGGCCCACGCGCGGGTTTCGTCTAACAGGAACAGGCCGGTGTAGTACAGGTCAAAACGTTCGAGAATCAAATCGACGACCTGGTTGATCAGCACATCAGGCTCCAGGATCGAAGCCGCCGCCTGGCTCACTTCCGCCGAGGCTTGCAAATAAGCTGAGCGTTGTTCGAGATCGGCGGTCCGGGAAACCACTCGCTGTTCCAGCGTATCGATGGATGTGCGCAACTGCGCTGTCATACTGTTGAACGTACGTGCCAGGACGCCCAATTCGTCCTCACTCACCACTGACGCAGTCCGGGTTAAATCGCCTTCTGTAATCGCGGCAGCGGTTGCAGTCAGTTCATCGATTGGTTCAAAAGCCTGGCGCATCGTGAAAAACATCAACGTGCCGAGCAGGAGAGCGCCAGCAATGGCCGCCACTGTGCCAATTCTGCCAATATCAAGCCACGAGCGATGCAACTCATCCCACTCCTGTTGTACGATGACGCCCCACCCATTGTTCAAGACCTGCGCGTAAACCTGCCAGCGCACGCCATCGGCATCGACAAAGCTAAATTCGTTTTCTCTTTCGAGACGCATTTTAGTGATGATCGGAGAATCGTGGATGTCCAAAATCTGATTAGCTATCGCCGCATCGGAATGCACGACAATCCGATCCCGAGGATCTACGACATAAGCAATACCCGTCTCACCAAAACGGGTTGCCGTGATGTCGTCGGAGATTTGCTCCAGCGTAGTCGCGAACATCCCCGCGCCAATCGGAACAGGGCCGCGCTCGCGAATGAGGGTGGCGACGACCAGTGCCGGCTGGCCACTGGTGCGCCCAATCACCACTTCATAATTCACCACATCGAGACGTGATTCCCTGAACCACTCGCGGTCGCTGTAGTCGGTCAACGGCGCGTCATCGCTGCGGGCGACGTTCATGCCTTTAAGATCGGTGGTGCTGACCAGATAGATGTAAGGATAGACAGTCTCCATGACCTGTAGGGTAGGTTTTTGCTGCTCCGGGTCCATAGTGCGTATCTGCGGCAAAGTCACCAGCTGTTGCAAAGCACGGCTGTTGAAATCCAGCCATAGTTGCACATTGGTCGCCACAAGTTTGTTGGTCGCTTCCAGCTTTTCGAAGGCTTGCGTTTCCATCATCCCTAGCGACTGGATCAGCACAAAGGTCATCACCCCCACCAGAATCGGCAGGGCGACGATCAATGTGAGGCCCACCAGGCGCGAACGCAGACGCCCACGTTGGGCGCGACGCTCGGAGATCATTTGCCGGAAGGCGATATAGGCATAGGCCATAGCATAGAGTGTCGTTGTGACAATCGATGTAGCGCCGGAGCCGAGGGTAGACCGCAGCCCAAATTGCACACCCACCGCGAGCAGCAGCACAATCAGCAACATCCAGGCCAACCGGCGCGCTATACGCAGTGTGTCACGACTCCTAATGGTCAACACCACGGGCACAAACGGCAATAGTGAGAGAAGATACAGGTAGAGCCGTCGCATAACTTGTGCGACACTGCCGGTCTCATACACGCCAGTCTCTATATAGCCGCCCGAATAACTCACAGCCTCGATGCCACCGTACCACAACCCGGTGTGCCAGATGCCATCAATAACAGTCAACACCATCGGCAAAAAGAGCAACCCGTACAACAGCCACAATAACCACCGCCCACGTCCTTGTAGCCACCGCGGTTTAAGCAAGACTATGGCTGCCACAATCGAAGCCACCATGGATGGTTCTGTCGTTGCCGCCAGGAACAACGTCGGCACGACAGCTTGAGCAGCCTGTTTCGCGCCAAATAATACCCCCAAAGCCAGACTGTTGACGGCAAATATGAAAAGCAAGAGGCTGACATGACGGTTGGCAACGTGCCGGGCATTGAGCATCAGCACATACAAAGCCAGAATCAACTCCAGCAAACCGGCAAACCATGCCAGGCCTTGCAATACCTCGTTCGTCAACAGGACATTCATACGTTGACCTCCTCCGCGCTTGCCCCTTCCGGCTCTTCGCCGCTCAACCGCACCTCGACGCGCGCAAAGTTCAGGGTGCTGACCATTTCGCGCACGGCGTTCTGCAGCACCTGGTCGATATCCAACGAGGTCCGCATCTGTGTGCTCAGTTCGCCGATGATCTGGTCGCGCGCGGCGCTGCGCCGGGTATCCTCGAACAGCCGCGCCCTATCCAGTGCCGAAGCCACCTGCTCCGCGATCGAGTCTAACAACATCTGCTCCTCGGCAGAAAGCGGGTGCGCGGGATCGGTCTGTACGGCCAGCCGCCCGATGACCTCCTGCTGCACGGCGACCGGCGCCACGTAGACCTCGCGTTCCGCCTCCGGGGGCTGCACCAACGGATGCACCATGCCCTTATCATAGATGTATCCCTGGAGACCACGCCGCTGCTCGCGCAGGGCTTCCCATCCCTCGTGCGACATCGACTGTTGCAGCAAGTTCAGGGTTTCCAGACGGCTCTGCATTTCCTCGCGCAGGCTCGTGTTCTCGATTGCAATCGCAATCTGCCCGCACAATTGCTGTAACAGGAGTTGATCGTCCAGGGTCAACGCGCCCGCGCGATCGCTTTGCACATCCAGGATGCCGAATACCTGATCGCGCAGTCTGATTGGCACGGCCAGTTCACCTTGTGTCTCCGGCAAATTGGGATTCGGACGCCATTCTCGATCCCGGGTCACGTCGGTTGCCAGAACGGGCTGGCCCGTCTCTGCCGCCGTCCCAACCACACCTATCCCTATTTCAATCTGATGTCCATCCGCCAGCATCTTTTCTCCCACTTCGCCATAGCCAACGATCAGGCGAACGGCGTTGATTTCCGGATCGTAGCGGAAGATTTGCGCGTGGTAGTAGTCGAAGCGCTCTTTAATCAACCTAACCACCAGGCGATACAGTTCGTCCAACGCGGGAACAGCGGCAATTTCTTGCGAAACCTGCGTACTGGTCTGCACCTGGAGCGCCCGCCGCTCGTACAACGACTCGCGGCTGGCGATTTCGCGCTGCAATTCGGCGGTGCGCGCTTGCACTTGCTGTTCCACGGCGGCGTAAGATTGTTCGAGCGATTCCTGCGTGCGACGATTTTCCTCGATCAGCCGCACCGCACGCAACGCGCTGCTGAGGTGATCCCGCAACGCCCAGTACAAATCGCCATCGTGGGGACCAATCTCAAACAACACGTATCCCAACCGTTCACGACGCACATACAACGACTCTAGCACCATGCTGAAGCGCCGATCTCGTGGCCAGAACGTTTCCGGCAGCAACATCTGCGAAGCAAACGCCGGCGAGTCCGCTCCCACATGTCCGCGCGCATCGTAAGCCGCAAGGATGCGGGCCAGTACCGGCTCCCTAGGGTCTTCGTAAAGCGCGATGGCATAACCAGGAATACCCAATATGGGAAGCTGCTGGCGCAACACGCTGACGAAATGTTCCAGATCGGAGGCCACCATCAACGCCTGTTGGACAGCGCGCAATTGTCCCGCCTGATTTTCTATCCGCCAGGCGCTGCGCGCCAGCGTGCGCTGCACTTCATAGCTGACGAGTACGCGTGCTTGGTGACAGAGGCTATCGAAACGCGCACGTGCGGCTGCGGGGATAGCACGTGCCAGCATGTGATAGCGCAGGACAGAAAAAGCCGTGTGCCACACGTTAGCATCGACACCCGCGTCAGCGGTCTGACGTACCAATGCGAGCATAGTAGACAGGCAATCGCCATTCGATGCCGGATCCAGCACGGTCAGATAAAGGTCCCACAATGCTTCCAGGACTGTGCGATCCAGCGTCATTGACTGCGTACCGGTGTCTTGCATGGCCTGCGCCAGCTCATCCAGAACGGTATCGCGCTCGGCGGCCAGGGTCGCAAGCGACACCTTCTTGGACGCAGAGGGCGCCGCCATGGCAACCCCGGCCTGCTGCACGGCCGGAATCACGCATCCGCACGATTCGCGGATGACCAGTTCGGTGGGCACATGCGTTACATCAGGAACCGTAGAATGTTCAAGCAACGCCAGCAGCAATTCCGCCGCCTGATATCCCTGCGCGTATCCAGGCCACGGCACGGTGGTGAGAGGCGGGTTGGTATGCCGGCCTTCTTCGAAATCGTCGAAGCCCACGACCGCCACATCCTCCGGCACACGAATACCGCGCGCTTGCAACGCATCCAGAACTCCGAAAGCCATATTGTCATTGGCGGCGACCACCGCATCGAAATCGTCGTGCGGACGCAGACCTCGTTCATCACACAACAGGCTAATCGCCTGTATACCGGCAGTGCGTTGGTTGTTGCCCGGCGCAACCAGAGACAAATCCACTTCGATGTCGTGCGTGGCCAGTACATCCCGATAAGCGCGATAGCGATCCTCGGCCTCCTCGTGCCCTTCCGGACCACGCACAAAGGCGATCCGGTGGTACCCGTGAACCGCGACGAGATGCTCGACCGCGCTGTACATCCCGACATAGTTATCGGCCAACACAGCGGGAATGCCTTCGACCTGCAAGCCGAGACTCACTGTCGGCAGTGGGGCGTAGCGCCGGCAAAAAGCATACGCGGTCTCGATATCTACATTATGTAATACTCCCGCCCAGATCACAAGACCATCCACACGGCCAGCAGCGGTCAGGTCATAGAGCGCATTCGCCGGCTCCACTTCATCAGGAGCAACGTGTAATGCTCCACCAGAGTAGCAGATCAAATTTGCCTCGTGCGCGCGCGCCGCATCCTCCATTCCCAACCAGACCGCCTGGCCGATCGTGTCCATCAGGCCATAGGTGAACAAGCCAATCGTAGGGCGTTCCGCGCGCGCGCGATTCTCATCATCGGGGTGGTATGTGTTATGATTATTCATCGATGTTTCTCCCCTTATCGTCGGCCTTATTCTCCAGGTAGACAAAGACTGGGCGTTTCAACACCTCCCCGACTTCCTGGACCGCGATGCGCATCACCGTGTCGACATCGACGGCCGCACGAATGCGCTCCGAGACCTCGCGCAAGAGCTGCTCGTGCGCTGCCGCGCGCCGTGACTCCTGGTAAAAGCGGGAAACCTCCAACGTTAGACCAAGCTGCCCGACCAACTGTTCCAACTGGGCAATCTCGTCCGGCTTCCATTCGCCGGCATCCCCGCGCTTGCTCACATCAACGACGCCAAGCACTTCATCGCGCAGACGGATGGGCAGCGCCAGGGAAGGTGCCGCGCCATCAGGCGCTCGATCGTCGGCAGTTTCGTCCACCACCACACGTCCTTCGGACCAGGCCACGCGTGCAGCAGGATGCCACGTCTCTGGAGGCGCTACTGGCAACGGCATGATGTACCGAGTTTCTGCCTGATAACCTTCCAACCCGGCTGCGCGTCCCGATAACAGGGCCTCCCATGCCTCACGCGTCACTGCGCCATACGAACGCTGGAGGCTCTCCATCGCCTCCTGGCGCTCGGCGTACAATCGCACGCTGTCGATGGCGACTGCCACCTGATCGGCAATCGTCTGCAACACCACGGCGCTTTCAGCATCCAACCCATCAGCCTGATCACTGTGAACCTCTATCGCGCCAAAGATCTGCCCGCGCGAGCGCAGCGGCATCGCCACCGCGGCAGATGTCGCAGGCAGCCGGAGCCGGTCGAACAGGCGCGCACTGTCGGCGTCGGTGTCTCGCACCAGGATCGGTTTCTCTTCAGCCACGCAACGCCCGACGACCCTCTCGCCCACGGCCGCCCGATAATCCTGCGCCATCATGGCCGGAGCAGGCTCACCCGAACCGGCATGGAGCACCAACCACTTGCCGGCGTCATCCAACAAGAACAAACCGGCATAATACAGGTCGAACCGCTCACGCAAGAGGTCCACCACGCTCTGCGCCAACGATGTCACATCCGCCGCGACGGAGGCGATCTCGCCAACCGAGGTCGTGGCCTCCAATTCGCGGGTACGGCGCCGCCCCTCGCGTTCACGTTCGCTGTCACGCCGAGATAACACTTCGTCCAGTTCCTGGATATTCGCCGCCATCGCATTGAACGCTTCGGCCAACTCACCGATTTCATCGGGCCAGTGGCTTTGGACACGTTGAGTCCGGTCGCCATCCAGCCAACGGCGCATCCCCGTGCGGAGTTTGACGAGTGGCGCACTCAGAGATCGCGCCAACCACCACGCCGTTGCTGCCGCCAGGAGGAGGAGCAACGCCAACATACCTGCCATAGTCCAGGTACCGCCACGAATGCGGGTGTAGGCTTCGGTTTGCGGCTGATAGACAAACAGGTACCAGTTCAGGCGATGAATGGCCTGGGCGATAGAGGCCTCGGAGATTAACGCATCATCGAGAGCCGCCCGGCCAATCACCACTCTTTTCCCGTCTGTGTCGCGACCTTCGAACCATAGTGCACCGACACGGGTAAGGTCTGCCAGCCACGCTGAGGACACGGTCTGCCCCACATGCTGCGAGTTCGAGTCAGCCAGGATCATGCCTTCTTCGTCGACCAGTGTTACACCCATCTGCCCCTCGCCCAACGTCTGGAAAGCAGTAGAAAGGAAATCAATGTTCACCGTGGAGCGCAAAACACCTACTGCCTTACCATCCAAGAGTGAGCGAACCGGCACTGCCACAGGGATAGCGACGTACCCGGCACTTTCATCATACACGGGCTGGCCAATGTGGAACGCGCCCAGCCCACTGTCGTAAGCAGCCTGCCACCACGCCTCATCGGCCTGGTAATAGTCGCTAACCCGCCGGGTTGCGGCAACCAGGCCCCCATAGCGATCGGTGATGAAGATTTCAGCGTGAGCGGGTGATGTCCTGGCATAGGCCACCAACCGGGCAGCCGCCCGGTTCAGTCCCGGATTGATGTTGGTCTGGATCAGCTCGTCGTCATCAGGAGTAACGAGCCACTGGCTGTCGATCTCCAGCAACGCACTTTCAATTTCTGCCGCGTTACCGCTGTAGTTCCCATTGGCCAGTTGCGTCTCAAGGATCAACGAAGCGTCCAATGCCATCGTCCGCAGCAACGCGAGTTTTTCAATCAGAGCATCGGCGATATATCCCACCCGGCCATCCGCCAGGGCAACCACTTTGGCGCCGACCTCCTCCTGCACACGGGCACGCAATATACCGGCATGGACAAAGGTCGCAATCCCCAGCGTCAACGCCACAACGATCATGATCGACACCATGATCTTGTAGAAAATGGGCCATTCTCTAAATTTGAGTAGCGCAGTTAAGCCAGTCATCATTTTCTGTCCTTCGAACGATTCTCAACGAGCCGAACGTATCCATTGCGCCTCATACTTCACCCTACGAACTTCTCCTGCCATTACACAACGGGCGCGTCGCCGTTCCCCGGCTTATCGGCGGATTCGAAACGCGGCGCGAGACGTACCGACACCCGCGCCAGATCGAGCGCATCACGCAGTTCCCGCGCAGCGTTCCGCAGCACCGCCTCGACGTCCAGACGCTCGCGCATCCCGCTGATGGCCTGGGCCGCAATCTGCTCACGGGTAGCGGTACGGCGCGATTCCTCCAACAGGCGGGCGCTTTCCAATGCTGCCCCCAGACGGGCTGCGACCTGTTCCACCAGTTCAACGGCTTCTGCAGGAACCTGTGGTTCATCAAACCGCAAGTTAAGCACGCCGAGCACCTCGTTACGCACGCGGATAGGGACACTCAACACGCCCTGCACCCGGCCAGTCTCTTCGTCGACCTCTACAGTGGGTGACAGCCTGACGGTCGTGGCAACGGTTTTTTGTTGTTGAAGAGCGACCTGAGCCTCGGGCGACGGATCGGTTACCGGTTCCACATCGACGAGGCGATAGCGATAGCCAAAGGACTGACGATAGTTCTCGAGGAAATTCCGCCAAGACTCCTGGGTCAGTTGCCCAGTCGCCAGTTCGAGTTCGTGCATACCTTGTTCCATACGGCGCAGTAGCCGGGCGTTCTCAATCGCGTTGGCAAGCTGGTCGGCCATAGTCTGGAGCGTAGTGATGTCCTCCTGCGTGAAAGCGCCCGGTCGCGTATCCTGGATGGTCATTGCGCCAATCACGCGGCCCCGGCTGAACAGGGGCAGTGCCAATTCCGACCGGGTATCCGGCAACAAGGGATTCCGGCGGTACAGGGCTTCATGCCGGGTATCGAACGTGATGTGGGCCTCACCTTGAGACACGCACATGCCGATCATCGAACTACCGCCAACTTCGAGCCGGTGATTGCGTGCCAGCATCACACGTCCGGCCTCGCCAGTGCCGGCGCGCAGGATGGCCCAGCGCTGGCTGTCGTCGGCCAGGAAAATACCGGCGTAGTACAAGTCGAACCGTTCGCGGATCAAATCAACAGCCTGCGGCAGCAGTTCATCCAACGTGAGAATGGACGTCGTTACCCGCGAGATTTCCGCCGCCGCCAAGAGCCGCGAAGCGCGCCGCTGGACGTCCGAGAACAGACGCTGTGTCTCCAGCGCCAGGGCCATTTCCGTAGCGATGGTACGCACTAGTGTAACGTGATCCTCGGTCCAGGGCATGGCATCCGTGGTCTTGAAAGCCAGAGCGCCGACGATTTCCTCACCATACAGCATAACCGGCACGGCCATTGTTTGCCCGCCATCAAGGTCGTGTTCCAACACCACATCGCCCCGTTGAACAGCTACGCCCATTTCGGGAATCCAAACCGTGTCGCTGATGCCACGCTTCTCGTCAGAGTATTCAAACCCCGGCACAAGCCCGGCACGTTCTTGCCATGCGCCTTGGATGTAGCGCCGTTGCGCCACCAGAACATCCCGCAGTGCCTCTTCTGCGCGGCGTTCGGCGGCCTGTGCTTCGCGCTGCGCGCGCTCTTGTTCGAGTGCCAGCAGCGCCCGGAAGATCACGTCACTCAAACGCTGCGTCAGGCGGGTGTAGAGTCGCCAATACTGCCCCCCCCACACCACCGCAAAGCCAAGTTGGTGTGTCTGCAAGGTAAGCGGTAGCACCAGAACGGTTCGCCGGCGTTCCTCGAACAGGGTTTGCCGTGGAATCAACTGCGGGGGAGAGAACCACGGACTTTCCGTATGGAGTTCAACCTTCGGGCTGTCACCGGGACGATAAATATCATATTCGAATAGCAGGCGCGCATTTTCCGCCAGAGGGTCTTCGTTTTCATACAACGACACGAAACAACAATCAATGCCGATGCGCGGGAATAACCCATTCAAGGCTAACGCCAGCTCTTGCAAATGCAAAATGGTGCTCAAGGTGTTGTCGATCTGACCTAGAAGTGTTTCCTGTTGTTGAATGAGTTGTCGCCGGTATGCTTCCTGACGCCGCTCTGCGTCTCCTACCAGCAAACGTGCCTGTTGCAGCAAGTCCTCAGCCCGATGGCGCGCAGTGAGATCGCCCAGGTAAGTGAGTGTGTGGCGGCGCATTTCGGTGAGGAGGTGATGCCAGTTGGTGATGCGCCCCTCCGTGTTACGTGCTTCACGCAGGGCTTGATCGAGAAGTATCAGAAAATTGTCAGCCGACGAGCCTCTTACACCAGCAAGAAACGCCTCCCACATCGGCGCGGGGACGCCAGGGAAAGCCGGTAGGGGTTTATCGATGAGTTCGATCTGCGCCTCGACGGGGATCTGCGTCACTGCCCCCGGCAGACAACCACATGACCGGCGCACAACCAACTCCGCCGGCACCTCCGCGATTTCTTCGACCGGTTCACCCCGCAAAAGCTGTAACACCATCTGCATGGCCCGCTGGCCAATCTCTTGAGTCGGCTGTCGCACGGTCGTCAGTGGAACGTCCAGGTTCTGCGCGGCAACGGAATCATCAAACCCCACGACGATGATGTCCTCGGGAACACGCACGTCGTACTCCCGCAGCAATGTCATCGCCTGTACCGCCATATCGTCGTTGGCAGCGATAACAGCCCAGGGCGAGGTATCCTCCGCGTCACGCGGGACAGCCTGTATCCGCGCCCACAAGGTTTCCATCGCCGTCCGACCGGCAGAGAAGTTGCTCACCTCAACAAAATCCGGGCTATACGGGATCCCGTATTCCTCGAGCAGCGTGGTATAGGCGCGATAACGTTCATCCGCGTCGAAGTTGCCTACTGGACCGCGAATAAAAGCTAACCGACGACAGCCGTGCACTTCAATCAAGTGCTTGATGTTATCATACATGCCGCTGTAGCCATCGACCAGGACCGAAGGCACACCCTCATGCGCCATCACAACCCCAATAAGAGGAATGGTGGTTCGCAGACTATCGACATAGTCGCTAAATGTATCAGGTCTTACCGCATAGGCAATGTTACCGGAGATAATAGCGCCATCCAGGAGATCGGCATTCACTAAGGCGTAGATCGCGTTGCCACGCGGGACATCTTTCTCCCGCAGTGAGCTGATCACATAACATATCAGGTCAACGTCGAACATTTCAGCTGCGTCGGTCACACCCTGCAACAGCGACTGCCCCCACCAGGAATTGGTTTCCCCAACCAACAGTCCGATCGTGGGACGCCGCTTCGCCTCTGGACGCGCGTCCGTCTCACGTGCGGTGTCAGGAGAAGATATTTCGCGTGTTCTTTTCTGACGGCCCATAGTTGCTCCTAGCTCGACCTGGCATCACCCTGCGCGATGCCGGCTATTTCCAGCAGTTGCTCACGCGTCCCCAAACGCGCCATCCCGACCGAGGCCCCGAGCGCCTGATTCAACGATTCGAGCGTCAGCCGCAGGATTGCCTCGGTATCCGTCGCCTGACGTACACGGTCACTGATCGCGCGCGTGGTCAACAGGTCACTCAAAGCTGCCTGCGCTCGCTGGCGCGCGATGTCAGCATCCTGCTGCGCTTCCTCCTGCTGCTGCACCAACAACGCTCCCATCAGCGCACTGCTGATCTGGCGTCCAAGCGTTTCATAGATCTCGCCCTGCTCTGGCCCGACCTCGAAAAGGGTAAAACCCAGGGCTGTTTCCTGAAAGTACAGCGGGACAACCAGCCGCACTGTAGGCTGAGTATGTGCGAACAAGCTATCTGGCAGCAGTTGGCGCGCGTGAAAAACCTGACCTTCAACGCCCTGGGGATTGCGGCCATCTGTATTTGTGGCCAGCACAAGCCGCGCGAGTTGTCGTGTGGAATCCGTGTACAGCGCAATATAGACACCGGGAATATTCAAACGTGGCAATTCACGCGCAATCAGATCAAGCAATCCGGTCAACTCAAAGGTTGTGATCAAGCGCTCACCAATGACGCGCAACTGGTCGATGTAACTCGCACCATAATACTGTTGTGAGAACTGCATTTGATGGGCTACGTCGGTGACAAAAGCCATTGCCTGTTGCCACACAGATTCAGCGCGTCGCATCTGTTGCATCCCGGTCAACGTGGGTTGCATCGTACGACGCAGCACGAAGAGGATTTTCCGCCCCAGTGCAAGCAAATCGTAGCCATTGAGGTGCAATTGTCGCAGGATTTCGTAAAGCTCACCTAATAATCGCATAGTTGGGGCTTTCGAGTCATCCGGAGAGGCGGCGATCACCGTAGTAAAGGCCTCAACCATGTTCGAAGCCCAATCAGCGCCAAGGACTTGCCCTGCCGGTTCCACGCTCTTCGATAATTCGGTGATAGCGCGCATACGTTGTTCCGGTGAAGGCACAGCGGGCGGACCACCGGCCATACCTGCGGGCGGACCACCGGCCATACCTGCGGGCGGGCCGCCAGCCATACCTGCGGGCGGGCCGCCAGGCCCAAGCAACTGGGCCGCCTCACCGACATCGGCCAGCGGAGACACGAAACAGCCACACGATTGGCGCAGCACCAATTCGCCAGGCACCATCACATAATCGCCAACTGGCTGCTCTTTGATGACTGCCAGCAAGGTCTGAGTTGCCATGCGGCCCATTGCAAAGTTAGGCATACGCACGGTGGTAACAGACGGCATCGTATAAGCGCCCTCGCCCACATCATCGAATCCCACCAACGCTACATCCAGGGGCACGCGAATCTCCCGTCGATGCAACTCCTCCAGCGCTGCCAACGCCATATAGTCATTCGCGGCGACGATGGCTTGAAAATCACGTGTGGGCTGCATGCCGCGCTCATCCAGCAGCATGCGCACAGCGTTGGCGCCGGCTGGCGACGAGAAATCCCCAGGGAGAACCAGGTTTTCGTCCAGGGGAATGTTGTATTCTGCCAACACCGCAACATAGGCCGCATACCGGATGTCGGCAGAGGGATTATCTGGCGGTCCAGCGATGAAGGCCAGGCGGCGGTATCCATGCACCTCGATCAGATGGCGTAACAGAGTCATCATGCTTTGATAGTTGTCCACCGTAACGCCGGGATAGCCTTCGTAGTTACGGTGCAGATTCACCACCGGCAAGGGACGGTAATAGCGATTGTAGAAGGTTTCAAAAATCTGGCGGCTGGGCCACCATTGCACCAAAACCAGCCCGTCGAGGCGCTCCGGATCGATCAGATGATGCACTGCATCGGGGAGGTCATCCGCGATGCCGCCCTCCGCACCCACATTGCCAGCATTCAGGATAAACACATCAGCGTTCTGCTGCCGCGCCATCTCTGCTGCGCCGAGCCACCAGGCCGTCGCACCGGAAATCCGATGGGTCACGATCCCTATAGCCGGTCGAACTTTCTGGTAGGTAGAAGTTTTGTGAGTAAGCACTTGCCCTTCGTCATCGTTCATAATGATATCTCCACGCTATGCCGGCCGGAATGTGCGCTCCGTCGCGCCCAACTCTGAAAGTGATTCAGGGAAGTCGAGATGTACGGCGACTTCGGCGACGCCGGACAACCGTCCCAATTCGCGCACGGCAGTTTGCAAAATCGTATCGACGTCCAACGCACGCGTAAACAGGTCCGCGATTTCGCCAACTTGCGCCTCGCGTAACGCACGCAGGCGGCTATCCTCAAGCAACCGGGCTACTTCCAGCGCCTGCGCGATGTCCTGCACAGCGCGCGATACAAACGTCACATCGTAGCTGGTCCACGGCTGCGCCGGATCGCGAGAGAGACGCAACAGGCCGAAGTTCTGACCGCCGACCAGTTGCAGCGGCGCGCAGAGCGTATTGGTCGCATCCACGTAAGGCGCCGAGGCTGCCAGCGCACTTGCGTCTGCCGGGGGCACAGCGGCGCGTGTCAGCGGCGCAACATCTGAGGGCCTGTAGCGATAGCCAACAACGGGCGACGCGCGCAGCGCCCAACCCTGCTGGATTTCCTCATCATACGAACGCTGTAGTTCGCGCAACATTCGCTGGCTTTCGGCGAACAACTGCGCGTTGCGCAGCGCGACTGCTATCTGGTCAGCCAGGATGCGCAGCGTGGCGATGTCTTCAGGACCAAACGCCGCTTCAACTTCACTCTGCACGTCGAGCACGCCGATAATCTCCTGCCCAAAGATCAACGGGAGCGCCATTTCCGAGCGTGTGTCGGGCAAGTCGGGATTCCGCACCCACACCACATCCGCATCGACGTCTAGCGCGATGCGCGCGCGGCCCGAGCCTGAGACGTACCCCACGATGCCCTGCTCTCCGACCCGCAGGCGATGTCCGCGCGCCAGCATACGCATGCCCCCCTCCGAAGAGGCCGCGTGCAGCACGGCCCACTCACGAGCACCGTCGATCAAGAAGATGCCGGTGTGATAGAAGCCAAACCGCTCTGAAATGAGATGCGCCACACGGTCGAGCAACGTTTCCACATCCAAAATCGACGCTACCACCCGACTGAGACCGCCGGTCGTCGCCAGATATTCAGCACGACGCTCGACCTCCTGCGTGCGCTCGGCCACCCGCGTCTCCAGATTGCCGATCAACTCATTCAACCGCCCCGTCACTGCGGTGAATGCCTCTGCCAGCATGCCGATTTCGTCCTCACTCTCGACAACGGCCACGCGGGTCGAGTCGCCGGCGGCGATGGCCTTGGCGGTCTCGGTCAAAGATACAATCGGCAGCAAAGCCTGTTGGATGGTGAGGAATCCCACAACAAACAGGAGGGCTGCACCAATAGCGATAATCACCCACGACAATGTCATAAAACGCTGCATATCCTGTGCCACGACGGTTTCATGCTGCTGGACCACAGCGGCCCAGCCCTGACCCCCAATACCCGTCGTATACGCCCACCAATGGATATCTTCCTTATCGGTGAAAATGAGCAGCCGGTTAGCCTGTCCACGACGCAACGCCTGGACCGGCGCTTGCTGGCTGAAATCGCGCATAACGCTGTCCTCAGCAACTAACGTGAAGTCCATGTCCGTATGCACCACTGCGCGATCGTTCTGATCCACAACGTAGATTTGGCCGGTATCCCCCAATTCGACCACCGCCATGCGCAGCAATTCCTGCAGGGTCTGTGTTGTCAGTTCGTCCTGCAAATTGACCCCATTGGCCAGCAGGTGGGCGATTGCGCTCAGACGTCGTGTGGCGCTGCGTTGCAGCAGCGTACGCGCCTGCAAGCCCACCAACGTCACGCTAAGGAGCATCACAGGCATCGCGATGGCCAGAAACAACGCGGTCAGCCGGTGGCGTAACAATCCGCGTTGCAGGCGCCGTTCCATAAACATTTGCGCCAGGGCGATGTATACGTAGACACCCGCGTAAATGAGGGAAACGAGAGCCGTCCTGAGCATAGGGTTCAACATCTCGGTCAAAACAGCCTGCACGGTGGCGGCGATGAGTGTGGCTCCGACGATCATCCACGCCCACCGGCGTCTAGCAAGGGCTAGAGGTTCATCCACAGCCTGTTTGTCACGTAGTGTAGCAATCGCAGGGACGAGTGGCAGCAAGCCCATAACAAAGCCATGAAGGAAGATAACCACCGGGTACAGTACCGGAGATACATACTCCTTCATCGGCACATAGCCGCCGGTATAGGTCTTCGGATCGAGACCCAGGTACCACAATCGCTGCCCCAATCCGATGTCTATCGCTGTGACCAGCAACGGGAGCACGAGGACCACATAACACATCCGCCAGAACCAGCGCCACCGTCCCGTCAGCCAGGCCGGTTTGAGCAACGCGACGGCGGCGAGCACTGCGGCGGGCAGAATAGGATACACGATAGCGGCAAACAAATAGGTCGGCATATACGCTTGATCGGCACTGTCGGCGGCGACAAGCAGCCCCATGGCAATATTATTTATCGCCAGCAGCACCAACAAGACGCTGACGTGGCGGTTGGCGCTGTGGCGGGCGTTGAGCGCCAGCGTATATCCCGCCAGGATCAGCTCGATCAGCGCAAACAGCCAGGTGATAAGTTGTAAAATATCGATTCCCGGAGATAAGTTCATCGGCAATGCCCCTCTCCACTCAAGAGAAAGCCCCCATCAATCAGACATCTCCCGCACGTTCGATCGTGCTCTCGCCCTGCTCGGCAGACGGGGTCAAATACAACTGTACCTCATGCGCGCCCAGGAAGCGCCCCAACTCCCGCACACTCCGCTCCATAATGGCCTCGGGATTCGGCGTCTGCCAAATCAGATCGTCGAGCCGGCCAAGCTGCTCGTCATAGAGCGCCTGCCGCCGTGCCTCGATAAGCAGGCGGGTGTTGTCCAACGTCACGGCCAGCCGTTCCGCCGCCATCGCAATCAGATTGCGGGTCACGGCATCCCAATCGCCTTTTTCGGCGGCACGCGTAAAAGCCAGGTATCCCACTGCGACATCGTGCGACACCAGAGGCACAGTCAACAGATAAACACCCTCAGCATCGAGCCAGGTCGAACGTGGCTGCTTTTTCCGCATTGTCTCCTGCGCCAGCGCCTGTACCTTCGGACCGACCATTTGTGTGCCCATAATGGATTGCACAGGAGCCGCTTCCAGCAAGGTGCGCCAGGAAGCCAACGTGTGTTGAGCATACAGCGCGCGGATTTCTTGCATTTGCGCCCGCGTCTCCTCCAACGAACGCAGCATATCGAGAGCGGTCGTCACCTGGCTGGCGATGATGCGAAAAATATGCAGTTCGTCATCAGAGAAAGCAGTATGTGTGCTGTGGATATCGAGCACACCCAAGATTTCGCCGAGCACGCTCAATGGCAGACTGATCTCCACGTTACTATCAGGAAACTGGGGCAGTTGTCCAGACAACGCCGTTGAGTCAGACAGAAGCGCCATCTGCTCTTTCCCCAACTGCGCCGCCCGTCCCGGTGCAATTCGCGCCCCGACAGGGATGTCGGTCACCGCCGCCGTTCCTAAGCGGGATATGTCCTCGCCGAGTTGCCCGGCAGTTGCCGCTAACAGCAGCGCATCACCAGAGCGATTCATCAGGAACAAATTGGTTTGATAGACATCGAAGGTCTGTGCGATTTCGCGTACAACCCGCCAAATCAAATCGTCACGCTGGCGCAACGAAGCCAGCACGTTGCCCAGATTAGCAACCCAGCCTAACTGCTCCGCGCGATGATGTTTGGTTTCCGCCTCCCGTACCACCTGCTCGCGATCCTCGGCAATTTCGCGTGCCATCTCCTGGCTTTTGGCTAACGCCTCGGCAAGGCGCGGAAACAAGAAAAGTTGTGAGGCCACAAAGAATGTGCTGGCCAACAAGAGTGTAAACGTGTAACTGAGCCAGGCGGCCGGTTTGTCCGATAACAACTGAATATCGTCAGGGATGGTCAAGACTCCGGCAGAGAACAGCCAACCGGCAATCCCCATAGTGATAACCACCACAGCGATACTGATCAGTGCTGCGCGTCGTTCCAGGAAAATTGTCGCCATGAAGGCGAACCCCAGCAGGAAGAGCGACGCATTGCTACTCAACCCGGCCCGCAACAGCGCAAGCACCGCCAGGCCGTAGACAATCGTCAATAATACGCCGGTTTGCAAGGTGTACGGGGCTTTCTTCCAGAACCGTACAACGACCACGAGCAGGAATCCGACCCCATAGAAAGGAATGAGCCAGGCATGCCCATCTCTCCACACGTAGTAAGACGCAATCAACAACAGCGGGACAGTGATAACAAACACGATCCGCAAGACCTGGTTAAGCAACTGCCGTTGCCATTGGCGGACTTCTACAGGATATATGCGTTCTTGTCTTTCACTCATAGCTTTTCCATCCATTGCTCAACGGGTTCCGGTGTGCGCTTCCGGCGGAGTCAGCGCAGCAGTCACACCATCAGCGTATGCAACATCCTGGAGCGACCGTGCGGCTTCCGCCAACATCATTTCCAGATCCGATGTTTGCAGCATGCGCTCGCTAAACTCGCGCAACCAGCGCTCCTGCGACAATCGTGTCTGCGTCTCATCCAGCAACGCAATCCTTTCCAACATCACACCGCCGAAATCCTCGATGGCGCGGTAGATTTGCATTTCCAAGGGGGTGCTGGGGTGTGCAGCGTCGTAGAAAATGGTCACCAAACCAAAGAATGTCTCGCCGGCGCGCAGCGGAATCAGGGCTACGCTGTGATGTTCTCCGGCAAACGTCGGGTCTTCGACCAGACGCCGGCAGAAATCGGCGCATCCGGTTTCCGGCAAATCCGGTGGGGCGCTGACATCGGCGATAAACAACGGCGTTTCCAGCGCCATCCCCAGCGCCCAGGCCGCGCCGAAGTTCTCTGCGGCGCTGTCCTCGGCGATCTGCTGCACGTGCAGCGACTCCCCGCGCAAGTCGGTGACGCGGTACGCGGTTTCGCGCTTGCTTTCGGTTTCCTCCACGATGTAGGCGTGTCCTGGATAGAATGCCTGGACAAACCGCAAAATCGCGGTGTGCACCTCCGCTGCAGTGTGCGCCATCCCCACCTGCTGCGTCAAACGGAAAAACGGATTCGCCATCGCCAGGACGGAGTCCTCGCCGCTCAAGCGCCGCGCGTTGTCGAGCGCTACAGCGACCTGCCAGGCCACCGACTCCAGTGCCCGGAGGTTATCTTGATCGAAAGGCGCTTCTTCGTGGCTGTGAATGTCCAAGACGCCCAAAGCCTCACCCGCGACGACCAACGGCAGCAACGCTGCCGAACGCGCGGGCGGCAAGCCAGGCTGTGCCAGGTGCGCGACATCGAAATCGGCATCTAGCATCCCGATGTTCAACCCGGCAATATGGGGCTGCCGTGTTTCAAGGACGCGTCCCAGAGCACTTTGAGCGGATCGTTTGAGGCGATACCCCTGAGCTACCAGCTTCTGCCCGCCCGATGAAGAGGCCGCGCGCAACACAAGCGATGTGCCGGTCTCATCTGGCAGGAAGATCGCGACGTGGGGGAAATCGAAATGCCGGCTGATAAGCTGCACAGCCCGCTCCAACAACGGTTCGACCTCAAAGTGTTGCATCAAGCCGCGCGTCGCCTGCACCCCAGCGTCGATGTACATTGCCTGCCGCTGCAAACCGAGGTTGGAGTCCTGCAACACGCGCATCCGCCCAGCCAGCTCTTCCTGGCGTGCCTCCAAATCGGCGGAGAGCTGCGCGCTGCGCTGTAGATTAGCAAAGATACGCGGAAGAAGATTGTTGAAGGAGATAAACAAGGCCGTCACACACCCGGTAAAGACAACTAGCCCACTCACCAACGGCATCAACGTAGCGGGCGTGGCCAGATAAGGCTGCGGCATCTCCACACCCAAAGCAAACAATGCGACAAACAGGGCAACAATCGCCACGGAGATAATCAACATAGCCAAGCTATGACGTCCGCCCAGGAAAAGAGTGGCAAAAAGAATGGCCGTGATTAGATAAATTCGACCGTCCTCACCCCAGCCATAGAACCATAAATCAACCGTCGCCAGAACGCTCAACGCCCCGAGCAATCCCCACACGCGCCAGACGTAAGGAACACGCGGGAAAAAAGCGGCTGCGACGATAAGCAAGTAGGATATCAGCATCAGAAACAAGTAGCTGGTTTGCTCGACAGCCAGAGCGTAGTACACACCGACCAGCGCCAACGGCAAACCGACAATTGCCACCACGCGCAGAAGACGTTCAAACAGGCTCTGTCGCCACGGTATCATCTGCTCCAATATTTCAACCGTCTCTTGACTCGAGATCTCCTCTTTCTTCATGCTTTTCTCCCGTGCGACGAACATCATCCTTCAAGGGCTGGTGAGGTTGGAGCATGGCAAGGCAGGGAAAAGGTAAACGTACTACCTTTCCCCAACTCACTCGTCACCCACATTTGACCACCATGCATTTCAATAAACTCCTTGCTCAACGCAAGTCCCAAACCAATACCCGCTTGCCAACGGCCTTCTTTGTCCATCGGCTTTAGTGCCACTCCCTTTTCAAAGCGGATAAACAACCGCTCAAAGTCCTCCGGCGGAATGCCCACGCCGGTATCACTCACGCTGACGTAAACCTGATCTTCATTACACCAGGCTTTGATGGCAATCTGCCCGCTTTCCGTAAATTTCGCCGCGTTGTTAAAGAGATGGACGAGCACGTGCCGTAATCGCGCCGGATCAGCATTCAATACCGGCAGGTCCTCCGGGATTTCCTGCACCAAATCGATCTCCTTACCGCGCACCAGGGCGCTCGCGGTGGGCATCATCCCGGCGACGATCTCGGGCAAGGCGACCTCCTGCAAACGCAATTCCATCATCCCGGCCTGAATCTGCGAAATGGCGAGGATGTCGTTGATCAAGAACAAAAGCCGCTGCCCGTCGTCGTAGATGCGCTCCAGGTCCTGAATCTGTTGCGGCGTCATTGCCCCATCAATGCCCTTGATCATCAGACGTGAAAAACCAATAATCGTGTTAAGTGGTTCGCGCAACGCGTGGGACATATTCGCCAGAAAACGCCCCTTGAAGACCTCCGCCTCTTCCAACTGCTGCGCCGCCAAACGCTCGCGTTCGTATGCCCTAGCGTTCTCCAGCGCAATGGCAACCTGCCCGGCGAGCAATTCGAGGATTTCCAATTCGTCCTCCTGGATGCCCTCGTGCTCGGTACTCAAGACCGCCAGCACACCGGTGATGCGGTCGCCCATCCGTAACGGAATTGCCACCCGGCTCAACGTGCGCCGGTACCACTCCACATCCTCATTCGTCTGGTGTTGATCGACTTGTGGCTTACGCTTACGGACAGCGCGTTCAATGATCGAGCCATCGCCGGCATAGACGCGCTCGCCCCAACCGCCCTGATCACCCACATCGGTGATGGTATCGCTGCGCATCGCCGGACTCAGCGCGCGCAGACGAATTTCGCCGCCGCCAGGCTCCACGATATAGACCGCCACCGAAGCGTACACGAAACACTCGCGGATCAAGTCCGTTACCCGGTTAAGGAGCAACGCCGGATCGCGGACCGACGTGATCGCCTGTCCAACATCCTGACTGGCCTGCAGGTGCAGTGCACGCCGCTGAATCTGGTAGTTCGCCTGCTGCAATCGCTTGGTGCGCTCGGCCACTTTATCTTCCAGGTCCTCGTACAATGACTTGAGGTCCGCCGCCATATCATTGAAGACGTAGGTCAGGATGCCGATTTCGTCACGTGACGTGACTTCGAGATGCTGAGCCAGATCACCTTCGGCCATCGCCACCGCTGACTCTGTGAGGCGGATAACCGGGCGTGTGATTTGTCGGATGACGAACGCCGAGATAATCGTCGTCGCCAGAGCTACGGCTAACACCAGGGCAATCAACGTCGCGGCAATGCGGTTGGTGGATTCCAGAGTCTCGGACTGTGCCTGTTCGACGAGCACGCCGATGTCGTAGTCCGCCACATGATAATATGCGCCGATCACCGGAACACCCAGGTAATTCACGTATGCACCATCCCCAGTCAATCGCGGCGGCGCACTATCTTCGGCGAGCATCACCGCGTCTACGCCGTCCGGCCAAAGCCATGAGTTAAAGATCAAGTAAACTTTCCCGGTCTTGCCGATCAAAGCTTCATCAAGCAAGACATCGTACTGAATCGTGCGCGCCATTCCCGCACCGCTCAAACAGAAAACTAACGTTCTTGACTCGGTTTCCTCCACCAGTAACCACAAATTGGAATCTGTACGTGACAGAACGAACTGTCCCTGAGGAGAACTTGCCGCTTTCTCTGAAACCGTGAGTGAAGAAGTCGGCCCGCGCTTGGGCGCTGCCATCGTCAAAGGTATGTTACGACACTCGCCCACCATCCACAGGGCGCGCCCTGCTGAATCGACGAACGCCACACCGAGCAAGTCGGAGTTTTGCTCGCTGATCCCCGCCCACCAGGCATCGCGCCGGGCTTCAGAGAGATTTTCTTTTTCAAGAGCAGATAGCTGTAATCGCTGGCCGTTGCGGGCAAGCCACTGGCGCAATTCCTCGCCTTTCAGGGTGGCCACCGCCTGCAGTTTGCTTTTGACTTCCTTTTGCAGGCTGTCGCGGTTGTTCTGCGCAGCATAGCCCCCGATCAGGGCTAAAGGGAGGATCGTTAGGAGGAGAAAGGCAGTCAGCAGGGTTCGCCCCAATCCCCCGCGCATCCCGGTTGTTGGAATTGAGCGCGGCTCTCGTGGCGTCTGGACACCCGCCGCTATTCCCGTTCCCATACCTCCTCACCCTGTAAAACCCGCCGGACCTGTTCAGGGAAACGATCTGGATCCAGGGGTTTGCCAATAAAACCATCAAACCCGGCTTCACGCGCCCGGGCCACATTCTTCAACGATATATCAGCCGTTACCGCCACAATCGGCACATTTTGAAAACGAGGATGCGAACGCAACGAGGCTAAGGATTCAAAACCGTCCGCATCAGGTAAAGCAATGTCCATCAAGATCAAATCAATATTACCCAACGTCTCGGCAAACTCTAACACCTTCCACCCCGAAGCCTTCCATTCACACTTCTTGACACCCAAAAAGGCCAACAGTCGGGTCATCAAGATAAAATTGTTGAGGTTATCCTCAACAATCAGGATGACGGCATTCGATGGGGGAATTGGTTTCCACTTCATAACTAATTTCTCAGGGTTTAGCCTAGTGACTAAACTCCCTTCATCTTGAGAAAACGCGCGATTTGACCTGGAAGCTCGTCAACATCAATGGGCTTAGGAATGTAGCCGCTGCACCCAGCATCCAAGGTCTTTTCACGGTCGCCCTGCATCACATTGGCCGTCATCGCGATGATGGGAATATGCGCCAACTCGGGAATGGCCCGCATACGCCGCGTCAGTTCATACCCATCCAAATCAGGAAGATTCATATCCATAAGAATAAGGTCTGGCTTTTCCTGCAGAGCGATCTCGATCCCCGTAGGCCCATCCTCAGCCTCAAAAACGTCATAGTCTTCAACCATAAGAATGCGCTGCACTAATGTACGATTCCCGGGGTTATCTTCAATATATAGAATTTTTGCACCCATGTCCACCTCTGTATATGGTTACTGCTTAATTATAGCATGAAAGGGTTTTATAAAGTCACTTCAATGATAAACGTTTGGTTAATGTTTGAAAAATGTTAACCAACGGTGCAACCAACATAATGTTTATGGCAAAGAGCACAACAACTTACAACACAGATTTGTTTATCCAATTATATCCTTGTACGGACAATAACACAACTAGAATAAGTGTAAACAATTAGTGCCATTATTCCTAATACGCTCAGTCCTATCCCCACAGCCAGCAACGTCGAGCGATAGGTGAAGATGACACGCCACGATCCGGGTTCCACCCGCACGCCCCGCAAAAGCAAGTCGGTGCGCAGCACATTGGTACGCGCGGCGACGCCGTTCCCGTGAGACAGCGGTTGAGCCGTCGCCTGCCACCCCGGATACCACACATCCGCCAGGACGATCAACGCGGGTGCATCGGCCACCACGTCAACGACGACGCGCTCCGGTGTGTATTCCACCACAGTTGCCGAACCAGTCGCTGCGTCCACCGGCGTCTCTTTTGCCCAGCCCACGCAGTCTGTGATAACAGCCTGTGCCCCCGGGTCGAAAGCCGGATCAGCCAACACAACCAGCGCCGCATCGTCCGAGGCGACACACTGCACGTCCCGCACCAGGAAGGCACGCGGGAAAACCTGCAGATTCTCGTAGACTTTGACATCGCCAGAATGAACCAACCGAAAGTCCTCAGAGAGCACCAGGGGGTAGAACGCGCCAGTGCGCCCATCGATCAGGCTCGCGCCGATCAACTTCAGGCCACCGGAGGCGGCTCGCACGGTGAGCACACCCGGCGGCGACGCTGTCCCCAACGACAAGCGATAGGCAACATCGGCAGTCTCTTGCAGCGGCAAGGAAAATCTGCGCGTGTTGCCATCTGCGAATGTGACCTGCACCTCCCCTTCCCCGGTGTACAGCCAGCCGAGCGTATCTGCCTCGAAATCTCCCGGCAGCCAGGCAAAGGTAAATGTCTTCCCGGCTTCCAGGTACGGCTGGAATTGGCGGTCGTAGAACACACTATCGACCCAGAGGTCGCCAGTTTTGTCGGTCATCAGAAAGCGCACACCAAGCAGCGAAAGCCAGCGTCCTTCGGGAATCGCCGTGAGGTTCTCGCGCAAACGGCCATCGAGCGTCCCTTCAGGCAAAAAGAGCCGCGAGAAAGCGACGTAGTGGCGCAGCGGAAGCAGGCCGCCGTCGTAGCCATCCACGGCTGGGACTTCGAAGGCCAGCGACAGGTTAGGCGCCAACACTTCCCGCTGTTTGACGGCCACTTGGTAGGCCCAGAGCGCATCAGGGGATAGTGTAGCGCCATACACCGCCTCTATGGCGGCCTCGTCACCCGCCTCGAAAAGCGTGGGCGTGATACTGAGGAAGCGTCCCGGCGGTTCGCCCTGCGCTTTCGCAGCGGACGTCGCGGCGACAAGATGTGCCGTCGCCGGGCGGAGATCGGTGTAGGCGCGGGGTGCTGTGGCGTCGGCATGCGGCATCCGCTCGGCGGCCCACAGCAGTTCCGCGCAGACCAGGCCGATCAATGCCAGCGGGGCAAGTTTCATCACAAGGACACGGGAATTTTTATCAGTCCTTCCCTGTGTCTCTGTGGTGAATAGCGAATCAAGGCCTATGCCTGCCAGCAATGCCGCCGCGAGCACATACAGCGCGAGAAAGCGCACCGGCGCGCGGAAGTGGACGAATCCCGGTACACCCAGTCGCACTGCCGCCAGATAGAGCGGATTGAAGCCGCCCAACGCGCAGAATATCCCCACCCCGCCTAACAGGATCAAAGCCAAGCTGTACGCTCCGCGAGCACGCAACACGCGCCACGCCCCCCACACCGCCAGCGCCATCCCGGTCAGGCCGATGTAGGCCACGGCTTCAGGCAACAACAACGCGGTAACATACGGCGGAACGAGCGCGCGCAGCAGTTCCCACGGTCGCACGGAGAACGAGACCGCTTCGCGCCACGGCAATCCCCCGCTGCGCATCGAATAGCGTGATAGTTCGATTGTAGGCAGCAGTTGCGCCGCCGCGATCAAGCCGGCGATAGCAAAGGGAAGTAGACGGTAGACGGTAGACAATAGACAGGGGGCGAGACGCGAAACAACATTCGATTGGCGGCGTGATGCTGGATGCTCTATACTCGCCTCTGGTTTCTGACTGCTAACTTCTAACTGCTGACCGCTGACCGCTGATTGCCGACTGCTAACTCGCAACTCGCACGCCACAACCCACATCACCAAGCCCACCACCGCTATAAACGCCATCTGCGTGTGTCCCGCCAGCACAATCATCGCCAGTGCCCCCACGCTCACCGGCGAAGGCCACCCCATTCTTCCCCTCTCCCTCTCTCCCTCTCTCCCCCCGTCTACCGTCTGCTGTCTACCGTCTACCAAAAGAACCAACGGCAGCCACGCCAATCCCTGCAACTGGTTGAGATGTTCCACGTGGACGCCCAGGTAACCGCTTCCGGCGTACAACAAACCGCTCAGTGCCGCGCTCCACGGGCTTAACCCCAGACGGCGCGCGAGGATGGCAGCATTCACCGCAGCCAGACCCAGGTGCAACAGCACGCTCCCATGCAAGGTGCGCGCCATCCCCGCCAGGGAAGGACCGGAGAGCAACCACAACGGCCAGTTGAGGGGATAGAAAACGCCCGCCTGGGAGTTGGCGAGCAGCGGCGCGCCCGCAAACAGATCGGGATTCCACAACGGCAATCGCCCTGCCTGGAAAGCACGCGCGGCAGCAGTCCAATAGGGGAAGAAATACGTCTGCAAATCGCCGCCGGCCAACACCCACCCGGCCAACAACCGGCGATAGAGGAACAGCACGCCGAATAGCATCAAGAGATATGGTATGTATCTCCAAGAATAAACCATGAAGCCACGAAGCCACAGAGGAAAATGCACGCCCACTTCGTGTCTTTGCGTCTTCGTGACAGGCATCCTCATCAATCGCCATTCCCTACTGGCACAGTTGCCGCGTCTGGAGCGCGTTTGCATCTCCAGGGTCAATGCGCAATGCAGCGTCGATATAGGGCATCGCCTCGCTGCATTGATCCAACAGATAGTAGGACAATGCCAGCGTGTAATATGTCTCAATCGACAGGCCACCTACCCGCCCAATATCCCCAGAGGCTTGCAACCGCCCATTTGGCGCGGGGAATAGCGCCTCGGTGCGCACGAGTTGGCGTTCCAACGAGCGTAACGACAGAAACCAGCCCACGTAGATTTTTCCGGCAGGCGCTGGCGGCAATCCCTGCATCTCCATCGCATACCGGCCACTCATCACATCGAAGCGGATTTGCCCTGCGATGTCGGTCCCGACCATACCGCCCTCAATCATCCCGCGCAGCGGTGCTTCGAAATCGAACGGGTGAACGAACTCCGCCCGTGCCACTTCCATTCCATCCGGCTCTGCCCCGACTGCATTAGTATCCTCCATCGTGATGACGAGGTAAACCGTCCGCCGGCGAGAACGCGCTTCGCCGTAACGAACGGCGAGTTTTAGATTCTCGATGGCGTCCTCGTAGTTGCGTTGCTGAAAATAGAGCGTTCCCAAATGGGCGTAGGCATCGCTAAACGTGGGATCAAGCTTGATCGCTTTGATGAGATGCGCCTCCGCCTTGTTGTAGTCGCCGGTAAGCAAAAGCAGTAGTCCCAGACGCGCGAGGGCCGGAACGTGATTCGGATCGGCCTCCACAGCATCGGTATATGCCTGCACGGCCAACGTCCAATTGCCAAGCGCGTTGGCATTGCGGCCAATCGCCATGTGCAGGTGAACCAACTTATCGTGAAGCTCCAACGCCTCACGGTACGCACCAATCGCGCCGTAGTAATTTCCCTGCGTCTCCAGCACGTAAGCGCGATTGCGCAGCACATCGATGTTGTTCTCGCCTAGTTCCACCGCCGTAGCGATGGTGCTATTCGCCGCATACCAATTCCCGGTGTCGATATAGGCTTCGGCCAGATAGGCATAGGCCTCCGGCAGGGTGGGATCGAACGAGATGGCTTTCTCGCACGCCGACACGGCATCCTTTGGCATTCCAATCCAATCGTAGGCCAGGCACAACACCGCCCATGCCTGGGCACTTTCCGGCTGGCGACGCAACGCCTCGCGGGCCATATCCAGGCCGCGCTCTGGCTGCGCTTGAAACGTCAGCAATCGCGACAACGCCACATACAGGTCGAATTGGTTCGGCTCGATGTCCAACGCGCGTTGGTAGGCGTCGATGGCCGTTTCCACGTCGCCGGCCCAGTAAGCGTCTTCAGCCCTGGCGACGTAAATGGCAGGCGAGGGTGTGGGCGTCGGTGAGGGTATGGGCGTTGGCGCATACGCCACTCCTCCGCCAGGCCGCTCCTGCATCACGTCCATAATGGTGTTGACCACGTAAACGCCCGCCCCGATCAACGCGAGCAGCATCAACAGGCGTAGCCAAGGGATGCGTCTGCGGCGGCGGTACAGGTCACGGTCGGATTTTAGATGCAAGACCGTACCCCTTCATCGGTAGACGGTAAACAGCAAACGGGTAAGGAGATTTCAGATACATCAACGCACTCACCTTATAGCAGACCGTGCTCACAATACCACCCCCAGGCCTCTGCCACCGATGCCTGCGCCGCACCTCCAACGAAGCCCAGTTCGCGTTCGGCTTTGCTGCCATCAAAATACATGTCACGCGCACTTAAGTGCAACTGGCTGCCATCCACGAGCGGCGTTGCACGGCGGACGCGGTTCAGTACATCCACCAACGCGGCCAGCGGCGTCATTAACACGCGCGGGATGGTGATACACGGCGGGCGCACGCCCGCGACCTTCGCCGCCAGCGCCATCAACGTGCGATGTGAGACGTTCTCGCCGTTGAGGATGTAGCGCTCGCCGGTGCGCCCCCGCTCCGCCGCCAACACATGCCCCTCGCCGGTCGCCTGCGCCGACACGATACCCATCCCGCCCGGCGGCGCGGCAACGAGCAGCCCGCGCTTTGCCGTCCACAGGATTTCGCCGCCCACAAAGTGAACGTCGCGCTGCCCAATCACCGACACCGGGTTGACGATCACCACATCCAGTCCCTCCGCCACGGCACGCTGCGCCTCCGCTTCGGCCAACACCTTGCTGTGCCCGTAGTGGAACTGCGCCGGGCGTAAATTGAACGTGGCGGTCTCATCCAAGACTTGCCCGCGCCGCGTAGGGACGCCGAGCGCCGCCACCGAGCTAGTGAAGACGACGCGCTGCACGCCCTGCGCCAGCGCCGCCCGCAGCACGTTGCGCGTCCCCGCGACGTTCGCCGCGTAGATCGCCTCCGGCCCGTTACGCCAGTATTGCGAGACCGCCGCCGCGTGGAAGACCAGTTCGCAGCCCGCCATCGCCGCGCGTAGCGACGCCTCGTCCAGCACATCGCCAGTCGCGTACTCCGGGTCCAGTCCCGCCAACGCATCCAGCTCCGAGGTAGTCCGGCGCAGCGCCCGCACAGCATACCCACGCGCCAGTAGCGCCTCGACGATGTTCGCGCCGACGCAGCCGGTAGCGCCAGTGACTAATGCACGCATAATGAATCAAGAATCAGCGAATGAGCGAATAAGCGAATCAACATACACCAACGGATCATCTAAAATCCAAAATCTAAAATCCAGAATCCACCGCTGCCACCAATGCCCCGCTTGCCACCAGATCGTGAACCGCCTCGATGAGCGAGGAAAGCGGCGCGTCATGTTCCAGGAAGGGCACGCGCTCACGGATCGACGCGTAGGCCGCAGCCGTGCCCTGCCCCAGACGGGCAGACGCGCCCAATTGCGCGCGCCGGAAATCGAGGCCTTGCGCTGCCGCCAGCAGCTCGATAGCGATGATGCGCTCGACGTTCTCCACCACCTGGCGGGCGTGGTGCGCCGCGTTCGTCGCCATGCTCACGTGATCCTCGGTGTTGGCCGATGTAGGAATTGTATCCGCAGTCGAAGGATGCGCCAGCACCTTGTTCTCCGAGGCCAGCGCCGCCGCTGTATACTGCGCAATCATAAAGCCGCTCTCCAGCCCGCCGTGGCGCGTGAGGAACGGCGGCAAGCCATTACTCAACGCCTCGTCCACCAGCCGCGCCGTGCGCCGCTCGCTGATGTTGCCCAAATCCACCAGCCCCAGCTTGAGGTAATCCAGCGCCAGCCCCACCGGCTCCGCGTGGAAATTTCCGCCGGAGAGCACTACCGGATGCCCGTCCGGCTCGAAGAAGATGAGCGGGTTATCGGTGACGGCGTTCAATTCGATTTCCAGCGCCCAGCGCGCGTAGGCGACCGTGTCGCGCACCGCCCCGTGGACTTGCGGGATGCAGCGTAGGCTGTAGGCATCTTGAATATCGCGGGGATCGTGCGGGCGGACGAACGTGCTGCCTTCCAACAAGCGACGGACGTAAGCGGCGGCGTCCACCTGGCGCGGGTGCGGGCGGACAAGGTGGATGCGCGGATCGAAGGCCGTTGCCGTGCCGCGCAGTGCCTCCAACGAGAGCGCGCCCGCGATGTCAGCGGCGCGGACGAGGTTCTCCGCGCGCAGTGTGACCAACGTGCCAATCGTCGTCGTGACCGCCGTGCCGTTGAGGAGCGCCAGCCCCTCCTTCGCGCCGAGCGCGACCGGCGTGAGACCGGCGCGCCGCAGCGCCTCCGCGCCGGGCAGCCGTTCGCCGTCGTAGAACGCCTCACCCTCGCCGATGAGGACGCACGCCAGATGCGCCAGCGGGGCCAGATCGCCGCTCGCGCCGAGCGAGCCGTAGGCGGGAATCACCGGCACGATGCCGGCGTTCAACAGCGCCAGCAGCGCCTCCGCCACCTGCGGGCGAATGCCGGAGTATCCCATCGCCAACGTGTTGACGCGCACCGCGATCACCGCGCGCACCGTCTCCGCATCCAACGCCGGACCGACGCCCGCCGCGTGACTCAACACCAGATTGCGCTGCAACGACGCCACCTCGTGCGGCGGGATGATGCGCCCCTTGAACGCCCCAAAGCCCGTCGTGATGCCATAGGCAATCTCGCCGTTCGCCAGGAGCGTCTGCACGCCCTCCCACGACCGCGCCATCGCCTCCGCCGCGTAAGGAGCGAGCGTCGCCCGCGCCCCCGCCGCAACGGCGGCGACGTCTTCCATCGTCAGATGTTCGCCAGTGATGATGACTGTGTTGTCCATTATCCCATTCACTTATTCGTTCTCAGCCGTGACAGGCAATGTTATCCGTTCCAGCAGCGCACCGAACTTCTCTCGCCACTCGGGATGTGGCGTCCTCACCACGTCTTGACCGTCTCCCGCGTGCCTGGGCACGATGTGGAAATGAAAATGAAAGACATCCTGTTGCGCTTCTGCGCCGGAGCTATTGGTGATTTGAACGTTGTTGATCCCCAACTGGTCTCGGTACAAGCGCGCCAGCTTTCTCACTACAGCCATCACCTTGAAGAGTTCGTCTTCCGGGACATCAAAAATGTTCTCGTAATGGGTTTTGGGAATCACTAAAGTATGGTATTCGTTGACGGGATTGACGTCCAGAAAGGCATAGACGCTGTCATCCTCGTAGACTTTCCAGGACTTGGTCTCCCCTTTCGCGATTTTGCAGAAGATGCACTTGTTCATGCTTGCTCCATCACGTTGCTTTTGTACCATTCCCAAAATCGCGTCATCCCCTCTTCGACGGAGATTCGCGGATCGTAACCGAGCAGCGTTCGCGCTTTGGTGACGTCGGCGTAGGTGATGGGCGGCTCGCTGGCGGGGGCGGGCGGAGTGTCCATGCGGGCGGGTTTGCCCACGAGGCGCTCAACGAGCGCGACGAAGTCGGCCATGCGCACCGGCTCGCCGCGTCCCAGGTTCACGCGCTCGTAACCCAGGGGCGTCTCCAGCGCGGCGATCACGCCTTTCACAATGTCGCCCACGTAGGTCCAGTCGCGCCACATCTCCCCGGCGTCGTACAGCTTGAAGGCCCTGTCGTGGACGATGCTGTCGGTGATCATGTACGGCATCATATCGGGACGCCCGCGCGGGCCGTAGACGCTGAAGAAGCGCACCGCCGTGAACGAGAGGCCGAAGAGGTTGTGGTACGTGTAGCCCATCAGCTCTCCGGCGATTTTGCTGGCGGGATAGGGGGCGAGCGGCTGACCGAGCGGGTCGGTCTCGACGAAGGGGATTTGCTCCGTCTTGCCGTAGACCGACGACGTGGAGGCGAAGACGACGTGCGGCGTCCCTGCCAGGCGCGCGCCTTCGAGCACGTTCACCGTGCCACGGATATTCACGTCGGTGTAGAGCGGCGCGCGCTCGATGGAATAGCGCACGTTCGCCATCGCGCCCAGATGCGCCACCGCATCGAAGCGTCCTCCGGCGAGGATACCTTTGACGGTGGCTTCGTCACGCAGGTCGGCCTCGTACAGCGTGAAGTTGGGATACACCGCCAGCGCCGCCACGTTGGCCCGCTTCCGCGCCGGGCTGTAGTAATCGTTGAAGTTGTCCAGCCCGGCGACGGTATCGCCCCGTTGCAGCAGCGCCTCCGCCAGGTTGCTGCCGATGAATCCGGCCGCGCCGGTCACGAGAATGTGCATAGGGTGCTCCTTTGAGGGGGGGGAGTTAAGAGTTAGGAGTTAGAAATGTGATGTAAAAATGAGATCACTCGCAACTCGCTATTCCCCCGGAAAATGAATGTCCTGCACGTTGAGCTGCAAGTTGACGCGCTCATTCCAGACGTTGGCTTCCAACATGTAGGCGAGGTCGATCCGCTGTGGCAGGCGACAAATCCAGTCGCCCTGGCGGAACGCGATGGCATCCCAGACCACGCCGTGGTCGTCGGCCAGACGTAGTTTGAGATGGCGGCCATCCGCGCCCACCGCGCGCCCCTCGACCACCCGCGCGCTGCGACTGACGAGAACCGGGGTGGCATTGCCGTAGCCAAAAGGCTCCAGGCGTTCCATGGCGTGGTAGAGATCCCACGAGAGCGCCTCCAACGGCGTCTCCGCATCGACCTGGAGCGTGGGCGCAAGAGACATCCCGGCCAACTGCTCGCGGGCCAGTGCTAGCAGACGGGCTTCCACCTCAGGCAAGCGATCCGTGGGCACAGTGAACCCAGCCGCCGCCGAGTGCCCGCCATAGCGCGCCAGGACATCGCTCATCGTGTCCAACGCCTCGGTGATGTGAAATTCCGGGATCGAACGCGCTGACCCCTTGCTCCAGTCGTCCTCAATTGAGACGACGACGGCGGGCCGGTAGAACTCGTCCAGCAGCCGGCTGGCCGCCAGGCCCACCACCCCGTGCGGGAAATCGGGCGACGCGGCGAACAGCAATGGCGGCGCTTCGCCGCGCGCCATCACCATCTCTCGCGCGCGGTCTTGCACTTCGGTTGTGAGATTGCGGCGTTCGTCATTCAAGCTGTTCAACTCTTGCGCCAGCGGAAGCGCAGCCTGCATATCCGCGGCCAACAGCAAGTCCAGGGACGTCATCGCCTCACGGATGCGCCCGGCGGCGTTGAGACGCGGCGCGAGCACAAACCCGACGGATTTGGCGGTCACGTTCCCCGGCGCAACGTCCGACAGTTCCAACAACGCGCTCAATCCCGGGCGGCGCGCCTCGTTGAGTGCGGCCAGCCCCTTGATGACGAGCATGTGATTCTCGCCCAACAGCGGAGCCATATCCGCGATCGTCCCCAGAGCAACCAGGTCGAGCAAATCCGCTTCATCCAGCACAAATTGCGTCGTGGACAAAGGCACCTGTCTGTTCGCGCGCAGCAACGCCTGAGCCAGCTTGTACGCCACTCCCACCCCGGCCAGGTCTTTGAAGGGATAGGTGCAATCGGTGCGGCGTGGATTGATGACGGCATCGGCCTGCGGCAACGCTGCGCCCACGTGATGGTGATCCGTCACAATCGTCGTCATGCCCAGACGGCGTGCAGCGGCGATTTCGTCGAGCGAGCGAATGCCACAGTCCACGGTGATAAGGACGCGCGCCCCGCCCTGCGCCAGCTCGGTGATGGCGTCGATGTTCAGCCCATACCCTTCATCGAGGCGTTTGGGGATGTAGCCCTTCACTTGCGCGCCCAACGATTGCAATGTCTGGATCAAAATTGCCGCCGACGTCACCCCATCTACGTCATAATCGCCGTAGATGACGATGGGGTCATGCCGCGCGATGGCCTGACGCAGCAGACTCACGGCCACAGAGATGTCCTTCATCATGAAGGGATTGTCAGGCTGGAACGCGCCCTGGAGAAAAGCGTCGATGTCATCCGGCACAGCGATGCCGCGATTATAGAGAATTTGCGCCACCAGGGGAGGAATCGCTGGCGTTTGTGCGAAAAATGTCGGCGGCGCCGGTGGTGCGATGCGCCAGTGCTTGCGAGTTCCAATCCCCATACACTCTCCTTGAAAACGGTAATCAGGGATTAGGGATTGAGGATTGGGGATTAGAAGACCTAATCCCCAATCCCTAGTCACCAATCCCGGCCATTCCATAATAAGAATTACGATAGTATACCATAGCGCAAAAACACGTCAAAAAACGGCTTCCTCGCGTGAGGAAGCCGTTTTTCTGATAAATATGTGGGAATTTAGCTGATCCAGCCCTGGCCCTTGCAGAAGTCGGTGACAACAGGGATTGTTACCCACTTGCCCTGGTAAGCCTGAATCGCCAGGTAGATAATGTAGATCAAAACTGCGACACCGACAAAGCACCCAATAACGACGAAGGACAAAAGCGAGGAGATTACATAGCCAACCACACTCACCACCAACGCCTGGATTGCGTTGTACTTGATGAAGGGACGAACCTTCTTGTCCTCGAGCAAGAGCACGATAATCGGCACAATCGGCGCCAGAATCCAGCTTAACAAAGACCATAGCTTATCATCATCTGTTACATCCATTGGGACTTGCGGATCCATCTGAACCATAATACGACTCCTTTTTTGTTAGATTTATGATACAGCCATTCATCAGACTTCGTATATCATTGTAGAGTGAATCGAAAAAAAAGTCAAGGCAGGTCTTACAGTAATTTTCGCACATTCAGCGTCTTCTCTAACTTGATTTTTACAATAAAAATGTTATAATAAGTACATATTATTGTTACTAATAGTTTTTGCAAAAGAGGTCAAGCCATGGACAAAATACATACTGATCATGCACATATCCTGGTCATTGACGACAACGTAGAGATTTTGGGGTTCCTTAAAGAGGCCATTTTAGAGCCGGCCGGTTTCCGCGTGACGGTGGCCATGGATGGCGAGGAAGGGCTGGCCCTCGCCCTGGAGATCCATCCAGACCTTATCCTGTTGGATTATGAGATGCCAAGGATGAACGGTATCGAGGTCCTGCAGGCACTTCAACAGCAAGCATCCAGCATCCCAGCGATTTTGATCACCTCGCACGGGTCCGAATCGGTGGCGGTGGATGTCTTCCGGCTGGGCGTGCGGGATTACGTTACCAAACCCTTCGCCGTGCAAGAAATCCTCACCGCCGTCGAACGCGTGCTGACATTGACCCGGTTACAGCAGGAACGCGATGCCCTGTTCGTCGAACTGGAGCGCACCAATGCGCAGTTGACCCATCGCCTGCAACAACTCGACACGCTCTACCGCGTCAGCAAATCGGTGACGACACTGCAGGAGCGCGATCAACTACTGGAACGCATCATCGACGCCGCGCTCTACCTCACCGGTGCGCGGGACGGCCTGTTAATCCTGCTGGACCCACGTACCGGCGTCCCAACCACCCAGGTCCTGCGCGAACACTGGGAACGGCAGTTCAATACCCCCATAGAGCCGCTAGACATCGAAACGCACTCCACCGGCATGATGATGAATGTACCGTTACAGTTCGGCGGCAAAACGGTGGGATCTCTGACTGTGAGCAACAAACGCAACCGCGAGTTGCTGAACCAGGAAGACCGCCGGCTGCTGCGGATGTTGGCCGACTATGCCGCCATCTCCATCGAAAACTTCCGCCTTTTAGCGGAAAGTGAAACGCGGCTCGAGCGTGAGAACCGCGAACTGCAGGTGCTTTTCAAGCACTACGTCTCACCTGCTGTCGTAGAGCGTCTTCTCCAGAATCCGCACAACGTTCAACCCGGTGGTCAGTGGCAGACCGTCTCCGTACTTTTTGCAGACCTGCGGGAGTTTACGGCCTTCAGCGCCGATGCCTCGCCAGAGGCGCTCATCACCATCCTGAACAGGCACCTCACACAGGCGGCAGGCGTCATCCTTTCCGAGGAGGGGACGCTGGACAAGTTCTTAGGCGATGAAGTCATGGCCTTCTTCAATGCACCGTTGCCCCAAGAGGATTACGCGCTGCGAGCCGTACGCGCGGCCTGGCGCATCCAGCAGGGCATGCGCCAAACCCACGAGCTGATCCCGCTCCACCAACGGCTGCGCTTTGGCATCGGCATTGCGACCGGCGAGGCCGTTGTCGGCAACGTCGGCACACCCGATCTGGTCAATTTCACCGTCGTCGGTCAAACCACCAACAAAGCGCACATGCTGCAGGAACTCGCGCCCGCCAGCAAAATCCTGATCTGCCATCGCACCTATCAACTGGTGAAAGAGCACTTCGAAGCACAAGAACTGCCACCGGTCCACATCAAAGGACAACAACACCCCGAACCAATTTACGAAGTCCGTGGTATACTCTCTGAAGCGTAAGACGTGGCACGTGCTGCGTGACGCGTGATACTTTTGCTTCACGAAACACGCGTCACGCATGTAGAACGACTTCCAGATTTGTCTTGCTGTCAAAGAGAGGAGCCACAGATCATGCCTGTATTCTTTGATGTTGAAACACAGAATTCTTTTCAAGAGGTCGGCGGTCACTATCCGGAACGGTTGCGCATCTCCGTCGTTGTGACCTACAATACCACGGATCAGGCCTTCCACCGCTACACCGAGGCTGACATTCCCGCGCTCGTCCAAGAGTTGCAGGCGGCGGACCTCGTCGTCGGCTTCAATCTGTACGGCTTTGACTATCCCGTCGTTATGCGCTACACCAACGTCGACTTGACCAAGCTGCCCACCGTGGATATGATGGCAGAATTACAACGGCAGTTGGGGTTCCGCGTTGGACTGGATGCGGTAGCGTCGGCAACGTTGGGTACCGGCAAGAGCGCCGATGGCCTGCAAGCGGTGCAGTGGTGGAAAGAGGGGCGCGTCGAAGAGATTTTCGCCTACTGCGAGCAAGACGTCGATGTCACCCGGCGCGTCTATGAATTCGGGCAGCAAAACCGCTACGTCCAGTACTACGACCGGCAATATCGCCGCCAGCGCGTCCCCGTTGCGTGGTAGCAACCAGTGTCCTGAGGAGGAGAAGTATACTTATGGAATGGGTTAAGACAATTGTGGGATGGGCCGGGGCATACGTGCTTGGTTCAATTCCGTCAGGGATGATTTGGGGATGGATCGTCAGACGTATCGACATCCGTAAACACGGCAGCGGGCGCACCGGCGGTACAAACGTTTGGCGGTCGGTAGGCTTCCTGCCCGCGCTGCTGACGGCGATCACAGATGGTCTGAAAGGTGCAGCGGCGATCTGGCTCGCGGAAGCGATGGAACTTGGCATAGCCGCAATTGCCATGGCCGGTGTCTTGGCGGTGGTCGGGCACAACTACTCGCTCTTTCTCGGTTTTCGCGGCGGCGCGGGCACGGCGACGACCGTTGGTCTCGCTGCGGCGATGTGGCTTCCCTTCCTGCCGATCCTGTTGATCGCGGGCGTCATCGTGGGCGTGTTGGTAGGGCATGCCTCTGTCGCCTCGATCACTGTGGCGGTGCTGCTGCCGCTCATCTTTACGCTGCGCGGCGAGCTGCTCAACGCGCTTCTGCTGGGCGTCCCCGTGATGCTGCTCACGCTGTGGGCGCTGCGGCCCAATATCCAGCGGCTGCGGGACCGCGCCGAACGGTTCCTGCCGATCTTCGAGCGCAAGCCGCCGCTCATCTGCCTGTCGCAGCATCCGGCCAGACAAAAGTAACCATATCTATCTGACATTTGACGTCTGCACTTTTGTCGTCTATCGGGTTGACAAAATTGCGAGGCTGAACCATAATAGAAGTGTAGGTGTTATGGGGAAACAGACGCCGTGAGCTTGAGAACGTCGGCCTTCCCCTAAATACCGCCTCCGACCCATACCGCTCCCTCGAGGACGGATGGGCAAGTGGAATCCGGCAAAGCCGGTTCCCAGGGTACAGGAAGCGATTCCTGCGCCTGCCGTGTTTGCAAAGGAGGCAATCCTACTCCAACGTGGAGAGGGTTGCCTCTTTTTTGTTGCCAGTGGCCGGGCTGAAGATGAGCCAAAGTCACAAACCAGGCTCGGGACGGTCTACCGCCCTCGCCTACCGGTGTCAAAACTACATATTGTATAACCCAGTCAGCCAGGCAGTTTCTCGCACCTGGATAGGGCTGACATATCCAGGAATCAAACTTAAAAAAGGAGTTTTACTATGTGGATTGTACGCATCAATATGACAGATCAGTCTTACAAATTGGAAGAAGTACCCGGACGGTACAAGAACCTGGGAGGGAGAGGGCTGACCTCGACCATCATCTACGATGAAGTGGATCCAATGAGCCACCCCCTCGGGCCGAACAACAAGCTCGTCTTTGCCCCTGGAATGGTCACCGGGACGACGGCCCCGACGTCGTCGCGTGTCTCGGTCGGCGCGAAGTCCCCGCTGACGGGTGGCATCAAGGAAGCCAACGCCGGAACCGGTTGGGCGCCTGCCGTGGCGCGGATGCGCATCAAGGCCCTCATCGTTGAAGGGATGCCGGCAGAAAAAGATTACTGGGTCGCCAAGCTCTTCTGGGATGGCGAAAAGCCTGCCATCGAGTTCTCCTGCGCTGGCGACTACGTCGGCAAGAACCTGTACGACGTGTTCCCGGTGCTGTTCGAGAAATACGGCAAGCGCGTGCACGTGGCGGGGATTGGCGTCGCCGGTGAATTCGGCTATGCCAACTCCGGCATCGTCTTCGAGGATCTGAAGCAGCGCCCCACGCGCTACTCCGGCCGCGGCGGCCTGGGCGCGGTGATGGGCAGCAAGGGCCTGAAGTTCCTCGTGGTCGACGCCGAGGGCGCGCCGGGCGTTGAGATCGCCGATCCGGAAGCCTTCATGGAAGGCGCGCGCAAACTGCGCGAGGCGTTGGGCGAGCACGCGCTCACCAAGCCCAAGGGCGGTCTCAACACCTACGGCACCGCCGTGCTGATCAATATCCTGAACGAAGCCGGCGGCCTGCCCACCCGCAACTTCCGCACCGGGCGCTTCGAAGGCGCGGCCAAGATCGCCGGTGAGGCTATCTTCGAAAACAACAAGCGACGCCTGGGCAAGGAACTCTACAACCACGCGTGCAGTCCCGGTTGTGTGATCCAGTGCTCGAACACTTACCACGCCGAAGACGGCTCGGAGATCGTCTCCTGCATCGAGTACGAATCCGACTGGGCGTTGGGTGCGAACTGCGGCATCGACAATCTGGACGGTATTGCCAGGATGGTGTACTGGTGCAACGCCTACGGTCTGGACACGATCGAGGCCGGTGATAGTGTCGCCGTGGCGATGGATTCCGGCTATCTCCCGTTCGGCGACCTGGACGGCGCAATCGCACTGCTGCACGAAATGGGCAAGGGCACGGCAATCGGCCGCATCCTGGGCGGCGGTACAGGCTTCACGGCCAAGGCATTCGGCAATCCGCGCTCGCCATCGGTCAAGGGGCAGGGTATGCCCGCCTACGAGCCGCGTGCGGTCAAGGGCATCGGCGTCACCTACGCCACCACCACAATGGGTGCCGATCACACCGCCGGGTACACCATCGCGCCGGAAATCGCGGGCGTCGGTGGCAAGTCCGACCCGCTCGCCTCCGAGCCAGGCAAGGCCGATCTGAGCCGCGCGTTCCAGATGACGACGGCCTTCCTCGACTCCTCTGGGCACTGCCTCTTTATCGCTTTCGCCATTCTCGACATCGCCAGTGGCTTCGAGGGCCTGGTTCAGGAAGTGAACGCAATGTTCGGCCTCAATATGACGGCCGACGATGCTGTGGCGCTGGGCGGCGAAGTCCTCAAACGCGAGCGCGCCTTCAACATCGGCGCGGGTCTCACGCACCTGGACGACCGCCTGCCGGAGTTTATGAAGTACGAGAAACTGCCACCGCACAACGTTGTCAACGATCTGCCGGACGAAGTCTTCGACAGCGTTCACGGCAAGATGTAGGCCGACATTCAGCTTTTGTGTTTCACACAAACGCCGGATGGAAATTTCCATCCGGCGTCTTCTTTATTAAAAACAATCTGCGTGAATCCGCGAAAATCTGCGCCTGACTTACACACAGTGCCAGCAAATCCTCCACGTGGGCCATCGCCAGACAAATGACACCGACTTTTCGGAATTTCGTCCACTTCATCGTCGCCAGTATCTTCGTCTTTTTCAACGGGTTCGCATTAAGAACCTATCCGAAAATTATGACGGTTTCACGCTGTCGTCGGAATGGGCGGCTAAAGCCGTTTTTTCCCCGCGCCTTTAGGCGCAAAATACTGCGTCCGGTGAATTTTCGGATAGATTCTAAACATGATCTTGCAATATAGGAAAGTCGGCAAGTGGAAGGACTATCTCTTTGGCGAGCGGGTGTACATCATTCTCAGCCTCGTCGCCAAGACGCTGCTGGCTTGGCAGATCTTCGCCGGGACGCTGGCGCCGGTATAAAGAGAATTTGGACAGAATTAACAGGATTTTCAGGATAGGAAAAGGGCCGCCGCGCATGCGACGGCCCTTTGTCGTTCAATAGATACTTTGCCCTACCTACCCCACAGCTAAACCTCGACAACAAACTGTCCCGCCAGCACATTGGCCAGCTGCGCGCTGACCGCCGGAGTTGGTTGTTGGCCGCCAACCCACACCTGGAACTCGCCCGGTTCCAACACCCACTTCCCGTCCTCATCGGCAAAGGACATTTGCGCGGCAGTGATGGTGAACTGAACAGTTTGTTTTTCCCCAGGCGACAGGTGAATGCGGGCGAAGCCCTGCAACTGGAGCAAGGGAACGGGCAATGAGGCTTCGACGTCCTTCAGGTAAAGCTGCACCACCTCATCGCCCGGACGTTGGCCGGTGTTCTCGACCTCTACCTGGACAGAGACGAAATCGCCGGCCTTGACACGCTCCGGTGCAATGTGCAGGTCACGGTAGGCGAAGGTGGTGTAGCTCAGGCCGTAACCAAACGCATAGAGCGGCTGGCCGGTGAAGTAGCGATAGGTGCGGTTTTCCATACTGTAATCGTCGAAGGCCGGCAAGTCCGAGACGGCGCGGTAGAACGTGACCGGCAATCTGCCACCCGGATTGGTCAGGCCAAAAAGCGTCTCGGCCACGGCGGTCCCACCCGCCTGGCCGGGGTACCAGGCTTCGAGGATAGCGGGGACGCGCTCGGCGGCCCAGTTGATAGAAACGGCGCTGCCGTTCATCAGCACCAGGATAATGGGTGTTCCGGTTTCGTAAACAGCCTGCAAGAGCTGTTCCTGGACAAGCGGCAAGTCGAGCGCCTCGCGGTCGCCGCGGCTGCGCACCCCCGGCGGATTGCCCTCGGTTTGACCTTCTTCGCCCTCGAGTTGCTGCGAGAGGCCCATCACCATCACCGCCACTTGCGATTTCCTCGCTGCCTCGACGGCTTCCGTAAACCTGGTTTGATCCGCATCGATGATTTCGCAACCTCGGGCATAGATGACTTCAGTTTCAGGAGGAACCAGGGCCTGGATACCCGCCAGCACAGAAACCGGCTCGGCGGGCGTGCCCGAGTAGTTGCCGGCGAGGACCAGCGTTTCGTCGGCGTTGGGACCGATGACGGCGATAGACTTGAGGGTGTCCTTATCCAGCGGTAGCAGGCTATCCTGGTTCTTGAGCAGGACGAGCGATTGGCGCGCGACTTCCAGCGCCAGTTCCCGATGCTCCGCGGAATCGACTACGCTGAAGGGGATTTGCGCGTAGGGCACCTGATCGTCGGGATCGAACATCCCCAGACGGAAGCGAGCCATGAACAACCGCTCGACCGACCGGTTCAAGTCCTCGTCAGTCAACAGTCCCTTCTCGACCGCTTCGACAAGCCTGCGTTGATAATGACAGGCGATGTTATAAGTGCAGCCACATTCCAGGTCACAGCCGTTCTTGACGGCCAACGCAGCCGCCTCGGCCCCGGTGTTGACCAGGCGGTGTCGTGTGTAGATGTCGTCAATCGCCCCGCAATCGGAAACGACGTAACCCTCGAACCCCCATTCATCGCGCAGAATGTCCTGGAGCAGCGTGGGGCTGGCGCAACTGGCCTCGCCGTTCACCCGGTTGTAGGCACCCATGATCGAAGCGGCTTGCCCCTCGACCATACAGGCTTCGAAGGCGGGCAGATAGGTCATCCGCAGGTCGCGCTGGGAGACCTGGGCATCGAAGCGATGGCGGTCCTTCTCGGGGCCGCTATGGACGGCGTAATGTTTGGGGGTGGCGACGGCTTTGAGATAGAGAGGGTCCGTGCCCTGTATCCCCCGGACAAAGTTGACCCCCAATCGGGAGGTGAGATAAGGGTCTTCGCCATACGTCTCCTGGCCGCGCCCCCAGCGCGGATCGCGGAAGATGTTGATGTTGGGGCTCCAGAAGGTCAGACCGTCGTACTGGCCGCTCGGATATTTGCGAACGACTTCGTGGTGTTTGGCGCGCCCTTCGTCGGAGATCACTTCGGCCATGCGATAGATCAGGTCAGGATTCCAGGTGCTGGCCAGGCCAATGGCCTGCGGGAAGACGGTCGCAATGCCGGCGCGGGCCACGCCGTGCAGCGCTTCGTTCCACCAGTTATACGCGGGAACGCCCAGGCGCTCAATCGCGGGCGATTGACTCCCCATCTGCGAGACCTTCTCTTCGATCGTCATCTGGCTGACCAGGTCGCGTACCCGCTCTGCGAAAGAGAGAACGGGATTGGTGTAGATTTCTGGCCGTGCGGGGATCGTGGTAGCAGTTGCGGTGGGCGTAGGGCGGGGAGTAGGGGTTGCAGAAGGCGTAGAGGGAGGGGCAGAGGTCGCGGAAGGCGTGGGAGGGAGAGTAGGTTGCGTAGAGGTCGTGGCGGTCGCAGTCGGCATGGGAGATTCGTCGCGGTTGCAACCCACAACCATCAAACTGGCAGCGGTAAGAAATCCCTTTAGGAATGTGCGGCGGGAGAGAATTAGCGATAAGTTCTGTCTCATAGTCACCTCTGTCGGTATCCGGCGAGCGCGTCCCCTGAGCACATCGCCGTGCTGGCTCGCAGTATAGAACAATTGACAATGAGGGCAAGTCGAAGTGAGCGCCTCACATCGCACGCAATCCCGCCGCTGTTTGCACGAAAAACATAACAGCGATAGAATCAGGCCGATGAGAAACAACCGGCCATTTTCACCTTTGGGCAATATGCGTGTGTTACCCACCCCACACCGCCGGATTTCGGCTGTACTGCAATGTGTAGCTTCACTGACAAGAATCCTCATCGCGCTGATGCTGTTGTGCGCGCTGTTCCGTCCTGCCACAGCACAGGCGCAGACAGCCATCATCCACGTGGTGCAGCCTGGCGAGAACCTCTTTCGCATCTCCCTGCGCTACGGCACGACGGTCGATGCAATTATGGCCGCAAACGGGCTGACCAGTATCTACATCTACGTTGGGCAGGAGCTGGTCATCCCTGGCGCTTCCGGCGAACCGGCCCCCCCGCCGCCGCCCACACCCTCCACGGACGCTTATGTCGTCCAGCCGGGCGATACTGTGAGCAGCATCGCTCTGCGGCACGGGATCACCGCATGGGCCTTGATCCAGACCAACGATTTGTCCGACTGGCACACGATCTACATAGGGCAATCCTTGCTCATCCCTGGACGCGCTGCGGTAGAGGAGACGCCCGATCCAGAAACAAGTAACCTCGATACCTACGTGGTGCGTCCCGGCGACACATTGATCCAGATTGCGCTGCGCTTCGGAAGGACACCCGCAGACTTAGCCTATCTTAACGGGATCGCCAACCCGTCCAACATCTACGTTGGGCAGGTGCTGCGCCTCACCGGGACCGCGCCTGCTCCATCCGGTGGCGGGAAGTACATCGTGGTCAACCTCTCCGAGCAACACCTCTACGCCTACCAGGGGGAGCAATTGGTCTATTCCTTCGTGGCTTCCAGCGGGGCGGCACCGTACTACACGCGCGTGGGCGAATTCCGCGTGCAAAGCAAGTTCCCCAACGCCTATGGCTCCACCTGGGATATCTGGATGCCGCATTGGCTCGGCATCTACTGGGCTGGCTCGACAGAAAATGGCATCCACGCCCTGCCGGTGATGGCGAACGGGACGACGCTCTGGGCCGGATATTTGGGTTCGCCAGTCTCCTACGGCTGCATCGTCCTAGGAACGTATGAAGCCAGCCTCATCTACGCCTGGGCCGAAATCGGCACACCGGTGTCAATTCATTACTGAAGCGAAGGCCTGGTCAATTCTGAGTCACGCAGATCATCGGCATGCAGAAAAGAGGGCCGTCGCCTGTCCGACAGCCCTCTTTTTGTTTTCAGTGCGCCCGCAAACTCACCTGGCTTGCTGGTGGCTCACCACAGCCTTTCCAATAACGCGACTATAATCCTCTGAGCACCAACGGCAAGAAGATCTTATACCCGCTGATCCCCCGCCCGCTCAAGCCTACCTCAGCAGGTTCTACATCGCCGTCATCGGATTCGATGGTGAGACGCGCGACCTTGGCCCCGAGGCTGGTGGGATCGAAGGCAACCTTAACTGTTCGTATACTGCCGGGCGTCAAGGTGTTCTCGCCACTATCGGCGACCAGACTGAACTGGTTGGCATCGTCGCCGGAAAGTGAAACGCCGCTGATGTGCAGGTCAAAGTCACCAACGTTGGTGATTGTGACCGTCTGTGATGCGGTCGGTCCGAACTCCACAATCCACTCGCCAAAGTCAATGGCAGAAGGCTCTGCCGAGATATCTGCCAGCTTCGGCGCGTGAATGGCAAAGGGTGAAAAAGCATTCACGTCGACCACGCGAATCGAGTAGGGATCGCCGCCGCACATCCGTCCTTCGGTGCCATAAGTCGAGTCCCGCGTCAGCATCGTGTCCCACGCCCCGGTCCAACGGTAAGCTTCCATCGAGGTGCAGCTCTGGCCCGAGGGAATCTCGCCATTCCGATAGTAGAAGGTGATCGTAGCGTCCAGTCCGGTGCTAAGGGTAGGGGTGATGAGATAACAATGCTGCACGGCATCGCCGGGGGTCACGCCCGCGCAAACACCGTTCGCCGTATCCACAACCTGGGTGCTGCCGAGATTCTGCCCATTGGCATTGAGGATCAGCCCGCCCTCCTTGGGGAAACTGACGTCGCTACTGCCGTTGACAGATTTGGTCTGGTGATAGGTGCCGCCGGTGTGGGCATAAGCGCCGGTGAGTTCGAACACATTGGGCTCGGACGGCGCGTAGAAATTGCCACCCGCCAACGTCAATGCACCTTCGATCCACAGGTCGTGATTGGAGCCGGCAAAAAGCCCGCCGGCCTGGTAGACGTTTCCTGTAACCGTCAACGCGGTCGTAGGAGTAATTGTGCCGCCGCCCTGGAGGATCGCGCTGCCGGTAGACGCAGTGTTCTGCGCGATGTACGTCTCATTCAACGTCAGATGGCCTATCGAGTACACTCCGCCGCCGTAACCGGCTGTATTGTGGCTGATCTCACCCCTGTTCACGCTGAGCATTGCAGTATCCCTAAGGTACACTCCCCCGCCTCCGTCAGCCGTGTTGTGGAGCACCTGCGTGTTGTTCAAAGTCGCACTGCCCAAGCGGATTTCCACTCCACCGCCTACATCGGAAGCCGTGTTGCTGATAACCTCTGCATCGTGCAACTGGACACTGCCTTCCCCCCAGACGCTTATTCCACCGCCTGAACCGGAAGCCGTGTTGCGTTCCATATTTGTCCCGACGATTATTGCACTGCCCTCGTTGATACACACCCCCCCACCGGCGTAGCCGGCCATGTTATCGTCGATACGACTTCCGCCTGCGTGTAATCGTGCGGTGGCTTGGTCAATATACACCCCACCGCCATTATTATCGGGAGCCGTGTTCCTGAGCACCCGCGCAAAGGTCAGTGTCACGCTACCTTCAAAGATATACACACCGCCGCCGTAGAGGGCCGTGTTGTCGTTGATTTCGCCGCGGAGCACTTCCAGCGTCGCACTCGGTTGATCGACGTATACCCCGCCGCCTCCGCCCTCCGTATCGGCGCGCGCTATGTTGTTGACGACCTGCGTCTCGGTCAGAATCGCAGTACCTTCGGAGATATATATCCCGCCGCCGTGAGCGTCCGCGACGTTGTCGTTGATTTTCCCACCGCTCATAGCCAGCACGGCGTCGTCAACAGCCACAAACACCCCGCCGCCATCTTGGGAAGCCGTGTTGCTGAATATCCGCGTCTCGTCTAACGTTACAACACCATAGTCAACATACACCCCGCCGCCGTCATAAGAGGACACGTTGCTGTATACCTGCGTCTCATTCAGCGTCGCGCTTCTCTCGATAAATACCCCACCGCCCAGGGCAGCTTTATTGTTAAACACCTGCGACCCGTTCAGTGTTGCGTGACCTGCCTCGACATATATTCCACCACCACAATAGCTGGTCTCATTGTCGAGTACCTGCGTCCCGATCAACATTGCACTACCTTCGTGGACATATAACCCACCGCCTTTGCCGAAGTCACCGCTGGTGGTGTTGTTCACGAGCCGCACGCTTTCAAGATACAGCGTGCCGGCGCTCCAGATGCCACCCCCAGATGTGCTGACGCCAGAATCATGAGGCGGGTTGCCGTCGCGCACGGTTAGCCCGGTGATCGTCACAGCAACGCCGCTGTCGATATAGAACACACGGTAACTATCATCTCCGCTCACAGCCAACTGCTCCGCGCCTAACCCGCTGATGGTCAAATCACTGATAATGGCAGGCAAGGAGTCGGTCAGAACAATCATCCCACTGATGCCAGAGCCAAAGGTGATCGTGTCGTGGCCCGGACTGCTGTTGGCATCCAGGATTGCCTGGAGTAAACTGCCGGCTCCGCTGGCGTTAGTGTTGGTCACCTGATAAGTGGCCGCGCGAACGTAAGGCGAATTCCCGCCCAACGCCCACAACAAAGCCAGGGTCAACCCCAATGCCAGGGTCACTGTGAATAACAAACGTCGAGTTTTCATTTACTTTGTCTCCTATTTTATTTGCGAATGATATGTAAATAGCATTATCTTACTGCCGCATCACCAAGCGATGTAGGGCTGTCATTGACCGCGCTCAGGCTCGCTAGCGGCACTTCCGTGATCGTGACGCGCGTGGTGGCGAGCGTGCTGACCCGGTTGGTCGCCGTGACGATGGCGGTGTAGAAGCCTTGTTCCGCGTAGGCGTGGAGATGTTTACCCCACTGCCGGTCGCCCCGTTAGTCTTCAATGCGCCTCCAGGCTCGCCTCACTGACCGGCGGTCTAGCGGAGCCCGCTTGGCCTACGAACCTCTGAGCACCAGCGGCAGGAAGACCTTATACCCGATGATCCCTCGCCCACTCAGCCCTACCTCGACAGTTGGTTCGTCGCTATCATCCGACTCGATTCTGAGGAGGGCGACCTTTGTGCCGACACTGGTCGGATCAAAGGTGATCTGAATTGTGCGCGTGCTGCCGAAGGGCAAGGTAGTCTCGCCGCTATCGACCAGGTTGAATTCACCACTGGCGCCGGAGAGTGTAACGGAGGTGATGTGCAGATCGAAGTCACCTTCATTGGTGATCAGCACCGTCTGCGGTGCGGTCGGCCCGGCATCCACAACCTGATCACCAAAATCGAGGGTGGTGGTAGGCACAACCGAGATGTCTGCCGGCTTCGGCTCGTGAATGACAAAAGGCGAGAAAGCATCCACGTCGACCACGCGAATCGAGTAAGGATTGCTGCCGCACATCCGTCCGTCGGTGCCGTAGCTTGTGTCCCGCGTCAGCATCGCGTTCCACGCGCCGGTCCAACGATAGGCTTCCATCGCGGCGCAACTCTGCCCCGCAGGGATCTCATCGCTCCGATAGTAAAAGGTGATCGTGGCATCCCGCCCGGTGCTGATCGTGGGCGTGATAAGATAGCAGTGTTTCACAGCATTGCCAGGAGTGATACCGGCACAAGTCACATTCGCCGTGTCCGCCACATGGGTACTACCCAAGTCTTGAGCATTGGCATTGATGATCAACCCGCCTTCCTTGGGAAAACTGACGTCACTACTGCCGTTGACATCTTTGGTCTGGTGATAGGTGCCGCCGGTGTGGACATAAGCGCCGGTAAGTACGAAGACATTGGGTTCATATGGCGCGTAGAAATTGCCACCTGCCAACGCCAGCGCGCCTTCGATCCGCAGGTCGTGACTGGAGCCGGCAAAAAGCCCGTCGTACAGATAGATATTACCTGTGATCGTCAACGGGGTCGTGGGGGTGATCGTACCACCGGCTTGATAGATCGCACTGCCCTCATCCGTCCCATTGGCGACGATCTGCGTATCGCCCAATGTGGCGCCGCCCCCGCTGATATAAATCCCGCCGCCGGGTGCGAAATCATCGACGCCATAAACGACGTTGTCGAGCAACTGCGTCCCGTTCAACGTCGCGTCGCCCTGTCTAATGTACAACCCACCGCCATACCACAATGCGTGGTTAGTGTTGATCGCTCCGCCGGTTATATTCAACGTCGCGCTGCCAGAGTCGAGACACAACCCGCCGCCCACATCAGCATGGTTATCGCGTACCTGCGTCTCGTTCAGGGTCACACTGCCATAGTCAACGTACATCCCACCACCCGTTTGGTCCACGGTATTGCTGAGCACGTGCGTCTCGTTCAACGTCGCACGACCATAGTTGACGTATACCCCGCCGCCGTAGTCGGACTCGTTGTCGTTGATCTCCCCGGCGCTTATCGTTAGCGTGGCATTGGCTCGGTCGACATATACCGCCCCGCCGACAGAATAAGCCCGGTTCGAGAGCATCTGCGTCCCGGTCAGCGTCGCAGCGCCGCTATAAATGTACAGACCGCCGCCGTCTTCGGTCGAATTGTTGCGGATTTCCCCACCAACCATATCTAGCGTCGCGCCCTCATTACCAACATATACCCCACCACCCAGCATGACAGTTGAGTTGGTAGCCACCTGTGTCTCGTGCAAAAATGCAGCGCCATTCCATATAAGCAGTCCGCCTCCGGCTCCGGCTTCCTCAAAGCCTGCGTAATTGAGGTTAACCTGTGCCGAGCGCAGTATCGCAGTGCCGGCGTAGACGTATATCCCGCCGCCTTCGGAGGCTCTATTGCCGTTGACCGCTCCATTTTTGACCTCCAGCATCGCACCGTCCTCATCGACATAGATTCCACCACCGGATTCAGAGACCCGGTTATTGGTCACTTGCGTCCCGTCAAGCGTCGCACTGCCTAGCTGGACATAGAGACCGCCGCCGTTGAGACTGGCTGTGTTGTTGCTGATCGCCCCGCCGGTCATTTCCAGCGTCACATCCGCACTGGCGATGTACACCCCACCGCCATGTTGGGAAGCCGTGTTGCTGAGCACCTGCGTCCCGTTGTTCAACTTCGTTGAGGTGCTGTGAGAAATGTATAGACCGCCGCCGATAGGCGCTGCGTTGTTGAGCACGTGCGTCCCGCTCAACGTCGCGGTTCCCCCGGCGATATACAGCCCGCCCCCCATCCCGGAAGCCGTGTTATCCATAAGTTGCACACCACGGAGATGCAACCGTCCGGAACTCCAAATACCGCCGCCATTATCGGCGCTGCCATCGCGCAAGGTTATCGCGGTAATGATGACAATCGGGTTGCCCTGGATGTTAAATATCCGGTAGGTATCGTTTCCGCTCACCGCCAACTGCGTCCCCGGCCCGTTGATGGTCAATAGCTCGGAAATGGTCGGTAGAGGGGCCGTCAGAACGATGGTCCCTCCCAGGCCAGAGACGAAGGTGATGGTATCTGCGCCTGGATTGCTGCCGGCGTCCAGCATCGCTTGACGCAAGCTGCCGGGACCGCTGGATGCGGTATTGGTCACCTGGAAAGTGGCCGCGCGAACGTAAGGCGAGTTCCCGCCCAACGCCCACAACAAAGCCAGGGTCAGCCCCAATGCCAGAGTCACTGTGAATAACAAACGTCGAGTTTTCATTGACTTACCTCCTATTTTATTCGCGAATGATATGTGAATAGCATTATCTTACTGCCGCATCACCAAAGGCAGGAAGATATGTTGCACCGGCACGATGGTCACGGTAGTGGTCGCGGTGGCAAAATTGATCGAATTCGTCGCCGTGACGGTGGCGGTGTAAACGCCCACGTCCAAATACGTGTGCGTCACCGTCGCGCCGCTGGCGCTCTGCCCGTCGCCTAAGTCCCAGGCGAAACTGATATTACTGCCCGCCGTCACCGCTGCGCTCAACGTCGTGGCCGCGCCCAGGCCGGTGGGACTGTCGTTGTGCGCGGCCAATCCGGCGATAGGTGCATCCACGACGAGCACGGCGGTCGTCGCGCTGGTCTGCCCGGCGCGATTCGTCGCCGTCACCGTCGCGGTGTACGTCCCCACGGCGGGATACGTGTGCGTGACGACTTTGCCGCTGTCGGGCCAGGTCTGCGGGATGAAGGACGCGCCATCCCCAAAGGCCCACGTGTACGTCACCCCGCTCCCGCTCTCCACCGTCGCGCTGAGCGTCGTGGCGCTGCCCAGCACCGTCGGCCCGTCGTTGAAGGCCAGCACGCCGGACACCGGCGTCCCGCCGGTGATGGTCACCTGAGTGCTGACCGTCAGGCTGTTGACGCTGTTGGTCGCCGTGACCGTCGCCGTGTAGTCGCCCACCGCCGGGTAGACGTGCTGCACCACCGCCCCACTGCCGGTCGCCCCGTCGCCGAAGGCCCAGGTGTAGACCGCGCCGCTGCCCGCCGCGACCGTCGCCGTGAAGGTCGTGGCGTCGTCCAGCGGCGTGGGGCTGTCGTTGACCGCCGCCAGTCCTGCCAGCGGCACTTCCGTGATCGTGACGCGCGTGCTCGCGCTCAACTGGCTGACCTGGTTCGTCGCCGTGACGATGGCGGTGTAGAAGCCTTGTTCCACGTAGGCGTGCGAAAGGTTTGCCCCGCTGCCCGTTGCACCATCGCCGAATGACCAGGTGTAGGCGACATTGTCGCCGCCGGCGACAGTCGCGGCGAAGTCCACCGGCTGTCCGACAGGCACAGGACTGTCGTTGGCGGCCTGTAACCCGCTGATCGGCGTCTCCACCGTGACGCACGTCGTCGCCTGCAGCGCGTTCGTCCCGTTACTCGCGGTGACGGTCGCCAGGTAGACGCCCCCCGCCGCGTAGGTGTGCGTGGGATTGGCTCCGCTGCCTGTCTGGCTGTCGCCGAAATCCCAGGCGTAGCTGACGTTGCTGCCCCCAGTCACCGTCGCCGCGAACGCGGTTGGTTGGCCCAACGCCGTGGGGCTGTCGTTCGTTGCGCTCAGCCCGGCGACCGGCACGTCGGTGATGGTCACGGGCGTGGTCGCCGTCAGGCTGTTCACGCCGTTGCTGGCGGTGACGATGGCCGTATAGACGCCCACCGCGCCGTAGGTGTGCGTGGTGTTGGCCCCGCTGCCGCTCGTCCCGTCGCCGAAGGCCCAGGCGTAGCTGACGTTGCCGCCGCCTGTGATCGTGGCTGTGAACGCCGTCGGCTGGCCCAATGTCGTCGGGCTGTCGTTCGCCGCGCTCAGCCCCGTCACCGGCGCGTCGGTGATGGTGACAGGCGACGTGGCGCTGACCGCCCCGAAGAGGTTGCGCGCCGTGACCGTCGCCACGTAGTTCCCCGGCGTGGTGTAAATGTGTTCCACGGTATTGTCCCCGTCACTGACGTACAGCGGGCTGCCGTCGTCGAAGTCCCAGGTGTAGGTGATCCCGCCACCCGCCGTCACCGTCGCCGTGAAGTGCGTGGCCTGCCCGGCGGCGGTGGGGCTGTCGTTCGCCAGCGCCAGCCCGGCAATCGGCTCGTCGCCCACGAAGACGTAGGTGGAGGCGACGGCGGTGCTCACGCCGTTGCCGGCGGTGACGGTAGCGGTGTACGTCCCGGCGGTGGCGTAGGTGTGGGTGACGACTTTGCCGCTGCCGGTCGTGCTGTCGCCGAAATCCCAGGCGTAGGTGACGTAGGTGGCATTGGCGGTCGCCGTGAGCGTGGTCGCGCTGCCGAGCGTCGTCGGGCTGTCGCTGGTCGCCGATACGGAGAGCGCGCCGGGCGCGGTCTGGAAGTCGGTTTCCAGCCAGCCGCTCCAGGGCATGTGGATCCAGCGGCTTGTGGGTCTGTTCAGGGGGTTGCCAGCCCGGTAGCGCAGGCGCACGCGCCAATGATAGGCCGTGCTCGACGCCAGGCCGGTGATGGTCTGGGCGAACGTTGCGCCGGACGCGGTCCAGGCGTCAGAAGCGCCGCTCGTCGTTCCCGGCCCGCCAAAGGGCTGCCCCAACGGGGTAACTTGCCATTCGAGCTTGAGGCGCTCGTGGCCTAGCGGCGTCTGGCCATTCAGGTTTAGCAACACCGAGCCGGGCGCGTTCGTCCGTCCCAGCGGCGTTAGATAGGCGGCGCCGGTGGGTTGCAGTTGCCGTGGGCGCAGGCTCATGCTGCCGTTGTTGCCATAATAGACGTTAGCTCTGTTGCCGTTGCCGACAATGAGGTCGTTGAGGCCGTCGCCGTTGACGTCGCCCGCCGCGCCGACGACTTGGCCGAGTCCGTAATTGGAGTCTGGCCCGCGGACACTCCAATCGGGGGTTGCGCCCAGGCCGGCGCTTGATCCATAGTAGACGAACGCCGCGCCGCAATCGACGAGTTCCTCACTGTAATCCGGCGCGCCGACCACCACATCGGCGTAGCCGTCGCCGTTCAAGTCGCCGGCAGTACTGGCCGCAGTGCCAAAGTGTGCACTGGGGTCGTTCATTTCAAGGATGCGCTCCGGCGTGGTATTGATCGTTGTAGCGCTTCCGTGGTAGACAAAAACGGCGCCTTCCTGGGTTTGCCCGTTGTTGAACCATTCTGCGCCGACGAGGAAATCGCTGAACCCGTCGCCGTTGACGTCGCCGGCGGAGCTGACCGCGTTGCCATAAAATGCGTTGACCTGGTTGATTTCAACCTGTTGCCAGACAGGCGCCGTGCTCATCGCGCCGCTGCTGCCCAGGTACAGGAAGGCTGCGCCTTCTGCAACTTGCCCATCACTGTATCCGGGCGCGCCGACGAGCACGTCGCTGTAGCCATCGCCGTTGACGTCGCCGGCGCCGGCCACTGCACCGCCCAATGAAGCCCCGGCCAGGTCGGGTTGGGCGGTCCAATTTGCATTGCTGGGATCGCCGGCGCCGGTGCCGATTCTGACTTGGACGTTGCCCAGCCAGATGAAAGCGCGCCCATCATTGTATCCGGGCGCGCCGACGAGCACGTCACTGTAACCATCGCCATTCACGTCACCGGCGCAGGCTACCGAGCGCCCCATCCAGGCGCTGTCTTGATTGCCTTCGGCATACCAGCGAGGATGTTCTTCAAGACCGTTGGGGTGGCCGAAGTATACATACGCGCGGCCTTCTTCGCCTTCCTCGTTGGTGTGGTAGGGCGCGCCAACGAGAATCTCGTCGTCGCCGTCGCCATCCACGTCGCCGGCAGTGCTCACGGCATATCCGAACCGGGCGTATATTGACTCCCCGTCACGGGTGGTGATGGCCGTTGTCGCCAGGCCGTTGGCCGAGCCGAGGTAGATGAAAATTCGCCCCGCATCGGCGAACGCCGTGTCATACAGCGGGTCCCCGACGATGACGTCCGAATAACCATCGCCGTTGACGTCGCCGGCAGTGTTCATGGCACGGGCGGACAGTATGGTCCAGTTGGGAGTTTGGCTGAGGGCCTTGACCCCACCGTAGAAAGCAAATGCGCCGCCTTCGTTCGTTTCGGGGTGGCTGTAGCCGGGCGCGCCGATGAGCACGTCGCCGAAGCCGTCGCCGTTCACGTCGCCGGCGCCGGCCACCGCCGCGCCGAACTGCGCGCCGGCCTGGTTGGGTGAGTGCGTCCAGGTCGCGGCGGCGCTCAGGCCGCTCGCCGACCCGGAATAGAGCTGCGCTTCGCCCTCGCCGGTCTCGCCGTCAGTGAAGCCGGGCGCGCCGACGAGCACGTCGGCGTAGCCGTCGCCGTCCACATCGCCGGCCAGGGCTACGTCCGCGCCGAGTTGCGTGTTGCTGATGGCGCCGGTGATGCTCCAGCCTACCGTCGTCGTCAAACCCGCGCTCGCGCCCAGGTAGACGTAGGCCGCGCCGGCGTTGCTATTCGTTCCGGGCGCGCCGACGATCACGTCGCCGTAGCCGTTGCCGTTCACGTCTCCCGCCAGGCTGACGGACGCGCCCAGCTTAGCATTTGCACTGTTGCCGAGCACTTGCCAACCGGGGACGGCGCCAATACCGCCGGCGCTGCCGTGATAGATGAAGGCCGCGCCGGTATCGGGGGTGGTGTTGTCGTCGTAGCCGGGCGCGCCGATGAGGATGTCGTGGTAGCCGTCGCCGTCCACGTCGCCGGCGCAACTTACGGCTGCCCCGAAGCGCGCGCCGGTCTGGCTGCCGGCGTTGGACCAATCCGGCGCAAAGTTCAAGCCGGAAGCGTTGCCATAGAAGACAAAGGCTTTGCCCTGATTGGCCAGGGTTTCGTTGAATTCCGGCGCGCCGATGAGGACGCCGGTGTAATCGCTGCTGTGGGCGTAACCGGCATTGCTCACTGCCGCGCCGAAGTGCGCGCCCGCCTTATCGCTTTCATACTGCCAGTTCGCCGTGGCGCTCAAGCCGCTCGCGGAGCCGTGATAGACGAAGGCGGCGCCTTCTTGCGCCTGGCCGTTGGCGTAGTTGGGCGCGCCGATGATCACGTCGGCGTAGCCGTCGTTGTTCACGTCACCCGCCGAGGCCACCGCTGCACCGAACTGCGCGCCGGCTAAGTCAATCTCTTGGGTCCAGGCGGCGCCGGTGCTGAGCCCGCCGGCGGCGCCGTAGTAGGCGTAGACGCGACCTTCGTTGTCGGCGCCGCCGTCGTAGGTGGGGGCGCCGACGAGGACGTCGCTGAACCCATCGCCGTTGACATCGCCGGCGCCGGCCACGGAAAAGCCGAGTTGTGCGTCGGCCTGGTCGCTTTCGACATTCCAATCGGCGGTGTTGGGGAGGGCGGTGAGAAGGGCGTGGAAGGTGATGCCTGAAACGTGAAATGTGAAGCGGAGGTGGGTTGCGTCGGGCTGCGAGAGTTGGACGGATACGTTTTGTCCGGCAGAGAAGTCGCCGTAGCGCAAGACGGGGACGCCGGCAGCGGTGAGAAATTCGACGGAGGCGCCGTCGGCAGCGATGTGCGGGGTGAGGTTGCCGTTGAGGACCAGGTCGAAGGCAGTTGCATCGCCCAGAGCGACCGCGTGCTGCAGGCCGGCTTCGGTGTTGGCGAAGGTTTCGGCGAAGGCGGCGCGTTGGTAGGCGATGCGCCGCGCTTGCGCGACTAACTCTGCCGGGCCGGCGTCGCGCACACTCATGCCGAGTTCCCAGGCGGCGTCGCCGGTGCGGGGGATGACGCGGATGCCGTCCCCGGTGAAGTAGAAGCGCAGGTTCTGGGCGCGGTTGGGCGCTTGATAGGCGGCATCGAGGCCGGGCAGGGCGCTGTGCTCCTGCCAGGTGATGTGGTATTCAGATTGCCGGATATCCTCCTGAACTTGCGCCCACCAGTCGTCCGGGATGTCTTCAGCGGACGCCGGCCCGGCCATCGTCACCCCTGGCACGCTTGCCCACGGCAAGGCCAGGAGGCCTGCCAAAACCAATAACCGCAAGAGTTTTCCAAATCGCATTTCCATAACGACCCTCCTAAAAGTCAATTCTGACCCGGATGAACCCGGAACTTATGATGCCGCTCGGTTCTATAGCGCATCCTCTGAGGGATGCGGCGTGTCGCCTATCTGCCGTCGCAAAAAGTCGAAGAGGCTTTCCAGATCGGCAAAGCTATGCCGCTCGTGCGTGCTGACGGATTCGAGCATCACACGCCACGTTTGCGTATCATCCGCCGACCACAACCGCAGCAGATAAGAATGATAGCGTGTCAAAGCCGGTTTACTTTCCACATTCACCCGTTATCTCCCACTCATACACGACAATTTCCATGCCAGCAGTATTTCAATCTACGTCTGGTATAATGGACGCATCTGGTCCAAAAGAATGACTGTTGACCAGTATAGCAAACAACTATCACAAAATCATCACAGAAACCAAACCTGTGGCTAAATTACGGATTTCACTGCTTGGCTCATTTCAGGTAACGCGCGAGAGCGCGCCGGTCACGCACTTCGAGACCGACGCAGCCCGCGCGCTGTTGGCTTACCTGGCGATGAACGCCGACCAGTCCTTTCGACGGGAAGTCCTAACCGCGCTGCTGTGGCCCGAACAAGACGAACAGAGTGCCCTCCACGCCCTTAGCCAGACCCTCAATCGCCTGCGCCGCGCCATGGACGACGCCGGTACACAAAAGCCCTACCTGCTCGCCACGCGCCAGACGCTCCAATTCAATCCCGACAGCGCCTACGAGCTGGACGTCGCCACTTTCGACACCGAGTTGGAGGCCGTCCGCCGCCACCCACACCGCCGTTTGGCCGCCTGCCAGGTCTGCATCCACCATCTGGAAACCGCCGCGCAGTGCTACAGGGGCAATCTGCTGGACGGGTTCACGTTGGACAGCGTGCCCTTCGAGGAATGGCTGCTGATACAGCGCGAGGGCCTGCACCGCCGCGCGATGACGTTGTTCTATGACCTCGCCGACCTCCACCTTGCGCGCGGCAATTATGTTGAGGCGCAGAAGTATGCGCGCCGCCAGATCGCGCTGGAAACGTGGCGCGAAGAGGCGCACGGCCAGTTGATGCACGCCCTGGCGCTATCGGGTGAACGCTCGGCGGCGCTGGCGCAATACACAACCCTGCGCCGCATCCTCGACGCCGAGTTAGGCGTCGAACCGGTCGAGGCCATCCAACAGCTTTACGCGCAAATCCGCGACGGAGCGCTGCCCGCGCCGCCGACTCCCTACTGTCACCTGCCCGCGTACCTGACCCCCTTTGTTGGCCGGGACGTCGAACTGGCGCAGATTTCCGAACAACTCAACCACCCGGATTGTCACATCCTTACCCTGGTTGGCCCGGGAGGTGCGGGCAAGACCCGCCTGGCCTGCCGGGTTGCCGAAAACGAAGCGCGCAACTTCTCCGACGGCGTTATCTTCATCCCGCTGGCTACTGTGACCTCGGCGGAAGGATTAGCCGTCGCCCTGGCTCACCAACTCGGATTCGAGTTCTACCAGCGTCAGGATTTGTGGGGACAGTTGCAGAACTACCTGCGGCACAAAGAGCTGCTCCTCGTGCTGGACAACTTCGAGCGCCTGCTCCCGGCAGCGCCGCACCTGACCGACCTGTCGCACCACGCCCCGGCGTTGCGTATGCTCGTGACGACGCGGGAATGTCTACGCCTGCAGGGAGAATGGGCGTTTCCCATCACCGGTCTGGCCTGTCTACCCGTTTCCGCGTCACCGGAGGCGGAAACGTCTGACGCTGTGCGATTTTTCATCGCCGCAGCGCAGCGCCTCAATCCCGGTTTTGCACCCTCCCCTGCCGATCAACAAGCTATCGCCCAACTCACTTGCAGGGTTGGCGGGCTGCCGCTGGCGCTGGAACTCGCCGCCGCCTGGACGCCGACGCTGTCCTGTACCGAAATCGCCGCAGCGCTCCAACGCGATTTCGACTTCCTGGCCGATTCTCTGCGAAATATCCCCGAAGCCCATCGCAGCCTGCGCGTGGTCTTCGATTCGTCCTGGGGCCTGCTGGCAGCAGAGGAACAGGCCGCCGTGCAAAACCTGGCGGTCTTCCCGGACAGCTTCGACCGTGATGCGGGTGTCCAAATCGCAGTCGTCCAGCCGCTGCTGCTACGGGCATTAGTGGACAAGTCCCTGTTGCGCCAGGAAGAGGACAGCCCGACGCCGCGTTACGCCCTCCACGAACTGATCCGGCATTACGCCCACGAGAAAATAGCCGCCATTCCCGATGCGGACACCGCCCTGCGCGCCCGGCACAGTGAATACTACTTGGCCTGGTTGGCGCAACAGCAGGTGGCGCTCGAAAGTCACGCCGCGCGCACCACGCTCGACACCATCGACCGGGAAATCGGCAACATCCATGCGGCCTGGACGTGGGCGCTGGCACACAGAATGACGGCGTGGATTGGCGACGCACTGGCCAGCCTGCACATCTTTTACGACAAACGCGCCGAACTGAAGGCCGGGGAGGCCGCTTTTGCGCACGTGGTGCAAGTCTTTGCCACTGCCGGGACGCCGGACGAACAGCGCGTTTGGGCACACGCCCTGGCGTGCCAGGGCTGGTTTCTCCTTCAATTGGGACAAACCGCCGAGAGTCGAGCCTTGCTGGAGCAAAGCCTGGACACCCTGCAAGCGCTGGATGCCCCGCCGGAGACGGCGATGGCCCTGTGGGGATTAGGAGAAGTCGCGCTGCGCCAGGGGAAATACACCGAGGCGCAAGCGCAGTACGCGCGCGCGTGCGCGCTTTATCACGAACGCGGCAACCTTTATGGGGAAACGCATACCTGCAACGCGCTGGGGCGCATCGCCTACTCGCAGGGCGATTACGCCACAGCACGCCAGCAGACAGAGGCCGGTCTGGCATTGGCGCGCGCCGCACAGTTGGCGGAAGCCGTCGCCGATAGCTTGCGGCAATTGGGCAACATCGCTTTTTTCACCAGCGACTACAACGCCGCGTATCAACACTACCAACAGGCATTGGAATACTATCAGACATTAGGTTTCCGTTGGGGGGAAAGCGCAGCGTTCAACAACCTGGGGGGTGTGCTGATCCGGCAGGGCCGGCGCGATCAGGCACGCTCGTTTCTGGAACGCTGTTTGTGTCTCAAGCGCGACATCGGCGACCGCTGGGGCGAGGCCAACGTGCTGAACACCCTCGGTGTGCTGTTCAACGAACAAGGGGAACTATCGCTCGCGCATACCTACAATATACAGGCGTTGGCACTGTGGCGCGAGTTGCAAAGCCGCTCCGGCGAGGCCAAAGCACTACAGAACCTGGCCTACACGCAGATACGCCTGGGAGACTACAACGCAGCACAACACTCGTTGATGCAGGCCCTCCAAATCCGCCACGAGACCTGCGACCGCCACGGCGAAGCCCGCACCCTGGGATTATGGGGGATTCTGGACAGGCATGCGGGGCAGATCGCGTTAGCCCTTGAGCACACCCAGACTGCTGTGGCCCTGACGCAGGAACTGGGAGAAATCTCTCACCATGCCTATGCCTTAACCAATTATGGAAGCGCCCTGCTGGCCTCGGGGCAAGTGGACGCAGCCATAACGGCATACCGGGAAGCTCTGCACTTGCGGCGCTCCCAAGATGAGCCCTACCTGACGCTCGATCCGCTGGCCGGACTGGCTAAAGCTGCCCTGACCGCCGGAGACAAGGCACAGGCGCAGAACTGCGTGGATGAAATCCTGAACTACCTGGCGCATCACTCGCTAGAAGGCGCCGATGACCCTTTCCACATCTATTTGACCTGTGTGGAAGTGCTCCAGGCTAACGGCGACGCGCGCGCGGCTCCCCTCCTGGCGGAAGCTGTGGAGCGCCTCCAGACGCAAGCCGCCGCCCTCAAGACCCCGGAGCAGCGACGCATCTTCCTGGACAGCATCGCCACCCACCGCGCCCTGCTGGGCCTCGCGCACCCTACCGCCGCGCCACCGTCTTGTTTCTTTACAAACCCTTAGTCTCAGTAGATCGAAATTCAAGCCAGAGCCAGACTACAAAAGTCTTACGCGGCACTCGCTTGAGCCAATACGCACGTTAAACACAAGGTCTGCAAAGCGTAGTACCAGCTGAGACTTTTGTAGTCTTTGCGCTTTTCGATCTACTGAGTCTGGTCGCCAAGACGCTGACCGGTTCGTCTCGCCACACAGAGGATTGTCCAAATCTGCTGTCGAGTTTTCAGCTCTTTGACACCAGCGGAAACACAATCTCCGTCTCAAGATTTTCCGGAGCCGTACTTTGCGGATCGTTCAGGTAGATCTCGTAGGCCGGCCCCGACGGCGTGTACCCGTTTGTGTTGAGCCACTGTTGCAGCGCAACACGCACTTCCAGCAGCTTTTCGTAGGGGCCAACGTGATGATAGACGGCCGCTTTTCCGCCGGGAATCACGCCGACCCGGATCGCGTCCCGGCCCTCGATGCCGGGTTGAAAGGGTAACCCAATTTCGACATCCTGCTCGCGCCCATCAAAACCGTGATAGGCGATGAACGGCGGGCCGGCGGGGACATAGCCCCGCTCCCCGGCGTAGCGTGAAATCGCCAGCATGGATTCGCCAATCGTCCGGGCCAACGCCATGGGCGACACAGAAGCCCGGATGGTCAACGCCGGTTGGGCAGGACGTTCGACGAGGGTGCAGCGATACCCGGATTCGGTAGCCGCCCGGTCTGCCGGAGCCTCTTTGGGCGTGTACTGCCGGCCAATGCGCCAGCCCGGTCCCATGTCCTCCCCCAAAGTGCGATAACGGTTCTCCAGCCCGGAGTAATAGATAGGATTGGCCTTCAGAACGTCCAGTTTCTTGTCCACGTCCAGCATCTCCTCGCTGACGTAGACCTGGATGACCTCACCGAAGTAGACGGTGTCCATCGCAAACTCCACCTGCTGTCCGGTATACCGGCACTCGCAGACGATGGGGAATTCGGCGATCATCGGCGCGGTCCCCAATTCGCCGTAGAACGTGGTGAAAATGCCGGATTTATCGACGCTTCGACCGCTGACCAATCCGCAGTAGTCGGTTTCGACAACGTAGCCGGCGGAGGGTACATTGATGCTGAAGGTGGCATTCTCGAGAATGCCTTGCGGCGTATAGTGTTTTTTGTTCAGGCTGACATAGACGATCGGCGGCTTGACGTTCACCCCGTTGACGAAGCCTGCGGCCATGTAGTTGGGTTTTCCGTTCACATTCGCCCCCACCAGGACGATGGGGACTACCGGCAAGGGATTATACGCGCCCGTCTTTAGCTTTCCCATGGCGTAGCCTCCTTTTCAACGGGGAACTGGATTTCGGCGGTGTAGTCTCCTTGGGCGGGGGAGCCATAGTACACTTCGCGGGGCGCACCCGCGATGCGATAACCGCGGTCTTCGATCCACCGGCCCAGGGTCCGGTAGGCCGGCTCCAAGCCCTCGACTCGCCAGTCGGCGACGACGGTGGTTGCCAAATGCGGAACGGCTTCCATTTGGCGCACGACAATCGGACTTACCGCACCGGCGACCTCGTCGACCGCTCTATCGCGGATGACCAAGGCGCACTCCGTGTCGATGTTCTCGCGGGTATACCCTTCGTTATGATAGAGCGTCATTGCGAAACCGCCGGGCAGGCCGTTGGCGACCATCCAACGGCCAATCGCGTCGAACATTTCTCCCCACCGTTGGGGGACTTGCGCGAGCGCCGGCACCACTTCGCGGATAGCAGCGACGGCGAGGGCGTCCACAGATTTCAGGGTTACTTCGTATGCAGGCATCGTTTCCTCCAAATTGAGTGAATTCAGGCGAGCCAGAATACGGTCCCGACGCAGTTGCGCCGTCTCTATGGCGCTTTCGGCCAACGCTAACTGAGCCTTCAGCATGCCACGGAATTCATCCGGGGTGGGATTCTTACGGAGAATGTGCACAATTTCTTCCAGTGAAAATCCCACCTCTTTCAGCGCGATGATCCGGTTGAGACGCGGCAACTGCGTGGCGGAATAGTAACGATAGCCGGTAAACCGATCCACTTCGACCGGCTTGAGCAGACCCAGCGCGTCATAATGACGCAGCGTGTCAATCGTCACACTTCCTATGCGGGAAAACTCGCCTATCCGAAACATATCTGTAGTATAAACCCTTGGGTAACCCTAGAGTCAAGAGGGAATTTCCAAAGTGTCTGTTCAAAATATGGGAAAGAACGGTAGATCAGCAGGGGTAAACCTCGGAATCACAGCGTTGGGCTTAAGCGAACAACTCCGTCATATCGTAGTGCCCTGACCGCACCCCCATGCGCGCGGTC